>Ga0102832_1000034_pt1 | contig 431829 bp, 440 predicted proteins | sample EBPBio282013_DNA_FD_88942 | JGI IMG/M metagenome (GOLD analysis project Ga0102832, IMG submission 88942) | Wastewater treatment Type I Accumulibacter community from EBPR Bioreactor in Madison, WI, USA - Reactor 2_5/28/2013_ DNA (Illumina Assembly) | ecosystem: Engineered > Bioreactor > EBPR >... | reverse complement strand
TGTTCGTGCTGCTACGACGGGAGGGAGAACCGTCAGGGATCAACCGCATCTATCGGCTCTACAGCGAGGAAGGGTTAACCGTCCGTAAACGCAAAGCGCGCCGCAAGGCGCTTGGCACAAGGGCCCCGATCCTGGTCGAAGCCCGTGCAAACGCGCGCTGGTCGCTGGATTTCGTCCACGATCAGTTCGCCTGCGGACGGCGGTTCCGGGTGCTGAATGTGGTGGATGACGTCACGCGTGAATGCCTTGCAGCAATCCCCGACACCTCGATCTCGGGCCGCCGCGTTGCCCGGGAGCTGACGGCGCTGATCGAGCGCCGCGGAAAGCCCGGGATGATCGTCAGTGACAATGGAACGGAACTGACCTCTAACGCCATTCTGAAGTGGTGCGCTGAGGCCAAGGTCGAATGGCACTACATCGCGCCGGGCAAGCCGATGCAGAACGGTTTCGTGGAAAGTTTCAACGGCCGGATGCGGGACGAGTTTCTTAACGAAACGCTGTTCCGCAATCTGGCCCATGCCCGCGATCTGATCGCGGCCTGGGTCACCGATTACAATACCGCACGGCCGCACTCGGCCCTCGACTACCAGACCCCCGCAGGCTTCGCCCTGCACCTGACCACCGCAATCGCCCGACCCGCTGCACGCGACGAAAGTTCCGCGCGCCGGGCGATTGCTCAACCCGCGCCGAACGGCGTAAATGACCACCGGGCTCCGGTCGTGGCTGGATGAAAGACCAGTGGCAGGTCACAACCTCCTTATTCGGGATGCGGGAATACTTTGAGCGTTGCAGTAAGGGACGCGCCGGCACCACTGCACTTGCACATCCCTACCGTGGCGCTATGGTCTTTCTTGCAGGTGTGACACGGTAATATTCTCGCGGCCGTAGCACGACCCTCCGGGTCGGAGCGCAATGTGGGGTTTCCGGGAAACCGGGTGCGGGGCCCCGCCACCTGCAACTTCCCTTGTTGATTTCAGCCCCGATTGCCACGAAGTCACGATCAAGGCGCTGCGGCAAAGCCTCCCGGCATACGCTGAGGATCGACCTGGGATCCAAAGGTTCCGTCGGTGGTCAGGGGAGCCCATCGCGCAGCGCCCGCGAGGCGGTCCAGGTGCCGCCTCACCTGCTCATCGTTGGTATTAGGGCTCGACGTAGCTATGGTCTCGATTGGCTGGCCCGAGGCATCGGCTACTCCAGATCGGCTGGAGGGCGTTTCGGACGTTAGGTCGAAGGCGGGCCAGCCGACCTTTACTCTCCCTTGTCATTGATCTTCGAACCCGCGCGGTGATGCGGCGCAGGCTCTGCTTCCCGCCGCAAATGATCGAATTTGCGATCGGGCGCGAAATGGATTTCGCTACGAATACTTGACATGCCAAGCCTTACGCAGGCGCATGAAAGAGCGGGGCTACTCTTTTCCGCATTTCAGCGGGAATGCTGCCTTGCGCCGTCGCGAACCGCGCTGTCCCTGGCGGACGGCAGAGGACTGGAGTCATTGTTCGTCCTCAGGTCCTTCGTCGTGTTGTTCGCCACACGAAGTGAAAATTGAAATCTGTCCCCGCCGAAGCTATCTGCCGATGCCGATGTGCCATCGCGACCACCTCAGATCGGCTGAGGGAACGTCCTGGGCGTAGAGGTAGGGGGTGCGCCGATACCGGGAGATTTGCTGTAGGCGGCAGGGCCCCCCCAACCCGGTTTCCCGGAAACCCTGCATGGCGCTCCGACCAGAAAGGTCGTGCTACGGCCGGGAGAATAATACCGTGTCGCGCCTGCAAGCAGGACCATGGCATAGCGGACGCCATCCTTGAAGTGTTCGGCGCGCGACCGTGTGTCAATCCATCACGGAAACGTGATGGGCATTTTTAAACGGTTGGGCGGTGATGGCAAGTTATTTAACAGGCTATTGAACGGTGTGTTTAATACCCAACGTTTAAAAATTCCATCTACGGTTGTGACGCTGGGGCCGCGTCGCGCGAAACGTCCCTGGCCTCCAATCGTGCCGGCTGGACCCGGCCTCGGTGTGGCGCCTAGCATTCTCCCAAGCGCCGGATGGCGCACACGCCAACGAGAAATCACCGAGCGAGCAGCCCATGTTCACAGCCCCAAAGGACGACACCGTCTGGAACCACCTCGCGATCCGCATGCGCCCTTTGGACGACCTCACGCCCTATGCCGGCAATGCGCGGACGCATTCGCGGCGCCAGATCCGCCAGATCGCCGCCAGCGTCGAACGCTTCGGCTTCACCAATCCGGTCCTGACCGATGAAGGGGGTGGGATCATTGCCGGTCACGGCCGGGTGGCGGCGGCGAAACTTCTCGGACTTGCCGAGGTCCCGACGATCTGCCTTTCGCATCTGAGCCCAGAGGAGCGGCGCGCTTATGTTCTGGCCGACAACAAGCTCGCGGAGAATGCCGGCTGGGACCGGGACATGCTCGCTATTGAACTGCAGGGCCTGATCGAGATCGGATTTGATCTCGACGTGACGGGCTTTTCACTGGCGGAGATTGACCTGACGCTCGACTTGGCAAGGGGCCGGGCGTCCGACAGCACAGGCCGTGAGGATATCGTTCCGGCCTATGAGCCTGGCCCCGCTGTGACGCAACCGGGTGACCTCTGGAGCCTCGGCGAGCACCGGCTCGTCTGCGGCGACGCGCGTGACCCTGGCACCGTGGACCGTCTGATTGCGGGCGTGCCGGTCGATCTCATCTTCACCGACCCGCCCTACAACGTCCCAATCGACGGTCACGTTTCCGGTCTTGGCAAGATACGACATCGCGACTTCGCCTTTGCCTCCGGAGAGTTGTCCCCGGAGGCCTTCACCGGGTTTCTGACAGAGGCGCTCGGCAATGCTGCCCGGGTCGCCAAGGATGGCGCGATCGCCTTCGTCTGCATGGACTGGCGCCACATGGGGGAACTTCTCGCCGCTGGCCGGACGGTGTTCAGCGAACTGAAGAACATCTGTGTCTGGAACAAGACGAACGCGGGCATGGGCAGCTTCTACCGCTCGAAGCACGAACTGGTCTTCGTCTTCAAGGTCGGAAGCGCGACGCACACAAACAGCTTCGGCCTCGGCGAGACCGGGCGCTACCGAACCAATGTCTGGGACTATGCCGGCGTCAATGTGCCTGGCGCTGCCGCACAGGAGGCCCTCGCCATGCACCCGACGGTGAAGCCGGTCGCGATGATTGCCGATGCGCTCCGCGACTGTTCGCGGCGGGGCGAGACGGTGCTCGATCCCTTTGCCGGTTCGGGATCGACGCTGATCGCAGCCGAGAGCTGCGGGCGGCGCGCGCGGCTCGTCGAATATGATCCGCACTACTGCGATGTGATCTTAAGGCGCTGGCAGGACTATTCCGGGCGGTCCGCGACCAGGGCGGCAGATGGCGTCCGTTTCGACAGGATCGCGGCGGGAGAATCAGTCGGGGCAGGGGAGCCTTGACCATGACGAAACGCAGGAACGATCGAACGGGCGGGTCGTCTGACAGGCCCGATCCGCTGACAGATTTGGAGCGCGCACTTCTGGCCGAGGGTCGGCGGCTCGTCACGGTGCGGGACGGCGGCGAACCGGTCGAGATTAGCGTGAACGAGATCATCGCGCGCAAGACCGCGGAAACGGCAGCAAAAGGCAGCCCTCACGCGCAGCGTACCTGGCTCAACGCAACGGCGGAAGCGGTGGCACGGGAAAATAGTATCAAGGACGAGAATGCCGCTTTCTGGCGCTTGTACCAACGCTCCTACCGATCCGAAATTGCACTGGCTCGCAAAAGGGGTGAGCCCCTGCCGGAGCCTGTTCCGCATCCCGATGACATTGTCATCGATGACAGAAACAACATCTCGGTCGATGGCCCAGTTACAGAGCTGGAGGCGCAGGTCTATGCGTATATTGTGAACCAGCGTGAGGCCTTCATGCGCCAGCATGTGCTCGACAAGAAGCGAGGCAATCTGAAAGGGGACATGGAATGCGCCGAGGGTTTCGGTAGCGCCATGATGATGGTGTCGCTGACGAACATGGTCCTACCGCCGCGCCTGCGGCTCGATGAAACGGCGATGTGGCGCCTGTACTGTGGCTTCCGGTCGCAGACGATCCGGCAGCTCCTGAAGGATGACCATCGGGCATGGAAGCGGCTGCATCTACCAAGTCGCCGCGGGTCAGCCTCGCCTGACCTCGGCGCCTTCATACGTCTTCTGGCAGGCTTGGGCGCGATTGCCGCGGATCATGCGGCGTCGCCTGGAACCGACCGGGACATCGACCGAGCCCTTGCGCGGACCGTCGCATTGACCGAGGCCGCCGCGCCCGTGGGTTGAGTGACCGCGCTCGAGGATGGCACAATCGCGAGCGAGGAGTGGCTCCGGTTTCGGGGCTGCGCTGGCGGTCTGGACCTAGGCTGCCGACGTCAATCGGCAAAGGATGTTTCGATCCACGCAGCCTTAAGACTACGGCCTGTACCAGATGGGCGAAGATGGTATCGACATTGTCGTTTCGATCCGCGCCCCCGGGTGGGGGCGACGTGCGGGCCAGCGGCAAGCCATCATGGTTGATGAGGTTTCGATCCGCGCCCCCGGGTGGGGGCGACTAGGTCACAAGCGCCCCGATGCCGTAGCGCAGAAGTTTCGATCCGCGCCCCCGGGTGGGGGCGACCGTCTGAAACCGCGACGGCGCAGCGGATCAAGACGGTTTCGATCCGCGCCCCCGGGTGGGGGCGACCCTTCGCCATCCGGCCTCGGTGGCGGCTTCGTTGTTTCGATCCGCGCCCCCGGGTGGGGGCGACGAGGCGAGGACACCCCCAAGAGGGTGAGCGGGTTGTTTCGATCCGCGCCCCCTGGTGGGGGCGACGTCGCCAAGCTGGAAATGCTGCCGGAGCGGATGGTTTCGATCCGCGCCCCCGGGTGGGGGCGACGACCAGCCGCTCGCGGTCGCGGCGCGGCTTGCCCTGTTTCGATCCGCGCCCCCGGGTGGGGGCGACAATCGTGATGAAGGGTTTTTTCGCGTCGTTGGGGTTTCGATCCGCGCCCCCGGGTGGGGGCGACTTGCCGTCCTGATAGTTCATTTCTTGACCTCAACGTTTCGATCCGCGCCCCCGGGTGGGGGCGACGAGAAACGGGTGTAGGTTCCGGATTCCGCATAGGTTTCGATCCGCGCCCCCGGGTGGGGGCGGCTTTCCCTTCTGAGTTGTTCGATGTGCTCAGGATAGTTTCGATCCGCGCCCCCGGGTGGGGGCGACACGGTATCGGTGTTGAGCGCGGTCCAGTCGTAGCGTTTCGATCCGCGCCCCCGGGTGGGGGCGACGATCGTCCTGGCGCTCTTGTTCCAGCCCTTGCGGGTTTCGATCCGCGCCCCCGGGTGGGGGCGACCGGCGTTGTTCAGGGCGATCCCGTATGGGTTGCGGTTTCGATCCGCGCCCCCGGGTGGGGGCGACGCGTGGCCTAGGTCAGGCGTGTCAGATTGCGAAGGTTTCGATCCGCGCCCCCGGGTGGGGGCGACGCCCTTAGCCTGGCGTTCTCCTCGCGGAGGGTCAGTTTCGATCCGCGCCCCCGGGTGGGGGCGACCGGATCGGACGGCGGCGCGGGCGAAGCCGTAAGCGTTTCGATCCGCGCCCCCGGGTGGGGGCGACGACCGATGATCGCCGGGGTCAGCGCCGTTGACGAGTTTCGATCCGCGCCCCCGGGTGGGGGCGACCGCCACCCTTGCTGTAGGGCGTTGTTTATAAAGGGTTTCGATCCGCGCCCCCGGGTGGGGGCGACGGAAGGGCCGATGCCGGTGCCGCTGCATGACGTGTTTCGATCCGCGCCCCCGGGTGGGGGCGACATGAGGAATGCGACGAGGTGCAATTCTGCGACCTGTTTCGATCCGCGCCCCCGGGTGGGGGCGACCAGCGCTTGGAGATCTCGCCCTCATCTTCGAGACCGTTTCGATCCGCGCCCCCGGGTGGGGGCGACAGGTCGTCGGGCGGGTAACGATGCCGCCCTTCGCGTTTCGATCCGCGCCCCCGGGTGGGGGCGACCGGCGCGGATCGCCCGCGCCAGTTCGGCCTGGGTGTTTCGATCCGCGCCCCCGGGTGGGGGCGACCATAGGTGGCCTTCAACTGGTTCAAGCCAGTGTAGTTTCGATCCGCGCCCCCGGGTGGGGGCGACGGTCCATGCCCCGATCTGGTGAGTGGACGCGCCGGTTTCGATCCGCGCCCCCGGGTGGGGGCGACCGGCGAGTTCAAGATTTTCCCGCCGCTGGCGGCCGTTTCGATCCGCGCCCCCGGGTGGGGGCGACCACGAGCGGCGTAAACACCGCCGGTTTTGGGCCGTTTCGATCCGCGCCCCCGGGTGGGGGCGACCTGCGGACGACCTCGGGCAATGATACCTCCACGACGTTTCGATCCGCGCCCCCGGGTGGGGGCGACGACCAACCTGCCCGAGCTGCACTTCCAGGCGGCGTTTCGATCCGCGCCCCCGGGTGGGGGCGACGAGGCGATGGGCGCCGCACCGATGCGGATGTCCTGTTTCGATCCGCGCCCCCGGGTGGGGGCGACTGCCGGGTGGTAGCACGTTGGGAAGATTGGGTAAATTGCGCTCAGGTTGCGAAACGTACAGCATCCGAACGATATCGCGGCATCTCGTGCAGCGCATCTCCAAAAAGCTTCACGATTTCAAAGAGCTGATCGCGCTGCGAACGTCAGGGCGGGTTCGGGCACGTTGATGGTTCGCAGGCTTTAAATGATCAAGGGTCCATTCAGGTCAGTCGCTGGTTTCGCGCCGACGTGCTCCACCCGCCGAGCCCAATTCGCACCGAGGTGGTAGTAGCGCAGGCTGTCAACGTCGGGGCGAATGATCGTTTCCAGCCGTGCTTTCAGTTTGGTCCATTGCGCCGGATCAACTTCGATCTCGAAGACCGAGAACTGCACGCGCTGGCCCCAATCCTCGCAGGCGCGAGCCACTTGGCGCAAGCGCTTTTTGCCTCCCTCCTCCAGCGTGTTCACGTCATAGGTGACCAGGACCAGCATCTTAGCTCCAGAACCACGGGGGATAGGCATCGATGTCGCCGCGCAGGTGACGCGCCAGCATCAGGGCCTGAAGCCAAGGCACAAGGCCGAACGGGACTTTCTCTTGCAGGAACGGATGAAGGCGTTCCTCTTTCTTGCGCTCCTGCCAGGCGGTGAGCACCAGCTTGCGGGCGTCATCGGTCAGCAGTACTGCGCCGCCCTCCATCCGGCGGAAATCACCAGCGCGCAGCTGGCGGCGGTTGACCAGCGACAACGCCAGCCGGTCGGCCAGAGGCGCGCGCAGTTCCTCCATCAGGTCGAGCGCGAGGCTCGGGCGGCCGGGCCGGTCGCGGTGCAGGAATCCGACTGCCGGATCAAGGCCGACCGTTTCGCAGGCCGAGCGGCAGTCATGGGTCAGGAGTGTGTAGAGAAAGGACAAGAGCGCATTCATCGCGTCGAGCGGCGGGCGGCGCGAGCGGCCGGTCCAGCGCAACTCGGTGTCGGGCGAACGGATAAGGTGGTCAAACACCGAGAAGTAGAAGACCGCCGCCTCGCCCTCGGAACCGCGTAACTGATCGACGGTTTCATCCGACAGTTGTACGCGGCGCAGGATCATCGCCATCCGGTCGGTCGCCGCTTCCAGAGCATCGTGCGCAGAGGGCTCCATCTCGCTGCTGTAATCGCGTAAGGTCCGCCGGATGACAGCCCGCTGGTTGGCAATCTTGCCCATGACGATGGAACGGACGATATCCTCTCCGGCATCGGCCAGCCGGTACTGTGCGCGGCGCAAAAGCACGTTGCCTGTAACTGGCCCCTCGATCCGCGCCTGAAACCGCCCCGCACGGTCCATGATCGCCAGCGTGATGCCGCGTTCGGCGCAGATGCCGATCAGCCCGGGCGAGATCAGGATCGGTCCGAACGCCACGACCGAGGCCAGCATGTGCAGCGGTACGCGGGCCTTTTCGGCCCCCTCGATCTCGGCCACCAGGTTCTCGCCATCCTTCTTCAGCGCGGCACCTTCGGTCGAGACATAGACGGTGTTGAGCAGCTTCTTCATGAGCCCTCCAGTGCCTTGGCAAGCATCCGGTCGCGCCAGACCCGCACCGGGCGGGCCACCGCCTCGGGCCGGCAGAGCTCGATGAGCGAGCAGGCGCGGCAGCGGGACTTGTGCGGAGTTGGCGGAGGCGTCCGGCGGCTGGAGAGGACGGCGGAAAGCTCGGCGACCGTTACTTCGGTCAGGGCGCGGAGGGAGGCGTCGAAGGGGACGGCGACGCGACGCTTGGTCTGGGCATAGTAGAGGGCACCCTTGGGCACCGGCCGGCCAGTCATCTCTTCAAGACAGAGCGCCTGCGCGCAAAGCTGCGCCTCGTCGGCGCGGTGGAGTTTCGGGCGGCCGCGCTTGTATTCGACGGGGAAGGCTGTTTCGCCCTGCGGACCGGGCGTGAACTCGACCAGATCGGCAACGCCGGTCAGGTTCAGGCGCTGTGAGGCAAGCGGCAGCGACATGACCCGCCGCGCGCCGCGCACCCTGCGGCTGCCGCCCTTGTCGGCCACGGCATGAAGCACGTCACCTTCGGCGGTGAAACGATTCTCGGCCCAGAGCCGCTCCAGATGAATGAGCGCCGCTTGCCGCAGGCAGTAGACCGCATGCTGCACCGCCGAGAGGGGGATGGGCTCCTCTTCGGCGGGCGGGGCGGGCACGGTCAGACCAGGTCCACAATTTCGACTCCTGCGGGCAGGCTGTCGCGGTCGATCTCGATCACGTAGTCCGAGAATTTACGCGCGGGCGCGAGGTTGCCGAGACCCCGGTCATCGAGCGCGCGGAATTCGCCATCGATGTTGCGGCCGATGCGGATACGGTCGAAGAGCTGATGCGCCGGGGCATTGCCGAGCGCATTCTCGTGGCGGAAGGCGATCAGGCGCCGCGTCGTCATCTCGCCCCGGGCGGCAGAGCGGTCATGTTCGAACATCGACGTCATGGCCTCGAACATCAGGTCGAGGTCGGCTTCGGAAAAGCCGGTGCGCTCCGCGAACTTGGCCGAGATGAAGCCATGGGCGACATAGAGCCCGTAGGGTACGATATGTTTGCGGCCCATCGTGCGGTTGTCGGTGCGGACATCGCCGTCTTCGGCACCTTCGACACGCTTTTTCTGTTCGGCCTCGTTCGTCGCAGCCATACGGGTGATGGAGATTTCCACCGGAAGGATCGGCTCTACCGAATTCGCGAAGGTCAACTGCACCGGACCCTTCACCTGACCACAGTTGATGCCGGTGGACATGACGGCGCCAAAGCTCCGCACATCGAAGAAATTGGCGCACATGAAATCGCGGAGCGCAGTCGCCTCGGAGTCGTCCTTCGGGTTAAGCTTGGCGTCCTTCTTCGCCTTGGGATCGTCGGGCCGTAGTGCGACATAGGCCTGACGGTGCTTCTCGTTCAGGATCGCGCCTTCCTGCACATAGATGTGGTGCCCGTCCTCGCCAGTGCGGGCAAGTTCCACATAGTTGCGGATCTTGCGCTTCAGGCTCACGTCGCTGACGAGGCCGTGGTTGGTTTCCGGGTCGAGCCGCGGCATGTTTCCGGCGTCCGGGTCGCCATTCGGGTTACCGTTCGCAACATCGAAGATCAGCACGAAATCGTGGCGGCGAGAAAGGGTGGTCATTCGGCGGTCTCCGTCACTTGGGTGTCCTTGTCATCGCGCTTGCGGAAGAAATCGCTACGCTGGTGGTAATAGCCGATGCCGAACAGCGCCTGCTCGGCGGCGGAAAGCGAGGCGGGGATCGGGTCGTTGCCGGGCTCCATCAGATCCGTGATCGAGGTGATGAGCTTTTCGAGGTTCACTGCCCGTCCGGGGGCAACCTTGCGGAGCTTTCCGAAATGGTTGGCCGAGCCTGCATCCAGAGTGCGGAACACTTTCTGCGGTGTGGCCGAGGCCGAACCATAGAACTTGTCCTTGATGGTGGCGTTGATGCCGCCCAGGGCGGCGCGCTGGACTTCCTCGTAAACGGCGAAGAGCCGCCCGAGGACATAGCCTTTGTTCGTACTGGCGGGATCGAGCGCCACGGGGGCCTCCACGTTCAGGTTTCGGATCAGGACGGACTTCAAAATGGCCGCGCGCAGGGCGTTCACCTCGCCATCGGCGCGGATGCGCATGAGCGTGTTGGACAGAAGCGTCAGCGGATATGGCGTTCCGGTCAGGATCGCGCGCATCCATTCGCCCGCGATCAGGGGCGGGATGTTCTCACGCTTGCCCTGCAGGGCCAGTTCGATCAGATAGCGCCAGAGCGGCGGCCAGCCGTTGCGCGGCGGCGGTTCGAGCGCGGTGTCGGTAAGGTAGCGTTGATAGTTGGCGACAAGCCGGCCGAAGTCGCTTTCCCAGTAAAAGCGTACCGACAGGCGCGCGGCGTTGGGCGCAAGGCCCAGAACGTAGAAGCGCACGCCCTCGGCCAACTCCGGCGCGACTTGCGCAAGCTTCTGACCGTGGCGGATTTCGTCCAGCCGGTCCTTTACCCTGGATGCGGCCAGTTGGTCGTCGATCGTATCGAACATGCCGGCGAAGATCGACTCGGCCGCTCCTGTATCCTCGGGGCCAGAGGCATCCGCCCAGAACACCGTCGAGGCGTCGCCGATCTGCAGCCGGTGGTTCTTGTCGGCGAGGAAGCGATTCAGCGCGGTGGTATAGGCGAAGGCGGCGCCTTCCGACACCGGGGCGTTGTCGCCCTGCTCGTGGCCGTAGGAGGTGAAGGCGTCGAGGTTGAAGGAGATCAGGCTCGCGCCCGAAGATTGCGCGCCCCAGACGCCCTTGATCGACGGATGCAGACGGGCTGTTGGAGCGGTTTCTCCGGTGACAAGACAGATTTGGGGGTCGGAAGCGTCCTCGGTTCCGATATGCTGCCGCAATGTCCGCGCGGCGGGGCGGTCGTGCAGATAACCATGCCGGTGCGCCGGGTTGAGCGCAAAGACGAGGTTCTGGTCGCGCGCGTCGTCGGGCCAGAGCGGCGGGGTGAACTGTTCGGGCCTCCAGCCTTCCAGAAAGCGTCGTAGCGCGACGAGGCCGTTATCCTCGGCGTCCTCTAGCCAATTCAGATGTCTGGTCCTGAAGGCGCCATGTTCTTCGGCGGTGCGCTTGCCCTCGCCTGCGGTCACGCCCAGAACATAGGCGGTCTTGTCCCACAGGAAATTCGGATCAATCCCCACGGTGCGCTTCTTTGCCTGCGGCACCAGCATCACCCTCGGGCTGCGCTTCCTGTCGGTGTCGCGCAGGTCGATGACCTCGGCCACCGCGCCGTCAGGGTTCAGCACCACGCAGAAGCCGATCTTTTCCGACGAATAGCCGAAGGGCGGTTTGTCGGGCAGCCGCTCGCAGGCGCGCGCCAGCGCGGCGAGCAGGCTCATCGCTTCACCTCCGGGCTGCCGGGCTGCGGCACTTCCATCACGCCGTCGCGCAAGCTCGCGCGAAAGAGGAGTGAGGGACGGCCGGGGGCGGCGTGGTCGATGTCCCAAAGCATGAAGCCGAGGTCGCGGGCTGTGCCGAAGCCCAGTTCCGGTGTTTCGAACTCGGGGTTGCGGGGCGGCAGGGGGGCGTCCGACGCGATCAGGGCGAATGCGGCCGCGAATTCTCGGGTGCCGAGACAGGGCTGGTGAAAGCACTGCCCGCGGGTGGCGCGGCGGTTGAAGATGTCGAGATGCTTGCCCTCGGTATCGCTGGCATCGGCGCGGGCGGTTAGGTCGAAATGTGCTTCGATCACATAGCCGGGGTTCACCAGCACGGTCGAGGCCCGCTGCTGGCGGTCCTCATCGACCAGAAGCTGCAGACCCTCCAGATCGCCGCGGTTCATCGCCCGCTTGATCGTGCCCGCCGGGGCCTTGTGCCCCACCTCGTTGCGGCGGATCGGCTGGAAGCGGATCGGTTCCAGCACATGGATGCGGTCGATCACCCAGCGGATCGACGGCTTCCAGTGGATCGCCTCGAGAATGCCGCGCGCGGCAGACGGTGGCATCACGTCGTAAGTGGTGCGTTCGACCTTGAGTTCGGGGCGGGTGAACAGGGCATGTCGGCCCCAGACATGCAGACGAATACCGTAAGCCATTATTTTTTCCTTCAATTCCGGTCAGCCTATCGCAAAGGCAGAGCGGCGCAAGTCCGATCTTGCCGCCGGTTGTGCCCCCGCCGCGGAGGGCGAGGGCGCAATACAGCGCCTGTTACGGAAGAGTATACGTTTCTATCCGCGCCGACATCGGCGACACGCTTGAAGCAACTGGCTTGCTTTCATTGTAGCAGTTTGAGGGCAAGGCGGAGTGCGAGAGCAATACACTCCAGCAGCGCCTCGGTTGCAGGCGGCGGTTTCGGCGGCCTGAAGTTCATGTGCTGCCTCCAGCGGGGTGCTGGAGATATATAGCTTAAGCAGACTGAACTTTAAATTTCGTATGATCTTCAGTAACTTATATTAGCCACTGATCTTCACTAAGCGAGTCGGCCGCCTCCCACCAGAGACCCGTCTCATCGCGGTAAAGCGTGATGTCGGTCAACACGAAGAACTGTTCGCCACGCAGATGGGGTGCGTGGAAGCTGCCTTTCCCGTTCAGACGCAGCAACTCGCGATCGCGGGCGGGAACCTGCACCGTGAACGGTTGCAGGGCACGGGCGAGGGGGGCGGAGGGGATTTCTGGAACGCCGAGGCGGGCAACCTCGGCTTGTGCCGCCTCCTCGACCGCGACGATGACCGGAACCATCGTGTCCTCGATCATGCGGAAGGCCTCGGCGGTGGTGCGATACGGGAAATCGGTGCCGCTTGCGCCCACCTTGAAAGCCTCGGCCATCGGCTGGCCCATCCGCACGGACCCGGCCCGCCAGTAGACCTGCTCGAACCAGTCGCGGATCGCTTCGGGCGTCAGCAGGTCGTCGTGGCGCCCGGCGGTGCTGCGCATGGCGGCTGCGAGAGGCTTCACCTCACTTGGAGAAGGATGGTCGGGGGCCTCGAAGACAGTCAGCGTGCTGTCCCCGACCGGCCGTCTTCCTTCCCTGTTCACCCGGCCCGCTGCCTGCACGATGCTGTCGAGCCCGGCCTCCGCCCGCCATCCCTTCGGGAAATCCAGATCCACGCCGGCCTCGATCAGACTGGTGGCGATCAGGCGGCAGGGCTGGCCGGCGGCGAGGCGCTCGCGGATGTTGGCGATGACGCGGCGGCGATGCGCCGGGTACTGACGGGTGGTGAGGTGGATCAGGCCCCCCAGCACCTCGGCCGTCGCAGTTTCGTAAAGCGCCAGCGCGTGCTTGCGACTGTTTACGATCACCATAGCCTGCGACATCTTGCGCAGCGCGGCAATCAGCGCGGCATCGTCCATCGCGCCGCCCCGCACGATCCGAGCACGGCGCAGGCGACTGGCCAGGTTCTCCGGGTCCGGGGCCAGTTCCCGCCCGGCCAGCGGCAGGCCGCCCTGTTTCAGATGCGCACTGTCGAAGGCAGGCTGGGTAGCAGTGCACAGAACGACCGTGCAGCCATAGTGCGCGGCCAGCGTGTCGAGCATCCGGAGCGCGGGCACCAGCAGCTTGCGCGGCAGACACTGCGCTTCGTCCAGTATGATGATCGATCCGGCGATGTTGTGCAGCCTGCGGCAGCGCGAGGGGCGTGCGGCAAAGAGGCTTTCAAAGAGCTGGACATTGGTGGTGACGACGATGGGCGCGACCCATTCCTCCATGGCGAGGCGCGCCTTCTCGCGCCCCTCCTGCCCCGGCTTTTCGGTGTCGATGGCGGAATGATGCTCCAGCACGACATCGCCGAAGAGGCCGCGGAAGATCGTCGCAGTCTGGTCGATGATCGAGGTGTAGGGGATGGCATAGATGATCCTTCGATGTCCGTGCCGGGCCGCGTGATCCAGCGCGAAACCCATCGAGGCGAGCGTCTTGCCGCCGCCGGTCGGCACACTCAGGGTGAAGAGGCCCGGCGGCAGCGCTGCGCCTGCGCGGATATGGGACAGGACCTCCGCCCGCAGCCGGTTCAGGTCGCTGTCAACGTCGAAACCTGCCATATGCGCATCGAAGGCTGCGCGCAGATCGGGAAGGATAGTGCGGAGGGCGGGCCAGTCTCGGTCCCGCTGCCGCCCCTCCAGCTGGTCGTAGAAGGCTTCGGTGTCGCGGAAGTCGGCATCAACGAGGCAGGAGAAGATCATCCGCCCGGCCACCGAGAGATCGAAGCTGTTTCTCGGCCGCGTTTTTGCCAGCAGCTCTTGGGCGACGGGGCCCAGGTCGACCTCGGTTGCCGCGCTGATCGCGGGATCCATCGGATCAGCGAAGGTCTCGAGCCGGCGTGCCAAGGAAGCATCGGAACCGGTCGTATCAGGCAAACCCGCGTGGTGGCCGAGGATGGCATACGCCAGGGTTTCAGCGATTGGTTTGAAGCGGGACGGCGCCCGATCGCAGATCAGCCGCGCTCCAGCGGTCGAATGATCTACACGTTCGATGCTGCCTTGCAGGCGTCGCTGAAACGCCGGATCGAACTTTCCAAAATCGTGAAGCAGACCCACAAGGCGCGCCGAATGAGCAAGACCGATCGCCGCGCCGCTCGTTTCCGCACGCGCTGCGGTCTGCTGCAGGTGATCCTCCAGCGCTTGCCAGTCATCGTGATGATCCGGACTTCCGGAATGAGCAAAATAGCGGATCATCGTGCATCCTTGGCGGTATTCCGACGACGTGGTCCAGATCGCGGGCGAACTACCGCCACACAGTCCAAGCACCTAGCGATTTTCTTTTCCGAGGAAATTGCCCTCAGCGTGGAGGTTGTGCAATACGAACCATGTTCCTGAGAAACGGAGTGGCGGTCGCCCACCGTCGTGGTTTCGGCGAATATGTGGTAGTCGGCGGGCCGCAGCGGCGACTAAAGGCAGCCCGATAGACCCAGCGGTGATGCTCAGCACCCAATCCGCGCTGTCGACCCTTAACAGCCGATCGAGCCGCGGTTGCTGCGCGGCTGCGTTCCCTTGGGTCAGGGACTATTAATCGGCTTGCGTTAGCCCCGCGTGCGTGATTCAAGCGCCCGGACTGACGGGGGTTATGATGAGCAGTCTTTTCTAGCTCACCGACGAGCAGATGGAGCGGCTGCGGCCCTTCTTTCCCAAGAGCCATGGCAAGCCCCGCGTCGATGATCGGCGTGTTTTGAGTGGCATAGTCTTCTTCAATCGCAATGGCTTGCGCTAGTGCGATGCGCCGCGCCGCGCGAGTATGGGCCTCCCAAGACCCTCTACAACCGCTGGAAGCGGTGGGGTGACCTTGGGGTCTTCGCCCGGATGATGGAGGGTCTGGTCTCCGTAGGCGGCGAAGAGAAGGTCGTCATGATCTCGCGACGTATATCAAGGCGCACCGCACGGCTTCGAGCCTGCGGGCAAAAAAGGGGGGGGTGAGCTGCTGCCGGTTTCGTGGGCACGAAGATAAGATCGTGACCAAGGAACTGGAGAATGGATATGACGAGACGGAAGTTCAGCCGAGAGTTCAAGATCGAGGCGGTCAGGCTGGTGACGGATCGGGGTGTGGCGGTAGCGCAGGCCGCGCGTGACCTCGATGTGGCAGAGAGCGTGTTGCGCCGCTGGATGCGGGAACTGACCGCTACCCCTGCCGCGGCCTTTCCCGGGGCCGGACAGATGCGGGCCGATCTGGCCGAGATTGCAGCGCTGAAGAAAGAGGTCGCCCGTCTTCGTGCGGAGCGTGACATCCTGAAGAAGGCGGCCGCTTTTTTCGCGCGCGAGGCGATATGAGGTTCGCCTTCATCGCCAAGCACCGCCACATCTGGCCGGTCAGCTGGCTGTGCGATGTGCTGGAGGTCTCCCGGTCCGGCTTCCACGCCTGGCTCAACCGCCCGACCAGCGCCCGCGAGATCCATGACGCCAAGCTCGTCACGGCGATCGAGACAAGCTTCAAGGCGAGCGACCGGACCTATGGCGCGCGTCGCGTCTGGCGCGATGTCCTGGAGGATGGCCTTGCCTGCGGGCTGCACCGGATCGAACGACTGATGCGGATCAATGCCCTGAGGGCGCGACCCAGGCGCCGCGGCAAGCCGAAGGACGATGGCGAACGGTCGGTCATCGCGGACAACATCCTCGACCGCGACTTCCAGGCGGACCGGCCGAACCAGAAATGGCTAGCCGATTTCACCTATATCTGGACCGCAGAAGGCTGGCTCTACGTCGCGGTCGTGCTGGACCTGTTTTCACGCCGTGCTGTAGGCTGGTCCATGAAGGCAGATCGGGATGCGTCACTGGTCATGGATGCGCTGATGATGGCCGTCTGGCGACGTGGAAAGGCCGATGCTCTGCTTCATCATTCGGATCAGGGATCGCAATACACAAGCGAGCAGTTCCAACGGCTTCTGTCCGACAACGGCATCACCTGCTCGATGAGCCGGGCGGGAAACGTCTGGGACAATTCGGCGATGGAGAGCTTCTTCTCGTCGCTGAAGACCGAACGCACGGCCCGCAGGGTCTACCGCACCCGCGACGAAGCCCGTGCCGATGTCTTCGACTACATCGAACGCTTCTACAACCCGCGCAGACGGCACTCGAAACTGGGCTACCTTAGCCCCATGGAGTTCGAGGCCCGCGCTATGCTAGCTTAACCTGCTGTCCACGAAACCGGCAGCCGCTCAAGTTGGCCGGCGCCCAGCCCTTGATTCCAGCACTTTGCGCAACGATCCGACTGGACTTCCCCCGCACCGGAAGCGTCAGTCGGGACGGACGCTCGCTTGGGCAAGTCCCTGTTGGCACGAACGGAGGCCGGCACCGACTGATACGGGTTGAAGGAACATAAAATGGCTGTTCATGGGGCATTGAAGAGGGACGCGGGACGCCGTCCAGCGGTCCGGTCCCGCGTTGCAGCCCGCGCTGGGCTGACCGTTGAGGATATACTGCGCATAGAGCGGCCGGAGCTGCTCGGGCTTTGGCGCCAGATGTTCGATGCCGACGCGCCGCGCAATGCTTCGGCCCGGTTCCTGCAGCGCGCGCTCGGCCATGCCCTGCAGGTCCGGCAAGCGGGCGATGTGCCGGCGAAGACGCTCCGGGCCCTCCAGACGGTTGCGGAGGGCAAGGTGCCGGTGGCCGGCTCCGCCGCGGCCCTGCGGCCCGGGGTCTGCCTGATGCGGGAATGGAACGGCCGCACCTATCGGGTCGAGGTGGTGGCGGGCGGCTTCCAGATGGGCGGGCGGACCTGGCGCTCGCTCTCGGCGCTCGCACGGCAGATCACCGGGGCACGATGGTCAGGCCCGCGCTTCTTCGGGATCGGCTGATGGGACAGTTGCGCTGCGCCATCTATACGCGGAAGAGCTCCGAGGACGGGCTCGAGCAGGCCTTCAACTCGCTCCATGCCCAGCGGGAGGCCTGCGCCGCCTATGTCGCCAGCCAGAAAGCCGAAGGCTGGGAGCTGCTGCCGACCCAATATGATGACGGCGGGATCTCCGGGGGCACGCTGGAGCGGCCGGCGATGCAGCAGCTTCTGGCCGATGTCGATGCGGGGCAGGTCGATCAGATCGTCGTCTACAAGATCGACCGGCTGACCCGCTCGCTCGCCGACTTCGCCAAGATCGTCGAGCGGCTGGATCGGGCAGGGGCCGCCTTCGTCTCGGTGACACAGTCTTTCAACACCGCAACCAGCATGGGCCGCCTGACGCTCAACATGCTCCTGTCCTTCGCCCAGTTCGAACGCGAGGTGACCGCCGAGCGCATCCGCGACAAGATCGCCGCCTCCAAGCGCAAGGGCCTCTGGATGGGTGGCAACGAGCCGATGGGGTATCGCGCCAACGGACGCACCCTGGTGACCGACGAAGCCGAGGCCAGGGTCATCCGGAAGATCTATAGCCTCTACCGTGCGGAAGGCTCGATCCTGGCGGTGCGGGCGCGGGCGGCGGAACTCGGGCTGCACACCCGCAGCCGCACCGCGCGGGATGGACGGGTGAGCGGCGGCGGCCCCTTCGGGCGCGCGCATCTGCATCATATCCTGACGAACCCCATCTATGCCGGCCGCATCCGCCACCGCACGGCAATTCACGACGGCCAGCATCCGGCGATCATTCCGCCGGCAGAGTGGGAGGCGGTGCAGAGCCTCCTCAAGGACGGCGCCGCCCGGCCGCGCGGCAAGGCTCCGACTGCCTTCGCCGCGCCGCTCGCCGGCAAGATCTTCGACGAGACCGGCGACCGGTTGACCCCGAGCCACAGCCGCAAGAACGGTCACCGGCTGCGCTACTACATCTCGAGCCGTCTGGTGAATGATCGGCGTAGCAAACACCCGGAGGCCTGGCGGCTGCCGGCGCCCGAACTCGAAGCCGGCATTGCCGGCCGCCTCCGGGCCTGGCTCACCGCGCCGGGCCAGGCCAGCCGTCTCGTTCGGGCGCCTCTGGCCGGCGAGATGGCCCGGATCGGCACCTGCATCGACAGTCTCGTCGCCGAACTCGACGGCCGCCATGCCGATGCCTTGCTCCGGGCGCTCATCGCAAGCGTGCGGATCGCCCTGGGGCGGATGGTGATTGCGGTGGCAGCCGAGGTTCTTGCCGAGCGGTTGCAGATCGCACCGGAGCGCCTCGATACCGAATGCCTCGTTCTCGAAGCCCCGTTCCGCATCCGGCGGCGCGGTGTCGAGACCAGGGTCGTGCTCGGCGAGCGCCCGGCTGAGATCGACAGGGTACTGGTCCGCAACCTGATGAAAGCACGGGGCTGGCTCACGGCGCTGACCCGCGGCGAGGCCTATGCCGAGATCGCAGCGCGCGAGAGCATTTCCAAGCAACGCGTCCAGCAGTTGCTGCCGCTCGCCTTCCTCGCCCCCGACATCGTGCAGATGATCGCCGAGGGCCGCCAGCCGCTGGGTCTGACAACGGAATGGCTGATCAACGCCGACTTGCCGATCGGCTGGGACGAGCAGCGCGCGCGTATCGCCAGGCTCTGACCGGTCCCTCAATCGGCAACCCCCGAAAGCGCAAACAGAGACGGGCGGCACTTTGCGCCGGATTGGCGCGTTGCACCCGCGTCTCGGGATTGGTGAAGCTGCGCCCAAACGACCGAAAGGACGGGACAATCAGCCGGGTAGGCTGGGCGTCTCGGTTTGCGTGGGAAGGCTGGCTGGGGCGCTAGGATTCGAACCTAGGTATGGCGGTACCAAAAACCGCTGCCTTACCACTTGGCGACGCCCCAACTGCGGGGGTTCTTATCCAAGGTGGCACCGGCCCGCAAGATGCTAACGTGAAAAAATGCCGTTGCCGGCGGGTTGAAAGCGGCCTAACCGGGCGGGGTGAAAGAGGTTGATGTCGCAATCCTGGGCGCTGGCGCCGCAGGCATGATGTGCGCGGTCGAGGCGGCCCGGCGCGGGCGGAGCGTGCTTGTCATCGACCACAATGCCGCCCCGGGCGAGAAGATCCGCATCTCGGGCGGCGGGCGCTGCAACTTCACCAATCTTGAGGCGCCGCCCTCCAGGTTCCTGTCGGAGAACCCGCGCTTTGCCGTCTCGGCGCTGAAGCGCTTCACGCCGCGGGACTTCATCGCGCGCATCGACGCGGCGGGGATCGGCTGGCACGAAAAGACCCTCGGCCAGCTTTTCTGCGATGGCAGCGCCAAGCAGATCGTGGCGCTTCTGACCGGGCAGATGGCCGAGGCCGGCGCGGAACTTTGGCTCGGCACGACGGTCGAGGCGGTGGAGCGGGGCAGCGATTTTCTGTTGCGGACGAGCCGGGGCCTCGTGCGGGCGCGCCGGCTGGTTCTGGCGACGGGCGGCAAGTCGATCCCGAAGATGGGCGCGACGGGGCTCGCCTACCGCATCGCGGCGGAACTCGGCCTCGCGGTGACCGAGACGCGGCCGGCGCTGGTGCCGCTGACGTTTGCCGAGCAGGAGCTGGAGGGGGTCCGCCTGCTCGCCGGGGTCGCGGTGCCGGCGCGCGTCCATTGCGGCAGGGTGGCGTTCGAGGAGGGGTTCCTCTTCACCCATCGCGGGCTTTCGGGGCCGTCGATCCTGCAGATCAGTTCCTACTGGCGCGAGGGTGGCGAGATTCGCGTGGACCTTCTCCCGGGCGCGGCGGCAGGCAGCGCCATCCGCGCGATGAAATCCGCAAACGGCAAGAGCTCGCTTGGCCGGGGGGTGGCAGCACTTCTGCCGGAGAAGCTCGCGCAGCATGTTCTCATCCGCGCCGGGTTAAGCGGCACCACGCGACTTGGCGATATGTCCAACGCCAGCATCGAACGCCTCGCGGCGGCGATCCACGACTGGCGGGTGCGCCCGGTCGGGAGCGAGGGCTACCGGACGGCGGAGGTTACGCTCGGCGGGATCGACACGGCGGGGCTGTCGTCGCAGACGATGGAGGCGCGGGCCTGCCCTGGCCTTCACGTCATCGGCGAGGCGGTCGATGTGACCGGCTGGCTCGGCGGCTACAACTTCCAGTGGGCCTGGTCCTCTGGCTGGGCGGCAGGGCAGGCGGTGTGAGGCCGTTTACACCCTGACCGGATCGGCCTTGGCGATGCGGTCGAGCGCCATCAGCGTCCCGATCAGCCGGTTCATCTCATCGAGCGGGATCATGTTCGGCCCGTCCGAGGGCGCGTTGTCCGGGTCTTCGTGCGTCTCGATAAAGACCCCGGCGATGCCGAGGCTGACGGCGGCGCGGGCCATGACCGGGGCAAACTCGCGCTGCCCGCCCGATGACCCGCCAAGCCCGCCGGGTTGCTGCACCGAATGCGTCGCGTCCATGATGATCGGATAGCCGGACTTCGCCATCGTCGGCAGCGACCGCATGTCGGCCACCAGCGTGTTGTAGCCGAAGGAAGCCCCGCGTTCGGTCAAAAGGATGCGGGTGTTGCCGGTGCTTGCGACCTTCTCGGCGACATTGGCCATGTCCCAGGGCGCAAGGAACTGGCCCTTCTTGATGTTGACCACGGCCCCGGTCTCGCCAGCGGCAACCAGAAGATCGGTCTGGCGCGACAGGAAGGCCGGGATCTGGATCACGTCGACGACCCTGGCGGCGATGCGGGCCTGTTCGGCGTCGTGGATATCGGTCAGGACCGGCAGGCCCATGCCCTGCCGTATCTCATCAAGAACCTTGAGCCCGGCGTCGATCCCCATCCCGCGCCGGCCTTTCAGCGAGGTGCGGTTGGCCTTGTCGTAGCTGGCCTTGAAGACATATTGCGCGCCGTGGGCACGGCAAATCTCCGCCATGCGCCCGGCGATCATTTCGGCGTGGTCGCGGCTTTCGAGCTGGCAGGGACCGGCGATCACCGTCAAGGGCCGGTCATTGCCGACGGTCAGCCCGCCAAAGCTCACGTCTTTCATCGTCGTCATGGTCGGCCTCAGGCTGTGACCTGCTCGCGCAGGATGGCGGCGGTCAGTGACAGCATCAGGTAAATGCCGCCAAAGATCAGCAATGCCAATAGGGTATTCTCGAAGGCGCGCGGGTAGGTCGCTTCATCCGGCGCCACCGGGTTGACGCCAAGCGACAGGTAGCGCACCTGTCGGTTGGCTTCGATCCGGGCTGTTTCAAGCTGCTGCATCGCTTGGGCAAGCATCAGCTGCCGCGTCTCAAGCTCAGCTTCTGCCACACGGAGCTGGCCCGTCACCTGGGCGAGCGAGGAGTTGCCATCGGCACTTTCGGTCAGAGGTCTGCGCAGGGCTGCGATGGCCTGCTCAAGTCGCGCAATGTCGCCCTTCACGCCAGCCACCCTTGCAGCGTTCGGTTGCGCGTTGTCCTCAAGCTGCCGCAGCTCAAGCTTCTTTTTCTGCAGTTCGATCTCGAAGGCATTGATCTGGCTCATCGCCGCGGTGCTTTCCGTCCGCGGATCGAGTATGCCAAGCCGTTCCTGCAGGTCGAGGATCGTGGTCTGGGCTATTGTGACTTTCCTCTCGGCATCTGCGAAACTGTCGCGGGCGCCCTTCATCTGATCTTCGCGCAGCCGCTGTGTCAGATCATCGACCTGCTCTTCGGCATAGCCGAGAAGCGCCTTGGAGAAGGCTTCGCTGCGCTCGGGCGCCGGCGCGATGACCTCCATCTTGACGATGCCCTCGGTCGGGTCGTAGCCGATCTTTACCATGCGGCGGTAAAGCCGGTAGGCTTCTTCATTCGTCGCATTCGGGTCTAGCCGCTGGACCTCGTCAATTTCCGGCGCGCTGAACACGGTCTTGAAAGCATGGTCCCGGTCAAGCCGCAGCAGGGCGTCGCGCGACTGCAGATAGGCCTGCACCGTGATCGAATCCTGCGAGGTCGCGAATTGCGTCCCCCGGAACAGAGAGCCGAGTCCGCCCGCCTGACTATCGGCCTGCTGGATGACGAACTCGCTGCGGGTCGCATACATCGGTGTCGCGATGAAGAAATAGTAGATCCCCGCGACGATCGTCGGCAGAAAGACGAAGACGCTGAGCCGGGCGAGAAGCATCAGGAAGTTGCGCCGTCTGCGGCGCACGATGTCCTGCTGGATGCGGATGATCTCCTGCGCCCGCTGCGCCTCGCCATAGGTCGGTTGTGCCGGCAGCGACTGGGAGGCGCGGACGGTCTGCGGCAGGTGAACTTCGCCTGCACTCACCACACCGAGGGCGGGGGCGGCGATGCTGAAGGGGTCGATGCCCTTGCGGCGCAAAAGCAGGACCGCCTCGGCATCGTCGGCGGCGTTGATGCCGTTCTTCTGCGCCACGCGGCGCGCCGTGCGGAACTGGCGCCCGCTCAGCCCCTCGGCCCGGATCGCGGCAAGTGCCTCGGCCAGCTCGGGGCTGGGGGCGGCCCCGGCCGCAGGCGGATCGGGGAGATAGCTCCCCTCGCCGAAACCGGCGTCGGGATCGGGCGCGAAGGGCAGATCCTCGTACGCGACATCGGCAGCGGGCGCGCGCGGCACCTTCTGGACGTTGGCTGCGGCAGCGGCGGCGGCCTGTCGCCGGACGCGGAACCTGCGGGCTTTAGGAGGCGTAGTCATACATCCGCTTCGCTTCTTCGAGGGTCTCGAACATATAGAGCCTTCCGTCCCTGAGGACAGCGGCCTGGCGGCAGAATTTCTCGATGATCGTCGGCTGGTGGGACACGATCACCACGGTCGAACTCTTCAGCCGCTCCCTGAGCAGCGACCCGGCCTTGCGATTGAACTCCACGTCCGTCGTCGATGGCATGCCCTCGTCGATGAGATAGAGGTCAAACTCAAGCGCGAGGAGGAGCGAGAAGGTGAAGCGTGCCTTCATGCCGGCACTATAGGTGCCGACGGGCATGTCGAAGTATTCCTCGATGCCGCAGAGCCATCGGCTGAAAGCCTCGACATAGTCGGGGTCAAGCCCGTAGAGCCGCGCGATGAAGCGGGCATTCTCGCGCGCGGTGTGTTTTCCAACCACGCCGCCCATGAAGCCAAGGGGGAAAGACACGCGGCAGTTCTTGCGGACAGTGCCTTCATCCGGCTTTTCAAGGCCCGCCATCATGCGGATGATCGTGGTCTTGCCGGTGCCGTTCGGGGCGAGAATGCCAAGCGACCGTCCAAGCTCCACCCGGAAGGAGGCCCGGTCAAGGATCACCTTGCGCTGCTTGCCCGTCCAGAAGGACTTGCTGACATTTTCGAACTCAAGCACCAGAACGCCTACGTCTTGCCCGCCGAACCGCGTCTTTTGCTAGCGCCGCGCGGTTAACAATTCACGGTATGCGATAACCGCGCCGGAATTATGGCGGGCGCTACGCCACTTGACAACGCCGCCGTGAATCGCGCCGCGCCGAGGTCAGTCGCGCACCTTCTCCACCCGCAGGACGAGACCTGCGATGATCGCCAGCGCGCCGGCACCGAAGCTGAAGAGCGCGCCCATCTTGGCGGCGTCCTGCACCGGCCCCGCCGGGAAGGCGACCGAGGCCACGAAAAGCGCCACGGTGAAGCCGATGGCGGCAACCATGCCGACGACGAATAGATCGGGCATCCGCATCCCGTCCGGCAGGCCAAGGCCAAGCGGGCGGGCGGCGATCCAGCCCATCAGGAAGATCCCCACCGGCTTGCCGATGATGAGGCCGAGAAGCACAAGCCAGGTCGGCGCCGAAATGGCGCTGAATTCGACGCCGGCGTTCATGAGGCCGAAGAGGAAGAGGACGATCTCCACCGGGGATTTCAGCCGGTGCTCGATCCAGTTCAGAAGGTCGGTCAGATAGGCCTCGGCCTCGGCAAAGACCCCGAAGGCGCGGTCGGCATGGGGGATCGTCGGCACGATCGGCAGAAGGCCGAGGGCGGGGTGGATACCCGCCTCCTGAAAGCCGAACCAGCTTAAGGCACCGGCGATGAGATAGGGCCAGAACGACAGCTTCTTGCGCATCCAGGTGGAGTTGCGCCTGAGCTGGTCGCCACGGTCAAGATAGCGCGGCAGCCAGTTGCAAAAGAGGTAGACGAAGACCGCCGCCCCGAAGGAGAGGAGAAGCCACATCGGCTGAAGCTCCCCCGTCGGATAGAAGATCGCGAGGATGATGAGGCCCGCCGCATCGTCGGCGATGGCCAAGAGGAGAAGGAACCGGATCGCCGGATGGCCCGCGCCGAAGATGATGCGCCCGACGAGGTAGGAAAATGCGATGTCGGTCGCGGTGGGAATGGCCCAGCCGCGCTGCACCGTCTCGAATATGCCCATGAACGCGGCAAGGCCGAGGTAGACCGCAATCGGCCCCAGCATCCCGCCCGCCGTGGCGATGAGCGGCGTCAGCGCCTTCTTGCCGCGGAGCGAGCCATTTTCAAGCGCGACCGCCTCCCAGACCTCTTTCGCGGCGATGGCGAAGAAGAAAGCCATGAACACGTCGTTCACAAGGAAATGCAGCGTCAGCGTGCGGGTAATGCCGCCACCTTCGGCATGGGCCTCGCCGATCAGGAAGTCCTCGGCGATGACCATCTGGACGAAGTTGTGGTAACTGTCGGCGCTGATGTTGGCCCAGATGAGTGCGATCACGGCCCCGGCGATCAGCAGCAGGGAATAATTGCTGACGTAGTTCCAGACCCGATACATGCGCCGCCCCTTGTCCTCTTTTCGCTGCACGTCGATAGCGGATCGGGTGCGGTGGGGCAAGGAAGGTTGGCCCATCCCTCGCGGCGGCCGATTGCGGCGGGCAGGTCCGGCGCCTATCGTCACGGGATGGCCCCCTTTGCCGATGATCCTTCGTGGCCCGATCTTGCCGCCGCAATCGCGCGCTGCCGGCTCTGCGCGGAAGACTTCGCACGGACGGCGACGGCGCATGAGCCGCGCCCGGTCTTCTGGGCCCGTTCCGGGGCGCGCGTCCTCATTGCCGGGCAGGCGCCGGGCGCGCGGGTCCATGCCTCGGGCATGCCCTTCACCGATCCTTCCGGCGACCGGCTGCGCGACTGGCTCGGGCTTGACGAGGCGACCTTTTATGACCGTGACCGCGTGGCCATCCTGCCGATGGCCTTCTGCTTTCCGGGCTATGATGCGAAGGGCGCGGACCTGCCGCCGCCGCGCCGCTGTGCGGCGACTTGGCGCGCCGCCGTCCTTGCGCATCTCAAGCCTGAGGTGACCTTCCTCATCGGCGGCCACGCGCAAGCCTGGCACCTTGGCCGCGCCGCCACGGCGGGCGGCGTCACCGCGACCGTCGCCCGCGGGCGCGACCATGCGCCGGCGATCTTTCCCTTGCCTCATCCCTCATGGCGGAATACCGCGTGGCTGAAACGGAACCCCTGGTTCGCTGAGGAACTTCTGCCCGCCGCGCGCCAGCGCCTGAAGGACGTCCTCGCCGGTGACTGACCCGACCCCGCTCGACCAGGCCCATGCGCTGATGGAGGCCGCCCCCGGCGACGACGCCCTGCGCCTCAGGTTCTACGAGAGGTTCGCCGATGCCGAACTGTTCCTCCTTCTGGCCGAGGAAAGCGACGGCGACACCCTTCGCCCGGCGGTCTTCCGGCTGGAGGACGGCGATTTCGCCATGAGTTTCGACCTTGAGGAACGGCTCGCGGCCTTCTCCGATGCGCCGGCCCCCTATGCCGCACTTCCGGGCCGGATCGCCGCGCGCGAACTCGCGGGACTGGGCGTCGGCCTCGGCCTCAACATCGGCGTGGCTCCTTCCGCCTTTCTTCTGCCCGCCCCAGCGCTCGCCTGGCTGTCGCAGACCCTGGGCCACATACCCGAGACGACCGAGGCGCAGCCGGTTGCCTTCCATGACGGTGGCGCCCTGCCGCCGGGACTGCTCGCGGCACTTGCCGACAAGCTCGCGCGGCTTGGCGGTTATGCCGATCACGCGATGCTGGCCGGGGTCCGCTACCAGGACGGGCGGCACGGCCACATGCTCGCCTTCGTCGGCTCCCGACCGGGCACCGAGGCGGCGCTGGCCAAGGCGGTCTCCGAGGCGCTGGTCTTTTCCGGGGTCGAGGCGGGCGAGCTCGATGTTGCCTTCCTTGCCACGGACGATCCGGCTCTGGCGGCAATGTCGGCGCAAGGCCGGCGGCTCGACCTGCCCGCACCGCAGCCGGAGAACATCCAGATCATCGGCGGCCCATCCGCGCCGGGGATGGACCCGGAAAAGCCGCCAAAGCTGCGCTAGGCCTTAAGCGCCTTCAGCGCCGCGCCAAGGTCGATCACCCCGTCATAGAGCGCCCGGCCCGAGATGGCCCCCGAAATCACCCCGGTATCGCGGAGCGCGACGAGGTCGGCGAGCGAGGAGACGCCCCCGCTCGCGATGACCGGGATCGTCACCGCGCGAGCCAGTGCTTCGGTCGCGGCGATATTCGGGCCTTGCATCGCGCCGTCGCGCAGGATGTCGGTGTAGATGATCGCCGCCACGCCCGCATCCTCGAAGCTTCTGGCAAGATCGGTGACGAGAACGTCCGTCTCCTCCGCCCAGCCCTTGGTTGCGACCTTGCCGCCCCGCGCGTCGATGCCGACCGCGACCTTGCCGGGGAAGGCGCGGGCGGCCTCGCGCACGAGGGCCGGGTTTTCGACGGCCACCGTGCCGAGGATCACGCGGGCAAGACCCTTGCCAAGCCACATCCCGATGGTCGCCATGTCGCGGATGCCGCCGCCGAGCTGGCAGGGGACGGAGACCCGCGAAAGGATCGCCTCGACCGCCGCGCCATTCACCGGCTGGCCGGCGAAGGCGCCGTTGAGGTCGACGAGGTGGAGCCACTCCGATCCTGCCGCCTCGAACTTCGACGCCTGCGCCGCCGGGTCGTCGCCAAAGACCGTGGCCTTGTCCATCTCGCCATGGAGAAGCCGGACACATTGGCCGTCTTTCAGGTCGATGGCCGGGTAGAGGATCATGGGCGCACTCCGTTTGGCGGCCTCATGCCACAGCAGGCAGGTGAAAGCAAAGCCCCGGAGAAGGTGGCGCGGAACGTCACGTCACACTGGACGGAATCGGCACCTTTCGCGGATGATCCGCAGGGTCCACAGGGAGGAAATGTGCGATGAAGAAGTTTCTGGTTGCGGCGGCTCTGGTTTTTGGCGCGACGGCGGCCTTTGCCGATCCGGTCGAAGGCGTCTGGCAGACGCAGGTGGACGACGGCGCCTATGCGCATGTGACGATCGCGCCATGCGGCGCGGCCTTCTGCGGTGTGATCTCGAAAGCGTTCAAGGACGGCGCCGAATACCAGTCGCCCAATATCGGCAAGCAGATCGTGATCGACATGGCGCCGCAGGGTGACGGCACCTATGACGGCAAGGTCTGGCGACCCTCGAACGACAAGATCTATGTCGGCGGGATCGAGCTGAGCGGCGATACCATGAAGCTCGCGGGCTGCGTGGCGGGCGGGCTCATCTGCAAGAAGCAGACCTGGAGCCGCGTGAAGTAATCAGCCGAAGACCGACCAGCCGGCGCGGCGGGCGAGCATTTCGACCGCCGCGGTGCCAAGCTGCGAATTGCCGTTCTCATTGAGCCCGGGCGACCAGACCGCAATCGAGGCACGCCCCGGCGCGATGACAAGAATGCCGCCGCCCACGCCGGACTTGCCCGGCAGGCCGACGCGGAAGGCGAACTCCCCCGATCCGTCATAATGGCCGCAAGTCATCATCAGCGCGTTGATCCGCCGGACCCGTTCTGCCGAGACGAGCCTTGGCCCGCCCTCGGCCCGCATCAGGAAGCGCCCGGCGCGGGCGAGTTGCAGGCAGGTCATCTCCACGGCGCATTGGTGGAAATAGGCGCCAAGCGCCCGGTCGGGCGGGTTCATGAGGTTGCCGAAGGCGGAAAGGTAATGCGCCAGCGCGAAGTTGCGGTGGCCGGTCTCGGTCTCGCTTTTCGCCACGTCGCGGTTGATGTGGATGTCCTCGTCATCCGCCGCCATGCGGATGAAGCGCAACAACTCGCCGAGGTATTCGCGCGGGGCATGGCCGGCAAGGACCGCATCGGTGACGACGATGGCGCCGGCGTTGATGAAGGGATTGCGGGGGATGCCCTGTTCCTGCTCAAGCTGCAGGATCGAGTTGAAGGCATAGCCCGAAGGCTCCCGCCCGACCCTTTGCCACAGCCGGTCGCCAAGCCGGCCAAGGGCGAGGGTCAGCGCGAAGACCTTGGAGATGCTCTGGATCGAGAAGGGCGTGGCGGCATCGCCGGCGACAAGCTCGGTGCCATCGGCCAAGACGACGGCGATGCCGAACTGGTTCGGGTCGACGCCGGCAAGTTCGGGGATATAATCGGCGACCTTGCCGCGATCCTCCGCCGCCGCCATCGCCGCGGCAATCTCCTCAAGGATCTCCGCTATGCCGGTCACGGCGTCCAGCTGAGGAAGTTGGCGATGAGCCTCAGCCCTGCCGCCTGGCTTTTCTCCGGGTGGAACTGCACGCCGACGATATTGTCACGCCCGACGATGGCGGTGATGTCGCCGGCATAGTCGCAATGGGCCAGCCGATGCGCCGGATCGGCGACGCGGAAATGGTAGGAATGGACGAAATAGGCGTGATCGCCGGTGGCGATGCCGGCAAGGACCGGGTGGGGATGGTCGATGACCAGATCGTTCCAGCCCATATGCGGCACCTTCAGGGTGCGGTCGGCGGGGTCGATATGCACCACCTCGCCGCCGATCCAGTCGAAGCCGGGGGTTTCGCGGTACTCCAGCCCGCGCGTCGCCAGCATCTGCATGCCGATGCAGATGCCAAGGAAGGGGACGCCGCGCCCGGTGACAGCCTCGGTGATCGCCTCTCCCATGCCGGTGACGCGGTCGAGCGCGGTCCGGCAGGCCGGAAAGGCCCCGTCGCCCGGCAGCACGATCCGGTCGGCGCGGGCCACATCCTCGGGCCGGTTTGTGACGATCACCTCGCCCGCGCCGGCCTCCGTCGCCATGCGCTGGAAGGCCTTCTCGGCGGAGTGGAGGTTGCCGGAATCGTAGTCGATCAGGACCGTCCGCATCGGATCAGAGCGCGCCCTTGGTCGAAGGCAGCGCATCCGAGCGCGGATCGGCTTCGACCGCCATCCTCAGCGCCCTTGCAACCGCCTTGAAGGCCGCTTCCGCGATATGGTGGCTGTTGACCCCGTGCACCTTGTCCATGTGCAGCGTGATGCCGCCATGGGTCGACAGCGCCTGAAAGAACTCGCGCACGAGTTCGGTGTCGAAGGTCCCGATCCTTGCGGTCGGGAAATCGAGGTTCCAGACCAGATAGGGCCGCCCGGAAAGGTCAAGCGCCGAAGCCACCTGCGCGTCATCCATGGCCAGCACGAAATGCCCGTAGCGGCGGATGCCCTTCTTGTCGCCAAGCGCCTTCGCCAGGGCCTGCCCAAGCGCGATGCCGGTATCCTCGACCGTGTGGTGGTCGTCGATGTGGAGATCGCCCTTGGCGCGCACGGTCATGTCGATCAGCGAATGCCGCGACAGCTGGTCGAGCATGTGGTCGAAGAAGCCGACGCCGGTTTCGTTGGAATAGCGGCCGGTGCCATCAAGGTCGATCTCGACCGAGATGCTGGTTTCCGCAGTGGTCCGCGTGATCGTCGCCTTGCGCATATGCTCATCCTTCCGGCTCGCGTGCCTTATAGGCTGCTGAGGTGGGTCGGCCAATATGGCTCGCGCGGAATTTCCGGCGCTGTCGCGGAAATGCGGAAGACTGGCTTCTGAGCCCAACCTATGCCCCGGCAGATGCCATCGCATCTGCCGGGCGAGACATTTCCACCTGGACGCCCGGGGACCCAAAGTCCCCGGGCAGCGCCCGCCCCGCCCACGGCGGGCGCTTCTCGCCCGCCCGGTCGGGCGCTGCCCTCCGTGGTCTCGGGCTGAGGCGATCTTGTTGGGACGTCTCGCATGAGCGGGGCCGACGCCAGTGGCGTCGACTTTTCCCGCTCAAGGCAGAGGGCGGATCAGAGCGGGGCGGCCAGTGCCTTGGCAAAAGCCTCGATCTCATCCTCGGTCGTCGCCCATGAGGTCACGAACCGCGCCCCAAGCCTCTCACCGTCCGGCCCTTCGGGCGCAGGCTCCCCCGGCCAGTAGTAGTAATGCGCGCCTGCCGCCTGAAGCGCGCGGTGGCGGGCGCGGGGCAGGGTGGCGAAGGCCATGTTGGCATTGCGCGGATAGATCAGTTCCGCCTCGGGGCTGGCGCGGAACGCCGCCTCCAGCGCTGCGGCGTGGGCGTTGGCTGCCCCGGCGAGCCTCAACCAGAGGCCACCTTCGAGATAAGCCTCCATCTGCGCCGACAGGAACCGGTGCTTGGAGAAAAGGTGCCCGCCGCGCTTCCTCCGAAGCTCGAACTCCCAGGCCTTCGCGGGATCGAACAACACCACGGCCTCGACGCCAAGGCAGCCGTTCTTGGTGCCGCCGAAGGAAAGGACATCGACCCCCGCCTGCCAGGTCATCTCGGCGGGGCTCGCCCCGGTCGCGGCGATGGCATTCGCAAACCGTGCGCCATCCATATGGACCGGCAGGCGAAAATCGCGCGCAACGGCGGTCAGGGCTGCGACCTCGGCCGGGGTATAGACCGTTCCTGCCTCGGTCACGTTGGTCAGCGTGACCACGCCCCGCTGGTGGCCGTGAACGAACCCCTGCGGCGTCTCCGCGATGGCGGCGCGCAGCCCTTCCGGCGTCAGCTTGCCATCCGCGCCCGCGATCCGGCGGATCTTGCCGCCGCCGATGTAGAACTCCGGTGCGCCGCATTCGTCATGCTCGACATGGGCATTCTCATGGGCATAGACGATTCCCCAGGGCGGGCAATGGCAGGCGAGCGACAAGGCATTCGCCGCTGTCCCGGTCGCCACCAGATAGACCTCGGCCTCCGGCGCCTCGAAGGTCTCGCGCACCAAGGCCCGCACCCGCTCCATCGACGCATCCGTCCCGTAGGAGGGCGCGGAACCAGCATTGACTGCCATCACGGCGGCAAGGATTTCGGGCGCAGCGCCAGAGGCGTTGTCAGAGGCGAATTCCATCAGAGATCCTCGATGATATGGTCTTCCCAGTCCTCTTCCGGGACCTCGTATTCCGGCAGGGTCCAGCCTCTGACCGACTCGCCCGCCTCATGCACGCTTTCCGGACGGCCCGAGATCAGCGGGTGCCAGTCGTACAAGGGCTTGCCCTCATAAAGAAGCTTGTAGGCGCAGGTCGCCGGCATCCAGTAGGCGACCTTGGGCAGCGACCTGGGCGTCAGGACCACGCATTCGGGGACGAAGCGCTTGCGTTCCTCATATTGCCCGCAGCGGCAGGTCTCATTGTCGAGAAGCCGGCAGGCGACGCGGGTGAAGAAGACCTCGCCGGTATCGGCATCCTCAAGCTTGTTGAGGCAGCATTTGCCGCAGCCGTCACACAGCGCCTCCCATTCACGCGGAGTCAGCGTGTTGAGCGGGCGCTTCCAGAATTCGGGCCTGAGGCCGTCGCGGGAGATCGGGTCTTTCATCGGCGGCGACATTGCCGCCAAGGGCGGCGAAAGGGAAGGGGTCAGAGTGCGGCGAGGATGCCGCGCGCGCGGTCGCAATCGGCGTTCATCTGGGTGATGAGCGCATCAAGCCCGTCAAAGACCAGTTCCGGCCTCAGATGGTCAACCAAGGCCACCGACAGGTGTTCGCCGTAAAGATCGCCCGCGAAATCGAAGAGGAAGGTTTCAAGGTTGGGCGTGTTTTCCCCGAACATCGGCCTGACGCCAAGGCTCGCCGCACCGTTGTAGCTGCCCTGATGCGGGCCGGTCAGCACATCGACCTTCACCGCATAGACGCCAAGTTTCGGCAGGTGGAGGCCGCCAAGCCCCATGTTCGCGGTCGGAAAGCCCAACTCGCGTCCGCGCTTTTCGCCGTGCAGCACCTCGCCCTCGATCCGGTGCCAGTGGCCGAGCATCCGGGCGGCGTCGCGGGGGCGACCCTCGGTCAGGGCGGCGCGGATCGCGGTCGAGGATATTTCTTTCCCGTCCATCGCCACCAGTTCGGCAATCGTCACGCCGAAGCCATGCGCGGCGCCCATCTGGCGCAGGGTTCCGACATTGCCCTTGCGGCCCTTGCCGAAGCAGAAATCCGCCCCGACCGTGACATGGGCAACGCCAAGCCCGGCGACCAGAACGTCAGTCACGAAGGCCTCCGCTTCCATCCCCGCCAAGGCGGCGGTGAAGGGCAGTTCATAAAGCGCCTCGACCCCCAGCTTTTCCAGCCGGTGGGTCCGCGCCTCGGCGTTCATCAGCCGGAAGGGCGGGGCATCGGGGGCGAAGAACTGGCGCGGATGGGGTTCGAAGGTGACGATGCCAAGGGGCGCGCCATGGCCGCGCGCCTGGTCGATCACCGCGCTATGGCCAAGATGAACGCCGTCGAAATTGCCCATGGCGACGGATGCGCCCCAGTCGCCGGCCTGAAGCCCGTTCCAGTCGTGATAGACGCGCATCTGCCTCCGCCCGGCGGAAGCACCGCCCTTGAGATCAGTCGAACTTGCGGCTTGGCGCCAGAACCAGCGCCTCGCCCTTCAGGACAACCGTATCACCCACGGCGCAATGGGTTTCAAGGGTCACACGGCGGCGCGCATGGTCGATCGCCGTCACCTTGACCTCGGCATAGACGGTATCGCCGGGCCGGACCGGGGCCATGAATTTGAGGCTCTGGCCCAGATAGACGGTGCCGTGGCCCGGAAGCTGTTCGCCGATCACTGCCGAGATGAGGCCCGCCGTCAGCATCCCGTGGGCGATGCGGCCCTCGAAGATCGTGTCGCGGGCGTAGTCGTCGTCCAGATGCACCGGGTTGCGGTCGGTCGAGACCTCGGCGAACAGTTCGATATCGCGGTCGGTGATGGTCTTCTGGAGATAGCGGGTCATGCCGATCTCAAGATCTTCGATGCAGATCGTTCCGCGCGGCATGTTATCGAGCATCATCACGAATCCCGGAAGGCTATGTTGCAGTGCAGCATAAGGCATCCGGCACCGTTGCGCAATTGACCGCGCAACTATTTTTCTTTTTCATCGTGGTAGCGGCAACAATATTGCCGGTCGGTCACAATCTATCGCAAGCGACCGATGCTGTAGGTCGGGGCGAAGGACTGCCCGGCCAGCCAGCCCTCCAGCTTCGCCGGATCGGGGTTTTCCACATCCGCGCCGAAGCGCGCCGCCTCAAGCCCGCCGGTGACGAAAAGCGTGTCGATGCCTTCGCCGGTGCCGCCCTGAACATCGGTGAAAAACCCGTCGCCCACGGCGAGCATCCCGGCCGGATCGCCGTCGCGGCCCGCTGCCGCCAGCCGTGCGCGGGTCAGTTCATAGATCGGCGCATGGGGCTTGCCGTAGTAAAGCGAGGTACCGCCCATCTCATCGTAAAGCTTCGCCAGGGCGCCTGCGCAGTAGATCCGCGTCTCGCCCATGTCGACGACAAGATCGGGATTGGCGCAGAGAAGCTTCAGCCCCTTGGCCTTGGCAAAAAGGAAGCGGGCGCGGTAATCCTCGGGCGTCTCGGTCAGCTCGTCGAAGGGGCCGGTGCAGACGATGCCCTCGGCCTCGTCGAGCGGAACGCGGGTGATCGTCAGGGCTCCGGGCAGGTCGTCGGGAAGCGCGGTGAAGAAGCCGTCATCCTTCTCCGGCCCGATGTGGTGGACCCGCGTGCCGACCGCGCCCTCCAGCATCGCGATCTGCGCGGCGTCGCCCGATGAGACCACAAGATCCCAGGCATCGCGCGGCACGCCCAAACGGTCGAGCCCTTCGATGACGAAACGGTTCGGCCTTGGCGCATTGGTCAGAAGCGCCACCGTGCCGCCCTTGGCGCGGAACCCCTGCAGGGCGGCGACGGCGGCGGGGAAGGCCGCCTTGCCGTTGTGGAGACAGCCCCAGAGATCGCAGAGGAGCGTGTCGTAGTCAGCGGAAATCTCGGCAAGGGACTTGACGATTTGAGACATGGCACCCTTCCGGCGCTGCGGTGGAAAGAAAAAAGGGGCGCCTGTGACAGCGCCCCTTGGATCGACTTCGCGGCGCTCAGACCTTCAGCGCCGGGATGATCTGCTTCTTGCGGCTCATGATGCCCGGCAGCACGACCGTATCGCCCGTGACCTTGGCGCCGAAGGAGGCCTCGGCGATCTTCTTCACCAGATCGTTCGGCACCAGAAGCGTCGCCTCTTCCTTCAGGATGTCGATGACGAAGAGAAGGACCTGATCGGCCCCATCCTCTTTCGCCACGCCCTCCATCGACTTCATCAGGCTCTCCTTGCGGTCAAGGATCACCTTCGGAGCGGTGGTCTCAAGCACCGAGACGCGCAGTTCGGAACCGCCGACGTTGTATTCCTTCGAATCCATCCGCAGCAGTTCGGCATCGGAGAAGGCGCCCACGTCCGACTTCGCCTCGAACATCTCGGCGGCATAGGCGGGAATGTCGACGCCCAGATCCTTGGCCAGCTCCTCGGCGAGCTTGCGGTCCTGATCGGTCGTGGTCGGCGAGCGGAATTCGAGCGTGTCGGAGAGGATGCAGGACAGCATCGCACCCTTGATCTCGCGCGGCATCTTGTCCGCGTGCGGCCCCATCAGGTTGTGCATGACGGTGGCGGTGCAGGCGAGCGGCTTGATCGTGATGTCGATCGGGCCGACCGTTTCCAGCCCGCCGGTCAGCTTGTGGTGGTCGATGATCTGGAGGATATCGGCCTTGTTGATGCCCTCCGGCAGTTCCGCCGGGTTGTTGGTGTCGACGATGACGACCTTGTCGCCCGCCGCGACGGACGAAATGATCTCGGGCTTCTTCAGGTTCCACTTCTTCAGGACGAAGGCCGCCTCGGTGTTCGGCTCGCCCAGAAGCTTCGGCTCGGCCGGCTGCTTGCGGTGCTCGGTCAGGTACCAGGCCCAGATGATGGGCGAGCCGGTCGAGTCGGTGTCGGGGGATTTGTGGCCAAAGACTTTGATCATGGGTCAGGTCCGCTGAATGCTGTGTGGTCGCGGGCCTTATAGGCGGCAGGTCGGGCATTGTCACGCGCGTAGGGGGAGGACCGCCGAGGTCAGGCAGGAAGGCCGTTTCGGGGTGCAATCTCCATCGCAGTCGCGCTAAGGATAGTGGCAACCCGAAGGGCAGCAACGGCTCGGACGGGGATGCGAGCAGGTTGGGGTTCAGGTCATGCGACGGTTCAATCCTCTGCGCCGGGATTTCCTGCGCGCCTTGTCCCTGACAGGATTGACAGGCCTTCTGCCGGGTCGGCTTCGCGCCGCCGGTACGCGGAAGCCGAACTTCGTGATCTTTTTGACCGACGACCAGAAATGGGACGTGGTCGGCTACGAAGGCCACCCGCTGGCCCGGACGCCGAACATCGATTCGCTGGCCGCCGCCGGCGTCGCCTTCCGCAACAGCTTTGTCACCACGCCCATCTGCGCCTCAAGCCGGGCAAGTCTGCTGTCATCGACCTATTTCAGCCGGCACCGCTTCAACTTCGGCACGGTGGGGATGCCTCTCGATCTATTTGATGTCTCCTTTCCGCAGGTTCTGGGCCGAAACGGATATCGCACCGGGCTGATCGGCAAGCTTGGCGTCTGGTTCGACGATGGCTATCTTGCTGCGGTTGAACGAAGACTTGGCTGGGCGTCCGTCGATGCCGGACTTTTCGACGTCTACCAGCCTGTCGGACGGATGCCTTACATTTCCGAGGACGATGATGGTGTAAAGCGGCACGAACTCGACAAGATCGACCGCCGCGCGCAGGCCTTCATCGGCGATCAGAGCATGGACCGACCGTTCTGCCTCGTCATCGGCTTCAATGACCCCCATATCACCGGGTCCACGCTGGGGCAGGGCAGGTATCAGCCCGCCGCGGCGGAAAAATACCTCTTCCCGCAGGCCAGGGTGCCTGTTTCCGATCTGAACGATCCCGAAGTATTCGAGGAATTGCCGGACATCCTGAAAACCGATGAGACCACTGGTGATGAGGCATGGGCCTGGTCGGGCAAGGACCCGTCGAACGAATTCGTGGACTATTTCAGGCTGATTGCCGGGGTTGACCGGATCATCGGCAACATCCTTGAGAAGCTGCGCATCACGAACCTTTACCGGAATACCGTCATCATCTTCACCTCCGACAATGGGCTGTCGCTTGGGGATCGCGGCCTTTCCGGCAAATGGAGCCATTTTGACGAGTCGATCAGGGTGCCGCTCATTCTTTGCGATCCGCGAAACCAGACGTCCGCCGGGACGAGGCCATCGGAACTCGTGCTGAACGTCGATGTTGCGCCGACGATTCTTGACCTCGCCGGCATTCCCATTCCGCCCGCCTATCAGGGCATGAGCCTTGCCGCGTTTCTCGACGCCGCGTCCCAGCCCGACTGGCGCAAGGAGTTCCTCTGCGAATACGAGGGCGATCTTGGCCGCGAGATCCCCGACTGGATCGGACTTCGCAGCGAAAGCTACAAGTTCGCGCATTATCTCAATGCCGAACCGCCGGTCTACTTCCTCAACGATCTCAGGACCGATCCCGAGGAGATCGACAACCTTGCCGACGATCCGGCGCATCAAGGGCTGCGTGATGAGCTGGAACAGCGCACGCTCCGATACCGCGCGCTTTACGCAGAGGCGGAATAGCTCCGGACGCTACTGAAATGCCCGCCGCTCGATCCGAAAGCCCGCGCGTTCAAGAAGCTTCAGGATGCCCGACTCCCCCGAAAGGTGAAGCGCGCCCACGGCGGCAAAGACCCGGCCGCGCCGGGCGGCATCCTCGATGACCGGGAGCCAGCTTTCATTGCGGCGAATCATCAGCGCCGCTTCCATCTCGGCATAGGTGGCATCGACCTTCTCGGCCGTCATGCCGGGGATCTTCTTCGCCGCGAAGCGCCCCAACTCCCAGGTCACGCGGACATCCTCGTCGAAATAGGCCTTGGCCAGAGTCGCCATCATGTCCTCGGCCTGAAGCTCGTCGGTAGCGAGAGACATGCGGATCAGGTCGACCTGAGTGTCGCGCGGCAGGTCCTGGAACAGCTTGAACGCGGTGTCATAGGGTTCCAGGGCGCGGATCGGGATGCGCCGTTCCTCCGCCCGCTCGATGATGCGACGATCGAGGCCGCGCACATCGACCTCGGCCGGATCGGCCATCATGCAGGGCGGCGTCGACAGCACCATCGTGGCATACCAGGGCTGCATCTTGGCGGCGAAGATCGCCGGGATGCCGCGTTCCGACATGGCATCGGAAAACAGCCGCCAGTCGGCATCGGGCAGAAGCTCCGGCAGCGTCGGCCCCTCCATGATGTAAAGGAGGTCAGGCCGGCTGGTCATGTCGGCGGTCAGCTTTTCCGTCTCGCGCGGGCCGGCCTCGACCAGAAGCACCGAGGCCACGTCGAGCGTCGGGCGCAGGGCCTCCATCACCATTTCGTGGCGCTCATCGTCGAAATGGTAGGTGCCGACGATGTCGACCACCTCGCTGCCGCGAATGGCGCGCCAGGCATTGCCGCGGGCAAAGGGCGTGGCATCGACCGCCGCCTTGATTGCCGCCCGCTCCGCCACCGGCAGGGTCGGGATCAGGTCCTGCCCGTCGCAGGCAGCGCCGACCGGCGCCGCAAGAAGCGTGAGGGCGAGCGTGAAGGCGAGGCGGCTGAACATGTGGCTTCGGGGGCGGTCCTTATCCGGCTTTCCCCCTTCTGCACCCTGCCGGGCATTCCGCCAAGACCAATCGCGGGCGATTTTGTGGCGAAGGTGTTGACAGGTTTCCGCGCGGCTCCTAAGTACCGGTCGGTTGGCACTCATCTGACGTGAGTGCTAATACGAGATAAACTGGATACCCATGGGAGTTTACCAGATGGCATTCAAGCCGCTTCACGACCGCGTGCTGGTCAAGCGCGTGGAAAGCGACGACAAGACCAAGGGCGGTCTCATCATCCCCGACAGCGCCAAGGAAAAACCCGCCGAGGGCGAGGTTGTCTCCGTTGGCGAAGGTGCCCGCAAGGACTCGGGCGAGCTGATCGCGCCGTCGGTCAAGAAGGGCGACCGCATCCTCTTCGGCAAGTGGTCGGGCACCGAAGTGACCGTCGACGGCACCGAGATGCTGATCATGAAGGAAAGCGACATCCTCGGCATCATCGCCTGAGGCCGCTTTCAACCCCGTAACCAAGACATTCAGGAGAAGCCAACATGGCTGCCAAGGACGTCAAGTTCAATTCCGATGCCCGCGACCGCATGCTGCGCGGCGTCAACATCCTCGCCGACGCGGTGAAGGTGACCCTCGGCCCGAAAGGCCGCAACGTGGTGATCGACAAGTCGTTCGGCGCCCCGCGCATCACCAAGGACGGCGTGACCGTCGCCAAGGAAATCGAGCTTGCCGACAAGTTCGAGAACATGGGCGCGCAGATGGTGAAGGAAGTCGCTTCCCGCACCAATGACGAGGCCGGCGACGGCACCACCACCGCGACGGTTCTGGCCCAGGCCATCGTCAAGGAAGGCATGAAGTCGGTTGCCGCCGGCATGAACCCGATGGACCTCAAGCGCGGCATCGACCTCGCGACCGCCAAGGTCGTCGAGGCCATCAAGGCCGCGGCCCGTCCGGTCACCGACAGCGCCGAAGTTGCTCAGGTCGGCACCATCTCGGCCAATGGCGAAGCCGAAATCGGCCGCCAGATCGCCGATGCGATGCAGAAGGTCGGCAACGAGGGTGTCATCACCGTCGAAGAGAACAAGGGTCTTGAGACTGAAACCGAAGTCGTCGAAGGCATGCAGTTCGACCGCGGCTACCTCTCGCCCTACTTCGTGACCAACCCCGACAAGATGATCGCGGATCTCGAAGACGCCTACATCCTGCTGCACGAGAAAAAGCTTTCGTCGCTCCAGCCGATGGTTCCGCTTCTCGAAGCTGTCATCCAGTCGCAAAAGCCGCTCATCATCGTCGCTGAAGACGTCGAAGGCGAGGCTCTGGCCACGCTCGTCGTCAACAAGCTTCGTGGCGGCCTGAAGATCGCCGCCGTCAAGGCGCCGGGCTTCGGCGACCGCCGCAAGGCCATGCTGCAGGACATCGCGATCCTGACCGGTGGCCAGGTCATCTCCGAAGACCTCGGCATGAAGCTTGAGAATGTCGGCCTCGACATGCTTGGCCGCGCCAAGAAGGTCTCGATCAACAAGGACACCACCACCATCGTCGACGGTGCTGGCGTCAAGGCCGAGATCGAGGCCCGCGTTGCCCAGATCCGCACGCAGATCGAGGAAACCACCTCGGACTACGACCGCGAGAAGCTGCAGGAACGCGTCGCGAAGCTGGCTGGCGGCGTTGCCGTCATCAAGGTCGGCGGCATGACCGAGATCGAAGTGAAAGAGCGCAAGGACCGCGTTGACGACGCGCTGAACGCCACCCGTGCGGCAGTTCAGGAAGGCGTCATCGTCGGTGGCGGTGTGGCCCTGATCCAGGCCGGCAAGTCGCTTGACGGCCTGAAGGGCGCCAATGCCGACCAGGACGCCGGCATCTCGATCGTCCGCCGCGCGCTCGAAGCGCCGCTGCGCCAGATCGCGGAAAACGCAGGCGTCGACGGTGCCGTCGTTGCCGGCAAGATCCGCGAATCGAAAGACGCGAAGTACGGCTTCAACGCCCAGACCGAAGAATATGGCGACATGTTCAAGTTCGGCGTCATCGACCCGGCGAAGGTCGTGCGCACAGCGCTTGAGGATGCAGCCTCGATCGCCGGTCTCCTCATCACCACCGAAGCCATGGTCGCCGACCGCCCCGAGCCGAAGGCAGCCGGCGGCGGCATGGGCGGCATGGGTGGAATGGGCGGCATGGACGGCATGATGTAATCAGGCCGTTCCGTCCAGGGAACGAAGGGCGCGGAGGGAAACCTCCGCGCCTTTTTTCGTTTGGGGGGTGAACGGAGGGCGGAGAGCGGTCATCCGCTGCGAAAGCCCAAGATCTCCAGCAATGAATCGTACACCGAAAAAATGCACCCCCCTGATGTTCAGGTGCAGTCCTTAAAGCTCACTGCGATTGCTTGGTCGCCGTTGGGGGCATTGATCGTTCCGGTGATGAATACGCCGGAAGCTGTGTAGCTGTTTAGAGAAATGGACCCTCCTGACGAAGCCAAGGCTATCGCAGCTTCTTTGTCCAGAACCAACGTCGCCAGAAGTCTTTGCTCGGGGTAGAGACGGAGAGCTTCGGGACCGAATACCTTGCTCCCTACCGGAGTCCTGAGTTCCCAGCTATCGATATGCGTCGTGGCAGGGTCTGCATAATCAGGAAGCAATCCTCGTTCCGCTGTCTCCGCATAGAGGTTGATCATGGGTTTACCCTTCCAGCAGAAGGTTTCGATCTCGTAGAGCCGTTCAAGAGACCCTTGGTTACGAGGGTTCTTCGCTGTCGCTACGACATCGCCTTCCTTGGGCATCAGCTGGAAGTTTTCGAACGCAGCGGATGGCAGAACACCCAGCTCTGTTAGTTCTTCTTTCCGAGGGATGAAGAGCTGTTCAGGGGGCGTTACAGACATCAATTCGAAGAGTTCAGGCGCTGCTCCCATCTCTCTGAGGTAAACAGAAATCATGGCAGATATTGTCTGCGTGTTTGTGGTCACAGCTGCCGCGGGCGCGCCGTTTTCGCCTCCATAGAATTGGTGAAACCCAATCTCCGAGGTGGCGGGGATTTCGCGATTTACGCCTCCCATGAAAGCAAGTGCACAAGCCGAGTAGCATCCACCACCACCCAGAGGCTCTGCGACGCCCGAATAGTCCCAATCGGACTGCATCGGAGCACGAGCGGGATACTTCTCTATCAGCGTATCAGAAGTCCTCTCACGCAGAAAACGGCCGATTTCGATACCTTCGGCAAGATTGCCACCTGGGCTGTCCAGAGCTACCTTAATCGTGAACGCATCATAGGCATTCTCTTCCCAGAAGCTCTTGAACCTATCTGCATCCCCTGACTCGATTGCACCGGTGGCAGTGATAATCAGCAAGGCGTTGTAGCGTATCGTATCGAAATCCAGAGCAACTATCTGGCTACCGAAGAGTGCTGAAAATGCGAAAGATGCAGTAGCTTGAACGAACTTCATCACAGTCCCCTAATGCTGCTCGAAGGGTTCCACTTAGCCGAGGGAGCCGTCAAGTGGGTTGCATTCTGCGGTTGCCTTCTTCCCTGTCCTGAGCCCCTGACCCTCCTCCAGTTTTTGGTACAGTTCGTCCATACGAGGAGACGGACAATGAAGCAATCGCGGTTCACGAAAGCGCAGATCATCGATATGACGAAATTCTGCTGTGCCCGCCCACCGGGCGGCGGGCACATTCGTGCTCACCTTGGGCGGACCCATCAGAATTTGGAACCCTTCGCGCGGGTGGATGGCCCCTTGACCTCCGCCTTGAGGCTCCGGTCAACGGCGCGGGTGTTTTGCCACTGGCAAGCCACCTTGTCGCGCCGGGAGCGAACTCCCTCAGTCAGGGTTTTTGTGCTGCTGTCGTAACAAAATGCCCGACGCGTGTCGGGACGGATGCCATACGCGTGCGGGACGGCAAACCGACGCACAGTTCAGCCCAGCGGCGCGATCCCCATGACCTCCAGTGTCACCACCCCGGCCGGCCGCTTCCACTCCACCGTGTCCCCGACGCCGGCCCCCATCAGCGCCCGTGCCAGAGGCGACTGCGGGGCGATGCGGCCGAGGCTCGCATCCGCCTCATCCTCGCCGACGATCTCATAGACCGCCTCAGTGCCGTCCTCATCCGCCACCGTCACGCGCGCCCCAAAGGCGACCTCATCCTTCGGCTGCGCCCCGGGATCGACGGGGATCGCCGAGGCGAGGCGGGCTTCGAGATAGCGGATGTCGCGCTCCGCCGCCTTCTGGGGCAGCCGGTCGAGCCGCTCCGCCCGCGCCTTCAGCCGCACGAGGTCTCCTTGCGCCACGGCAAGCCTTTCCCGCAACGCCAACAGCCCGCGCGGGGTGACATAGTTCGGGTGGGTTGAGATCGGCAGGTCGGGCAGGGGCTCATTGTCCGGCCCGTCCTCTTTCACGAATGCGCGGCTCATTTCACAATGATCTCAAGGGGATCGTAATGTGCGGGGCCGGGCGCGCTGAAGGCGATTTCGGCCAGGCTGTCGGGCTTGAAGCGGATCGACGCCATCTCGCCCCGGCTGAAGAACCGCCGCTCAGTCACCACGTTTGCGGGGTCGCGCCAGTCATCGGCGATGGCCCCGGCGGCGATGTCGCAGCGGAAGAAGAGGTCGACCTGATGGAACCCCGTCGCCGGATCGTGGAATTCGTTGACCAGCGCCAAAAGCCCGACCGAGACCGTCAGCCCGGTCTCCTCATGCACCTCGCGCACGAGGTTCTCCGGCAGAGACCGCCCCGCCTCGACCCCGCCGCCCGGCGCGCACCAGAGGTCACTGATCCCGCCCGGATAGGCGTTGACGAGCAGAAGCCGCCCCTCCGACAGGATGAGCGCGCGGGTCGAAAGCCGGGGCAGACGCGGTTTCATGCCGGCCAGAGTGACGAAGCGTCGCCCGTGACGCAAGGGGCTGTCAAAACCGCCCGGCATCCCTATCTTGCGGATATGGCAAGGAAAGCTGCGCTCACCCTGATCTTCCTCATCGCAGCCTCACCGCTGGCGGCGAAGGAATGTGTCGTCCTGCTCCACGGCCTCGCCCGCAGCGAAACCTCGCTTCTCGTCATGGAAAAGGCGCTGGAGGGCGCGGGCTACCGGGTCGTTAACGAAGGCTACCCTTCGACCGAACAGTCGATCGAGACGCTGGTCGAAACCTATGTCAGGCCGCAGATCGCGCGCTGCGGGACCGACCGCGTGAACATCGTCAGCCATTCGATGGGCGGCATCCTCGCCCGCGCCTGGCTGGCCGGGCACCGCCCGCCCGAGATGGGGCGCGTGGTCATGCTGGCGCCGCCCAACCACGGCAGCGAGTTGGTGGATGCCTTCGGCGACCTTGGAGCGTTCCAGTGGCTGAACGGCCCCGCCGGGCTTGAGCTTGGGACTGAGGCCGGGAGTGTGCCGAACGAGCTGCCGCCGGTACAGTTCGACCTTGGCGTGATTGCGGGGGATACCTCGCTCAATCCAGTCTATTCCGCGATCATCGAGGGCGAGGATGACGGCAAGGTCAGCGTCGAAAGCACCCGCATCGGCGGCATGAACGACCATATCGTGCTGCCCGTCACCCATACCTTCATGATGAACAACCCGCTCGTCATCGCCGAGACGGTCGAATTCCTGAAGCATGGCCGCTTCAACCACGACCTCGGGTTCTTTCAGGCGGTGGAGGAACTGGCGAAGGAAGCCAAGGACTAGCCCTTCGGCGCGATCCGGTTCACATGGCCCATCTTGCGGCCCGGCCGCGCCTCGGCCTTGCCGTAGAGATGGATCGCGGTATTGGCCTCGCGCGAAAGCGCCGGGATGCGGTCGATGTCGTCGCCGATCAGGTTCTCCATCACCACATTGGCATGACGTGAGCCGTCGCCCAAAGGCCAGCCCGTCACCGCGCGGATATGCTGTTCGAACTGGTCGACGGCGCAACCGTTCTGCGTCCAGTGGCCGGAATTATGGACCCGCGGCGCGATCTCGTTGACGACGAGGCCGGCGGAGGTCACGAACAACTCCACCCCCATGACGCCGACATAATCGAGCGCATTCAGGATCTTGGCGGCCAGGAGGACGGCATCGGTGCGCTCCGAAGGCGAAAGCCGCGCCGGGACCGTTGTCGTATGCAGGATGCCGGAGCGGTGGACGTTCTCGCCCGGATCATAGGCCGCGACCTCGCCCGACAGCCCGCGCGCCGCGATGACGGAAACCTCGCGGGAAAAGTCGATGAAGCCTTCAAGGACCGAAGACGCGCCGTTCATCACGGCAAAGGCGGCACCGGCATCGGCCCGCGCCATGATCCGCGCCTGCCCCTTGCCGTCATAGCCGAGCCGGGTGGTCTTCAGAATCGCCGGCGCGCCGATACGGTCAAGCGCTTCCATGAGGTCGGCTTCGGTTTCGACCGCCGCATAGGGCGCGGTCGTCAGGCCGAGGCCGGTCAGGAAATCCTTCTCAAGGATGCGGTCCTGACTGACCGCCAGCGCCCGGCGGTTCGGGTGGATCGGGCGCGAAGCCTCGATCAGGTCAAGGGCGGCGGCGGGGATGTTCTCGAACTCATAGGTGATGACATCGACCGAGGCGGCGAAGGCCGCAAGCGCCGCCGCATCCTCGTAAGGCGCGGTCGTCACCCGGTCGGCGACATGGCCGGCTGGGGGATTGGCCGCAGGCTCATAGACATGGGTGCGGTAGCCAAGGCGCGAGGCCGCGACCGACAGCATCCGGCCAAGCTGGCCACCGCCGAGAATGCCGATCACCGATCCTTGGGGCAGGGGCTCAGTCATCCCTGGGCTCATCCGGGATCGAGGCGGAAAGCTCGGCGCGCCATGTGTCGAGCCGAGCAGCAAGGCCCTCGTCCTGCAATGCCAGGATGCCCGCCGCCATCAGACCGGCATTGGCGGCTCCGGCAGCGCCGATGGCCATGGTCGCGACAGGAAAGCCCTTCGGCATCTGGATGATCGAATAAAGGCTGTCGACGCCCGACAGCGCCTTGGTCTGCACCGGCACGCCTATGACCGGCACCCGCGTCTTCGACGCCATCATCCCCGGCAGATGCGCGGCCCCGCCGGCACCGGCGATGATGACCTGCAAGCCCCGCTCCACCGCCGTCTTGCCATAGGACCAGAGCCGGTCGGGCGTGCGGTGGGCCGAGACGATCTTGGCCTCATAGGGCACCTGCAACTCATCCAGCACCGCTGCCGCCTCGCGCATCGTCGCCCAGTCGGACTGGGAGCCCATGATGATGCCGACCTTCACGCCCATGCCCGTCTCCGCGCCCGAATGGAGCGCGCACTATAGCCACGGGCCGGGGCAGCGCAATGCCGTCAGGCGATGATGTCGGGGGTCAGGATGTCTTCCAGACGCGCGATCTGGTCCTTCAGCATCAGCTTCTGCTTTTTCAGCCGGCGCAGCGACAGCTGGTCCGACCGGCCCGCCGTTTCCATCGCATGGATGGCGTCGTCAAGGTCGCGGTGCTCCTGGCGCAGGACGCCAAGTTTCACCCGGAGGACTTCAAGGTGATCCATTTCAAGCTGGGCGTTCATGCGGGCAATGCGACTCGTAGGTTGGCCGGTCCCGGAACATAGCAATTCCGGCCATTTGCGGAAAGCCTTTCAACGCGTCAGGCCCTTGCCGAAGGGCGCCCGGCCAACCATATCATGGGCATGGTCGCCGAAACGGGGCCGTACGCACTGTCGCTTGATCCTGAGGACATGTCCGAGATGTCGAAACTGACCTTTGCCGCCCATCCCTTCCTTCTGGGGTTCGATCAGCTTGAACGGCTGGTGGAGCGAACCGCGAAGTCCGGCAATGACGGCTATCCGCCCTTCAACATCGAACAGTCCTCCGAACACGGCTTCCGCATCACGCTGGCCGTCGCGGGGTTCCGCGAGCCCGATCTTTCGATCACCGTCGAGGATCGCCAGCTCGTCATCCGCGGCCGCCAGCCCGAGGATGCCGAGGAGGGCAGGGTGTTCCTTCATCGCGGTATCGCCGCGCGTGCCTTCCAGCGCACCTTCGTCCTCGCCGACGGGGTCGAGGTGGCGGGCGCCCGGATCGAGAACGGCCTTCTGCACGTCGACCTTCAGCGGGCGCCGCCCGAAAAGGTCGTGCAGACCATCCGTATAACGAAAGGCTGAGGAGAGCGGAAATGGATACGAGATACGAATTCGGACCGGAAGCCGGCGACAAGATCGTCTATGTCCGCCCGGTCGCGGTCGCCGAACTGCCCGATGAGCTGCGCGACCAGGCCATGGGCCTCGATACCGTCTATGCGGTGCATGATGCGACGGGCGAAAGGCTTGCCCTGGTGAAGGACCGCCAGCTTGCCTTCATCGTCGCGCGGCAGAACGACATGGCCCCGGTCAGCGTTCACTGACGGCACCTTGACGGTCAGGCGATGCCTGCCCGGTCGTGCCTTGCCTGCAGGTCAGGAAAGCTGAAACTTCCGGCCCTTGAATCGCCCGGCGGTGATGACCATCGTGCGACTGCCGGCATTTTTGTCGATGTAGAAGAGATCGGGTTTCGCCGCGCGTTTGCGCTTGGCCTTGACCAAGCCCTCGGCATCTACGGTCCAGGTGCCGGCATAGCCTGCTCCGTCGGCATTGCTGACCGAGAAGGTACCATCGGACCTGAAATCGAAGGTCGAACCGACATCTGTGTCGAACGCACCGGCCTGGAAGAAGGCCTTGATCTCTCCACCGGTCAGCGGCTCGGCAAGGGAAGGTCCGGACAACGTTGCGGCAAAGGCAGCAGCCAGGCCGACTGATCGGGCATATAGCATAAGGCACACCTCATCAGAGTTACTCAACGCGTGATTTTGAGGTAACCCAGAAACTGTTGCGGAAGTTCGGCAAGCCGGAGACTTCTTTCCGACCGCAGTTTGCGTCCGGGATCGTCGTGGGTCAAGCCCGGATCAGGCCCATGCTTTCCAGCTTCAGGATCACCTGATGCGCCGAACCGTCGACATCCACATTCTCGGTCTCGACGCGAAGCTCAGGGTTCTCCGGCACTTCATAAGGGTCGGAGATGCCGGTGAATTCCTTGATCTTGCCTTCGCGGGCGAGCTTGTAGAGCCCCTTGCGGTCGCGGCGTTCGCATTCCTCGATCGAGGTCGCGACATGAACCTCAAGGAAGGCGCCGTAGGCCTCCACCATCTCGCGCACGGCGCGGCGGGTCGCCGCATAGGGCGCGATCGGGGCGCAGATGGCGATGCCGCCGTTCTTGGTGATCTCGGAGGCGACATAGCCGATGCGGCGGATGTTGATGTCGCGGTGCTCCTTGGAGAAGCCAAGCTCCGACGACAGATGCTTGCGCACCACATCGCCATCGAGAAGCGTCACCGGACGGCCGCCCATCTCCATCAGCTTGACCATGAGAGCATTGGCCACGGTCGACTTGCCCGACCCCGAAAGGCCGGTGAAGAAGACGGTGAAGCCCTGCTTGGCGCGCGGCGGCGAGGTGCGGCGAAGCTCGGTCACGACCTCGGGGAAGGAGAACCAGTCGGGGATCTCCAGCCCTTCGCGGAGACGCCGGCGAAGCTCGGTGCCGGAAATGTCGAGGACGGTGGAGCCTTCCGGCACCTCGTCCACGGGATAATACTGCGCCTTTTCCTGGACGTAGACCATCTGCTTGAAGTCGACCATCTCGATGCCGACTTCCTTCTGGTACTTCGCCACCAGATCCTGCGCGGCATAGGGATCGTAGAAATCCTTGCCCTGGCTGTTCTTGCCCGGACCCGCATGGTCACGGCCGATGATCATGTGGGTCAGGCCGTGGTTCTTGCGGATGATCGCATGCCAGAGCGCCTCGCGCGGGCCGCCCATGCGCATGGCGAGGTTCAGAAGGCTGAGATGCGTGGTGGAAGCCGGATACTTGTCCAGCACCGCCTCGTAGCAGCGTACGCGGGTGAAGTGATCGACATCGCCCGGCTTCGTCATGCCGACGACCGGATGGATCAGGAGGTTGGCCTGCGCCTCTTTCGCGGCGCGGAAGGTCAGTTCCTGGTGCGCGCGGTGCAAGGGGTTCCGGGTCTGGAAGGCGACGATGCGGTTCCAGCCAAGCTTGCGAAAATAGGCGCGAAGCTCGTTCGGCGTGTCGCGGCGGGCCTTGAAGTCATAGTGGACGGGCTGCTGGATGCCGGTGACCGGGCCGCCGAGATAGACCTTGCCCGCCTTGTGATGCAGGTAGTTCACCGCCGGATGGGCGATGTCGTCGGCGCCGAAGACCTTCTCGGCCTCGTTCGCCTTGTTCGGCACCCATTTGTCGGTGACCGACAGGATGGCGAGGATGACGCCTTCCTGATCGCGGAGTGCTATGTCCTGCCCCGGCTCGACCTTGGCCGCGAAATCCTCGGACACGTCGAGGTTCACCGGCATCGGCCAGAGCGCGCCATCGGCCATGCGCATGTTCTCGACCACGCCATCATAATCGGCTTCAGTCAGGAAGCCCTTCAGCGGGTGGAAGCCACCGTTCATCAGAAGCTCAAGATCGCAGATCTGGCGCGGCGTGAGGTCCCAGGAGGGCAGGCTGCCGGCCTCATGCTTCAGCTTCTGCGCGGACTCGTAGGAAACATAAAGCTCCGGGATCGGAGCGTGGTTGGGATGCGACATCGCCAAGACGGACCTCATTATGACGGGCAGGGGCCGGAAAGGCCCGACTTCACGCGGGGGGCATAGACCCGAAACATGGTCGGATTCAAGGCGTGGCAGGCCAAAACCCCCGAAATGGGACGGAAAGCGCGCGGTTTCTGCAATGCAGCGAAAGCTGTCGGCGAAGTTCCGCGACAACCGGAACGGCGCGACCGGATTTGGTGGTTTTCGCGAACGCAGGACCTGTCCGGCTGCCGGGCGCAGCTTACTTCGCGGCCAGAAGCTCCGCTTTTGCGGGCGTCTCCGCCGCATGTTCGGCCAGCCAACGCTCGGCATCCAGCGCCGCCATGCAGCCCATCCCGGCAGAGGTGACAGCCTGCCGGTAGACATGGTCGGTGAGGTCGCCGGCGGCAAAGACGCCGGGGATCGAGGTTTCGGTCGTGCCGGGCTTCACCTTCACGTAGCCGCCGTTGTGCAACTCCAGCTGGTCCTTGACGAGTTCCGACGCGGGCGCATGGCCGATGGCCACGAAGAAGCCGTCGCAGGGCACGGTGCTTTCCGCGCCGGTCTTGACGTTCTTCACGCGGACGCCGGTGACGCCAAGCGGCTGTTCGGTACCGAGAATCTCCTCGACCGTGTGGTTCCAGAGGACCGAGATCTTGGGGTTCTTGAACAGGCGATCCTCAAGAATCTTCTCGCAGCGAAGCTCATCGCGGCGGTGGATCAGCGTGACCTTGGTCGCGAAATTCGTCAGGAACAGCGCCTCTTCCACGGCGGTATTGCCGCCGCCGATCACCACGACCTCACGGCCACGGTAGAAGAACCCGTCGCAGGTGGCGCAGGCGGAGACGCCGAAGCCCTTGAACTTTTCCTCGGACGGCAGCCCGAGCCATTTGGCCTGCGCGCCGGTCGCAAGGATCAGCGCATCCGCCGTGTAGGTGGTGCCGCCATCGCCCTTCGCGGTGAAGGGCCGCTTCGACAGGTCGAGCGAGGATATGTGGTCCGAGATGATCTCGGCCCCCATCGCCTTGGCATGGGCCTCCATCCGCACCATCAGGTCCGGTCCCTGCACCTCGGTATCGCCGGGCCAGTTTTCGACCTCGGTCGTGATGGTCAGCTGGCCGCCCGGCTGGATGCCCTGCACCAGCAGGGGATTGATCATGGCGCGTGCGGAATAGACCGCAGCGGTATAGCCCGCCGGGCCGGAGCCGATGATGAGAACCTTCGTGTGCCGCGTGTCGCCCATGTCATACATCCCTTGCCGGCCCGTCTTCGGGTCCGGGGGATATAATGCTTCTGCCCGCGACAGGGAAGGTCTCAGCGCATCCCGGCGCGGTGGCGGTCGACGATCCGCTGTACCATCGGCGCAAAATGGGCAAAGCCCGGCGTCTCCATATCGGCGTGCTTGCCGGCCTCGTCGAGGTAACGGACCTGAATGATCCTTTCGAGGTTGGGGTTCTTCCTGAACTCCGCGACCTCTTCGGGCGACATCGGCCCGCCCTGAAGCTTCAGGGAATGGATCGAGGCTTCTGAGAGGCGCTTGAAATACTCGGGCTTGGTCGCACAGAGATAGCGCTTGGCGGCGACGTGATAGAGGACGCAGTCAGTGATCGCCGTGGGGAAGAAGGGGGCCAGCACCTCGGCCCCGGCATCCTCGTGAAAGCGGTCCTCGGTGTCATCCATGGTGAAGGTGCCGAATTCCGAGGTGAAATGGCCGATGTCGTGAAGAAGCGCCGCGACGATGATATCCTCGGGCAGGCCGTTCTTCTCGGCGATGGTGGCGCCTTGCAGCATGTGTTCGGCCATCGTCACCGGCTCACCGAGGTATTCCTCGCCGCCCCGCCGGTCGAAGATGTCGGCTAGGAAGGCGACGATGGTGTCGTGATTGAGATCGGCCCTCATTCCGCGGCCTCGCGCCGTTCGGCGGTCAGGGCCGCGAGGGTCGACAGAAGCCCGTCCTTGTCGGCGTAGCAGCCCTGAAGCCAGCGGGTGCCGGCGCCGGAGTAGCCCTTGCGGGCATGCAGGACGCGGGTGTTGTCGACGATGAAGCTTTCGCCGGGATCGAGGCGGAAGCTCACCTCCATCGCCGGATCGTCGATCAGTTCGGCAAAGCGGCGATAGGCGCGATAGTAGCCGTCCATCTTGTCGTAAGGCACGTCGGTGATCGCGGCGGCGGAGCGGTTGTTGAGCCGCACCGCGACCAGCTCACCATCCGGCGCAAGCTCGATCATCGGGCGGCGCGACCGCAAAGCCACGCCGGAGGAGCCGGCATATTCGAACCGGGCGCAATGGCCGGAGAGAAGATCGAAGCCCTCCGGGTCCTCGTCGCGGAGGCGCTCGGCGGCGCGGAAACCGTCGACCACCATGTTCTCGCCGCCCTTGGCCGAGCTTTCGAGACAGTAGAGCACCTGGATCGTCGGCACCGGGTCGCGGTAGGGGTTGTCGGTATGGGCCTGAAGCCCAAGGCCGGTATAGGCGAGGTTGGTCGGGTTCACCTCGGTCCTGACCTCGAAATGGCGGCCGTAGTTGGTTTCGCGGACATAGCCGAAAAGATCGACCACGTCGAAAAGCGCGCCGTCGCGGACCGGCCCGCCGGAAATCCGGCCAAAGCCGTAGCGGGCAACCCCGCCGAGCCAGTCGGCAAGCGCCGGGCCACCCTCGGCCAGCCGCGCGAAATCGGCCTGCGGAAAGGATTTCAGCCCGGCATCCCAGGTCTTGATCCAGGGCGCGGTCCAGCCTTTATCCTGCGGCGCGGCGCGGTCATAGCTGTGGGCGGCGAGCCAGCCGGTGTCATAGCCGATCCGCTTGCCCTCGGGTGCGAAGGTCAGCCAGAGGTGGCCATCAGCCAGTTCGGCGGCGGTGATGCGCGTCTCGCGCGGGATGTCCTTGAGGGTGATAAGCCGCTGGCCATTGCCCGGTGACCGCGTGGCCTCATCCCAGGCATTGTCGCGCAGCCAGTGCGCGTGGAACCGCGTGGTTCCTGCCGCCCCTTTGAGCGCGATGGCCTTGCCGCCGTCGATGATCGTTACCTCAGCCATGTCGGTCTCCTGTTCTTCCGCTTGGCCATTTTCATCGGGCAAGGCATAAATGCAAATTAGGTAACTGAAGACTGAGATGCGGCACTCCTTATGACTGTGACCCCGACAGACCTGCCGCTCGAGTGGATCCGCGCCTTCGAGGCCGCGGGGCGCACCGGCAGTTTCACCGCTGCGGCGCTTGAGACCGGGCTGACCCAGTCGGCGATCAGCCAGCGCATCTCACATCTCGAGAACCGGCTCGGGACGCGGCTATTCACCCGAGGTGCCCGGGGCGTGGCGCTGACCGTCGATGGCGAGGCCTGGCTGCCTTACGTCACCGGCGCGATTCAGACCTTGCAGCAAAGCTCCGAAGATCTCTTCGGTCGGGGTCGTCGCCATCTGACCATCTCGGCCAGCGCTTCGGTGCAGGAGTTGTGGCTGGCGCCGCGCCTTGGTGCGATTGGTGCCTCGGACCAGTTGCACCTGACCTTCAAGACCATGGTGGTCGCCGATGACGCGGGCGAGGGGCTGAGCATCCGCTACGGCACCGGCAGTTGGCCGACGCCACAGAAGGTGCCGCTTTTTGCCGAGGCGATTTCGCCGGTCGCGGCGACGGGCCTTCTGGCGAAGGGCGCCCGTTGGCAGGACCTGCCAAGGCTCGCGCTTTCCGGCCCGCGCCCCGGTTGGAGCGAATGGATGGCGGCGACGGGCGATTCGACCGTGCCGGTGCCGACTCTGCGGCTTGACGGCTTTGCCGCTTCGCTGGCGGCGGCGCGGGCAGGGGCCGGGGTTCTTCTCGCCTCATTGCCGCTTGCCGGGGCCGATCTGCGGACCGGGGCGCTGGTGCGGCTATCGGAACATGTGCTGTCCCCGCGCGAGACCTATTGGCTGATCGGACCCGAACGGCAACTCTCCCCGCGCCTATGGGCGCAACTGGTGCGGCTCTTCACCGAAGCCCCTGGAACTGCCGGCTGACGGGGCCAGCAATCAGAAAATTGCGCTGCAGCGAAATAATATTGCGCATATCCGCCCCCGAGGATAAGTTCCGCTCCAATCACAGGAGAATGAGATGAGCGCCGGCAAACTCGACGAGATCGACCGCAAGATCCTTGCCGAGTTGCAGGCCGACGGGCGCATGACGAATGTCGAGCTTGCACGCCGCGTCGGCATCTCGGCCCCGCCCTGCCTGCGCCGGGTGCGCACGCTTGAGGAGGCAGGTTACATCCGCAGCTATCACGCCGATGTCGACGCCCGCGAGCTAGGGTTCGAGGTGCAGGTCTTCGCCATGGTGCGCCTGCATAGTCAGGCCGAAGCGGATCTGGCCGCTTTCGAAAACCGCTGCCGCGCCTGGCCGCTGGTTCGAGAATGCCACATGCTGAACGGTGAGATCGACTTCATCCTGAAATGCGTGGCGCCGGACCTGTCGGGGTTCCAGTCCTTCCTGACCGAACAGCTCTTGCGCGCGGACAACGTGGCCAGCGTCAAGACCAGCCTCGTCATCCGCGTCGCCAAGGACGAACCGGGGGTTCCCTTCGACGTGCTTGAGGAACGGCTGCGGCGCAACGCCTGAGCGCCGCGCCGCGCTACCGGATCAGAACGTCAGCGCCGCCTCGACCTCGCGCGCCGAAAGCCGGGGATGGGCCATCGGGCCAAACTCGGCGAAGGACTTCAGCTGCGGGAAAAGGCCGAGAAGCTCGGTCGATACCTGCGCATCGAAACGGTCGCTGATGTCGCTGCCGGGATGGTAGCTTTCAATCTCAAGCCCCGCCGCCCGGATCGACCCCTGCCGCTCAAGCATCAGGTGGAACACTGTCACCGGCGCCACGGGCGTTACCTCGATGATGCTGACACCGTCGATGAAACAGCGCGCCGGCGCATAGCTTGTCATCACGCCCGTCGCCATCCGGCTGCGGGCATCGCGCAAGAGAAGCCGCGCCCGCGGGCCGAGGACGAGGTCGGGCATCGGGCGGCCGACGCCGAAGGCATCAGCCGTGATGCGCGTCATCGTCGCCGGGGCCACGCCCGGAATGGAGCAGTTGGGAAAGAGCGTCATCGACCCGATCCAGAGGATGCGCTCTGGCCGGCCTTCGGCAGTCAGGGCGGTCATCCCCGGCAGCAGATCCTCGACCGCAACAGGGCCTTCGGTCGTGGCAATGACGGTGCCCCGCGCGAAGGCGGAAAACGCCTCCTCGATTTCAGGGGCGGCGGCGGCGACGCGGGTATCGCAGGTGATCGAGCCATCGCCGGCAAGATAGGCGATCTCATACCGCCGGGTCAGTCGCGAGGTCTTGGAGATGGACGCCGGCTTTGGCGCCAGCGCGGCAGGAAGATTGATTGGGGTGATGATTTGCGATGAAAAAAGGTCGTGAGACAGCCGGGACACGGCGTTACTGGGATAAGACACTCGAGCAGCCTTTCGGTCTGGTGCTTCTGCAGGGCCCCCACCCGTAATGCAGAGTTACTATGCGAACAAACTGCGGATTCTCGCGGGTCTTGTCAAAGTTTGGAGATGATTTTCGGGGCCGGGAACGGCAATGCGCAGGGCTGCCGCCTGTTTGTTCACCAACGCAAAACGGGGACCTGTCTAAATAGACAAGTCATTGTCAGGCATACAACTTTAGCGTGCGAATCAAATCCGTGCGGCTGGCGGAACGCGATGAAGGGGGCGATGCGTTCCGCCAGCCCACTTGGGTGCCTGTGCGGGCGGGCACGGGCAGGTGGCAATGGCGACAGTAGGGGCGATGGAAACGGTTGGCCGGCCGGGTTAGTGGCGGGTGGCGGTTTGGCGGGCGCCACGCTGCCAGGGCAGCGTGATCTGGGCTTCGGCACTTTCGGCCAGGACCCACTGCATCCAGCGGCGCTTCGGTTTCATCTGACTGCTCCTTTGCCTCAACATGCGACCGTTTTGGGCCGCTTGCGCCGAATCTTGCGTCCGGCTGCAGCTTGGTTATCGCCGGGCAATGCGGCGGCTTTTGGGCGTGGATGGAGGATTTCCGTGGCGAAGGCGCCCCGTGGAGCGGCCTTTGAATTCAAAGTGCTAACGGGGGATACTCACGCGGCGTGGCAGCGGATCAGATGCGGATGCCGGAGATGAGCCGGCCGTAGTCGGCCTCATGGCGGTGGACCGAGCGGCGGTAGCTGTAGAACCGCTCAGGGTCGATATAGGTGCAGTGGCGCGTCCATTCGGCCTCATCCACCCCGTAGGTCCTGAGGCGGTGAAGGCCGAAGCCGGGCAGGTCGAAATGCGTCCGGTCGCCATTGCCGCCGGCGAAGAAGCGGGCATAGCCGGGGTCCTCGGCGAGGAAGGCGTCAAGGAATTCCGGCCCGACCTCATAGGCGCGCTGGCTGATCGTCGGGCCGATCACGGCGCGGATTTTGGCGCGGCGGGCGCCAAGCGCCTCCATCGCGTCGATCGTTGCCTCAAGCACCCCGGAAAGCGCCCCGCGCCAGCCGGCATGGGCGGCACCCACCACCTTTGCTTGCGCGTCTGCGAAAAGCACCGGCTGGCAATCGGCAGTCAGCACCGTCAGCGCGATGCCCGGTGTCGCAGTGACCAGCGCATCGGCGCGCGGCTGTTCGGTGAAGGGGGCGGTCACTGTCACCACATCCGCCGAATGGACCTGGCGCACGCCGGCAAGGGCGGCGCTTTCGACGCCGAGGGCATGGGCCGCCCGTTCCCGGTTGATCGCCACCGCCTCGCTCTGGTCCGACGAACCCGGCCCGCAGTTCAACCCCTGGAAGATCCCGGAGGACGCCCCGCCCCTGCGGGTGAAGAACCCATGGGCGAAGGGGGAAAGTGCGTCGCTCGTCAGGATTTCCAGCGTCATGGCACGGGGTCCAGTCCGGGTGGCGTGGCGGCCTCCGGCGGGAAGCACGCGATCACCTTGAACAACTGTCCCATTTCAGAGGGATGGGTCAAGCGGCGATGCGCGGCGATGTGGCTTTCAAGTGCGTTTCCCGTGAGCGAGGCGGCGAGCGACGCCGCCCGCTGGGCGATGCCCAGCCGTTCTAGAAAGACCCGCTGAGGGGTCATCGCGCTTGCCTTGGCGCCGGCTTCGCGAAAGGCCAGCGACAAAGCCTCGAAATCGACATGGGCGGTCAGGTCGGCCTCACCGGGGGCGGCAAACGGGTCGTCATGCCGGTGCTGGCGAAGCGCCTGCAACGTGTCGCCGCGCGAACGCCAGCCGCCGTAGTCGATCACGATCGCGGCACCGCCGTGCTGCGCAACGCGGCGCGCGATTTCGCCGGCGATGGGGGGGAGCGATGGGCATATCTCCACGATGTCGCCTTCGGCGGTGTCGGCAAGATGGTGGGCGAGAAAGCCGTAGGCAGTCTCGGGGCCGTAGCCGGGTGCGAGCCGCCCGTCAGCAAGCCCGACCTGCCGTTCGCGCCAGCCAGCGCCTGCCCGCAGGAACTGGCGGATCGGCAGGGCGTCGAAAAATTCGTTGGCGACAAGGAAGAGCGGCGCATCGGGCAGGTCTTCGATGCGGTCGTGCCAGGCGATCCCTGGCCCCAGCACCTCTGCCTGCCGGGCGCGCAGCGTAGGCGAGGCTTCGATGAGATGCACCTCCGCCGCCGCGCGCATCCCCGGCACCTTGGCAATGGCGCGGAGGGCGTCGGCCATCAGCGTGCCGCGACCTGGGCCGATCTCGGCCAGAAGGAAGGGGGAGGGCCGTCCCTGATCCAGCCAGCACTGGGCAAGGGCAAGGCCGATCAGCTCTCCGAACATCTGGCTGATTTCCGGCGCCGTGGTGAAATCGCCCGATTCTCCGAAGGGGTCGCGGGTCGAGTAATAGCCGTGCTGCGGATGCAGCAGGCATTCCCCCATGTAGTCGGCAATGCTGATCGGCCCCTGCGCCGCGATCCGCCGGGCCAGAAGCCCGGCCAGCGGTGTCATGCCCTTGCCCTGCGGATGAACCATATCCCGGCGAGGATCATCGGCAGTGACAGGATCTGGCCCATCGACAGGCCGAAGCTGCCGAATTGCAGGACATGGCCGAGCGGATTGTCCAAGGTGATGAACTGCGCATCGGCCTGACGGAAAATCTCGACGAAGAACCGCGACAGGCCGTAGCCGAGAAGGAAGACGCCGGTCATGAGGCCGGGGCGACGAAGCGCGCCACCTTTCAGGAGAAGGAAGAGCACCAGTCCGAGGATCAGCCCCTCAAGCCCCGCCTCGTAGAGCTGGCTCGGATGGCGCGCGCACAGGCCCGGTTCGATCCCGGCGCAGTCCTGTGCGGCCTCGCCGGGGAAGATCACGCCCCAAGGGAGGGTGGTCGGCCGCCCCCAAAGCTCGGCATTCACGAAATTCGCGACCCGGCCAAGGAAAAGCCCCACCGGCGCCACCAGCGCCATGGCGTCGGACAATTGCATGGCCGGAACACCATGGCGCCGGCAGAACCAGAGACCCGCCACGACGACGCCAAGAAAGCCGCCGTGGAAGGACATGCCGCCTTCCCAGACCTTCAGGATTTCAAGGGGATTGGAAAGATAGTAGCCGGTCTGGTAGAAGAGTGTATAGCCGAGCCTGCCGCCAAGGACGACGCCGAGGATGATCGCCGTCAGAAGATCCTCGACCTTCTTCGGCTCCATCGGCGCGACGCCGCCGGGCCAGAGGTCCGGGCGCTTCATCAGCCCGACGATGATCCGCCAGCCGATGATGAGGCCGGCGATATAGGCCAGCGCATACCATCTGAGCTCCAGGTCCCAGCCGAAGATCGGAATGGTAATCGCGTTAGAGATGTCGGGAAAGCGTATCGCGGCAAGCATCGGGCGTCTCCTTGGCGGACCTCTCAGACCCTCTCCCTGCGACGAAGTCAACCTTGAGCTTTCCGGTGCCGATGCACATATTGGCGAGGATGGCCGACAGGCCCGCCGATATGCCCGAAGGGGGGTGCCAGATGACCGGACCGAACAGGTTCTTCGATGACATGTCGAAGCTGATGACGAATGCGATGGGCGTGGCCCAGGGCGCGCGGACCGAGGCGGAAACCGCGATGAAGGGCTGGATGGACCGCTGGCTCGCCGACCGCGATTTCGTCACGCGCGAGGAATTCGACGCCGTCCGCGCCATGGCCCAGAAGGCCCGCGAGGAGAACGAGGCGCTGAAGGCGCGGATCGAGGCCTTGGAGAAGTCGAAGGTTTCGGCGGGCTGACCTGACGGCGCCGGAGCGCTGATCGGGGCCGTTGCGGTGGTCGAGGGCGGGCAGATCTTCTTCATCCGCACCGACCATATCGGCCGGCCGGTCTTCGCGACCAACAATCTCGGCGTGAAGTTCTGGGAGGCGTCGTACCTGCCCTGCGGCGGCGTCCACGTCGCCACCGGCGGCATCGCCCTTGGGCTCCGCCCGTTCGGCGCTGAAAACTCTCCACCGGAGAGTTTTCCGGGCGCGCCTCACTCCCCGGCCAGTGGTTCCAGGCGCAGTCGAGCCTTTGCCGGAACAGGATGCGCGATTACGCCCCGACGACAGGGCGGAACATCCACGCCGATCCGCTCGGGCTCGTGATCGGCGGGCTGACGCCTATCCGTGCCAGGCCGCCACGGTCTTGACCGTTGTGAAGCCGTATAGCGCCTCGAAGCCCTTCTCGCGCCCGTGGCCAGATTTGCCGGTGCCGCCGAAGGGGAGTTCCACGCCGCCGCCCGCGCCGTAGTTGTTGAGAAAGACCTGCCCGGCGCGGACCTTCCGCGCCATCCGCATCGCGCGGCCGAACTCTTGCGTCCAGACCCCGGCGACAAGGCCGTAGTCGGTGCCGTTGGCGATGGCCACCGCATCTTCCTCGCTGTCGAAGGGGATCGCCACCAGCACCGGGCCGAAGATTTCCTGCTGCGCCAGGGGATGATCGGGCCGGGCGTCGGCATAAAGCCGCGGCGTCAGATAGAAGCCGCCATCGGAGGCGTCCCCGGCAATGCGGCCCTCGGCGGCGAAGGAAAGCCCGCCGGCCTGATCCAGCATCGCCTCGATCCGCGCCTTCTGCCGGGCCGAGATGACCGGGCCGAGGTCGTGATCGGCAAGCGCCGGCCCCGCCGTCAGGCCCGCGATACGTGCCGCCATCCGCTCCACCACCTCGCCGTAGCGCGACCGCTCCACAAGAATGCGTGAGCCGGCGGAACAGGTCTGCCCGGCGTTCTGGATGCCGGCGCCCACAAGGAACGGCAAGGCCCGGTCGAGATCGGCATCGGCGAAGACGATCTGCGGCGACTTGCCGCCAAGTTCCAGCGTCACCGGGACGATGTTCTTCGCCCCGGCCTCCTGCACCATGCGCCCGACCGGCACGGAGCCGGTGAAGGACAGGTGGTTGACGCCGGGATGGCTGGCGAGCGCCGCCCCCGCCTCGGCCCCGAGGCCGGTGACGATGTTGATGGCACCCGGCGGAAACCCCGCCTCTCCGGCAAGCCGACCAAGCGCGAGCGCGGTCAGGCAGGCATCCTCGGCGGGTTTGACCAGGCAGGCATTTCCCGCGGCAAGTGCGGCTCCGACCGACCGGCCAAGGATCTGCATCGGGTAGTTCCACGGGATGATATGGCCGGTTACGCCATGCGGCTCACGTAAAGTGTAAACCGTGTAGCCATCGAGATAGGGGATCGTCTCGCCCATCAGCTTGTCGGCGGCGCCGCCGTAGAACTCCATGTAGCGGGCGAGGGCGAGCGCATCGGCGCGCGCCTGCGTCAGCGGCTTGCCGACATCCAGCGCCTCCAACCGGGCGAGATCCTCGGCCCGGTCGAGGACGAGCTGCCCGAGCCGCATGAGAAGCCGCCCCCGCTCCGCCGCCGTCAACCGGCCCCAGTCGCCGTCGCGGGCGGCCCTTGCGGCGGTGACCGCCTGATCCACATCCTCCGCCCCGGACCGGGCGATGGCGCAAAGCCCGGACCCGTCCGAGGGATTCAGGACCGCAAGGCTTGCCCCCGAGAGCGAAGCCTGCCAGCGCCCGCCGATCAGGTTCTCGTCGCCCGGAAACCAGATTGCCTTGCCGTTCATCAGGGTCCTCCCGCGCCCGCCACCGACCTGCCAAGTTGGACACATGGGCGCCGGAGCGTCAAGAAACCAAGCCGGTGCCTTTTGTGCCCGGCCCCCGGCTTATCCACAAAATACTGCTTTACAGGCCGGGCCAATGCCTGCCACCATATCTTGTAAGGACGGTGGCGGGCAAACGCCGCTCCTTGCGATCACACCTGTCCCTAGTGGTCCTTAAACCTCAGCGGGCAAGACAAGAGAGGCCGGGCATGTCTGCTTCCGAGAACTACCTCGATACTGACGAGCTGCATCCGATCGACATCGTCGAGACGCTGGCCGCGCATCACGAATGGGATTTCGACCGCGTCACCGACGACCAGATCGCCATGGCGGTCGAGGGCCAGTGGCGCACCTATTCGATCACGCTCGCCTGGTCTGGCTACGACGAGACGCTGCGCCTCATCTGCACCTTCGAGATGGACCCGCCGGAGGAACGCATCCCGGCGCTCTACGACACGATCAACCGGACCAATGACTTGGTCTGGTGCGGCGCCTTCACCTTCTGGCGCGAGCAGCGGCTGATGGTCTGGCGCTATGGCCTGTCGCTTGCCGGCGGCCAGATCGCCGGGGCCGAGCAGATCGACCGCATGATCTCCGAAGCGGTGACATCGGCCGAACGCTTCTACCCGGCCTTCCAGCTGGTCTGCTGGGGCGACGACACCCCCGAAAAGGCGATGGACATGGCGATGGGCCGCGCTTTCGGCCGCGCCTGACGCTGCCCTCCGGGGGCTTTCCCTTCCCGAAAGGATCGCGCATCTTCCCCGCAACTGGAGGTGCGTGATGGATATGACGACGGTACGCGACCGGGGCCTTGTACTGCTCGGCTGCGGCAAGATGGGCTCGGCGATGCTGGCGGGCTGGCTCAAGGGCGGGCTTCCGGCAGGGAGTGTCTGGGTAGGGGAGCCCTATCCCTCGGACTGGCTGAAGGCGCAGGGCGTCCATCTGAATGCGGCGCTTCCCGACGATCCGGCCATCGTCCTCGTCGCCGTCAAGCCGCAGATGATGGCCGAGGCGCTGCCGGGCCTCAGCACGCTCGGCGGGGGCGATACGCTCTTTCTCTCCATCGCCGCCGGAACCCGGATTGCCTTCTATGAGACCACGCTTGGCGCCGCGACCCCCATCGTCCGCGCCATGCCGAACACCCCCGCAGCCATTGGCCGCGGCATCACCGCGATCACCGGCAATGCCCGCGCCAGCGAGGCGCATCTTGCCCTCTCCGAGGCGCTTCTGTCTGCGGTAGGTCAGGTCGTCCGGCTCACCGGCGAGGACCAGATGGATGCGGTGACGGCGGTCTCTGGCTCCGGGCCGGCTTACGTCTTCCATCTGATCGAGACGCTTGCCGCCGCCGGCGTCGCCGAGGGCCTGCCGCCGGCGCTCGCCCTGCAACTCGCGCGGGCGACCGTGGCAGGGGCGGGCGCGCTTGCCGAAGAGGCGGAGGAAGGGCCGGACCAGCTCCGCATCAACGTGACCTCGCCCGGCGGCACCACCGCCGCGGCGCTGAAGGTGCTGATGGATGAGAGGCGTGGATTCCCTGCGCTGATGCAGGAAGCGGTCCATGCGGCGGCGGAACGGGGCAGGGAGCTTGGCAAATGACGATCAGCTTCGATGATTTCCTGAAGGTCGATATCCGCGTCGGCCGCATCACCCGCGCCGAACCCTTCCCCGAGGCGAGAAAGCCCGCCTACAGGCTATGGATCGATTTCGGCCCGGAGATCGGCGAGAAGAAATCCTCGGCCCAGATCACGAAGCACTATGCGCTGGAGGATCTGGTCGGGCGCCAGGTGCTCGCCGTCGTGAACTTCCCGCCGCGCCAGATCGGCCCGATGAAATCCGAGGTGCTGACGCTTGGCGTACCGGATGCGGACGGCGAGGTGGTGCTGCTCGGCCCCGGGCACGAAGTCCCTCTCGGCGGACGGCTTTTCTGATTTCGCCCCCGACCTTGTCGGAGGCGACCCGCCGGGGGACGTCCCGTCCCCCGGACCCCCTGGGGAGTATTGCAGGACAGAATGTAAGGTAAGAGGTTCTTAACCTTGTCAGGTCAGTCTCGGATCTGCGGTGCAGGCTGGAGAGCCGTTGACCGCGGCAGGAAGTGGCAGCCCGTTCCGGCATCCGGGGCGGGCTGCTTCACTTACTGTCACGAAATACTCCCGCCGGAGGCGAAGCCCGAGTGGAGCGCGCCTTTGGCGCGCGCCGCGAGAGAAGGACATGGCGCCGCAAGGCGCCGCCTTTGGATCAGGTCTGGTCGGGGGCGGCGCGGTCGCCGATCTCTTCCCGCCAGTGGCGGCGGCAGAGGGAGACATAGGTCTCGTTGCCGCCGATCTGGACCTGCGCGCCTTCACGGAGCGCCTTTCCGTCCGGCCCGCGCCTGACCACCATCGTCGCCTTCTTGCCGCAGTGGCAGATCGTGCGCACCTCGCGCATTTCGTCGGCAAGCGCAAGGATGGCTGCCGAGCCGGGGAAGAGCTCGCCCCTGAAATCGACGCGGAGCCCGTAGCACATCACCGGCAGACCGAGATCGTCGACGGCGCGGGCAAGCTGCCAGACCTGCTCCCGTGTCAGGAACTGCGCCTCGTCGAGAAAGACGCAAGCCAGAGGCTCAACAGCGAGGCGCGACCGGATCATGGTGAAAAGGTCGGTGGCCGCATCGTAGGTGTCCGCTTCCTCCCCGATGCCGATGCGGCTGGCGATGCGGCCCCGACCGCCGCGGTCATCGAGCCGGGCGGTCAGGAGGTAGGTCGCCATGCCGCGCTCGCGGTAGTTGTGGGACGCCTGCAGGAGCAGCGTCGACTTGCCGGCGTTCATGGTCGAGAAGTGGAAGTAGAGCTTTGCCATGCGCCCCGAAATAGCGCTTCGGACGCGCCCTGCAAGGATAAAACCGGGTGGGGTCGCCGTGTTCCCGTGAGCTGGCCTGTTGTTCGCTTCGCCCCCGCACTCGCGGGCGCCCGTCCGGAACGGGCGCCGCGCCGATGCCGGGCGAACCGGCCCTGCCGTCCCGTGCAGCAATGGCGCGGCAACCCCACCCTCACCGGTTCAGGATACCGGTCACTCATAATATCCCGAACCCATGGGACGGATTACAAATGACAAAACCGCCGCCGCGAACTAATGGGAAGTTGGAAGCAGTTTTCCCAGCGCGCCCATGCGCCGCGGGACATACGGGGCGCGATGCAATGCAGAAGGCGGCGGCGGGTTATCTCAGGAAGCACACCGAGGCCCTGGTCAAGGATGTCGGGATCGAGGCGGCGGCGCAGCTCTGCGGCAAGTCGAAGGCGACGCTTGGCCGATACTATTCCGACGACCCCGAACATGCCGACCGCTTCATGCCGGTCGATGTGGTGGCGGCACTCGAATCCGCGGCGCGGTTTCCGCATGTCACGGCGGCGCTGGCGGACCTCAGGGGCATCACCCTGTCCTATGATCAGGACCGCAAGAACTCCGGCGCCGGCGGGGTCAATTCCGATGTTGTGGCCCTGTCGCAGCGGTTCGCGCAGTTGATGGGCGAGTACAACCAGTCGATCCAGGACGGCCGGATCACCATCAACGAATCCAAGCGGCTCTTGCAGGAAACCCTTGCGATTCAACGGGTTCTTCTGGAAATGAAGCTGCATCTGGAGGAAGAGGCGCGCTGAGCCCTCCGTGTCCTGTCGGCCACATCCCGCTGAAACTGCGGCAGTCCGGCAATGCGGACTTGGCCGACTCAAGGGTTTCGCCCTATCACCCCGGCATTCGCAACCCCAGAAGGAAGGAGGCCCGAAATGACGATCCATGCCATCGCCACGCGCGGCCATCATTCCGCCTGCCGGACCACGGCTTGGGGACTGCGCCGCGCCTGATACCGGTGCTGCGCAACCTTTCTCAACATTGACAATGCGTTGACGGCTGCCCTTCGGGCCTTGCCGCGCGCCGTTTCCATCATTCCAGAGGAGCAGGACGGGTGATCCCCGCCGGTTGACACCATCATGATCAAGGCTTTGACACCCCCTCGCGGTGCGCTCTTGCGTCCCGAGATCGACCGGCTGGTCGCGGATTTCGGCCGCCGCGACGTGCTTTGGGCTGCCCTTCGGGCGGTCATCCGGCGCGCGCCCTTGCGGATGGAGGCAAGCGACCTCTCTTCGCATCTGCGCCGGGACATCGGCCTGCCACCGGTCGCGGACCCCCGCGACTGGCGGCTGATGCGATGACGGGGAAGCGCCCGGTGCCCGGGGGGAAAGACCCCCCGCACCGGGCGTACACCCCCCCGTACACCCCCCGTGCAGACGCCGGCCTCAGCCCTTCTTAACCCCGGTGGGCGCCTTATGGGGGCGCCACGCGACCGGAGACCGAGATGGCCGACCTTCAGAAACTGACCAAGACCCAGCGCCCGCATTATCACTACATGGCCGACGCGATGCGGCGGCTGGAGCATGACCTGCACAATGCCATCCACCCGACCAACAAGGTGCCGACCGCCTGGCATGAGATCGCCAAGACCCGCAGTCGCGGCAAGACGCGCCGTGTCACCATCCGGCTTGAGGAGGACGTGCTCCGCTTCTTCCGCTCGATGGGCGAAGGCTACGGCCCGCGCATCAACGAGGTGCTGAGGGTCTGGATGCACGGTCGGCTCGCCGGGGTCATCGGCGGGGCGGAGACGACGGACTACTACCGCGATGGCCGCCACTTCCATGATGGCGGCAAGCCCGGCTGGGGCGCGGCCTATGCCGATGCGGTGGAGGCGCTCGGCGAGGAGGCGGCGCAGCGTGCGGGCGAGGTGGAGGCCGAACTCGACGACTTCGAGCGTGAGGTCTGGCGCCAGACCTGACCCGGCGGAAGCCCGCCACCCGGCTTGCGGAGGGGCGCCGGGCGCGGATAATCGGCAGGGTGGCCCGCGACCGGAGGGGATGATGCAAACGATCTCGACAGCAGCGCTTCTACTTGCCGTGGCCCTTGGCCTTGCCTCGGAAGCCGGCGCGAAGGAGCGTGACTGCACCGCGCGGCTGAACGGCATCGACTTGGCATTGCGCTATGACGACAAGGCCGACATCTGGTCCTCCTTCCGCGAGCGGCGGCTGACGCGGGGGCCGGCCTGCCCCGGCAAGGTGGTGATCGCCCATATGCTGCCGGGCCTCAGCGACGGCGAACGCGCGATGTTCTGCGCCGTATATGACGAGGACGCCAAGGAATACCGCACCGTCGCCGAAGGCCCGCGCGACGGCTATGGCCGCTGCGACCAGCCTTCGCGCGCCTGCCGGATGGTCAATGCGACCAAGACCGAGGCGCTGGAGATCGGCGCCTTAGGCCGCGACATGGCGCTGGCGGGGGTGAAATCGGCGCGCACCAGCGCCGGCGCGCTGGTCCTGAGCGGTCAGGCGAGCGCCCTGGCCGGCGCTTTGGCCGAGGCCGGCGGGGCTGCAGCGGCGGCCCTGAGCGCGCCGGGCGTGCTGGCGGGGGCGGCGGCGAGTGTGGTGGTTGTCGGTGGGGCGGTGATGGTGTGCGGGTGAGGGCCAAAGGATCGCCAAAGCGGGCGTCCGGTGGACGCCTGCGCGATCCGTTTGCCGGGAGGCGCAAGCCGGACGGCAAGGGGTTATCTGCCGCGCCGTGCGCCTGGAAATCGGGGCGCGACTGCCTGGGCTGGCGGGAAAATAGTGTATATAAAGTAATAGGTTGCCTAAGGGCGTGTTGGAATTCTGTACTTTGCCGGCATCGTCACGATAGTTCCGTCGCCTGTGACATAGCGATCATTTAGTCTCGCACTTCTTACTTTTCCGCGGGGCAGCTCGAACAGTGGGTCCAGGGATCGCGCCCGTGCGAAACGCCCAGGCGGGCAGACCACGTCGATCTTTTTCGTCCCAGACAGGCCCTTCGCCATTCGTACGGCGCTGGCCATGTCGGTGTCCGCAGAGATAACGATTGCGCGGTCAAAGAGATCAAGAAAAGTGTCTTGTACCAAATGGATGGCGATGTTGACGTCGGTCTCTTTCTCTTCGTGCGTCTGGTACTGAGCGCCGCAGACCTTACATTTCAGGTACTTTTTCTTGAAGTTGCCTTCGATGAACTTGACGCCCTCGCACTTGAGAGCTTCGACGTAGGCACGATGCCGTAGCATCGCGTCCGGTATCCATGTTGCGAAAGCTGAGAAGTACTTGACCGTGCGCAACTCTTCGTCACCTCGAAGGATGCTCTCCGACAGTCGTCGAAGGCACAGCCACTTCAAGCTGTCGTCATGCAGGTCGTCCAAAGCGTGGTAGAGGTTGAATCCATCAACGTATACGATGACACGTCGCTTTGCGTTGCCCTGCATACAGCCTCCCATGAAAAAGGCCGCACCTTTCGGCGCGGCCCTATCTCGCTGGATATACCAAACGAGGTGGATAACACAAATATGGGTGCAAGGTTCACTCTGTCAATTGAAGATGCACCAAACTCGTTCACAATTTGTGAACAGGCTTTCACACAGAACTACCCCTGCAACGTCCTCACCCCGATCCCCTCGCTCCGCGCCTTCATCGCCTGCACCGCCGCAATCGCCCCTGCCGCCGTGGTGAAATAGGCGATCTTGTCGTAGAGCGCGACGGCCCGGATCGAACGGCTGTCGTCGACGGCCTGCTGGCCTTCGGTGGTGTTGAAGAGAAGCGCGATCTCGCCGTTCTTCAGGCGGTCGACGATGTGGAGTTTCCCTTCCTGCCGGCCCTCGTAGACCTTGTTGACGGTCTCGGCGGCAACGCCATGCGCCTCAAGGAAGGCGGCGGTGCCGCGGGTGGCGACGATTTCGAAGCCGAGCGCCACGAGGTCGCGGGCGGCTTCGGCCATCTCGGGCGTCTTGTCCGTGTCCTTGATCGAGATGAAGACGCGGCCGGCCTCGGGCAGGATCGTGCCGGCGCCCATCTCGGCCTTGAGGAAGGCGAGGGGGAAGGTGCGGTCCCAGCCCATGACTTCGCCCGTGGACCGCATCTCTGGCCCGAGGATGGTGTCGACGCCGGGGAAGCGGGCGAAGGGCATGACGGCTTCCTTGACCGAGAACCACGGGGTTTTCGGGTCGGCGAGCGTCATCGGATCGGCGTAGGGCAAGGGCGTGTCGGGGCCGACGCCGGCGGGGTAGGGCGCGCGCATCGGGAAGGTCGACAGGGGCTCCCCGGCCATCAGGCGGGCGGCGATGGAGGCGATGGCACTATCGGTGGCCTTGGCGACGAAGGGCACGGTGCGGCTGGCGCGGGGGTTGACCTCAAGCACGTAGATCTCACCGTCCTTGATCGCGAACTGGACGTTCATCAGGCCCTTGACCTTCAGCGCCAGCGCCATGGCGACGGTCTGGCGTTTCAGCTCGGCCACAGTGTCGTCCGAAAGCGAATGCGGCGGCAGGCAGCAGGCGGAATCGCCGGAATGGACGCCCGCTTCCTCGATATGTTCCATGATGCCGGCGACATGGACGTTCTCGCCGTCTGAAAGCGCGTCGACGTCAACCTCGATCGCGCCGGAGAGATAGCTGTCGAGAAGCACCGGGTTCTTGCCCGAGACATCGACGGCGGTGGTGATGTAGCGGCGAAGCTGGTCCATGTCGCGCACGATCTCCATCGCGCGGCCGCCGAGGACGTAGGACGGGCGGATCACCAGCGGGAAGCCGACCCGTTCGGCGATGGCAATGGCCTCGGCGTCGGACGAGGCGATGCCGTTCACCGGCTGCTTCAGCTTCAACTGGTGGAGGAGCTTCTGGAACCGCTCGCGGTCCTCGGCGAGGTCGATGGCGTCGGGCGTGGTGCCGAGGATCGGGATGCCTTCGGATTCGAGCGCGTCGGCGAGCTTCAGCGGCGTCTGGCCGCCGAACTGGACGATGACGCCGTGGAGCGTGCCGTTCGACTGTTCGACGCGCAGGATCTCAAGCACATGCTCCAGCGTCAGCGGTTCGAAATAGAGACGGTCGGAGGTGTCGTAGTCCGTGCTGACCGTCTCCGGGTTGCAGTTGATCATGATGGTTTCATAGCCAACGGCGGTCAGTGCGAAGCAGGCATGGCAGCAGCAATAGTCGAACTCGATGCCCTGGCCGATGCGGTTCGGGCCGCCGCCGAGGATGACGACCTTCTTGGCGCCCGTTGGCCGTGCCTCGCATTCCACGTCGCCCATCGCGGGGACTTCGTAGGTGGAATACATGTAGGGCGTCTGCGCCTCGAACTCGGCGCCGCAGGTGTCGATGCGCTTGAAGACGGCGTTGACGCCGAGGCGCTGGCGGGCGCGGCGGACCTGGCCTTCGTCGCGGCCGGTGAGTTTTGCGAGGCGCGCATCGGTGAAGCCGAGCATCTTGAGGCGGCGGAGGCCCTCGGCGGTGACCGGCAGGCCGTCTTTGCGGATTTCGGCTTCCTGTTCGATTATCTCGCGAATCCGGGCCAGGAACCACGGGTCGAAGGCGGTCGCATGTTGGATTTCTTCATCCGTCAGCCCGTGCCGCATGGCCTGTGCGATCAGCCGCAGCCGGTCCGGCGTCTGGCCGGAGATGGCATTGATGACAGCGGCCTTTTCGGGGGCACCGGGGATGGCGATTTCGTCAAAGCCGGTGAGGCCGGTTTCGAGCGAGGCCAGCGCCTTTTGCAAGCTTTCGTGGATGGTGCGGCCGATGGCCATGGCCTCGCCCACCGATTTCATCGCGGTGGTAAGCTCGGCCTTCGATCCGGGGAACTTCTCGAAGGCGAAGCGCGGGATCTTGGTGACGACATAGTCGATGGTCGGCTCGAAGCTGGCCGGCGTGACCTTGGTGATGTCGTTGTCGAGTTCATCCAGCGTATAGCCGACGGCAAGCTTGGCCGCGATCTTGGCGATGGGGAAGCCCGTCGCCTTCGAGGCCAGCGCCGAGGACCGCGACACGCGCGGGTTCATCTCGATCACCACCATGCGACCGTCCTTGGGGTTGATCGCCCACTGGACGTTCGAGCCGCCGGTCTCCACCCCGATCTCGCGCAGGACGGCGATCGAGCCGTTGCGCATGATCTGGTATTCCTTGTCAGTCAGCGTCAGCGCCGGGGCGACGGTGATCGAATCGCCGGTATGGACGCCCATCGGATCGACGTTTTCGATGGCGCAGACGATGATGGCGTTGTCCGCGCGGTCGCGGACCACCTCCATCTCGAACTCCTTCCAGCCGAGCAGGCTTTCGTCGACCAGCACCTGCGCGACGGGAGAGGCATCGAGGCCGGAGCGGACGATGGCCGCGTAATCGTCGCGGTTATAGGCGACGCCACCGCCGGTGCCGCCCAAGGTGAAGGCGGGGCGGATGATCGCGGGCAGGCCAACGTATTCGATGGCAGCCATGGCCTCGGCCACGCCGGCATTGATGTCATATTTGCCATTGGGCAGTTTCGGCGCCGAAACGATGGTCGCTTTCGGGTTTTCCAGCCCGATCCGGTCCATCGCCTCGCGGAACAACTTGCGATCTTCTGCCATTTCGATGGCTTCACGATTGGCGCCGATCAGCTCAACCTTGTACTTGTCCAACACGCCCATGTCGGCGAGCGCCAGCGAGGTATTGAGGCCGGTCTGCCCGCCCATCGTCGGCAAAAGCGCGTCGGGGCGCTCCTTCTCGATGATCTTGGCGACGGTTTCGGGGGTGATCGGCTCGATATAGGTGGCATCGGCCATGCCCGGATCGGTCATGATCGTGGCCGGGTTGGAGTTCACCAGGATGACCCGGTAGCCTTCCTCGCGCAGCGCCTTGCAGGCTTGGGCGCCGGAGTAGTCGAACTCGCAGGCCTGGCCGATGACGATGGGGCCGGCGCCGATGATCATGATCGACTTGATATCGGTTCTTTTCGGCATGGCGGACCCCTTCGCGCAAATTGTCGGGGGTTATAGACAGAACGGGCCGGGGCGCAAGGGCGATCGGGGCAGTGGCGGCGTTGCGCATCCGCTCTCGCCCCGGCGCCGGGGGCAATGTCCGCCAGCAAGCCTTGACTTCGCCCCCGGCAGAGGGTGTATCGGCGCCGACCGGATCCCGCCTCTCGAAAGGGGAGCATCATGCACGCCTATCGCAGCCATACCTGCGCCGACCTCAACAAGTCCAACGCCGGCGAAACCGTCCGGCTGTCGGGCTGGGTGCACCGGGTGCGCGACCACGGCGGCGTGCTTTTCATCGACCTTCGCGACCATTACGGCATGACGCAGATCATCGCCGACAGCGACAGCCCGGCCTTTGCGGCGATTGAACGGCTCAAGGCCGAAACCGTGATCCGCGTCGATGGCCGGGTGAAGGCGCGCGATGCCTCGCTGGTGAACGCCAAGATCCCGACCGGTGAGATCGAGGTCTATGTGACCGAGGTGGAGGTTCTCGGCCCCGCCGAGGAGCTGCCGCTGCCGGTCTTCGGCGATCAGGACTATCCGGAGGAGACGCGCCTCACCTACCGTTTCCTCGACCTTCGCCGCGAGGGGCTGCACCGCAACATGATGCTGCGCTCGCGGGTGGTCAAAAGCTTGCGTGACCGGATGTGGAGCCGCGGCTTCACCGAATTCCAGACGCCGATCATCACTGCATCGAGCCCCGAGGGCGCGCGCGACTTCCTCGTGCCCAGCCGCCTGCATCCCGGCAAGTTCTACGCGCTGCCGCAGGCGCCGCAGCAGTTCAAGCAGCTGATCATGGTGGCGGGCTTTGACCGCTACTTCCAGATCGCGCCCTGCTTCCGCGACGAAGACCCGCGCGCCGACCGGTCGCCCACCGATTTCTACCAGCTCGATGTCGAGATGAGCTTCGTCACGCAAGCCGATGTTTTTGCGGCCGTTCAGCCGGTCATCCAGGGCGTGTTCGAGGAGTTTGGCGGCGACCGCCGGGTGAACCCGGACTGGCCGCTGATTTCCTACGCGGACTCGGCGCTCTGGTACGGCACCGACAAGCCTGACCTTCGGAACCCGATCAGGATGCAGGTGGTGAGCGACCATTTCCGCGGCTCGGGCTTTGCCATCTTCGCGAAGCTTCTGGAGCAGGAGGGGACCGAGGTTCGCGCCATCCCCGCGCCGGGCGGCGGGTCGCGCAAATTCGCCGACCGGATGAATGCCTTCGCGCAACAGCAGGGCCTGCCGGGCATGGGCTATATCTTCTGGCGCCGCAAAGAACTACCACAAGAGGCCAAGAACAATCCCAACCATCCGCTCTTCCAAAAGGCGGAACAGCAAGTCTTAACGAAGCAACTAGACACCACTCGATCTGGTGTCGGCTTTGTCCGCTACTCTGTGGACTTCATGCCGGACCTTCCTGATGGCAGCCACTTTGAAGCCGCTGGCCCCATCGCCAAGGCGCTCGGCCCCGAGGCGACCGAAGCGCTGCGCCTTGAGCTTGGCCTTGGCGAGGGGGACGCCGTCTTCTTCGTCGCCGGCAAGCCCGAGAGCTTCGAGGCGGTCGCGGGCCGGGCGCGGATGGAGATCGGGCGCGAGCTGGGGCTGATCGAGGAAGGCACCTTCCGGTTCGCCTGGATCGTCGATTTCCCGATGTACGAGAAGACCGACGAGGGCAAGATCGACTTTTCCCACAACCCCTTCTCGATGCCGCAGGGCGGGTTGGAGGCGCTGAATGGCGACCCCCTGAAGGTCAAGGCCTATCAGTACGACCTTGCCTGCAACGGCTATGAACTTGTGTCGGGCGGCATCCGCAACCATACGCCGGAGATCATGTTCAAGGCGTTCGAGCTTGCGGGCTATGGCCGGGACGAGGTGGAAAAGCGCTTCGGCGGCATGGTCAAGGCGTTCAAATACGGCGCCCCGCCGCACGGTGGCTGTGCCGCGGGCATCGACCGGATCGTGATGCTTCTGGCCGATACCGCGAATATCCGCGAGGTCATCATGTTCCCGATGAACCAGCGCGCCGAGGATCTGATGATGGGTGCGCCCTCCGAGCCGACGAACGAACAGATGCGCGATCTGAAGCTGAGGGTGATCCCGAAGGAGTGAGGCCTTCGCGGAGGCCTTGAGACACGAAAGGGCGCCGAAGGGCGCCCTTTATTCATCCGGCGATGGCTGCCTTCGCGCTCAGAAGGCGCGGGCGGCCGTCGCTGCGACCGAAAAGGCCAGCGTCAGGGCGCCGACCGAAAACACCGTCCAATGGGTGATGCGGGTCAGCTTTTCATTCGTCACAACGCGAAGAATCGTATCTTTCATCTCAAGAACAGCCTTCTGCACACCACGCCCCTGAGGGCTCCCTCGACCTCTAATCTCGGGGCGGATTGCGGCAGGATTGCGGAAACCTGCGGACGACCCTGAGGCATTTCCGGTGTCATTGCGCGGCCCCGGTTGCTGCGGCGCGGACCAAGGCTATAGTCGCGGAAACTGCTAGTGGAGGTTGCGATGGCGGAACGGAAGTTTGGCGACCCGGTCGGGAACTGGACGCCGCCGGAACGTCCGGGGCCGGACCGGATCGACGGCCGATATGTGCGGCTGGAACGGTTCGACCCCGCGCGCCATGCCGAGGCGATCCATGCGTCCAACATGATGGACGACAACATCTGGGGCTATCTTCCCTACGGGCCATTTGCCGATCTCGTCGCCTATCGCGCCTGGGCGGACGGGGTGGCGACGGGGAGCGATCCCTTCTTCTACGCGATCATCGACACGGCAACGGGCCGCGCGGGTGGCGTCGCCTCTTTCCTCAGGATTGATCCGAAGGCGGGGTCTATCGAGGTCGGCCATATCAACCTCGCGCCGGTTCTGCAGAAAAGCCGCGCCGCGACCGAGGCGATCTATCTTTTCATCCGCTGGGCCTTCGGGGCGGGCTATCGCCGCTTCGAATGGAAATGCGACGCGATGAACCTGCCGTCGCGGCGCGCGGCGGAACGCTACGGCCTGAGCTTCGAGGGCGTGTTCCGGCAAGCCACGGTGGTCAAGGGCCGCAATCGCGACACCGCCTGGTTCGCCGCCATCGACAAGGAATGGCCGGCGCTGAGGGAGGCTTTCGAGACCTGGCTCGCGCCGGCGAATTTCGATGGCGCGGGGCAGCAGCGGCAAAGCCTCGCCGATCTGACCCGGCGGATCCTCGTGACGCGCGATCCGGCGCTGGAGGGCTGACCCTCAGAACGCTGCGCTGGCGGCGAGCCTGTCGCGGAGAAGGCCGGAGACGCGGTTGACCGGCGCGCTGCTTTGCCGATCCGCCAGAAGCGCGGCGGCAGCGCGGCCGAGGTCGCCGTCGCGGGCAGAAACTGCAAGGCCCGACAGGAAATGCGCCACATAGGCGAGATCGCCCTGCGCTTCGGGCGCAAGAAGGGCGGCGGCGCGGGCGAGGTCGTCGCGAAGCGCGGCGCGGTCGGGGGCGGGGCCGTCGGTCTGCGGCAGGGCGGGCCTTGCGCGCGGCAGGTCTGGGAGCAGCGACAAGAGCATGTCGCGGAAGGCGCTGAGGCTTTCGACCGGCTTCGCGAGGAAGCGGTCGGCCCCGGCGGCGAGTGCGGAGGCCCCGGCGGAGGCATCCCCGCTCATCGCAACAATCGCCGGCAGGCGCGGGGTCTGCCGGGCGAGCGTGGCGACGAGGTCAAGACCCGAGCCGTCGGGCAGTCCAAGATCGACGAGCGCGACGGTTGGCCTGTAGCATTGCAGGTGCCGTTCCGCCGCGCGCAGGCAATCGGCGCGCCGGAGCCTTGCCCCAGACCGCAGGCACATCAGGCGGATCGCCTCGGAAGCGAAGCGGCTGTCTTCGACCAGAAGCAGCGTCACGCCGTGGAGCGGAAATTCGGCATCGGGCACGCGGCCCGGCAGCAGGCTGGAGATGGTGTCGGGCATGGGAATCCCCCTTGGTCGGTCGGGGCCAGTAGGGCAGGTTTTGCCTAACGAAGCGTAAAGCCGCCTCAGGCGAAGGCATGACTTGCACCCCCAGCCGGCGCAGCACATAAGACGGCAAACAGACCCCGGAGACCCGCCATGATCGGACGCCTGAACCATGTCGCCATCGCCGTGCCCGACCTCGCGGCGGCTTCGGCGCAGTACCGCGACACGCTCGGCGCCAAGGTCGGCGCGCCGCAGGACGAGCCGGATCACGGCGTGACGGTCGTGTTCATCGAACTGCCGAACACCAAGATCGAGCTTCTCTACCCCTTGGGCGAAAACTCCCCGATCCAGGGCTTTCTCGACAAGAACCCCTCGGGCGGCATCCATCATGTCTGCTATGAGGTCGACGACATCCTCGCCGCGCGTGACCGGCTGAAGGCCGCCGGCGCGCGGGTGCTCGGCACGGGCGAGCCGAAGATCGGCGCCCATGGCAAGCCGGTCCTCTTCCTGCATCCGAAGGACTTCAACGGCACCCTCGTGGAACTGGAGCAGGTCTGATGAGTCTGACCGGCGGCATCGTCCTTTTCTCGGTGATCTGGTTCATCGTGTTCTTCATCGCGCTGCAGATCCGCCCCGACAGCCAGGCCGAGGCCGGTGAGATCGTGCCGGGGACGCCCGCCGGGGCGCCCGCCAACCTGAAGATGAAGCGCAAGGTCATCACGACGACGATGATCACCATCGTCCTCTGGTCGGTGATCGCGGGGGTGATCCTGTCGGGGGCGGTGACGCTGAAGGACATCGACTGGTTTGACCGGATGAACACGACGCCGCCCTCGGATCAGGGCTGAGCCGTCAGGCCGATTGCTCAGACGGGCGGGGCGCGATCCTCGTCGCCCATCAGCCCGTGGACGAGATGGGTGAAGGCCGCAGCCGCAAGGACCGGCACGGCGATGTTGAGAAGTGGGATGGTCAGGAGGAAGGCGATGGCGACGCCGGTCAGCGTGACCGGCCCGGCGTTGGCCTGCCGCATCATCGCCGCCGGCGCCGCCGCCATATGCCGCCGCGCCGCCATCTGGAAGAATTCCCGCCCCAGAAGCCAGCCGTTCGCGCCGTAGAAGAGGATCGGCGCCAGTGGCCCGATGAACGGGGTGAGGGCGAGGGTCAGGACCGCGACGCCAAGCGCCGCTGCCACGATGCCGAGCGAGGAGGGGATGCTTTCGAAGAAGTCCATCGCCGTGCCGGGGCGGGCGGGGTAGTGCACATCCTCGACCACATCGGCGACATTCTCGGCGAAAAGCCCTGCGAACCCCGCTGCCACCGGGGCCATCAGGAAGAAGCCCATCAGCGGGAAAAGTGCCAGCGACCCCCAGGAGAGGATCGTGGCGAGCGGCAGGTCGCCGACATAGGGCAGGACCAGTGTTTCCGGCGCGAAGGCGCGAAGCGCGAAGAAGGCGGCGGCCTGCAAGGCGATGAAGATCAGGATGGTCAGGCCCGCGCCCTTCATCAGCACGCCAAAGACGCGCGGGCGCAGAAGGTCGGTCCAGGCGAGGAACAGGGCGCGGGCCATCGGTTCAGCCAGCCCAGGTGATGAGGGAGGCGACATCGGGGCGCGGACGCTCTGGCGGCTCCACGCTTTCGCTGCCGACATGGACGAAGCCCGCGACCCATTCGCCGGGCTGAAGGCCAAGCGCCTTCGCCGCGAAGGCATGGTCATGCGCCGGCCAGCCGGTGAGCCAGCAGGCCCCCCAGCCCGAGGCGAGGGCGGCATTGACGAGCGAGACGCAAGCCGCCCCGGTGGAAAGGATCTGCTCGATCTCCGGCACCTTCTCGGTCGTGCGCGGGACGCGGACCACGGCGACGGCGAGCGGGCTTTCGCTGAACTGGGAAATGCCCTTGCCGGCCTGTTCCGCCGTCATGCCCATCTTGTCGGCATGGCTGGCGGCGGCGGCGGCGAGCCGGTCGAGCCCCTCACGCTCAAGCACGATGAATCGCCAGGGTTCAAGCTTGCCGTGATCGGGGACGCGGGACGCCGCCGTCAGGATCGGCATCAGATCGGCGCGGTCAGGTGCCGGGGCGCGAAGGGTCTTGGCGGGCCGTGACCGGCGGGTCAGCAGGAACTCCATCACCGTCTCGTTCCTGACGGCGGGGTTCACGGTGCCGGGCGGAATGTCTTTCATCTTCAGGCTCCTTTGCGCCCGCCCCATATCACGGCTCAGGCCATGGATTTCAATGGTGGCGCGGGGTCAGAGGCCGAAATAACCGGCAAGCCTGCCGATGTGGTCCGAGACATGGGCCTGCCATTCCGGCCCCGGCTGGCGGCGTGCCAGCGTCTCGGCGAGGGGGTCGGGAACGCGGATGGCGCTGCCCGAAAGCTCCTCGATCACCGCATGGCCGCAGAAGGGCACATAGGTCTCGGAATAGCCGCCTTCATGGACAAGGACGAGGCGGCCAGCGCAAAGCTCCTCCGCTGCCGCCATCATCGCCCTTGTCATGAGCCGGAAGGTCTCGGCGCTCGCAAGCATCCGGCCAAGGGGGTCGACCGCCGCCGCATCGAAACCGCAGGCGACGATGATCGCCTCGGGCCGGAAGCGGGTGAGTTCGGGCAGGACGATGCGCTCCATCGCCTCAAGGTAGCTTTCGTGGCCGGTGCCGGGGGGCAGGGGAATGTTGACGTTGAAGCCATGGCCCTTGCCCTCGCCCCGCGCCTCGGCCCCGCCGGTATCAAGCGGATAGTTCCGTTCCTGATGGAGCGAGATGGTGAGGACGCCCGGATCGGTCCAGAAGATCGCCTCGGTGCCGTTGCCGTGATGCACGTCCCAGTCGACGACGGCAACGCGGCGGGCGAGGCCCTTCGCCTGCGCCGCCCGGATGGCGATGGCGATATTGGCCAGAAGGCAGAAGCCGTTCGGCCAGTCGGGCAGGCAATGATGCCCCGGCGGGCGCGACAGCGCATAGGCGTTCCGCGCCGCACCGGTCAGGACGAGGTCCAGCGCCTCGGACGCCAGCCCCGCCGACAGGGCCGCAATCTCATAGCCGCCCTTGCCGAAGGGGGTGCGCAGACCAAGCTCGCCGCCGCCTGCGTCCGACATGGCCTTGAAGGCGTCAAGATAGCTTGCCGGATGGACCCGCAGCAACGCCTCGCGGCTAGCCTCGGGGGCAGACCGCACGGCCAGTTCGCGCATGAGGCCGGAGACATCCAGAAGGTTCCTCAGGCGCCGCTTGGTTTCCGGGCTTTCCGGCAACCCTCCGCCGGGCTGGACGAAATCGCCCACCGGCAGCGTGAGGGAATAGTTCCCGCCACCATGCCAGAAGGTCCGTTCGTCGGTCAGGAATGCGGTGGTCATGGCGGCCCTCTCTTTCACCGGGGGAGGCTAGACCATGGCCGGCAAAAGCTCTAGCGACCTTGTGATGGAGCCATGGAGGCCCGAATGACCGACCTCAGCCACCTTGCCCGACCCGGCGCGGAGATCGCGGTCAGGGTGACGCCCAAGGCTTCGCGCGACAGGATCGCGGTCGAGGACGGCATGATCCGGGTCCATGTGACGGTGGTGCCGGAGGACGGCAAGGCCAATCAGGCGGTGGTGAAGCTTCTGGCCAGAGCGCTGGGCGTGGCGAAGACGCGGCTGGTACTGGTTCGGGGCGCGACCGCAAGGGACAAGGTGTTCCGGGTGGACTAGGACCTCTCGCCCTTCGGCCTCATCCGGTAGACGCCTTCGGGCAGGTTCAGCGCGGCGGCAAGTTCGCGCACCTGACCCATGGAGAGGACGATCTTCACCACCTCGTCCTTGCGCGGATCGTATTGTTCGACCGTCACGCATTCCTCGAAGGCCTGGATGGTCACATCCTCTTCAAGATGGGTCTGCCCCTCGTCGACGAGGGTGATGACGGTGGCGTCGAAATCGTGCTCGATGGTGAACATGGGGGAAGGTTAGCGCGGGTCGGCGGGGGGCTCAATGGGCCATCGGGGCCGCGTCCGAGCAAAGGCGCGTGAAGCGGCGCTTCGCCTCTTCCGGCTGCGGACGACTGGCGCTATCCTCTTGCCGAGAGAAGGCCGAACGGCCCGGAACCCGGAGCAGAACGTGAAATCCAAAGCTTTGCTTGCCGCCGCGCTCGGCCTGTCGGGCTGCATCTCGACCGCGCCCTATGCGCCCGCACCGCTGCCGGCGCCGATGCCGGCCGAGCAACCCTATGCCGCTTCCGGCCCGGCGATGTCGCCGGACGAGGCCGTCAATACCTTCATCTCGGTCCGCAACCGGATCGAGCCGGTGGTGGAACGGGCCTGCCGCCAGCGCGCGGCGGCGACGAACTGTGATTTCCAGATCGGCGTGGCCGATGACCCGAACCTGCCGCCGAACGCCTTCCAGACGCTCGACAAGGCCGGGCGTCCGGTGATCGCCTTCACGGTGGCGCTCATTGCCGATGCGCGGAATGCCGACGAGATCGCCTTCGTCATGGGCCATGAGGCGGCGCATCACATCGCCGGCCATATCCCGCGCCAGCAGGCCAATGCGCAGATGGGGGCGGTCCTTGGCGCGGCGCTCGGCGCGGCTTTGGGCAGCGAGCAGTCGGTGCAGATGGGCCAGCAGATCGGCGGGTCTTATGGCGCGCGGCGCTATGCCAAGGATTTCGAGCTTGAGGCTGATGCGCTCGGCACCGAGTTGACGGTGATGGCGGGCTACAACCCCGAACGCGGGGCCGCCTTCTTCACCCGCATCCCCGATCCCGGCAACGCCTTCCTCGGCACCCACCCGCCGAATGCGCAGCGCCTTGCCACCGTCCGGGCGACGCTGGCCCGGATGGGCTGGGTGCCGTCCTGACGCCGGCTTGATCTGGATCATGGCGCGGCGGGGGGCGCCGCGCCGATCCTGACGGCGCGCCCCGCGGCGGGCAGGTAATCAGGAGAACGGGTTAGCATGGCCAATGTCGTCGCATTCCGGGGCGCAACGCAGTGCGGCAGGCCGCTGGTTCCCTATTACCTCACCGACCGCGAGACGCGCCGCCACGGTGTCGACCTTGGCACGGCACTGGCGACAGGGCTTATGTCGGCCGAGGATTTCACCGCACTTCTCAGCGCCTGCCGGGCCTGCCGCCACGGCCCGGACCTGCATCCCGACGCCACCGAGGACCGCTGCGCACCCTCTGCACCGGCGAATTGCGCCAACCGCGAGATTCTGGAAGGCCTGCGCGGGATCGTCTGATCTGACGCCCCTGCTGGTCAAGTCCGGCGCGAGGCCCTAACGTCGCGCCGGGCAGGATCGGAGCGGGACGGATGTGGCAGGTGCTGGCGGCGGAACTCGGGCGGCTCGGGCGCAATGCCGTTGTGTCCTGGCAGGGGTTCCGCGCGGCCTGGGAGAGCGAGAAGTCGGTGCGGCAATGGGTCTGGGCCAATGCCGCCTCGGCCCTTCTTGCCTTCAGCCTTGACCTCAGCGGTGGCGAGCGGGCGATCCTGCTTGCACTCGGGCTTATCGTCCTGGTGACGGAGCTTCTCAACACAGCTATCGAGGCGGTGGTCGACATCGCCTCGCCGGGGCGTCACCCGCTTGCCGGGCGGGCCAAGGATTGCGGTTCGGCGGCTGTGGTGGTCGCGGCACTCGCGGCGGGGGTCGCCTGGGTGGCGATCCTGATCGGATAGGGAGGGGGACGATGAGGAAAGTAAGATGGAGTGCAGCCGCCGTGCTGCTGCTCGCTGCCTGTCAGGCGGAGGCGCCGGCGGACGATCCGCCGCGCGGGCTGCCGACGAGCCTGCCGCTGATCGGCGGCTACCGCTCGCCGGGCGATTCCTGCCGCAGGGTCGGGGAGGATGCCTTCACCAATCAGTTCCTCGATGATGCCGCCGATCTTGTTGCCTGCCCGAACGGTGATGTGGCGCTGAGCGGTCTTGGTCCGGGGAGCGGCGCGCGGGTGGTCGCGACGCAGGACGACTGGACCCTGATCTCGGTGCCGCGGCGCTGAGACCGCGATCCATGTAGCGCGCCCGTTCCGGGCGCAAGCGATCTCTCGCCACGGCGCGTTGCCGCGCCATGGCTCGGGACGCCTCCGGCGGGGGTATTTTCGCAACGAAGAAGCAGGAAGGTCAGGTGAGGCGGCCCCAGAGGTCGTATTCGCCGGCCTCGTCGACCTCGACGGTGACGATGTCGCCGGGGGTGAGGTCCTCATAGCCCTCGTCGATGAAGAGGTTGCCGTCGATCTCGGGCGCGTCGGCCTTGGTGCGGCAGGTGGCGCCTTCACCGTCGACCATGTCGACGATGGCTTCGATCCTTGTGCCGACCTTGGCGGCGAGTTTTGCCTCCGAGATGGCTTGCGCCTTTTCCATGAAACGGTCCCAGCGGTCCTGCTTCACGTCGTCGGGGACATGGTCGGGAAGCGCGTTCGACCGCGCGCCGGCGACGTTTTCGTACTGGAAGCAGCCGACGCGATCCAGTTGCGCCTCGTCGAGCCAGTCGAGGAGGGTCTGGAATTCCGCCTCCGTCTCGCCGGGATAGCCGACAATGAAGGTGGAGCGGAGTGTGATCTCGGGGCAGGTCTGCCGCCACGCCGCGATCTCATCCAGCGTCTTCGCGGCGGCGGCGGGCCGGGCCATGCGTTTCAGCACGTCAGGATGCGCGTGCTGGAACGGGATGTCGAGATAGGGGAGGACGAGGCCTTCCGCCATCAGCGGGATGAGGTCGCGGACATGCGGGTAGGGGTAGACGTAGTGGAGCCGGACCCAGGCACCGAGGGACCCCAGATCGCGGGCGAGGTCGGTGATATGGGCGCGGTGGCCCCTGGCTTCGGCGTGTTTCAGGTCAAGCCCGTAGGCCGAGGTATCCTGGCTGATGACGAGAAGCTCGCGCACCCCGGCCTCGACCAGCTTCTCAGCTTCGCGCATGACCGCATGGGCGGGGCGGGAGACGAGGCGGCCGCGCATGTCGGGGATGATGCAGAACTTGCACTTGTGGTTGCAACCCTCTGAAATCTTGAGGTAACTGTAGTGCCTTGGCGTCAGCTTCACGCCGGTTGCGGGCAGAAGGTCGATGAAGGGATCGGGCGAGGGCGGCACCGCGTGGTGGACCGCATCGAGCACCTGTTCGTATTGCTGCGGGCCGGTCACGGCGAGGACGGAAGGGTGCGCGCCGGTGATGTAGTCGGGTTCCGCGCCAAGGCAGCCGGTGACGATCACGCGACCGTTTTCGGCCAGCGCCTCGCCGATCGCCTCAAGGCTTTCGGCCTTGGCAGAATCGAGAAAACCGCAGGTGTTGACGATGACCGCCTCGGCGCCGCGATAGTCGGGGCTGATCTGGTAGCCCTCGGCCCGGAGCCGGGTCAGGATGCGCTCGCTGTCGACCAGCGCCTTCGGGCAGCCGAGGGAAACCATGCCGATGGTCGGCTGGCCGTCGCGGCGCTTGGCGTCGAAGACCGGACGGGGGGCGAGGTCGGGGCGGAGATCGGGCGGGTTCTGGGACATGGGCGGGGCGTATAGTCGCAAATGCCGCGCCCGGAAAGCCTAATCCTTGGCGATGCCGGCGGCGCGAAGCCCGTCGATATAGGGGCTGTTCGTCAGGCTGATGCCTGGCGGCAGGTAGTCGACGAGCCGCCGGACGGTCATGCCGGGGTAGTGCGAGAGGAAGGTCGTGGCGGCAGCCCTCGCCTCATCCATCTCGCCCTGCATGGCGTGATAGGCGGCGAGCGTCCGGTAGGGCCAGGTCATGCCGGGGGCGAGCGCCATGGCGCGGTGGACGAGGCGGATCGCGTCGTCATGGTCGCCCAGCTCATGCATGGCGCTGGCACGGCCGAGGAGGAAGTTGAAGAGGAACGGGTCGAGGGGGCTCAGTGTTTCGGCGCGGGTGAAGTCGGCGATGGCGCTTTGCGGCTCGTTGAACACGACCTTGAGCCAGCCGGAGCGGAACCAGCCCCAGGCGTTGTTCGGGTCGATGGCAAGGGCGCGGTCGATGAAGCTGCGGGCGCGGTCCTTGTCGGTCGAGGTCAGGGTCAGCGCAGCACCTATGGCGACGAGGGCGGGGGCGCTGTCGGCGGCGCCGGCAAGCTGGGCGGCGCGGGTGGCGCAGTCGATGGCGCGCTGGCGTTCGCCGGCGGGGTCGTCGGTCCAGATATAGGCGACCTGCTGGGCGTGGCACCAGGCGGTCATGGCCAGCGCCGTGGCATTGCCGGGATCAAGCGCGGCGGCGGCGCTGAACTGGCGGAGGGCCACGGCGTTGTCGCCCTTCCGGTGCGACCAAAAATGCGGGTAGCCGGCAAGGAGGAGGTCGTAGGCTGATCGCACCTCGGGCGGCCGCCGGGTGGCGCGGGTGATCTCGGCGCTTCGGAGGCTCGGGCTGATCTGGCCGGCGACCTGCACGGCGATGCGGTCCTGGAGGTCGAAAAGGTCGTCGAGCCGGTCGTCGAAGCGCCGGGACCAGAGGGTGACGCCGTCCGGCCCGGCAAGATCGGCGGTGATCCGCACCCGCTCGCCCGACCGTTTCACCGTGCCGGTGACGATGTAATCGGCGCCGAGCCGTTCCGCCGCCTCGCGAATGCCGGGGCGCGTTTCCTTGAGCGCGAAGGCGGATTGCCGGGCGATGACATGGACATCGGTGCTGCGGCTGAGGGCGGCGGTGATCTCGTCGACGATGCCGTCGGCGAGCATGTCGCCCGGTTCCTGCGCCAGATGGTCGAAGGGCAGGACGGCGAGGGTCGGGACATGTCCACCTTCGGCGGGCGCGCGGGGAACGGGAGCGCTGCGGAGCTTTGCGGCCAGCGCCTCGGTTTCGCCGTCCGGTGCCGCGTCGAGATCGGCGCGCAGGCGTTCGGTGAAGCGGGCGTGGGCAGCCAGCGCGCCGGAGCGGTTGCCGGCACTCGCCTCGGCCTGCATCAGGAGCCTGAGGGCGGTTTCGGCATAGGGGTCGAGCGTCAGGGCGGCTTCCGCCGAGGCGACGGCCTCTGCCGAGGCACCTTTGGCCAGGGCGGCTTCGGCTTCGCCGAGATGCAGGCGCACGCGTTCGTCGGCGTCATGCTGGCGTTCGTTGCGGAGCCAGTCCTCGAACCCGCCCGCCGGGCCGGCGAAGCCGTCGAGAAGCGGCTGGCCGGGGGCGGGGGCTGCGATCCCAACCGCCTCACCCAGCCAGACGGCCATGCGGTCGGTGCCGATGGCGCCCTCGGGCAGCGCCTGACGCAAGACCGAAAGCTCCTGCCGGAGCGAGGCGCGGGCCTGTTCCTCGGCGCGGTCGGTCCAGATCAGGCCGGCAAGTTCGCCCCGCGCCGCGCGCCGCCCCGGCTGCCGGGCAAGGTAGGCGAGGATCGCCAGCCCGCGCAGCGGCAACCCGTCGATGTCGCGCCCGTCCGGGCCGATGACCGCGAGGCGGCCGGTCAGTGCAAGCGTCAGGGTTTCGGTCATGTCTTTCTGGCCTTGGCCCCGATTTGGCGCCCGTCTTGGTCGATTTTACACGGTTTTGACGGAAGCGAAGCCTGCATTTGACGGTGGGATTGCGGATATCGGTCAAAGTGAGGCCAAGTTCAACACCAACCGGAGTGGCCAGAATGCTTACCCAGGTTCATCATCAGACAACGATCGCCCCGTCGCGCGGGACCTTCCTTGCCCGCCTCGTCGCCCGTCTTATTGCTGCCGATGCCGGTTTCCGGTCGCGGGAACAGTTGCGCCGGATGACGCCAGACCAACTGAAGGACGCGGGCCTCCGCCGGCGCGACGTTGCCGCCGAACTGCCGCACGACCCGCGCATGGGCTGGTAGGGCCTCTACTGCCGGAGCCGCCAGCCCGAACGAAAGATGTACCAGACCGCCGCCATCCCGAGCGCCAGAAACAGCGCCACGGCGAAAAGCGACACCCCGACCGGCACATCGGCGAGGCCGAAGAACGACCAGCGGAAGCCCGAGACGAGGTAGAGGACCGGGTTGAGATGTGCCACCTTCTCCCAGAAGGGCGGCAGCATCGATGCCGAATAGAACGCCCCGCCAAGGAAGATCAGCGGCGTCAGCACCATCAGCGGAATGATCTGCAACTGCTGCCAGTCCTTCGCCCAGATGCCGAGCAGAAAGCCGAGCAGCGAGAAGGACACCGAGGTCAGGATCAGGAAGGCCATCATCCAGATCGGATGCTCGATCCTGAGGTCGACGAAGATGTAGGAGGTGGCGAGGATGACGAGCGCGATCAGCACCGACTTCACCGCCGCCGCGCCGACATAGCCGAGGACGACCTCAAGGAAGGACACCGGGGCCGACAGCACCTCGTAGATCGTGCCGATGAACTTCGGAAAGAAGATCCCGAAGGAGGCGTTGGAGACGGATTGCTGCAGCACCGTCAGCATGATGAGGCCGGGCACGATGAAGGCGCCGTAGCTCACGCCCTCGATCTCCTCGATACGGCCGCCGATGGCCGCGCCGAAGACGACGAAATAGAGGACGGTCGAGATCACCGGAGAGGCCAGCGATTCCCACAAGGTGCGCCAGAAGCGCGCCATCTCGTGGTTGTAGATCGTGCGGACCGCGTGCCAGTTCATGCGTTTTCCTCCACCAACCGCAAAAACACATCCTCAAGCGAGGTTTCCACCGTCGAGAGGTCGCGCACCGCCACCCCGGCCTCGGCGCAGGCCGCGAGAAGCCGGGCGATGCCGGTGCGGTCGGCGCGGGTGTCGTAGTCATAGGCGAGGCGGCTGCCACCCTGTTCAAGCGTCGCGCCGCATTGGGCGATCACCTCGGGCAAGGCGGCAATCGGATCGGCCAGTTCCACCGTCAGGCGCTTCCGCCCGAACTCGCGCATGAGCTTGGCCTTCTCCTCGACCAGCAAGAGCCGCCCCTTGTCGATCACGCCGATGCGGTCGGCCATCTCCTCGGCCTCGGCCATGTAATGGGTGGTCAGGATGATGGTGACGCCCGAGGCCTTGAGGTCCGCCACCACCTGCCACATGCCGCGCCTGAGGCTGACATCGACGCCCGCAGTCGGCTCATCAAGGAACAGGATCTCCGGCCCGTGGCTCAGCGCCTTGGCGATCAGCACCCGGCGCTTCATGCCGCCCGACAACTCGTTGCACTTCGCATCGCGCTTGTCCCAGAGCGACAGCGAGGTCAGCACGCCTTCAAGATGGGCATCATCCGCCGCCTTGCCGAAAAGCCCGCGCGAGAAGCGGGTGGTGTTCATCACCGTCTCGAAGGGCTCGACGCTGATTTCCTGCGGCACAAGGCCAATGAGCGACCGAGCCTTGCGGTAGTCGCGCACGATGTCATGCCCGCCGACCAGCACCTGCCCGGAAGAAGGCGTCACCAGCCCGCAAAGGACCGAGATGAGCGTCGTCTTCCCAGCGCCATTCGGTCCCAGAAGCCCCAGGATCTCGCCCTTCCGGATATCGAGCGTCACGCCCGACAGCGCCCTGGTGCCGCTCGCATAGACCTTGGCGAGGTCGCGGATTTCGATGATCGGGGTCATGGGGGTGTCTGCTCCGGCTGCGCGCGGCGGAGGCTAGGGCGGATCGCGGGGAATTGCCATGGGGGACGGGGCAGCGCTTGGAGGGTGCCGGGCTGCCTTCGCCGCAAATGACAGCAACCTCGTCTCGTGGTAGCATCTCGGCGGGGCGACATTTGCGGCCTCGGCATTTCAGATCTGAAATTTTAAAGGGGGGACGGCAATGACAACTATTCACGGAAGCATGCACAACGACACGTTGGTCGCTGGCCTCGGGGGCGACACGCTTTCCGGATTCGGCGGTGACGACCTGCTGACGGGCGGCGTCGCGGCGGACCTGTTGCTTGGTGGCACCGGCAACGACACCCTCGACGGTGGCAAGGGCGCCGACACGCTGCGCGGCGGCAGCGGCGACGACACCCTCGTCTTTACTGCGGCAGACCGCGCCCATGGCGGCGGCTGGGACGTCTATGACGGCGGCAAGGGCGGCACCGACACGCTCCGGCTGAACTTCACCGCCGCGGAATGGGCCGATGCCGCGTTGAGGGCGCCGGTCATGGCCTTCCTCGACAAGCTTGCCGCCGCGGCCGGCGGGTCGGTGAACTACGCCTTCAGCAGCCTCGGCCTCAGGGCCAGCAACATCGAGGCGGCGGCCATCTACATCGACGGCCAGCTCTGGACGCCCGGGCCGCAGGTCATCGACCTGTCGGGCTCGACCGTGGACGAGACGGTGACGATCACCAGCGGCGCGAGCAGCCTCGTGACCACCGGAACCGGCAACGACACCATCACCGGCGGGTCCGGCAATGACACGATCCGCAGCGGCGCGGGAGATGACGTTGTCACGCTCGGCGATGGCGACGACGTGGTTTTCGCCGGCGCCGGCAATGACCTGATCATCGCGGGCAATGCCGGCGGCAACGATTTCATTGACGGGGGGGCGGGCAACGATACTGTCACTTATCGGTCGCTCCAGACATTGCCAGTGGGCAATCCAAGCATTGAACCGGTCCGGATCGACCTCCGTCTCATGGACCGGTCGGGCGACGCAACCGCAGCGGCACTGCTTACCGCAAATGGTCTTGCCGCAAATACTCTTGTGGGGCTTTCCGATGGTGGAAGCTGGGTCGACACCGACGTGCTCATCGGCATTGAAAACGCAGTTGGCGGCATGGGGGACGACACCCTTCTGGGCAACGATGTCGCCAACCTTCTCGATGGCCTTGCCGGCAACGACTCCGTCGATGGCGGCGACGGTTTCGACACGCTCTATGGCCGGGCCGGCAACGACACGTTGGTCGGCGGGCTGGGCGACGACACGATCGAAGGAGGCGCGGGCAACGACACGATTGATGCCGGTGGTGGTTACGACACGCTGGTGCTCTCGGGCAATCTGAGCGACTACATCGTGCAGACGCTCAACAACGGTCTTTACTCGGTGACAGACACCCGCGCAGGCGGCGACGGGGTGGATGTTTTCAGCCAGGTTGAACAGATCACCTTCGCCGATGTGACGCGCGGTCTGTGGAGCCTGACGGGGCCGATCCAGATCGTGCTCTCAGGCGGCCCTGACGTGTATCACGGAACGGCCGCCCGTGAGCGCATCTATGGGCTGGGGGGCGACGATTGGCTGACGGGAGGCCAGGAGGAGGACTTCTTCATCGGCGGCGCCGGCAATGATACGCTTGACGGCGGTGGTCCGAACGACCCGGGGAACCAGGACGATCTGAACTTCGTCTGGGATAGCCTGAACTACGACGACGAATACTGGGAGGCGGTGAACGCCGGCGTCGCGGCGCAAGGTGTCGTCGTGAATCTCACGACCGGGATTGCGACAGACACCTACGGCGACACCGATACGGTGATCGAGATCGAGCGGGTCTATGGTACGCCCCTTGCAGACTCCATGACTGGATCTTCTGGCGACGATGCCTTCGACCCACATGGCGGCAACGACACCATCGACGGTGGCGCCGGTCGGGATAGTCTGATGTACCACCTGACCGACGGGTACTACGGCGGCGGCACGACAGGCATCAACGTCCAGTTTTCGGCGACGATTGCCGGGTCCGGCACCGCGATCGATCCTCTTGGCGATACGGATGTCTTTTCCGGCATCGAGGTCGTTCGCGGTACCCGCTTTGCCGATACATTCTCCGGTGGTGCAGGAACGCAGCAGTTTCGCGGGTACAACGGCAGCGACACCTTTGATGGTGGTTCGGGCTTTACCGTCGTCACCTATCACGATGACGCCAACTATGGCGGGATCGCGGGCCTCGACTTTGACCTGTCGCTTGTCGATGCCCAGGGCTTTGCGACCGTGACGGATGCCTTCGGGGCGCAGGACAAGCTCCGCAACATCGACCAGATCCGGGGCACCGGAAGCGCGGACCAGATGCGCGGCGACGCGAATGACAATGTCTTTGAAGGCGAGGCCGGCGACGACTATCTCGCCGGAGCCGGAGGCATCGACAATCTCTTCGGCGATCTCGGCGACGATACGCTCGACGGCGGTACGGGCGATGACATGCTCGAAGGTGCGGCGGGGATGGATCAGCTGACCGGCGGCACCGGGGACGATTTCCTCATGGGCGGTTTCGACGCCGATCAGTTCTTCTTCGCCGCCGGGTCCGGTGCCGACACAATCGGCGACTTCGAGCTCGGCCTCGACAAGATCGTCCTGACCGGCGGGATCACGATCGCCGGACTATTCGAAAGCGACCTCAACGGCGACGGCGCGCTGGATACGACCGTCAACCTGTCGTCGGGCGATACCATCGGGCTGTTCAACATCAACGGTGTCACCGATCCGCTCACGCTGCTCTGAATGCCGTCGGGCCGGGGCGCGCGCAGGTGCGCCCCGGTCTTGCCCCGCGCCGGATCATCGCCGCCGATCCCTTCTCGACGACATCGGCTGGAAGGCCACGCCGACATGGGCGTCGCAGTAGGGTTTGCCCTGCTGGGTGCCAAGGCCGCAGAACCAGAAATCATCGGTCGCCGGGTCGCCGATCGGCCATTTGCAGGTGCGCTCGGTAAGTTCCATCAGGGTGAGCTTCCTCGCCCGCTTCTCGATCTCGCGCACGGAGGCCAGCGCCTCGGGGCTGATCTCGCCGGCCGAAGGCTGCGGCGGCAGCGGTTGACCGGCCGGCACGATCGGCCGGCGGCCGTTCGCGGCCTGCGGCGCGGCGGGGGCCGGCTCGGGCGCCGGTTTCTCGGCGGCGCGGGGCTGGGTGTTCGGCGCGGCGGGCTTCGCGGCGGCGGGCCGGGTCTCGGCGGGTTTCGGCGCCGGATCGGCGGCCTTGGCCTTCGGTGCCGGCTCCGGCGCGGCGCCGACGCGGTTGGACAGACCAAGCCGGTGGACCTTGCCGATCACCGCATTGCGGGTGACGCCGCCCAGTTCCTTGGCGATCTGGCTCGCCGACTGGCCATCGGCCCACATTTTCTTCAGTGTCTCGACGCGCTCGTCGGTCCAGGACATGATCTTACCTCGGGTCGGGGACCGGGCCGGCGGCAGGGCCGCACTGGCGGGGTCGGGAAAGTCGCAAGGCCCATTCTAGATGGGACGGGCTGAGATACAAGAGATGCCCCCACCTTGGCAAGTCCGGGTGGCCGCCGACTGCCGGGTTTCCGGTGGACAAGGCCGCACTTTCCCGCTACCCAACCATCCCATGATGCAACGGACCCGCCTTCTCGCCCGTCCCCGACGCCGCCGCACCCGCGCCTGACGTCCGTCACCCCGTGGCCGCAGCCTGCCGCCACACAGCCCGCAAATCGTTGACACATCCCGCCCCTTAGGGCACCCCTTGGCCTTCTCTTCGCGGAGTACCCCCGAGATGATCCCGACCGTTCTTCCGACCTATAACCGTGCGCCCCTCTCCTTCGTGAAGGGCGAGGGCAGCTGGCTGATCGAAAAGGACGGCACCCGATACCTCGACCTCGGGTCAGGCATCGCGGTCAATGCGCTCGGCCACGCCAATCCGGCGCTGGTCGCCACGCTGACCGAACAGGCGGGCCGGCTCTGGCATGTCTCGAATGTCTATGAGATCCCCGAACAGCAACGGCTCGCCGACCGTCTGACCGACGCCACCTTCGCCGATACCGTCTTCGTCACCAATTCCGGGACCGAGACGGCGGAACTCGCGATCAAGATGGCGCGGAAATACTGGTATGAGAAGGGCACGCCCCGGGCCGAGATCCTGACCTTCGAAGGCGCCTTCCACGGCCGCTCCACCGGCGCCATCGCGGCGGCGGGGTCCGAGAAGATGGTCAAGGGCTTCGGCCCCTTGATGCCCGGCTTCCGGCAACTGCCCTGGGCCGACATCGGCGCGCTTGAGGCCGCGATCAGCGAAGACACCTGCGCCGTGATGGTCGAGCCGATCCAGGGCGAAGGCGGCATCCGGCCCCTCTCCGATGCCGATCTGAAACGTATCCGCGCCGCCTGCGACCGGACCGGCGCGCTTCTCATCCTCGATGAGGTGCAATGCGGCATGGGCCGGACGGGTCGGCTCTTCGCCCATGAATGGGCCGGCATCGCCCCCGACATCATGATGGTCGCCAAGGGCATCGGCGGCGGCTTTCCCTTGGGCGCCGTGCTCGCCAGCGAAAAGGCCGCCTCCGGCATGGTGGCGGGCACCCATGGCTCCACCTACGGCGGCAACCCCCTTGCCTGTGCCGTCGGCGCGAAGGTGGTGGAGATCATCGCCGACCCGGCCTTCCTCGCCGAGGTGGCGCGGAAGGGTGCCCTGTTCCGCCAGAAGCTCGAAGGACTGGTCGCCACCCATCCCGCCATCTTCGAGGCGGTACGCGGTCAGGGCCTGATGCTTGGTCTGAAATGCAAGGTCGCCCCCGCCGACATGGTCAAGGCCGGCTACGCCGCCCACGTCCTGACCGTCGCTGCCGCCGACGACACCTTGCGCATCCTGCCGCCCCTGACGATCACCGATGATGAGATCGAGGAGGCGCTCCGCCGCCTCGATGCCGCCGCCGTGGCGCTCGAACCCGCTTCACTTTCTGTCTGAAAGTACTCTCGGGGGTCCGGGGGGCGAGCCCCCCGGCAGTCCGGCAGGAAAGCCAACATCATGAATCACTTCCTCGATATCGACAAAACCAGCCCCGCCGACCTCACGGCGATGATCCGCAATGCCCGCGCGATGAAGGACGCGCGGATCGGGAAGCCGAAGGGCATGGCTGACGCCGAACAGCCGCTTGCGGGCCGGATGATCGCGCTCATCTTCGAAAAGCCCTCGACCCGCACGCGCATCTCCTTCGATGTCGGCGCCCGCCAGATGGGCGGCGAGACGATGGTGCTTTCCGGCAAGGACATGCAGCTTGGCCACGGCGAATCCATCGCCGACACCGCGCGGGTTCTCTCGCGCTATGTCGATCTCATCATGCTCAGGACCTTCGACGAGGCGACGCTTCTCGAGATGGCCGAACATGCCACGGTCCCGGTCATCAACGGCCTCACCGACACCTCGCATCCCTGCCAGATCATGGCCGATATCGTGACTTACGAGGAACATCGCGGCCCGCTCAAGGGCCGCAAGTTCGTCTGGTCGGGCGATGGCAACAACGTCTGCACGTCATGGCTCCACGCCGCCGGCCAGTTCGGCTTCGACGTGACCTTCACCGGGCCGGAGACGCTCGACCCCAACCCGCGCGCGGTGGAGTTTGCCCGCTCGAAGGGTTCGAACGTCGTCATCGACCGTGATCCCCTGCGGGCAGCGCAGGGTGCCGACGCCATCGTCACCGACACCTGGGTCTCGATGCACGATCCCGAAAGCGCCCGCGAACGCCGCCACAACCAGCTCCGCCCCTATCAGGTCAACGGCGCGATGATGGGCGAGGCGAAGCCCGATGCGCTCTTCATGCATTGCCTGCCCGCGCACCGGAACGAAGAGGCGACGAGCGAGGTGATGGACGGCCCGCAATCGGTGATCTTCGACGAAAGCGAAAACCGGCTTCATGCGCAGAAGGCGATCCTGCGCTGGTGCCTCGGGGTGTGAGCCTGGCCTCCGGGTCGAGAAGCCGTCCTCCCAATCTGCCCCGCGCCGGCATTCCAGGCGCCTCCCTCCCCCCGATGTGGGGGAGGGATGGGGTGGGGGCGGCTTCCGGTCAGACGTCTCTTCCTTCCCGGCCGCAGCCAAGCTAGCCTCTGCCAACCTTGCAGGAGTGCCCGCCTTGTCCCTCTATGACTTCTACGTCCCGCCGATGCTCCGTGGCCTCTCTTCCCTGTCGAAGATCCTCGACAAGGCCGAGGCTCATGCCGAGGCGAAGAAGATCGACCCCTCGGTCTTTCTCTCCGCCCGGCTCTATCCCGACATGTATCCCCTGACGCGTCAGGTGCAGATCGCCTGCGATTCCGCGCGGCGCGGGGCGATCCGGCTTTCGGGGGGCGAGCCGTCCTCGGTGCCGGATAACGAAGCCTCCTTCGCGGACCTCAGGGCGCGCATCGCCCGGACCGTCGCCGACGTCGGTGCGATCCCGGCATCCGCCTTCGACGGGGCGGAAAGCCGGGAACTGACGATCAAGGTGCGCGGCAGTGACATGACCTTCTCCGGCCTCGATTTCGTTCGCGCCTGGAGCCTGCCCAACTTCTACTTCCACCTGACCACGGCCTACGCGATCCTGCGCCACAATGGTGTCGAGCTTGGCAAGCCCGACTTCCTCGCCGGCTGACCGTCAGGTCCCTCTCGGCTTGGCGCGGAGCGTCGGTGCCGCCTCGGTCGGATCCTCGGGCCAGGGGTGGCGCGGATACTGGCCGCGCATGTCCTTCCGGACGTCGCCGTAGCTCGTCGCCCAGAAGCCGGGCAGGTCGAGCGTGGTCTGCACCGGACTTTGCGCCGGCGAGAGCAGCGTGATGCGCAGCGGCAGACGCTTCGGGCCGACGGTCGGATGGACGCTCACCCCGAACATCTCCTGCAGGCGCAGCGTGATCGACGGGTGGTCGCCCTCATAGTCGATGGCAATCTTCCGGCCGAGCGGGGTTTCGAAATGCGCCGGCGCGAGGCGGTCGGCGAGCGACATCTCCTCCCACGACAGCTTCGCCCTGAGCGCCTCGGTCAGGTCGAGCGCGCGAAGGTCGGCCTCCGTCCGCTTGCCGGCAAGGAAGGGCAAAAGCCAGCCGGGATCGGAAAGAAGGGCCTCGTCCGAGAGGTCCGGCATATCTGCGCCTTCGTGCCGCAAAAGCGCGATGCGGGCGCGAAAACGGCGGGCGGCATCGCTAAACGGCAGGCCGAGTTGCACCAGCCCGTCGAAAGCGGCGCAGGCCAGGGCCTCCGGCGGCGCATCGGGCCAGTGCCGCTCGGCGAGGATCAGCGCGCCTAAGCGTTCCTGCCGCCGCGCGATCACCCGGCCCTCGCGGCGCGACCATTCGGTGATGTCCTGCCAGCGGATGCGGTCGCCGTAGAGGCGGCGGAGCGAGGCTTCCGAAATCGGGATCCCCTGCCGGATCTTCGCTTCGCGCGGGTCGCCGTCGAGATCGGTGGCGACGATGAGGTCGGCCTTGCCGATGGCATCGCTCTCGGCGGCAATGGCACCCTTGCCACCGGACAGCACGAAGCGCGGCGCCTCGCCCTTGCGGCGGAGGCCGATGCGGTCGGGATAGGCGAGGGCCGCCATCTCGGCGGGGGTGAAACGCCCCTCCACCGGCGCCACCATCCGGGCCAGGCGCTTCGCCTCGGTTCGGATGTGTTCGACGATCCCGCGATCGGCGGCAAAGCGCGCCGGATCGCGCAGCGCGTCAAGCCGCAGCATCAGGTCGGCAGGCGCCCCCCGCAAGGGATCGCGTTCTTCCAGAAGGGCAGCGAGCGTCGCCGCCTCCGGCCCCGCCGTCACCAGCATATGCCCAAGGCGCGGATGGGCGGGCAGCGCCGCAAGCGCGCGGCCATGCGCGGTGATCCGACCTTCATGAAGGGCGCCAAGGTCGGTCAGAAGCGCCCGCGCCTCGGCCAGTGCCGGGGCAGGGGGCGGCGTCAGGAAGGCAAGATCGGCCCCGTCCGACCCCCAAAGCGCCAGTTCCAAGGCGAGGCCCGTCAGGTCGGCGGCGGCGATCTCGGGCGGCGGGAAGGCGGCCATCCCGCCCTCCTCGCCTTTGGTCCAGAGCCGGTAGCAGGTGCCTTCCGCCACCCGGCCCGCGCGGCCCCGGCGCTGTTCCGCCTCGGCCCGCGTCACCCTCTCGGTGACGAGCCGCGCCATGCCCGACGCCGGATCAAAGCGCGCCCGCCGGGCGCGGCCGCCGTCCACCACCACGCGGACATCCTCGATGGTCAGCGAGGTTTCGGCGATGGCCGTCGCCAGCACCACCTTCCGCCCCTCGCGCGCCGGCGCAATGGCGGCGCGCTGGGCGGCGAAGTCCATCGCGCCGAAAAGGGGGCGGACCACGCAACCCTCGGGCAGGCGGCCCTGCAACAACCCCTCGACCCGCCGGATCTCTCCCTCGCCCGGCAGGAAGACGAGGATGCCGCCCGTGGTTTCCTCAGCCACCTCCACAACCAGCCCGGCCAGCGCCGCCTCGAACCGCATCCCCGCCGCGACGGGTCGGGCGAGCCAGCGGGTTTCCACCGGAAAGGCGCGGCCTTCCGAGGTGACGACAGGCGCATCCGCCAGCATCGCCGCCACCGGCCCGGCATCGAGCGTCGCCGACATGACGATGATCTGAAGGTCGGGGCGCAGCGCCTGCCGCACCTCCCAAGTGAGTGCCAAACCGAGGTCGGCATTCAAGGAGCGTTCGTGAAATTCGTCGAAGATCAGGGTACTTACGCCGGAAAGCTCAGGGTCCGACTGAAGCATCCGCGTCAGGATGCCTTCCGTCACCACCTCGATCTTCGTGGCCTTCGACACCTTCGCTTCGCCCCGGATGCGGTAGCCGACGGTGTCACCGACCTTCTCGCCCAGCGTCTCCGCCATCCGCTCGGCAGCGGCGCGGGCGGCAAGGCGGCGGGGTTCCAGCATGACGATGCGGGCCGGGGCGAGGCCGGCCTGCAGAACCGCCAGCGGCACCCTTGTCGTCTTGCCGGCCCCCGGCGGCGCCTGCAACACGGCGCGACCCCCGTCGCGAAGGGCCGCGATCAGGGCGGGCAGGGCCTCGTCTATGGGCAGCCGGTCGGTCATCCCGGCGCTTATCGCGCGAAACCTTGGGCTTTTCCAGCGCCGGCGGGGATGGACAGGCGGGGTGTGCGCGGGCAGAACGGTGCGGCAAGAGGGACGGAGCCGGCGATGGATGCGACAAAGCTTGCCGAGGGCGTGGCCGCGGGCGACCGAAGGGCGCTGGCGCGGGCGATCACGCTGGTCGAAAGCGGCCGCGCCGATCACCGGGCCAAGGCGACCGAACTTCTGGCGCGGCTCGGCACCGCGCGGCAGGCGCTGCGCATTGGGCTTTCCGGCACGCCCGGCGTCGGCAAGTCGAGCTTCATCGAGGCTTTCGGGATGATGCTGACCGGGCAGGGGCTGCGCGTCGCCGTCCTCGCCGTCGACCCGTCCTCGGCCCGCACCGGCGGCTCGATCCTCGGCGACAAGACCCGGATGGAACGGCTGTCGCGCGACCCAAACGCCTTCATCCGCCCCTCGCCAAGCCAGACCCATCTTGGCGGCGTCGCAAGGCGCACGCGCGAGGCGGTGGCCTTGTGCGAGGCGGCGGGGTTCGATGTGGTCCTGATCGAGACGGTCGGCGTCGGCCAGTCCGAGACGATGGTGGCCGAAATGACGGATATCTTCGTTCTCCTCCTCGCCCCGGCGGGCGGCGACGAATTGCAGGGCGTCAAGCGCGGCATCATGGAGATGGCCGACCTCATCCTTGTCAACAAGGCCGACGGGGCGCTGAAGGACACCGCGATGCGGACCTGTGCCGACTATTCCGGGGCGCTCAGGCTTCTGAGGAAACGGCCGCAGGACCCAGAGGGCTTTCCGAAGGCGATGGTGGTTTCCGCTGTCGAGGAGAAGGGGCTTTCCGAGGCATGGGCCGGGATGCAGGCGCTCACCGCCGCGCGGCGGGACACGGGCTGGTTCGCCAAACGGCGGGCGGAACAGGCACAGCGCTGGTTCGAGGAAGAGGTGCGCGCCGGGCTACTGGTGCGGCTGACCGGTGACAAGGCGATCCGGGCACGGATGGAGGCGCTCGGCGCTGAGGTGGCGGCAGGGCGCAAGGCTTCGGCAGAGGCGGCGGAAGAGATGCTGGCGGCGCTACGGGGCGGATAAAAGGCCCCGGCTGCCGATTTGGCCCCAGGCCCGCATCAGCGATCTGCCAGTGGCAGATCGCGCGGGACAGTTGCCCGGAGCCGCAAGGCGGAGGGCAAGGGGTTTTCCGCTTGCACCATGCGCTTGTAAATCGGGGCGCGCCTGCCTGGGCGGGCGCGGTAACGCGCCTGCCGGGGGCAGGCAGGCGCGGCCCGATTTGTCGACGGACAAATCGGGCAAGGAAGAAGTGTCCCACAGTGGCCGGACGCTTCCCTATCCCCCGAGCCGCACCGGCTTGCCGTGCGGCGTCGAAAGATAGGCCGCCTCCCAGCGATGGCGCATCTCATGCGCCTCATCCGCAGGCGCCGTCCCCGCGAGGTCCAGCAAAACTTCCAGCGTCTCCAGCCAGGCCGCCCAGTAATCCGCGCCGCCGTCCAGTTCCCGCGCCGCCCCATGCCGCTTCAGCGTGGCACCGAAGGCTGCGGCCCAGTCCGGCCAGGTGAACTCCCCCGCGTCGGACAGGGCCACCGTCAGCGCGAACAACTCCGCCTGCCAGGGTTCCGCGAAGGGCCGTTCCGGGGTCATGCCCGCTCCAGATAGCTTTGCCAGAGGTCGAGCGTCACCTCGTCGCCCGCCCGCTCCGCCGCACCCCAAAGATCGCCGGCATCGAAGGCAACGGTATAAAGCGGCTCGGGGCTTTCGCCGAGGCCGTGGGCATTGCTGTCGGGAAAGACATGCGCGCCGTGGCTCAGGATCACCGTTCCGACATGCCCCGCCGCATAAGAGGGCAGTCGTGTGTGACCACCCGCCACAAGCAGATTGCGCGCCGGTAGCCGGGTCCGCACCCGGTCACCCAGTGAAAAGACCGGGGCCACCTTGCTGTCGCGCGTGTAGGGCGTGCCGCGCGCAAGGGACGGGCCGACGGCCTCGGGCCGGAAGATCCGCGGATGCGGTGCGCCCGGCTCCGCCTTGCCGGTGGCAAGCTCCTCCCGGCTGACGAGACCCTTTTCGACCAGAAGACCGGCAAGCGCGGCAAGCCAGATCTCGTAATAGGAAAACCGCGTGTAATCCCCGGGCGACAGGCATTCGCGGACATGGCGCGACCGGTCGATCGACCATTGCCCGAGCGCCCCTGCGGCGAGCGTCAGCGCCAGCGCATCCCGGTGCCAGCCCTTGGCGAAAGGCACCATGCCCTGCGGCTCTGACACCACCGGCCCGTCGCCGAACCGGCCGCCCATGTCATGCACGCGGGTCATGGCGCGAGAGGCAACCCGGTGCCGATCATGCTGTCGCGGGTGACAAGGGCGGCAAGCGCGGCCTCGTCCATCCCGTCCGTCCCTTCGGGTCGCATCGGCACCACGAGGTAGCGCACCTCGGCGGTCGAATCCCAGACGCGGACCTTCTGTGCTTCGGGCAGGGTCACGCCGAACTCGGCCAATACCTTGCGCGGCTCCCGTACCGCCCGCGCCCGGTAGGCGTCGGACTTGTACCAGGCCGGCGGGATGCCCAGCAGCGGCCACGGGTAGCAGGAACAAAGCGTGCAGACGACCATGTTGTGGGTTCCGGGCGTGTTCTCCACCGCCACGACATGCTCACCTTGCCGTCCGGTGATGCCAAGCTCGGCCATGGCCGCATTGGCATTCTCGAAAAGCAGTGCCCGAAAGTTCAGGTCGGCCCAGGCGCGCGCCACCACACGGGCGCCAAGATGCGGGCCGACCCTCGTCTCGTAGGTCTCAAGGATCGCGGCCATGGCCGCCGGATCGACAAGGCCCTTCGCGACGAGAACGGATTCGAGCGCCTTCACCCGGAGCGCAGGCTCGGACGGCAGAAGCGAATGCGGGTGATCGTGATCGTCATGCGGCATGGGCCGAAGACTGTCACGCGTGCAGGCGCTTGTCCATCCGGTTCCCCTGATCTTCGCGATCAGTGACGCCGATGTCCTTCAGCAGGTACGGCGGCAGGCCGACAACGATGATCGCCGTCTCGGGATCAAGTTCCCACCCGTTTGCGAAAAGCCGGGGCGACACCTGAGTATACCGGGGCACGCTCTTGAATACAGAAGAGAAAATGTTGGTGGAGAGTTTCATGGTGGACCTCGTTCAAGTTTGGCTGGCTCGCGTTGATGATGGCGGGTTGCGCCCTTCTCTGCCAATCGAATCCCTGCTACAAGGCATAAGCCAAACTTGTGACTTATCGCGATGCCCGACCTGCCGCTTCCGCCCCTTTCCGCCATCCGCGCCTTCGAGGCGGCGGCCCGGCAAGGCAATTTCACCGCCGCGGGCGATGAGCTTGGCCTGACGCAGGCGGCGGTCAGCTATCAGATCAAGCAGCTTGAAGACCGGATCGGCGCGCCCCTCTTCCTCCGCCGTGCGCGGGGGGTGGAGCTGACCCCCGAAGGCGCCGATCTTGCCCGCCGCGCCGGCGAGGCGCTCGACCTCCTGCGCAGCGCCTTTGCCGAGGCGCGGAAGGCCAATCAGGGGACGCTGACCCTGAGCGCGCTCCCCGTTTTCGCGATGACGGTGCTGGCGCCGAGGCTTGGCCGCTTCCAGATCAGCCACCCGGACGTGTCGCTGCGCGTCGATGTCGACAACCGCGCCGTTGATCTGGTGAAGGGTGAGGCGACCGTCGGCATCCGCTCCGGCCTCGGGGTCTGGCCGGGCCTCGTCGCGCATTTCCTCTTTCGGCCGGGGCTGACGCCCTTCATCTCCCGCGCCTACGTCGAACGCTACGGACTGCCGCTGAGGCCGGCCGATCTTCTGGAAGCCCCGCGCATCGACCCGGACTTTCCGGTCTGGGCGCACTGGTTCGAAGCCTGCGGCCTGCCGGCGCCACCACCCTCAGAGGTCCGCCAGTCGGTGCTGCAATCGCAGCTTCTGACCGTACAGCTTGCGCGGCAGGGCGAGGGGGCGGCTCTCCTGTCGCCGCTCTACTTTCGCGACCTCATCGAAAGCGGCGACCTGATCCAGCCCTTCGGCGGCACGATGGTCAACAACCATTCGGTCTACCTCGTCTACCCCGAGCACAAGCGCAACAACCCCGCCGTCCGCGCCTTTCGCGACTGGCTTCTGGCCGATATGCTGGAATTCGCACCCCCCGGCACGCCGGGGCGGCTGGAACAGATCCTGCCGTAGCGGCGGGGATGGAATTGGCCGCGGCGATGGGGGATGAATCGCTTGACGCCGCCCGGCAATGGACGTAAACGGCGCGGACGGAATTCCGGGGGCTGCGCTTGCGGCGCCCATAGATGTTGTCGGATGCCGGGCCGGATGGCCTGAGAGAATAAGGAAGACCCCCATGTCTCGCGTTTGCGAACTGACCGGTAAGGGCCCGATGTCGGGCAACAACGTGAGCCACGCGAACAACAAGACGCGCCGCCGCTTCCTGCCGAACCTGAACGATGTGACCCTGATCTCGGATGTGCTCGGCCAGTCCTTCAAGCTGCGCATCTCGGCTGCGGCGCTCCGCTCGGTCGACCACCGCGGCGGGCTCGACGCCTTCCTCGCCAAGGCGAAGGATGACGAACTGTCCTCCGGCGCGCTGAAGATCAAGAAGGACATCGCCAAGGCCAAAGCCGCCTGAGGCGCTTGCCTTCAAGACCGATCCGGCCCCGCTTCGGCGGGGCTTTTCGTTTGCCGGCGCCGCGACCCTTGCGCGCGTCGGGTGTTTGACGCTTCCTCCCGCCGGCGCATTCGCCCGCGTCAGATCCGACGCGGCAGAGAGTGTCGGGCGGCAGTCACACGCGGCGAGCGCGGACGGCACCATGCGGATGCTGGGTCCGGAAGATGGATAGCCATTCCCCCCCGGCGAAACGCATGAGCTTGCGCCTGTCGGCGATCATTTGATGTTCATCGGCCTGACCCGCGCGGTGAAGAAGGGCGGCACGGTGACGGTGACACTGACCTTCGAACATGCGGGCAAGATCGCGGTGGACATCCCCGTCGACAATGCCGAGTAAGACCACCGCCGGGGCCGCCCGGACGGCCCTGCCCATACCCGAGGAGGTTTCCCCCGTGCTGACCCCATTCACCCTCAACGGGGCCTTCTCGCCTGAGGACTGCGACCGCATCATCGAGTTGGCGCAGTCGCGCCCGCTTGACGAGGCGGGGCTTGTGAAGAATGTGGCCGACCCGGCGATCCGCCGCGCCGAGCTTGCCTGGCTTGATGAACGCCCCGGCGCGGAATGGGTGATGGACCGCATCGTCGAGACCGTCGCCCGCGCCAACCGCGAGGCCTTCGATTTCGCCCTCACCGATTTCGCCGAAAGCGCCCAGGTGGCGCGCTACGGCGCGGAGCGGGCGGGGCATTTCGGCTGGCATTCCGACATCGGCGCCGGTGCCGTGGCGGCGCGGCGGAAGCTGACCATGGTGGTGCAGCTGTCGGAGCCTTCGTCCTATGAGGGCGGCATTCTGGAAGTCTGGCCCGATGGCAATGTCCGCCAGGCGGCTGCGGCGCGCGGGGCGGCGACGATCTTCCCGAGCTTTCACTTGCATCGGGTGACGCCGGTGACAGCGGGCGAACGCTGGTCGCTGACCATCTGGGCGCATGGGCCCGCCTTCCGGTAGGAAAGGGGCGCTGCCCCCGCCGCCGCTGGCGCGGCGTCTCCCCCGGGGTATTTTCGCAACGAAGAAGCAGGGGTCAGTCCGCAAGAAGGCCGTCGACCCATTGGGGCACGATCTCGCTGGCCGGGCCGTGGCACGCCTCATTGAAAAGGCTCTTGTTCTCCGAGGGTTCGAGGTTCAACTCGACGGTTCGCGCGCCAGCGGCACGGGCGCGGGCGGCAAAGCCCGCCGCCGGATAAACCGTGCCCGAGGTGCCGATCGAGACGAAGAGCGCGGCCTTTGCCAAAGCTTCGGCGATCCTCTCCATGTGATAGGGCGTTTCGCCGAACCAGACCACATCGGGCCGGGCCTTCGGGGCGGCGCAGGCCGGGCAGGGGTCGCGCGGGTGCATCACCTCGGGCGCGGGCCAGCGGTGGCCGCAGGCGGCGCAAAGTGCTGTCAGGTGGGTGCCGTGCATGTGGATGACGCCCCTCTGGCCGGCGCGTTCGTGCAGGTCGTCGACATTCTGCGTGATGAGCGTGACCGGCCCGCCGTAGTCACGCGCCAGCCGGGCGAGCGCCAGATGCGCGGCATTCGGGCTGGCTTCGCGCACCCGTTCCCGCCGCCAGTTGTAGAACTCGAGGACGAAGCCCGGATCGCGGGCGAAACCCTCGGGCGTCGCCAGATCACGCCAGTCGTAGCGCGACCAGAGGCCGCCCACATCGCGGAAGGTGCCGAGCCCGCTTTCGGCGGAGATGCCCGCGCCCGTCAGGATGACGACCGGCTTTCGCGCCGTCCCGGCCAAGGCTGACTCAGCCCGCGACGCAGAGCGTTCCTGCGGCATCGGCGAAGCCTTGATAGCGCGCCCAGAAGTCCTTGTTGCGCGAGCTGTCGGAGACGCGGATCTCCTCGGCCTTCTCCGGATCGGCCATCAGCCGCGCCGCGAGTTTCTGGTCGCGGCCGTCCAGCGTCATGTCGGCGACATTCTGGATACAGGCGCAAAGCGGCTGGCTCACGCTCCGACCGGAACTGAGGCAGGCGCTGCCCACCGGTCCGGCGACCGACATGGTCGCAAAAATCGTCATAGTACCTGCAAGCGGCAAGATTGCGCGCATGGCTTACCCTCGTCATCCGTTCCTGTTCAGGCGGGGGCCGTTCGGGCGACCCTTCTCGGCGGCGGAGTATGCCAACGTCGCGGCGCGGGGGCAACCTTCAGGTTGTGCCCCCCGCGTTTCGTTTTTCAGGCGGCTTCGGCGCGGATGCGGGCCTCGGCCACCGCTTCGGCCACATCGCTCGGCGCGCGGTTCTCGCGCCGGGCGGTGTCGAAGACGGCGCCGAGCGTGGCGTCGAGGGCAGCGAGCTTCTGCTCCACCCAGGGGCCACGGTCGGCGATGCGCAGGATCTCGGCTGCGACATTGATGATGCCGCCGCCATTGGCGACGAAATCGGGCGCATAGAGGATGCCGCGCGCATGCAGGACACGGCCATCCTCGGGCGTGGCAAGCTGGTTGTTGGCGGCGCCGGCGACGATGCTGGCGCGCAGTTCGGGGATCGAGCGGGGGTTCAGGATCGCGCCGATGGCGCAGGGCGCGAAGATCTCGGCCTCGGCGGCGTGGATCATCTCGCCCGGCACCACCTCGGCGCCAAGGCTCCCGGCGGCGCGGGCGGTGCGGGCGGCGTCGATGTCGCTGACGATGAGCCGCGCGCCCGCACCATGCAGAAGGGTCGCCAGCGCGCCGCCGACATGGCCAAGGCCCTGCAGCGCCACGCGGCGGCCGGCAAGATCGGCAGAGCCGAGCCGGCGGGCGGCGGAAAGGCGGATCGCGTTGAAGACGCCCTTCGCCGTCACCGGCGAGGGATCGCCGCTGGCAAAGGCGCCGCCGGCCAGACCGGCGACAAAGCCGGTTTCGCCAGCCAGCACGCCCATGTCATCCGTGCTCATCCCCATGTCTTCGGCGGTCCAGTAGCGGCCTTTCAGGCTTTCGACCGCGCGGCCCATGGCGCGCAAGAGTTCCGGGGTCTTTTCGCGGGCCGGATCGCCGAGGATCACCGCCTTGCCGCCGCCCAAGGGCAGGTCCGCCGCCGCGTTCTTGAGGCTCATCCCGCGCGAAAGCCGCAGCACATCCTCCAGCGCCTCCGCCTCGTCGCGGTAGGTCCGCATCCTGAGGCCACCCGCCGCCGGGCCGAGCGTGGTCGAATGGACGGCGATGAAGCCCAGAAGACCCGTGGCCGCATCGGTGACGCGGTAGACCTCTTCGTGGGTCTGGGTGGCGATGGCGGTGATCTGCATGGAACTCTCCCTGATGCTCCTCGGAAAGAGGATACCACTCCGGGAAGAGCGGTTTTCGGCGAAGTTGCGCGCCGTGGCGCGGCAAGGTAGAGTTAGTCACCACAAACAAGCCATCGGATAGGGAAAACCTCCATGGATGCGCTCGACGGCAGGATTCTTGCCGCCCTGCAAAGGGACGGGCGGCAAAGCGTCACCGACCTCGCCGCCGCGATCGGCCTGTCGCCGACGCCCTGCGCCCGCAGGCTCGCGAGGCTTGAGGCCGATGGCGTGATCGAGGGCTATGGCGCCAGGATCGACCAGGCCCGGATCGGGCTTGCCATCTCGGTCTTCATCTGGGTCGAGCTTGACAGCCAGTCGAAGGATGCCATCGACGCCTTCGAACGCGCCATCCGCGGTTTCGACCGGGTGATGGAATGCCACCTGATGACCGGCTCCCGCGACATCCTGATGCGGGTGGTGGCCGCGGACCTTGCCGATTTCGACCGCTTCCTTGAGGAAAAGCTGATGCGCGTCCCCGGCATCCGCTCCACAAGGTCAAGCTTTGCGCTGAGGACGATGGTCAAGCGCCATGTGCTGCCGGTGGGGTGAGGAGTATGGCGGCCTATGAGCCCTATGAACCACGGACGCTGCCGAGTTTTCCCGGCGACGATTGGCACGAACTTCGTGACCTGCAGATGCACAATCCTTGGGATGCGCTGTCTCGCATGGCAGGGCTTTGCGCCGACTTCTACCTTCGCGCGGCAAAGGTCCTTGACCGCGACGACGATGCCGCAGCCCAGTGCCTTCGGGACGAGAAAAACTTCGATTTCAGGACCCTCTATGTCACCTATGCGCATATGGCAGCATACTGGCGGTACAGCGGACACCTGCCGGACCCCATGTTGCCGGGAATGTCCGATCTCGACCGGCTGAGACAGCAGTGGCACGACTGGGCGATAGCGGAATGCACTCTCTGGTGCCTCGACAATCCGCGGCTGGTTCGGTTGTTCTGTCTGGTGCTGGTGCAGCAGAACACAGCGGACGGCATCGTCGCGGAATGGAACCTCTGGGACGAAATCAAGGAGCATTACCCCTTGCCGCCGAACCCGCAGCGCGATCTTTTCGCACCGCCGGATTCCCCTTACGGCTAGTGCCTCCCAGCCATCAACCCCGGATATCGAACCCCGCCGGCACCGAAGCCGGGTCCGCCGGCTCCGTCCAGACATCCGTCACCCGCGCCGCCCCCGGACCTTCGCCCATCGCCGTCACCATGTCCTGCACCCGGTCCTCCGGCCCCGCGACCAGCGCCTCGACCGAACCGTCACCGCGATTGCGCACCCAGCCGCGCAGGTCCCGCTCCAGCGCCGCCCCCCGGCACCAGGCGCGGTAGGCGACGCCCTGCACATGGCCGGTGACGCGGATGGAAAAGGCGATCTCGCGCATGGCATTGCCTCCCGCCCCGATCATAGCACGGGCCGGGTCCCGCGTCAGAACCTGATCGAAAAGCGGCCGGGTGCCCTGCCCGCGTGGAGAGCACGGAGCGCTTCGGTCGTCTCGGCAAGCGTGATCTCGGTCACTTCGGCGGCCAGAGGCCGTTCGACCTCCTCGCGCATCAAATCCGCCATTTGCGTGCGAGTTCCGACCGATGTCCCGGTGATCGTCACGCCGCTGGCGGTCAGCCATTCCTGGTTAAGTGGCACCGGCTCGGCCACCATCGCCGCCGCGATCAGCCGGCCTCTTGGCCGGAGAAGCGTCAGCATCGGCGCCCAGGTGGCGGTCGTCGGCGCGAAATTGATGCAGACATCGGCGCGCGCCGCCAGCGCCTCCAGCGCCCCGGTGTCGGCGGCATCGAGCGTCTGCGTCGCACCGTTGCGGCGGCTCGTTGCGAGCTTTGCCGGATCGCGGTCAACCGCGATGACCTCAGCCCCGCGCCTTTGGGCCAGTTGCACGGCATATTGCCCAAGGCCGCCGCAGCCGAAGACGGCGCAGCATTCGCCCGGCTTCAGGTCGGCCCGGTCGATGGCGCCAAGTGCCGTCAGCCCCGCGCACATCAAGGGCGCAAGGACCGCCGCATCGCCATCGGGCACACGGGCGGCAAAGCGGGCATCCGCCACGACAAACTCGGCGAAGGTGCCGGGGACGTTCAGCCCATGCGCGCGGTGGTTCTGGCAAAAGCTCTCATGCCCCGACCGGCATTCGGGGCAGGTGCCGCAGGTATCGTGAATCCATGCCGCCCCGGCGCGTTCACCGATCCGCCAGTCCTCGACCCCCTCGCCAAGGGCCGCGACCTCGCCCACGCCTTCGTGGCCAAGGATGAAGGGCAGGGGCGGCAGGGGCGGGCGGACCGCCCCCTGCCAGATGTGAACATCGGTATGGCAGACACCGCTCGCCTCGAGCCGGATCAGGATCTGTCCCGGCCCTGGCACCGGGCGCGGTACGGCACCGAGGACAAGCTCTGCGCCATAACCGCCGAGCACCGCTGCCTGCATGGTTCCCGCCATCACGCCGCCCCTCACAGGCCAAGTGCCGTGCGCACCGCCGGCAGCCCCGGCTCGCCAGAAAGCGTCGCCACCCCGTCAAGCCATCTGTCAAGCCGATGAGGTTCTGCCTCGACCATCGCCTTCGCCGCATCCGCAGGGCTTTCGCCATCGGTCATGATCCGGTTCATGCCTTGGTTTTCATAGTCCACGTCGAAGAGGAGATTGGCGAAAAGCTTCGCCGCATTCGGACATTCCTTGGCATAGCCCGGCCGGCTCAGCGTATGGACGGTCGCGCCACCGAAGTTCGGCCCGAATTCGATGTCGCCGCCTGACAGGTAGGTGATGTCATAGTTGACGTTCATCGGATGCGGCGCCCAGCCAAGGAACACGATCCATTCCTTCCGCTCGATGGCGCGCGCGACCTGCGACAGCATGCCGGCCTCGCTCGATTCGACGACGCTCCAGTCGCCAAGCCCGTGGCGGTCGGCCGCCACCATGTCGATCAGCATCTGGTTGGTGCCGGGTTCGATCGCATAGATGCTCTTGCCGAACTCATCGGGATGGCTGGCGAGATCGGCAAAGGACTTGACGCCGGCCCCGGCGACATAGTCCGGCACCACCAGCGTGTATTTCGCCCCGTCGAGGTTCTGGCCCAGAACCTCGACATAGCCATTGTCGAAGAAGGATTTGTACTGGTCGTCCTGCACCGGGCGCCAGTTGCCCTGGAAGACGTCGATCTGGCCGTTCTGGAGACTGACATAGGTCACGTCGAGCCCGAGGAGCAGTTGCTCCGTCTCATAGCCAAGCGCGTTCAGCAGAAGTTCTGCCGTGGCGTTGGTGAAGGCGATGTCGGTCCAGCCGCCATCGCCGATGCGGACCTTGGCGCAGGCCTCGCCATCGGCCTGTGCCGTCCCGGCGGCCAGCGATGCCACCATCATCCCCGCAAGAATGCCCTTCAACGTCATCTGATCCTCCCCGGTCCCTGACGGCATCAGCTTGCGGCAAAAAGTTGTATAATCATACAAGAAATTTTACAGACGTATAACTCCAATCTTTCCGTAGGTTTGCCAGACCATGAAGGCCCGCAAGCGCACCCGAATCGAAGACATCCGCCGCGAGGAACTGATCCGCGCCGCGCATCGGGTCTTCCTGGCTCAGGGCCTCGCCGGTCTGACCACCGCCAGCATCTGCGCCGAGGCCGGCATGTCGCCCGGCATCCTCGCCTATTACTTCCGCGGGAAGGAGGACGTGCTCTTCCAGATGGTGCGCTACAACAACCGCATCCTGATGGAGGATATCGTCCACCGCATGCGGGCTGCCGCGACCCCCTGGGATCGGCTCGTCGCGATCATCGAAGGCAACTTCCCGGCCGCGAATTACGACCGGGCGGCGGCGAACGCCTGGCTCTCGGTCTGCGCCGCCGCCTCCACCAACCCCGAATACGCCCGCCTCCAGCGCACCTTCTACCGCCGCCTCGCTTCGAACCTCGCCTCCTGCCTCCGGCCGGTGCTGACCGGCGACCGGCTCGACGCGCTGATCCTGACCATCGGCGTGATGATCGACGGCCTCTGGCTCCGCCGCGCCTCGGACGACAGCATGACGCGGGAGCGCGCCGTCACCCGGCTTCACGACCAGATCGTCGCCAGCCTGACCCCGGCCGAACTCCAGTCCCTGCGCCAGACGCCCGCGCCCCATTGACCGGCCCCGAAATCCCGCGCATATCCCGGCGATCATGACCGAGCTTTCCCTGATCCGTAACTTCTCCATCGTGGCCCATATCGACCACGGCAAATCCACGCTGGCCGATCGTCTGATCCAGATGACCGGCACCGTCGCCGAGCGCGACATGAAGGCGCAGATCCTCGACAGCATGGATATCGAGCGGGAGCGTGGCATCACCATCAAGGCCAACACCGTGCGGATCGACTATCCGGCCAAGGACGGCAAGACCTATGTCCTGAACCTGATCGACACGCCCGGCCATGTCGACTTCGGCTATGAGGTCTCCCGCTCCATGCGCGCCGTCGAAGGCTCGCTTCTGGTGGTCGACGCCACGCAAGGCGTGGAGGCGCAGACGCTGGCCAACGTGTATCAGGCCATCGACGCCGACCACGAAATCGTCCCGGTCCTCAACAAGATCGACCTGCCGGCCTCCGAGCCTGAACAGGTCAAGGCCCAGATCGAGGATGTCATCGGCATCGACGCCTCCCAGGCGATCCCGATTTCCGCCAAGACCGGCGTCGGCATCCCCGACGTGCTTGAGGCCATCGTCCACCGCCTGCCCGCCCCGAAGGGCGACCGCGAGGCGCCGCTGCGGGCGATGCTCGTCGACAGCTGGTACGACAGCTACCTTGGCGTCGTCGTCATGATCCGCGTCATGGACGGCGTCGTCCGCAAGGGCGACCGCATCAAGATGCTCCAGACCGGCGCGATCTACGGCGTCGACAAGCTCGCCGTGCTGCGCCCCCAGATGGTCGACTGGCCCGAACTGGGGCCGGGGGAGATCGGCGTCTTCACCGCTTCCATCAAGCAGGTCCGCGACACCCGCGTCGGCGACACCATCACCCATGAAAAGCGCGGCACCGACAAGGCGCTCCCCGGTTTCAAGCCGGCGCAGCCCGTGGTCTTCTGCGGTCTCTTCCCGGTCGATGCCAACGATTTCGAGGCCCTGCGTGACGCCATCGAGAAGCTCGCCCTGAACGATGCCAGTTTCAGTTATGAGATGGAGACGTCGGCGGCCTTGGGCTTCGGCTTCCGCTGCGGCTTCCTCGGCCTTCTGCATCTCGAAGTCGTCCGCGACCGGCTTGAGCGTGAATATGACCTCGACCTCATCACCACCGCGCCTTCCGTCGTCTTCCACCTCCACATGAAGGACGGCGAGGTCCGCGACCTCCACAACCCCGCCGACATGCCCGACCTGACGCTGGTCGACCGGATCGAGGAACCGCGCATCCGCGCCACGATCATGGTGCCGGACGACTACCTCGGCGACGTCCTGAAACTCTGCCAGGACCGCCGCGGCATCCAGCTTGACCTGACCTATGCCGGCTCCCGCGCCATGGTCGTCTATGACCTGCCGCTCGCCGAGGTCGTGTTCGACTTCTACGACCGGCTGAAATCCGTCACCAAGGGCTACGCCAGCTTCGACTACCAGATCTCCGAATACCGCGAGGACATGCTCGTCAAGATGTCGATCCTCGTGAACGACGAGCCGGTCGATGCCTTGAGCATCATGGTCCACCGCGACCGGGCGGAGTCCCGTGGCAGGGCGATGGTCGAAAAGCTGAAGGACCTGATCCCGCGGCACATGTTCAAGATCCCGATCCAGGCAGCCATCGGCGGCCGCGTGATCGCGCGGGAGACTTTGTCTGCGCTCCGCAAGGACGTGACGGCGAAATGCTACGGCGGCGATGCCACCCGGAAGCGGAAGTTGCTTGAGAAGCAGAAAGCTGGCAAGAAGAAGATGCGCCAGTTCGGGAAGGTTGAGATCCCGCAGGAGGCGTTTATTAGCGCGTTGAAGATGGATGGGTGAGGGGCGGCCCTGCGCTTTTGCGCGGAGAGATAACGCTTCGGTGGACCGTTTTAAGTGTCAAGCGCACGCGAAAGCCTTCGCGGGCTGGCCGGCTTATCCGTCCACGTCGGCAACTAAAATGGAATCTCATCGTCGAAGTGCGCTGCTACTACGTTCTTCAATGGCTTGAATGCCGCTTGCAGAAGAAACTTGTTCTTCTCAGTTATTTGGAGTGCGCTAAACGGCTCTGGCGCATGCGCAATATCAAACACTTCTAAGAAAAGAGCCGCTAGCTCTACGGATCGGTGGTCCACCTTCGTGACTGAGGCGTCACGCTGGTGGCGCACATATGTAGTCAGAATTTCTTGCAGTTCGTCGTGCGTTAAGCCATTTATTAACGATGGGGCAACTTCTCGAATATAAGATTCTCCGGAGATTGTTATTGAAGCCGGTCCGTCATCTCCCCAGTATTTGATCGACAGTTCGCATTCTTCAAGATTTCCGTATGCTTTTAGCCTTTGGTCGGCGCTTTTGAACTTGCGATACCAATGATTTCCTTCCTCCTTTGCCGCAAGTAGTTTTTTCTCAAATTCGGGAGCAATATCACCTGTGGCGCGCTGCCAGCCGGTGCGCGGATTGTCCCTAAATTCTGACGTAAGAGACGTAATTACGCCAGCTTGCAGATCACTAAATTGGCTCCAGAATTTTGTTAGGCGGCCACTCTGCAATCTAGTTTTAAAGGCTTCGAGTCTCTCCGCCAGCTGCTGATCTTTCTCGGTGTTCTTTAGTTTTATCTCGCCTATATTTTCATGAATGAAAGCAAGGACGGGAAGGTCCTTATCCGTCGCATAATTATACTCACTTTCCGTGAAGCTTATCCCATCAGCGTCGAGAGATCCGTATCGGCCACCAACTATGACAACATAGTAGTCGCAATCATCAATGACTTTCTTTATATAATCTAGCTGGGAAGCGTTGGTTGCAGGGAAAAGCTCCATGCCGGATGGGATGTGACCAAGATCGAGGACCGCCTTAGAGACGGCCTGCCGTTCGTCTTTTAGGTCTAGGTAGGTGGAGCTGATAAATACTTGATACTTTCTTTCCATGCTTGGTAGCTCCGTTCTAGTATGGCTTATGAATAATCTCTCTTGTCCGATTTGTCCCGTGAGAAATGGGTCCGCGCACACTAGGCAGCCGTAGGTCGGGGTTCACCCCGACTCTTCCGCCCGCCAAGGCCCCAACCCCAACGCCTCGAACCTGTCCTCGCCCGATTTGTCCCGCGACAAATCGGGCCGCGCCTGCCTGCCCCCGGCAGGCGCGTTACCGCGCCAGCCCAGGCAGCCGCGCCCCGATTTCCAAACGCACGGGACAAGCGGAAAACCCCTTGGCCTCCGCCTTGCGGCTCCGGCCAATCGGACCGGGTGACGTGCCACTGGCACGTCCCTATCCGGCCCTCTCTGCGTCGCGCCATGGGTGAACCCGCCTGCGGCGGAACCACCCATCCTACACCTCCGCCACCAATCCCCACCGAACCGTTCCGCGCTTCCCTCCCCCTCCGTGGGGAGGGAGAGGGTGGGGGCCGTAGGGTGCGCATTCGTTGCGCACCACTCCCGGCGCCCGACCAAATGCCCGACGCCTGTCGGGACGGATGCCATACGCAAACCCGACGCAAGCCCGACGCCGCCCGGCACCGCCATTGTCGCCACCCCGTCAACGGTCGGACCCCCGCCACTCCCCCTTCGCACCCGCAGAAAACCACCCCTCCCGACCCCACCGACCACAAAAGAAGTTCCCCACCCGCAACCCCAAGCCCTACAACCGCAAATCGACTTCTCCACAAACTATCCACAAGCAAATTCAACCACTTATCCCCGTAAATCTTTCATGCTGCAGTGCTATTTCCTTGCACGACTCGCCCCCCGCGGGCCAACGTCCCCTTACCGCAACGGATCGCAAGACACCGGGCGGGGCGCGAAGGTCTCCGTAACCGTCGGGCGGGAAGATCGGGCTTCGGTCGGGTCTGAACTCCGAAACGCACGGAACGTCGGCGGATCGTGGAACGTCTCCGGACGGGAAACATTCGAAGGCGGCGAAAGGGCCGGAGCGGGCTGTGGAAGGTTTTCGAACCGGAAACGGCAGTGGGGGTTCTTCGGAGCCGCTCACAACTGGTGGGAAGGCCCGGCAACGGGCGATCCGATCAGGAAGGCGTCAGGGAGTGTCGCAAGACACGTGCAAAGACCGCGTCTGAGCACCTGGCGCCTTTTCGGATTCCGAGCAGAAAAAACGAAACGGGACCCGCCTGCACGCAGGGGGTCCCGTCCGCATCAGAAATGCATACCGCGTCTGTAGCACCTGTGCCGCTAGCCATAGCGCAGGGCCGGGCGAATTTCAACCAGATATTGCGGTCGGCGGCATCTCCGCAGGGCAACTGCCGGAACGCCGCATTTCATGCTACTCTCTCGCCCGGGTGGGTCTTCCGGATCGGCCCGTATCCTGCGGGCCGGGTGTGCGAGTGCTCACCCGGAGGGACAAGATCATGGCGCAGTACATTGTGACCGGCTGTTATACGCCCGCTGCGATGAAGGGGATGATCGCCAAGCCGACGGACCGCGAAACCGCGACCGCCGCCGTGATCGCTGCAGCCGGGGGCAAGCTCGAGAGCTTCTTCCTGACGACGGGGGAGACCGACTTCATCATCCGCGTGACCACCAATGACATCCTCAAGATGCTGGCCTCGCTGATCGCCGTCGGGGCCTCGGGCGCGGTCTCGAATTTCAAGACGGTTCAATGCTTTACGTCGGCGGAGTTCCTTCAGGCGCAGCAGGCTGCCGGGGCCATCGCGGCCAAGTACTCGTCGCCGAACTGAGGCTTCCGGGCCGGTGCGCGGTGGCGCGCCGGCCTACCACTTGCCCCGCTCAGAACAGCCCGTCGCCGCCCTTCTCATCCTCGACCGCCTGATCGGCGATCACGGCGCCGCCCGCGCCAACCACGAGCGGCCCGCAGCCCGACGCCAATGTCGCAAGCAGAAGAACCGAGATCACGAGAATCCGTTGCCGCATGTCACATCTCCCGCTGTGGTTTCACGGATGAAACGCCGGCGGCGGCCCAGGGTTCCCTTCCGGCAGGGTCAGGCGGCGCTCCGGCCGATCGTGACCTGGTTCCGCCCGTCATGCTTGGCGGCCAGCAGCGCCTTGTCGGCACTGTGAAAGAGGTCCTCCACGCTGATCCTTCCCGCCCCCGCCTGACCGATGGCAAGGCCGATCGAGGAGGTGACGGAGAGGCTCCCCTGACCATGCGGCAGGGTGATCGGCCGGTCGGCCAATGCACGGCGGAGACGCTCTGCCACCGCACTGGCTTCGCCGAGGCCCTTGTCAGGCAGGGCCACCAGAAACTCCTCGCCGCCGATCCGGGCCAGAAGGTCGACGGGCCTGAGGCGCGTCGACAAGCGCCTGGCGACCTCAGCCAGCACCGCGTCGCCGGAGGCATGGCCGTAGGTGTCGTTGATTGTCTTGAAGCGGTCGAGGTCGAGGACCATGAGGGCGAAGGTCCGCCCGGTTTCCATCGCCCGTTCCGCCATGCGCGCAAGATGGGCGGTGGCGTAGCGGCGGTTGTGCAAGCCGGTCAGCGGATCGGTCAAGGCAAGCCTCAGCCGATCCTCAAGGCTTTCGCGCAGCCGGTCGGCCTGGCGCTTTCTCGTGACCTGCATGCGGATGCGCAAGGCAATCTCTGCCGGGTCGGCATCAAGCTCGATGATGTCATTGGCGCCAAGGTCCAGCGCCATTGCCGCCGTATCCGCGGCCCCGGCGGGCAGGACGACGCAGATGGCGGCATGGCGGGTGCCGTGGCGCGAGCGCAGTTCCGACATGAGCCTGAGGCCACCGCCCGATTCCGCGAGATCGGCGCCGATGACGAAGACATCCGGGGGCGGGGCGCCGGCAGGATCGGCAAGGGCCTCATCCGGCTCCATCGGCATCAGCCGGTCGTTCAGATAGGGGCGGAGTTCGCTTGCCCATTTCGCACGGGTAACGGCATCGCGGAACACCAGCGCGACCTTCGCCGGGCGGGCAAAGCCTTCGGACGGTTCGGCAAAACCGAGGTCGCGGTAGGTGTGCTGCCTGAGCCCCAGTTCCGCGGCCGCTTCGCGCGCCCTGAGGATGCTGCGGAGCCGCGCCAGCAGCACAACTTCGTCCAGGGGCTTCCAGAAAACCTCGTCCGCGCCGGCGCCGAGGGCCGCCATCTTGCGGTCCATGTCGCGGAAGGCGGTGACCATGACCACCGGAATGTCGCGCGTGACCGGATCGGCCTTGAGCGTCCGGCACACCTCGATGCCGCTTATATCCGGCATTTCCACATCCAGAAGGATCAGGTCGGGCCGGCTGGCCCGCGCATTTGCAAGCGTCTCGGCCCCGCTGGCGGCCTGCATCGTTTCATAGAACGCGGCGCCCAGCTTCACTTTCAGGACGATCCGGTTGGTCGCAACATCGTCGGCTATCAGGATCTTCCCGCCCACGCTGGCCTCCCTCGGCTTTACTTTACTCGTACACAGCGCTCATCTTTCGTTCGCAATGGTTAAGAAATTCTTTCCAGATGGCGACGATGCGGCGAGGTGACGATGAGACGGGATGAAGCGGAAACAGTAGCGCTGAAGGCGCTCGGCTGGATCATCGGCGCGGAGGACCAGCGCGACGGCTTCATGGCGGTCAGCGGGCTGGCGCCCGAGGACCTGATGCGGCGGGCGGGCGAGCCTGAGGTGCTGCTCGCCGTCATGGACTTCCTCCTCGCCGAAGACCGCCGGGTCATCGCCTTTTGCGACGCCGCGGGCCAGCGCTGCGACACCCTGGCCACCGTCCGGGCCGCGCTGCCGGGGGGTGAGGAGGTCCACTGGACCTGAGCCGTCTTGCCTTCTTTCCACCGCTCCTCCAGTGTGCGGCGCGCCTGCCCAGGGGAGGGAACATGACTGCGTTCGACGGCATCCTTTTCGACAAGGACGGGACACTTTTCGATTTCCACGCGACCTGGGGCGCATGGTCGCTGCGCGTCCTTGAGGAACTGGCCCAAGGCGACCGGGCGCTGATCCGGCGGCTCGGCGATGCCATCGGCTTCGATGTCGACACGAACCGTTTTCTGCCGCACAGCCCCGTCATCGCCCATACCGCGCCGGAGATTGCGCTCGATCTTCTGCCGCATCTGCCGGAAGGCACCGATGCCGCCGCACTGGTCGACCGGATGAACGTGCTCGCGGCCGAGGCCGATCCGGTTCCCGCCGTCGATCTGCCGCCGCTCTTTCGCGCCTTCCGCGCGCGCGGGCTGAAGATCGGCCTTGTCACCAATGATGCCGAACATCCGGCAAGGATGCATCTCGACCGGGCGAAGATCACCGAGTATTTCGATTTCATCGCCGGTTTCGACAGCGGTCATGGCGCCAAGCCCGATCCCGGCCCGCTTCTCGCCTTCGCCCGCGCCGAGGGGCTCGATCCGGCCCGCGTCGTGATGGTCGGCGACAGCCGCCATGACCTGCAATCGGGTCGTGCCGCCGGAATGTCGGTGGTCGCCGTCCTGACCGGCGTGGCCGAGACCCCGGAACTGGCGCCCCATGCCGATGCCGTCCTGCCCGACATCGGCCATCTGCCGGACTGGCTCGACCGGGCATCTGCCGGTGTCATCCCCGCCTCATAGGGCAAAAGCGACCACTCTTGTCGCAATGCGTGGTGCAACGGCCAATTCCGAGGTGAATTCTGGCCCGGAAGAAGCGGAGGTCAGAATGTCGGATGCTCAGAAGCGCAGGCGTGCGGGCGGACGCGCGGGGCATGCGGAGCGGGCAGGCGTCGCCGCCATCGAACAGATGCCCTGGCGCATTCCCGTCAATCCCGACCGGCCGACCGAACCTCTGGACGGCGAAGGCGTCGCCGCGATCCACAAGGGCGCCATGCGCATCCTGTCGGATATCGGCATCCGCTTCCTGAACCCCGAGGCGCTGGAGATCTTCCGCGAGGCGGGCTGCATCATCGAGGATGACAACGTCCGCATGGACGAGGCCTTCGTGCTGGAGATGGTGCGGAAGGCGCCACGCGAGTTCACGGTGACGCCGCGCAACCCGGACCGCGCCCTGCCGATGGGTGGCCGGCACATCCTTTTCGGCAACGTCTCCTCGCCGCCCAACTACTGGGATCTTGAGCGGGGCAAGGTGCCGGGCTTCATGGACGGCTTCCGGGATTTCATCAAGCTGACGCAGTATTTCAACTGCATCCATTTCGCCGGCGGCTATCCGGTCGAACCCGTCGACGTGCATCCTTCGGTCCGCCATCTCGACTGCCTTTATGAAAAGCTGACGCTCACCGACAAGGTCGTCCATGCCTATTCGCTTGGGAAAGAGCGGGTCGAGGATGCGATGGAGATGGTGCGCATCGCCGCCGGCCTGACGCTTGAGGAGTTCCGCGCCAAGCCGCGGATGTTCACCAACATCAACTCCGTCTCGCCCTTGAAGCACGACTTCCCGATGATCGACGGCACTTTGCGCATGGCCCGCGCCGGGCAGGCCGTCGTGGTGACGCCCTTCACGCTCGCCGGTGCCATGGCGCCGGTGACGATGGCCGGGGCGGTGGCGCTGTCGATCGCCGAGGCGCTGTCGGCCATCGCGCTCCAGCAATATGTGGCGCCCGGTTCGCCCTCGATGATCGGCACCTTCACCTCGAACGTCGACATGAAGTCGGGCGCCCCCGCCTTCGGCACGCCGGAATACATCCGCGCGACGCAGATGACCGGGCAGCTGGCGCGCTTCTATGGCCTGCCGCTCCGCTCCTCCGGCGTCTGCGCCGCGAACGTGCCGGACGGTCAGTCGATGTGGGAAACCTCCAACAGCCTCTGGGCGGCGATGACCTCGGGCACCAACCTCGTCTACCACGCCGCCGGCTGGCTTGAGGGCGGGCTGATCGCCAGCCCGGAGAAGTTCGTGATGGACTGCGAGGTCCTGCAGATGCTCCAGCGCTACATGGAGCCTCAGGTCTGGGCCACGACACCCGACGACATCGCGCTCGACGCGATCCGCGAGGTCGGCGCGGGCGGCCATTACTTCGGCTGCCAGCACACGCAGGACCGCTACACCACGGCCTTCTACGCGCCCTTCGCCTCGGACTGGCGCAACTTCGAGGCCTGGAAGATCGACGGGGCGATGTGGACGGCGGAGCGCGCCCACAAGATCGCCAAGGCGATCCTCGCCGACTATGACGAACCGCCGATGGACGCGGGCATCCGCGAGGAACTCCGGGCCTTTGTCGCGCGGCGCAAGCAGGAGGGCGGCGCGCCCACCGACTTCTGAGGGATTTGCGCTTTCTTAAGGCATCGCCCCCTACCGTCGCCGGAATGGCAACAGGTGAGCGGAGCCCATGCACGGCCTTGTCAACCGATCGTTTCAGAACTTCCTGCGCGATACCTATGGGGGTGCGCTCTGGGAATCGGTCGTGCATGCGGCGGAGCTGCCGCCGCAGGGGTTCGAGGCGCTTCTGACCTATGACGACCGGCTGACCGAAGCGATGATCGGCGCGGCGTCCTTGCGCCTTGGCAAGCCCCACGATGCGCTTCTGGAAGATTTCGGCATCTATCTCGCGGGGCGAGAGGGGCTGAGGCGTCTCCTGCGCTTCGGCGGCGCGGATTTCATTGATTTCCTTTACTCGCTTGAGGAACTGCCGGGCCGTGCAAGGTTGGCTGTACCCGATCTCATCCTCGCCGAAATGACGCTCAGCCATGCCTCGCCGGGCCGGTTCACCATCAGTTTTCGCGGCGGGCATTCCGCGCTTGCCCATGTGATGTGCGGCATCCTGCAGGCGATGGCGGATGATTTCGGGGCGCTCGCCCTCATCACCGCGACCGGCGATGCGGCAGCCGTTCAGGTCGACCTGATCGAGGCGAGCTATGCCGTGCCGCGCGACTTCGTGCTGACCCTGCCGGACCTGCCATGATGGACGGCAGCCCCCCGCCCGAACCTTTGCGCCTTGGCGGTGCCGAGGTCGCAAGGCTGATGCCGATGCATCTCTGGATCGACGCGCGTGGCGTGATCCGCGCCGCCGGCCCGACACTGGCAAAACTTTGGCCGGAACCGCTCGCCGGCCTCGATTTCTTCGAGGTGTTCGAGCTCAGGAAACCGCAGGATGTCGCGGGGGCAGGGGATCTCGCGGCCCTTGCCGGCCACCGCATCCTCCTTGGCCTTCGCGGCGGCGACAGCCAGACCCTGCGCGGGATCGCGGTCGGCGCCGGGCCGGGGCAGGGCATCTTCATCAACCTGTCCTTCGGCCTCTCGGTGGCCGAGGCGGTGCGGAGCTATCGTCTCAGCCACGCCGATTTCGCCCCGACCGATCTCACCGTGGAACTGCTCTACCTCAGCGAGGTCAAGGGCGCGGTGATGGACGAACTGGCCGCGCTGAACACCCGGCTCGGCGAGGCGCAGCGCCGGGCCGAGGCGCAGGCGATGACCGATCCCCTGACCGGCCTCGCCAACCGGCGCGGCTTTGAACGCGCCCTTGCCCGGATGCGGGCCGAGGCGCATCGCGGCGGCAGCTTCGCGCTTCTCCACATCGATTTGGATCACTTCAAGGCGGTCAACGACACCTACGGCCACGCTGCGGGGGATGAGATCCTGAGCGGTGTCGCCGGCTGTATCCGCGCGGAACTCAGGGCGCAGGATGTGACCGCGCGCATCGGCGGCGACGAATTCGTGGCCCTCGTCGCCGGCGTGAAAGAGGCGCAGACGGTCCAGAAGCTCGCGGACCGGATCATCGCGCGGATCGAAGGCTTCGCCGCCGCCCCGAGCGACGAGGCGCGTGTCTCGGCGAGCATCGGGGCGGTTCTGTCGCGGCGCGATCCGGTCCCGGACGCCGATGCGCTTCTGGCCGAGGCCGACACCGCCCTCTATGCCGCCAAGCGCGCCGGACGCGGGCGCTGCGTTGTCGCCTGAGCCCTGCGCCTTGACCTTGAAGGCCGCTTCGCGTAGCACATGCGCCACCCCGGGCGGGTATGGTGAAATGGTATCATGAGAGCCTTCCAAGCTCCAGGTGCGGGTTCGATTCCCGCTACCCGCTCCAGGAAAATCCCAAAAGAGCCAGAAGGTTAGCCGCCATCCGGGCGGCTGTTCTGCCTCTTTTGCCTCGGCAGGGGCCATCGCCCCTGCCGCGCGGAAGCATCTCCGCCAGGACGACCGGTGGCCCCAAGCCACCGGTCAGCGCCCGCCCCGCCACCGGCGGGCGCTTCTCGCCCACCGGGGCAGGCGCTGACCTCCGTGGTCTCGGGCTGAAGCGGTCTGGCTGATCCGTTCCCATGTGAGCGGGGCGACGCCAGTGGCGCCGCCTCTGTCCGCTCAAGGAGGACGGCGGTACGGCTGAACGATCCAGCCCTAGCCGCCATCCGGACGGATCATCTCGAAGACCTCGCGGACCACGGCATAGTTGCGGTAGCCGCTGCGCGCGAGCGGCTGGAAGCGGGTGACGTCGAAGCGCCCCTTCACCATGCAATCGTCGCGAAGATAAACGCCGGTCACCTCGCCGAGGATCAGGAAGTTGCCGTCGCCCTTCAGCGTCACGATCTCGGTCATCCGGCATTCGAAGGTGGCAGGTGCGCCGTCGACTCGCGGACAGTCGATGGTGGAGCATTCCGCCTTCGTAACGCCAGCATGTTCGAATTCGTCAACCTCGGCCGGATAGGTGTCGGAGGTGAGGTTCATCGCCTCCCGTGCCGCGTATTCGACGATATTCACCGCAAAGACAGCGCTTTCGCGGACATTCCTCAGGCTGTCCTTGCGGCCCGTGGAGGCGAACATCACCTGCGGCGGCGAATAGGCCGCGCCGTTGAAAAAGGAATAGGGGGCAAGGTTGTCGCCTGCCGTCCCCCGGGTCGAGATCCAGCCGATCGGGCGCGGCGTGATGATCGCGGTGAAGGGATTGTGTGGCAGGCCATGGCCGTCCTCGGGTCTGTAGAACATCTTGGCCTCATTCGGTTTGAACCGATCCTGCCCGCATGTTAGGGCCGATTTCCAGCAGATTCGGGAAGAGAGGCGCCCTTGTACAGGCTGGAGGAGGAAACCGAGGCCGACTGGTGGGAGGTGGAGGCGCTTTACGACCTCTGCTTCGCGCCGGGGCGCACGGCGCTGTCCTCCTACCGCCTCCGCGACGATGTCGCCAAGGTCGCCGAGCTTTGCCTTGTCCTCCGCGATGGCGACGGCACCCTCGCCGCCGTGATCCGCTACTGGCCGGTGCGTGTGGCCGGACAGCGCGTCCTCCTTCTCGGCCCCATTGCCGTTCACCCGACCCGGCAGGGCGAAGGCTTGGGCGGCCTTCTCATCCATGAAAGCCTCGCCGAGGCGGCGCGGCTGGGCTGGGAACGGGTGCTTCTCGTCGGCGATGCGCCCTATTACCGCCGTTTCGGCTTCAAGAAGATCGACGACGTGGTGATGCCGCCGCCGACCAACCCTGACCGGGTTCTCGCCGCGGCTTTGCGACCGGGGGCCTGGGACGGCGTGCGCGGGCAGGTGGAAAAAGATACCGAAACTCCCACCTGACGGCGGATTGAAGCGGGGGCCAACGGTCCATATCTTTCTGTCATGATGGATGAACGCACCCGCCCCGGCGCCGACGCCGCCCAGTTGCCCGCCGAGGCGCTGATCGAGATCGCGAGCCTTGCCCGCCGCGCCAAAAGCGCGAACGGCCCGCTGATCCGCGCCTTCAACAAGCTCGGCGGCGGGATGGAGACGCAATTGGCGGCGCTGCCGCCGAAGGTGCGCAGCGTGCTCGACGGCGGCACCGAGGGGCTTTTGAGCAGCGCCTACCGTGCGGCCGGGGCGGTCGGGGCGCTGAAGGCCGTGCCGGAAACCGGCGACTGGGGGCATCGCCTTGCCGTGGCCACCGGTGGCGCGCTCGGCGGCTTCGGCGGGCTCGCCACGGCGGCGGTCGAGCTTCCCGCCACGGTCGCGCTCTTCTTCGGCGCCATGCAGAAGATCGGCGCGAAATACGGCTTTGACCCGAAATCGGACAAGGCCCGGCTGATCTGCCTTGAGGTCTTTGGCGCCGGCGGGCCTTTCGCCGCCGATGACGGCGTCAACAGCGGCTTCATCGGCTCCCGCCTCGCCGTCAACAGCGGAGCGGTGCAGGCGGTAATCCGGCGCATTGCGCCCGCCGTCGCCGCCCTTCTTGGCCGCAAGCTTGCGAGCCAGGCGGTACCGGTCATCGGCGCGGCGGCAGGGGCGGGCCTCAACCTCGCCTTCCTCGCCTATTTCCGCGAGATGGCCCATGTCCGCTTCGCGCTGGAACGGCTTGCCGAAAGGAATGACGCCGCAGCGGTCGAGGCGCAATTCCGCGCCGAGGCGAATTCGATCGGCCTGAACTGACCGCCCTCAGACGTCCTGTGTCGCCAGCCAGTCCATGACCGCCGGGCGCACGTTCGAATGATCGGCCCGGCATTCGGCCAGCAGCAGTTCACGCAATTCGGCAAGGTCGATGCGCCGGATCAGGTGCTTCACGGGGCCGATGGAGGCAGGCCGCATCGAGAGCGTACGAAGGCCCAAGGCAGCAAGGCAGATCGCCTCGACCGGGCGGCCCGCATCCTCGCCGCAGAACGACAGGGGCGTGCCGTTTTCCTCGCAGCGCCCGACGATATACTGGATGAAGCGCAGGAAGCTGCTGTTCAAGACATCATAGCGCCGCCGGACCTGTTCATTCTCCCGGTCGGCGGCGAAGAAGAACTGCTTCAGGTCATTGCCGCCGATGGAGATGAAATCGACGGCGCGGAAGAAGGCATCCGGCGCATAGGCCAGCGACGGCGTTTCCAGCATCGCCCCGATTTCCAGCGCCGAGGGCAGGACATGGCCGAGCCGCTTTTCGCGCTCGGCCTCGTCGACAACCATCTGCCGGGCAACGCGGAACTCGGAAAACTCGGTGACGAAGGGGAACATCAGCGTCAGCGACCGGCCATTCGCGGCCCGCAAAAGCGCCTGCAACTGCATCCGCATCACGCCGGGCTTGTCGAGCCCGACGCGGATCGCGCGCCAGCCCATCGCCGGGTTCGGCTCCTCCACCCGCTTCATGTAGGGCAGCACCTTGTCCGATCCGATGTCGAGTGTGCGGAAGGCCACCCGCTTGCCCTTCGCGGCATCGAGGACGCCGGAATAGATCGAGGCCAGCTCGGACCTTTTGGGGACATGGTTGCGGATCAGGAACTGCAATTCGGTGCGGAAAAGCCCGACGCCCTCGGCGCCCGAACCGACGAGCGAGGGCAGGTCGGCCATCAGCCCCGCGTTCATGTGTAGCGCGATCGTCGTGCCGCAGAGCGCCGTCGCCGGCAGGTCGCGCAGGCTCGCGTAGCGGCTTTGCGCGGCGGCCTGCATGGCGATCTTGTCGCGGAAGGCGGCAGTGACTGTTTCCTCGGGGCGGAGATGCACGATGCCCTGATCGCCGTCGACAAGGATCGCATCGCCGTTCAGTGCCTCGGTGGTGATCTTCTCGGCATGGATCACCAGCGGAATCGCCAGCGCGCGAGCCACCACGGCGGCATGGGAACCGACGGAGCCTTCTTCCAGCACGACCCCTTTCAGCCGCCGGCCATAGTCCAGAAGCTCCGCCGGGCCGATGTTGCGGGCGACGAGGATCGGATCCTGCGGCATCTCGGCGCCGGTGTCGGTGCCCTGTCCGGTCAGGCGGCGGAGAAGCCGGTTGGAAAGGTCGTCAAGGTCATGAAGCCGGTCGCGCAGATAGGCGTCGGGCACCGTCTCAAGCCTGGCCCGCGCCGTCGACTGTTCCTTTTCCACCGCCGCTTCGGCGGAAAGGCCACGGCCGATATCCTCTTCCATGCGCCGGATCCAGCCGCGCGAATGGGCGAACATGCGGTAGGCTTCCAGCACCTCGCGCTGCTCCGCCCCCTGACCATCGGCGAGAGAGATCATGTCATCGACCGAAACCCTGAGCTGCTCGACCGCTTCATGAAGCCGCTTCCGCTCCACGTCCGGGTCGTCGCCGACCGGGTTGGTGATGACGACGCGCGGCTCATGCAGCCAGACATGGCCTTCCGCCGTGCCTTCCTGCCCGGTGGACCCGCGGAACATCGCCGGATGGGTATGAAGCGCGCTGAGCGCTTCGCCCTCGCCGACGAAGGCGCCAAGCTCGGTCATCTCGGCCAGCACCATGGCCACGACCTCGATCGCATAGACCTCATCGTCGGAGAACTGCCGCGCGTCCTTCGACTGGACGACAAGAACGCCGAGCTTTTCGCCAAGCCGCTGGATCGGCACACCGAGGAAGGAGGAATAGATTTCCTCGCCCGTCTCCGGCATGTAGCGGAAGCCCTTTTCGGCGGGCGCATTGCCGGTGTTGATCGGGGTCGAGGATTTCGCCACCCGTCCCACCAGACCCTCGCCAAGGCGCATCCGGGTCTTGTGGACGGATTCCTTCTTCAGGCCTTCGGTCGCGCAAAGCTCAAGCGTGTCATCGTCACGGAAGAGATAGATCGAACAGACCTGGGTCTGCATCGAATCCGCGATGAGATGGGTGATGCGATCAAGCCGCTCTTGCCCCGCGCCCGGTTCCGCAAGAGTGTCACGCAAGCGCCTGAGAAGCTTGCGACTTTCGCTTTCACTTCGTTCGGGCATTACCCCCCGTGGGGCCGAAATCAGGCCACCTTCTCCAATTCGAAGGCATCATGGAGCGCCTGCACGGCGAGTTCCATATATTTCCGGTCGATCAGCACCGAAATCTTGATCTCGGAGGTTGAGATGACCTTGATGTTGATGTTTTCGGCGGCAAGCGCCTCGAACATCCGCGCGGCGACGCCGGCATGGGACCGCATGCCGATGCCGACGACCGAGATCTTGGCGACATCGGTATCGACGACGAGGTCTTCGTAGTTGATCTTGCCGGCGCTGCGGGCATCTTCCATCGCCTTCTTGGCGCGGGCGACCTGATTGACCGGGCAGGAGAAGGTCATGTCGGTGACGGCGCCGGGATGGGCCTCGTCATAGTCCTTTTCCGAGATGTTCTGGACGATCATGTCGACGTTGACGCCGGCCTCGGACAAAGGCCCGAAGATCGCCGAGGCGACGCCGGGCCGGTCCTCGACCGTGACGAGGGTAAGCTTGGCTTCGTCGCGGGAATAGGCGACGCCAGAAACGACTTTCGATTCCATGATTTCATCCTCGTCGCAGACCAGGGTTCCGGAGTTGTCATCAGTATCCTCGAAGGAGGACAGGACGCGCAGGCGCACCTTGTAGCGCATCGCCAGTTCGACCGAGCGCGTCTGCAGGACCTTGGCGCCGAGCGAGGCGAGCTCAAGCATCTCCTCGAAGGCGATCTTGTCCAGCTTGCGGGCCTTGGGGCTGATGCGCGGGTCGGTGGTGTAGATGCCGTCCACGTCGGTGTAGATGTCGCAGCGTTCCGCGGCAAAGGCGGCGGCGAAGGCGACGGCGGTGGTATCCGATCCGCCGCGGCCCAGCGTGGTGACGCGGCCCTCGTGGCTCAGGCCCTGGAAACCGGCGACGACGGCGACCTTGAAGCCCTCGGCGAATTTTGCGTCGATATTGTCGCGCGGGATCGACATGAAGCGGGCGGCGGCGTGCTGCGAGGTGGTGTTGATCGGCACCTGCCAGCCCTGCCAGGACCGCGCCGGCACGTCCATCTCCTGCAGCGTCAGCGCCATCAGGCCAGCGGTGACGTTCTCGCCCGAGGCGACGACGGCATCATATTCGCGCGCGTCATAGAGGGGGGATGTCTGTTCGACCCAGCCGACAAGCTCATTGGTCTTGCCGGACATGGCGCTGACGATGACGATGACGTCATAGCCGCGCGCGACCTCGCGTTTGACCTTCTCGGCGGCGTTCTTGATGCGGCTGAGGTCAGCCACCGAGGTTCCGCCGAATTTCATCACGAGAAGCGGCATTCCGGCCCTCCTGGCGCCCGCAAGGTCAAATCGCGCGCTTCTTATGCGGAGGGCGGGCCAAGGGCAAGGGGCGGTTGGCTCCTAGAACGCCGGCGCCTTGCCCTGCCAGTCCTCGAAACACCCCGTCGTCGCCGGCGTCAGCGCATCGAACCGCGCCAGCAGCCCAGCCGCCGAGTCCGCCACTTCGATATCCGCCCCGCCGCCGCCCATCTCGGTCTTGACCCAGCCGGGGTGATAGATGCCGACCGCGATGCCTTCGCCGCTGAGGTCGGCGGCAAGATTGCGCCCGAGGTTCAGCGCGGCGGCCTTCGACGCGCGGTAGACATAGCTCCCACCCGGCGCCCGCGTATCCGAGGCCATCATCGACGAGATGATCGCGATCCGCCCCTTCGCGGCGCGTAGGTTTGGCATAAGCGCCTGAATGGTTTGAAAGACCCCGGTGACATTGGCCGCAAAACCCGCCGCCCAAAGCTCGGGCGGATAGCCGGTGGCGAGCGTCTGGCCCTTGTCGAGATAGACCCCGGCATTGCAGACGAGAAGATCGAGCGGCTGCCCCTCCAGCGCCCCCGCCAGCGCCCGGACCGAGGCCGGATCGGTCACGTCGAGTGGCAGAAGCCCAGCTTCGGGCCTCCGCGCCGTCCCGATAGCCTCATCGCCCCGCGCCCGACAGCCTGCCACAAGCGCCGCGCCGATACCCCGGTTGGCTCCGGTGACAAGCACCCGCATCCGCGTCCCCATCAGTTCAGTTGGTTTTCCGGCTCGGCATGAAGGGCAAGGGCGCCACCGGCACGCCGTCCTCGATCAGGCTCCGCGCCTCTTCCATCTTCGCCTCGCCGTAGATCGACCGGTGCGGCGTGTCGCCGTCATGCATGGCCCGCGCCTCGGAAGCGAAGTTCATGCCGACGTATTCGGAGTTTTCCTCGACCGTCCGGCGCATCTTGGCGAAGGCCTCCTCGACCGGGTTCGCGGGCGCGGTCAGCGTCGCCGCCGCCTTGCGGGCGGGCCGCACCGCCGGCGCCATCAGCAGCTTTTCCACCTCGGTCGATCCGCAGATGGAACAACTCACCAGCCCCGCGCCGCGCAAGCGGTCGTAAGCTTCGGCAGACTGGAACCAGCTGTCGAAGCCGTGCTTCTCGTCACAGGTGAGCGCGTAACGGATCATGCCCTTCGGGTCCGGTTGGGTCTCAACCATATCTGGCCAGTCGCAGGCCGGAATTCAAGCGTCGGAAGTCCCCAGCGCCTTTCCTGCCTTTCCCGGATCGAAGGATTTGAGCAGCGACCGAAGCTCCGGTTCGTCGACCTTCTCGGCCGCCTTCTTCGGCTTGAACCATTTCCGCTCGCGCTGGCCCTTTTCGGGAAACTCGTTGCGCATCCGGTCGACTTCGACCGGATAGACCGAGACGATGCAGGGCTGCAGGCCCGAAGTCAGCACCTTGTCATAGGCATAGACCCCGATCGGCATCGGCCAGGGAAGGCCCTCGACCCCCGCTTCCTCGAAAGCCTCGCGGAGTGCGCATTCCGACCCGCTCTTGCCCTTCATCGGCCAGCCCTTCGGGATGATCCAGCGCCCGGTATCGCGGCTGGTGATGAGCAGCACCTCATGCTCATTCTTGCCCGTCCGCCGGAAGCAAAGCGCCGCGTATTGGGATTCCGTCTCCTGGGGCGTTTGCGCGCCCATATCCAGTTTCTTCATGTCCGCTGCCTCACGGGCCAAACCTGCCCGTTTCACTCAATGCCACATCCAGTCTAACGCCGGACTATGGCAAAAGTAGCATCCAACGCCCCAATTTTCCAGCATTCTTCGGAGAATTGAACGGATCGGACGGGATTGTGTCCTCTCCCTTGCGCGGCTTTCGCGTTCGGGCAAGCTTGCGGCGACCAAGAGGGATTCGCATGACCGACGCATTCACCGCCCCCGGACGTTTCTGGCGGGGCAACCTCCACACCCATTCCACCCGCTCCGACGGTGTTCTCGAACCGGAGGAGGTCTGCCGGCGCTACCGCGACGAAGGCTATGATTTCATGGCCCTGACCGATCATTTCGTCGGCTTCTACAAATACCCGATGACCGATACCCGCGCCTTCCGCACCCCTGATTTCACCACCATCATCGGGGCCGAGCTTCATACCGGCCGGCAATCGAACGGTGAGCTTTGGCACATCCTCGCCGTCGGCCTGCCGGATGACTTCGCCCCGCCCGAGGCGCCGCATTTCAGCCCGGTCGAAGGTTCGGAATCTGCAGCTGATCTGGCGTTCCGGGCGCGGAATGCCGGTGCTTTTGTTGCAATTGCACATCCGCAGTGGTCGGGCCTCACCCTCGCCGATGCCCGCACCGTGGAGGCGGCGCATGCGGTCGAAACCTATAACCACGGCTGCTGGGCCGGCTGCGACCGCGCCGACGGCTTCGCCATCAACGACCTTCTCCTCTCCGAAGGCCGGCGCATCAACCTTGTCGCCACCGATGACGCGCATTTCTCCGAACCCGACCATTTCGGCGGCTGGGTCATGGTCAAGGCCGAGGAGAACGACCCCGACGCCCTTGTCGCGGCGCTGAAGGCCGGCCACAACTATTCGACGCAAGGCCCGGAAATCCGTCGGGTCGAGCTGACCGAAAAGACCATCGAGGTCGAATGCTCCGCCGCCGTGTCGGTGATCGTGCAGGGGCACGGCCAGGCGGCAAAGGCCGTCCACGGCCTCTCGATGACCCGCGCCTCGCTGCCGCTCGAACGCTTCCGCAAGTCGCCCTGGCTGCGCGTCACCGTCGTCGACCGGGCCGGCAAGCGGGCCTGGTCCAATCCGGTGTGGAAATAGGCCATGACCAGAATTTCAGAATTCGGCACCACGGCAGCGGGGCAGACGGTTCAGGCCGTCACCCTGTCCTCCGGCGCGCTCACCGTCCGCATCCTCACGCTCGGGGCGATCCTTCAGGATGTGCGCCTGTCCGGGGTGGATCGCGGCTTGACGCTCGGATCGGACAAGATCGCCGATTACGAAGGCCCGATGCGCTTTCACGGCTCGCTGATCGCGCCGGTCGCCAACCGCCTCCGCGACGGCCGCGCGCCCATTGCCGGGGTGGAGCATCGCTTCCAGTCCGCGCCGGGACACCCCGATGCCCTGCATTCCGGCCCGGCGGGAACCCATCTGAAGGTCTGGAACCTTGACGAAGCCGGGGCCGGCCATGTGACGCTCGGCCTGCACCTCCCCGATGGCGAGGGCAGCTTTCCCGGCAACCGGTCCCTGCGCGTGACCTATTCGCTTGCCGCCTCCGATACGCTACGGATGGAGGTCGTGGCGGATACCGACCGCCCGACGCTCTTCAACGCCGCCAATCACAGCTACTGGAACCTCGACGGCAGCGCCAACTGGCAGGGCCACTGGCTGAAGATCGCCGCCGATGCCTACCTGCCCGCCGATGCCGCCGTGCTGCCAACCGGGGAAATCGCCGCCGTTGCCGGCACCGAGTTCGACTTCCGCGAAGGGCGGATCGCCGGACCCGGCAACCCGCCGCTCGACACCTGCTTTTGCCTCTCGCGGGGCAGGGTGGCGCTGCGCCCGGTCCTTGAACTGACCGGAGTCTCGGGCCTGCGCATGGTGCTTTCGACGACCGAACCCGGCGTGCAGGTCTACGACGGCAGCGGCGCCGCCCGGCCCGGCAATGCCGGCGGCGAGGGCGTCGCCATCGAGGCGCAGGGCTGGCCCGACGCGCCGAACCATCAAGGCTTTCCCTCGGTCGCATTGAACCCCGGCGAAACCTACCCCCAGATCACCGAATGGCGGTTCGCGAAGGGCTGAGGCTATCTGGCGCGGCGATTGCCCCCGCCCGGCACGCCCAAAGCGTTCCGGGCCGCGCCCGACCCGCCCCCAGGGCGGGCGCGATGGCGCCCACCCTCGGGTCAGGCGCAACCCTCTGTTTCACTTGTGAATTTCGAGCGAAACTTGTCGCCCCAACCCCTCACCCATCGCCCTGCGTCACGCGGCGATACCAGGCGACAATCTTCGCACGCTCTTCTGGCTCGATGAAGGACACATTTGCCGGCGGCATCGCATGGCTGACCCCGGCCTGAAGGTAGATCTTGGGCGCCCAGCGGGCGATCTCGTCCGGCCGGTCCAGCATCACGCCCTTCGGCGCATAATGGATGCCCTCATAGCCCGGCTCCGCCGCGTGGCACATCGAACAGCGGCCCATGACGATGTCCGAAACCTCGGCAAAATCCGCCGCATCCGCGAATTTCTGCTGGGCCGGGGAAAGCGGCAATGCCGCTTCCGATTCCGCCCGGAAGAGGGGCGCCGTCGACAGCCAGGCGATCACGATGAAGATGAGAACGGTGGCAAGCCAGGTCCAGGTCGGGCTCCCTTTCCGCGCATGGCGGGTGTTGAACCAGTGCCGGATCGTCACGCCCATCAGGAAGACGAGGCTGGCGATGACCCAGTTGTACCGGCTCGCGAAGGCCAGCGGATAGTGGTTCGACAGCATCATGAAGATGACCGGCAGCGTCAGGTAGTTGTTGTGCGTCGAGCGCAGCTTGGCGATCTTGCCGAATTTCGGATCGGGAATGCGGCCGGCGACCAGGTCGGCGACGACGATCTTCTGGTTGGGGATGATGACCATGAAGACATTGGCCGACATGATCGTCGCGGTGAAGGCGCCCAGATGCAGAAGCGCCGCGCGCCCGGTGAAGACCTGCGTATAGCCCCAGGCCATCGCCACGAGGATGAGGTAGAGAAGCACCATCAAAGTCGTCGGATTGTCGCCCAGCTTCGACTTACAGAGCGTGTCGTAAAGCACCCATCCCAGCGCCAGCGATCCGACCGAGATCAGGATAGCCTGCCAGACCTTCAGGTCGGCGACACTGGGATCGACAAGGTAGAGGTCCGCGCCAAGGTAATAGACCAGCGCCAGCAAGGCGAAGCCCGACAGCCAGGTCGCATAGCTTTCCCATTTGAACCAGACGAGGTCGTCGGGCATCCGCTCCGGCGCCACGAGGTATTTCTGGATATGGTAGAAGCCGCCGCCGTGGACCTGCCATTCCTCGCCATCCGCGCCGCTTGCGAGGTTGCGGTCGCGGTGCAGGCCAAGGTCGAGCGCCACGAAGTAGAAGGACGACCCGATCCAGGCAATGGCGGTGATGACATGAAGCCAGCGCACCGCAAATTCCAGCCAGTCGCCGAGCACTATGAAATCGTACATGCCGCCCTCCGCCCCATCCTTTCGGGAAGCCTATACCGAAGGCCATCTTCCTGATAACTCTTCAAATGCCTCAATACTTTCAAGCGATACCGAAGAATGGGGCGGGGAGGGTGGCCGATGTCCTATGTGAACAACATCAAGATGTTCGTTCGCGTCTTCGAGCTTGGCTCGATGTCGGCGGCGGCGCGCGATCAGCGCACCTCGCCCGCCGTCGCCTCCGCCCGCATTGCCGAGCTTGAGAAACACCTCGGCATAAGGCTTTTCAACCGCACCACCCGGCGCCTGCAACCAACGGAAAACGGCCGGCTTTTCTACGACGGCGCGCGCCGCGTGCTTGAGGCGATCGACGATGCCGAGGCGGCGGTCATGGTCTCCACCCAGATGCTGAAGGGCACCATCTTCATCGCAGCGCCCCTGGGCGTCGGCCGCCGCTTCGTCGCGCCGCATGTGCCCTCGTTCAAGGACGAATATCCGCAGATCGACATCCGCCTCAGGCTTTCCGACCGCAATATCGATGTCATCGCCGAGGGCCTCGACATGGCCTTCCACCTTGGGGCGCTGGACGATTCCACCCTGAAGATGCGCCTTGTCGCCGATTGCCCGCGCGTCCTCTGCGCCGCTCCGGCCTATGTCGCGCGGCGCGGCGATCCCCTGACCGGGGCGGCCCTTGTCGGCGACCGGCATGATTGCCTCAACCTCCGCTTTCCCGGCGCGCCGGAGTTTCAGTGGACGCTCCGCACCCAAGAAGGCCCGCGCCGCTTCGAGGTGACGGGGCCCTATGAGACGGATGACGGCGATGTCCTCACCGGCTGGGCGCTCGACGGGCGCGGCATCGTGATGAAGCCGATCTTCGAGGTTGCCGATCATTTGCGGAGCGGCGACCTCGTGCCGGTCTGCCGCGACACGCCGCCCCTGCCGGTGCAGCTCACCTGCCTGACCCAGCACCGGCGCCTCCGCGACCCGAAGATCCGCGCCTTCACCGATTTCATCGTCGCAAGATGCCGCGTCGACCTCGCCCGCGCCACCGAGGGCCTGCCGGCCTTCGCATGATCCCGCACGCCGCTTGAGCCGATCCCTTCGCCCCTGTAAGGGAGGCGCGACTGACGAGGTTCGCCATGCCGCATTTCCTGACCACGACCGATGCCGACTTTGAAGCGAAGTTCGCAGCCCTCCTGACGATGAAGCGCGAGGATGCGCCGGATGTGGATGCCGCCGTGGCCCAGATCATCGCCGAGGTCCGCGAAAAGGGCGACGCCGCCGTCATCGCGCTGACCGAACGCTTCGACCGGCTCAGGCTGACGCCGGAAACCCTCGCCTTCTCACCGGACGAAATCGCGGCTGAATGCGCCAGGGTCTCGCCCGAGGATCGCGCCGCCCTCGAACTCGCCGCCGACCGCATCAGCGCCTATCACATCCGCCAGATGCCGTCCGACGAGTGCTGGACCGACGCCGCCGGCGCCACGCTCGGCTGGCGCTGGTCGCCGGTCTCGGCGGCGGGGCTCTACGTCCCCGGCGGCCTCGCCTCCTATCCCTCCTCGGTCCTGATGAACGCGATCCCGGCCAAGGTCGCCGGGGTCGAACGCCTCGTCATCGCCTGCCCGACGCCGGGCGGCGTGGTCAACCCCCTGGTCCTTTATGCCGCACGGCTCGCCGGCGTCGACACCGTCTACCGGATCGGCGGCGCGCAGGCGATCGCGGCCCTGGCCTATGGCACCGCAACCATCCGCCCGGTCGACAAGATCACCGGCCCCGGCAATGCCTATGTCGCCGCCGCCAAGCGCCGGGTCTTTGGCCGTGTCGGCATCGACATGATCGCTGGCCCGTCCGAGATTCTCGTCATCGCCGACAAGGACAATGACCCCGACTGGATCGCCCTCGACCTCCTCAGCCAGGCCGAGCATGACGAAAGCGCGCAGTCGATCCTTGTGACCGACGACGCGGCTTTCGCGAAAGCCGTCACGGCAGCCGTCGAAAAGCGCCTCGAAACCCTCGAACGCCGCGCCATCGCCGGGGCAAGCTGGCGCGACTTCGGCGCGGTGATCGTGACCCGCGACCTTGCCGAAGCCGCGAGCCTCTCGAACCGCGTCGCCCCCGAACATCTGGAGCTTTGCGTCGCGGCATCCGAAGCGCTTGCGGAACATATCACGCACGCCGGGGCAATCTTCCTCGGGTGCTGGACTCCCGAGGCCATCGGCGATTACGTGGGCGGGCCGAACCATGTCCTGCCGACAGCACGTTCGGCGCGGTTTTCGAGTGGGCTGAGCGTGATGGACTTTCTGAAGCGGACAACGATTGCAAGGATGACGCCCGAGGCGCTTGCCGCCATCGGTCCCGCCGCCGAACGGCTGGCGAAATCCGAAAGCCTTGAGGCGCACGGCCTTTCGGTCCGCGCCCGGCTCGACCGGCTCAACCGCGAGGGCTGAGCCTTGAGCCGCATCTGCCATATCGAGATCGACGATACCAACTTGCCCGCGCCGACCCCGGAGGTCGAACAGGAGCGCAAGGTGGCGATCTTCGACCTTCTCGAAGACAACAGCTTTGACCTGCCCGCCCGCGCCGACGGGGCCAAGGTCGACGGTCCCTTCCGCCTCGCGCTTGCCATCCGCGACAAGCGGCTCGTGTTCGACATCGGCAGCGAAGCGGGCGCGCGGCTGGCGGAGTTCCACCTTTCGCTCTCGCCCTTCCGGCAGGTGGTGAAGGACTATTTCCAGATCTGCGAAAGCTATTTCGAGGCGGTGAAGCGCCTGCCGCCCGCGCAGATCGAGGCTATCGACATGGCCCGGCGCGGCATCCACAACGAAGGCGCCCGCGTCCTGCAGGAACGCCTCGACGGCAAGGCCGATCTCGACATCGACACGGCGCGGCGGCTCTTCACGCTGATCTGCGTCCTGCATTTCGGGGGATAGGATTGGCGGCAGAGCTTCCGCAGTCGGTTCTCTTCTGCTGCGACCACAACGCGGTCCGTTCGCCCATGGCGGAGGGGCTGATGAAAAAGCTCTACGGCCAGCGGACCTATGTGCAATCCGCCGGCGTCAAGAACGACATGGAGATCGACGGCTTCGCCGTTGCCGTCTGCAAGGAAATGGGGATCGAGCTTGCCCGCCACCGCTCGCGCTCCTTCGAAGAGATGCAGCAATGGGGCGATGACCTTTCCGGCTTCGACCTCGTCGTGGCGCTGTCGCCGGCGAGTCAGCGGCAGGCGCTGGAATTCACCCGCTTCTTCCATCTCGACGTCGAATACTGGCCGGTGATGGACCCGTCCGGCATCGGCGAGACGCGCGAGGCCAAGCTCACCGCCTACCGCCAGGCCCGCGACCAGATCCGCGACCGCATGATCGCCCGCTTCGGCCCGCCGCCCGAGGATTCGGCCCCGTAGGATGGGCAATATTGCCCATCCTACCAGCGCACCGCAGCCCCGGCCCGCGCGCCGCGCCTCCGCACCCTCCGATGAGGTCCCGGATCAAGTCCGGGACTGCGCCCCCGCGGACCGTAGGTCGGGGTTCACCCCGACTCCCCGGACTGCCCCTTCTCCCATGCAGTTTGACAGCACCCACGCCGAAGCGGACAGTGGCCCATCCGACCGTCAGGAGAAGGGACACAAGCCATGACGCAGGACCCCAACCGGATCAGGCGCTTCGCCAGCGACTATGTCGATGCCTGGAACTCGGGCCGGCCCGAACGGGTGGCCGCCTGCTTCGCCGAGGACGGCGGAATCGTCATCAACCGGGGCGAGCCCTGGCAGGGGCGGGGCCGGGTGGCCGAGATGGCAGCCGGGTTCTATGCCGATGTCGCGGACATGACAGTCTTCTGCGACGACTTGCGGGTAGCCGGCGACCACGTGGCCTTTATCTGGACCTTCACCGGACGCCATACCGGAACCGGGCGCGCCCTTGACGTGAAGGGGTGGGAGGAATGGGATCTCGGCCCCGAGGGCACGATCCGGGCTTCGCTCGGCTGGTACGACTCCGTGGACTACGCCCGTCAGGTCGCCGGCGGCTGAGCCTTCGTCCTCCTCGCCCCCCGCCCGCCAGAATGCCCGACGCCTGTCGGGACGGATGCCATACGCCTGCGGGACGGGAAACCGACGCTGCAGGCGGGGCCTCTCCCACACCCCGCGACATAGTGCTTGAATTCCCCCGCCATCGGGCGCATTTAACGCGCGCTCCCGTCCTCGACGGGAATGGAACAATTATGGAGTGACCATGGCCAAGGAAGAAGGTCTCGAATTTCCGGGCGTCGTCAAGGAACTCCTGCCCAATGCGACGTTCAGGGTCGAGCTGGAAAACGGCCATGAGATCATCGCGACGATGGCAGGAAAGATGCGGAAAAACCGCATCCGCGTGCTTGCCGGCGACAAGGTTCAGGTGACGATGACGCCCTATGACCTGACCAAGGGGCGGATCAATTACCGCTTCAGGTAAGGTGGGCTTGCGTCTCATCCTCGGCTCGGCCAGCCCGCGCCGGAAGGAACTTCTGGCCCAATTGGGGCTGGTCCCGGACGCGGTGCGCGCCCCCGATATCGACGAAGACCCCCATCCCGGCGAGTTGCCGCGCCCCTATTGCGCGCGCATGGCACGGGAGAAGGCCGCGGCCGTTTCCGCCTCGGCGGATGAGGTCGTGCTTTGCGCCGATACCACGGTGGCCTTGGGTCGCCGCATCCTCGGCAAGCCCGCGAATGCCGGCGAAGCCGCTGAATTCCTTGTGAAACTTTCCGGCCGCCGCCACCGGGTCATCACCGCTGTCGCCGTGAAGCGCGGGACGCGGATCTGGGAGCGGGTGGTGGAAACCACCGTCAAGGTAAAGCAATTGTCCGATGTCGAGCTGAACACCTACCTCGCCAGCGGCGAATGGCAGGGCAAGGCTGGCGCCTATGGCATCCAGGGCCGCTTCGGCGCCTATATCCCGTGGCTGCAAGGCTCCTTCACCGGGGTCGTCGGCCTCCCGGTGGCCGAGACGGCGCAGCTTTTGCAGGCGGCGGGGATCGACCTTCAGGGGGGCGGCGAATGAAGGGCAGGGTTGTCGTTCTGGGGCAATATCAAGGGCTTGAGGCGGCCGCCTTGGTCGTCGACGGCCAGCTGCAGGACCTTCTGATCGCCCCCGGCGAGGCGACGGACTTTGCGCCCGGCGCGGTCCTGCGCGGCACCGTGGACCGCCAGATGAAAGGGCAGGGCGGTGTCTTCCTGCGCCTGCCCGAGGGCGCGAAAGCCTTCCTGCGCGAAACTGGCGGCCTCCGCCCCGGCCAGTCGCTTCTCGTCCAGGTCTCGGGCTTTGCCGAGCCGGGCAAGGCCCTGCCGGTGACGACACGGCTCCTCTTCAAGAGCCGCCTCGCCATCGTCACCCCCGGCGCACCGGGCCACAACATCTCCCGCCGCATCCGCGAGGAGGACGCCCGCGACCGCCTCACGGCGCTTGCGGATGCGGGGATGGAGGGTTCGCCCCACGGCCTCGTCCTGCGCTCCGCCGCCGAATTGGCCGATGATGAGGCTGTCGCCGGCGACATCGCCGCCATGCGCGACCTTGCCGACGCGATCCTCGCCGATGCCGACGGCGCGCCGGAATTGCTGCTTGATGCCCCCGGCCCGCATGATCAGGCCGGCTCCGACTGGGCCGATCCGGTGCCGGATGAGGTGGCCGAGGGCGAGGATGCCTTCGCCCGCCTCGGCATCGACGAGATGATCGAGGCGCTACTGTCGCCTTTCGTGGAGCTTCCCGGCGGCGGCCACATGGCCGTAGAGCCGACCCGCGCCCTTGTCGCCGTCGACGTGAACACCGGCACCGACACCTCGCCCGCCGCCGGCCTCAAGGCCAATATCGCCGCCGTCCGCGACCTGCCGCGCCAGTTGCGCCTGCGCGGCCTCGGCGGCCAGGTCATCGTCGATTTCGCGCCGATGCCGAAGCGCGACCGCGCCACCGTCGAACAGCAGCTTCGCGCCGCCTTCCGCGGCGAGGCGAACGAGACGAGCCTTGCCGGCTGGACCCTGCTTGGCAATTATGAGCTGCAGCGCAAGCGCGATCGCCTGCCTCTGGCGCTGATCATCAAGGAGTAGCCCCTTGGCCTGCCCGATCTGCGGCAAGGACGCCGACCCGAAGTACCGCCCCTTCTGCTCAAGGCGCTGCGCCGATGTCGACCTCGGCCGCTGGCTGACCGGCGGCTACGTCATCCCGGCCGAAGAGGCGGAGGTGCAGGGCGATGACGACCCCGACAACCCGCCCCGCCGCCCGCACTGATCCACCGACCGACCGCGGAAATTCCGCAAAAACCCTCTGGACACCCCCCGCCCGTTCGCCTAAACCCACCCCGCCGGACGCCTCGCGCCCCCGGTGCCCAGATAGCTCAGTTGGTAGAGCAGCGGATTGAAAATCCGCGTGTCGCTGGTTCGATTCCGGCTCTGGGCACCACTTAAATCCCTGAAATCGCTAGGTTTTGTTTTCATTCCGATTTCTCTTTCGGTTCGGGTTTGACGCTCTTGGCGGAAGGTTTGACAATTCGTGCCCGCCGCGCGTTCTCGGTTTCGAGAGTCGCCATGGTCTCGCGGTTCTTGGCCGCAAGGTTGGCAGACCGCGAATAGTGCCGCGCCATGGACAGGGTTTTCTGCCCCAGAAGGTCGGCAATGCGGCGCTCATCCAGCCCCGCCTCGCGCAGCGTGGTCGCAACGGTGTGCCGAAGGCCCTTGAGGGTGAGGCCCGGCTGGATCAGGCCTTCGGCCTCCAGCCCGGTCTTAAAGCGATGCCAGACGGTGGAGAAGCCGTTGTAGGTCCATTGGTCGCCACGTGAATTGGCTAGCAGGGCGGGCGCATCGTGCTGTGGCGCTTGCTTCAGGGCCAAGTGCAGCGTCGGACCAATGGGAATGGCGACTTCGACGCCGGTCTTGCCCCGCACGCCCCAGATGGTTTCGCCATCGATCTGGTCGCGCCGCAGGTTCAGCGCGTCGGACGGATCGAGGCCGGTGTTCATCAAGACGGCAAGCACCACCTTCACATGTGGCGGCGCGTGTTCGAGGACGATGTCGCATTCCTCCGGCTCCCACGGGCGGTTGGCATAGGCGAGCTTTGCGGGGCGGGGCTTCGGGATCACTCCGGTGGCGAAGTTGGCCGAAATCAGTCCCTTGGGGATCGCGAAGCGGAAGACCTCGCTCAGGAAGGTCCGAAGCATGTTTGCGCGCCGCCAGCCGATCTTCTGCGCGGCCTTGTCGTGGATGCCTGCCACCAACGGCGTGTCGATGGTGTGGATGGGCGTGTCGCGGATGGGTTCCAAAAAATCGGCGCACTGCCGGTAGTCGCGCCGCGTCGCAGGGGCGAGGTTCTTGAAATGCTCAGTCTCGTAGTAAGACTGGATCAACCCGCCCAGCGTGCCCACCTTCGGTGCCTTGGCCTTATTTGCCTCAGCGATGGCGGTGATCTTCTGGCATTCAGTGAAAAAGGCGGCCGACCCGAGCGGGGCCTTCACAAGGTCGATCTTCTGGCCGGTCTCGCGGTTGTAGCAGCGCATCCGACCGTGGCGATCCTTGAATATCTTGAAGCCCTTGATGCGCACCGTCGTCATCAGAGGCGCGCCAGGATAGCGTCGTGCGTAGTGGCCTGCGTGCCGGTCTTCACATCGTCGATCCAGAGATCGAGGTCGCGCTTGTCCCAAAGCAGCACGCCCTGGCGCAACTGGATCGGCTGGACCGGGCAGGCGATCTTGAAGTGTTTGACGGGCAGGCCCGCATAGCTGGCCGCCTCCGTCTCCTTGAACATGCGCTTTTCGATCACGCTGATGTTGAGGTTGGTCGTGGACATGGGCCTCGCCTCATTCTTTGCCGGTTTGCACGTCTGCCTGCCTGACCAGATGGCCGTCGGCATAGGCAGCAGTCTGGTTGTTTGCATCGTTGCCTGTTTGCCCGGCTGCCCGTGTGGCGGTTTGCCGGAACTTCTCCCATCCGCTCATGGTCAGGAGGCGGGTTTTCGGGGATATCGCGAGGTATTCCAGCCGCCCCTCGTTCATCAGCGCGCGAATTTGCGTAACGCTGATGCCGACGGCCTGGCTGAGTTCCTTCGGTGAAAGCAGGGGTTCTTGGGCCATGAAGGCGGTCTCCTGTAGGGTTACGCACGGAATCGCTTGCCATGCACATTCTGACGTGGTCAGAATGTAGAAACATGTCGATTACGTCATTTTGTGCGATACTTGCGCGAAGTTGCATCGACGTCAACCGGGTAACGCGGATGTCGCAGAAAACATCCGAGCTGTTCGCCAGCATGGGGGCGCGGCTCGCCATTACGCGGAACGAGATCGGCCTGTCCCAGGCGGGCATGGCCGAGGCGCTGGGTGTCTCGCACCGGGCCTATCACAGCTATGAAAAGGGCCAGCGCGGCCTGCCGGTCGAGACGCTGGTGGCGCTGCACGATCGGTTTCAGGTGGATCTGATGTGGATCCTGCTGGGCAACCGTTCGGCGCGGGTCGAGCATGACCTGAAGGCGCTGGAAGAGTTTGAAGTGTCGCTTGATACTTACATCGAAAAGCGGGGCATCAAGCTGAAGACGGAGAAGCGCGGGGCAATTGCCGCCCGCTGGTATCGGTCGTTCCTGCAGGGAAAACCGATCGACATGGACGATGTCCGTACCTGGATCGAACTACTTTCGGAGTGAAACGAGTGTTGGAAACCTCCCCGCGGTGGGACCGCCACGTACAGGCGGCTCTCGAAACCGCCTACGATGATCTGAAGCCGGTGTTCTCGGTTTTGTATTATTTCTCTGTGACTTGCTCCGCCGTCTACACGGTGGGGTGGCTCAACTTCAACCTCGGGGAGCTGCCTGCTGCCCCAATGTCATTCCACACAGTCTTCACGATCGGACTGACCGCTGTCGCAGGTATTCTCTTCGTCCTAATGCTGCCGATGTTGCTCATCGCCTTCGGCATCGACCGCCGATTGAACCGGCGGATAAGGCGGCTGGACCAGACCGCCGGCACAACCGGAAAGCATCGCTTGATTGCAATGCCAGCATTGCCTAACTTGCCGGAAGCAGCAGGAGGCACGCATGGGCAGCATCACCATCAGAAACCTTGACGACGACGTGAAGCGCCGTCTGCGCGTGCGGGCGGCCGAGCACGGTCGCTCGATGGAAGAAGAGGCGCGAGAGATCCTGCGCCAGGTGGTCACGCGGCCGACGCCGCTGCGCGACCTCGGTCAGTCCATCCACGCGCGGTTTGCGGAAGTCGGCGGCATCGATCTTCCCCAGCCGAAGCGCAGCGAGATGAGGCCGACCCCCAATTTCGAGTGATCCATGTTCCTCATCGACACCAACGTTATTTCCGAGCTGATGCGGGCAGCCCCAGCCCCCTCTGTCCTCAACTGGTTCTCCACCCAAGACCCCTCCACCCTCTACCTCTCTGCCGTGACCGAAGCCGAGCTGCGCACCGGCATCGCCATCCTTCCCGCAGGCCAGCGGCGCGAAGGCCTCAAGGCCGCGCTTGACGCTACGATTGCCGAGGATTTCGACGGGCGCGTCATGCCGTTCGACACTGATGCGGCCAAGACCTACGCTGAAATCGCTGCGGGTCGACGGTCGGCGGGGCGGCCGATTGCGGATGCGGATTGCCAGATCGCTGCAATCGCGCGGGCGACCGGAATGCCGGTCGTCACGCGCAACACACGTGACTTTGAGGGCTGTGGAATCGACGTGATCAACCCGTGGGGCGGCGAATGAACGCTGTCGAGATCGAACAGGCCGTTTCCGAACTGACCGAACAGCCCTTTGCCCGATCGGAATTCCCGTTCCAGTTCCTTGCCGCCTTCGGCAACAAGGACACCACGCTGAAGCGCCTTCACACGGGCGTGTCGAACAAGTCGGATGTGGTCGGTGTTCTTCAAACCAAGAACACCCACATCGCCACCTGCGCGCCAGGGCAAACCCTTGCCGCCCTTCGCGCCAGTGCTGCTTCCGCCTTTCAGAAAGGGCGGTTCAACCTTGCGACTGACGGTGAACCGCTGGAGGCCGTAGGTCATCCTCATTCCCAGTTCGGGCGTCACCGGCGGCAAATTTGGGCGGGGAGCGGCCTGTGAGGTTGCGGCATTGCATCCGCAGCAACTGGCGATAGCGGCCACTCGCGACTCGGTCGAAAGAGCGACGCACTGCGCAGTTGTCGGACATTGCTCTGCATCTGTCGACACCCAGCGTCTTGATCAGCCAGCGTCTTGACCAGCCAGCGAAGGGGATCGGCCCTATTCGGAAAAGCGCCCCAATGGCGAACTTCACCACAGCATTCGTCGGGTGCCGCCACCGCAGCAAACGGCTCACGCGAACGCGTTCGCGAACATTTGAATTGGGTTCCACTCAAGTTCAACCAACTGTCGCGACGACTGCTGCCCCTCCCTCGGCAGCGGCAGTTCGCGCCCCACAAAGGCAGACTCTACGGAAACCAAAGTTCTTTTTTGAGGTGGCAGACAGTCCTGCGTAACTGTAATCTGGCCACCCAAGCAAGTGGCCCATGCAGCAAGTAGCACATCATCTCCAAATACACGCACATGGCCTCGTCGGGCCAGAAAGAGATGCGTTCGCCCGCTCTGCCTATAACCGATATTATTATGGGTGCTTTTTGTCACTGCGCGCCACGTTCGCAGAGATGAACCCACAATGGGCAAAGAACCCGCACAAGAGTTATCCTGAACTTCTAAATGGTACGATTTCACGCAAACTGAAACAGGAACGTACACGTGCGAGCAAAATCGGCGATGCAGATCTGGTGCGGATAATTGATGCTGCGCTTCGTGGTATCCCAGAGATTTCCAGAATCATGACTGAAGCCAACGCGGCACGCGTTGTTGCCGACTACGAGCCCAGTATCGCTGTCGTTTTCACAGGCGGAGCGCGTTTCTCTTTGAACCAGATTGATATTGGGCGCGCACATGATTGGCACAGAAGGATCGAGATCCTGTCTGTAAGCCTTCAATCTGCTTGGAGGCAAATAAATGCCTAGGAAGTCTGATTTGGAAGCAATGCTGCGAGAGAAGGACGTAGCGCTGGCCGGTCCAATCGTTTCAACGCAGGACGACAACCCCACCTATCTGGTTTTCGTAAAGGCAAAGATCTTAGCTAACGGTCGCCGCGAGCCCACTTCATTTGCACTGAACTCAATAACCAAGGCCGCTGTTGAAATGGGTGTTCGCGTATCATTTATCATAATCGACGGTGAGCGTGAGGACCTCGATAGCAGCATTAAGACCATGCTTGTCGGCAAGTTTCCCGAATTGGTCCGCAACTCGTTCTCAACGTTTAACGGCAAGTTGGCTGATGTCTGGATCGAGCCAAAGCAGGTTCTCGAGATGGCTCAGAGAGCAGAGATTGAAAGCGCAATATCGGGCTTCCTAGGTTTCCTTGATGTGACTGCCAAGTCGATCAATTTCACCCAAGCCGAGAACATTCCTACCCCCACCGCGTTACTAAGATCAATCAGAGTTCTGGCGCCGTGCTCAGTTGACGAAATCACAAGTGCGCTTGCGAAGAACGAATTCACCGTACCTAATGAGGTCTGGCTTAACCACGCGATGGATAAACTTCGCAAATCAGGCTTTGTTCTCCGAAAGAAAAATGGTCAGTTCATTCTCACCCTCAATGGGCTTACCGCACTCGGAACGACCAAGAACCGGCTCAGCCCCGACGTCACCAGGGCGCTTGCTATGGCACAAAAGGGGAGGTAGCTTTGATGCGTGGGAGTCTCAGGCGCGGGTGTGTATCATGCCCATTTGCCAAGACTATGCATAGAAGGGCACCGGCCATGTCGCCGGAGCTCCTTCGAATCACCGTCGACATGGCCGGTGCTTGCGAAAGAGACCTTTGCTAAATGAGGCTCCCACACAACCTTCTGGAGAACGTTGGCCTGCTCACAGATGGCCCAAAGGAGCTGATCGCTTCGTTGGGCGAAGGGTGTGGCGTCGAAGAAGCGGACGAGATTGTCAGACTTTTCAGCCTGGGTCTTCCACCCGTGACGTCACTCAAAGCGCTCGCGGTCATGACCGGCTATAATCCAGGGTTCATCTGGTCTTTGGTCGATCGTCCTGAAAAATATTACAGGGTCTTTGACATTCCGAAAGGGAGGCAGTTGCGCCGGATCGAAGCTCCAAGGGTTGCGCTCAAGTTGATCCAGAAGTGGTTTTCGCTGCACTTTGAAAGGCAGTGGAAGCCTCATGACGCTGTTCATGGCTTTGTCCGAGGTCGTTCGCATCTCTCGGCCGCCCGTAAGCACGTGACTGCCGAATGGGTTGTGTCCGTCGATATTGAGAACTTCTTCCCGTCGACTTTGAAGACGGACGTTCGAGCAGCTCTGGTGCGGCTGGGATACCGATCCGAGGAGTCTCTGGCGACAATCGAACGCCTTTGTTGTCGCTATGAAAGGCTCACACAAGGTGCACCCTCGAGTCCGGTAGTGGCGAATATTGCGCTCGATCTACTAGATCAGAAGATTGCTGCGATTGCTGACCATCACGGGGTAATTTTCACCCGTTATGCTGACGATATTGTTCTTTCCGGGAGAGACCGGGCACCTGCAAATATCCTGGAAGAACTAACTGCGATTTTTGAGGGCACGTCTTGGCGCCTGTCCGCTCAAAAGCAATCGGTGTCACACCTGCCAGATCGCCTAAAGGTGCACGGTCTGCTTGTGCACGGGGAACATGTGCGTCTGACGAAGGGATATCGAAATCGGCTACGGGCCTTTCGGCACCTTTCAGATCGCGGAGCGATAAGGGAAGCTGATCAAAGACGAATACGCGGCCACCTGAACTATTCCCAGCAAATTGAGCGTGGCGGGTAGCTACTCTTCGTTTCAGAGTTTTTGGATATGCTGCGTGAGGAGGTACGAACGTCTCAGAAGGGCTGCCCGATCCAAGCGCTGCGCCTCGTCTGAACGGTCGCTTCGAGAAAAGGCTCGTCGAGGCGCGACCGATGGCAAAGGGCCGTTCGCCTACCGCTAAGGTTGGACGACGTTTGAACCTCATTTGGCAAGGCGACTGCGCCTTAGCTAGCTGCGAAAGGTGCGCTTCAATACCACTCCCAGCCGCAATCGTGTCACTGCTGAGCCTCAAAGATCACCGCGACGCGGCTTAGGATATCCACAGGCTCTCCTTCTGACAGAACCCTGCACACCCTAATAAGGTCATGCATTCGAACGCGAACGGCGGCGCGCACTTCGTCGGGTTGAGCGCAAAAGGCCCTGTAGATCGCGTCAATGCCAAGGTAATCGGGGATTTCACCCCCCGATGCGCTACGCTGGCTTACGGCCTCCTTTGCCTCGATCCAGAAGACATCCAGTTCGTGCGCCCAGGCCTCGGCCAATTTCTCGAGCGCTGGCAAGGTAAGGTCGCCAAATAGCCCCTGGCCGCCGTCTTTCGCAGGACTGTCGGTCATGAAGCCCGCAAGGGAAGCCAGCAGGGAAACAGTGCGTGCCGGGCGGATATCCCAGTGTGTAAGTTGGCCGAGAGTGCCGCGCAAACGGTCCAAGGTTGCGGTCACCTGGGCAAACTCAGGGCGGATTTCATGACGGTCGAGGTGACGTGTTTCCGCATAGGCTTGCGAGAGAAGCCGCGCCGCCTCCGTCTGATCTCCGATGATCTCAGCTCGCCCACCATCGTCACGCACTGCAAGAAGGCGAGGAGGCAAGACGGTTGGGTCTTGAGGGCTGCCAGTACGCCCCCCAAGAAGCAGGATCGTCACGGGCTGCCGTGATGCAAGCAGGCACAGTTCTGCGCCCCACAGGCCGCGCGGATTGGCGCTTTGCACACGTTCGAACACCTCTGGCGGCACCGCTCGGCGCAGCCCCTCGATCTGATCGAAGTAGTTTCCAGGCCGCAAAATCCTTGGCTTCTTGATTTGATCGAGAACCAGATCCGTCAGATCTCCGGCAGCGAACTCGACCAGCTCAGAGGGCAGATCATCCGCACCGACCCCAGAAAGCAAGGCGATGCTGGCAACACGGGCGCGTGCCTTGTGATCGGACGACAGAACAAGGCCCGGCAGATCGAAGGTGTGGTAGTGGATGCGGGAGTTCGGGCTGTCGATCCTGTCGATCCGACCCAGACCTTGGATCAGACTTTTAACGTCCGATGTCACCCCGATGATCCCAAGTGCTGGCGCGAGTTGGAGGTTGATCCCCTCCGCCATCTGAAACGTCAGGAACATGGCCCGAGGCTTCATCGTATCGACGTACTTCCCGTCGATCCCGAAGTACTCCTGCGCTTCTGCCCCGGATCGAATGTGATGCATCTTTTTGCCCGGTTTGATCTGCGCACCTGGGGCCACCACAAAAACCTCGGGACCTCGACCTCGATGCCCCGCCAGAAGGCGTGCGTACACTTCGAGCACGCCGACGCGTTCCGCAAGGAAGATTGCGTGGCCGTGCTTGCGCAGAATAGCACGCATCACTTCGGCGCGAGCCTCGTCGATGCTATCTAGGCTCGCATGGCTCAAAAGGCGCGTGATCCTGTCGCAAACAGGTGTCTGGGAGTCGTCGACCTCGGGCGACAGTTCTTCCGAAAGAACACCTTCAGGGATCACCAGTCGTCGCATGTTCTGCCTTTCGGCGCGTCGAAGGTTCTCTCCAATTGAGGCGCGTCCTCGCTGGTCGGCCTCGCTGTCGCGCTCTCGCGCCCATTCTTCGCGCGCGAAGATGATTGATGCGCGCAGTAGGGCCAGGAAATTACGGATGTGAATTCGTGACTTATCGTGAAACTTGATCTCGGTCTGGCCTGCGCGTTTCGGAGCAGCGGACACAAGCGTGATCCCAGTCGTAATGCATTCGGCTAGGGTCTTGATCCGCCCAATGATCTGGCGCTGCTGGTCGTTGAGCGCCGTGTCTTCGCGATGGCTGCGGGTCAACGGGTAAACAAATGTCCCGCTTTTTCTGTTGGCGCTTTCACCTATGCAGGCGCGCTGGCGGCGCACCACATAGGGCGCGAGGGCATCTGCCAGTCCCTCTTGCAGCGCGCTAATCTGCAAGCCGTCGGCTTCAAGCTGGCGTTCGATAGCACCGACTTCTTCCCTCAGGGTCTCTGCACTGTGGAATAGGTCCTCCTGCACACCCTGCGCTTCGATGCGACGATTGACCTGATCCAGACGCCGGACCAGTTCTCCGCGAGCGCGCACTTTGGCCATGTGCTGGTTGATCTGATCTGTGATCAACGGAGGCACATAGATCGAGGCACGCTTTTCGTGGAAAGCGAGCAGACCATCTAGCCCCTGGTTGCCCATCAACGTGGCCGAAAGACATGCCGTCCAAATGGCCGGGCTTCGTTCGAACACTAGCGAGCGCGCCGAGGGCGCGAGATAACGCGAGCTTAGCCGGTGGCTTTCATCCACGATCATCGACGCTGACGAGCGGACGGCGCGGTTGATCTCGTCCAACTCGGCGGCCTCGTCCCTTTTCTGGCGGGACAAGTGGCTGTGCTTGATCGGCTTGAAGTTTGCGGGGGCATTCGTCGTCCAGTTTTTCAATACGCTCGCGGGGATCAAGGCGAGCGAACCGAGGCGCTGTTGATCTGCCCGCTCACCCCAGGAGAATACGGTCTGCGCGTGGCTGACCGGCAGCACCGTTGCCAGGTGCTTTCCGATGTCAGTTTTCCCTGCCCCAGTCGGGGCCTCGACGAAAGCAAAGCCATGTTCGTAAACGGTGCCCGCAGCCTCATAGACCAAGTCCGCCTGAAATGGCTGTGGCGGGCGACCTGCACTCGTATTTCCAGCAACTCGCCAGGGTGTGAAGGTGGTGGCTTCGTGAACGGTCCTCGCTAACGCCTCCTCGGGTGTGACGAGCCGGATGAGCGAGCGCAGGATCTCCAACGCTGTTTCCGTCCAGTCGCGGCCCATCTCCCAGTATTGTTCGCCGACAGCGCGCCTCGCTTTCGCGATTTCCGGCCAGGCATGGGCATCGTCCATGAATTCGAGGTTCCGGCGCAGACCATTGACCGAAAAATTTGCGCTGCCCGACAGTGCAGAGCCTTCGCCGACAATCAGCTTTGCATGCAGCATTGGCGGTCTGCGACCCAGCTTTGCCTCTGCAAGCGCTGGATCGAAAGCGCGAAACTGGATGATGCCACGTTCAATAGCATCCATCGCGAGAACGGCGCGAAGGTCAGCCAAGTCGACGACTGACAGGCCCCGAGCACCGAGAAAATACTGTCGGGCTTCCTGCGCGACTGACCGCCCGCCACCCCCAAACTGTCGGCGACCGTCCGTGTTCGAACCGAAAACGATGCGGATGCTGCCTTCTGGCCGTTCTGCAAGACCATGGACCGCATCGAGCACGATCGTCAGGGAAGACAGGAAATCCTGATACCCGGTGACGATCAGGCAGCGCGGTTCCTGCAGCACGGATTTGACCAGGGCATGGACCGCGCGGGTCGCATTATCAGCCCAGGCATCGTGGCCCTGCGGGGGTGGAGCCTCTGACGCGTTCTCTTGCCGGTCACCATCGCTGGTCCGAGAAAAAAAGCGCGAGATTAGTCCCTGCCGCTCCATCTTTTTCCTTATGGCCCGTTATCGATCGCCTTGCCGGCGACGGCTTGTGAGTCTGCGGTCTGGCGATCAATCATCTTCAGGAATTCCAAGCTCTGCCCAAAGCGCGCGCGGGGCGGGAACTGGCAAATCCCAGGTCACTTCGATCGGTTCCTCCCCTGTCCAGTCGACGAACTTCGGCTGCCCGCAATAGATGAAGGGATTGACCTTGCCGTTCACCTTGTTGCCGCGGCGGATGAACAGGTGGACCTCATGGCCTTCCTCACCGCTGATGACGCGGCCATGCTTGCTGTTCTGGCGCGTCTGGTTCTGGCTGAACCATTTCAGCCGGGACGGGCTAAGGAATGCATTTTCGTAGGTCAGGTCCTGGGTCGAGACATTGGCCAGAAGCATCATGATCTTCTTCTCCGGCAATGCCTTCATCCCGGTTCGCCAGAGATTTTGCTTGTACTCTTCGCCATAGAACTCGGCGATGTCTGGCACGTAGTAGCGCTGCCAAAGCTCCAGCGCATGTGGCTTACCCACGAAAGTGGCTGACCCCTCGGCCGCTTCCCTAGCCATGGGCGTCTCGGCCAGCCGCCATTCGACCAACTCACGCACAAGCGATTCCAGTTCGCCCGATGCGTCAGGACGCGCCAGGCGCAAGCTTGAGCCATTTTGGGCCAGGTGCAGGTTAAACGCGAGTTCTTCGGCTCCTTCGGTTGGTTGCCGTCCTGCAGCGACTTCGCGCAGGCCAGCCAACGCGGCGCGAGACAAACCGCGCGGTCGTTCCATCTCGCGCAGCAGCCGACCATGAGTGGCAAAGGGCCGCTCGGGCACTGCATCCCCCATGTCGCGGACGAAGTCGAACCAACCACCATGGCCCGAAGCGCGAGGATCGAAGCTGTTGCGGAAGACTTCGACAGCCGTGGGACGGATGCCGTTCCGGTCCCGGAAGTCGATGTAGAAAGCTTCAAGCTCTGCCGCGCCTTCCTTCGGGCGCAGGAGATTGCGCAGGATGTCGATGACCTGCAGCTCATAAATGATTTCGCAGCCCTTCGGCATCTGGAACTCGCCTGCCTGCAGCGCCTCCAACTTAGTCGAAATCGAACGATCTCCTGCGCCCGCCTGCAGCAGGGTGGCAACCTTGGTAAGAAAGCTGCGGTGGTTGCCGATGTAGTCGATCACCTGCAACACCTTGCCTTCGACGCGGCGAAGACCGCGGCCAAGTTGCTGCAGCCAGATAATCGCGCTTTCGGTTGGGCGCAGCATCAGGACGGTGCCGATTTCAGGCACGTCGACGCCTTCGTTGAACATGTCGACCGCGAACAGAATATCGATCTCGCCCCGACCAAGCGCGGCCAAAGAACTTGCACGCGGGGCCGAGCTTTGGCCCGAGTGGACGGCAACGGCCTTCAGCCCGGCCGAGCGGAAGTAATCCGCCATGTAGTCGGCGTGGCGCATCGAGCAGCAAAAGCCGATCGCGGGACCGCTGGCGCGCTTGCGATGCTGTTCCAGCGCATTCAGCGCCCGCGCTTCGGTCGCCAAGGCGGCGTCAAGGGCGGTTGGATCGAATTGCCCGGACCGCCATGGGATCTGCGCATAATCGACATCGTCCGGCACACCGAAATAGTGGAATGGCGACAGATGACCCGCGTCGATCCCGCGAAACAGGTCGCATTGGTAGATAAGATTTTCACCACATAGCCCCAGCAGGTCAGCACCGTCTGTCCGGTCAGGCGTAGCAGTCAGACCCAGAAGGAAACGGGGCGTGAAATGGGAGATCAGCTTCTGATAGGTGCCGGCGGCGGCGTGGTGGAATTCATCCACGACGATATAGTCGAAATGGTCGGGGTCGAATTGGCGCAAGTGGCCGATGCGGCCCAACGTCTGGACCGAGGCAAAGAGGATTTCCGCATCCGCCTCTTTCTCGGTGCCTGTGTAGCGGCCCAGCTTGGCCTCTGGTCGCACCTTCCGAAAGGCCGCCATCGCCTGTGTCAGGATTTCGTCGCGATGGGCCACGAAAAGGATGCGGAGCGCCTTGGCGCGGATCGTGTCGTAGGCGGCCAGCCAAGTTTTGCCCAGTCCGGTCGCCAGCACGACCAAACCGGCGCGGTGGCCGTTCGATCGGCTAAGCGATAGGGCCTCCAGCGCTTCTTGCTGAATGGAGTGCGGCTCTGGCGGTGGGCCTTCCTCGGCCACCACGCGGGCAGTGAACTCGGGCATCGGCCGCGCTCTGCGGCGTTTGGCATAGGCGTCGATCCAGGCAGAAGTCAGGGGCTTCACTTCTGGGCGTGTCACCAGGTCTTCGAAAGCAGCGGCGACACCGTCAGCGGCATCCTCGGAATGCAGATTCCACTCTACCCCCTCGGTCAGCGCCGACTGCGAGAGGTTCGAGCTTCCGACAATCGCTGCCCCCCGCGCATCCGCCGCACGGAACAACCAGGCTTTGGGGTGAAAACTGAGACCGCCTGTTTCGAAAACGAACAGCTCCGCCCCTTCTAGGTCCAATAGGCGCGCTAAAGCCGTGGGATCGGTCGTTTCGAGGTAGTCGCCCACGACAATCCTCAGCCGACCACCCCGCGCCAGCATCTCACGGAACCAGGGCTCAAGGAGTGCCACACCGCTGTCCATCGCAAAGGCGATAGCGAGGTCGACAGACTTCGCTGTATCCAGTTGTTCAGCGAGCAAAGGCAAAAGCGGGTCACGCCCCCCAGTCGTCAGACGCGATCCTGATCCTTCCCTGAGATGGAAATGGCTATGGGCGGAGGAAGCGACAAAGCCCGGAGTACCGCGCCCTAGTGCTGCGCCCACCTCAGCCAGCATCGCCATCTGTTCCGGTCCGTTCAGCTCATCCCATGTCGCTACATGACGCGGCGCCGGGATCAACCCAGCCTCTCGGCGCAAACAGATCGGACAAGACATGCGTGGGTCAGACACGGAGATCCTTGGAACACAATACCACGGCGTCATTGGACGGCATTGGATGACACTTGTCCAGGCACTTGTTTTGTTTGAACAAATCGGCTTGTGCGCCGGATCAGCCGCCAATCCAGTTCTATTGCCTCCGAAAATGCCGCTCCACCCCACCGCCATCGCACAGGCCGGAGCACACAGGGCCATGACAGCCGCAGATGTCCAATGAGTCTCGAATGTCTGTTTGATTTTAGCTGCGCCGCAGCACCAGATACTCAAAGGAATGGCAGGTTTAGGTCGTTGGTGTTGCTGACGGTTCAAATCTACTGTTCTGGGAACAACCCCGGCATCCAGTCGCTCGCCAGCCTCGCCGGAAAGCTCAGCCGCAATGGCGCGCGTTGGGTGTCTGATTTCAGCGCTCCCATCGCCAGCAGTTCCGCCGTGACCTTTCGCGCCTGACGGTCGCTGACGCAGAGAAGGCCTGGCAGAGCTCCACGCTCGACCTCGCCGGACATCAGCGCTTCGCGCATAACGATATCTGCGCCCTTGGCCAGCGTGCCCTTGGCCATCTCGCCTTTGCACCAGGTCATGATCCGCTCGCGCAAGCGTTGCGGTTGCATCAGGGTTTCCATGAAGCGGACCTGGTCGATGCAGGATTCAAGGAAGAACCTAGCGAATTCGGCCAGGCGCTGTTCGGAGAGGTTGCCTCGGCCGTCAGCGCCGCCGTGGCGGGGTTCGTCGGCGGCCATCAGACGCTGTTTGTATTCTGCATCCCGGCGGGCGAGGCCCCGCGCGGCGGACCAGAGGCCATCCGAGCCAACGGTATCGCGCAGCATGGCATGTGCGACCATGCGCGAGACGCGGCCGTTCAGGTCAACGAACGGGTGGACCCAGACAAGGCGATGGTGGGCACAGGCAGTGGCGATGATCGCACCGCTTCGGCCCTGCAGCCCGTACATCTTGCGCATATGCGCCAGAAGCCGCGGCACGGCGCCGGGGCTGGGGGCGACGTGCTTACCGACCTGGACAAAGTCCGTGCGGAATTCGCCGGGGACTATGGGAAGCTCTGTGCCGTCCGGCCTGTGCACGACGAGCAATTCCGGGGGCAGGTTCTGGCAGAAGCGGCGGTGGATTTCGCGCAGGCTTTCGGGCGCAATCGGGTGGTCGGTCAGGCCACCTGTGTCGATCCAGCGCTGCACTTCGATGTGGGCGACGGCTTCAAGCTGCAGGTTCCGCTTCTCGGCATCGGCGCTGAAATCCTTGTTCAGGGCGCGTTCGATGTCGATCGGGTGGGTGTTGTGGCCCTCGATCAGGTTTGAATAGTAGCAGTTCATCGACCGGACGAGATCGGCCAGCGGCGCCCGAATGCCTTCAGGCAAGGACGATCGCAGCCCTGACGACTGGCTGGCGAGTTCGACGGCCAGGTCGCTCAGGGGAGCGCGATACCTTGACGCTTCCTCAGGGATCAGCGGCTCTACGATGGTGATCGCTTCGCCCTTGTCTGCTACAGTATCGGTCGACATGGCGCCCCTAGATGCAAGGCCCGGCGGCCCTGTTAGAGTTCCGGTTCATGTTCCGGGCTCGGCGAGGAGCTTAACGCACTTAACATCAATAAAATAGGGCAAAAATCTGTAGCGTGATCTCAGTGAAGGCCCGATCTGTTCCGCTAGAGGTTCCGTTTCAAGTTCCGTTTCCTTCTGCCCTAAAGTTCATGCCCCCAGTCCCGTTCCCTCAGCGCCGCCTCAGCCGTTCTTCGGCGGCCTTCGCTTGCTTCAAGCTCTCGTTCAGCTGCCTGTCGATCGCCCCTAAGTTCGCGGCTTCGCTCAGCAAGCCACGCAAGGCCGTCATGGAATCGATCTGCGACTGAATGAGCAGCGAGACGCATTCGGCCAAGCCATCGATCCTCAGCCCCATCCGGTTGGTCGAGCGTGCTTCCAAGGCGCGCAAGGCCTGTACCGAGGTTTCGGAGGCTGTCGCCAACCGTTCGACGTAGCCAAGCAATTCGCGCTCCAGCGCTGTCAGGGGCGTCTGCATTCATTTCTCCTTTATCTGAATGCACAACACCGATCCCTGATCGCTGATCGCGCATGTCTGAATACTCGCCCGTGCCGGGTCGGTCAGAAGGTAGGTCGTCCCGCCCTGGTCGATCCGCTGCAGGCCAAGGCGCGCCAGTTCCGACTTCGAAAGCATCGCGCTCCAGAACCAGCTCAGTACGAGCAGTGCCGTGATCGCGGCGGTCACGGTCGCCAGAAGGATCACCGGCGCCAAGGTCAGCCAGCGCGTGATCCGGTGCTGGAAGCTCTGCATCGTGCCCGAGGTCGCGTGCAGAAACATGCGGGTATCGGCCTCGATTGTATCGCGCGCGTGCGTCGCAATGGCCGTCAAATCGCTCCTGAAGCTCTGCAGCTGGGATGCCATCAAGGCGGCGTTCTCGTGCCGCAGGGCCTCCAGATCCGCGTTCAGCCTCTCGCTGAGCCGCGGGGTCGGCTTTCCAGTCGTCATGAAAGATGTGTCCTTTCAATCGCCAGCGCTCGCCCGTGTCGGGGTCCTGGACGGTGAGGTATTCCTTGCCCGCACGCGGGACGGTGAAGCCGACATCGGTCATCAGCGCGACCATGCTGGCGCGGTCGGTGATGGTGCCGACGGAAATCTCGTCGAGGATCCAGGATTGGACCTCCTCGCGGGTCTTGGCACGCTGAGGGGTTTCGAGGACGGGCTGAACCTCCTGCGCGCGGCGGGCGTCCATCGGGTCGGCCCAGCCGTGGGCTTGGTTCATCAAGTCGCGAAAGGAATCGAAGGCGGTCTGATAGCCTGGCGGGGCGATGTTCAGGCTGCGGCCCGAGGACAGGTCGAGGCGCGGGGTGCAGAAGTGCAGCTCGACGCGGCCCTCGTGGCTGTGGCGGACCCAGAGGATGTCGAACTGCTCGGGGTCAAGCCCCGCGAAGGCGAGCTTTTCGAAGCCGTCCATGACCTCGGCCTGCTGCGCCTCGGTCGGGGCGTCGTCGGCGGCGAAGCTGATGACACCGGCGCGGTAGGTCCAGGCGTGGGGGTTGGCGTCGATCAGCGCCTCGGTCCGGTCGGGGTTGCCGCGCAGGACCTCGGGGCGCGGGTTGCGGATCGTGTGCGTGGGCTGGCCAGCCTCATCGCGGATCAGGTCGCGGTTGGCATCGTAGGCCAGGATCTGATCGGCGATCAGATAGCCGACGGGGCCGGACCCGCGCCCCTGGCTGTTGGGGAAGAACTTGATCAGCATTCGCGGCCCTGGGCGAGGAGCCGGGCAAGCTGACGCTCGACTGACAAAAGGCGGCGCGCGACCTCGACCGCGTCGATCGTGGGGGTGATGCCTGCGGCTTGGGCGCGGTTCAGCCAGCGGGCGATCTGGTTGAGGTTGCCGCCGATCCGCCCGACGGCCAGCACCAGCGCCGGATCGACGCGCGGGGCGGGCTTGCGGCGGCGGGCATCTGTGCGGCCAAGGGCTTCGCGCAGAAGGGTCGCCACCGGGACGCCCGCCGCTTCGGCCTTTTGCCGAAGCTCGGCCTTCTCGGCCGCCGTGCAGCGGAACACGAAGGTGTCCGTCAGCGCGGGCTTTTCGCGGGCAGCGCCCGCGCCGGTGGGGTTCGAAGGGGAGGCTTGCCACCCCTCGCGAGGCCCCGTGTCAGCAGCGCCAGCGTATGACACGGGTCGCCTTGCTCCCTGCTCATCCCGCATGACGCTGCTCCAACTTCCCGGCTTCCTTCCCGGCAAGACAGCGCAGCTGTCGCACCTGCTCCCGCCATTCCGGGCTTCCCCTTGGTGCGGGGCTTCGGGCCGGAACCCAGAAGCCGCGATGATGGCCGTTCACCGCCAAGGGCAGGCTTCGGTCGAGTGTCGCCAGCCCTTCTTGCGCCAGTCGGTCGTTCCAGTCCCGGGCAAAGCAGATGCCCTGCGGAACGAAAACGAGCTGTGACGGCGGGGCGCTGCGGGCCGTGGCTGTGCCGGATTGCCCCTTCCCGGGCAAATCCGGCGCGGCAGCGGCCGTTCTTGGTTTAAGTTCCTTTTCTTTGTTCGGGGGGCGTTCCTGTCCCCCTTTTGCGGACAGATATGTCCCCTCGGGCGGACAGGATTGTCCCCCTTTCACCCGGGAAAGGGGGACGATCTTGTCCCCCTCCCGCCGCCGCTGCGTGGCGCGCCGCAGGGCATCTTCGGTCGGGCGGTAGCGCGAGGCGTTGCCGCGATTGGTGCCGCGCACGACGGTCAGATGGCGTCCCATCGCTGGCTTGTTCAGGGCGCGCTTCACAGACTTAGCATGCCGCCCAAGCGCCGTGCCGATCGTCTCGAACGACGGATGGCATTCGCCGGTGTCATGGTCGGCATGGGTCAGCGCCAGATAGGCGGCGACGCGGAAGGCGTTGTCGTCGAGCGACTGGTCGAGGACGAGGTCGAGAAGATACTGCAGCTTGACTTGGCAAAAGGGCAGAATGTCAGACATGCAGGCCCCCGACGATTGCGCCGGACTCTGCGCTTTGGTATCCTGTCAGGACAGTGAGTTTGAATGCGCCGTCGAGGTGGGTGGCCGCCCCCTCGACGGTTTTTCTTTGCCCCGGATCGGCGGAAAACCGGTTTGACAATCGCCCCCTAAGTGCTTGATTTCCCGTAGGGGGTTTGACAGGAAAATGCCGCGCAACCGATTGATTTTCTGCGCCGGTGGACGGCTTGAAAATCCGCGTGTCGCTGGTTCGATTCCGGCTCTGGGCACCACCGTACTTCCCTTCCTCAGGGTCTGCTAGATGCCCAGCACCCGCCCCGCAACCGTCTCAAGCTTCGCCACCAGCGCCGGATCGCGCTTTTCTGGCGCCGTCATTACCGCATGCTCCAGCGCCTTGTCGCAGCCGCAGGGGCAGGGTGTCGGACGGTCATTCAGGCGTGAGGGCAGGGCGGTTACCAGCGCCTTGGCATTCGCGGAGTTTGCCGTCAGCGTTCGGACTACCGCCGCCACGTCGACCGCGTCGTGGTCGGGGTGCCAGCAGTCGTAATCGGTGACCATGGCGACAGAGGCGTAGCAAAGCTCGGCCTCGCGGGCGAGTTTGGCTTCGGGCATGCCGGTCATGCCGATGACATCGGCGCCCCATTGGTCGCGGTACATGCGGCTTTCGGCGAGGGTGGAGAATTGCGGGCCTTCCATGGCAAGGTAGGTGCCGCCCCGGTGGACACGGACGCCCTCGGGCACCGCCTCGGCTGAGAGCGCCGATAGCCGGGCGCAGGTCGGGTGGGCGAGGCTGACATGGGCGACGCAGCCGGTGCCGAAGAACGATTTTTCCCGCGCGAAGGTGCGGTCGATGTACTGGTCGACCACGACGAAGTCGCCGGGCGCCATCTCTTCGCGGAACGATCCGCAGGCGGAGACGGCGATGACATCGGTGACGCCAAGCCGTTTCAGCGCGTCGATATTGGCGCGGTAGGGCACGGCGGAGGGCGAATGGACATGGCCGCGACCGTGGCGCGGCAGGAAGGCCATGTCGACGCCGTGAAGGCGCCCGGTCAGGATCTGGTCCGAGGGCGATCCCCAGGGGGTTTCGACCGTCTGCCACTCAGCGCCTTCAAGACCGTCGATCTGATAGACGCCCGATCCGCCGATCACCCCGATCCTTGCCGCCATGAGTTCCCCCGGTGGTTGTTCCGGCCTCAGCCTATGCGCGGCGTCGCGCGGAGGGAAGGCCGGCTGCACGGAATGCGGCGTGACGCAAAGAAATCCGGCGGCGGCCCTTTCGTTCGCGCGGGTTAGCGCTATCTTTCCGGCAAGAGCAACAGGAGCCTCGCATGCAGTTGAAGATAAACGGTACGGTCTATGAGGCCGATGTTGAAGATGACATGCCGCTTCTCTGGGTGCTGCGCGACGTGATCGGCCTCAAGGGCACGAAATACGGCTGCGGAGTTGCGGCCTGTGGTGCCTGCACTGTTATGGTGAATGGCGAGGCGGTCCGGTCCTGCCAGACGCTCGCCGGCGATCTGGCGGGGGCGGAGATCACCACGATCGAGGGGCTGGGTAGCCCGGAAGCGCTTCATGCCATCCAGGCGGCCTGGGTCGAGCATCAGGTGGCGCAATGCGGCTATTGCCAGTCCGGGCAGATGATGCAGGCGGCGTCCTTGCTGGCGGTGACGCCCGATCCGACCGATGCCGAGATCGACGAAGCGATGGAGGGCAATCTTTGCCGCTGCGGCACCTATCCCCGCATCCGCGCCGCGATCCACGCGGCGGCGGCCTCCATTCAGCAGGAGGGTTGAGCGATGGGCAAATTCGGCAGGATCGCGCGGCGGTCATTCCTCATCGGCTCGGCGGCCATCGCCGGGGGCGTGGCCTTTGGCTATTACAGGTACAAGAGCCCGGTCGATAATCCGCTTCTGGACGGGCTGACGCCCGGCGTGGCGGCGCTGACGCCCTATGTGCTGATCGACGAGGCGGGCGTGACGCTCATCACGCCCCGGATGGACATGGGGCAGGGGGTCTATTCGCTTCAGGCAATGCTGATTGCCGAGGAGCTGGACATCGGCCTTGATCAGGTGCGCGTCGATCCAGGTTCGCCGTCGCCCGCCTATTACAACACGGCGCTGTCGCATGAGGCGGTGCCCTTCGATCCGCGCGATACCTCGATGGTGGCGGAAACGATGCGCGGCGTTGCCGATGCGGCGATGAAGTTCATGGGGATGCAGATCACCGGCGGATCGACGACGACCCCGGACGGGTATGAGAAGTTGCGCATTGCCGGGGCCGTGGCGCGCGAGACGCTGAAGGCCGCTGCCGCGAAGCGGACGGGCGTTGCCGTTGCTGACCTCAAGACCGAGGGCGGCGCGGTGGTGCTGCCGGATGGCACGCGGCTTGACTACACCACGCTCGCGGGCGAGGCGGCGGAGGTGGAGCCGGTGACGGAGGTGACTTTGCGCGACCAGTCGGAGTGGCGGCTGATCGGGAAAGAAGTCCGGCGCATCGACATCGTGGCGAAATCGACCGGGACGCAGGTCTATTCCATCGACCTTGAGCCGGAGGGCGTGGTCCATGCCGCCGTGCGGCTGAACCCGCGCCGGAGCGGGGCGCCTTCAAGCTATGACGCGGGTGCCGCTGAAGCCATGCGCGGGGTCGAGAAGATCCTGCCGGTGACGGGCGGGCTGGCGGTTCTGGCCGACAACACCTGGCGCGCCTTTCAGGCCGCCGATGGGATCGAGGTCGAATGGCCTGCCGCCGCCTATCCGGCGGAAATGGAGGGCCATTGGGACTTGCTGTCGGCGGGGTTCACTGCCGAGAACGTCGACGCCACGCCGCGCGAGGCGGGCGACGTGGACGCGGCGTTGGCTGGGGAGGGCGTGGTCAAGGCCGAATACCGCGCGCCCTACCTCGCCCATGCGCCGATGGAGCCGGTTTCGGCCACGGTCCTAGTCGGCGAGGGCCGCGCCGATGTCTGGACGGCGACGCAGATCCCGCGCTTCACCCAAGCCAATGTCGCCAAGGTCCTCGGCCTCGCCGATGAGGCGGTTCATGTCCATGTGCAGATGGCGGGCGGCAGCTTCGGCCACCGGCTTGAGGATGATGCGGTGCGTATCGCCGCCGAGATCGCCAACCAGATGAAGGGCCGTCCGGTCAAGCTGACACTGAAGCGCGAAGAGGACATGGCGACGGATTATCCGCGCCAGATCGCCATGGCGCGGGCCGAAGGTGCCGTGGCCGACGGCAAGGTCGTGGCCTTCGATCTTGGCATTGCCATGCCCTCGGTCATCGCCTCGCAGTTGGGGCGGCAGGGGATCAGCGTTCCCGGCCCGGACACCCAGATCACGGCGGGGGCGGGCGACCAGCCTTTTGCCATCCCGGACTACCGGGTGACGGGGTTCCGCGTCGCCGGCCTTGCCCCGGTCAGTTCCTGGCGGTCTGTGGGGGCTTCGACGAACGCCTTCTTCCACGATTGCTTCCTTGACGAGCTGATCCACGCCGCAGGGGCCGATCCCCTGGCAGAGCGTATCCGGCTGATGGACGACCCCGAGGGCGTGAAGGTGCTCGAGACGGTGGGCGAGATGTGCGGCTGGGGCGCGGAGCTTCCGGCGGGCACCGGGCGCGGCATCGGCTTTTGCCGCTCCTTCGGGGTGCCGGTCGCCGAGGTGGTCGAGGTGCGCCAGACCGAGGCCGAGGTCAGGATCGAGACGGTCTGGATCGCGGCAGGGGTGGGGCGCGTCATCGACCCGGTGAACTTCGCCAACCTCGCAGCGGGCGGGGCGATCTTCGGGCTTTCCCATGCGATGAGCGCGGAAGTTACCTATTCCGACGGCATGGCGGAGCAGACGAACTTCGACGCCTACGAAGGGATGCGGATGCCGCAGGCTCCGGCGATCGAGGTGAAGGCGGTCGAGGGCCTGGGCCGGGTGCGCGGGATCGGCGAGCCGCCGGTGCCGCCTGCCGCTGCCGCGCTCGCCAATGCGATCTTCGCGGCGACGGGCCGGCGGATCAGGGAACTGCCCCTGTCGAAGTCGGTGGATTTCGCGTGAGGCGAGGCTTCAGACGTCGATCCTCAGCCCGTCGCGGCCAAGGTGGAAGGGACCCTGCCATTCGTCCCTGATGCCCGTCCGCCACTCGGCCTCGCCATAGGCGGGGTCGTCGGACGGGATCAGATGGTGCAGCGCCAGCGCCTTCACCCCTGCCGCCGTGGCGATCCGGGCCGCGTCGGCGGCGAGCGTATGGGCGCGGAGCCAGTGCTTCATCAGCCGGTCGTCGCCATTGCCGATCCGCGCCATCAGCGCCGGCAACGCCTCGCCCAGCATCGCCTCGTGGATCAGGAGGTCGGCGCCTTTGGCAAAATCCGCAAGCGGCGGGAAATGCGCGGTGTCGCCGGAAAAGACCACCACTTTGCCGCCGCCTTCGAAGCGGTAGGCGAAGGCCGGGACGGGCGGATGTTCGACCGCGAGGGCGGTGACACTCAGCGGGCCGAGACGGAACGCTTCCCCCGGCGTGACCACATGAAAGCGGATCAGGCTTTCAAGATCGGGCCGCCCCTCGTCCGCCAGCCTTATGTCGATGTCGAAGCGCATCGAGGCGAGGAAATGTCCCCAGTAATCCGCAAGCCCCTCCGGCCCCCAGACATCCACCGGCGTCTTCAGCCCCGCCGTCCAGGCGGTGTGGAGAAGCGGGCCAAGCTCCAGATAGTGATCCGAATGCAGATGCGTGATGACGATCTGGTCGATGTCCTTGAGCTGCATCCCCTGATCGACCAGCCCGCGCGTGACGCCCAGCCCGCAGTCGACGACGACGCGCTGGCCGGCAAGCGACAGAAGGCTCGATGTCGGATTGGTGGAGCCGGGCCGGATCGCCGGCCCGCCCTTGGTGCCGAGAAGCGCGACGAAATCCCCCATCAAAGCGCCCGGAACCCGGAGTCGAGTGCGTCGAGGATCACCTGCGCGTCGGCCTCGGTCAGGACGAGCGGCGGCGACAGGATGATGTTCGGGCCGGAGACGCGGACCATCGCCCCCGCCTCATAGGCTGTCTTCTGCACCTTGCCCGGCACCGGCTTGTCGGCAGGCTTCTTCGTCGCGCGGTCGGCGACAAGCTCGATCGCCAGCATCAGCCCATGGCCGCCCCGCACATCGCCGATGACCGAATGCTTGTCCTTCAATGCATTGATCCCCGCCCAAAGCTGCGCTCCGCGCGCGGCGGCATTCACCCGCACATCCAGCCGTTTCGTCTCTGCAAGGCAAGCTAAGGCCGCCGCCGCACCGACCGGATGGCCAGAATAGGTATAGCCGTGGCCGATGGCGGCCTTGCCGCTTTCGTCCTTCTCGAAGACTTCGGCGACTCCTTCGGCGATCATCAGGGCGCCGAAGGGGAAGTAGCCGTTGGTGATTGCCTTCGCCGTACACATGAAGTCTGGCTTCACACCCCAGAGCCGGCTCCCTGACCAGGCCCCGGTGCGGCCGAAGGCGGTGATGACCTCGTCGGAGATGAGAAGGATGCCATGCTTGCGGCAGATCGCCTCAACCCCCGGCATGAAGCTTTCATGCGGCGGGATCACGCCCCCGGCGCCAAGGATCGGCTCCATGATGAAGGCGGCGATGGTGTCCGCGCTCTGGAAGGCGATCTCGTCCTCAAGCTGCTGGAGGATCAGCTGCGCAAGCTTCGCCGGATCGCTTTCGTTGAAGGGGTTGCGGTAGGTGTAGGGCGCCGCGATGTGGTGGCAACCAGCCAGCAGGGGCTCATAAGCCGTGCGGAAATTCGCATTGCCGTTGACCGAGGCGCCGCCGAAATGGGTGCCGTGGTAGCCCTTCTTGAGGCTGAGGAACTTCGTCCGTCCCGCCTGACCCCGGATCTTGTGGTACTGGCGGGCAAGACGCAGCGCCGTCTCGACCGAATCCGATCCGCCCGAGGTGAAGAAAGCCCGCGTCAGCCCGTCCGGGGCGAAGAAGTCGCGCAGCTCCTCGGCCAGTTCGATGACCTTGTCGTTCGAGGTGCCACGGAAGGTCGAGTAATAGGGCAGCGCCTCCAGCTGACCCGCGATGGCGTCCTTCACCGGCTGGCAGGAATAGCCGAGGTTGACGTTCCAGAGGCCGCCGACGCCATCGACAACCTCATGCCCGTCGATGTCACTGATCCTGACGCCCCGCGCCCCGGTGACGATGGTCGGCGCATTGGCGAGGCTGTCCGCCGGCGAGGTCATCGGATGCCAGAGGCTGCGGGCGTTGTTGGCCTTGAGGAAGTTTCCGTCTTTCATGGCTTGGCCTTTCAATATGCGTCTATGGTTGCGGGGGCGGCGCGCTCGGGCGGGCGCCCGCCCCATTTCAGGGTGAGATCGTCTGCCCCCTTGAGCGCCGCGGCGATCATCTCATCGCGGAGGGCTGGCGTGACGCGCGTGGCGGGGGCGGCGATGGCGAGTGCGGCGATGCAATCGCCCTGGCTGGCAAAGACCGGGGCGGCGAAGGAATGCACGTCATTCTCGAAAGCGCCGACCGATTCGGCGTAGCCCTGCACACGGATCGTCTCAAGCCGGGCGCGGATGCGGGCGGGATCGGTTTCGGTCTGTGGGGTGAGGGCGGGCAGCGGGCGACCCAGTACCTCTTTTTGCAAAGCCGGCCCCGAATGGGCAAGAATCACCAGACCCGACGAGGTGGCATGGAACGGCAGCGTCTCTGCGTCATGCAGGATCACCCGGGTGCCGTGGCGCTGGGCATAGGCAAAGCTGATAAGCTCCACCCGACCGCCGACCAGCATCGAGACATGGGCGGATTCGCCGGTGCGCTCGGTCGCCTCGACCAGGACCGGCTGGACGATGCTCTTGTAAGGTACGGTTTCCTCGCGGAGTGCCGCAAGCCGCAGCACGGCAGGGCCGATCCGGTACTCGCGCGACGGCTCCACCTGCTCGACCAGCCCGTAGGCCTGAAGCTCGGTCATCAGCCGGTGGCAGGTTGCCTTGTTCACGCCGGAGTGGCGCGAGACGTCGGAAAGACCAAGTTGCGGGCGCACGCGGGTGAAGAGGTCGAGAAGCTCCAAAGCCTTGCCAACAGTGCCCATCTTTTCGACCCTTTCGTTGCGGATGAAACGAATTTCTCTACCCGCGCCCCTTTTTTGTTGACAGATCGGCACGGCCTCTGTCAATTTAAATTTAAACCAGTGGTTCAAATAATGAACCGACAACCCAGGGAGAATGCAATGAGGAAATTCGGTCTTCTTGCCGGCGTGGCGACGATCGCGCTTTCAGCCTTCGGCGCGCTGCCGGCCGTCGCGGAGTATCCTGAAAAGCCGGTGACGTTCATCGTGCCCTGGCCGCCGGGGGACCTTGAGGACGTGCTGACGCGGATGATTGCGGAAGAGTTCCAGAATGACCTCGGCGCACCGGCGGCGGTGGTGAACATGCCGGGCGGCGGCGGGGTCGTCGGCGGCGTGAAGGTCGCGACGGCGGCGCCGGACGGCTATACCATCGGCTCATTCGTCGTCGGCATCCCGACCGTCAAGACGATGGGCGCCGACGCCCAGATCGCGGCGGATGCGCTGGAGCCGGTCGGCATCTTCCTGACTTATCCGTTCCTGATCGCCGCCAAGAAGGACGCGCCTTATTCGACGATGCAGGAACTGGCGGAATACACCAAGTCGAACGACGTGCGCCTTGGCCATTTCGGCTACGGGCTTGAGCCGACGCTCCTGACCTTCCGGGCGATGGACGGGCTTGGCGGCAAGTTCGCGGCCGAGGCGGCCTTTGACGCTGTCGACTGCTCGACCCTCGCCAATGGCGATGCCGATGTCATCAACACCACGGCGCAGCTTGTCCTTTCCTGCATGGGCGACATCAAGGTTCTGGCGACCATCACCGGCGAGCGCACTGCGCTGACGCCCGACGCGCCGACGCTGAAAGAGGTCAACCCCGAGCTGGACGTGACGCTCTGGAACGGTCTCTTCGTGCCGAAAGGTACCCCCCAGGAAGTCAAGGACAAGATCGCCGCCGTGGCGCAGAAGGTCGTCGCCTCGCCCGCGGCGCAGGAGATCGCCAAGACCACCGGCGCGCTCGTCTACTGGCAGCCGCAGGCCGAGGCCGCTGAACAGGTCGCAAGCGACATGGTCAAGCTCAAGGCCGTGCGCGAGGCGCTTGGCGTGACCGAGTAACGGACGAGGGTAGGGCGCGGGAGGCCGCGCCCTTTTTCTGCAGGGGGGAGATGGTGGTGGAAGAATCCGAGGCAAACCGGCTGGAAAGCCTGCTGCTCAACCTGATCTTCGCAGCGGTGTCCGCCGTCCTGCTGGGGCTTCTCTTTGTCGCCACCAAGCAGGGCTCGGCCAACGCGGGCTGGTGGACGCGGCCCGCGCTGGCGCCGGGGGTGGCGCTGGCGCTTCTCCTTCTGGCGAACTTCCTGTCGCTCTTGCGGGCGGTGTCGGACCTCAGGTCGGCCCCGGCCACGGCCGAGGAATGGGTCGATGCGCGGGCGAAGATCGCAGGCTGGCTCCGGCCGTTCGAATTCCTCGCCTATTTCGCGGCCTATCTCTGGGCGATCCATGTGATCGGCTATGTCGCCGCGACGCTTGCCTTCGTGCTCTGGCTCCTCTTCCGCGTCGGTCTGCGCACATCGGTCTGGCTTCTGGTCGGCGTGGCGCTGGTTGCCGCGCTGGTGCTGATCTTCCGCATGGGCCTCGGCGTCTGGATGCCAGCGCCGCCGCTTTACGACATCTTTCCTGACGGCGTCCGGGAAATCCTGATCCGCTGGTTCTGAGGGGGCACGATGGACTTTCTTCTCACCGGATTGATGCAGCTCGCCGATCCATGGCTTGCCGGCGTCATGGTCTTTGGCGCGATCCTTGGCGTCGTGGTCGGCGCCATTCCCGGCGCCGGGGCAGCCGTCACGATCTCGATCCTCTTGCCCTCGACCTTCGGGATGGACCCGCTGTCGGGGATGACGCTGCTTCTGGGGGTCTACTGCGGCTCGGCCTATGGCTCGGCCATCCCGGCCGTTCTCCTCAACACGCCCGGCTCGCCGGTCGCGGTTCTGACCGCTCTTGAGGCCAAGCCCTTTGCGGACCGGGGCGAGGCGCGGCGCGCCATGTCGCTGGCTTATTCCTCCTCTTTCGTCGGGGGCGTTCTGGCGGTGCTGGCGCTGATGTTGCTGACGAAGCCCCTGGCGCTCATCGCCAAGAACTTCGGCTCGGCGGAGTTCGCCATGCTCGCCATCTCCGCCCTTGTCCTCGTCGTCGTCGGCCATACCGGGCGGCGGCTGGAGGCGATGGCGGCCCTCGCCTTCGGCCTTTTCCTGGCGACCGTCGGCATCGAGACCGCCTTTTCGACCCAGCGCTACACCTTCGGCCAGACCTGGCTTCTGCAGGGCATTCCGCTGGTGCCGCTGGTCATCGGCCTTTTCGCCATGTCCGAGGCGCTGGTGCAACTGACCGGCCCCGGTGGACGCAGCAAGGAAGTTCCGCTCGCCGGGCGCTTCTTCGACGGCTTCCTTGAGGTGCTGAAGTACCCGCGGACCCTTTTCGGCTCCTCCTTCGTCGGCATCATCATCGGCATCATGCCGGGCGTGGGCGAATTCCTCGCGCAGCAGGTAAACTACGTCTGGGCGCGCAAGCTTTCGCCCGAGGGGCATCTTTTCGGCAAGGGCTCGCCCGAAGGCATCATCGTCTCCGAGGCGACGAACAACGCCGTGCCGCCCGCCGCCCTCATTCCGATGCTGGCCCTGGGCATTCCGGGCGAGGAACTGACGGCGATGATGCTTGCGGTGTTCCTTGTTCACAACGTCATCCCCGGACCGGACCTTTTCATCAACCGGCCGGAGTTCGTGGCGGGGCTTTACTGGACGCTTCTGGTGATGAACTTCGTCATCATCATCTTCCTGATGTTCGCCACGAAATGGATCGCGAAGGCCGCTCTCGTCGACAAGCGTTTCCTTGGCGTCACCATCCTGACCCTGTCGCTGATCGGCACCTATGCCTCGAACTACAACTTCTCCGACGTCGGCATCGCCATGTTCTTCGGCCTTCTCGGCTATATCCTGCGCTCGCACCTTTGGCCGCTGACACCGCTGCTTCTCGGTCTCGTCATGGGGCCGATCGTGGAGGGCCGGTTGCGGCAGGCGCTGGGCGGCGCCAACGGCGATCTCGGCATCTTCGTGGCGCGCCCCATCTCGGCGATCATCGTGGGCGCGCTGTCACTTCTCATCATCCTGTCGGTCCGCGACAGCCTGAAGAATCGCAAGTCCCGCGCCGCCTGGCAGATCAACGAAAGCTGACGGCGCGAGAGACCCTGACGAAAGGCCAGACCCATGCTTGACGTGACCCGGATCGAGGCGCTGCGCCACGCACCCATCGCCCCGGTTCTTCATGTGATCGACGGCACCTCGCGCCCGTCGCGCGACGGTGCCACCTCCGAGGTGATCTCGCCGCTCGACGGGCGGGCGATGGCGGTGATGGCACGGGGAAAGGCGGTTGACGCCGAGGATGCCATCGCCGCCGCGCGCCACGCCTTCGAGGATGGCCGCTGGTCGGGCCTGCCACCGGCTGAGCGCAAGCGGATCATGCTGCGCTGGGCCGGGCTGATCGAGGCGCAGGCGCTGGATATTGCGGTCCTTGGCGTCAGGAACAACGGTACCGAAATCGGCATGGCGCTGAAGGCGGAACCAATGTCCGCCGCCGCGACGATCCGCTACTACGCCGAGGCGACCGACAAGATCTATGGCGAGATCGCGCCGACGGGCGATGATGTCCTCGGCCTTGTCCACCGCGCGCCGGTCGGTGTCGTCGGCGCCATCGTGCCCTGGAACTTCCCTCTGATGATCGGCGCCTGGAAGCTTGGCCCGGCGCTTGCGGCGGGCAATACCGTCGTGCTGAAACCGGCGGAGACTGCCTCACTCACCCTCGTCCGCATCGCCGAACTGGCGCTTGAGGCGGGGGTGCCGGCGGGCGTGTTCAACGTCATCCTCGGCGAAGGCAAGGTCGTGGGCGAGGCGATGTCGCTGTCGCCGGAGATCGACGTTCTGGTCTTCACCGGATCGGGAGGCGTCGGGCGGCGATTGCTGGAAAACGCAGCGAAATCAAACCTCAAGCGGGTATACCTCGAGTTGGGCGGCAAGTCGCCCAACATCGTCTTCGCCGATGCGCCGTCGCTGGACGAGGCGGTCAAGGTCTCCGCCGCCGGAATCTTCCGCAACTCCGGCCAGGTTTGTGTTGCGGGGTCGCGGCTTCTGGTCGAACGGTCGATCCATGAAGAATTCGTCGCCCGCCTCGTTCGCGCGACCGAGGCGATGAAGGTCGGCGACCCCTTAGACCCGGCGACGGCGGCGGGGGCGGTGAATTCGCTGACGCAACTTGAGCAGAACCTGCGCTTCGTCGCCGAGGCCCGCGCGATGGGGCGCGGCATCATGACCGGCGGCATCCGCATCCTTGAGGAAACCGGCGGCTACTACATGGCCCCCACCATCGTCACCGGCGTCGATCCTGCCGACCGGCTCGCGCAAGCCGAGGTCTTCGGCCCGGTCCTCGCCGTCCTGCCCTTCGATAGCGAGGAGGAGGCAGTGGCCATCGCCAACGGCACCGACTACGGCCTTGCGGCGGCGGTCTGGACCGCCAGCCTGTCGCGTGCGCATCGCATGGTGCGGCGGCTTCGCGCCGGCATCGTCCATGTCAACACCTATGGCGGATCGGACCTCACCGTGCCCCTGGGCGGCGTCAAGCAATCGGGCAACGGCCATGACAAGTCGCTCCACGCCTTCGACAAGTATCTCGACCTCAAGTCGGCCTGGATCAAGCTGTGAGCAACGCCGACCTTCTTGCCCGCCGCGCCCGGCTTCTTGGCCCGAATGTATCGACCTTTTACGACGAGCCGGTCCATCTGGTGAAAGGCGAGGGCGTCTGGGTCTGGGATGCCGAGGGAAACCGCTATCTCGACTGCTACAACAACGTGCCGCACGTCGGCCATTGCCACCCCCGCGTGACCGACGCTATCTGCCGGCAGGCCGGCATGCTCAACACCCACACCCGCTATCTGCATGAAGGCATCCTCAACTATGTCGAGCGGCTGACCGGCACTTTCGAGGGCGATCTATCGACCGCGATCCTGACCTGTTCGGGGTCCGAGGCAAATGACATCGCGCTGCGGATGGCCGAGGCAGTGACCGGCAAGCACGGCATCATCGCCACCGACCACACCTATCACGGCAACACCTCGGCGGTGGCGCATCTGTCGCGGACCAACATCCCGGCGCAGGGCGATGGCAGCCATGTGCGCCACGTCCCTGCACCCGACAGCTACCGGCCCCTCGGCGGCGACGGCGGCCTGGCCCATGCCCGTACCTTTGCGGCGAAGGTTCAGGAAGCGATCGACGACCTCGAATCCTCAGGCCACGGCTTTGCGGCGGTGATCTTCTGCCCCGCCTTCCTAAACGAGGGTTTCCCGGTGCTGGAACCCGGCTGGCTCGATCCGGTGGCCAAGGTCGTGCAGAAAGCCGGCGGGCTTTTCATTGCTGACGAGGTGCAGCCGGGCTTTGGCCGCAACGGCGAGCGCTTCTGGGGCCACCAGCGGATCGGCGTGACGCCGGATATCGTCACCATGGGCAAGCCGATGGGCAACGGCCACCCGGTCGCGGGGCTGGTGACGACGCCGGATATCATGGCCGCCTTCCGCAAGTCCTTCCGCTATTTCAATACCTTCGGCGGCAATCCTGTGTCCTGCGCCGCCGCCATGGCGGTTCTGGAGGTGCTGGAGGAGGAAGGCTTGCAGGAAAACGCCCGCCGCGTCGGGGCGTTCGCCCGCGATGGCCTTGGGCGGCTGGCCGAGAAGCACGAGCAGATCGGCGATGTGCGCGGCTATGGCCTCTTCTTCGGGGCCGAGATCGTACTCGACCGCGGGACCAAGGCGCCGGCCACGAAATACACCACGCGCGTGGTGAACGAGATGCGGCGGCGGGGTGTCCTCATGAACAAGCTCGGCATTCACTACAACACGCTGAAGATCCGCCCGCCGATGCCCTTTTCGCAAGACCATGCCGAATTGATGCTCGACACGCTCGACGGTGTGCTGGCCGACCTCGGGATGCCCCGTGACTGACCCGCGGCTTTCCCTCGCCCGCGACCGCTGGGGGCTTGGCGAAGCCCCGCTGCGGCTGGTCGCGACGCGGGAAAACCATATCTACCGGGTGGAGCGTGATGTCGGTCTGGCGTTGAGGCTGCACCGGCCGGGGCTGCGGAGCGAGGCCGAGCTTCTTTCGGAACTTCAGTGGATGCGGGCGCTGGCGGCGGGCGGCCTCAGCGTGCCGGTTCCGGTTCCGGCACTTGACGGGGCACTTTGTGTCCAGTCAGGCGGGGGGCTGGTCGACGTGGTCACCTGGCTCGACGGCGCACCGATGGGCCGCGACGGGGCGCTCGTTGACCTTCCCGACGCCCCTGCCGCCTTTGCGGCCCTTGGGGCGGCGATGGCCCGGCTGCACGATCTTTCCGACCGCTGGACGCCGCCCACCGGCTTCACCCGCCCGGCATGGGATGCGGAAGGACTTCTAGGAGAGACGCCGCTCTGGGGCCGGTTCTGGGACAGCGCGCTTATGACAGTGGACCAGCGCGAACTTCTCAGCCGGGCGCGTGACGCCGCGCGGGAAGGGTTGCAGGCGCTAGACGCAACCGCCGACCGGGGTCTGATCCATGCCGATCTCGTGCCGGAAAACGTGCTGATCAACGGCGCAGCGGTGAGCCTGATCGACTTTGACGACAGCGGCTTTGGCTATCGGCTTTTCGACCTTGCGACCAGCGCCAACCGCGCCGACCGGGCCGATCCGTCGGGCGGGTTGCGCGCTGCGCTCATGGACGGCTACCAGGCCCGCCGCGCCATCGACCTCGCTGCGCTGCCGCTCTTTCAGGCGCTCCGCGCCTTCAGCTATGTCGGCTGGATATCCGACCGCCTTTCCGAACCCGGCGCAGGGGACCGTGCCGTGCGGATGATTTCCAACGCCACCCGCTGGGCCGAACGCCTGCTTGGCCGATGAACCGGAGCAACAGATGACCCGAGACAAGACCATCCTGATCGTCGGAACCTACGACACCAAGGATGATGAGCTTCAGTACATGGCCGAGGTGATCCGCGGGCAGGGCGGGGGTGTCGTGACCATGGATGTCAGCATCCTTGGCGACCCGTCGCGGCCCACCGACATTTCCAAGCACGATGTCGCGGCCGAAGCCGGCACGACGATTGCCGAGATCATCGGCTATGGCGACGAAAACCGCGCCATGCAGGCGATGGCGGAAGGGGCCGCACGCCTTGCCGCGCGGGCGGAGGCGGCGGGGCGTATCGACGGCATCGTGATCCTCGGCGGGTCGATGGGCACCGACCTTGCGCTTGATGTCTGCGCCGCGCTGCCGCTCGGGGTGCCGAAATACGTGGTCTCCACCGTCGCCTTCTCGCCACTGATCCCGGCGGACCGGCTGGCGCCCGATATCCAGATGATCCTCTGGGCCGGCGGGCTTTACGGGCTGAACTCGGTCTGCAAGGCCTCGCTTTCGCAGGCGGCGGGGGCGGTTCTTGGTGCCGCACGGGCGGTCGAGGCGCCGGCGCGCGACCGGCCCCTCATTGGCATGACCTCCTTCGGCAAGACCGTGCTGCGCTACATGGTGGCGCTGAAGCCGGCGCTGGAGGCGCGGGGCTTCGAGGTCGCGGTGTTCCATGCAACGGGCATGGGCGGGCGCGCCTTCGAATGCCTCGCCACCGACGGGGCCTTTGCCGCCGTCTTCGACTTCGCCACGCAGGAGGTCGGCAACCACATCAACGGCTCGGCCATCACCGCCGGCGAGGACCGGCTGACCGGCGCGGGCCGGGCCGGGGTGCCGCAGATCGTGGCGCCGGGCTGCTACGACCTTGTCGATCTCGTCGGCTGGCAGCCTGTGCCGGAAAAGCTGGCGGCGCTGCCGAGCCATGCCCATAACCGGCTCATTACCTCGGTCGTCCTCGATGCCGAGGGGCGGCGCGAGGTGGCGCGGGCGCATTGCGCGCGCCTGGCCGAGGCGACGGGTCCGACGGTGATGCTGATGCCGTTGGGCGGCTGCGGCGAATGGGACCGGCCGGGGAACGACCTTCACGATGCCGACGGGCTGGCGGCCTTCGCCGGTGCCTTGCGGGACGGTTGCCCGCCGAACGTGGAACTGCGCGAGATCGACGCCCATATCAACGACGCCGCCTTTGCCGAAACCGCGCTGGCGGTCTTCGACGACTGGCTGGCGAGGGGGATCGTGAAGAGCAGGTGAGCGGCGGGATTGTCGGCCCGCCGGCGACGCCCTCAGGCCCTGGTTACTTCGGCGCCTCGGGCCGGGCCGCCGCGAAGGCGGGGAGCGTGTCAAGATGCGCGCCGATGCGGGTCAGGCGGGGCAGGGGGGCAAGGTCCACGCCCCAGCGGCGGGCGTTGTAAAGCTGCGGCACGAGGCAGAGGTCGGGAAGCGTCACCGAACTCCGGTAGCAGTAGTCGCCATCATCGACCATCTTCTCCAGCGCCGCGAGGCCGGGGGCGATGAACTCCCCCATCCAGCTTTCCATGGTGATGCCGCCGGCGGAATGGTCGGCGGCAAAGCGGGCGACACGCAGGTTGCAGACGGGGTGAATCTCCATCGCCACGGCATGGGCGAGGGCGCGGACCCGCGCGCGGCCTGGCGCATCGGCGGGCAGAAGGCCAAGGCCCCTCGTCTCGTCGAGATATTCGATGATGGCGAGCGACTGGGTGAAGCGGTGGCCGTCGATTTCCAGCACCGGAACCAGACCTTGCGGGTTCCGCGCGAGGTGATCCTTGCTGCGCTGGCCGCCATCGGTCAGATCGACGGCGACGGCGCGCCAGTCAAGCCCGGCGAGGTTCAGCGCGATGCGGACCCGGTAGCTCGCCGAGGAGCGCCAGTAATCGTAGAGCGTGATCATTCCTTCCCTCCGGTGATCCGGTCAAGCCCGGCCTCGAACCCTTCGAGCGTTTCGGCGAGCCGGGCGGCGATTTCGTCCTGATAGGCGATGGCAAGCGGCAGGAGCCGCGCCATCAGCGCCCGGCCCTTCGTGGTCAGCGACAATTGCAAAAGCCGCCGGTCGCTTTCGTTGATCTCCTTGGCGATATAGCCCGCCGACTCAAGCCGGGTCGCAGCGCGGCTGACCTTCGACTTCTCCATCGCCACCCGCGCCTCGATGTCGCGGACCGAGACATTGCCGGAATGGGCGAGATGGACGAGGACGCGCCATTCCGGCACCGAGATGCCGAACTCGCTTCGGTAGCGGCGGGCGAGGCCCTCGCTCAGCTTTTCCGCAGCCACCGCGAGGCGGTAGGGCAGGAAGCGTGTCAAGTCGAATTCGGGTAGCTTTGGCGCTGTCATGCGGTCTCCGTCGGTGGCGGCCATAATCGTTGCAAGTGCAATAAATTACCTTGACACCGTTTCATATGCAACGAATACTCCGGCCCAATCCGAATGGAAAGACTCAAGGCAAAGGAGGTATCGCCATGACCCATCATGACCTTCCCCGCGGCATGGTCCGGGCCCCAAGCACCCTTGGCATCCATGACGGCTACATGCCCGGCTTCGGCAATGACTTCGAGACCGAGGCACTGCCGGGCGCGCTGCCCGAAGGCCAGAACAGCCCCCAGAAATGCAGCTACGGGCTTTACGGCGAACAGCTTTCCGGCACCGCCTTCACCGCGCCCTCGCATCAGAACGAGCGGACCTGGTGCTACCGCATCCGGCCCTCGGTGAAGCATTCGGGGCGCTATGCCAAGATCGCGCTGCCCTACTGGAAGACCGCGCCGCATGTGGTCGAGGATGTCATCAGCCTTGGCCAGTATCGCTGGGACCCGGTGCCCCATGCGGGCGAGAAGCTGACCTGGCTGACCGGTATGCGGACGATGACCACGGCGGGCGACGTGAACACGCAAGTCGGCATGGCGAGCCATATCTACCTTGTCACCGAAAGCATGACGGACGCCTATTTCTACTCGGCCGATTCAGAGCTTCTGGTGGTGCCGCAAGAGGGCAGGCTGCGCTTCTGCACAGAACTTGGGATCATCGACCTTGAGCCGAAGGAGATCGCCATCCTGCCGCGCGGTCTTGTCTACCGGGTCGAGGTGCTGGAAGGCCCGGCGCGGGGCTTTGTCTGCGAAAACTACGGCCAGAAGTTCGAGCTTCCGGGCCGGGGGCCGATCGGCGCCAATTGCATGGCGAACCGGCGCGACTTCAAGACGCCCGTGGCGGCCTTCGAGGACCGGGAAGTGCCGTCAACCCTGACGATCAAGTGGTGCGGCCAGTTCCACGAGACGAAGATCGGTCATTCGCCTTTGGACGTGGTGGCCTGGCACGGCAACTACGCGCCGGTGAAGTACGACCTGCGCACCTACTGCCCGATCGGCGCGATCCTCTTCGATCACCCGGACCCGTCGATCTTCACCGTGCTGACCGCGCCATCGGGCGTCGCCGGCACCGCGAATATCGACTTCGTTCTTTTCCGCGAGCGCTGGATGGTGATGGAAAACACCTTCCGCCCGCCGTGGTACCACAAGAACGTCATGTCCGAGCTGATGGGCAATATCTACGGCCAATATGATGCCAAACCGCAGGGCTTCGTGCCGGGCGGCATGAGCCTTCACAACATGATGCTGCCGCACGGGCCGGACCGCGAGGCTTTCGAAGGCGCGTCGAATGGCGAGTTGAAGCCGCACAAGCTCGACAACACCATGTCCTTCATGTTCGAGACCCGCTTCCCGCAGCATCTGACGGAGTTTGCCGCGAAGGAAGCGCCCTTGCAGGACGATTACATCGACTGCTGGGAGAGCCTTGAGAAGAAGTTCGACGGCACGCCGGGTTTGAAGTGAGGATGCGGGGGCCAGCCCCGTCGCCCATTGGTTCTCGAACCAATGGCGCACCAATGGGCGACCCCCGGAGTATTTTTCCCACAATGAAAGAGCGGAAGATGAGCCTGCTTCGGTCCTGGGTCGAGAGCGCGAATGATCCGGGGACGGATTTTCCGCTGAACAACCTGCCCTACGGTGTTTTCGACGACGGCCGCGGCGCGCGGATGGGCGTGGCCATTGGCGACCTCGTGCTGGATGTCGGGCGGGTGGCGCATGGGCTCGACCCGGCGCTCTTTGCCGAACCTTCGTGGAATGCGGTGATGGCGGCGGGGCCCTCGGTTTGGGCGGCACTCAGGGCGCAGCTGACGGAGTTGTTGTCGGACGAGGCGCACCGGGCGGCGGTCGGGCCGCATCTGGTGCCGATGAAGGGCTTGCGGCTTTTGCTGCCGTTCCGGGTGGTGGAATATACCGACTTCTATGCCGGCAAGAACCATGCGGTGAACGTGGGCACCATGTTCCGCGGCGCAGAGAATGCGCTGCCGCCGAACTGGCTCTCGATCCCCATCGGTTACAACGGGCGGGCGTCTTCGGTCGTCGTCTCAGGCACGCCGGTCCGGCGGCCTTGGGGCCAGGTGAAGGGGCCGGAGGAGGCCTTGCCGCGCTTTGCGCCCTCGGCCCGGTTCGATCTGGAACTTGAGATGGGGGCGATTGTCGGTCAGCCCTCGGAAGGCATGATCTCGGTCGCGGAAGCCGACGAGATGATCTTCGGCTATGTGCTTCTGAACGACTGGTCGGCGCGCGATATTCAGGCTTGGGAATACCAGCCGCTCGGCCCCTTCCAGGCCAAGGCGACGGCGACGACGATTTCGCCCTGGATCGTGACCAGGGCGGCGCTGGAGCCGTTCCGGGTCTCGACGCCGGAGCGGGAGCGGCCTTTGCTGCCGTATCTCAGGGAACCGGGGCCGATGCTTTACGACATCGGGCTTGAGGTGGCTTTGGCGTCCGAGGGCAAGGCGGAAACCGTCATCGCGCGGACCAACTACCGCGAGATGTATTATTCCGCCGCGCAGCAGCTTGCGCACCATACCTCGTCGGGCTGTTCGATGCGGGTCGGCGATCTTCTGGGGTCAGGGACGATCTCTGGGCCGTCGAAGGACGCGCGCGGCTCGCTTCTGGAGCTGAGCTGGGGCGGCAAGGAGCCGCTGACGCTCGCCACGGGTGAGGAGCGGCGGTTCCTCGAGGACGGCGATACGCTGGTGCTGCGCGGTGCGGCGACAGGCAAGGGATACAGGGTGGGTTTCGGCGACTGTGCGGGGCAGATCCTGCCCGCCCAGCCGCTGCCGGATTGGGCGAAGGAGTAGGGCATGGCCAAGGCATTTGCATCAGCGGGCGATCTTCAGGAAAAGAAGACAAGTTTCACCGAAGTCGGGCCCGGGCTTTACGCCTTCACCGCCGAGGGGGACCCCAATACCGGCGTCATCATCGGCGACGACAGCGTGATGATCGTCGAGGCGCAGGCGACGCCGCGTCTGGCGCGGAAGGTCATCGACTGTGTGCGCAGGGTCACCGACAAGCCGATCAGCCATGTCGTCCTGACGCATTACCACGCCGTGCGCGTCCTTGGCGCCAGCGCTTACGGCGCGCGCGAGGTCATCATGTCCGACGTGGCCGCTGCCATGGTCGAGGAGCGCGGGGCCGAGGACTGGGCGAGCGAGTTCGGCCGCTTCCCCCGGCTTTTCGAAGGGCATGAGGAAATTCCCGGGCTGACCCGGCCGACGACGACATTCTCCGAACGGATGACGGTCTATCTCGGCAAGCGCCGGGTCGACATCATGACGCTCGGCCGCGCCCACACAGCAGGCGATGCGGTGATCTGGGTCCCCGATGCCGAGGTCATGTTCACCGGCGATATCGTCGAATATCACTCCGCCTGCTACTGCGGCGACGGGCATTTCAACGACTGGCCGGAGACGCTTAGCCACATCGCGGCCTATGAGCCGAAGGCCATCGCGCCGGGGCGGGGCGATGCGCTCGTCGGCGAGGCGATGGTGGCCAAGGCCCTCGCCGCGACCGAGGATTTCGTGCGCTCGACCTACAAGCCTGTGGAGCGGGTGGTGGCGCGGGGCGGGTCGCTGAAAGAGGCCTGGGACGCGGTGCGCGCGGCCTGTGATCCGAAGTTTTCGTCCTTCGCCATCTACGAGCATTGCCTGCCGTTCAACGTCGCCCGCGCCTATGACGAGGCGCGGGGGATCGACACGCCGCGCATCTGGACGGCGGAACGCGACCGCGACATGTGGGCCGCACTTCAGGGCTGAGGGGAAAGATGCCTTACGACTACAAACCCTTTCCCTTCGTCACCCCGCCCGGCCTGACCGCGCCGGAGCCGCGCCATCCGGTCGTCATCGTCGGAGCGGGGCCGATCGGGCTGGCCGCCGCCTTGGAGCTTGCGAACCACGGTGTCCGCTCGGTCGTCCTTGACGACAACAACGTCGTCTCGGTCGGCAGCCGGGCGATCTGCTGGTCGAAGCGCTCGCTAGAGATTCTCGACCGGCTGGGCGTGGGCGCGGCCTGCGTGGAGAAGGGTGTGGTCTGGAAGGTCGGGCGCACCTATCACCGCGACCGTGAGGTCTTCAACTTCGACCTCCTGCCCGAACCGGGGCACCGGATGCCGGCCTTCGTGAACCTTCAGCAATATTACGTCGAGGAATATCTGGCGGCGAAGGCACTGGCCTCGGACCTCATCGACCTGCGCTTCAAGAACCGGGTGACCGGGGTATCGCAGGCGGCGGACGGCGCGCGGGTGGAGATCGAGACGCCGGAGGGGTCTTACACGCTTGAGGCCGGCTATGTGCTCGCCTGCGACGGGGCGAAAAGCCCGATCCGGGCGATGCTGGGGCTTGAGTTCCAGGGCGTGCTTTTCGAGGAACGCTTCCTGATCGCGGATATCGAGATGGAGGCGGATTTCCCCTCGGAACGCCGGTTCTGGTTCGAGCCGGAGTTCCATCAGGGCCAGTCCGCACTTCTCCACAAGCAACCCGACAACATCTACCGCATCGACCTGCAACTGGGCTGGGACACCGACCCGGCTGAAGAGAACCGGCCCGAAAAGATCATCCCCCGGATCGAGAAGGTCGTGGGGCATGGCAGGTTCAAGCTCGACTGGCATTCGATCTATACCTTCCAGTGCCGCAGGCTCGACCGTTTCGTCCATGGCCGGGTAATCTTTGTCGGTGACAGCGCGCATGTCGTCTCGCCCTTCGGGGCGCGTGGCGGCAATGGCGGCTTGCAGGATGTGGATGCCTTGGGCTGGCGGCTGGCGGCGGTGGTGAAGGGCGCGGCGCCGGCGGCGATCCTTCAGCGCTATGATCTTGAGCGCTGCCACGGCGCGGATGAGAACATCCTCAACTCCTCGCGCTCCACCCGCTTCATGTCGCCCAGCGACGGCGCCGAACGCTGGTTCCGCGATGCGACGCTGGCGCTTGCCGGACATGCGGAGTTCGCCCGGCCGATGGTCAATTCGGGGCGGCTTTCGGTGCCTTGCGTCTATCCGCTTTCCGACGCGCCGGATGTGGCGGGGATGCCTTTGTCGGCTCGACCGGGTGCGGTGGCGCCGGATGCGCCGCTGGGGAACGACTGGCTCCTGTCGGGGCTCGGCGGGGAAATGGTGGTGCTAGCCATCGGCAAGCCTGCGCCGGAGGGGCTCGTGGTGCGGGCCGTCGAGGTTGCGGTGATGCCCGAGGTGAAGGCGCGTTATCTCGGCGATGCCGACAGCGCGCTCTATCTCATCCGCCCCGACCAGATCGTCGCCGCGCGGTGGGAGCGGGCGGAAGACGGGGTGATCGACGCCCTTGTCGCCGCCATATGGGAGGGCCGGGCATGAGCCTTGTCACCAAGCGCAACCTTGCCGATCAGGATGGCGCCTATGCCGCGCTGATTGGGGCGCACAAGGGGCTGAGCGATGCGGAAAGCACCGCCTTCAACGCGCGGCTGATCCTGATCCTGATGAACCATATCGGCGACCAGGCGGTGATCGGCGAGGCGCTGGCGCTTGCGAAGGCAAGTGGCGGGCGGGTAGCGGGCTGAGGCCGCCTCCCCGCCGCGTCAGGCCTCCGGCAGGCGCAGACCATCCGGCGCGGCTTCGGCCACCGCCGCGACCAGTGCGGCAAGCCCGCGTTCAAGGGCCTGGCGGTCGCGGTCCTTCATCCGGCCAAGGATGTCGCCCGCCCGTGCCTCGACCGCGGCGAAGGCTTCGGCAAAAAGCGCCCGGCCCGCGGGCGTGATCGTGTAGTCCTTCAGCCGCCGGTCGCCAACCGAGACCTCGCGGGTTATGAGGGCCTTCTCCTCAAGCCGCTGCGCTGCGCGGCTGACCTGCACCTTGTCGAGCGTCGTGCGCCGCGAGAGGTCAAGCGATGTGACCTGACCGGCCCCCTGCAACAGGAAAAGCAGCCGCCATTCCTCACGCGAAAGACCGTAGGTCTGGCCGTAGACGGCGACGAGGTTGCGTGAAAACGCTTCGGCCGCGATGGCGAGGCGATAGGGAAAGAAAGTCTCAAGCTGCATTTCGTCTTCGCCACGCCCCTTCATGTCTGGGGCGATCCTATTTCACCTGCAACGATTCCTGCCAGAGGCAAGCTTTGCCTATGGCTCTGACGCCAGCTCTCTCAGCATGAAATCCAGCTCGTCAAGGATATGGTCGATCCTCTCGCGGCCAAGGCGCGCCTCGATCCCGGCATAGATCGCCGCACTTTCGGGCGCGAGGGCGCGGATGAAGCCCCGCCCGGCATCGGTAAGGCTGATGAGCGCGCGCCGGGCATCGCCGGGGTCTTTCTTGAGCGTGGTGAAGCCCCGCGCCTCAAGCGTCCGCAGCATCCGCGTCAGCGAGGGTGCGAGGACATTGGCCAGCCGCGACAGTTGCGTCGCGTCGCTTTCGCCCGTTTCCTGCAGAACCCGCATCACCCGCCACTGCTGTTCTGAAATTTCATGCGCCGCGAGAAGGGGGCGGAACCGTTCCATCACCGCCTCGCGGGCGCGAAGAAGTGCTATGGGCAGCGTTCGCCGGGTTTCGGCAAGGTGATCGGGCGTCTTGCCCTTGTCGGGGGTGGTCATGGCCCGTCGTCCTGCATGGTTGCGAAACCTTGAATCCAGTTAACCACAGAGATTGACAAGAGGCGAATAAATTAACATGTTAAATAAATCAGGGGAGGGAGAGTCGTGGCACATCTGTCGATCGAGTATTCGCCGGGGCTTGAAGCGCGTGCCGATGTGCAGGCGCTTTGCCTATCGCTGCATGGGGCGATGATCGACACGGGCATCTTCCCCCTCGCCGGGATCAGGGTGCGTGCGCACAAGGCGGATCACGCCATCGTCGCCGACGGATTGCCCGAGAACGACTTCGCCGCCCTGACGCTGGCCGTCGGTGCGGGCCGCACGAAGGACGACCTTCGCCGGGCGGGCGATCTTATCTTCGCCGCCGCGCGCGCCGCGCTTGCCGGCCCGCTTTCGACCCCGCACTTCGCCCTTTCGCTTGAAATCCGGGTGATCGACCCGGAGCTGAGCTGGAAGGACACCCCCATTCACGCCCGCCTTTCGGGCAAGAACTGAAGGACCGCCGATGAGCGTGCTTGCCGACAATATCGCCCGCGCGGAAGACTACCTTGCCCGATTCCGCGAAATGGGCGTGATGAACCATATCGCCGGCGCATCGGTTGCCGCGCATTCGGGGGAGTGGTTCGAGACACTCTCGCCCGTCGATCTGAAGCCGCTCGCGAAAGTGGCGAAGGGCGGCAAGGCGGATATCGACCGCGCCGTCGCGGCTGCCACAGAGGCCTTCAGGACCTGGGGCAAGACACCGGGCGAGGAGCGGCGGCGCATCCTTCTGAGGGTCGCCGACGCCATCGAGGCGCGGGCCGAGGAAATCGCCTTCACCGAATGCATGGATACCGGGCAGGCGCTGCGCTTCATGTCGAAGGCGGCGCTTCGCGGGGCAGAGAACTTCCGTTTCTTCGCCCAGCAGGCGGCGGGGGCAGAGGACGGCAAGGCGCTGCGCACAGAAACCCAGATGAATGTGACCTCGCGCCGGCCAATCGGCCCGGTGGGGGTCATCACGCCCTGGAACACGCCCTTCATGCTATCGACCTGGAAGATCGCGCCCGCGCTTGCTGCCGGCTGCACGGTCGTCCACAAGCCGGCCGAGTTTTCGCCGATGACCGCGAAGCTTCTGGTGGAAATCGCCGAAGAGGCGGGCTTGCCGAAGGGTGTCCTCAACCTCGTCAACGGGTTCGGCGAGGATGCCGGCCGCGCGCTTACCGAACATCCAGGCATCAAGGCCATCGCCTTTGTCGGCGAAAGCCGGACCGGAGCGATGATCATGGCCCAAGGAGCGGCCACGCTGAAGCGGGTGCATTTCGAACTTGGCGGCAAGAACCCGGTCATCGTCTTCGACGACGCCGATCTTGAGCGCGCCGTCGATGCGGCGACCTTCATGATCTATTCGCTGAACGGCGAACGCTGCACCTCATCTTCGCGCCTCTTGGTGCAGGATACGGTCTATGACCAAGTCACGGCCCGCGTTGCCGAGGTGGCGGGGCGGATCAAGGTGGGCCATCCGCTTGATCCCGCAACCGTCGTCGGGCCACTGATCCACCCTGAACATGAAGCCAAGGTGCTGTCCTATGTCGCAAAGGCCCGCGCCGAGGGCGCCACGGTCGCGGTGGGCGGGGCCAAGATCGGCGAGGCAGGATGCTACGTCCAGCCGACGCTTTTCACCAATGCCACCAATGACATGGCCATCGCGCAGGAAGAGATCTTCGGCCCCGTCCTGACCGCGATCCCCTTCCGGGACGAGGAAGAGGCGCTGAGCCTCGCCAATGGCGTCCAATACGGCCTTGCCGCCTATCTCTGGACCAGCGACCTTGGCCGCGCGATGCACATGACCGATGGGCTTGCGGCCGGGATGATCTGGGTGAACTCGGAGAACGTCCGCCACCTGCCGGCGCCCTTCGGCGGCGTCAAATCCTCAGGCATCGGCCGCGACGGCGGCGATTGGTCCTTCGATTTCTACTCGGAGACGGTCAACGTCTCTTTCCCGCGCCAGATGCACAAGATTCCGAAACTCGGCGGCTAACGCTGCGAAGGAGACTGCCATGCCCGTTCCGGCTCCGAACCTCTATCCGCCCTTCAACATCGTCCGCCTCAGCCATGTTGAATTCGCCGTCACCGACCTGGCGAAATCCAGGGCCTTCTATGTCGATACGCTTGGTCTTCAGGTCACAGGAGAGGATGCGACGACGATCCACCTCCGCGCGATGGAGGAACGCGGCCACCATTGCCTGATCCTCCGCAAAGCCGACGCGCCTTCGGTCCGGGCGCTGTCCTTCAAGGTCTTCGACGAGGCCGATCTTGACCGTGCGCATGACTGGTTCGCCGGGCAGGGCCATGCGGTGGCATGGGTGCAGCGCGCGCATCAGGGGCGGACGCTGGCCACCACCGATTGCTTCGGGATGCCGGTCGAGCTTTATGCCCGCATGGACCGCCTGCCGCCGATCCACCAGAAATACGCGCTCTACAAGGGTGTGAAGCCGCTTCGCATCGACCATTTCAACTGCTTCTCGCCGGATGTCGACAAGGCGGTGGCCTTCTACAACCTGCTTGGCTTCCGGGTGACGGAATATACCGAGGATGAGGAATCGGGTCGCCTCTGGGCCGCATGGACACACCGGAAGGGCGGGGTGCATGACATCGCCTTCACCAACGGCACCGGCCCGCGCCTGCATCACACCGCCTTCTGGGTGCCGACGCCTCTGAACATCATCGACCTTCTCGACCTGATGAGCACGACGGGCTGGCTTTCAAATATCGAACGCGGGCCGGGGCGGCACGGCATCTCCAACGCCTTTTTCCTGTACATACGCGACCCTGACGGCCACCGGATCGAGATCTACTGTTCCGATTACCAGACCGTCGATCCCGATCTTGAGCCGATCAAATGGGACCTGAAAGACCCGCAGCGGCAGACGCTCTGGGGCGCGCCCGCGCCGCGTTCCTGGTTCGAGGAAGGCTCGCTGTTCGAAGGTCTGACGCCGGTCGAGGCGACGCTGAAAGCCACGCCCATCGTCGCGCCGTAAGGGGGAAAGCCATGACGCCCGAGGAATTCGAGCATTGGTCGCGGAAGGCGGCGGACTGGGGCGCTTCCTACCGCGCCTCGCTTGCCGACCGGCCAGTCCGGGCGCAGACGGCCCCCGGCGAGATCTACCGCCAGATCGGCGCTGAGCCGCCCGAGACGGGCGAGGCGATGGCGGCGATCCTGGCCGATTTCGAACGGATCATCCTGCCCGGTATGACCCATTGGCAGCATCCGAGGTTCTTCGCCTATTTCCCGGCCAATGCCGCCCCCGTCTCGGTCGTGGCCGAGTACCTCGTCACCGCAATGGCGGCGCAATGCATGCTCTGGCAGACCTCGCCCGCAGCGACGGAGCTTGAGACGCGGATGATGGAATGGCTGCGGGATGCCGTCGGCTTGCCACCCGATTTCGCCGGCGTCATCCAGGACAGCGCCTCCTCCGCCACGCTGGCGGCGGTTCTGGTCATGCGCGAGCGCGCGCTGGGATGGGAGGGCAACCGGCAGGGACTTCCGGGCGGGGCGCGGCTCCGCGTCTATTCCTCCGATCAGGTCCATACCTCGATCGACCGGGCGATCTGGGTGTCGGGCATCGGGCAGGAAAACCTCGTGAAGCTGCCCGGCGATCCGGTTAGTGGCGCGATGGATGCCGCCGCCCTCGATGCCGCGATCCGCGCCGACCTTGCCGCCGGTTACCGACCGGCGGGGGTTATCGCCTCCGTTGGCGGCACCTCCACCGGCGCGACCGATGACGTGGCCGCGGTGGTCCGCGTCGCCCATGCGCACGGGCTCTACGTCCATGTCGATGCCGCCTGGGCCGGATCGGCGATGATCTGCCCGGAGTTCCGCCCGCTTTGGGCCGGGGCGGAAGCGGCAGATTCCATCGTCTTCAACCCGCACAAATGGCTCGGCGCCTCTTTCGACTGTTCCGCCCATTTCATCCGCGATCCCAGCGCGCTGGTCCGCACCCTTGCCATCCAGCCGGAGTATCTGAAGACCCACGGCCAGGACGGCATCCTGAACTATTCCGAATGGTCGGTGCCGCTCGGCCGTCGCTTCCGGGCGCTGAAGCTTTGGTTCCTTCTGCGGTTTCACGGCCTCGAATGCTTGCGCGCGATGATCCGCAACCATGTCCGCTGGTCGCAGTCGCTGGCTGAGCGACTGCGCAGCGGGGGCGGGTGGGAGATCGTGACCGAACCGATGCTGTCGCTTTTCACCTTCCGGCGGACGGGGGCGAGTGATGCCGACACCATCGCGCTTCTGAAGCGCATCAACGACGATGGCTGCATCTACCTGACCCAGACCCGCGTGCAGGGCGCCATAGCGATCCGCTTCCAGGCCGGGTCCTGGGCAATGACCGGGGCCGATATCGACATCGCCTTCAACGCCATCCTCGACGCCGCCGGAGAAACACCATGAAGAACTCCCGTCTCGCCAGCTTCCGCGTCGGCGGCCAGACCCGTTTCGGCCTTGTCACCGAGGCGGGGATCGTCGACCTGACGGGCCGCTTTCCGGGGCTGCAAGAGGCGGTCGCGGCTGGCGCGCTTGAGGCGCTGGTGGCCGAAGCCCAAGGCCGCGCGCCGGACCACGTCGCCGCCGACGTCACCTTCCTGCCGCCCCTCGCCAGTCCCGGCAAGATCCTCTGCGTCGGCGTGAACTACCCGGACCGCAACGCCGAATACAAGGACGGGCAGGCTGCACCGGAACGCCCTTCGCTTTTCATCCGTTTCCCGCAAAGCTTTGTCGGGCATGGTGAAAACCTTATCCGCCCGCCGGAAAGCCATCAGCTTGACTATGAGGGCGAGATTGCCCTTGTCATCGGCAAGCCCGGTCGCCGCATCGCGCGCGAGGCCGCCTATGACCATGTCGCGGCGCTGACGCTCTGTAACGAGGGCACGATCCGCGACTGGGTGCGCCATGCCAAGTTCAACGTCACGCAGGGCAAGAACTGGGACCGCTCCGGCGCGCTCGGGCCCTGGCTGGTGCCGTTCCGCTCTGCCGATCAGCTGGACGACATCGCCCTGACCACGCGGGTGAACGGCGAGGTCCGGCAAGAGGATCGCACCTCCCGCATGATCTACGATTTTCGCTACATCATCAGCTACGTTTCCACCTTCTGCCGGCTGGAACCGGGCGATATCCTCGTCTGCGGCACGCCGACCGGGGCGGGCGCGCGGCTCGACCCGCCGCGCTGGCTTCAGCCCGGCGACGTGGTGGAGGTGGAGGCCGAGGGGATCGGTATCCTGAGGAACGGGGTGGAGGACGAGGTGTGCTGAGCCGGGCCGAGATCGACACCGCCGCGAGCGACCTTCTCGAGGCGGAGCGGACCCGGCGCCAGATCGGCCTTCTGACCCTGCGCCACCCCCGGATGACCCTCGACGACGCCTATGGCATCCAGTCGGCGCTAATGGCGCGGAAGCTCGCGCATGGCAGGCGCATCATCGGCTGGAAGATCGGCCTGACGTCGAAGGCGATGCAGGATGCGCTGGGCATCGACACGCCGGATTCGGGCGTCCTTTATGACGACATGCTCTTTCATGACGGCGCCACGGTTCCCGCAGGTCGTTTCATCCAGCCGCGGATCGAGGCGGAAATCGCCTTCGTGATGAAGGCCCCGCTTCAGGGCGATGTGACCCGCGAAGAAGTACTTGCGGCGACCGGTTACGTCGCGCCTGCGCTCGAAATCCTTGATACCCGCATCGTCCGTGCCGACCCCGCCACCGGGCAGGCGCGGCGGATCTGCGACACGGTGTCGGACAATGCCGCTAATGCCGGGATCGTCCTTGGGCCGGCGCGCCATGCGCCCGGCGAGATCGACCTGCGCTGGGTCGGGGCCATCGTGACCTCAGGCGATCAGGTGGTGGCGACCGGCCTTGGCGCCGCCGTCCTCAACGACCCCGTCACCGGTCTTGTCTGGCTTGCGCGCCGCATGGCGGCCTATGGTCAGCGCATCGAGGCTGGGCAGGTGGTGCTGTCCGGCTCTTTCATCGGGCCGGTCGAATGCCCGCCCGGAACCCGTATCCATGCCGACTTCGGCCCCTTCGGGTCGATCGGCGTCCGTTTTGATTGAGGTCTGCGATGCCCGCCCCCAGGAACCAGTTCAAGGCCCGGCTTCGGGCGAAGGAAACCCAGTACGGCCTCTGGATGGGCCTTGGCGATGCCTCTGCGGCCGAGCTTTGCGCCGGGGCGGGATTCGACTGGCTGGTTATCGACGGCGAGCATGGGCCGAACGACTTGCGCGACGTGCTGGCGCAGCTTCGCGCCGTGGGCGACAAGTCGCATCCCGTGGTCCGGGTCCGTGACGACAACCGCGCCGTCATCAAGCAGATGCTCGATATTGGTGCGCAGACCATCCTCGTGCCGATGATCGAAAGTGCGGCGCAGGCGCGGGAGGTGGTGCGTTCCGTCTACTATCCGCCGAAGGGCGTGCGCGGTGTCGGCGCGGCGCTGGCGCGGGCCTCGGCCTATAACGCGATCCCCGATTACCTTTTGACCGCCAATGACGAGATTTGCCTGCTTCTCCAGGTGGAAAGCATGGCGGCGATCCGCGACCTCGACGCCATTCTCGCCGTCGAGGGAGTCGATGGCGTCTTCGTCGGGCCGGCGGACCTTGCCGCCGACTTGGGCCATCTCGGCCAATCGAGCGCGCCCGAGGTCAAGGAAGTGGTTCTGGATGCGCTGACGCGGATTCGCGCGGCGGGCCGGGCGGCGGGCATCCTGACCTTCGACCGAGGGCTGGCGCAGGACTATGCCGCGATGGGGGTGGAGTTCCTCGCCGTCGGTTCCGACGTCGGCATCCTTGGCGCCGGCTTGCGCCAGCTTCGGGCGGGGTTTTGAGGCGGGATTGGTTGGCGCTGGTTGGTGGGCGCTGAATTTCAGCACAAGACCACCCTCGGCAGTCGCCGGCCCGCTGGAGCTCTTCATCGATTTCAGTGGGTTGGAATGGTGCTGTGAGAGAGGATTGAACTCTCGACCTCTCCCTTACCAAGGGAGTGCTCTACCACTGAGCTACCACAGCGCCGGTTCGGGGCGGGTGTTAGACGCAAATCCGGCCTCGCGCAAGCGCAATCTGGACCCTTCGCGCCATCCGGGATAGAGAGGGCCGCATGGATGAAAAGTCACCCCGTCCGCAGCCGAAAAAAGCCGAAAGCGAGCGCGAGGCGCGGCTCAAGGCAGCCCTGAAGGCGAACCTTGGCCGGCGCAAGGCGCAGGCAAAGGCAAGGGCGAAGCAGGACGAGACGGGCAAAGAGGAAGGCTGAGGCGGGCATGGATTCGATCATCGTCAAGGGCGGCACGGCGCTATCCGGGCAAATCCCCATCGCGGGCGCGAAGAACGCCTGCCTTGCACTGATGCCGGCGACGCTTCTGTCGGACGAGCCTTTGACGCTGACCAATGCGCCGCGGCTCTCAGACATCAAGACGATGACGCTGCTGCTCCAGTCGCTTGGCGCCGAGGTGACGTCGATGCAGGGCGGGCGGGTCCTGGCGATGTCGTCGCATGACCTCACGAACCTGACGGCGGACTACGACATCGTCAGGAAGATGCGCGCCTCGAACCTCGTCCTCGGGCCTTTGCTCGCACGGGCGGGCCGGGCGGTTGTCTCGCTGCCGGGCGGCTGCGCCATCGGCGCTCGGCCGATGGACCTGCATATCGCCGGGCTTGAGGCGCTCGGGGCCACGATTGAACTCAAGGACGGCTATCTGCATGCCGAGGCGCGGGGCGGCCTCAAGGGCGCGGTGATCGAGCAGCGCTTTGCCTCCGTGGGCGCGACCGAGAATATCGTCATGGCGGCGACGCTCGCCAAGGGCACGACCGTCCTGAAGAACGCGGCGCGGGAGCCGGAGATCGTCGATCTGGTGCGATGCCTTCGGGCGATGGGCGCGCAGATCGAGGGCGAAGGCACCGACCGGATCGAGATCCAGGGCGTCGACCGGCTTGGCGGGGCGACCCACCGGGTGGTTGCGGACCGGATCGAGCTTGGCACCTACATGATCGCGCCGGCCATCGCCGGGGGCGAGCTGGAACTCATCGGCGGCAGCATGGACCTCCTCCCCGGCTTTTGCGAAAAGCTGCAGGAGGCGGGCGTCACCATCACCCAGACCAATGAGGGCGTGAAGGTCGCCCGCGCCAATGGCCGCGTCCACGCGGTCAACGTCCGGACCGAGGTCTTCCCCGGCTTCCCGACCGATCTTCAGGCGCAGATGATGGCGCTGATGTGCACCGCCGACGGGGTGAGCGACCTTGAGGAGACGATCTTCGAGAACCGCTTCATGCATGCCCCGGAACTGATGCGGATGGGCGCCAATATCGACGTTCATGGCGGCCATGCCCGCGTCACCGGGGTCGAGCGGCTGAAGGGCGCGCCGGTGATGGCGACGGATCTCCGCGCCTCGGTCTCGCTGATCCTCGCCGGGCTGGCGGCGGAAGGCGAGACGGTGGTGAACCGGGTCTACCACCTTGACCGCGGCTATGAGCGGGTCGAGGACAAGCTCGGCGCCTGCGGCGCGGTGATCGAACGCATCAAGGGTGAGTAAGGGCGGAATGGCGGACGCAACCTTTGAAGATGGCGCGGAAGGCGGGCTTTACCTCAAGGCCGAGGATTCCGATGACCTTCGCATCATTGCCGCGCTGACGCAGGACGCCGTCCTGACTGCGGGGGATGTGACCTGGCGGCCGAAGGAACGGCGCTTGGCCTTCCTCATCAACCGTTTCCGCTGGGAAGATGCGCCGAGGGCCGAGGCGAAGCAGCGGCCCTATGAACGGGTGCGGTCGCTTCTGGTCATCGACGGGGTCCTCGGCGTTGCCTCGCAGGGCGTCGACAAGGGCGACAAGGATGAGGTGCTGTCGGTCCTTTCGGTCGACTGGACGCCGGGCGAGGATGCGGCGGGGACGGTGACGCTGGTGCTGGCCGGTGACGGCGCGGTGCGCGCCGATGTCGAATGCCTCGACGTGACGCTGAAGGACGTGACGCGGCCTTACGTCGCGACATCGGGGCATATGCCGAAGCATCCCGATTGAGGCCCCTCCGCGACAATTCAGCCGACCCCCGGCCCCTTGCCCCCGGCCCTTGGCAGGCCTAAACCGCCGCCATCGGAAGGAAGCGCCATGGCAAGATCCCTCGTCGTGACCGAAGACCGCGCCGCCTCGAAGAAGGTTGGCGCGCTTTCTGGCCTCATGCCCTTCCTCCGGCCCTATCGCGGCATGATCGTGATGGCGGGGCTTGCGCTGACCCTGACCGCTTCGGTCTCGCTCGTGCTGCCCCTGGCGGTGCGCCGGGTCATCGACGGCTTCAGCCAGGGCGCGGAACTTCTCGACAGCTATTTCGCCGGGGCGCTTGTAATTGCCGCACTCCTCGCCCTTGGCACCGGGGCGCGGTATTTCCTTGTGACGCAACTTGGCGAAAGGGTCGTGGCCGATATCCGCAAGGCGGTCTTCGACCGGGTCATCGGGATGAGCCCGGCCTTCTACGAACGCACCATGACGGGCGAGGTGGTCAGCCGCATCACCACCGACACGACGCTGATCCTGTCGGTCATCGGATCATCGGTCTCGGTCGCGCTCAGAAACGTGCTGATCCTTCTCGGCGGCCTCGTGATGCTCTTCGTCACCGCGCCGAAGCTGACGCTTCTGGTGTTCCTCATCGTGCCGGCGGTCGTCGTGCCGATCATCACCCAAGGGCGGAAGCTCCGCGTCCTGTCGCGTGAGAACCAGGACTGGATCGCGCAATCCTCGGGCGCCGCGTCCGAGGCGCTGGGTGCCGTGCAGACGGTGCAGGCCTTCACCCATGAGGCCGAGGCGCGGGGCGAATTCGGCAAGGTGACGGAAGCCTCCTATGCCTCGGCGAGCCGCCGCATCCGCACCCGGACGCTGATGACGATCATCGTCATCTTCCTTGTCTTCGGCGGCGTGGTCGGTGTCCTCTGGATCGGCGCGCGCGATGTGCGCGCCGGGGTGATGAGCGCGGGCGAGCTGGTGCAGTTCGTCATTTACGCGGTGATGGCCGCTGGTTCCGTCGCGGCCCTTTCGGAAATCTGGGGCGAGTTGCAGCGGGCTGCGGGCGCGACGGAGCGGCTGGTGGAGCTTCTCGGCGCGACCGACAGCGTCATCGACCCGGCGAAGCCTGTCGCCCTGACGCGTCCGGCCAAGGGCGATATCCGCTTCGAAGGCGTGACCTTCCGCTATCCGACCCGGCCCGACCAGTCCGCACTCGCGGGCATTGACTTGCATATACAGCCCGGCGAGACGGTGGCGCTTGTCGGCCCTTCCGGCGCCGGCAAGACCACTGTGATCCAGCTTCTCCTGCGCTTTTACGATCCGCAGGCGGGCCGCATCCTTCTCGACGGTATCCCTCTGACCGGGATGAAGCGGTCGGACTTCCGCCGCGCCATGGCGCTGGTGCCGCAGGACCCGGTGATCTTCGCCGCCTCGGCGCGCGAGAACATCCGCTACGGCCGCCCCGAGGCCAGCGATGCCGAGGTCGAGGCCGCGGCCCGCGCCGCCGCCGCGCATGACTTCATCGCCGCCCTGCCGGACGGCTATGCGAGCAACCTTGGCGAACGCGGCGTGATGCTGTCGGGCGGCCAGAAACAGCGCATCGCCATCGCCCGGGCGATCCTGCGCGATGCGCCGGTTCTATTGCTGGACGAAGCCACCTCGGCTTTGGACGCGGAAAGCGAAAGGCTGGTGCAGCGGGCGGTGGACGAACTCGCCAAGGACCGCACCACGATCATCGTCGCCCACCGGCTTGCCACGGTGAAGAAGGCGCATCGCATCGTCGTCTTCGATCAGGGCCGGATCGTCGCCACCGGCAGCCATGACGCGCTGGTGGCCGAAGGCGGGCTTTACGCGCGGCTGGCGCGGCTCCAGTTTACCGAAGGGCTGGCGGCGGAATAACCGCCGCAAGGTTGCAATAGCCATCCATGCGCCCGATAGTGTCGGCGGTTCGCGGGCTTTCCGCCCGTGACGGTTCAGCATGAGTGGAGAAGACAATGGGTGTGTGGAGTTTCGTGAAGGACGCCGGCAAGAAGCTGTTCGGCGGTTCGGCCGAGGCGGCGGAAGTGCCGGCGGAAGCGGCGCTGCAGAAGGAAATCAAGGATCTTGGCCTTGATGCCTCGGGCCTCGACATCAAGGTCGAAGGCGAGACGGTCAAGGTCTCGGGCAAGGCCGTCAGCCCCGAGATCAAGGAGAAGGTGATCCTCGCCGTCGGCAACGTCGCCGGCGTCAGCACGGTCGAGGCCGATGCGGACGGGCCGGAACCGGTGTTCCATACCGTTGCCAAGGGCGACACCCTGTCGGCCATCGCCAAGAAGACGCTCGGCAGCGCCAACCGCTACATGGAGATCTTCGAGGCCAACAAGCCGATGCTGAAGCATCCCGACAAGATCTATCCCGGCCAGATGCTGCGCATCCCGGCGAAGTGACGGGCGCATGATCGAAAAGTGACGCGGCGTCGCGCCTGATGGCGGACGGCGCGTCACGCTTGCCCAAATCCGACATTCCAAGCATCCTTCCCCGCGAGGATTGCCCGGAGGAGGGCAACAGGGGAGGAATGGATGGCGCGATTCGCGACGGTCGCCGACAGGGATTCTGTCGAGAAGGAAATGGCCTACGGCGACCGCGACCAGCCGGTCACGCTCTACCAGTTCCTGAGCCGCACCCGCGATGCGCATCCCGTGCGCCCCGCCGTCAGTTTTCAGCTGCAATCCGCCCCGACTGACCCCGCGATCACGCTGACCTGGTCCGAGCTTCTGGCCGAGGTTACCCGCACCGCCAATCTCCTGCGCAAGCTTGGCGTCGATGAGGGCGATGTCGTCGCCTTTATGCTGCCGAACTCGCTTGAGACGGTGGCCACGCTACTTGGCGGTGCCGTCGCCGGGATCGTCAACCCGATCAATCCGCTTCTGGAGGCCGAACAGATCGCCGGCATCCTGCGCGAGACGAAGGCCAAGGTGCTGGTGACGCTGAAGGCCTTTCCGAAGACCGACATCGCCCAGAAGGCGGCAAAGGCGGTGGCCAATGCGCCGGGCGTCAAGACGGTGCTTGAGATCGACCTCAACCGCTACCTGACGCCGCCAAAGAAATGGATCGTCCCTTTCATCCGGCCGAAGGTTCAGGTGCATCACAAGGCCAAGGTGCTGTCCTTTGGCCATGAGGTGCGGAAGATGCCTTCCGACCGGCTTACCTTCCCCGACAGCAAGGCCGACCGCGTCGCCGCCTATTTCCATACCGGCGGCACCACCGGCATGCCGAAGGTGGCGCAGCACAAGTATTCCGGGATGATCTACAACGGCTGGCTTGGCGGCAGGCTTCTTTTCGATGAAGCCGACGTGCTGATCTGCCCGCTGCCGCTTTTCCACGTCTTTGCGGCCTATCCGATCCTGATGTCGGCCATCGCCTCGGGCGCGCATGTCGTCTTCCCGACGCCGGCGGGCTATCGCGGCGAGGGCGTCTTCGACAACTTCTGGAAACTGGTTGAGCGCTGGAACGTCACCTTCCTGATCGCGGTCCCCACGGCCATTTCCGCGCTGATGCAGAGTCCGGTCAATGCCGATGTCTCATCGCTTCGGACGGCGCTTTCCGGCTCCGCGCCCTTGCCGATGGAGCTTTACAACCGCTTCAAGGCCGCAACCGGCGTCGAGATCGCGGAAGGCTACGGTCTGACCGAGGCGACCTGCCTTGTGTCCTGCAATCCCGTTGACGGGGCGAAGAAGGTCGGCTCGGTCGGCATACCCTTGCCCTATACCGAGGTCCGCATCCTCATGCAGACGCCGGACGGCTTCACTGAATGCGGCACCGACGAGGTGGGGGAAATCTGCGTCTCCAACCCCGGCGTCTTCGAAGGCTCGACCTATACCGAGGCCGACAAGAATCGAAATCTCTTCGCCGATGGCCGCTTCCTCAGGACCGGCGACCTTGGCCGGATCGACGCTGACGGCTACCTCTGGATCACCGGGCGGGCCAAGGACCTCATCATCCGGGGCGGCCACAATATCGACCCCGCCGAGATCGAGGAGGCGCTGCTGAGCCACCCCGCCGTCGCCTTCGCAGGCGCCATCGGCCAGCCGGATGCCTTTGCGGGTGAACTGCCGGCGGCCTATGTCGAACTCGTGGCCGGGAAAAGCGTCACCGCGGACGAACTTCTCGACCATGTCCGCGCCCGCATCCACGAACGCGCGGCGGTGCCGAAGCATATCGAGATCATGGCCGAACTGCCGAAGACGGCGGTGGGCAAGATCTTCAAGCCGGACCTCAGGCGCCTTGCCATTACGCGTGTCCTGAACGCCAGCCTCGCCGAGGCGGGCTTCGCGGCGCGCGTCAAGGAAGTCGTCGAGGACAAGAAGCGCGGTCTCGTCGCCCGGATCGAGCGGACCGGGGCGGTGGACGGGGCGGCGGCGGCGCAGAAGCTGGGTGAGTTTGCCCAGGCCTGGGAATGGGCGTCCTGAGACCGATCAGGTCAACAGCACATCTTTAAGGCGAATCGCCCCCTTTGCGACGGCCCGGAGGGGCTCCTGCGCGGTCGCAAATGTGGGTCAGATTGCCGTCGAAAATGAACCCAATGTGAACAGGTCGGCGCCCTGCAGGAACTCAAGCCTGACCGGCGCGCCAAAGTGACGAGAATCTGGGCATTGTGCACTAAGCGGGAACCCGCCGCCCAAATTTGGACACATTTCGGTCGATCCTGAGCCACAGGGGTAAACCCGCGCCGGGGAAATCGGCGGATCATGGGAAAGTGTAACGATGTGCTGCCGGAAGTCCTTTCAGAGGATTTTGCGCCGTTTTGCCCGCAAGGAAGATGGAGCGGCCACTGTTGAAGCCGTTCTCTGGCTTCCCTTCTTTCTGATGCTCTTCGGCCTTCTCGCCGACGTGTCCATGATCTTCTACAATCAGTCGCGCCTCTTGCGCATCGTCCAGGATGCCAACCGGAACATGTCGGTCGGGCGCCTCGTCGACAGCGAAGCGACGATCGAGTTTGTCGAGGCCCAGGGCCTGTCCGTCAGCCCGAATATCACCTCGACCTCAAGCGTCACCGCCGGGCTCATCACCACGACCGCGACCGTGCCGATCGAGGATCTCGATCTCTTTGGCGTTGCCGGCGTGTTCCGCAACGTGAACATGACCGTCCGAGCCGAACACCTGATGGAAACCTGAGCCATGCGCCATCCCTTCAGGTCGTTCGCGCAGCGCGAGGATGGCGGAATTTCCGCCCTGAGCCTCCAGATGTTCATCGGCGCGCTGGCCTTCGGCGGGCTGGCCGTCGACTTCGGCAAGGGCGTCACGTCGAAGACCCAGTTGCAGATCGCCGGCGATGCGGCCGCCCATGCCGCGATCATGACCCGCGAAACCAAATCCGCCGAAGAGGCGAAGGAGGTGGCGCTGAACGTCGCGGCGGGCAACATGCCGAACGCCAAGTACGGCGACGTGCTGACCGAGGAAAACATCAACTTTGGCTATTGGGACCGCGACACCGAGGTTTTCACCGTCGATCCCGCCTCAAGCGAAGCCGTCCTCGTAACCACGCAACAGGTCAGCGCCAACGGCAACGGCGTCACCACCTACATGATGCGCTTAACTGGCCTGAGCGAGCTTGACGTCACCGCCGGCGCGGTGTTCGAAAGCTATTACCCGACCTGCTTCAACGAAGGCATGGTCGCGCGCGAGCCGGTCGATATCCAGTCGAACAACCTCTTCGGTTCGGGCTTCTGCATCCATTCTCAGGACCACGCTGCTTTCAGTTCCGGCAACCTCCTGGAAGACAAGGTCGTGGTTTCGATGCCCGACAAGCGCGACATCGAGCTTCCGAGTTCGGGCTTTGAGAGCAACGATGGGCTGGAGCAGGCGCTGCGCGACGCGTCCTACCAGATCAAGATCCTCGCGCGCATCAACGACATCCTCGGCGGTATCGTGACCGACCCAACGGATCCCGCTATCGGGATCATGGCGCCGACCTCGCGCTATTACCGGCCCTATGTCACCGACGCATCGCCGATCGACATACAGGGCACGGGCGCCACGTCGCTTGACGGGTCGAAGTTCAGGGCCGGTCGGATTCATGTGCTGTCCTGCAAGAACGACAACAGCCACAAGCAGCTCGGCAGCGGCTTCGTGATGCAGAACATGGTCCTCGTCACCGATTGCCGGCTTCAGTTCAACGCCGGTGCCGTCATCGAGGATTCGGTCATCATCACCACCAACCCCAGCGACAAGGCGTTCTATGCGTCATCGAACATCGTCCTCGGCCGGGACGACGATTGCGCCGGGGGCGGCGATGTCCAGATGATCGCGCTGGGCGGCGTTGACTTCGCAGCGGGCACCAGCGTCTTCGGAAGCCAGATCATCGCCGCCGGCGACATCGCCTTTGCCGCCAATGCCAACGGTATCGAGGGCGTGTCGCTTGTGGCGGGAGGACGGATCGACGTGACCTCGAATGGATACTACGGGGTCTGCGGCGGGGCAGGCATGAACAACAACTACGCGGCGGCCTATTTCCGGCTGGCGCGTTGACAAGGTTCCCTCGTCCTGACCAACTTCCCGGCCGCATGTGATCCGCGGCCGGTTTTTTCGTGCGGCGGGTATCCGGCGACATGCCGTGTCGCGAAAAGGCGGGGAAAGTCGGCTCAGGCGTTGAAATCTGCCTCTCGGTCCGGTTCACTGGACCGGCAACGGAGGTGGCCATGCGCTATTCGGGCCTGAGCGTCCTCAAGGAGGGGCTCTTCGGCAACAAGGGCTGGAAGCCGGTCTGGCGAGAGCCGGAGCCGAAGGCCGAGTATGACATCATCATCATCGGCGGCGGCGGCCACGGTCTTGCCACGGCCTATTACCTTGCGAAGAACCACGGGCTGACCAATATCGCGGTGCTGGAGAAGGGCTACCTCGGCGGCGGCAATGTCGGGCGCAACACCACCATCGTCCGCGCCAACTATTTCCTGCAGGGCAATTCCGAGTTTTACAGCCACTCCCTGAAGCTCTGGGAGGGGCTGGAGCGCGACCTCAATTACAACGTGATGCATTCCCAGCGCGGGATCATCAACCTCTTCCATTCCGACGGCCAGCGCGACGCCTTTGCCCGGCGCGGCAATGCGATGGTCAACCAGGGCGACGATGCGGAGCTTCTGGACCGCGAAGGGGTGCGCCGGCTGGTGCCCTACCTCGACTTCGAACAGACCCGCTTTCCGATCTATGGCGGGCTTTACCACCGGCGCGGCGGCACGGCGCGGCATGACGCCGTCGCCTGGGGGTTCGCGCGCGGTGCCGACATGCGCGGCGTTGATCTGATCCAGAACTGCGAAGTCACCGGCATCGACATTTCGGATGGCCGCGTCACCGGCGTCCAGACCATGCGGGGGCCGATCCGCGCCAAGAAGGTCGGCATCATCGCCGCCGGGCGCTCGGGGCAGGTGGCGGCGATGGCGGGCATGCGCTTGCCGATCGAAAGCCACATCCTGCAGGCCTTCGTGACCGAGGGGCTGAAGCCCGTCATCGACCATGTCGTGACCTATGGCATGGGGCATTTCTACATCTCGCAATCCGACAAGGGCGGCCTCGTCTTCGGCGGCGATCTTGACTTCTACGCCTCCTATGCTGCGCGGGGGAACCTGCCGATGCTGGAGCATGTGATGGAGGCCGGGATGACGCTGATGCCGATGATCGGCAAGGCGAAGATCCTGCGCTCCTGGGGCGGGATCGTCGACATGACGCCCGACGGCTCGCCGATCATCGACCGGACCGACGTGGGCGGGCTTTATATCGATTGCGGCTGGAACTACGGCGGCTTCAAGGCCACGCCGGCCTCCGGCTGGTGCATGGCGCATCTGATGGCGACGGGGGAGCCGCACGAGGTCGCCCGCCACTTCCGCCTTGACCGTTTCCGCACCGGGCATCTTCTCGACGAAGAAGGCACCGGCAGCCAGCACAACACGCACTGAGGGGGACCGAAATGCGCCTGAACTGCCCCCTTTGTGGTGATCGCGACCTGCGTGAGTTCACCTATTACGGCGCCTCGGTCTATGCCGACCGCCCCGGTGAGGGCTGGTCGGATGCCTGGGACGACCTGCTCCACTTGCGCGACAACCCGGCGGGGGAGACGACCGACCTCTGGTATCACGAGCTTGGCTGTTCCGCCTGGATCGAGGTCAGCCGCAACACCGTGACCCATGCGATCAGCGCGACGCGGCTTCTGGCCGGGCGCGGCAAGGCTCCGGCGAAGGGGGCCAAGGCATGAGGATCGAGGGCAAGGGCCTTGTCGACCGCAGCAACCCGGTCGGCTTCCGCTTCGACGGCAGGGACTATACCGGGTTTCAGGGCGACACACTCGCCTCGGCGCTGCTGGCCTCGGGCGTCCGCGTCATGGGCCGGTCCTTCAAGTACCACCGCCCGCGCGGGGTGATGACGGCGGGGTCGGAAGAGCCGAACGCCCTTGTCACCGTGGGGCGCGGCGCGGGTCAGGTGCCAAACGTCCGCGCCACCGTGCAGGAGATCCATTCCGGCCTTGATGCGCGCGGCCAGAACGCCTGGCCCTCGGTCCGTTTCGACGTGATGGAGGTGAATGACCTTTTCGCCCCGTTCCTTGGTGCGGGCTTTTATTACAAGACATTCATGTGGCCGCGTAAGTTCTGGGAATCGCTCTATGAACCGCTGATCCGCAGGGCGGCGGGGCTTGGCGCGCTGTCGCGCCAGCACAACGATGAGCATTATGAGAAGGCCTTCGCCTTCTGCGATCTTCTGGTGATCGGCTCCGGCCCCGCCGGTCTGATGGCGGCCCTGACCGCCGGTCGCGCCGGCGCGGATGTGATCCTTGCCGAAGAGGATGCGCGCATGGGCGGGCGGCTTCTGGCGGAAAGCCATGAGGTCGGTGGCCAACCGGGCGCGGACTGGGCCGCCGGGGTTCTGGCCGAACTCGCTTCGATGCCCAATGTTCGGCTGATGACGCGGACCACCGTGACCGGCGCCTATGACGGCGGCACCTTCGGCGCGCTGGAGCGGGTCGGGCTGCACCTTGCCCGCCCGCCGATGGACCTGCCGCGCGAGTGCTTCTGGCGCATCGTCGCCAAGCGCGCGATCCTTGCTGCCGGCGCGCATGAACGGCCCATCGCTTTTGCCAACAACGACCGGCCGGGGGTGATGATGGCGGGCGCGGTCCGCGCCTATGTCAACCGCTGGGGCGTGGCGCCGGGCCAGACCGTCGCCGTCTTCGGCAATAACGATGATGCACATCGCACGGTGAAGGACCTTGTGGCGGCGGGGATCAAGGTTTCGGCCCTGATAGACGTGCGCGAGGATGCTGTGGCGCCGCAAGGCGTGACGCTTCATGCCGGGGCGCGGATTGTCGATGCCGTGGGGCGGAACGGCCTGCGCGAGGTCATCGTCGCCGACCGTGACGGCAAGATCGCCCGCATCCCCTGCGATTGCCTTGCGGTATCGGGGGGCTGGAACCCGGTCCTGCATCTCGCCTGCCACATGAACGGCCGCCCGGTCTGGCGCGAGGATGTCGCGGCCTTCGTGCCGCAGCCGGGCATGGTGCCGGGCCTAACCGTGGCCGGTTCCGCCAATGGTACATTTTCAACTCAGGCGTGTCTTCGGGAAGGGGCCGAGGCGGCAAGCCTTGCACTTTCCGAACTCGGACGACCGGAGGCGAAGATTGCTGTGCCGGACGCAGAAGACGGCGCCATCCAGCTTCGCGCTTACTGGGAGGTGCCCGATCCGAAGCACCGCGCCTGGCTCGATTTCGCCAATGACGTGACGACGAAGGATGTCCGCCTCGCCGCGCAGGAGAACTTCCGCTCGGTCGAGCACATGAAGCGCTACACGACGCAAGGCATGGCCCCCGATCAGGGCAAAAGCTCGAACGTCGCCGCGCTCGCCGTCCTTGCCGACGCGACCGGGCGCGGCATCCCGGAGACCGGCATCACCACTTTCCGTCCGCCTTACGTGCCGATCTCTGTCGCCGCCCTTGGTGCCGGCGGGCAGGGCAAGGGTCTGGCGCCCCAGCGGCTGACGACCTCGCATCAGGCTTCGGTCGCGCGCGGTGCGCCGATGATCGAGGCGGGGCTCTGGTACCGCCCGTCCTACTTCCCGCGCCCCAAAGAGGCGACCTGGCGCGAGTCCTGCGACCGGGAAGTCAGGATGGTGCGCGAAAGGGTCGGGGTCTGCGACGTCTCGACCCTTGGCAAGATCGACATCCAGGGTGCGGATGTGGGCCGGTTCCTCGACCTCGTCTATACCAACACCTTCTCGACCCTGAAGCCGGGCCGGGTCCGCTACGGCCTGATGCTGCGCGAGGACGGGATCGTGATGGACGACGGCACCACGGCCTGCCTTGGCGAGGGTCACTACCTGATGACGACGACGACCGCCGCCGCGGGCCAAGTCATGCGCCATCTCGACTTCGTGGCGCAGGCGCATTGCCCCGGCTGGGACGTCCACACCATCTCTGTCACCGAGCAATGGGCGCAGTTCGCGGTGGCCGGACCGCTTGGGCGGGAATTGCTGAACACACTACTTGAAAGCCCCATCGACGATGCGGCGATCCCCTTCCTTGGCTGCGGCAGGGTCCGGGTGATGGGGGTCGAGGCGCGGCTGTTCCGCATTTCCTTCTCGGGCGAGCTTGGTTTCGAGATCGCGGTGCCTGCCCGTTATGGCGCAGCACTTTACCGCGATCTGGTGGCGCGGGCCGAAAGCCTTGGCGGCGGCGCCTACGGGATGGAGGCGCTCAATGTCCTCAGGATCGAAAAGGGCTTCATCACCCATGCCGAGATCCACGGGCGGGTGACGGCCTTCGACATCGGCTTGCAAGGTATGGTCTCGGCGAAGAAGGACTGCATCGGCAAGGCGGCATCCGAACGGCCGGGGTTGACGGGGGCGGAGCGGGAGCAGCTTGTCGGGCTGAAGCCGGTCCCGGCCTCGAAACCCATCGGCGCCGGGGCGCATCTGTTCGATGAAGGCGCGGAACCGATCCGCGCCAACGATCAGGGCTATGTCACTTCCGTCTGCTGGTCGCCGACGTTGAACACACATCTGGGCCTTGCCTTCCTGAGGAACGGCCGGGCGCGGCAGGGAAGCCGCGTGCGGCTGGTCGATCACCTGCGGGGGACGGATGTGGTCTGCGAAGTCGTGCACCCGGTCTTCTTCGACCCTGAGGGAGGACGCGCCCGTGGCTAGCCTGATCGAAATATCGCCCTGCGACGGGCTATTGCCGAAGATCGCCGGCGGCATGGTGCTGAGCGAGTTGCCTTTCGCCCGCGTGACCTCGGTCGCCCCGTTCAAGGGCAAGACGCGGGCACTGGGCGCCGCGCTGAAGGGCATGGGCCTTGGCTGGCCGGGTCCCGGCCAGTCGCGGCAAGGCAAGGATGCGGCGATCCTTTGGTCGGGGATGGATCAGGCTTTCCTCATCGGTCCCGATCCGGCACCGCTTCAGGGCCTTGCCGCGCTGACCGACCAGTCGGACGGCTGGGCGCGGATGCGGCTGAAAGGGCCGGGGGCGGAGGCGGCGCTGGCGCGTCTCGTGCCGCTCGACCTCAGGGCAGACGTCTTTGCCGAGGGGCAGGTGGCGCGTTCCGGCCTCAACCACATGATGCTGCATATCTGCCGCTCAGGGCCGGACGCCTTCGACCTCATGGTCTTCCGGTCGATGGCCGGCAGCGCGGTCCATGAACTCCATCAGGCGATGGAGGCGGTGGCGGCGCGGACGATGATCGGCTGAGGAAGAATGCGGAGGCGCCTTGCGGCGCCAAGACTTTCGTTGGTCGCCGCGCGGGGCGCGCGGCTCCGGTGCCTCCGGCGGGAGTATTTTCGGACAGAAAGTGCGGGACGTGTCTGGCCCTTGCGGAGGGGGGGGCGAGCGCCGATATTCGCGCGATGAGTCTGCCCCCCGGTTTCCTTGATGAGCTTCGGACCCGCGTCACCCTTTCGACGGTGATCGGGCGCAAGGTCACATGGGACCAGCGAAAGTCCAATCAGGCCAAGGGCGATCTCTGGGCGCCGTGCCCCTTCCATCAGGAAAAGAGCGCCTCGTTCCATGTCGATGACAGGAAGGGTTATTACTACTGCTTCGGCTGCCACGCCAAGGGCGATGCGCTGACCTTCCTGCGCGAGGCCGAGAACATGTCCTTCATGGAGGCGGTGGAGGCCCTGGCGCGCGAGGCCGGGATGGCGATGCCGGCCCGCGATCCGCGCGAGGCTCAGGCGGCGGACCGGCGGAGCGAGCTGGCGGCGGTGATGGAAGAGGCGGTGCGCTTTTACCGGTTGCAGTTGAAGACGGGCGCGGGGGCGGCGGCGCGGGACTATCTGGCAAAGCGCAAGCTGCCCGAGGCGGCGCAGGACCGCTTCGAGATCGGCTTTGCGCCCGAGGGCTGGCAGGCGCTTTGGGATCAGTTGAAGGGGCGCGGGATCGCCGATGACCTGATCCTTGGCGCGGGGCTGGCGCGGCCGAGCCAGAAGGGCAAGGCGCCCTATGACACCTTCCGCAACCGGATCATCTTTCCGATCCGCGATGCGCGCGGGCGCTGCATCGCCTTCGGCGGCCGGGCGATGGACCCGAATGACAGCGCGAAATACCTGAACTCACCCGAGACCGAGCTTTTCGACAAGGGCCGCAGTCTTTACAACCACGGTCCGGCGCGCGAGGCCTCGGGCAAGGGTCAGCCCTTGGTGGTGGCCGAGGGCTATATGGATGTGATCGCGCTGGTAACGGCGGGGTTCGAGGGCGCGGTCGCCCCCCTTGGCACGGCGATCACCGAGGAGCAGCTGCGGCTGATCTGGCGGCTGCACCCCGAGCCGATCATCATGCTCGATGGCGATACGGCGGGCATCAGGGCCGCGACGCGGCTTATCGACCTTGCGCTGCCGATGCTGGAGGCAGGGCAGGGCCTCAGGTTCGTGATCCTGCCCGAAGGCCTTGATCCCGACGACCTGATCAGGATGCGCGGGCGCGAGGCGATGGCCAAGGCGATTGCCGCAGCCGAGCCGATGGTCAAACTTCTCTGGCGGCGCGAGACGGAAGGCAAGGTTGTCGACAGCCCGGAACGCAAGGCCACGCTCGACAAATCCTTGCGCGCCGCGATCAAGCGGATCGCCGATCCTTCGATCCGCGCCCATTACGGCGATGAGATCAACCGCCTCAGGCGCGAGCTGTTCGGGACGGCACGCCCCGCCTTCGTGCCGCGTGGGCGGGGCAAGCCCGGCAAGCCGCCGCCCGGCCTGCCGCTCCCCGCCACGCGCGGTTCGCTTCTGGCCGCAGCAAGGGGACCGGAGGTTGACGAATACCTCCATGAGGCGATGATCCTTGCCATCGCGCTTGTCCATCCGAAGACGCTGGAGCGGCTTGAAAGCCAGTTCGAGACTGTCGGAATGCGCGATCCCGGTCATGACCGGCTGCGTCATGCGCTTCTCGCGGAACTGCATTGCGAGGGCGGTCAGGCCGGCTTCCGCCAGAAAATCGAGGCGCGTGCCGGGGCCGAGGTTGAAAAGCTGATGGCCCTTGCCCATGTGCAGATTGCGCCGCCGGTACGCGACGACGCAGACCCTGATCTGGCGCTGATGTGCCTCGCCGAGGAACTGGCGAAGCTGGAGTCCCGGCGCGGCGCCCAGGCCGAAATCGAGGATGCCATGGAGGACCTCGGGGGGCTGGCCGATGAAGGCGTGACCTGGCGTCTGACGCAGGCCGCCGAAGCGAGACACCGGGCCGAGCGCACGCCGCTTGACGAAGCCTCCGAGGGTGGCGAAGACCGTGCCGCGCTCTCGGCCCAATTGCAGCGTCTGATCGACGGGGCTGCTTGGGTGAAGAAGAAACAGTGAAGGCACCGTGCGCGGGGAATCGGCCCCTGTGATTCGCCGTCGTGATTCGCTACACAATTGAAACCGATTCGAACCGGACCTTCTGCGCCGGTCCTGACGACTGAAGGAGCGCCTATGGCTGCCAAGGACACCGACGATCAGAAGACCGACGATCAGGACAACGAGCATACGCTCGACATGAGCCAGGCTGCGGTCAAGAAGATGATCGCGGATGCGCGGGAGCGCGGCTACATCACCTACGACCAGCTGAACCACGTCCTGCCGCCGGAACAGGTTTCCTCCGAACAGATCGAGGATGTCATGTCGATGCTCTCTGAAATGGGCATCAACGTGATCGAGGACGACGAAGGCGGCGAGGAGCCCGAGGGCGGGGCGGTGGTGGAAACCTCATCGACCTCGCGCGAGGTGGCGCTGGCCACCTCGACGACCGAGACGCTCGACCGGACCGACGACCCGGTACGGATGTATCTGCGCGAGATGGGCTCGGTCGAGCTTCTGAGCCGCGAAGGCGAGATTGCCATCGCCAAGCGGATCGAGGCCGGGCGGAACACGATGATCCTCGGGCTTTGCGAAAGCCCGCTGACCTTCCAGGCCATCACCATCTGGCGCGACGAACTTCTGAACGAAGACATCCTCTTGCGCGACGTGATCGACCTTGAGGCGACCTTCGGTCGTTCGCTGGACGGCGAAGAGGAGCTGGATGCGCCCGTCGTCGAGGGCATGGAAGCCGCCCCGGCCGCGCGCCGCGGCGAAGATGCTGAGCCGGAGCTTGATGCGGACGGCAACCCGATCATGCGCGAGACGGACGACGACGAGGATGACGAAGCCTCGGCCATGTCGCTTGCCGCGATGGAAGCCGCGCTGAAGCCGCGCGTGCTGGAGACGCTCGAGGTCATCGCCCGCGACTATTCGCGGCTGGCCGAGATGCAGGACCAGCGCATGTCGGCGACGCTGAACGAGGATGGCACCTTCTCCGTCGCCGACGAGACGGCCTATCAGAAGCTGCGGTCGGAAATCGTGCTCCTGGTGAACGAGCTGCACCTGCACAACAATCGCATCGAGGCGCTGATCGACCAGCTTTACGGCATCAACCGCAAGATCATGTCGATCGACTCCAACATGGTGAAGCTTGCCGATCAGGCCCGCATCAACCGGCGCGAGTTCATCGACGAATATCGCGGCTATGAGCTTGACCCGACCTGGCTTGACCGGATGGCCGAAAAGGCCGGGCGCGGCTGGCAGGGGCTGATCGAGAAGGCGCGCGACAAGGTCGAGGATCTGCGCGCCGAGATGGCCCAGGTCGGCCAGTATGTCGGCGTCGACATCTCCGAATTCCGCCGCATCGTGAACCAGGTCCAGAAGGGCGAGAAGGAAGCCCGGCAGGCCAAGAAGGAAATGGTCGAAGCGAACCTTCGCCTCGTCATCTCCATCGCCAAGAAATACACGAACCGCGGGCTGCAATTCCTTGATCTCATTCAGGAAGGCAACATCGGCCTGATGAAGGCGGTGGACAAGTTCGAATACCGGCGCGGCTACAAGTTTTCCACTTATGCAACATGGTGGATCCGGCAGGCCATCACCCGGTCGATCGCCGACCAGGCCCGGACGATCCGTATCCCGGTCCATATGATCGAGACGATCAACAAGCTGGTGCGTACCGGCCGGCAGATGCTCCACGAGATCGGCCGCGAGCCGACGCCCGAGGAACTGGCCGAAAAGCTGCAGATGCCGCTCGAAAAGGTTCGCAAGGTGATGAAGATCGCCAAGGAGCCGATTTCGCTTGAAACGCCGATCGGCGACGAGGAAGACAGCCAGCTTGGCGACTTCATCGAGGACAAGAACGCGATCCTGCCGTTGGATTCGGCCATTCAGGAGAACCTGAAGGAGACCACGACGCGGGTTCTCGCTTCGCTCACACCGCGCGAGGAGCGGGTGCTCAGGATGCGCTTCGGCATCGGCATGAACACCGACCACACGCTTGAAGAGGTCGGCCAGCAGTTCTCCGTCACCCGCGAACGTATCCGCCAGATCGAGGCGAAGGCGCTTCGGAAGCTGAAGCACCCGTCGCGGAGCCGCAAGCTGCGGAGCTTCCTGGATCAGTGAACTTGGAAGCGCTTCCGGAAGCGCTTCTGCTTGACCGTATCCCCGCACTGGCAGGTGCCGGCGCGTGAATCTGTCCGGGCCGGGATCGCCGGTTTCGCTTGTTTTTGGAGCTATCCGGCGTCAGCGGTCGTTTGACGCCGGGTTCCGCCGCCCAAGCCTCAGGAATAAGTTTGACTGAATCCCTGTCGGGACGCAGCTTATCACGGCGACAGATCGAAAGGTTCCGAACCGTGATCCTGCGTGCCCTCGGTTTATTCCTGCTCTCGGCTTTGCCGGCTTCAGCGGAAGCCATCTGCGATCCGGTAAAGGGCACGCCGCTTGCAGTTACTGGCGTGGCGGCCAATGACACGCTGAACATGCGGTCGGGTCCAGCCGCGTCCTATGCGCTTGTATCGCGCATCAGGCCGGGCGAGCGGGGCGTGACTTCCACCGGCCGGGCGTCGCGGGCAAAGGGGCAGTGTGAGACCACCTGTTCCGGTGCCGAGGGTGGCTTGAACGATACGGGCCGCTCGATTGCCTACGGGTGCAAAGCCAACGGACGCATCTGGTATGAGGTGCGCCGGGCAAATGGGGATGTTGGGTGGGCCTCCGCGAAGTTCCTTGAGCTGGCGGGCGAAGGAGCCGTCCCGGTGGTGCCAATTGCCCCGGCGCCCGACGTTGAAACCCGGCTGAGGTATGCCTGCTCCTCGAACCAGCGACTGACGCTTGTGATCTATCGCGGCGGCGACAAGGCCAACGTGATGATCGGCGGCGAAACCTATCTCGTGCTCAGGCGCGAGCATCTTGTTCTGCCCTATTCGTTCGCTGCCGGCGACGGTGCGCGTCTGCGCGGTGGGGCGTCCATGGCGGAATGGCGCTGGCCGGATGGTCGCAGCACCCACTGCACCAGATAGGACAGGCTGATCCCGTCCCCCGGCGCGAAAAGTTGATCGCAGGGCGGGGGCCGACGTGCGATAAAGGCGGCACCTATTGCTCGCAAGGATTACGCATATGGTCCGCCTTGTTTCGAGTTCCCTCGCCATCCTCCTTCTGGCAAGTCCGGCTTTCGCCTTCAGCGCCAGGAACGGCATGGACGTTAACGCGATTGACGCGCAGACTTTCGTCGTCGAATTCCCAAGCCCCTACAACGAAAAGCAGTATCTCTGCGCCGCCGGCGATTATGTGATGCGGGCGCTCGGGATGTCCGCGCTGACGCGGATCTATCGTGCCTCGCCGCCCCCCCGCAAGCAGGGTCAGGGCATCACCTTCACGCTCGACGAAACGAAGAAGGTCGAGCTTGGCATGCTCTCCAGCTTCAGCAAGAACAAGGGCGACGGCGGCATCTCGGCGGGCGTTGCGCGGGACAACTACTGTCCGCGCATACCGATCTATTTCTAAGTGATGCCGGAACCCGAAGTCAGGGATGCCGGAAACCAGATGCACCAGCGAACAACCGGGAGTTCAGAGTTGAAACGCGTTCTTGCTGCCCTGGCGCTCGTCGCCGCTTCCGCCGCCCCGGCTTTCGCTTTTAGGGCGATGAATGGTCTTGAGGTCACGCCCACAGGGGAAAGTGCCTTCCTCGTCGACTTTGGCGACACGAGGCGCAAGACGGATTACCTTTGTGCCGCCGCCGATTATGTTTCCCGCGGCCTCGGGATGCGCTCAACCACCCGTATCTACCGCCATTCGCCCGCGCCGAGGAAATCGGGGCAGGGCATCACCTTCACGCTTGATCCGGCCGAGATGGTGCCGATGAAGCTCTACACCGTGCTTATTTCGGACAATACCGATGGCGGCATTTCCGTTGCCGGTGCCCGATCCGATTTCTGCCACAGGAGCGGCAGTTTCTGGCGCTGAACGCGGGCTGCCGCATTCCGATCCGAAATGCCGGTCGCCACCAATGACGGAGCCGTAGCGCTTGATTGCCAGCAGGCATGACAACTATTGCGATACAGAAATTCCAATCATGCGCTTCCAAGGAGAACTTCGCCGGCTTTTTCCCTTGCCGACGGGCGCTTGGCTCTCGCGAAATACCCAATCTTCGGCTAAGCTTGCCGGGTACATTTGCAAGGCAGGTCGTCATGAAACACGTCATTGTCTCCATTGTACTAGTGGCCGCATTGTCCTCTCCCGCTTCTGCATTTCGCGCCGTGAACGGCTATCAGGTCGAACAGACAGGACCGCAGCAATTCCAGGTGGTCTACAATTCATCAAGGCACGAGACAGCCTATCTCTGCGCCGCCGGAGATTTCGTCTCCCGGGGGCTTGGAATGCCGTCGAAGACCCGCATCTTCCGCGAGTCGCCAGCGCCGAGGAAGGCGGGGCAGGGCATCACCTTTACGCTGGACGAGGCGAAGAAGGTGCCGATGGAGCTGTTTTCTTCATTCGGGACCAAGAAAGGCGATGGCGGAATTTCCGCTGGTACGGCCAAGTCGAACTACTGTCTCGATATGCGTTTTCTCTGGTATTAGCGCGGCCTTATCGGGCCGTTTTCCTGCCGGTCAAGGATCGGTGAGGATCGCTTCGTCCAGCGCCACGTCATAGGGCTGCGGGAAGATGGTCGCTATCCGCTGGAAGGCATAGCCGACACCGATGACGCGCGGGCGGTGGCTCTGTGATCGGAGCTTCGCGAGCGTCCGGTCATAAAAGCCGCCGCCATAGCCGAGGCGGTAGTTCTCGCGGTCAAAGCCGACCACGGGTGAAATGACGACATCCGGTATCACCTCGGCGGCGATCTCCGGCGGGATCGGGATGTTCCAGACGCCACGCTCAAGCTTTTCCGCCCCGGTCCAGTCGCGGAAGATCAGCGGCGCGGCCTTGGCGACGACGACCGGCAGGCAGGTGCGCGTGCCCCCGGCCCGAAGGCCGGCGGCCCAGCCGCGCAGATCCGGCTCGCCCTTGAAGGGCCAGTAAAGCGCGACCGTCAACCCCTTGGTGTCGCCGAGCCTATCCGTGAGTTCCGCCGCAATGGCCGCATCGGCGGGCGAGCGTGAAGCGACCGGTACCGCCTGGCGGAGTGCGAGCAGCCGTGCGCGCTCCCCTTTCCGCCAGCGTGCCACGTCGCGTGCGGTTTCCTCATCCACGATCCCGCTGACGGCGGGGTCAAGCTCATGCAGGAAGCAGGGCGGCTCGCCGCCGCTGTCGTCATCCTCTGGCCTTGCCATGTCCGGTCTCCCTGCCGGCAATGGCAGCACCTTTGGCCTTACCCCGCAAGGCGGTTATCGCCGCATTGGCGGGCTTTTCCGCCCCATGCGAAAAAGCCTAAGCCAGTTTCGCCTTGAAGAAGTCGAGCGTCCGGCCCCAGGCCAGTTCCGCCGCCGCCTGATCGTAGCGCGGCGTCGTGTCGTTGTGGAAGCCGTGGTTGGCGCCCTCGTAGATGAAGGCCTGATATTCCTTGCCATTGGCCTTGAGTGCCGCCTCATAGTCCGGCCAGCCTTCGTTGATACGCTCATCGAGCCCGGCGAAATGCAGCATCAGGGGCGCCTTGATCTTCGGCACATCCTCGGCCGCCGCCTGCCGGCCGTAGAAGGGCACCGCCGCCGCAAGCTCCGGGATGGCCACGGCGGCGGCGTTGCAGACCCCGCCGCCATAGCAGAAGCCGACGATCCCGACCTTGCCGGTCGAACCTTCGTGGGTCATCAGGAAATCGACGGCGGCGAAGAAGTCGTTCATCAGCTTCACCGGGTCGACCGTCTGCTGCAACTCGCGCCCCTTGTCGTCATCGCCGGGATAGCCGCCGACGCTGGTCAGGCCGTCCGGGGCAAGGGCGAGGTAGCCCGCCTTGCCAAGCCGGCGCGCCACATCCTCGATGTAGGGGTTGAGGCCGCGGTTCTCATGCACCACCACGACCGCCGGAATCTTGCCCGTGGCACCGGCAGGCCGGGCCAGAAGGCCGTTCACCTCGCCATGGCCATCGGGTGAGGGATAGGTGATCCGTTCGGCCACGATTTCAGGATCGTCGGGGGCGACTTGCTGGGCCAGCGCATAGTTCGGGGCCATCTGGCTCAGGATCGCGGCGGCGGTCAGGCCGCCGACTGCATACTTCGCGGCCCTGTCTAGGAATTCGCGCTTGGTGATCCTGCCGTGGGCATAGAAATCGTAAAGTTCGAGCAGTTCGGGGGCAAAGTCCTTGGCTGTGAGACGAGTCATGGCTTCCTCCTCAAAAAATGAGCGGCGAGGGTAGCACGGTTGCCGCCACAGAGCCGGTCACAATCGCGGGGGCTGGTCGCGGACCGGCGGGCGGCTATAGTGCGGACGAAACTGGAACGACCGCATGACGCTGATCCTCTATTCGGCCCATTACGGCAGCGCCGACCCCTTGAATCCGCTGGTATTCGGCGGGTTTGAGAGTTGTCGCCGCGTGCTTTTCACCGACCGTCCCGGCGTCACCCTGCCGGGGGTGGAGGTCATCCACGACCCGCTCGACGGCCTTGATGCCGCCCGCGCGTCGCGGCGCGCGAAGCTGATGCCGCACCGCTATTTCCCGGGTGCCGACTGGTCGATCTGGATCGACAACAAGTCGCGGCTGAAGGCCGATCCGCTTCAGGTGCTGGAGGCCGTCAGGGCGCAATCGGGTGCCGGCTTCTTCGCCTTCCCGCATTTCCGCCGCGACTGCGTCTATCAGGAAGGCCAGACCGTCGCCGAGCTTGGCCTCGACGATCGCCGCATCATCCACGAGCGGATGCGGCACTACCGTGCCGAGGGGATGCCCGCCCATTCCGGCCTGATCGAGGGGCATTTCATCATCCGCCGGCACCACGACCCCGACCTTCAGCGCTTCGGCGACCGCTGGTTCGAACACGTCCTGCGCTATTCCCGGCGCGACCAGATATCCTTCCCCTATCTCGCCTGGAAGCTTGGCCTGAAGTACGATCCGATCACCGCGCTGAACTGGAAGGATACGGTCGAGTTCACCGTCCATGACCGCAAGGGGCGGAAGGGCGATTTCCCGCGCCACAACGTTCTCTACCAGGAGATGCGGAGAATCTATCACTTGGCACGCGGCAGGCGCCGCTGACGACCGGGCCGTATTCGGCAGAATTCTGCCTGTTATGAGGTGGTTGCAGCAAGAAAGTGCGAAGGCCGGAAACCATGCTCGACAGATTTGCGGAAGCCGGGCATTTCTGCTTGGCAGGGGGCCTTGGTTGCGACAGGGTTTCAGGGCGGATTGAACCAGGGATTTAAGGCGTTGAACTTGCACGCTCCTGTCGCATCGGCATTCGACATTCCGAGGGCCGGGTCGAAGGTGGCCATCGTCGTCCTCCTTTGCCTTTTGCCGGTGTTTGTTTCGCCGGTACTTCCCTTGATCGACTTTTACGCCCATACCCTGCGCTACGATATCCTCGCCGATGGCGGTCGGAATCCTTCCTATGCCGAAAACTACCGCATCGCGTGGAAGCTTGTACCAAACCTCGGGTTCGACGTGATCGGGACCGGGCTTTTCGCGGTCCTCCCTGCGACGATCGCCGCGCGCATACTCCTGTTGATTGTCGTTGCCGCACCTGTCCTCGGGGTCATGTCGCTGTCCTGGAGCCTCCATGGCCGGATAGCGCCACTCAACGCGGCCCTCGCGGGCATCGTTGCGCATAACTTCGTCTTCGGCTGGGGCTTCGCGAACTTCCTTCTGGGCTTCAGCTTTGCCCTTGCCGGGCTCGGATTCTGGATCGCCAATGCCGGGGCGCCGCGGCGGCAACTCTTCTTCACCACGGCCTTCGCCCTGCTGATCTTCTTCACCCACGGTTTCGTCTTCGCGATCTGGGGTCTCATGCTGTTTTCGGTCGAGGCAATGGCGTCGGTTTCCGGCGGCCGGCTCCACCTTGGCGAGCTTTTCCGCCGGGGAGCACGGCTCCTGGTTGTCGGGGTGTTGCCCATCCTCCTGTTCCAGGCGACGAGCACCGTGGAGGGATCGGACGGCGTCACAGACGCGATTTCCAACCTCGCCAGCTACAGCAATGACGGGAGCTTCCTGTCCAGGATCTTGCAGGAGATTTGGCTGCGCCTCGACGCCGGCCTCCGGGCTGCGGAAAGCAACTGGCCACTTGCAGACCGGCTTTTCGGCCTGATCCTCTGGGGGCTGATCGGGTTTGGTCTGTTGAGCGGGCGGCTGCGGATCGACCGGCGCCTGTGGCTGGTCGTGCCGCTTCTGGCGGTGCTGGCGGTCATCGTGCCGCCCGCCATGTTTGGCGTCGGCCATCTGCCGGAACGGTTGCCGGTCTGCTTTCTGGCCGTGATTGCGGCGGGGGTGAGTGTGTCCCAAGACAGAAGCGGGGCGCGCATGGTCCCGCGGGCGATCATGGTGCTGTTGCCGGTCCATCTCCTGATGGTCACGCTTGGCTGGGCGCAGGAACGCCAGGGCTACTCCCGGTTCCTTGCGCTTGCCGAAACGCTTCCCGAAGGCGGTCTTGCAACCATGGCCTACGCCCCGGGCGCCCGGGAGCGGGATGAGATGCGGAGATGCAAGCCCTTCACCTTCCTCTTGGCGATGTCGCGCGGAATCTCGGTGCCGACCTTCGCCAACGCGACCCAGCAGCCGCTTGAGATCATCGGGCCTCTGGCGGCTGCGATGACGGCCTACGCGACGCGCGCGGAGCAGGCCCCGGATCTGGCCGGAACGGCGCAGGTCCGCGCGATGCTCGATGCGGGCTACAACATTGTTGTGCTTTGCGAAGGCCGCTACATCGGCAACCTCGACGGCACCGTGGCCGGCGCGCGCCCGGTAGAAGGGGCCGAAGTGTTGGGTGCCGGCACGGACTGGACCCTCTATCGCGATCTGCCGGACTGATCGGTCAAGGTGGTCATTGCGCCGCCGTTCTCGCCGTTATCTGGTGGCGTCAAATGACCTCTACCCAAATCCTAGAGGCACACCTATAGTGTCTGTGGATGATAACCTCTTGGGGCCGAGGTACAGGGAATGCGCTGTCCGTTTTGCGGAAATGTCGATACGCAGGTGAAGGATTCCCGGCCGGCGGAGGATCACGTCGCGATCCGGCGCCGGCGCTTCTGTCCGGCTTGCGGCGGGCGCTTCACAACCTATGAGCGCGTCCAGCTTCGCGATCTCGTCGTCATCAAATCCTCCGGCAAGCGCGAGGATTTCGACCGCGACAAGCTCGAACGTTCGATCCGCATCGCGATGCAGAAGCGCCCGATCGACCCTGAGCGTGTCGATCAGATGATCTCGGGCATCGTGCGGCGGCTCGAAAGCTTGGGTGAGACGGACATCCCGTCGAAGACCATCGGCGCCATCGTGATGGAAACCTTGGCCCGGATCGATACCGTCGCCTATGTCCGCTTCGCCAGCGTCTACCAGAACTTCCAGGCCGCCGACGATTTCGACAATTTCGTCTCCGAACTGCGCCCCTCCGGCGCGACGGACGAGTGACGGGCGAAGCCGACCGGCAGCACATGGCCCATGCGCTCGGCCTCGCCCGGCGCGGGCTGGGGTGGGTCTGGCCCAATCCGGCGGTCGGCTGCATCATCGTCAAGGATGGCCGCATCCTCGGGCGCGGCTGGACACAACCCGGCGGCAGGCCTCATGCCGAGACGGTGGCTTTGGCCGCTGCTGGTCCGGCGGCCCGGGGCGCCACGGCCTATGTCACGCTTGAGCCTTGCGCCCATCATGGCCGCACCCCGCCCTGTGCGGAGGCGCTGATCGCCGCCGGCGTCACCCGCGTCGTCTCGGCGATCGAAGACCCCGATCCGCGCGTCGCCGGTCGCGGCCATGCGATGCTCAAGGCGGCGGGCGTTTCGGTCGAAACCGGCCTGATGGCCAAGGAAGCGGCGCTGCTCCAGCGGGGCTTTCTGAACCGTATCCGGCTTGGCCGCCCGATGCTGACGCTGAAGCTTGCCACCAGCCTCGACGGGCGCATCGCGACGGCTGCCGGCGAAAGCCAATGGATCACCGGGGCCGAGGCGCGGCGGCGTGTTCATGCGATGCGCGCCAGCCATGACGCTGTGCTGATCGGCGCTGGAACGGCACGGGCCGATGATCCGTCGCTGACGGTGCGCGGCCTTGGTATCAGCCACCAGCCGGTGCGGATCATCGCGTCGCGCAATCTTGATCTGCCAACGGAAGGCCAACTGGCAAGGACCGCGCGCGAGGTGCCGGTCTGGCTCCTCCATGGCGCCTCGACACCCGCTGCCGCGCGGCAAACTTGGGAAAAGGCGGGCGCCCGCCTGATCGAACTGCCAGAGGCCTCCGGCGCCCTCGATCCCACCGCTATGCTCGCCGCGCTCGGGGAAGCCGGTCTGACGCGGGTTTTCTGCGAAGGCGGAGGCCAGCTCGCCGCATCGCTTCTCGTCGCTGGTCTGGTGGATGACCTCGCCGTCTTCGCCGCCGGCACGATGCTCGGCGCGGATGGCCGCCCCGCCGTCGGGCCGCTTGGCCTTCAGGCCCTCGCCGATGCCCCAGGCTTCCGCCTCGCAAGCATCGAGCGGATCGGCGTAGACACGCTCAGCCTCTGGTCGCGCGCCTGAGTTTCATCTTGCCCTAAATATCTCAGCTGGAGGCTCCGCCTTCACCGCCAGAGCCACGGCTGGCTGGCAAAGACCCCTTGCAGCTTCGACAGAAGCCGGTTCGCCTTTCCGGGCTTCGGCACCTCGCGCCGCGCCAGCCGCTCCACCGCCACCTCGGGCGGGCAGGGCAGGCCCGAGACTGGATCGCGGTAGCGCGGATAGGCGATGAGCGCGGCATGGGCGAGGGCGGCAAGGCTCGGCCTCGCCTTGCGGCGTTCGGGTGCCGGGAAAAGGTCGCGGGTCAGGCCCCATCCGGCATAGAAGGGCATGCCGAGGCAGGTCACGCGCTTGCCCCTGATCAGCGCCTCGAAGCCCAGAAGCGAGGTGATGGTCCAGACCTCATCCACCGCGTCGATGAGGTCGGACGGGCTCGCATCGCGGATCACCAGATCGGCATGGGCGCGCAGATCCGCATCGGCCACGGCCCCGGCGCGCAGGCCGGCCTCGACATCGGGATGCGGCTTGTAGATCACCACCGCCTCGGGGTTTTCGGCGCGGACGCGGGCCAGAAGGGCGAGGTTGCCATGCTCCGCCCCGGCGCCAAGGCGGATCGAGGCGTCATCCTCGACCTGACCCGGCACGAGGATGCGGCGTCCCGGCGGCAGGTCGGGCAGGGCGCCGTGGTCGAGGTTGTATTTGTTGAGGCCAGCGCGCCGGATCTGCGCCACCAGCCGCTCTGCCCGCCATTCGCCACCGGGCGGCGGGCCGGCGGCGATCAGCCGTTCAAGCGCGCTCGTCCGGGCCGGATCATAGTAGATGCCGCTCTCGTCAGCGACGAGCGACAGGGGCGGCACCAGTTCGGCGCCAAGCCCCCGCGAGCGGAGGAAACCATCCTCGACCCGCGCCAGCGGCAGGCCCTTCGCCGCCTGCGCCAAGGCCTCGCTCTCCTGCCCTGCCCAGACCAGAAGCCCGCGCCCTTCGGCAGTTGCCTTTGACGCCGCGCGGGCAGGGTCGTTTTCAAACGCCAGCCGCTTCTCCGCGCCAAAGAAGCGCTGCAGATGCGGCCGCTTCCAGAGCCGCATCCCGACTGCGACATAGCCCGCCCGGTCGGCGCGATCGGCGCGGAGCCGCGCCTCCAGATGATCGACCGCCTCCTCGAAGCTGCAAAGCCGGTCGCGGCAGGGATCGTACCAGGTCGGGGCAAGGATCATTGCCGCCGCGAAAAGCTGGGCGCGGGTCAGGTGCCTTTCGCGCCGTGCCACCGGGTTTTCGTCCGCCGCCAGGCCCCATCCCGCATAGAAGGGCTGGCCGAAGACGCGGGGGCGATGTCCGGCCATGATCGCCTCGAACCCCATCTGGGATGAGACGGTATAGACCGCGATGGCCCCGTCCAGCAGCGCCCAAGGCGAGACCGGATCGCTGAGAAGCGTGATCCGGCCATGGGCGTGCCCCTCGTTGTAATGGCCGGGGCGATGGCCCGACAGCGTCTCGGGGTGGCTCTTGATGATGATCCTTGCGCCGGGATGTTCCTCCTGCGCGAAGACCAGCATCTCGCGGAAGGTCGATGCCGTCGCCTTGCCGTAAAGGACCGAGGCATCGCCCTGGGTCTGGTCGATGACAAGGACATAGCCGGGGTCGGGCACCGGGGCCGCCGGGTCGAAGTCGTTGTATTTCGACAGGTGCAGGTGCTTCAGCCTTTCGATCCCGTCCCGCGCGCGTTGGAGGACGGCGCCATCGTCAAGCGCGTCATGCATCAGGATATGCTCGATGTCGGACGGTGCCGAACTGTCGAAATGCACGCCGCCGCGCCGGTCGATCAGCAGCCCCAGCGGCGGCTCGCCACCATCACGACCCGGCCGGACTGATCGCAGGAAGGCATCCTCGACCCGCACCATGCCGCTGCCGGTGAAATCCGCCACCGCCTCGCCGCGCGGCGCGGTCGGGCTGCGGCCCCAGACGCCGATCCGGTCCTCGGGCGCGCCGGGTTTGCCGATGCGGATCTCGTAGCCCGCAAGCTGGAGGATGCGGCGCAGTCTTGGCTGCGTCAGGAATCCGCCGTTGTAGACATAGAGCGGCTCAGCCGCGGTTCCGCCCGCCGCGCCGCCTTGCCCTGCCCCCTGGGCGGGCATCAGTTCCCGGTAGCGTTCGACAGGGCATCAGCCGAAGTGATGCCACCAGTCAGCACGGCCAGAGTCTTCTGCCATTGGACATAAGGCGCCTCGGTCACATAGACCGTGTCGTCGTCGCGGATCATGAAATCGCGCGCATTGAAGAGCCCGTCCGGCTGGGTCAGGCTGATGACATAGGCGATGCGCTGTGGCCCGGAAAGGTCGGGCCGGCCAAGCACCTGCCGGGCCACGCCTTCGTTTTCGTCACGCAGGATGAAGACGCCGGTCGGATCGGCGAAGTTGGTCGAAAGGCCGCCAACCTGGGCAATGGCCTCGATCGCCGAAAGCTCCTGCGTCTCGAAGGGTACGCGGTTCTGCGCACCGGTGGCGCCAAGGGCGGTGAAGCTGCGCTGGTCCTTTTCGACAAGGATCACATCACCGGGCCGGAGCGCGATGTCCATCTTCGGGTTGCGATAAAGATCCTTGAGCCAGACCTTGCCGGAGCGGCCGCCACGCGTCACCGTGATCTGGGCGATCTCAGGCTCGATCGCCACGCCGCCCGCCTTGGCGAGCATCGCCGAAAGGGTCCGCGTCGGCTGGGTGATCGGATAGACGCCCTGGCCGCCGACCCCGCCCATGACCGAGACGGTGGACCCGTCGCCGGCCACGCGCGACACCGTCACCTGCGGGTCGGGGGTCTGCGCGCTCAGCTTGTCAGTGATGATCTGGCGCAGCCCGTCCGGGGTATTGCCCGCCGCCTTGATCCGCCCGGCATAGGGCACGAAGATATTGCCCGATCCGTCGACCTGCACTTCGCTGAGCGGCGTCGCGCCGGTGGCGGCGCTGGCGAGAAGCCCGTTGTCGACGTTTTCCCAGATCGTCAGGCTCAGCACGTCGCCCGCGTTGATCACGTCCGATCCGACAAGCCCCGCCGACTGGAACGCAATGGAAAAGCCCAGGCTCGGTTGCACGGCGGTCAGCAGGGTGATGTTGCGGCTGACCGGAACGATGAAGGCGTCGCCCTGCTGTTCGATGGAGCCGGAGAATATCTCGCGCTTGCTCGGGCCGGAGCGCGGAAGGCCGCAGCCGACAAGGCCGCCGACAACGGCGACGCAGACCAGCAGTCTGGCCCGGCGGCTCTTCAGTACTGACACGTTCAAGGCTCCCCTGCCTGGATGGCCTTTGGTTTTTTTCGACACTACCGGAGCGGGCATTCCATTACCAGTTGGCCCCACCGGTTCCCGGCAACTGTTGCCGCGGCGCCGCTTTGCCCGACACCAGCGCATCATAGGGGTCTTCGGGCGACAGGATCATGTCGATCACCTGCCGCAGAATCTGGCGACGCCCGCGCGTGGCGTAGAATCCGCCGGGAATCTGAGAGGTTTCAAGAAGATAGTGGCGATAGTCGCGGTAGGCGCGGCTGTCGGGCCGGTCGGGTGCGGCGAAGAAGGCGGCAAGCGGCTGGGCCGACACGAACTCGGGCAGGCCGTAAACCGCGCGCCCCAGTGCCTTCAGCGGCAACCCGCGCCAGAGCACTTGCTGGCCGGCGGTCGAATTCACGGTGACAGCACTCCGTGCGCCATCCAGAAGCCGGGCGAGCTTGCCGCCCCTGAGGAAATGGACCCGCCCCTGAAGCCCGAGTCGCCGCGCGGTGTCGCGAATCGCGCCCGCGACGGCGACGCGCCCATCCTCAAGCGGGTGGGCCTTGAGGACGATGTGATGGTGACCGGGCGCCCCCTCGGCAAAGGCCTGAAGACAGGTGTCGATGAATTCCGTGGTGTCGGCAAAGCCCGAATGCGCCCGGAAGCTCGCGTCGTGATCCAGTTGAAGAAGGACGAGGTGATAGGGAAAGCCGCCTGAGCGCACGCGCCATGTGGCGAGCCATCGTTCGATCGAATGGAAGGGCATCAGGACAAGGCGGGCCAGATGCAGGCGGAATTCTTCGGCGACGGTAATGCCCCTGTGCGGCCGGAAGGCGCGGTAACGGCGGTTCATCGTCAGGACGCAGAAATGATAGAGCGCGCCGTAGAAGATATGGGCGCGCATGTCGCCCCAGGTCGCGGGCGCGCGCGGCTGGTCGATGCCCGACCGTGCCAATGCCGCCTGCATTTCGCCAAGGCTCATCGTCATCAGCCGGGAATTGCCGTTCGAGCCGCCGCGTTCATAGGTCGCCCAGTAGGGCCTGAGGTAACCCTCCTCGAAGACATGGACGGTGATGCCGCGCGCCTTTGCCAGCGTGATCGCCTCGGCATGGATCGGCCGCGCGTCGCCATAAAGGACCAGGTCGGTGATGCCGTGACCGTCGAGAATCCGGGCGCAATGCGCCGGCCAGTCCTCGGGGCTGCCGGTATAGGGGAGATAGCCGTCGCGGCCCCAGAAGGCTTCGTCGCCGCGGTTGAAGCCGGCGCGCCAAACCTCCGCCCCTGCCTTGCGCAATGCGCGGGCAAGCTGATGGAAGAATGGCCCGTGCGGTCCTTGCAGGAATAGAACGCGTCGCGGGCGGTCTGGCGTGATGTCCCCTGTCATGCCGTATCTTGTGTGGTCGTCCTCATCTGCCCGTCTGCGGCGCTTTTGTCATTATCAATCTGTCCGTTGTGTGGACTGAAGGTTTAAAAGTCGTATCCGCGCACTCCTTGTCAGCCGTTGGCGGTCGCGCTACGCAGGGCGAAACGGAGGGCCCCGGGATGTTCACAGGCATCGTCACCGACATCGGCGAAATCCTTGCGGTTGAGCAGAAGGGCGACCTGCGCGCCCGCATCGCCACCGACTATCCGGCAGAGGGCATCGACATCGGCGCTTCGATCTCCTGCGAAGGGGTCTGCCTGACCGTCATCGCCACCGGGACCGACCCGAAAGACTGGTTCGATGTCGACATCTCTGCCGAGACCATTTCCAAGACCAACATAGGCCATCACGGCTGGGTGCCAGGGCGGCCGATCAATCTTGAGCGCGCGCTGAAGGTCGGGGATGAGCTTGGCGGCCATATCGTCTCGGGCCATGTCGACGGCGTGGCCGAGATCGTGGCGATGCGCGACGAAGGCGACAGCACCCGCTTCACCTTCCGCGCCCCCGAGGCGCTGGCGGGCTTCATCGCGCCGAAAGGCTCGGTCGCGCTCAACGGCACCTCGCTGACGGTGAATGAGGTGAACGGGGCCGAGTTCGGCGTGAACATCATCCCGCATACCAAGGAGGTCACGACCTGGGGCAGGGCCAGGGTCGGCGACAAGGTCAATCTTGAGATCGACACGCTGGCCCGCTACGTGGCGCGGCTTCAGGACTGGGCGGCGCGATGAACGCAGGTCCGGGCCATAACGGCGGGCCGAGCCTTGAGGGCGGTGCCTCATGGCGCGCCCATTGCTGGCGGACGGCGCGCGCGGCGCTTCTGCCGAAGTTGCCGGTCGAGGTGGTGCGGCTTCGGGTGAAGCGGGCGAAGGAAATCGGGCTCGATTACCGGACTTATGTCGGGGTCAGGGCTTCGACCGGCCATGACCTTGTCGCCTTCCTCTTTTCCAGCAATGCGCTGAGGCTCCTGAAGGATCAGGACCGGATGCGCGCGGATGAGGCGGCGAAACTTGCCGGCCTTATTGGCATCGGCCAGCTTGTCGCTGTCCAGCCACCGCTTGATGCGGCGCGGGTTGCCGACACGCTCGCCGGCCAGTCCGTTCCGGTCATCGCCGCAAGCGCCGCCCCCGGCCTCGCCGATGGCTGGCGCGCCACGCGCGAACGGCTTCTGGCCTTCGCCGCCGCTGCCTGCACTCCCGCCGACCGCATCCTCGTGATCGGCGACACCGCGCTTGAGGCCGATTGGGCCGCGACGGCGCTCATGGCAGGCTACCTGCCCGCCGCCCGGTTTTTCGCCCCCGAAGCGGCGGCCGGAAGGTAAGCCCCCTCTCCGGGGCTGGCATATTTCGGGCCCTTAGGCTATCGCGGCGGCAAAGCGCCAAAGGATGCCCCTCAATGACCAGCGAATTCTCCAGCGACATCGCCTCGGCCGAGGAAATCATCGACGAAGCCCGCAAGGGCCGGATGTTCATCCTCGTCGATCACGAGGACCGCGAGAATGAGGGCGATCTGGTCATTCCGGCGGAATTCTGCACCGCCGAGGCGATCAACTTCATGGCGACCCATGGCCGCGGCCTGATCTGCCTGACGCTGACGGCGGCGCGGATCGACGCGCTGGGCCTGCCCCTGATGGCGCTGACCAATTCCTCGCGCCATGAGACTGCCTTCACCGTTTCGATCGAGGCCCGCGAAGGTGTGGAGACGGGGATTTCCGCCCATGACCGCGCCCGCACCGTCGCCATCGCCATCGACCCGACCAAGGGTCCGCAGGACATCGCGACACCCGGCCACCTTTTCCCGCTCCGCGCCCGCGATGGCGGCGTTCTGGTGCGCGCCGGCCATACCGAGGCGGCAACGGATGTCAGCCGCCTTGCCGGCCTCAATCCTTCGGGCGTGATCTGCGAGATCATGAACGATGACGGCACCATGGCGCGGCTGCCTGAGCTGATCGTCTATGCGAAAAAGCATGGGCTGAAGATCGGCACCATCTCCGATCTCATCGCCTACCGCCGCCGCCACGACAACCTCGTGCGCGAAACCTCGACCCATGCCGTAACATCGGCCTATGGCGGCGACTGGACGATGCGCGTCTTCACCAATGTCACCGACGGGACGGAACATGTGGCGCTGACCAAGGGCGACATCACCACGGATGAGCCGGTCCTTGTCCGCGCCCATGCGCTTGACGTGCTTGAGGATGTGCTGGCCCTCGGCCCCGCGCCTGAGGGCGAGGTCGCCTCGGCCATGCGGCTTATCGCGAAAGAGGGCAGGGGCGTCGTCTGCATCTTCCGCAACCCGCGCCTGAAACTGATGGTGGCCGAGGATGACGGCCCGCGCACGATCAAGCACACCGGGCTTGGGGCGCAGATCATGTCGGCGATGGGGCTCAAGAAACTTGTCCTCCTGACCGACTCGCCGCAGACGCGCTATCTTGGGCTTGAAGCCTATGACCTCGAAATCGTGGGCACCCGCCCGATCACGAAGGGCTGAGACATGGCCGGAACCGAAACCCATTACACGCTCGACCTGCCGACGTTCGACAAGGCGGTGAAGCTCCTGATCGTCGTGGCGCCCTATTACAAGGACATCGCCGATGACCTTGTCGCCGGCGCGAAGGCGGTTGCCGAGAAGGCCGGCGCCAGCGTTGACCTCGTCGAAGTGCCGGGCGCGCTTGAGGTGCCTTCGGCCATCGGCATGGCCTACCGCATGGCCGACTATGACGGCTTCGTCGCCCTTGGCTGCGTGATCCGGGGCGAGACCACGCATTACGACACGGTTTGCAACGACAGCTCGCGCGGGCTGACCATGCTTGGCCTTTCCGGTGCCTGCGTCGGCAACGGCATCCTCACGGTCGAGAACCGGCAGCAGGCCGTGGTCCGCGCCGACCCGGAAGGGCAGAACAAGGGTGGCGGGGCTGCGGCAGCGGCGCTGCATCTCGTGGCGCTGACCCGCAAATGGGCGCGCCAGACCAAGGGCATGGGCTTCAAGCCCGCGGGCGAATTCCGCATCGCCGGTGAAACCGAAGGGCCGGCCCGCGCATGACCGAGACGAGCCCAAAACCCGGTGCCGCCGAGAAACGCCAGATGAAGGCGGCGGCGCGTCTTTACGCCGTGCAGGCGCTTTTCCAGATGGAAGCCGCCGGCCAGACCGTCGACAAGGTCGCGCGCGAGTTCGAAAGCTTCCGCTTCGGCGCCGTCTATGACGAGGACGAGATGGCCGAGGGCGACCCCGACCTTTTCCGCCAGATCGTCGAAGAGGCGGTGAACTGGCAGGCGAAGATCGACCAGATGACCGACCGCGCCTTGGTCGCCAAATGGCCGATCGAACGGATCGACCCGGTGCTGCGCGCGCTTTTCCGCGCCGCTGGGGCAGAGCTTGTGGCCAGCGCCACGCCGCCCAAGGTGGTCATCAACGAATTCGTCGATGTCGCGCGGGCATTCTTCCCCGAGGGGAAGGAACCGAAATTCGTCAACGCCGTTCTCGACCACATGGCGCGCGAGGCGAAGCCCGAGGCGTTCTGAGGCTCTGGCTTCCGGTCAAGCGCGCCCTGCCTCGCGGTCGGCGATCTCTTCCGCAGGGACGGCGGGTTCGCTGAAGGGTTCCGGCACCGGCCCAGGCGGGCGGAAGAACTGGTTGCCCGCGTTCACGCCTTCCGCGATCTGTTCGGCCAGCCGCATCTGGTCGCGGCGGCGAACCTCGGCCACCACCGCCTCGGCTTCAGCCACGGGAACGCCAAGGCGCAAGAGCCCCTCGCGGCCAAAGGCAAAGGCCGATTCCAGCGTTTCGCGAATCTCCCAGACCACGCCCGCCTCGATCAGCGCCAGCGTCGAGCGGCGGTCGAAGGAGCGCGCCATGACCGGCACGCCGGGGAAGACCTCGCGCATCACCTCGGCGATCAGGCGGCTGGTTTCGGCATCATTGACGCAAATCATCACCACCTGCGCGCGACCCGCGCCGGCGGCCTCAAGGATCTCAGGCCGGCGGCCATCGCCATACCAGACCTTGAAGCCGAACCGGCCCGCGACCTCGATCATCTCGACATCGGTGTCGATGATGGACACCTCGATCCCGCGCATCAGCAAGGATTGGCTGACCATCTGCCCGAACCGGCCAAAGCCGATGAGCAGTGCCGTGCCCTCCAGATCTTTCGGCCGTTCAACCTCGTCGCCGGGTTCCTTCGCTTCGCCGTGGAGCCGGTCCATGACGATGTTGATGACGGGGGTGAGGACCATCGACAGGATCACGGTCGTGGTAAAGACAGCCGACGTCGCGGCGTCGATCAGGCCGGAACCGCCGGCCGCCGCAAAGAGGACGAAGGCAAACTCGCCGCCCTGCGCCATCAGCGCGGTCCGCTCGATGGCCTCATCGCGACCGGCACCCGTGAGCCGCGCCACGAAATAGATCCCCGCCGCCTTCACGACCATGAAGCCGATCACGGCAACCACAATCAGGCCGAGGTTTTCCGTCACGACATTCAGGTCCAGCGCCATGCCGACGCCAAGGAAGAAAAGGCCGAGGAGGAGTCCCCGGAAAGGTTCGATATCGGCCTCAAGCTGGTGGCGGAAGCTGCTTTCCGACAGCATCACACCGGCGAGAAACGCCCCCATCGCCATCGAAAGCCCGCCCTGCTGCATCAGCCAGGCGGCGCCGAGGACGACGAGTAGTGCTGCCGCCGTCATCACCTCGCGTGCGCCGGTGCGGCCAAGGATGTTGAACATCGGGTTCAGAAGGTAACGCCCGACCAAGAGGAGCGCCATCACCGCGCCGATGGCGATCGACGCCGAGAAGAGCCTTTCGGATGTCGTCGCCTCCACATGTCCCGGCGCCAGCGCCACGACCACGGCCAGAAGCGGCACGATGGCCATGTCTTCGAGGAGAAGGATCGAGACGACCTTCTGCCCCCGTGGCAACGCCAGTTCCCCGCGCTCGCCCAGGACCTGCATCACCACGGCGGTCGATGTCAGCACGAATCCGGCGCCGAAGACGAAGGCCACGGGCAGCGAATAGCCGAGCGCCATGCCCGCCGCCGTGGTGAGAAGCGTGCAGACCACCACCTGCAAGAGCCCGAGGCCAAGGATCTGCCGCCTCAGCCCCCAAAGCCGCGAAGGCTCCATCTCCAGCCCGATCACGAAGAGGAACATCACGACGCCAAGTTCGGCGATGCTCATCACCGTCTGCGGATCGGTGAAGACGCTGAGGCCGAAGGGGCCGATCGCCAGACCCGCCGCGAGATAGCCGAGGACCGAGCCAAGGCCGAGCCGGCGGAAGAGCGGGATCGTGATCACCGAGGCAAGGAGGAGAACGATCAGCGGGGCAATGTTGATCCCATGCCCGACGGCTTCCTCCTGCATCGTCCCCGCCTTTCACACCCGAACGCCGCCCGAACCATTTCCGGGTGCTGCGCTTCAGATTAGCCAGTTTCCGCGGGCGGGTTCCAGCCGTGAACTTGTACTACTAGCCGCGAAAAACTCCGGGCGCTTGTCGCTGAGGCAGATCGTCACGTCGGGGCCCGTCGAGCCGGGGGCGGTTGCGGAGCCGGCCCTGCGCGCCTAGGTTTGAAGGCAGGAGTGCGCCGCTGCCCGTCTCTCTGCGGCGATCACCAGAAACCCCGACCTTTCAGGGTCGGGCCAAGGAGAGCCGCCATGCCCGCGCTTGTCCGCATGTACATCCGCCACGTCCTTATCGGCTATGCCATCGCGGCGGTCTTTGTCGCAGCACTCCTCTGGCTCAATGTCGGCAACCTCTGGCACCTCGTCTCGACCTCGCCCGTGGGCTGGATCGCGGCGGCCATGCTTTTCTTCGCCAATGGCATCGTGTTTTCGGGGGTGCAGTTCGCCATCGCCGTCATGCAGATGGCCGAGCCTGAGGGGAAACGCGGCGGCGGAACCCGCGCGCCTTTGGCCACGTCCCGCCCCGCCATTGCCACGTCGGCCGCAGGCGACCGGACCCGGCAAGGCAGGGCGGCGAGGTGAAGTGGCGGGAACCGCGGCAACCGTGGAGACGTGTTTTTCCCGAGAGCCTGGTTTTACCAGGTGGGTGCCAGATACCGGGACCAGGATCCCGGCAGAGCCAGCTCCCTCGGAAGAGATTATCGGCCACTGGAAAAGGGCCTCTCACGAGAGGGGCAGAGCCCGCCACCCCCAATCTATGATCGCCAACCCGTCGCGGCAAGAGGCTTGGCCCCGGCCCGGCCTGCCATCGCAAGTTTTTCCAACCGAACCGGAGTGACCCGTGCGATAACTCCCCTGCCGAGCAGCCGCAGGAATGACGGCGCCGGTCGCAAATGGAGAAGAAAATGCGGGGAATTGGTCTTCTGTTCTTTGCGTCAGGGGTGGTCTACGTCACGTTGGGGATGCTCCTTGGCATCCATATGGGTATCGCGCAGGATTTCACCCTGTCGCCCGCCCATGCCCATCTCAACCTTGTCGGCTTCGTCACCATGGCGCTGTCCGGCCTCTTCTACCAGGTTACGCCTCGGGCTGCGGCGTCGCCGCTGGCGCGCGTGCATTTCGTGCTGGCAACGCTTGGTGTCTGGACGATGGTGCCGGGTATCGCGCTGGCCGTGACCGGGCAGGGCGAAGGGCTGGCGATCGCGGGGTCGCTGGTGACGCTGGCAGGGATGCTGGTGTTTCTGGCCAATCTCGTCCTCAATGCCCTGAAGGCACGGGACGGCGGCGTGCCGAAGGTCGCCTGATCCGACAGGGTAGGCCGGGCAGGGGCTGGACTTTTGTTCCCTTTATGTTCAATCTCTCGCTATGCCTCACGACCTCATGCCCGGCCAGCTTCTTGCGCGCGGTGTCTGCCGCCATCTCCTCAACCACGGTTTTGTGACCGTTGAGGAACTGGTGCCTGCGCCCGGTCTCAGGGTCGATGTGATGGCGCTTGGGCCGAAGGGCGAGGTCTGGATCGTCGAATGCAAGTCATCGCGGACCGACTACACGTCGGACCGCAAGTGGCAGGGCTATCTCGACTGGTCGGACCGCTTCTTCTGGGCGGTGGGGGAGGCGTTTCCGGTCGACCTTCTGCCACCCGAAACCGGGCTCATCGTCGCCGACGGCTATGACGCCGAGATCCTGAGGATGGGGCCGGAGACGCCCCTGGCAGGGGCGCGGCGCAAGGTGGTGACGCAGAAATTCGCCCGCCATGCCGCGCTCAGGCTTCAGGGCCTGCGCGATCCGGGCGTCAGCGCTTCTTTTTCGGGCCTTTAGGCGAGGCCATGTCGCGCGCGGCCTCGGCGGCGGCGCGCAGTTCCTCGGCGATCTCCTCGGCTTCCTCGGGATCGAAGTCGAGCGGCAGTTCGAAACCTTCCGCCTCGACATAGATCCGCACCATGCCCGCAGAGGTCGGCCCGATCTGCAGATTGGCCGCGATGTCGCTTTCCTTGTTGATCCCCATGGCGCTTACCTTTTCGCGGAACCCTTTGTCGGAGGCATAGGCCCGGCGGCGCCGAAGCGCAACGGTCGCGCTCAGCGCCCGGCCTTTTCCGCGATGCCCGAGGTGCCTTCGCGCCGCGCAAGCTCCGCCTCCACCTCGGCCAGCGTCACGTCGCGCGAGGCGAGCATGACGAGAAGGTGGTAAAGCACATCCGCCGCCTCTGCGGTCAGCCGCGCGCGGTCGCCCTTCACCGCCTCGATGATCGCCTCGACGGCTTCCTCGCCGAACTTCTCGGCGCATTTCTCCGGGCCCTTGGACAGAAGCTTCGCGGTCCACGAAGTTTCCGGGTCGGCCCCTTTGCGGGCGGCGATGGTGGCGGCGAGGGATTGAAGCGTGGTCACGTCAACCTCATCGGAATGCCGGCGGCGGCCATGTGGGCCTTGGCCTCGCCGATGGTGTAGGTGCCGAAATGGAAGATCGAGGCGGCGAGGACGGCGGACGCGTGGCCCTCGGTCACGCCCTCGACCAGATGGTCGAGCGTACCGACCCCGCCCGAGGCGATCACCGGAATGTCGACAGCATCGGCGGTGGCCCGCGTCAGCGGCAGGTTGAAGCCCGCCCGCGTCCCGTCCCGGTCCATCGAGGTCAGGAGGATTTCCCCGGCTCCCTTCGCCGCGACCGTCCGCGCGAACTCAACCGCGTCGATGCCGGTCGATTTGCGCCCGCCGTGGGTAAAGATCTCCCACCGGCCCGGCTCCACGGTTTTCGCGTCGATGGCGACGACGATGCACTGGCTGCCGAAGCGGTCGGCGGCCTCGGCGACCACGTCCGGATCGGCGACGGCGGCGGAGTTGAAGCTGACCTTGTCGGCGCCGGCGAGGAGAAGCGCGCGCACATCCTCGTGGCTGCGCACCCCGCCGCCGACGGTCAGCGGGATGTAGCACTGTTCCGCCGTGCGGGTCACGAGGTCGAACATCGTGCCACGGTTCTCATGCGTCGCGTGGATGTCGAGAAAGCAAAGCTCGTCCGCGCCCGCCGCGTCATAGGCCTTCGCCGCCTCGACCGGATCGCCAGCGTCGATGAGGTCGACGAAGTTCACGCCCTTGACCACGCGGCCATCGGCGACATCGAGGCAGGGAATGATGCGGGTCTTGAGCATGGGTGTGTCCGAACTTCTGCGTCTTCTCTAGGCGCTCATCGGGCAGGGCGCAACGTGTCAGTCCGCCATCCGCGCCGCAGCCGACCGCGAAATGATCCTGTGGGCGGGCATCACCGCCGCCAGACAAGCCCGGCCCCAGACATTATGCGGGCGAACCCAGGTCGACAGATAAAGCCGCCCCGCCTCGCGAAAAACGGTGATGCGGAAGTCGAGGTGGCGGTCGTCGAGGCCGACGATGAATTCCCGCGCGTCGTCCTTGCGGATCGGGAAGAGGCCGACCGATGGCAGGCCCGGATCGGCCTTGGTCTTGAGGCCGAACGGGCGCACGAGGGCGTTGCGGAGGGTCAAGAGCGCCGCCGACCAGCGCGGGAGGGTGAGCCCGCGCAGGGCTGCCTCGCGCGGTGGAAGTGTGCTTGCCACCGCGTAGCAATCCATGAAGTCGCCGGCGCGGCAGAGCGGCCAGAGGTCCGATCCCTCTGGCAGCCGCCCGCGTGTCACAAGTGCCATATTGGGTATCTTTCCAGATTTTTCCCGACGAATGTGACCGGAGGGGCCGCGCGGTCAATGCGTCAGGGTGACGCCGTGGGTTCGCGGCCCCCGCCCGTCAATACCCCCGGTCGCGGTCGACCTGGTGCAGGAACGGCTCGCCCGCCTCACCACGGCGGATGTTTTCCGCGATGACCCGTGTTGCGGTGATGGCGCGGGTGTCGGCGGCGATGTGCGGGGTGACGGTGACACGCGGATGCGACCAGTAGCGATGGCCGGGGGGCAGCGGCTCAACCCGGAACACGTCGAGCGTGGCGTGGGCGATGCGCCCCGCATCGAGTGCCGCCAGAAGCGCCTCGTCGTCGATCAGGGGCCCTCGTCCGGGGTTCACGATGAAGGCCCCTTCCGGCAGCATTGCGAGCCGCCGGGCATCGAGAAGATCGCGGGTGTCATCGGTGAGCGGCAGGAGGAGGATCAGGATCTGCGCCTGCCGCAGCACGGCCTCAAGCCCGTCCTCGCCCGAATGACAAGTGACGCCGGGCACAGACTTCGGCGTCCGGCTCCAGCCCATGACGGGGAAGTTGAAGCCGGCGAGGGTCCGCGCGACCGTGCTGCCAAGCTCCCCGAGCCCCAGCACCGCGACGGGACGCTCCCGCGCGATGGGCGGTCGGATGTTGTTCCGCCAGACTCCGTCCTGACCAAGGATATGCGCATCCGTCCCGAGATGATGGCGCAAGACATGGCCGGTGACATATTCGACCATGCCTTCCGTCATGCCCGGGTCGACCATCCGGCAGAGCGGCTGCGTCAGCGTCGGGTTGCCGACGATCCGCTCCACCCCTGCCCAGAGGCTGAGGACCGCCTTCGCGCGGGTGAAGGGCGCGAAGTCCGAGAGCCCGCCAGTCGGGGCGTAGACGATGTAATCGACCTTGGCCGGATCGGGGCATTCGGGCGAAACCGCCGCCTCGACCCCCGCCTCAGCCAGTGCCGCCTTCAGATGCGGGCCATAGTCGGCCCAGTCGGCGACAGGGGCGCTGAAGAGGATGTTGAGCGGCATCGGAACCTCATCGCGGGCGGTGGATATGGGCGCTCTGGACCATGCCGAAAGCGCCAAGAAGCACCATCATCGCGGTTCCGCCGTAGGAGACAAGCGGCAAAGGCACGCCGACGACCGGCATCAGGCCCATGACCATCGACATGTTCACCGTGAAGAGAAGGAAGAACGTGCCGGCGATGCCATAGGTCAGGAGTGCGGAGAACCTGTCCCGGTTGGTCATTGCGGAAAAGATGCAGAAGCCCACGATCAGCCCGTAGAGGATGAGAAGCGAGAAGGCGCCGAGAAAGCCGAACTCCTCGGCCAGCGTGGTGAAGATGAAGTCGGTGTGCTTTTCGGGCAGGAAGTTCAGCCGCGACTGGGTGCCCTGCATGAAGCCCTTGCCGGCCCAGCCGCCGGAGCCGAGCGCGATCTGGGCCTGCATGATGTTGTAGCCCGCGCCAAGGGGATCGGCCCCCGGATCGATGAAGGTGTCGATGCGGCGGAACTGGTAATCTTCCAGGAGCTGCCAGTCGGTGCCCCGGCTTTCGAAGACCGCAAAGAGCAGGGCGACCGCCAGCACGATGACGGTGCCGAAGTACCAGAGGCTGACGCCAGCGGCGAACATCACGATGCCGCCCCCCGCGAGGAGCAGGATCGCCGTCCCGAGGTCGGGCTGCACCAGCACGAGGAAGGTTGGCATCAGAATCAGGATCACCGGGATCAGCACCCAGAGCGGCCGAGAGGTGCGCTTGATGTCGAGCCAGTCGTAATAGGCCGCGAGGAAGAGGACGAGCGCCACCTTCATCAGTTCCGAGGGCTGGATGCGCAGGGGCCCAAGCTCCAGCCACCTCTGCGCGCCCATGCCGATGTCGCCGAAAAGGTCCACGGCGACGAGAAGAAGCAGGGACACGACATAGACCAATGCCGCGATGTTGCGCCAGAACCAGATCGGGACGAAGCCGATGATCAGCATCGCCACCATCCCCGCGACGAAGCGTTTCATTTGCGGTTCGGCCCAGACCTCAAGCCTGCCGCCGGCAACCGAATAGAGCATCAGGAAACCGAAGCAGGCGACAGCCGTCAGCAGGATCGCCAACGGCCAGTTGACGTAGAGCACCTTGCGCAGGCCGGTCGGGACCGTCTTGAGGTTATACTCAAGGTAACTCATGCCCGAGTCTGGCCCTTGCTGTCGTCGGGGTTGAACTCCATCAGCGGCAGGTCCTTGCGCTCGGCCTCGATGCGGGTGCGCTGGCTTTCGGGATAGGCGGTCAGGGGCGGCGCGCCACCGCTCATCGCCTCCAGGATGATGTCGCGGGCAATGGGCGCCGCAGCGGTCGAGCCGCCTCCGCCATGTTCCACGACAACCGCCACGGCGATGCGCGGCGCATCATAAGGGCCGTAGCAGACGAAGAGCGCATGGTCGCGCCGGTTCCACGGCAGGTCATCGTTGGATATGACCCCACGTGCCCGTTCGGCGGCGGTGATGTTGCGCACCTGGCTGGTCCCGGTCTTGCCGGCGATGAGCATGGTGTCGTCGACGACCCGCGAACTGAAGGCGGTGCCGCGCTTGGAGTTCGAAACGTCGAACAGACCCTTGCGCACCGCCGCGAGATACGCCGGGTTGATACCGAGGTCCGGCGCGACCTCAACGGGCACTTCCGTACCGCCGACAGCCTGGATGAGCCGCGGGGTGACGGCCCGGCCTGAAGCAAGGCGCGCAGTCATTACCGCAAGCTGCAACGGCGAGGCGAGGACATAGCCTTGGCCGATGCCCGAGTTCAGCGTATCGCCGACGAGCCAGGATTTGCCGTACTTCTTCAGCTTCCAGTCCTTGTCGGGCGCGAGCCCTCCCGATACCGCCGACATCGGCAGGTCGAACTCGGTGCCGACGCCGAACCGCCGCGCCATTTCGGCGATCTTGTCGATACCGACGCGCTGGGCGATTTCGTAATAGTAGACGTCGCAGGACTGTTCGAGACTCTGGGTCAGATGGACATTGCCGTGACCTGCGCGCTTCCAGCAGTGGAAGCGGCGGTTGCCGAGCTTCATGAAACCGGGGCAGTAGACCGTCTCGTTCAGCCCGATCACGCCAGCTTCAAGGGCGGCAAGTGAGGTGACTATCTTGAAGGTCGAGCCGGGCGGATAGGCGCCTTGCACCGACTTGTCGGCCAGCGGGCGGTGGTCATTCTCGGTCAGCTTGCGGTAGTCGCTGCCGGAGATGCCGCGGACAAAAAGGTTGGCGTCAAAGCTCGGTGCCGAGGAAATCGCCAGGATGTCACCATTCTGAGTGTCGATGACGACGGCCGCCGCGCTTTCGCCGCCAAGCCGGGCAAGCACGTAGTTCTGCAGCTTGCGATCGATGGTCAGCTGCACCGTCGCGCCGGGGTCGCCTTCCTTGCGCCCCAGCTCTCGCATAACCCGGCCATACGCATTGACCTCGATGCGGAGCGTTCCCGCCGTGCCGCGCAGGTCGTCCTCAAGCTTCGCCTCGACGCCAAGCTTGCCGATCTGGAAGCGCGGGATCTGCAACAGGGGATCGGGGTTTTCGAGTTTGGCGAGGTCATAGTCGCTGACCGGCCCGACATAGCCGAGAACATGGGCGAAATCCGGCCCCTGCGGATAGAACCGGCTGAGGCCGACTTCGGTGGTGACGCCGGGCAGGGCGGGGGCGTTGACCGAAACGAGGCTGAACTCTTCCCAGGTCAGCCGGTCGGCGACCGCGATGGGCAGGGTCGGGCTCCGGCGTTCAATCTCGCGCCGGGTCCGGTCGAGGTCTTCGGGCGCGAGATAGACAAGCTCGCGGAGCCGCGACAGGACCATCTCGGGGTCGCCGGCGTCCTCGGGCGTGATGGTGATGCGGTAGTTCTGTTCGTTCCCGGCCACGACCGCGCCGTTGCGGTCAAGGATCAGGCCGCGCGCCGGCGGCAGGAGCCGGATCTTGATGCTGTTCTCATCGGCCAGAAGCCGGAACTGGTCGGCCTGATCGACCTGGAGATGGCGCATCCGGAAACCGAGCGTCGTCACCACCGCGGCCTGGATGCCGCCAAGAAAGAGGCCGCGCCGGCTGATGTTGCGGAAGCTTTCGAGTGTGTCCTTCGGTGAGCGTCTCATCCCCGGCCCCCAAGTCCGTCCGCAATGCCGCCGGTCCGGCGCTGCAACCCGAGAAGCCAGACATTGGCAAAGACCACGACCGGATAGGCGGCCAACGTCGACAGAACCTCAAGAATGGTCAGGTCGAACCCGCCCTGCGGCACCATGAAAAGTGCCAGGACAAAGCGGTTGGCCACCGTCATCACCATCACGACGGCGGCGAACACTGCCCATTCAAGCGCAAAGGGAAGATCGCGCAGCAACATCTCGCGAGAGCGCAGAAATTCCGTCGCGAGGAGCGCGAGGAGTGTCCACAGACCCGGCGGGCGCATGCTGAGAAGATCGTCGACCGCAAAGACGATGACCACGAGAAAGGCCGGCAGATAGTCCGACCTGCGCAGAAGCCAGGCGAAGGTCAGGCAGAGGATGAGGTCGGGCGCCGGCCAGCGGGTAGGCACCGCCGTCAGCGGCAGCACCCGCAGAAAGAGGATCAGCGCAGCGAGGGCCGCGAAAAGCGCCCGGTGCCTGATGCGCGAGGCGGTGGCGGGATCAACCATCGCCCTGCTCCACGATGGTGGGGGCGGCGTTTTCCGGCAGGGTGACGGCCGGGGCGATGGGCGGGAAAGCCGGCAGGACGAGGCCGCCGGCCTCGCCGATTTCCTCGGCCGGATGGCTTCTGAGGACGCGGAGAAAGTTCAGACGCTCATAATCCGCCGAAAGGCGCACCCGGAGGCGCTTTTCGCTGTCTGCCTTGACCTCACCGACGAGAAGCCCGGCGGGAAAGACGCCGCCATCGCCGGAGGACACCACGCGGTCGCCGGGGCGCACAAGTTCCGGCGTCTCGAGGTATTCGATAGGCGGCGAGGCGGTGTTGTCGCCGACGAGCATGGCCTTCTGCCCCGAAGGCTGGATCGTCACCGGGATGCGGCTTGAGGCATCGGTCAGAAGTATGACCCGCGCAGTACGTTCCCCCACGCCCGAAATGCGGCCGACGATGCCAAGGCCGTCGGTCGTGGCCCAGCCATCGACGATGCCGTCACGGCTGCCGACGTTCAGCAGCACCGATTGCCGGAAGGGTGAGCCTGAATCGGCAAGCACCACGCCCGAGACGGAGGTCAGCTTCGGATCGAGCCGGACCTGGTTCTGCGCCAGAAGCTTGGCGTTCTGCTGTTCAAGCTGAACCGCCGCTTCCTTCCATGCCTTCATGCGCTGCAACTCGCGCCGAAGTTCCTGGTTCTGGTCGTAGAGGCTCGCGTAGGATTCAAAGCCCGACATCATGTCGGCAAGCTTCGTCACCGGCACCAGTGCCCAGTCGAAACTTGGCACCACGCGGTCGACAAAGGCCGTGCGGAAGCGTTCCACCCGCGGGCTGTCGATGCGCCAGACGAGGAAGACGGCAAGCAACACCACACCCGTCACCCCGATCAGGATGCGGCGCACGGGTGTGCGGAAATCATAATCTGCGTTGCGGTCCCTTGCCACGCACGGCCTCGCTCAACGGGCGCCGGCCAAAGGGCTCAGCTATCGTAATCTATCACATGCCGGAGCTGCTTTTCATACTCCAGCGCCTTGCCGGTGCCGAGGGCCACACAATTCAGTGACTGGTCGGCGATGGAGATGGAAAGCCCGGTCTGTTCGCGGAGCGCAAGGTCAAGCTCGCCCAGAAGCGCGCCGCCGCCGGTCAGCATGACGCCCCGGTCGACGATATCGGCGGCAAGGTCGGGCGGCGTCGCTTCAAGCGCGGTCATCACCGCCTCGCAGATCTGCTGCACCGGTTCGGCCAGCGCCTCGGCGACCTGGGCCTGGTTGATCTCGATCTCTTTCGGCACGCCGTTCAGAAGGTCGCGGCCCCGGATCTGCATCGAGGCGCCGCGCCCGTCATCGGGCATCCGCGCGGTGCCGATGGAGGTCTTGATGCGCTCGGCGGTGCTTTCGCCGATGAGCAGGTTCTGTTGGCGGCGAAGGTGGCTGACGATGGCCTCGTCCATGCGGTCGCCGCCGACGCGGACCGAACGGGCATAGACGATATCGCCCAGCGACAGGACCGCGACCTCGGTGGTGCCGCCGCCGATATCGACGACCATGGAGCCGGTCGGATCGGTGATCGGCATGCCGGCGCCGATGGCGGCGGCGATGGGCTCGGCGATCAACCCGGCCTTGCGGGCGCCAGCCGAGATGACCGACTGGCGGATCGCGCGCTTTTCAACCGGGGTGGCGCCATGCGGCACGCAGACGATGATCTTCGGCTTGGAGAAGGTGGTGCGGCGGTGAACCTTGCGGATGAAATGCTTGATCATCTCTTCGGCGGTGTCGAAGTCGGCGATGACGCCTTCACGCATCGGGCGGATCGCCTCGATGGAGCCGGGGGTGCGACCGAGCATCAGCTTGGCATCTTCGCCAACGGCGAGCACCTGTTTCTTTCCGTCCTTCACATGGTAGGCAACGACCGAGGGTTCGTTCAGGACGATGCCCTTGCCGCGCACATAGACCAGCGTGTTCGCGGTTCCGAGGTCGATCGCCATGTCCGACGAAAACAGCCCGCCAAATCCAAACATAGTGCTTCCCGCCTTCCAAAAGCTACGGCCCGCGACTCAGGGCGCGGGCCGGGGTTTGTTATAGGCTTCGGGGCCAGCCAGCGGAAGGGGGCAGCTTACTGCCTCACGCAGGTTTTCGCCTGCTTGTCAATATCGAACATTACGCGGCGTCCTATCCAGCGTTCTTAGCCGATTTCTTTCACGAAACCGACTTCATCTCATCCGCAGGCTTGGTTTTCGCCCGCCGCACGATGAGATTGTTGAGAGCGCCGACATAGGCCTTGGCGCTGGCCACCACCGTGTCGGTGTCCGAGGCCTGGCCGGTGACGATCTTGCCGTCCTCCTCCAGACGCACCGAAACCGTGGCCTGCGCGTCGGTGCCTTCGGTCACAGCATGGACCTGATAGAGTGCCAGCCGCGTCTGGTGCGGGAAGAGCTTCTTGATCGCGTTGAAGGTGGCATCGACCGGCCCGTCGCCCTCTGCCGTGACCTGATGATCGGTGTCGCCGATGGTCAGGATGAGGTCGGCCGACTGCGGCGCCTCGGTGCCGCAGATCACGCGGAGGAACTTCACCTGCAGATGGTTGCCGGCTTCCGAGGCACTGTCGGCCATCAGCGCGATGAGGTCGTCGTCATAGACCTCCTTCTTGCGGTCGGCGAGGGCCTTGAACCGCACGAAGACATCGTTGAGCTGATTGTCGGCGAGGTCGAAGCCCAGCTCCTTCAGCTTGGCCCTGAGCGCCGCGCGCCCGGAATGCTTGCCCATGACGAGGTTCGTCGCGGCGAGGCCCACATCCTCGGGGCGCATGATCTCGAAGGTCTCGGCGTTCTTCAGCATCCCGTCCTGATGGATGCCGCTTTCATGGGCGAAGGCGTTCTTGCCGACGATGGCCTTGTTGAACTGCACCGGAAAGCCCGAGACGGCGGCAACCCGGCGCGAGATGTTCATGATCTTCGTGGTGTCGATGCCGGTCTTGTAGGGCATGATGTCGTGGCGCACCTTCAGCGCCATCACCACCTCTTCCAGCGCGGTGTTGCCGGCGCGTTCGCCAAGGCCGTTGATCGTGCATTCGATCTGCCGCGCCCCCGCCTCGACGGCCGCCAGCGAATTGGCCGTCGCCATGCCGAGGTCGTTGTGGCAGTGGGTGGCAAAGATGATCTCATCCGCGCCCGGCACGCGTTCGATCAGCATCCGGATCAGGTCGGCGCTTTCGCGGGGCGCGGTATAGCCCACGGTGTCAGGGATGTTGATCGTCGTGGCACCCGCCTTGATCGCGATCTCCACCACGCGGCAGAGATAGTCATGCTCTGTCCGCGTCGCGTCCATCGGCGACCATTGCACGTTGTCGCAGAGATTGCGGGCGTGGGTCACGGTCTGATGGATGCGCTCGGCCATCTGGTCCATGTCGAGATTGGGGATGGCGCGGTGGAGGGGCGAGGTGCCGATGAAGGTGTGGATGCGCGGGCGTTTCGCGTGGCGCACCGCTTCCCAGCAGCGGTCGATATCCTTGAACTGGGCGCGGGCGAGGCCGCAGATCACCGCGTTCCTGGTGTTCCGCGCGATGTCCGACACCGCCTCGAAATCGCCCTCCGAGGCGATGGGGAACCCCGCCTCGATGATGTCGACGCCCATCTCGTCGAGCATCTCGGCGATTTCCATCTTTTCGTCATGGGTCATCGTCGCGCCGGGCGATTGTTCGCCGTCGCGCAGGGTGGTGTCGAAAATCACCACACGGTCTTCACTGGATTTATTGCTCATCGTCCTGATCTCACTTTTGTCCCTAGCGTGTCTGGCGCGGTGTCACCTCTGAGCGGTCGCGCCGGAAGGCACGCTCAGAGGCGGCTAAGGAGAAGCAGGCCACGAAGCGGCAGGGCGCGGGCAGCGCCTTGGGTTGCAGGGATATGCAGGCTTCGTGTCATGGCGCCGGACTATAGGAAAATTCTGGCCGAGGGGAAGAGCTTTTTTCCCCGACGGAAGCCGGTCTGCCCCATTGCCGCCACGACGCGGGATTATTTGCCGGGGGCGCTGGATCGGGCTGGGCGCGGCCCATAGGATCGCGGCAACATGAAGCAGGACAGTTCCGATGGCGGAAAGTAGAAACCCCTATTCCGATCTGCCGCCCGAGGCCTACTGGCGCAGTGCGGTGGCCGAGGCGGGGCTTTACGGGATGAAGGGGCTTTGGGCCTCGCGCTGGGTGCTGCCGTCGGATGCGCGGTTTGCCACCTTCGGTTCCTGCTTTGCCCAGCATATCAGCCGGGCGCTCGTCGCCCGCCAGATCGGCTGGATCGACGCTGAACCTGCGCCGGGGCGCTGCCCGGTGGAGATCGCCCGCAAGTACAACTACGGGGTCTTTTCCGCGCGCACCGCCAATATCTACACGGCGGCGCAGCTTCTTTACCTCGTGCGGCTCGCCTCGGGGGAGCTCGCGGCGGACGCGGCGGAGTTCTGGGATGAGGGCGGGCGGGTCTACGACAGCCTGCGCCCGGCGATCGAGCCTGATGGCTTTGCGAGCCGCGACGAGGCGCTCCTCAGCCGCCGCTCGATGATCCGGGCTTTCCGCCGGTCGATCATTGATGCGGATGTCTTCGTCTTCACCCTTGGTCTGACCGAAGGCTGGGAGAATGCCGCGACGGGCCAGCCCTATCCGATGTGTCCGGGCACCGTCGCGGGGGCGTTCGATGCCGCCGCCCATGTCTTTCGCAACTACCGTGTTTCCGAGGTTTCCGCCGACATGGGCGCGGCGCTTCAGGCGATGCGGCGGCTCAACCCCGGCCTCAAGGTGCTGCTCACCGTGTCACCGGTGCCCCTGACGGCAACCGCGTCTGGCCAGCATGTGCTGGTCGCCACGACCTATTCCAAGTCGGCCCTCCGCGCCGTAGCCGGCGAAATCGCGGCAGCCGATCCCGGCGTCGACTATTTCCCGTCCTATGAGATCATCTCCGGCGCCCCGGCGCGGGCGGGGTTCTTCGCGCCCAACATGCGCTCGGTCGAGGCGGCGGGGGTCGAGCTGGTGATGAAGCATTTCTTCGCCGGCCTCGACCGGTCTGGCCCGGCGGCACATCAGCGCGAGTCCGATGTGCCGGACCAGAAAGAAGAGGCTGCCGAGGCACGCATGGCCGCCGAGGATCTGGCCTGCGAGGAAAGCTTGCTCGAGGGGTTCAACCGTGGCTAAGCGCAAGTCTCTGCCCGATCTTCTCATTCTTGGCGACAGCCATACGGCAGCGCTGAAGGCCGGGTGTGACGCGCATGGGCTGAAGGCCGAGGTGCTGGGCTTTTCCGGCAATCTTTGGCATGCCGGACACATCGTGCTGAACCGGTCGCAGGAGCTGCGGGTGCGTGGTGCTGCGATGCAGGCGCGGCTCAAGGCGGTCGAGGACAGTCTTGGCGGCGGCAGCGTGCTGCGGCCGGAACTGCCGGTTCTGGCTTCGGTCGGGTTTCACCTTGGCCGTCTGGTACCGCCGTTCGGTTTTCGCAATCACGTAACCGAAACTGCGGTGTTCGATGCCGAAGAAGATCGGCTTTTCGCAAGTTCTGCACTCGTTTATGACTACGCCCTGCATTTCCGGGGCGGCCATCTTCGGCTTCTCAGGCGCCTTTCGCGGCTGGTGCCGCTGACGGTGGTTGCACCGCCGCATTTCTACACCGCGCCGAATTATGCCGCCTTCTACGCCCATGTTTCGGACGCGATCCGCCAGACCGGCCTGCGCTTTTGCGATCCGCGCGAGGCCTGGGGCGGCGGCGCCGCGCCGCTTGGGCCGGAGTATCTCAGCGCCGATGGCGTTCACGGCAACGAAGCCTACGGCGCAAGGATCGTCGGCCACATGATCGAAAAGGGCCTGATCGGGCGCCGCGCCGACTGAGGCGGGGCGCTACTGCTGCGGTGTCGTGGTCGCGGGTGGCGTGGCGGCATCGGGCGCCGCCTCCGGGACGGGCTTCGTCAGCGCGCCTTCGGTCCATTCGCCGGCGGCGGTTTCGCCGGTCGCGTAGCGCATGATGCCTTCACCTTGACGCTTGCCGGCGGCGAACATGCCTTCGTAGACATCGCCATTGGCATAGGTGGCGATACCCTTGCCGTCGATTTCCCCCGCCTTCCACTGGCCGGCGTATTTGAAGCCGTCCGACATGGTGATCTCGCCCTGACCCTCACGCTGGCCGGCGACGAAACCGCCGGTGTAGACGGTGCCATCGGCATAGGTGGCCACACCCTGTCCCTCACGGCTGCCGGCCTTCCAGTCGCCGTCATAGGAATAGCCGTCGGGGTAGGTCATCTTGCCCTTGCCGTCGTTCTTGCCGGCCTTGAAGCTGCCCTCGTAGACAAGCCCGTTGGCATAGCGCGCCACGCCCTGACCCTCGATCACGCCGTCTTTCCAGTCGCCTTCGTAGGTGGCGCCATCGGCATAGGTGATCTTGCCCTTGCCATTGGCGAGGTCCTTGGCGAACTGGCCTTCGTAGACCGACTTGTCGGGATAGGTGACCTTGCCGCTGCCCTCGATCCGGCCCTCTTTCCAGTCGCCTTCGTAGACATAGCCATCGGTGCCGCGGAAGATGCCCTTGCCCTGCCGCTTGTCGGCGGCGAAGGCGCCTTCGTAGACGTCGCCATTGGCATAGGTGACCTTGCCCTGACCCTGACGCTTGCCGCCGGCAAAGTCGCCCTCAAAGACGTCCTTGTTGGGCTGGGTCAGCTTGCCCTTGCCATTCATCTGGCCATCGACCCAGGCGCCGTCATAGACGAGCCCGTCGGCGAGCGTCAGCTTGCCCATCCCGGCGCGCTGACCGCGGAGCATGTCGCCGTCGTAGACCGCACCGTCGGGATAGGTGATCTTGCCCTTGCCCTCCTTGACGCCCATCACCCAGTCGCCTTCGTAGGTATAGCCGCCGGGGCTGACCATCTTGCCCTTGCCATTGTGCAGGGCCTTGGTGAAGCCGCCGGTATAGGCCACGCCATTCGCATAGTTCGCGGCGCCCTGGCCCTCGATCTCGCCATTGACCCAGTCGCCTTCATAGGTGCCGCCATCGGCGAAGGTGATCTTGCCCTTGCCCTCGGGCTTGCCCTTGACGAAGGCGCCGACATAGACCGAGCCGTTCGGATAGCGCGCCGTGCCCTGGCCGAGGATCTCTCCCTCGACCCAGTCGCCGGAATACTCATAGCCGTTGGGCAGCGTGTATTTGCCCTGACCGTGCTGCTTGCCGTCCTTGAAGGTGCCTTCGTAGATGCCGCCGTCGTCATATTCCTTGGTGACGACATCCTGCGCATAGGCGCCGAAGGCCGGCAGGATCATCGCTGCCGCGATCACTGCCCTGAGGGACTTGCCGCCATACCGCACCATACCCGCCCGCCTTTTCTTCATTCTCGCGCCTCTGGCGTCGCAGGCCGGTAGCCCGGCGCCGCGCACCCATTCGAAAACCTAAAGGTCGCGCCCTGTGCTGACAAGACACTCGCCGTCTTGGCGGCAACGGCCCGCGTGGGCTTTCGCCTCCCCTCATCTCTGCTAAGACTGGCGCAAAGACAATGCCGGGAGACCCCGATGACCGACAAATTCCGCCTGACTTTGGCGCAGTTGAACCCGACCGTGGGCGCGATTGCCGAGAATATCGCCAAGGCCCGCGCCGCCTGGGAAGAAGGGCGCGCCGCCGGGGCCGACATGGTGGCGCTGCCTGAAATGTTCGTGACCGGCTACCAGACCCAGGACCTTGTCCGCCGCCCGGCCTTCCACCACGACGCCATGCGCGCGGTCGAGGCGCTGGCGGAGGAGATCAAGGACGGCCCGGCCTTGGGCATCGGCGGACCATGGGCCGGAGGCGACAAGATTTTCAACGCATACTTCATCCTCAGGAACGGTCGGATCGAGGCGACGATGCTGAAGCATCACCTGCCGAATGAGGATGTCTTCGACGAGGTGCGCATCTTTGACGCCGGGCCGATTTCCGGCCCCTACCGGATCGGGCCGCTGCGCCTTGGCACCCCGGTCTGCGAGGATGCCTGGCACGAGGATGTCGCCGAAACGTTGGGCGAGACCGGGGCGGAGATTCTCTTCGTGCCAAACGGCTCGCCCTACCGGCGGCGGAAGATCGACCTTCGGATGCAGCACATGGTGGCGCGAGTGGTCGAGACGGGGCTGCCGCTCATCTACCTCAACACGGTCGGTGCGCAGGACGATCAGGTCTTCGACGGCGCGAGCTTTGCGTTCAACCCCGGTGGCAAGCTGATGATGCAGCTGCCGCCGATGGTGGAGGCGATTACCCATCTCGACATGGAGCATGGCGCCGAAGGCTGGCGCTTCCTGCCCGGAGAGATGGCGCCGCAGCCCGACGACTGGGAACAGGATTACCACGCCATGGTGCTCTCCTTGCGCGACTACCTGCGCAAGAGCGGTTTTACCAAGGTTCTTCTCGGCCTGTCCGGCGGGATCGATTCCGCGCTGGTGGCGACCATCGCGGCGGATGCGATTGGCGCGGAAAACGTCCGCTGCGTGATGATGCCGTCGGAGTATACCTCCTCTCATTCACTGGAGGATGCCGCGGCAGTGGCGAAGGCGCTCGGCTGTCCCTATGACACAGTGCCGATCGAAGGCCCGCGCGATGCGGTCGAAGCTGCCCTCGGCGGCCTATTCGCCGGAACCACGCCCGGCATCGCCGAGGAAAACATCCAGTCACGCCTGCGCGGCCTGATCCTGATGGCGATTTCCAACAAGTTCGGCGGCATGGTCCTGACCACCGGCAACAAGTCCGAAGTCGCGGTCGGCTACTGCACGATCTACGGCGACATGGCCGGGGGCTATAACCCGTTGAAGGACCTCTACAAGACACGGGTGTTCGAGACCTGCCGCTGGCGCAATCGCAATCACCGCGACTGGATGATGGGGCCGGCGGGCGAGGTGATCCCGCACCGTGTCATCGACAAGCCGCCGTCGGCGGAACTGCGCGCCAACCAGAAGGACGAGGACAGTTTGCCGCCCTATGAGGTGCTGGACGCGATCCTTGAACGGCTGATCGAGGGCGAGCAATCGGTGGTCGAGATCGTGGCGGCAGGCTTCGACCGGGTCACGGTGAAGAAGGTGGAACACCTCGTCTTCATCTCGGAACACAAGCGCTTTCAGGCGGCACCGGGCACAAGGCTGACCACTATGGCCTTCTGGCTTGACCGGCGCTATCCGATCGTCAACCGCTGGCGCGACGAGAGTTGAGGTTTTGCTTCAGCATTGCCGCGTAGCGAATTGATTTCGTGTCGTTTAGATCGTCGTGAGTGGTTGCGGCTCCGGACCCTGTGCGCCTCCGAACAGCACCCGTTCGAACTTGCACGGACCCCGTTGGCGGAAACTGCGTTAGCCTTTTCGCAGTAACCCCAAGGAGATTCCCATGGCCAAGCCGAAGATTGCCGTCATCTATTACTCCACCTACGGAACTAACCACGCCGTCGCCGAAGCTGCCGCGAAGGCCGCCGAAGCGGCAGGCGCCGAGGTGCGGCTGAGGAAGGTGCGCGAAACCGCGCCCGAAGCCGTGGTGAAGGGTCAGGAGGCCTGGAAGGCGCAGGCCGACAAGACGGCGAATATCCCCGAGGCGACGGCCGATGACATGGAGTGGGCCGACGGCTATTTCGTCAGTGCCCCGACCCGCTTCGGCGTCATGGCGAGCCAGATGCGGGCCTTCATCGACACGCTCGGCGGCGTCTGGATGAAGGGCGCGCTGGCCAACAAGACCTTGACCGCGACCACGAGCGCGCAGAACGCCCACGGCGGGCAGGAGGCGACGATCCTGTCGATGTACACCACCGCGATGCATTGGGGCTCGATCATCGTGGCGCCGGGCTTCACCGACCAGTCGATCTTCGATGCGGGCGGCAACCCCTATGGCTTCTCGACCACTGCCGGCGTCTTCGACGACAAGGGCAAGGCTGCCGTCGCCTTTCAGGCCAAACGGCTGGTGGAGTTCACCGTGAAGGTCAGGGGCTGACCCCTCTGGACGGTACTCCCGCGCCGGTGCAAGCTTGGGCATGGCCAACCTGACAATGCCCACACCTCTGCCCGTGGCGGAGTTTCTGGCCGCGGTCGAACCGCCCGCGCGTCGGGCGGAGGGGATCAGGCTTGACGCCATCTTCCGCGAAGCCACCGGCTTTCAGCCCCGGATGTGGGGGCCAAGCATGGTCGGCTATGGAAGATACGACTACCGCTATGAAAGCGGGCGCGAGGGCACATCGCTCGCCACCGGCTTTTCGCCGCGCAAGGGCGCGCTGACGGTCTACATCATGCCCGGCTATGCCGATTTCGCGGGCATCCTCGCCGACCTCGGCCCCCACAAACTTGGCGCCGCCTGCCTTTATCTCAAGCGCCTTTCCGATGTGGATGAGACTGTGCTGATCCGCCTGATCCGCGCCGGGCTTGAGGATCTGGGGCGGCGCTGGCCGGTGCTTCCCGACTGACCGTTGCCCGCCTCACTCCCACCAGCGGTCGATTTCCGCGATTTCATCGTCGGACCAGCCGAAATGGTGTGCAAGCTCATGCACCATCACATGGGCGACAAGCTGTCCAAGGCTCACGTCGCCGCGTTCGGCCCATTCGTCGAGGATCGGCCGGCGGAAAAGCCAGATCACGTCGGGCCGGTCCACGACATCCATCACCGATTTCTCGGTCATCGGGATGCCGTCATATAGCCCGGTCAGGTCGAAGGGGCTTTCGATGCTCATCTCGTCAAGGATGTCGTCGGGCGCGAAGTCGTCGACGCGCAGGATGATCGACCGCGCCGGGCCGGCGAATTGCGGCGGCAGTTCCTCGATGGTGGCAAGCGCCATCTGCTCAATGGTCTCAAGATCGGGCGCGGCGCGCCCCAGCCAGTCGTTCATGCGTTCTACCTTTGGTTCCGGCCCATCATATGGACAAAAACGGCCACCTGTGAAAGAGGGGGGCGGCAAGGAGACCTGCCATGACCGTGACCCGTTTCGCCCCGTCGCCCACCGGATACATCCATGTGGGCAACCTGCGCACCGCGCTGATGAACTACCTGATCGCCCGCAAGACCGGCGGCACCTTCATCCTGCGCATGGACGATACCGATCAGGAACGGTCGAAGCAGGAATATGCCGACGGGATCAAGGCCGACCTCGAATGGCTGGGCCTGACCTGGGACCGGTTCGAGCGTCAGTCGGACCGGCTCGACCGTTACCGCGCCGTGGCGGATGAGCTGCGGGGGACCGGCGACCTTTACGAGGTCTTCGAGACGCCGACCGAGCTGGACCTCAAGCGCAAGAAGCTCCTGAACATGGGCAAGCCCCCGGTCTATGACCGCGCCGGGCTGGCGCTGTCGGCTGAGGAAATGGCGAAACTCCGGGCCGAGCGCGAGGGCTATTGGCGCTTCAAGCTCGACCAGAAGCGGACCGAATGGAATGACGGCATCCTCGGGCCGGTCTCCATCGACACGGCTTCGGTCTCGGACCCGGTGCTGATCCGCCATGACGGGCAGGTGCTTTACACCTTCGCCTCATCGGTCGATGACGTCGACATGGGCATCACCCATATCGTGCGCGGCGCCGACCACGTGACCAATACCGCGACGCAGATCCAGATCATGAAGGCGATGGGCGGCACGCCGCCGTCCTTCGCGCACCATTCGCTCCTGACCGGGGCACAGGGCGAAGGCCTGTCGAAGCGGCTTGGCACGCTGTCCTTGCGCGACCTCCGGGCCGAGGGCGTGGCGAAAGAGGCGCTTCTGAGCCTGATGGCCCGGCTCGGCTCTTCGCAGCCGGTCGAGTTGAAGATGTCGCTCGACGAGATCGCCGATGGGTTCGAGCTGTCGCAATTCGGCGCCGCACCGACGAAGTTCGATGCGGACGACCTCTGGCCCCTGACCCGCGCCCGGAACCACGCGCTGCCCTTCGCCGCCGTGAAGGACCGGATCGCGGCGCTGGGCGTGCCGGCCGAGATGGCCGAACGCTTCTGGCGCGTCGCCTCGCAGAACATCACCAGGCTCGATGACCTTTCGCATTGGTGGACGCTCGCCCGTGACGGCGCCGCGCCGGTGATCGCGCCCGAGGATGCGGAGTTCGTCCGGGAAGCGATGACGCTTCTGCCGCCGCCGCCCTATTCCGACACGACCTGGGCCGACTGGACCGCAGCGGTGAAGGAAAAGACCGGGCGGAAGGGCAAGGGGCTTTTCATGCCGCTGCGGCTCGCCGTAACGGGGGAGGCGTCGGGGCCGGAGATGGCGGAGCTCATGCCGCTTCTGCAGAAGGTCCGCGCGCGGGGGTGATGGGGTGGATGGGCAGGATTGCCCATCCTACGCAGTAACGCCTGTAGGATGGGCGGTATCGCCCATCCTACCGCGCGGCCCGCTCCGCGATGCCGAGCGCCATCTTCACCGCCGCCGCCATGTCCTGCACGCTGATCCACTCCAGCGGCCCGTGGATGTTCTGCATGCCCGTAAAGATATTGGGGCAGGGCACCCCCATCTCCGTCAGCCTTGACCCATCGGTGCCGCCACGGATCGGGACGGAAACCGGCTCGATCCCGATGTCGCGGCAGGCGTCGCGGGCGAGGTCCACCGGCGTCATGTCCTTTTCCAGCCAGTAGCGCATGTTGCGGTACTGCGGCCTGATCTCGCAGGTGATCTCGGCGCGCGGCTCGCCGGCCTGAACGGCGGCGCAGACCTGTTTCAGGAGCGCGCCCTTGGCCGCCAGCCCCTCCAGTTCGAAGTCGCGGAGGATGAGCTTCAGCACCGCCTCCGAGGATGTACCTTTCAACTCGACGATATGCAGGAAGCCTTCTGTCCCCTCCGTCGTCTCGGGCGTCATCGTCGCCTGCGGCAGGGTCTGGACGATCTTGGCCGCTAGGTGGACCGCGTTCACCAGCTTGCCCTTCGCCAAACCGGGATGGATCGAGACGCCGGTGATGGCGACGGTCGCGCCATCGGCCGAGAAGCTTTCGTATTCGATCTCGCCAACTTCGCCGCCGTCGAACGTATAGGCAAAGGCCGCGCCAAGGTCGGCGGGCAGGCGCTTGTCGACGCCGCGCCCGATTTCCTCGTCGGGGGTGAAGGCGATGCGGATCGGGCCATGGGGGATCTGCGGATTGGCGAGAAGATGCCGCGCTGCGGTCATGATGACCGAAACGCCGGCCTTGTCGTCGGCACCCAGAAGCGTGGTGCCGCTTGCCGTGATGATGTCATGCCCGGCCTTGGTGGCGAGATAGGGGAAGGCCTCGGGCGTCAGCGTCAGGCCGGGGGCATCCGGATAGGTGATCGCGCCGCCGTTGTAGCTTTTCAGAACGCGGGGCTTCACGCCGGTGGCGTTGAACTGGGGCGCGGTGTCGACATGGGCGAGAAAGGCGATGACCGGGGCCTTGGCATCCGTCGTCGCCGGGATCGTTGCCAGCACCGCGCCGTAGTCGGTCAGGCGCACATCCGCAGCACCGATGGCGGTCAGTTCCTCGACCAGAAGGCGCTGCATGTCGAGCTGGATCGCCGTGCTGGGCTGCGAAGGGAATTCCTCATCGCTCTGGCTGTCGATGGCGGTGTAGCGCAGAAGGCGGTCCTCAAGCTCTTGGTCAAAATCGGTTCTCATCGGATGCTCCGGGTTCAGGCTTTGATGCGGAGAAGGCCAAGCGCTGCGACATGGTCATCGACAAGACGGCGCTCGGCGGCGGTGGTGATTTGCGACCGGGGATAGCGCGGCGCGTCGCGGTCGTCGAGCAGTGCGGACCAGCTAGTGGTGGTGGCGAAGAAGCCGTCGACACCTTCGGCGCCGAACTCGCGCAGGAAGCCCTGCACCACGGTATCGAGATAGCTCATCAGGATCGGCTGGCCGTTCGCGGGCAGGATGTGGTGATCCTCGACGGCATAGATCTCGATCCGGTCGACCCAGTCCGGCGTTGTGGAAAGGCGTTCCGCCGGCACCGGATGGCGGCGATAGCCCGTCTCGCGGAGGTCGAGCCTTTGCCAGTCGCCACCCGGAACGGCGGCGATCAGCCCGTCGATTTCCGCCTCTGCCGGCTCGACCGACAGGAAGGGCGTATCCCGCAGCCGCGTGTGACGCCAGACCCGCCGCCAGCCGGAAAGTCGTGCGGGCGCACCAAGCCCATGGTCATGCGTCGCCCGGTTGACGAGCGAGCCATAGCCGAAGAACGCAGGGTGCCGGTCGGATGCCATGGCCTTTCATCCCCCGTGGGGCCGGGGATCGCAAGGGGTGTCGCCCGTCGCGCGCGATGGGTCGTATCCGTCTACAAGACCCTTGCGTCGGCGGCGACTTTCAGGCTATCGCTCGGCTTGTCAGTGACGGGAGAATCCGGCTGGACCATTGGTTCACGTCGGTGCCGAAGGAGCAACCGCCCCGGTAAACTCTCAGGCGCAAGGACCGTGCTGACAATGGAACTCTGGAGAGATCCCGGACTTGTCCGGGGCGCCGAAGGGATAACGATCTCAGGCGAAGGGACAGAGGGGGCATCGGAACGGGCGGAATTTTTCCGTCCATGGCGATGCCGGATTTGCTTTGACCGGCGCAAGAGGGGAGGGCGGCATGGCTGACCTGAAACGTACGGTTCTATACGACCTGCATCTTGAGCTTGGCGGCAAGATGGTGCCCTTCGCCGGCTACGAGATGCCGGTGCAATACCCGATGGGCGTCATGAAGGAACACCTTCACACCCGCGCCGCCGCCGGGCTTTTCGACGTCAGCCATATGGGCCAGATCCTCCTGACGGCAAAGTCGGGCCGGGTCGAGGATGCGGCGCTTGCGCTCGAAAAACTGGTGCCGGTGGATATTCTCGGTCTGCAGCAAGGTCGCCAGCGCTACGCGCTATTCACCAATGAAGACGGCGGCATCCTTGACGACCTGATGGTCGCGAACCGGGGCGATCACCTTTTCCTCGTCGTCAACGCCGCCTGCAAGCACGAGGATTTCGCCCATCTGAAGGCGCATCTGTCGGATAGCTGCGACATCGGCATGGTGACGGACCGCGCGCTGGTGGCGCTGCAGGGGCCGAAGGCCGAGGCGGCGCTGGCGCGACTTGTGCCGGATGTCGTGGACATGAAGTTCATGGATGTCGCCATCCGCCAGTGGGATACGGCGGAGCTTTGGATTTCCCGGTCGGGCTATACCGGCGAAGACGGGTTCGAAATCTCGGTCCCGAACAAGTTCGCCGAAGCCTTCGCGCGCAAGCTCCTCTCGATGGAAGAGGTCGCGCCCATCGGCCTTGGCGCGCGGGACTCGCTCCGGCTCGAAGCCGGGATGTGCCTTCACGGCCATGACATCGACACCACCACCTCGCCGGTCGAGGGCAACCTCAACTGGGCGATCCAGAAGGCCCGCCGTGCAGGTGGCGTCCGCGAGGGCGGCTTCCCCGGTGCCGCCCGCATCCTGAGCGAACTGGCGAAAGGCCCCGCCCGCCGCCGCGTCGGGCTGCGCCCGGAAGGCCGCGCCCTGATGCGCGAGGGGACGGAAGTCTTCGCCGGGCCAGAGGGCGGCGCGCCCATCGGCAGGATCACATCTGGCGGCTTCGGCCCCTCCATCGAAGCGCCGATGGCAATGGCCTATCTGCCTGCCGATCTGGCCGAGTGCGCCACCGTCTACGGCGAGGTGCGCGGCAAGCGCCTGCCCGCCGTGATCGCCCCCATGCCGTTCCAGCCAACCTCTTATAAACGTTGATCAACGAGGGAAGAGACCCATGAAATACACCGAAGACCATGAATGGCTCCGCGTCGAAGGCGATGTTGTCGTTGTCGGCATCACCGCCCATGCCTCAGAACAGCTTGGCGACGTTGTGTTCGTCGAGCTTCCCGACACCCCCAAGGGCGTGTCGACCGGTGACGAGGTTGTCGTGATCGAAAGCGTCAAGGCGGCATCGGACATCCGCGCGCCGCTCGACGGCGAGATCGTCGAGGTCAATCAGGACGTGGCCGACAACCCTGGCCTCGTGAACGAGGATCCGACCGGCAAGGCCTGGTTCTTCAAGATGAAGCTCGCCGACAAATCCGCTCTCGACGGGCTGATGGACGAAGCTGCCTACAATGCGCTGATCGGATAAGGACCACGCAGATGACCTTCACCCCCACATCCTACGACCCTTACGATTTCGCCAACCGCCGCCATATCGGCCCGTCCCCGGCCGAGATGGAGGAGATGTTCAAGGTGCTGGGGGTGAAGGATCTTGACGAGCTGATCGACCAGACGATCCCGAAGAGCCTGCGCCAGGACAAGCCCCTGTCCTTCGGTGCGCCGAAGTCGGAACGGGAGCTTCTGTGGTTCATGCGGCAGGTGGCGCGGAAGAACCAGGTCTTCACCACGATGATCGGCCAGGGCTTCTACGGCACCGTGACGCCGCCCGCCATCCAGCGGAATATCCTTGAAAACCCGGCGTGGTACACGGCCTACACCCCGTACCAGCCCGAGATTTCGCAGGGCCGGCTTGAGGCGCTGCTGAACTTCCAGACCATGGTCTGCGACATGACCGGGCTTGAGATTGCCAATGCCTCGCTTCTCGATGAGGCGACGGCGGCGGCGGAAGCCATGGCGATGGCGCAAAGGGTGGCGAAGTCGAAGGCCACTGCCTTCTTCATCGACGAGAACTGCCATCCGCAGAACATCGAGGTGATGAAGGTCCGCGCGGCCCCCCTGGAGATCGAGGTCATCGTCGGCGATCCGGCGAAGGTCGACGCCACCAAGGTCTTCGGCGCCGTGTTCCAGTATCCGGGCACCCATGGCCACCTGACCGATTTCACCCCGCATATCGAAAAGCTGCACGCCGCCGGCGCCGTGGGCATCGTCATCGCCGACATCATGGCGCTGACGATCCTCAAGGAACCGGGCGCGATGGGCGCCGACATCGCCGTCGGTTCCACCCAGCGTTTTGGCGTGCCGATGGGCTTTGGCGGCCCGTCGGCGGCCTATATGGCCTGCAAGGATGCCCACAAGCGCAACATGCCGGGCCGGATTGTCGGCGTCTCCATCGACGCGCAGGGCGGTCAGGCCTACCGGCTGTCGCTGCAAACGCGCGAGCAGCATATCCGGCGCGAGAAAGCCACATCGAATGTCTGCACCGCGCAGGCGCTGCTGGCCAACATGGCTTCTTTCTATGCCGTCTACCACGGGCCGGAAGGGCTGAAAGCCATCGGCCAGCGCATCCACCGGAAAGCCGTGACGGTCGTCGCCTCGCTGGAAGCGGCCGGTTTCAAGGTCGCGCCGAAGGAGTTCTTCGATACCTTCACGGTCGAGGTCGGCCCGCTTCAGGGCGCGATCATGCGCGCCGCGCGGGAAGAGCGGATCAACCTCAGGAAGGTCGGCAAGACCAAGGTCGGCGTCTCTCTCGACGAGACGACGCGCGAGGATACGCTTGCCCGGCTTCTGCGCGCCTTCGGCGTCGGCAAGGTGAAGTCGGTCGAGGTCTACCGCATCCCCGAAGGCCTTCTGCGGGAAAGCGCCTACCTCACCCATCCGGTCTTCCACATGAACCGGGCGGAGACCGAGATGATGCGCTACATGCGCCGCCTCGCGGACCGCGATCTGGCGCTTGACCGGGCGATGATCCCCTTGGGTTCCTGCACCATGAAGCTGAACGCGGCGGCCGAGATGATGCCGATCACCTGGCCGGAGTTTGCGAACCTTCACCCCTTCGCGCCCGCCGATCAGGCCGAGGGCTATGCCGAACTTTTCGCGGACCTGTCGAAAAAGCTTTGCGACATCACGGGTTACGACGCGATGAGCCTGCAACCGAACTCAGGCGCGCAGGGCGAATATGCCGGGCTTCTGACCATTCAGGCCTGGCACCGGGCGCAAGGCGACGGCGACCGCGACATCTGCCTTATCCCGGTTTCGGCCCATGGCACCAACCCCGCCTCGGCGCAGATGGCGGGGATGAAAGTGGTCGTGGTGAAGTCGATGGAGAACGGCGACATCGACGTCGAGGACTTCCGCGCCAAGGCCGAAGCGGCGGGCGACAAGCTTGCCGCCTGCATGATCACCTATCCTTCCACGCATGGCGTCTTCGAAGAGACGGTCCGCGAAGTCTGTGATATCACGCACAATTTCGGCGGTCAGGTCTATATCGACGGGGCCAACATGAACGCCATGGTCGGGCTTGTCCGGCCGGGCGATCTGGGCGGTGACGTGAGCCACCTCAACCTCCACAAGACCTTCTGCATCCCGCATGGCGGCGGTGGACCGGGCATGGGGCCGATCGGCGTCAAAGCGCATCTGGAACCCTACCTGCCGGGCCATCCGGCGATCGGGGGGCTTGAGGGGCCGGTTTCGGCGGCGCCCTGGGGGTCGGCCTCGATCCTGCCGATCTCCTGGGCCTATATCCTGTTGATGAGCGGGGCCGGGCTGACGCAGGCGACGAAGGTGGCGATCCTCAATGCCAACTACATCGCCAAGCGGCTGGAAGGGGCTTACGGCGTTCTCTTCAAGGGCAAGCAGGGCAGGGTCGCGCATGAGTGCATCCTTGACACGCGGCCCTTCGCCGATAGCGCCCATGTGACCGTTGACGACATTGCCAAGCGCTTGATCGACAACGGTTTTCATGCGCCGACCATGTCCTGGCCGGTGGCCGGGACGCTGATGGTGGAGCCGACGGAATCGGAGACCAAGGCCGAACTGGACCGCTTCATTACCGCCATGCTCTCGATCCGCGACGAGATCGCGGCGATCGAGAAGGGCGAGATGGATGCCGAGAACAACCCGCTGAAACACGCGCCCCATACGGTCAGCGCGCTCATCGGCGACTGGGACCGGCCCTACAGCCGCGAACAGGGCTGCTTCCCGCCGGCCTCGTTCCGGGTGGACAAGTACTGGCCGCCGGTTGGCCGGGTCGACAACGTCTACGGCGACCGCAACCTCGTCTGCATCTGCCCGCCGGTCGAAAGCTACATGGAGGCGGCGGAATAGCGTCGGGTATCCGTCGGTTTCGCGTCGGGCATTTTGCCCGACAGCAGCGGGCGGTGGAATGGCGGTTGGCGCAACGGGGGGGCAGGGGGGGGTGCGCGATGAATGCGCAGCCTACGGGGGGCATGAGCGGGATGCGATGGCCCCCACCCCTGACCCCTCCCCACGAAGGGGGAGGGGAAGTGCCTTATGCCCAGCCTTGCGCTTTGGTCAGGCGGCGATGCGGCGGTCGTATTCGGCCCTGAGAACCTGCCAAGTGTCCCAGAAGGGCGCGGGCGATTGTCCTTCGAGACGCGCTTTCAGGATGTCGAGATGGGCGTGCCAGCCGGCGCCGACCATGAGCCGCATCAGGCGGTCGCGGGTGCGCTTGTGGACGAGGGTCAGGAGCACATCCTCGCCCCTTGGCTCAAGCGTGATCTCGACCTCGCCATTGTCGCCCCAGGTGAAGGCGAGGCGGCGTTTCGGGGCGAGGTCGGTGATCCGGCTCGCCATCGAATGTTCCTCGCCGAACCCCTCGGGCCGCTTGCCGGGCGGCGAGGTCAGGTCGTCATTGCGCCAGGTGAGGGTGAATTCGCCATCCATTTCCATCGGCATCTCGCCCGAAGCCAGCCATTTCCGGCGCAGGTCGCTTTCGGTGAGCCAGGACCAGACCCGCTCGATCGGGCCGGGCAGGAGGCGGGATATCTCCAGCGTGTCATGCGTGGTAAGCTTGCCGTAAAGGTCGATCGTGTCGGCGGGGGTCATGTCGCGTCTCCTTCCGGTTCGGGTTTCGGTTTCGGTGCCTTGTCCTCCTGCCGGAGCAGGTCTTCGAGGATGTCGAGCCTGTCGGTCCAGAAGCGCCGGTAGCTGTCGAGCCAGTCATGCGCCGCAGCCAGAGCGCCAGGGTTCAGGTGGCAGATGTGAGTCCGCCAGCGGATCTCACGCCGGATCAGCCCGGCGGATTCGAGCGCTTTCACGTGCTTCGATGCGGCGGCGAGCGAGATCGCGTGCGGCGCGGCAAGGTCGCCGACGGTGCGTTCTCCACTGGCGAGGTCGCGGATCATGTCGCGCCGGGTCGGATCGCCGAGGGCGTGGAAGATGGCGCTCAAGTGGGGTGATTCTGATTCAACCATGATATTGAATGATAGGGCTTGCGGCGAATCAGTCAACCCATCTGTTGAATGAGTGCGGGGGCAGGCTTGATACGCATCAATGCAGGCAGGCGGCGCCCGTGCTGTCGTCGGAAGAGGCAATGGGGGAAGGAAAGATGATGGAAATCGCGCCGGCTGTCGTGGTGCAGGTCATACTGCTGGCGCGTGAAGGCGCCTCGGCAGAGGCACAGCTTGCCGGTTTCATTGCCGGCCTCGCCGAGGACGAGAAGGCCGAGTTGACCGCCGTGGCCTGGGTCGGGCGCGGTGCTTTCGAGGCCGAGGAATTCGATGAGGCTGTGGCGACGGCGCTGGCCGAGGCGACGGTCCCGACCGAGGATTACCTGATGGGGATGCCACATCTGGCGGAAAATCTTGAGGCGGGGCTTGAGGCGCTGGGCGTCGATGTGACCGGCGAGGAGGAGGACCTGCTTTAGCTAGGCCCTTGAAAACCGCCGCGCCGGGCCTGACATTCCGGGCATGGGTGCGGCGCGGGGGATGACATGGCCGAAGCGGTGAAAGATGCGGTGAAGCTTGTCTGCGCCACCTGCGGGCAGGCGAACCGGGTGCCGTTGGCGCGGCTTGCCGAGGGGCCGAAATGCGGCTCCTGTGGCGATCCGCTTGTCACCGGCAAGGTGGCGGAACTGGACCTTTCCGCGCATGACGCGTTGACGCGGGGCGACGCCTTGCCGCTGGTTGTCGACTACTGGGCGCCATGGTGCGGACCCTGCCGGTCGATGGCGCCGGAGTTTGCCCGCGCCGCGCAGTCGCTGAAGGTCAGCGCGCGTTTCGCCAAGATCAACACCGAGGATTTCCCCGCCGTCTCGGCCCGGCTCGGCATTCGCGGCATCCCGCTTCTGATCCTCTGGAAGAACGGGCGCGAGGTGGCGCGGCTGCCGGGTGCGCGACCCGCGGCAGAGATCGAGGCCTTCGTCCGCTCACATGGCTGAAGCGCCGGTCCCTTGCACCGTGGCGGCCATGGCCCGGATGCGGGCGCGGTCCTCGGGGAGTTTCAGCGCCTCCTCCGCAAGGCTGGCGGCACGGCGCGAGGCATCGCGGGCCGCATCGGCGAGCGTCCGGTCGCCCTGGTGGGCAAGCGTGGCGAAGGCGCGCTGCAAGCGGTCCTGGATCTCCACCTTCTCCGCCCCGTCGCGGGCAATCGGCGCAAGTCCGTCGGCGATCAGGTCGGCGGGCGTCACCTCGGGCATGAAGACAAGCGGGCAGGTCGGCGGCTCGGGCGCATCCGGGCGGCCATCGCCGACAAGATGGGCGGTGATGCGGTCGATGATGAAGATCGCCGTGCCGGGGTCGTTGACGGCGGGCGAGAGAGCGCGCTGGGCGATCTCCGAGAGGACGATGATGCCGAAGCGCACGTCCTGATCGAAGGCGCGGGTGCGGTCGATGGTGAAGGCGGCGCGGAGGTCGGCGGGGTCCATCTGTCCTGAATGGTGGCAGAGCGGCGTGCCCGGCACGACGAAGCTGCCGGGCGGGGCTTTGACATGGATCGCTGCGCCCGCCCTTTCGGCCAGATCGTTGAGCGCGCCGATGTCGACGTGCTGGACATAGCCGGCCGCGGTCGCGGCGACGGTCGCGGTGGCATCGCCGGGCGGCGCATCCCGCGCCACCGGGCGGGCGCCAAGCGCCGGGCGGCCGCGCCAGTCGGCGAAGGCATCCTCCAACGCTTCCTCCAGCTCCTCCACCGTTGCCGGGATGCTGCCGACCTTGGTCAGGTGGCCGATCCAGCTTAGCATCGCCACCACGACGAGGATGAGGACAAGGATGCTGACGAGGAGCAGGACCGCCGAGGCGCCCTGTTCATAGACGCCGGTCCAGAGGAGGACCTGCCCGGTCAGCGCATAGACGAAGGCGCCCATGAAGGTGGCGAGCACCCGCTGCGTCACCGGGTCGTCGGCGACGAATTGATGCGCGCGGGGCGTGATCGTGCTGATGATCGCGAGGCGCGTCGACATGATGACGCCGAGGGAGAATGTCGTGACGGCGAGCATAGAGGCGGAGAGGACGGCAAGGATGTTCAGGACCGCGCCGACATCGGCGAAACTTGCCAGCGAAGCGGGCAGGAAGGGTGCGAGGACACGGCTCAGTGCCGCCGCCGCCAGCGCCAGAAAGGCAAAACCCCAGGTCCGGACCCAGAGCTTCCGGAACAACCGTCTGAGACGGAAGAGCGATTTCGAGAGGAGCTTGCGGGTCTCGGTCGGCATGGCAACCCGTTGAGCGAAAACGGTTCGGTCAGGGTCGGCGAAAAGCGCCCGGCAAGGCAAGAGGCTTCTTGACACCCGCCCGGATTTGCCCCAGAACGCGCGCCGGTGCGGGGCAGTAGCTCAGTTGGGAGAGCGCGTCGTTCGCAATGACGAGGTCAGGGGTTCGATCCCCCTCTGCTCCACCAATCACCTCCCTCAGAGATAACTTCGCGCGGCGGCTACGATGCCTGCCGTTCCAGCACATCGTCCGCAAGCGGGCGTTGCAGTCGGGCGGCACTGGTCCAGGGGGCGGTCAGCCAGGTCTCCCAGTCGTCCGGTTGGGTCAGGATGACCGGCATGGCCTTGGGGTGGATGGCGGCGACGAGGGCGTTGGCTTCGGTGGTGAGGAAGGCGAAGAGATCGTCCGTCGTCTCGCCGTCCTTCAGCTTGCGCACCGAGGTCCAGCCGCAGAGGTTTAGGCCGGCGAAGAAGGCGGGGCGGTCGCCTCGCAAGGTGAACCAGGTATTGCCGCCCTTCGCGGCATCGGGTTCGGCGAAGGCGGTGAAGGGCACCAGGCAGCGGTGTTCGACCCCGAGCCAGCGCCGCCAGTGGGGCGAGGCGGTGTTGCGGATGTTGGTGATGCCGCGGTCGGTCTTCCGTCCGGCAAGGAATTGCGGCGGCGTCGGCATGCCCCAGCGCGCCATGGCGAGGTCGCGGCCCCCGGCGCTGTTGCGGATGATCGGGGCCATGCGGTCGGGATAGACCTCGCCCGGCTCGATATTCCCGGTCAGGTCCTGGGTGAAGTTCATCAGCCGGCGCATCGCTTCCTTGGCGGTCGTCTGGTTGTAGAGGTTGCACATGGGACCATCTCGGGGCAGGGGCATTCACAGAATGCAGGCGCGAAGCCGGGGCGGCAAGGTGGCGTGCCAAATCTTCCGGTTGACTTTCTGCGCCGCAGCATCCATATCGGGCCAGTCGTCGGAGTTCTGCCGCGTGAGCAGGCGGGCCTCGGCCCGTGACGAACGTCCGAACGACAGTTTCCCGCATTCACGCGAGGGGGACGCCGCCTGCGAGCGGCCCCGGGGCAATGAGGTCCCGGCGGCGGTGCTTCGCGGCGCATCCCGGCGCAGAGGCTGCCTGACGGCGGCGCGCCATATCCGGGCCTTTGGGGGTCCGCAGAGGAATTTGAATGACTTTCGAAAAACTGGGGCTGACGCCCCGACTGACCGCGCGTCTGGCGGAACTTGGCATGTCGTTGCCGACGCCGATCCAGGCGCGGGCGATCCCCGAGGCGCTGAAGGGCCGCGACATCCTTGGCCTTGCCCAGACCGGGACCGGCAAGACCGCCTCCTTCGGCCTGCCGCTTCTGAACGCGCTGATCGGCAAGGAACGTGCTGAGCCGAAGACGGTCCATGCGCTGGTCCTTGCGCCGACGCGCGAGCTTGCGATGCAGATCCATGCCGTGCTGATGGACCTTGCCGCCGGTGCGAACCGGCCGCGCATCGGCCTTGTCGTGGGTGGGCGTTCGCTCGGGCCGCAGGCCGACATGCTGTTCCGTGGCACCGAGATCCTGGTGGCGACGCCGGGTCGGCTTATCGACCTCATCGACCGCAAGGCGGTGCGGCTCAATACCGCGAAGTTCCTCGTCCTTGACGAGGCGGACCAGATGCTCGACCTCGGCTTCATCCATGCGCTGCGCCGGATCGCGGCGCTTCTGCCGAAGGCGCGGCAGACCATGCTCTTTTCGGCGACCATGCCGAAGCTGATGGCGGAACTGGCCGGTGCCTACCTGACCGATCCGGTGCGGATCGAGGTGGCGCCCCCCGGCAAGGCCGCCGACAAGGTCACTCAAGCCGTGCATTTCGTTTCCGCCGGCGACAAGCAGGCGCTGCTCATCGACCTTCTCGACGCCCATCGCGACGACCGGGCGCTGGTCTTTGCCCGCACCAAGCATGGCGCGGAAAAGCTGATGAAGAACCTCGACAAGGCCGGGTTCGCGGCCTCGTCGATCCACGGCAACAAGAGCCAGGGCCAGCGGACGCGGGCGCTGACGGAGTTCCGCGAGGGCAAGATCCGGGTCCTGGTGGCGACCGATGTGGCCGCGCGCGGGATCGACATTCCGGGCGTGGAATACGTCTACAATTTCGAGCTTCCGAACGTGCCCGAGAACTATGTCCACCGCATCGGCCGCACCGCGCGGGCCGGGGCCGAGGGCCGGGCCGTGGCGCTTTGCGCTGCGGACGAGATGGGCGATCTGAAGGCCATCGAGAAGCTTCTGGGCCAGAAGGTTCCGGTTGCTGGTGGCGTCGCCTGGGCCGGGCGCAGCCCCGCCGGGAACGCGCCGAAGAAGCCCTCGGGCGCGCGTCCGCGCCGTCCGGGCGGGCGTCGTCCGGCTGCGAAGCGGGCGGCCTGAGCGGGCTTATCCAATCCGCAACGGAGGGCTGCGACGGCCCGCGGGGTGGCGCCATCGCGCCGCCCCGTGGGGGCGGGCCGGCGCGGCCCGGTCGCTTTGGGCGACCGGGCGGGGGGCAAATCCTGCGCCCCGTTACTCCGCCGCCATCTGCGCCGTGGGCGTGGAGCGGGACAGTTCCGCTTCTTCCTCGGTCATGCCTTCGGCGATGCCCTCGAAGAGCGGCGTCGAGAGGTAGCGTTCCCCCGTGTCGGGCAGGACGGCGAGGATCACCGAACCCTTCGGCGCCTTTTCCGCGATCCGCATCGCCACGGCAAAGGTCGCGCCGCCGGAGATGCCGGTGAAGATGCCTTCCTCGGCAGCAAGGCGCTTCGACCAAGCGATGCCTTCGGGGCCGGGGACCGGAATGAGATCGTCATAGAACTTGCGGTCGAGCGCCTCTTGCAGCACCAGCGGGATGAAATCCGGGGTCCAGCCCTGAATCGGGTGCGGCTCAAACGCCGGATGGCTGCCGGCCGGGTTGCCGTCGCCGGTACGGTCTTGGGCCTTGCCGGATGAGATGAGCGCGGCATTGGCGGGTTCCGTCAGGATGATCTTCACCTCGGGCCGTTCCTTCCGCAGCACCCGGCCCACGCCCGTCACCGTGCCGCCGGTGCCATAGCCGGAAACGAAGTAATCGAGCCTCTGGCCCTTGAAGTCGCCGAGGATTTCCTGCGCCGTGGTGCTTTCGTGGATATCGGCATTGGCCTTCGTCTCGAACTGGCTGGCGAGGAACCAGCCGTTCTTTTCGGCCAGTTCCCTGGCCTTCGAATACATGCCGAAGCCCTTCAGCGCGCGGGGTGTCAGGACCACCTTGGCGCCAAGGAAGCGCATCAGGCGCCGCCGTTCGACCGAGAAGCTGTCGGCCATCGTCACGACAAGGGGATAGCCCTTGGCGGCGCAGACCATGGCAAGACCGATGCCGGTATTGCCCGAGGTCGCCTCCACCACCGTCTGGCCGGGCTTCAACTTGCCCTCGCGCTCCGCCGCCTCGATGATGTTGAGCGCGAGGCGGTCCTTGACGGAAGCCGCGGGGTTGAAGGCCTCGGCCTTCACATAGACGGTGACGCCTGCGGGCGCGATCCGGTTGATGCGGATGACCGGGGTGTCGCCCACGGTGTCGAGGATCGACTCGTAAAGCCGGCCGCGGCCTTCGGTTCTGCGGATGCCCATGGTCTTGCTCCCTGCTGGAAAGGCGGGCGACCGATGAGGCGGCGCCGCCGGGTTCAGTCTAGCACGCTCATTCTGCCGGCGTGGCGCTCCGCCGCCAGAGACGCGAGAGCCAGCCGCCCCGCTGCCGCCGCTCAGCCGCCGGCGTGTCGCGCGAGGTCAGCATCAGAAGCGAGGGCGTCACCACAAGCGTCAGGATCGTCGCGAAGGCGAGGCCGTAGACGATGGCCGAGGAAAGCGAGATCCACCACTGGGTCGATGGCGCGCCGATGGTCGTCTCGTGGTTCATCAGTTCGAGGTTGAGGCCGAAGGCGATGGGCAGCACGCCGAGGATCGCGGTCAGCGCGGTCAGGACCACGGGGCGGGCGCGTTCGTGGCAGGTTTCAAGGATCGCCTCGACCTTCGGCATCCCCTCGCGGCGCAAGGTGTCGTAGGTGTCGATGAGAACGATGTTGTTGTTCACCACGACCCCGGCCAGGGCAATGATGCCGATGCCGGTCATGACGATGCCGAAGGGCTGGCCCATGATCATGAGGCCAAGGAAGACGCCGATGGTCGACATGATCACGGCGGAGAAGATCAGCCCGACAGAGACGAAGTTGTTGAACTGCGCCAGAAGCACCAGGAAGATCAGGAACAGCGCCGCGCCGAAGGCCTTGCCGAGGAAGGCGCCGGCGGCGGCCTGTTCCTCATCCTCGCCGGCCAGGCGCCAGCGGATGCCCTTGGCGGCGAGATCGGCCTCGGTCAGTTTCTCGGTGATGATCTGGCGGATCGGGTCGGCCTGCACGCCCTCGCGGATGTTGGCCTGCACCGTCACGGTGCGGCTGGCGTCGATCCGGGTCAGGGTGCCGGTCGTCGGCGCCGCCTCGCGGGTAATGAAGTTCGACAGGGGCACCGGACCCAGCGCGGTTTCGATGCGGAGCTGGTCGAGGGCGGAGATGGTGCGGTTTTCCGGCGGCAGGCGCAGGACGATGTCGACGGCATCGTCGGAACCGGCGGGGCGGTAGTCCGAAAGCTTCAGCCCCTCGGTGACAAGGAGCACGACCGCCCCGACCGCCCCCGGCGAGACGCCGAAGCGGGCGGCGGCAGCGCGGTCGACCTTCAGCTCCCAGTCGACGCCGGGCGGCGGCAGGCCGTCGTCGATGTCGATCACGTCGGGGATCTTGCGAAGCTCTGTCGCGACAGACTTCGCCACATCGTTGAGGCCCGAGGGGTCGTCGGCGGAAAGCCGGATCTGGATCGCCTTGCCGGTCGGCGGGCCGCCTTCCGGCACCGACACTTCGATGTCCGCGCCGGGAATACCCGTCATCGCCTCGCGGAGGCCGGTGAGGATGTCGTTGGCCGATTGCCGTTCGCGCCAGTCGACGAATTCGTACTGGATGACGCCGACCACGTCCGCCGCGACCTCATTGCCACCGCCGCCGGCCTTGCCGGAGCGGGTGTAGACGGTCTTGATGCCGGGCCAGCCGATAATGCGGTTCTCGGCCTGCCGCACCAGCGCATCCTTCTCGTCAATGGAGAGGTTGCCGCGGGCATGGACGTAAAGAAGGCCGTATTCGGGTTCGACATTGGGGAAGAACTCGACGCCCTTGCCGTAGGTGCCATAGGCGAAGGGCACCGCGACCAGAAGGCCGATGGCCGTCACGGTGACGAGCCAGGGATGGCGGATGGCGCGGCCGACGAAGCGCATGTAGAGGCTGTCGCGTCCCCGGTCTTCCTCATGCACCGGCTTGGCGATGATCGCGCCGATGGTGGGGGCGAAGATCAGCGCATAGACGAGCGAGGCCGAAAGCGTCGCGATCAGCGTGATCGGCATGTATTTCATGAATTCGCCGACAATGCCCGGCCAGAAGAGGAGCGGCGAGAAGGCGGCGACGCGGGTCGCGGTGGCGGCGATCACCGGGCCGGTCATCTTGTGCGAGGCCATGGCGAAGGCCTCGCGCTTGTCCATGCCTTCGGACATGCGGCGTTCGGCATATTCGGTGACGATGATGGCGTCATCGACGAGCATGCCGACCGCAAGGATCAGGCTGAAGAGGACGACGATGTTCACCGTCAGCCCGGCCAGTTGCAGCCCGAGGATGCCGATCAGGAACGAGGCCGGAATCGCGAGGCCGATCAGGATCGACGCGCGGCCCGAAAGCGCGAAGAGAATGACGATGAAGACGAGGATGACGGCGGTCAGGACAGAGTTCTGAAGATCGGCAAGCAGCTGGCGGATCGTCGTCGACTTGTCCTGGCTGAAGGCCACGACAGAGCCTTCGGGCATCGTCTTCTGGAACGCCTCGGTCACGGCCTTCACCGCATCGACGGTTTCGACAAGGTTGGAACCGGTGCGCTTCGACACCTCGATGGCGATGGCGGGCTTGCCGTCAAGCCGGGTGATCGTCTCGGGGTCTTTCGAGGTGTTGCGGATCGAGGCGAGGTCTCTGGCGCGGACGACCGCAGTGCCGTTCGAGATGACGGGCAGGTTGGCGATGTCCTCGAAGGATTCGATCAGCGCCGGCACCTTGATCGCGTAGCGCCCCTTGCTGCCTTCGAGCGCGCCGGCTGCGATGAGCTGGTTGTTGGCGGCGACGCCCTGGATCAGCGTATCGAGCCGGAGGCCGTAGGTATTGATCTTCGCCGGGTCGATGATGACCTCGACCTGATCGTCATGGACACCCTGGAGGGCGGCATCCAGCACGCCAGGCACCTCTTCGATGCGGTCGCGAAGCTCGCGCCCGGCCTTGAACAGGACGCGTGCAGGCACGTCGCCCGAAAGTGTCACGACGAGGACCGGGAATTCCGAGATGTTGACCTCGTTCACCGTCGGCTCATCGGTGCCGTCGGGCAGGTCGCGCTTGGCCTGCGATACCTTGGAGCGCACGTCCTCAAGCGCCTTCGGGAGATTGGCGCCGGCCTGAAACTCGATGAGGACGTTGCCGCCGCCCTGATAGGCGGTGGAGCGCATTTCCTTGATCCCGCTGATCGACTTCAGCGAGGTTTCCATCGGGCGGAGAAGCAGGCGTTCGCTGTCTTCGGGCGAAATCCCCTGATAGGACATGCTGACATAGATGATCGGGATCGGGATGTCGGGTTCGGCTTCCTTCGGGATCGCGATATAGGCCTGCGCGCCGGCAAGCATCAGGAAGAGAAGGACGCAGATCGTCAGCCGCGCGTTGTTGATCGCCGTCTCGACCAGTTTCATTGCTGGAGTCCGGCTTCCATTGCGGCTTTCGCCTCAGCCGTCACGTCTTCCGGCTTGACCTTCTCGCCTTCGGACACAAGGTCCTGGCCCGAAACGACGATGCGCACGCCTTCGGGTATGCCGGCAAGGACCAGCCCCTCGGGCGTGTCGTCGATCATCTCGACCGAGGCGAAACGGGCGATGTCGTCCTTGTCGATGACACGCAAGCCAAGCTCGCCTTCCTCGGACAGCGTGATGATCGACCGCGGCACCGTCACCGCCTTGACCGATGCGGTGTAGAGGCGAACCTCCGTCGTCATGCCGACGGGGATCTTGCGGTCCGGGTTGGGCAGGGTGATCTCGACCGGATAGGTGCGGGTGGCCACCGAGGCCTCGCGCCAGAGGTGGCGGACGGTGCCCTTGAGTTCGGTGCCGTTGACGAGCCGCAGCGCGGCGCTGTCGCCAATCTTCACATGACCCACGTCCAGCTCGCTCACCTCCGCGCGGACCACGATCGGATCGAGCGAGAGGAGCGTGGCGACGGGCGTACCGGTCTGCACCCATTCGCCAAGCTCCACATCGACGCTGTCGAGGACACCGGCAAAGGGAGCGCGGACGGTCAGCTGATCGGCGCGCGCCTTGGCCTGGCTGAGCTGGGCCTCGGCCGCGGCAAGGGCGGCACGCTGGCCGATAAGCTGAAGCTCGGCGGTGTTGCCGCTTTTGAAAAGCTTCTCGGCCACGTCGACTTCCTGCTGGCGCTGGGTCAGCGCCGCTTCGGCCATGGCGACGGCGGCCACCAGTTCGGGGCCTTCGGTGTCCATGACGGCGGCACCCGCCTTGACCGTGTCGCCCTGACGGACGGGAAGCGTGCGGATGACGCCGTCAGTGCGGGCGGCGAGGACCGAGCGCTTGTCGGCATCGGTCACGCCGGAAATGCGGATCTCGCGTGCATGGTCGGTGAACCAGGGGGTCACCACCGCGACCGTGCGCAAGGGCTTGGCGTCGGCTGGCGGGGCTTCAGCCCCATCGGCGGCATCGGCCCCGGCGGGCTGCGCGGCTTGCGCTTCCTCGCTGCCGACGGAGGCAAAATGGCCTGTGCCGATCCACAGCCCCGCTGCGATCAGCACGACAATGGCGGCAAGCCGGTGGACCCTGAACCGAGAAGACATCTCATTCGCCCCGAAGTTGCGCCGGCCGCACGACTCGCGCGGTCACCGGCGGCGTATCCTGAAATCCTGCGCCGTTCCTATACAACCAAGCAATTGAACGCGAAAGTTCAATATGCCAGTCAGGTTTTTCTGACCTTGAAGCTTGCGTCCCGGCGGCGCTTCCGCTGAACTGCTGCCGTTGGGTCAATTAATAGGCAAAGTCACGCCGATGGAACAGGCAGGGCAGGCGCCGCCGCGCATCCTCAGGATGGGGCTGTCCGGGATTCTCGTGCAATTCTCGGACCGGCTGGACGGTCCTGCCAACCGTCGGTCACTGGACTTTGGCGCGCGGCTTGCCGCGGCCCTGCCGGAGGGTGTGGAGGAGGTGGCGCCCTCGCTCGGTGGCGTCTACCTGAGGCTCGATCCCTTGCGGGCCGATCACGGGGCCATCGAGGCGCGGTTGAGGGGGCTTGTCGACGGGGAGGCCTCCGACGCGGTGGCATCCGCTCGGCGCTGGACCATTCCGGCGGTTTTCGGCGGCACGAGCGGCCCCGACCTCGATGCGGTGGCGGCGGCGGTGGACCTCGGCGCGAAGGAAGCCCTGGCCGATCTGGTGACGCAGTCACTTCGGGTCATGGCGATCGGCTTTGCGCCGGGCCTGCCCTACATGGGCATCCTGCCGGAACGCTGGGACATTCCACGCAAGGCCGGGCTGACGCCGAAGGTTCCCCAAGGCGGGATCGTCGTTGCCGTGCGGCAGGCGATCATCTTTCCGACCGATACGCCGACCGGCTGGTGGCATGTCGGCCAGACCGGCTTTCGCGGCTTCCGCCCCGGTGCTGCGGAGCCGTTCCTGCTTCGCCCCGGCGACGAGGTGCGGCTGAGGCCAGTGGGGCAGGAGGAGTTACGGGCGCTTAATGCCCGCGACCCGGAGGGCGGTGGCGCCTTGGTCGAGGCGGTATTGGCATGAGCCGGGGGCTGGAGATCCTCAGTGCCGGGCCTCAGGTGACGGTCGAGGACGAGGGGCGGACGGGCTACCTCGCCTTCGGTCTTGCGCGGGGCGGGGCGGCGGACACATTGGCGCTCGCCGAAGGTGCGGCGCTTCTGGGGCAGGGGCCGGGGCTGGCGGCGCTGGAGATGGCAGGGTTCGGCGGCACCTTCGCGGTGACGGAGCCGTTGCGCATCGCCCTGACCGGCGCGCCGATGCGTGCGGCTCTGGATGGCGCGCCGCTGGTCTGGAACGCGAGCCATCTGGTCCTGCCCGGCCAGCGCCTGAGCATCGGCGCGGTCGAGGCGGGCGTCTACGGCTACCTCAGCCTCGGCGGTGGCATCGCCACGGAGCCGGTCCTTGGCAGTCGCTCGGTGCATCTGACTGCCGGGCTGGGGCGCTGCGTCGCGGCCGGCGACCGGCTGCCCATCGGGCCGGACGGCGGCGCGGGCGTGGGGCTGAGGCTTGCGGCCGGGGGTCATGCCGGGGGTGGCGTGGTCCGCGTCCTGCCGACGGCGCAGACTTCGATGTTTTCGCCAGAGGATCGCGCCCGGTTCGAGGCGACCGTCTTCCGGCGCGAGGCCGCGGGCAACCGGCAGGGGGTGCGGCTGGCCGGCGGTGCGCCCTTCGCCACGTCAGGCCAGCGCAGCCTTCTGTCCGAGATCGTGGAGCCGGGCGACATCCAGATGACCGGCGAGGGGGTGCCCTACGTTCTGCTGGCCGAATGTCAGACCATGGGCGGCTACCCCCGCATCGCCAGCGTGGTGCCGGACGACCTGCCCATCGTGGCGCAGGCGGCGCCCGGCGACATGCTCAGGTTCCGTTTCGTGACGCTGGAGGAGGCGGTGGCCGATCATCGGGCGCGGCGGCCGGGCGGGAAGTTGCGGGTGGCGACACGGCGGCTCTTGCGCGATCCGCGCGAGATGGCCGATCTTCTCTCGTATCAGTTGATCAGCGGCGTGACCGATGGAGGAGGCGAGGAATGAGACGGGTAGACCTGAATGCCGACATGGGCGAAGGCATGGGCGACGATGCGGCGATGCTCGGGATCGTGACCTCGGCCAATGTCGCCTGCGGGTTTCATGCCGGCGATCCCGACACGATGCTGAGGACGATGCGGCTGGCAGTCGAGAAGGGTGTCGGCATCGGCGCACATCCCGGTTTTGCAGACCTTGAGGGCTTCGGGCGGCGGCGGATGGTGCTGCCGCCCGAAAGCCTCGCCAACCTGATCCGCTATCAGGTCGGTGCCGGGGCGGCGATGGCGAAGGCGGCGGGCGGGCGGCTGCGCCATGTGAAACTGCATGGCGCCATGTCGAACATGGCCGCGACGGACCGGACGATGGCGCTGACGTGTTATCGGGCGGCGCTTGAGGTGCAGGGCGACCTGATCCTGATGGTGCAGGCCGCGACAGAGATGGAGCGCGCGGCGGTGGAACTCGGCGCGGCCTATGCCGCCGAGATCTTCGCCGACCGCGCCTATGAGGAAGACGGGACACTCCTTGACCGCTCCAAGCCCGGCGCGGTGCTGCATGACGGCGCCGAGGCAGCCCGGCGGATCGCGGCGATGATCGCGGAGGGGGCGATCATCACGGCATCCGGCAAACGCATCCCGTCCCGCATCGACACGATCTGCGTCCATGGCGATACGCCGGGCGCGGTGGCGATGGCGCGGGAGTTGCGGGCGGTGCTGGAGAAGGGCGGGGACAGGGTGGCGGGGATCTAGGCTACTTTGGCGCCACCCTCTCCACCGCCCGGTCGCCCAAAGCGACCGGGCCGCGCCGGCCCGCCCCCACGGGGCGGCGCGATGGCGCCACCCCGCGGGCCGGCGCAACCCTCTGTTGCGCGGGGCTGCAAACCCGAGGTCAGTCGTCCCCGCCCCTACTCCGCCTCTGACAAATCCGGATCATCCGCGATCCGCGCCAGATACCGACCGTATTGCGTCTTGAGATAGGGCCGCGCCAGTTCCCTGAGCTGATCGGCGTTGATCCAGCCGTTGAGGAAGGCGATCTCTTCCGGGCAGCCGACTTTCAGGTTCTGCCGGTCCTCGATGGTGCGGATGAAGTCGGCGGCTTCGAGCAGGCTCTCATGCGTGCCGGTATCGAGCCAGGCAAAACCGCGGCCCAGCGTCTCCACGTTCAGAAGCCCGTCGCGGTGATACTGGTTCAGGAGATCGGTGATCTCAAGTTCCCCCCTTGCCGAGGGCTTGATCGACCGGGCCCGCGCCGGGGCCTCGGCGTCGAGGAAATAGATGCCGGTGACGGCATGGCTGCTTTTCGGCTTTTCCGGTTTCTCGACGATGGAGAGGACCTTGCCGGCCTTGTCGAACTCCACCACGCCGTAGCGCTCCGGGTCCGAGACGCGGTAGCCGAAGACGGTGCCGCCCGCTTCCCGCGCATCCGCCGCGCGGAGCTTGGAAGACAGCCCTTCGCCGAAGAAGACGTTGTCGCCAAGGACCATGGCCGAGGGATGGCCGTCAAGGAACCCTTCCGCCAGCAGATAAGCCTGCGCGAGGCCGTCGGGCGAGGGCTGTTCGATATAGTTGAAGCGCATACCCCAGCCGGAACCGTCGCCGAGAAGCGCCCGGAACTGCGGCAGGTCGCGCGGGGTGGAGATGATCGCCACCTCGCGGATGCGGGCCAACATCAGCGCCGACAGGGGATAGTAGATCATCGGCTTGTCGTAGAGCGGCAGCATCTGCTTTGAGACCGCATGGGTGATCGGGTAAAGCCGCGTCCCCGATCCGCCCGCCAGAACGATGCCCCTGCGTCCCGTGCCGCTCATGCGCCTGCCTCCAGTTCCCTCAACACATCCGACAGGCTTTTCTGCCAGTCTGGCTGCTTAATGCCATAGGTTTCCAGGATGCGCGAGCAATCGAGCGCGGAATTCGCCGGGCGTTGCGCGGGCGTCGGATATGCGCTTGCCGGGATGCGATTGACCACGGGTTTACGGGGGAGGTGGGAGGAAGCAAAGATGCTTTCCGCGAAATCGGCCCAGGTGACGGTCGGGGCGCCGGCGAAATGGAAGATGCCGGGACCGCCGCGCCCCTCGCCGTAGGCGCGGGCGATGGTGAAAAGCGCGTCGGCGATGTCGGCGGCGGCGGTCGGGCCGCCCTGCTGGTCATCGACGACCGACAGGGTGTCGCGCTCGGCCCCGAGGCGGAGCATGGTTTTCACGAAGTTCTTGCCGTGGGCGGAAAAGACCCAGGCCGTGCGCAGGATTACCGCGCTGCCGCCGGCTTCGGCGATCAGCCGTTCGCCGAGAAGCTTCGAGCGGCCATAGGCGCCGAGGGGGGCGACCGGATCATCCTCGCGCCATGGCCTCGTGCCGGAACCGTCGAAGACGTAATCGGTCGAGACATGGAGGAAGGGGAGGCCACGCTTGGCGGCGGCGCGCGCCATCGCGCCGGGCGCCTCGCCGTTCACGGTATCGGCCAGCGCCGGTTCGCTTTCGGCGAGGTCGACGGCGGTATGGGCGGCGGCGTTGATGATGAGGTCGGCCTCGGCCCTTGCGACGGCCTCGGCGCAGGCGTCGGGCTTGCCGAGATCGGCTTGGTCACGGCCAAGTGCTGTCAGGCTGACCCCTTCCGGCGCGCGGCGGAGAAGTTCGCGGGCCAGTTGCCCCGTCGTGCCGAAGACCAGTATCCGCATCTCACCCTTCCGCCTGCCGCCCGGATTGATCGCGCAGAGCACACGCGGATTCAAGCCCGCGTGACCCGTCCGACACATAGTTTGGTTCTGCGCGGAAAAGGACAATCTCAGGCGTGAGGAGGCGCCAGAGGCGAAAAGGTTCGCGAGGTGCGGCTTCGCCGACCCGCCAGGAGGCGGGCGGAACAGAGTTCATGGACCAGACTGAGAGTTCCTTGTCATGCACACGAACAAGATTTCTACCCGAGGTCGCAGGATCATCCTCGCCGGGGTTTCGGCCCTGTCGATGATCGTGGCGATCGAGGCGCCGCTTCCCGCCCTGATCGGCGCGGCCGAAGCGGCGACCACCGCCATGACCGATGCCGATGCCGTGGCGGCGGCCAAGCCCGCCGTGGTGACGGTGCTGGCCGAGATGAAGCCCGAGGCGACGGCGCAGGGCGGCGCCCCCGGCAACATGCCGCAAGACGAGTTCTTCCGCCGCTTCTTCGGCGAGAACGGCCCCTTCGGCGGGATGCCCGGAATGCCGCAGGTCCCCGGCCAGACCGAACCGGGCGGCCCTGCCGAGGGTGGCAGGTCGCTCGGCTCGGGCTTCATCGTCTCGGCCGACGGCTATGTCGTGACCAACAACCACGTCGTCGAGAATGCCGCGAAGATCCGGGTGAAGCTGGAGGACGGCAAGGAACTGGACGCGACGCTGGTCGGGACGGATGCGAAGAATGACATCGCCGTCCTGAAGGTCAGCGCGGCGGAGCCGCTGCCGGTGGTTGCCTGGGGCGATTCCGATGTGCTTCGCGTCGGCGACCCGATCCTTGCCATCGGTGACCCCTTCGGCGTCGGCACCACCGTGACCTCCGGCATCGTCTCGGCGCGGGGTCGCGACCTCCATTCGGGGCCATATGACGACTTCATCCAGATCGACGCGCCGATCAACCACGGCAATTCCGGCGGGCCACTGGTGAACGCGGAAGGCAAGGTCGTTGGCATCAACACCGCGATCTATTCGCCGAACGGCGGCAACGTCGGCTTGGGCTTCGCGATCCCGGCGGTGCAGGCCCAGAAGGTGGTGCAGGCGATCATCGAGAACGGCTCGGTCGAGCACGGTTTCATCGGCGTCTCGATCCAGCCGGTGGACGAGAGCATCGCCGCGGCCCTTGGTCTTGACGCTGCGAAGGGCGCGCTGGTCGCTTCGGTGCAGGATGGCTCCCCGGCGGCGGCGGCCGATCTGAAGGCGGGCGACGTGGTGCTTGAGGTGAACGGCACCGCCGTCGACACCCCGCGCAACCTGTCGCGGGCGATTGCCGATCTGGCGCCGGGCGAAACGGCAGAGCTGACGCTCTGGCGCGGCGGTGACGAGGCCACGGCCAAGGTCACGGTCGGCACGCTTGGCGGCGAGGAGACGGCGGATGCGTCGTCCCCGGCGGCAAGCGGGGCCGAAGTGCCGGCGCTTGGCCTGAGCGTCGAGGCGCTGACGCCGGAGATCGCCTCAGGCATGGGGCTGCCGGATGATGTGGCGGGCGTCGTCGTCACCCAGATCAAGCCAGACGGTCAGGCGGCAGGCGAGGGACTGCGCGAGGGCGACGTGATCGTCAGCGTGAACCAGAAGCCGGTGACGAGCGCCCGGGATGTGACGGCGGCGCTGGAAGCGGCGCAGAAGGAAAAGCGGTCGGCGGCGCTTCTGATGGTGCAGCGCGGTGATGCGAGGTCGTTCGTGGCGGTGCCTTTCGCGCATTCGTGAGGGTAGGGCGAAAGGCGGCTCCCCTCCCCCTTCGTGGGGAGGGGATGGGGGAGGGGGTACCCGATCCTGAGACACCCCCCACCCCGGCCCTCCCCACGAAGGGGGAGGGAGGGGCGATTTGGCCGCTGGTCCGTCTACCCCGTCCCCAGCCGCTTGCCGACGCCCTCACGGTCCTGCAAAGCGCGCCACCAGTCCTCGTTGGCGAGGAACCACTCAACGGTCTTTTCCAGCCCCTCTTGGAGCGTGACCGAGGGACGCCAGCCCAGTTCCTCGCGGATGCGGCTGGGGTCGATGGCGTAGCGCTGGTCATGGCCGGGGCGGTCGGTGACGAAGGCGATCTGTTCGGCATAGGGCCGGTTGCCGGGGCGCTTTTCGTCGAGGATGGCGCAGATCTTCTGGACAAGGTCGAGGTTCGTCGCCTCGTTCTCGCCGCCGATATTGTAGCTTTGCCCGAGCGCGCCCTTCTGCACGACAAGAAGCAGGGCATCGGCGTGATCCTCGACGTAGAGCCAGTCGCGGATGTTGTCGCCCTTGCCATAGACCGGGATCGGAGCCCCGGCGAGCGCCTTCAGGATCACCACCGGGATCAGCTTTTCGGGAAAATGGTAAGGCCCGTAGTTGTTCGAGCAGTTGGTGAGGACGACGGGAAGCCCGTAGGTCTCATGCCAGGCGCGGACCAGATGATCGGACGCGGCCTTTGACGCCGAATAGGGCGAGCGCGGGTCATAGGGCGTGTCCTCGGAGAACTTGCCCGTGGGGCCGAGGGAGCCGAAGACCTCATCGGTCGAGATATGGTGGAAACGGAAGCCCTCGGGCTTGCCCTCGGCCGTCCAGTAGGCGCGGGCGGCCTCCAGCATCGTGTAGGTGCCCATGATATTGGTTTCCATGAAGGCGGCGGGGCCGTCGATGGAACGGTCGACATGGCTTTCGGCCGCCAGATGCATGATAGCGTCTGGCCGGTGGCGGGCAAGGATCGCGTCGATCGCCGGCCGGTCGCAGATGTCGGCCTCTTCGAAGGCGTAGTTCGGACTGCCCGACACCTCGGCCACATTGGAAAGCGAACCGGCATAGGTCAGCTTGTCGAGGTTGACGACCTGATGGCCGCCCCTGATGGCATGACGGACGACCGCCGAGCCGATGAAGCCCGCGCCGCCGGTGACGAGAAGTTTCATGGCCGGGCCTCGTAGCGGAAGGGGCTTTGGAAGTCCTTGAGGTAGGGCGCCTTCGCGTCCTTCTCCGACAGGGTCGCGGTGGCGGTGTCGATGCCCCAGTCGATGCTGATGTCGGGATCGTCAAAGCGCACCGCGCCGTCGCAGTCGGGCGCGTAGACATCCGAGCATTTGTAAAGAAGCTCGCTGTCCGGCTCCCGCGTGACGAAACCATGTAGGAAGCCGGCGGGAATCAGGAGCTGGCGGCCGTTTTCGGCGGAAAGCTCTACGCCCACCCAACGCCCATAGGTCGGCGAGCCGATCCGGATATCGACGGCGACGTCGAAGACCCGTCCCCGTCCGCAGCGCACGAGCTTGGCTTGCGCATGGGGCGGCGACTGGAAATGGAGGCCGCGCACGGTGCCGGGGACGGCGGAATAGGAATGGTTGTCCTGGGCGAAATCGACGCTGATGCCCTCGCGGGCGAGGGTGTCCTTGTTCCACACTTCGGAAAACCAGCCGCGCGCATCGCCGAAGCGGCGCGGGGTCAGGATGAGGACACCGGAGAGGCTGGTGGTTTCGATCTGCATGGGTACCTGGGCAAGCCGCGACAACGCCGCACCATAGCCAGCCGCCGCCCCACGCGGAAGCGGAAAGGCGGCCCGGCCGGCTTTCGCGCGAAGGGGATCGTCCGCCTCGCCAACTCCACCCGCGATTGTTTCCGCTGCGCTTCCGATCCCGCCAAGCAGGTGCCGCCTGACGCGCCGGCGAAACGGCGACAGCCTCATCGGCCGCGGAATCATGTTAATTTTTCGGCAGATGCAGAAAAAGGCTGGAAGCGACCGTATGGGCGCGAGATACTTGCAGCGTGGCGGAGGATATTGGTTCAGAGATTGAGGGCCGGCGAGTTTGAGAGCGGCCTGCGTCAGCGGATTCTGGCGCGGGGCGATGATGGCTGGTGTGGCAGCGACGCAGGGCATTTGGCTGGGGTCTTGAGCGGCGGGATGCGGGTAAGTTCGGATAAAGGGCGTGGCAGAGGTCTGGCGGTTTCCGTCGCCGCTTGCGCCGACGGGAAAGGCAATGCGACATGACGGTGACCTCCAAGCGTGTTCTGGTGACTGGGGGCGCAGGGTTCCTCGGCTCGCATCTTTGCGAGCGTCTGATCGACGCGGGGCACGATGTCCTCTGCGTCGACAACTACTTCACCGGCCGCCGGGCCAATGTCGCGCATCTGATCGGCAACCCGCGCTTCGAGATCATGCGCCATGACGTGACCTTCCCGCTTTATGTGGAAGTCGACGAGATCTACAACCTCGCCTGCCCGGCAAGCCCGATCCATTACCAGCATGACCCGGTGCAGACGACCAAGACCTCCGTCCATGGCGCCATCAATATGCTGGGCCTCGCCAAGCGGCTGAGGGCGAAGATCCTGCAAGCCTCGACGTCCGAGGTTTACGGCGACCCGCAGGTGCATCCCCAGACGGAAAGTTACTGGGGCCATGTCAACCCGATCGGCTTCCGTTCGTGCTATGATGAGGGCAAGCGCTGCGCCGAGACGCTGTTCTTCGACTACCACCGGCAGCACAAGCTCAGGATCAAGGTCGCACGCATCTTCAACACCTATGGGCCGCGGATGCATCCGCAGGACGGGCGAGTCGTGTCGAACTTCATCATGCAGGCCTTGGCGGGCGAGCCGATCACCATCTACGGCGATGGCAACCAGACCCGATCCTTCTGCTACGTCGACGACCTGATCTCCGGCCTCATCGGGCTGATGGGCACCGAGGACGGAGTGACCGGCCCGATGAACATCGGCAATCCCGTAGAGATGACGATCCGGGAACTGGCAGAGGCAGTCATAGAGCTGACGGGATCCAGCTCTGAACTGATCTTCAAGCCGCTGCCGCATGACGATCCGATCCAGCGCAAGCCCGACATCGGCCTTGCGCAACGGACGCTCGGCTGGGAACCGCAGGTGAAGCTTCGCGACGGGCTCACCCGCACCATCGACTATTTCAGGACCCTTCGGATCGAGCTACAAGAGGCGGGAGGGAGGTTCTGATGGCAAACACGGCTGTTCACGATGAACCACACGCTGGCAGCGCATTGTCGTCGACGCTCTGGATTGCCGCCGCCTTCTTCGCGATGTTCAGCGTTCTTGTCATCAACGGGCGGCCGCTCTTCTACTTCGACACGGTCGGCTACATCTCGCAGGGCACCGCCGCGCTCAACAAGCTTGGTGTCAGGTCTGAATCGCCGCTGGAGAAGCGCAATGCCGCAGCCGAGGCGACAGGCGAGAGCCACATTGCTCCACCCGAGACAACCGAGATCGACGCCGACAATACGGTGGACGGATCGCGCTCCGCGCCCTACGCGCTTCTCGCCGGTCTTCTGGCCCGCATGGGGATTCTCGAAGGGCTGATTGCGCTCAACGCCCTAGCGGTCATCCTGTCGGTCTGGTTGCCGATGCGCGTAGCGCAGCGACAGCTTGGCTTCCATGTCTCGCTGGCGCAGATGGTCTGCCTGCCGATCATCGTTGCTTCGCTCGGCTCCCTGCCGTTCTTCGTCGCATACCTCATGCCCGACACCATGGCGCCGGTCCTTCTTCTTTCGATCGCGACGCTGACGGTCTTCGGCCGGTCGATGTTGTGGTGGGAGGTGCTGCTGGCGGTCGTCCTTGGCGCCTTTGCCGTCGTTTCCCACCTGTCACATCTCGCCATCGCCGCGCTGATGGTGCCGGTTTCCGTGGTGGCGGCGCTGACGCTTTCGCGCGACCGCTGGTGGCTGCCACCGGCCTTCGTTCTCGTCATCCTCGGGATCGGCTTTGCCGAGCAGAGCATGCTCAGGACCGCGGCGAAGGAAGTTGCCCATTCCGAAGTGGTCATCAAGCCGTACATAACGGCGCGGATGATCCAGGACGGGCCTGGCTATCGCTATCTTGAGAAGACCTGCCCGAATGCCCATGTGCCCACCTGCAAGCTTTATGATGCGCTGCAGCTTTCTGACGATCCCTATCGTCTGACGGCAGACCACATTGTCTTTGAGAGAAGCGCGCGCCTTGGTTCCTTTCGGCTGCTGGAGCCGGAGGATCAGAAGATCGTGGCGGACAGCCAGATCCGGTTCTTCTTCGCGGTGCTCCGGGATGCGCCTTTCGACACGTCCTTCGCCTTCATCAAGAACACGCTTATCCAGTCGCGCTGGGTGAGCGTCGAGATGACGCTGCCGGACGATGCCATCGTGGCGCAGAACGCCGGAGTGACGGGACTTTTCCTTGGTGAGTTCGAACAGGGGCGGTTGTCACGCAATCTCGACTGGTTCGGCCCGGTCACGACAATGCAGCTCATGCTTTATGCGGTTTCGTTGGTCGTGTCGGCGGTGTTGCTGTTCTGGCCCGGCCGCGTTCCGGTACGGATAAAGGCGCTGGTTCTGGTGCTGCTTCTTGGAATCCTCGTCAATGCACTGGTCTGCGGTGGCATATCCCAGCCAGCAACCCGCTTCGGTGCCCGCGTCATCTGGCTGTTGCCGCTCGGTGCGACGATCCTCGTCATGTTCTTCCGCCGCTCGCAGCAGTTCTACTCCGGAGGCGCGCGATGACGGCGAATGTGTCCATTTCCGTGGTGATGCCGGCTTTCCGGGCCGAGGCGCTTTTGCCGCGCGTCCTGAAGCCCTTGATGGCGATGCAGGCGCGGGGCGAGGTGGTTGAGGTGATCGTCGTCGACGACCGCTCGCCCGACCGCACCGCCGAGGTGGCGCGCGGGCTTGGCGCGCGGGTCCTGACGACGCCGCAGAACGGCGGGCCGGGACTGGCGCGGAACCTTGCCGCGCGCGAGGCGGCGGGCGATGTCCTCTGGTTCGTCGACAGCGATGTCATCGCCTGGGACGACGGCGCAGAGAAGGTGCGCGCGGCCTTCACCGACCCCGAGGTGGCGGCGGTCTTCGGGTCCTACGATTCCGCGCCGGACGGGCAGCACTGGTTCTCGCGCTACAAGAACCTGATGCACCGCTTCTACCACCAGACGGCCGAGCGCGATGCGCAGACCTTCTGGGCCGGTTGCGGCGCGGTCAGGAAGGACGTGTTCCTGAAGATCGGCGGCTTCGACGTCGAAACCTACCGGGTGCCGTCGATCGAGGATATCGAGCTTGGCTATCGCATCCGCCGGGCGGGCGGGCGCATCGCCGTCGATCCGACGCTTCTGGGCAAGCACCTGAAGGTCTGGACACCGAAGGGCGCCTTGCACACCGACATCTTCCGCCGCGCGCTGCCCTGGTCGCGGCTGATGATCGCACGGGAAGGGGTTCACAACGATCTCAACACCTCGCATGGCGAGAAGGCCAAGGCGGTGATCGCCGGGCTTCTGATCCTGTCGATCCTCGCCTTGCCCTTCGCGCCCGGCATCTGGCCGGCAACGCTTGGTCTTGGCGCCGTAGCCATCGCCGCGAACTGGCGTTTCGCGCGTTTCATGCATGCCCACGGCGGCCCTGGTTTTGCCGCGGCAACGCTCGCCTATCACCAGTTTTACTATGTCTATTCTGCGGCGGCCTTTGCCTGGTGCCTGTTCGAATATCACGTCCTTGGCGTGAAGAACCGGCTCCACGTGCCATGAGGCGATGCGGCGTGACGGAACCCAACCGGATGCGGGGAAGGGAATGAAGGACATGGATTTGAAGGCCGCCGACAAGACGGGCGCGATGGCCGTCGCATCCGAACTCGACGGGATGACGCTCAGCATCGTGATCCCCGCCTATAACGAGGAAGGTGCGGTCCGCGAGACGATCGAACAGGTCCGTGCGGCGATGGACCCGCAGGGTATTCCCTATGAGATCATCGTGGTCGATGACGGGTCCGAGGACCGGACGCTTGAGATTGCCCGGGAAACCGGCGTGATCGTCGACAGCAATCAGGTCAACACCGGCTACGGCGCCAGCCTCAAGCGGGGCATCAAGCGGGCGCAGTATGAATACGTCGCGATCATCGACGCCGACGGCACCTATCCGCCGCGCTACCTGCCACCGATGCTGGCGATGTGCCGCGATCAGGATATGGTGGTGGGCGACCGGGGGGCTGCGATGAAGAACGTGCCCCTGATCCGCCGTCCGGCGAAATGGGTGCTGAACACCTTCGCCTCGTTTCTCGCCGAGCGGCGGCTGAACGACCTCAACTCCGGCCTCAGGGTCTTCCGCAAGTCTGAGCTTGTGCCCTTCATCCCGCTTCTGCCGCAGAAGTTTTCCTTCACCACGACGATCACCCTCTGCATGTCGTGTAATGGCAAGCGGATGATCTACACGCCCATCGAATACGGCAGACGTGTTGGAAAATCGAAAATCCGCCCGGTCGATTTCATCAACTTCATCATCCTCGTCCTCAGGATGACGGTGCTTTTCAACCCGCTTCGCGTCTTCATCCCGCTCGGGCTGATGCTGATGGGCGTGGGGGCGCTGAAGTTCGTCTATGATATCTGGATGGACAACCTTTCCGAAACCACGATCTTCGCCTTCCTCTCGGCGCTCATCATCTGGTCGCTCGGACTGATCGCCGACATGATCTCGCGCCTGCATCTGAGGCCGTGACCTTGGCGCTGGCCCGAAGTGCAACGCGGAAATGGCTGCTTCGGGCCGCAGGGTCAGGGCTGACGCTGGCGTTCATCTTCTGGTTCCTGCCGCAGGAAGCGATCCTTCAGGGCTTCACCCGGTTGAGCTGGCCCTTGTTCCTGTCGGTGCTCATGGCGTTCCTCGTCTGCCATGTGGCGGCAGCGGCGAAATGGTGGATGCTGATGGATCGCGCGGTCGCCTTCCCGCTGGCGCTCCGCGCCCACTTTGCCGGGCTGGCCGCCAACCTCTGCCTGCCGGGCGCGGCCGGCGGCGATGCGGTGCGCGCCGGCCTCGCCCACGCTGCACTTCGCGACGGGCCGAAGGTGGCGGCGGCGGCGGTCGGTGACCGAATGATCGACCTTGCCGCGCTCGCCTGCCTCATGCTCATCGGCCTTGTCCTGCTGCCTGCTGCGGTCGCTGGAGGTGATCACGGCATGGCGGTGCCGGTGGCGCTCGCCGTCCTCGCCCTTGCGGCGGCGGCGCTGTTCGCCTTTCCCGCGGTGGCGCGCTGGCTTTGGGCCCGCTGGCCGGGCCTCCCCGCGCGGGGACTTGGGTTGAGGCTGGCCGATTCCTTCTCGGCTCTGGCCAAGCGGCCGCTCAGGCTGCTCTTCGCGCTGGTTCTTTCGGCCGCAATCCAGTCGGTCCTGATCTGGCTGTCGATCCGGCTGGCGGAGCCGGTGGGCGTCCATGTGCCCGTCGCCGCCTGGTTTTTCGCCTGGCCGCTTGCCAAGATCATCGCCACGCTGCCGCTGTCGCTCGGCGGGCTTGGCGTGCGCGAAGGCTCGCTCGCCGCGCTGCTGGTGCCGTTTGGTGCCAACGCGCCCGATGTCATCGCCTCGGGCCTCGCCTGGCAGGGCATCCTTTATCTGGCCGGCGCCCTTGGTGCGCTGGTCCTTGTGCTTTCGGGCGGGCGGCTGCGCAACGGCGGCCCCGCGCTCAAGGAGATTTCCGAATGACGAGTGCGAAGCCGCGTGTGCTGGTTCTTGGCGCCGGCCCGGCGGGGATTGCCGCCGCCTACCGGCTGAGCAAAGGCAAGGCTGAGGCCGAAGTCTTTGAGCGTGCACCGGTGGCGGGCGGCAATTCGACCTCGTTCCAGATCGACGGCATCTGGTGCGACTATGGTTCGCACCGCTTTCACCCGGTGGCCGATCCGAACGTCATCGGCGATGTGAAGGCGCTTCTCGGGCCGGACCTGCTTTTGCAGCCGCGCCACGGTCGCATCCGGCTTGGCGGGCGCTGGATACACTTTCCGCTGAAGCTGCAGGATGCGCTTCTGAAGCTGCCGCCGGCCTTCGCGGCCTCGCTCATCGGCGACATGGCGGGGAAGAAGTTCCGCAAGAAATCGACCGGTCCGAGGAGTTTTTCGTCGGTGCTTTATGACGGGCTTGGCCCGACGATCTCGGAGAATTTCTACTTTCCCTATGTGAGGAAGCTCTGGGGCCTCGACCCTGACAAGCTCGCGGTGACGCTGGCGGAACGGCGGGTTTCGGGGTCTTCCATCGGCAAGATCCTGGGCAAGATGATGCGGATGGTCCCCGGCTTGCGTGGTGCCACGACTGGAAGATTCTACTATCCGAAGAAAGGCTTCGGGCAGATTTCGAATGCGATGGTTGAAGCCGCCAAGGGGCAGGGCGCGGCCTTCCGCTTCGGCGCCGACATCCTGCGGATCGAGCGTGACGGCACCCGCGTCACCGCCATCGTCACGCGCGAGGATGGGGCGGAGGTGCGCTATTCGGCGGACCAGATCTATTCGACGATCCCGCTGACCACGATCGTCCGCCTGATGGACCCGCCCCCGCCGCCCGAGGTGATCGAGGCGGCGAAGGCGATCCGTTTTCGCGGCATGATCCTCGTCTACCTGATCCTCGGGACGAAGCAGTTCACCGAATATGACGCGCATTACTTCCCCGAGCTTTCGATCCCGATCAGCCGCATGTCGGAGCCGAAGAACTACAATTCCGCCAGCGGGCCCGCCGACCGGACGATCCTTTGCGCGGAGCTTCCCTGTGATCCGGGCGAAAAGTGGTGGGACATGTCGGACGAAGAGTTGGGGCGGCACTATTGCGACTGGCTCGGCAACCTCGGCCTGCCGGTGAAGGTGCCGGTGATCCGGACCGAAACGCGGCGCATCGCCCATGCCTATCCGGTCTACGATCTCGACTATCAGCGCCATTTCGAGACGGTCGACAACTGGCTTTCGACGCTGGAGGGCTTCCTCAGCTTCGGGCGGCAGGGGCTCTTTGCCCATGACAACACACACCACGCCTTCGCCATGGCCTATGCTGCCGCCGATGTGCTGACGCCCGAGGGCAAGGTCGACCGCGCCCAATGGGCCGCGCATCGGCGTGAGTTCGAACATCACCGGGTCGAGGACTGACATGACAGGTCCCATCATCGACATCCTGATGTATCACTCGATCTCGGGGCATGGCGGGGCGACCGCAATCGCGCCTGAGGTCTTTGCCGCGCAGATGCGGGCGATTGCCGGGGCCGGAGTGCCGGTCGTAACTCTTGACGATTATTGCGGCGGCGGGGCGCTGCCGGCGCGGTCGGTCATCATCACCTTCGACGACGGCTTTCAGGATTTCGCCGATGTGGCCTGGCCGGTGATGCGCGAACTTCGATTCCGGCCAATTGTGTACCTGCCCACCAACTACATTGGCGGCCACGAAGGCTGGCGCGGCGTCGCCAGCCCGCCGCGCAAGCTCATGGGTTGGGACACGATCCGACGGCTGCAGGCCGAAGGCGTGATTTTCGGTAGCCATACCGAAAGCCATCCCGATCTCGATGCGCTCGCCCCGGAGACGGTGGAGGTGGAACTGACCCGATCCCGCGACCGGATCGCGGCGGAACTGGGCGCGGCGCCCCGTCATTTCGCGCCGCCTTACGGGATTGCCAATCCCGGAGTCCGTGCGCGGATCGCGCAACACTACGGCACATCGGTCGGCACCCGGCTTGGCAGTGCCGGCGCGGCGGAAGATCGCCATGACCTGCCGCGGCTGGAGATGTTCTACTATACCGACCCCGCGCGCTGGCGCGCCCATCTTGCCGGGCGGGGCGGCGGCTATCTTGCGCTGCGCCGGACGCTCCGCGCAGTCAGGGGCAGCGTCCTGAAACCCTGGCGGAGCCTCATGTGACCGTTGGCGCCAAATTCATCCGGGGCGTTGCCTGGATGGCGGCGGGCGGCTGGACCGAGCAGGCGATCAAGTTCGCGGTCTTTGCCGTTCTCGCCAATATCCTCGGGCCTGAGCTTTACGGGCTGATGGCGATGGCGGCCGTGTTCAGCATCGCGGCCGAACAACTGGTGCGCGAAAGCGTGTCGGAATACCTGATCGCCGCCCACGACCCGACGGAAGAGGATTACAACGCCACTTTCTGGCTTACAGCGGGCATCGGCGTGGCGCTGGCGGTCGTGTTGAACCTGATCTCCGGGCCGGTCGCCGCGATCTATGGCCAGCCCGAGGTCGGCGAGATGCTGCGCGTCCTTTCCATGACGGTGCCGCTCGTTGCCTTCACCGCCGTGCCGGTGGCGATCCTCAGGCGCGCCTTCAACTTCCGGGCCCTGTCGATCCGGGCCGTCGCGGGCGAGGTCGTCGGCGGAACGGTTGGCATCACCATGGCGTTGACCGGCTGGGGCGTCTGGAGCTACGTCGGCCACTGGATCGCGCTCATCGCCACCAATGTCGTCCTCGCCTGGACGGCGGTGGACTGGCGGCCGGGGATCAGGACAACGCCCGCGCATCTGAGGCGTGCTGCGGCCTTCGGCACCGGGGTGCTGGGCCTGCGCGCGGCAGAGGTTACTGCGGCGCAACTGCCGGTCTTTCTCATCGGGACATTGCTCGGCCCGCTGGCGACCGGGCTTTACGGCATCGCCTGGCGTCTGGTGGAGCCTCTGTCCTTCCTCATTTCGACGCCCCTGCGCATGGTTTCGCAGCCGGCCTTCGCCGAGATGAACCGGACCGGCGCGCGGGCGGGCGACCTGCTTTTGGACATCGCGCGGCTTTCGGGGCTTGCGGCCTTTCCCTTTTTCGCGGGCCTTGGCGTCTTGGCCGAACCGATCCTTGGGCTCGCGTTCGGGCCTGAGTGGCTGCCGGCAGTGCCGGTCTTGCAGGTGATGTCCTTGCTCGGCCTTTATTTCTGCATCGCATCGGTACAGCAAAGCTTCTGCCTCGCCGCCGGTCAGGCGACCGCGATCACGCTTCTGAGCTGGGCCAATGTGGTGCTGGGCGCGGTGCTGATGCTGCTTGCCGCCCGCTGGGGTCTGGTGGCGATCACCGCCGGATTCGTCGGCGCCTGTTACCTTCTCTGGCCGTTCCGCTTCCGGATCGTCGCAAGGCTCGGCGGCGGCGCGATCGGCCCGCTGGTCGCTTGCCATCTGAAACCGGCGATTTCCGCTTTGGTGATGGCGGTTTCCGTCTATTTCCTGCATCATGCGCTGGTGGGCGCCGGGGCACCCGCCGGCCTGTCGCTGGCGCTGAGCATTCTGGCGGGGATCGGGGTCTTTTCGGTGCTGACGCTCATCTTCATGCGCGACCGCCTGCGGCTTCTCTTCAGCTACATTTCACCGGGGCGTCACGGAACGGTTGAGGCCTAGGTCCGATGCGCTCGCTCTCCATCGTCATGTTCACGACTTTCTATCCGCCGCATTCCTTCGGCGGCGATGCCATCGGCGTGCAGCGCATGGCGCGGGCGCTGGTCGCGCGCGGCCATGATGTGACCGTCGTGCATGAGGAGGACAGCTACCGCATCCTCGGCGGCAAGGTGCAGGCGGAAGGGCCGTCCGACGGGGTGCGCCGGATCGGCCTGTCGGCCCGGAACGGCGTCGTATCGAACCTTCTGACCCAGCAGATTGGTCGCCCCGTGGTCCATGCCGCGCGTGTCCGGGAGATTCTGGCGGAGCGCAGGCCGGACATCATCTGGCACAACAATGCTTCGCTGATCGGCGGGCCGGGGCTTCTGGCGATGGGCGATGCGCTGAAGGTCTATGAGGCGCATGAACATTGGCTGGTTTGCCCGACCCATGTCCTCTGGCGCTACGGGCGGGAGTTGTGCGACGCACGCGACTGCCTGCGCTGCCAGCTTTCATACAGGCGCCCGCCGCAGCTTTGGCGTGCCACCGGGATTCTGGAGCGGGCAATGGATGGTATGGATATCATCATCGCGAAAAGCGAGTTCAGCCGCGCCAAGCACCGGGAATTTGGGCTGAAGCAGGAGATGACGGTGCTGCCCTACTTCCTGCCCGACCTCGCGAAGATGGCAGAGCCGCATCGGGGACATCCGCGACCCTATTTCCTGTTCGTCGGACGGCTTGAGAAGATCAAGGGCCTGCAGGATGTGTTCCCGGCGATGGACCGCTACCCCGATGCCGACCTCCTGATCCTTGGCGATGGCGACTATGCCGGGGAGTTGAAGCGGCTGGCGGCGGGTCGGGCGAACATCCAGTTCCTTGGCCGCAAGTCGCCCGAGGAGCTTGATGCCTATTATCGCGGGGCGCTCGGGCTGATCGTCCCCTCGATCTGCTATGAGACCTTCGGCATCATCCTGATCGAAAGTTTCCGTCTCGGCACGCCGGTCATCGCCCGCCGCCTCGGGCCGTTCCCGGAGATCGTGGAGCGGGCAGGGGGCGGGGCGCTTTTTTCGACGGAGGACGACCTGATCGCCGCGATGCGGGGGCTCCAGTCCGATCCGGCGCTCCGTGCGGCGCAGTCAGCCGCGGCGCGACGGGCTTTCGAGACGATCTGGCATGAGACGCCGGTGATGGCGGCCTATGGGGCGGCTTTCGCCGCTGCCGCCCATCGCCGGGGTGATGCGGCGCTGGTCCGGGCGCTGGAGGGTGGCGCGGTCGAGACCGGAGCGCGCTAAGGCGCCAGCGTCCCGATCCGGTGCGCATTCGCCATCACCGAGAAGGTGATTGTCGTCGCCGGGATTGCCGGCAGGCATGAGGCATCGACGAGGTGGAGGCGCTGCCAGCCGACAGGGCGGCCAAGGATGTCGGACTGGCCTTTCCGCGCCGCGGCTGCCATCGGCACCGAGGCGCCGACATGAAAGCTCGACCCCGGCGCGCCAGGGCGGACGGCGAAGGTCAGGGGCAGGAGGCCGAGCCGTGACATTGCCTTGCCCATGTGCCGCGCTGCCTGTTTCAGGGTCCGCTCGACCGCCGGGTTCGCCTCCAGTCGCGGCAGGAGCCTGCCGTCGGGCGCAAGCTTCAGCGCGATCCGGTGCGATTGGTCGGAATGGAGGAACATCTGCGCCACGATCAGCCGCCGCGCCAGTGCCGTGAAAAAGGGCGTGGAGAAGGGGATCTTCCGCGCGTAGTTCTGAACCAGGTCACGCGGGAAATACTCGTTCCAGGTGTAGATCTGGGCATGGACGAGGAAAGGTGACACCACGGGGGCGTCGATCTCGACAAAGGCCTGCGGAAGGGTGTGAAAAGGCCCCCTGTCCGGGCGCGTGGCGTTTGACCAGCGCTGCAGCATCGGCAGGAAGGCGTGCTGGCTGTCCGTCAGTGTCACTTCCCCCAAGGTGGGGTCAGAGGCCAGAAGGATTCGGGCGGTTTCAAGCACCCCGGCGCCGAGATAGGCGCGGGTGCCGGTGATCTCCGTTCCGTCCTCAAGGTGCAGGGTCACGCCTTCGGCTTCGGTGATGCGCCGGACCACGGCGCCGGAGCGGTAGGTGAAGCCCGGATGCCGCAGCAACTCTGTCAGCGTGTCGGCGGCGGACCAGATCAACCCGTAGGGACAGCCGTGGAGGCAAAGTCCGCAGCGGCGGCAGGAGGCGTCGACCGCCTGCCGCGCCTGCCCGCCGTGAACGCCCATTGCCGCCAGAGCCGCGCGGTTGCCGTCAAGGCGGCGCAGAAACTCCTTTGCCTGCGGCGCCGGTTCGATCGCACTGCGCCGCGACATCGGCAGCGAGGGAAACAGCGCCTCAAGCGCGTCGGTTATGCCCGAGACCGGCAGGAAATCTGCGACCGCGCGGTAATGCGGGGCAAGGTCGGCAGCATTGACCGGCCAGCCCGCCATGTCCTTTTCGCCGTAGGGCAGGACGGCGGCGCCCCAGAGGTTCGACAGCCCCCCCGCCGCGCGCGAGGCGCGGAGCGCCATCCAGCCGGGCGCGTCGGCCAGCGTCGCCGCGCCTGGTTCCATGGCGAAATCCGAACCATAGCGACGCACCTGTCCCGGAGGTGTGGCGTATTGCGGTGCCATCCAGTCGTCGCGGGTCTTGCCAGTCCAGTCGCCGGGATCGGTCGCCGCCAGGTCCGCCCGCCGCGCCGCCGCTGCCGGTTCAAGCCGTTTGCCGCCATCGACCATCAACACCGACCGGTCCCGCGCCAGCAGGGCCTTCGCGGCGGAGACGCCGGCGGGGCCAGAGCCGATGACGATGTGCAAGGCCTCAGTCACGTCGTAGGACGATAACATTGCCGTCGCCGAGGGTGCCACCAAAACAGCCAAGTGTTTTCAGCACCGGCGCCGTGCGGTCCGTCTCGCAGACACTGGACGCGCCGAATGCATCGGCGTCGGCCGCCAACTGCGGCACATCGCGGAAAGTCCGTTCGGGAAAGCCGACGACGAGGACGACCGGACCGGGTTCTGCCATTGCCGTCAGGTAGTCGTCATTGGTGAAAAGGATCGGCCAGCCGGTCTGATACCAGTCACGGAAACCCTCCCCGGCATAGCCTACCGAATAGGTGCGCTCTCCGGGCGCTGCCGTATCGCGGACGAACACGTAGGCGCCTTCGAGCCCTTGCTTCGGGAGGATGTAGTTCCGCTTGGCCAAAAGGGCGGAGATGCCGACCATGCCGATCACGCCAAGAATGAAGAGCGCACGCGCTGCGCCGGGCTGGCCCAGCGCCCGACTGGCAAACTCGCAGCAGGAGCGCACGCCAAGCACGATCAGCAGCATCAGAAGGCCGATGTCGACGAAGAAGAAGCGCGGCCAGATGCGCATGCCGACCGCCATCAGGAGCAGGGCCGTCAGCACGATATGGCCAAAGGTGACGATCCCGAACAAGGGCTCGCGCCGTCGGAGCGCGTAGGCCCCGAGAAGCGAGAGCGCCAGCACGGCGAGGCCGGTGATCGTGGTCACGGCGCCGGCATGGCCTACGCCGGTGCGGATCGCCTCCATCGCGGTCCAGAGCGGGTTCTGGTACTCTTGCATGACGTCGGTGGCCGAAGTCTCTGAGACGCCGCCGACGGTCGAAAGAAGGCTCGGGACGAGGGGCAGGTAGACGATTGCCGAGAGGATGCCGCCTACCATGAAGCCCAGAAACGGTAGCTTCACCGTCGGGGCATCGAGCGTGCCTTTCCGTGCCCGGAAGGCGATCAACCCAAGCCAGACCAGCCCCTGCGCCATGAAGAAGAACGCCCCGGTGAGGTGCGTGAAGACTGCGGCGGCGAGCGATAGCCCAAAGGCGATCCATGTCGACCGCTTCGGCTCCCGTAGCCCGCGCAGGAAGAAAAGCATCCCCAGCGTCGAGAAGAAGGCGAGGCCGGTATAGCCGCGCGCATTCTGCGAAAACCAGATCTCGTGATAGGAGAGCGCGAGAAGCACCGCGGTGATGTGAGCAATGGTCGCGCCCGCCATCTCGCGGGCGAGCACCCAGGTTGCGGCGACGACACCGAGGCCGAGAAGCATCGCCGGCAGGCGGATCGCCCAGGGTTCGCGGCCGAAAATCTCCATCGAGGCCTTGGCCGCGAAGTTGTGGAGGTAGTGATGGTTCATCGAATAGTTCTGGACCATATCGGCCCAGTTCAGGTCGAGATGCGTCACCACCGTCTGGATCTCATCGTGCCACATCGGGGCGTTGAGGCCCCAGATGCGCAGGATGGCGGCGAGCGCAAGAATGGCGGCAAGCCAGAAATAGTCACGGGTCTGTGTCGCCTGCATCGCTCAGGCCGCCATCGACGCACGTTTTTCGGCGATGATGTCGCGGATGATCTCGCTCAAGGGGCGGCGCGGCCGGAAGCCGATGGCGCGTTCGAGCTTCGAGACATCGGGCAGGCGGCGGGCCATGTCCTCGAACCCCGGCGGATAGACGTCGCTATATGGGATGAGGCGGATTTCCGAACGCGATCCGGTTGCGGCGATGACCTCTTCGGCGAGGCCGCGGATCGAGATTTCCTGATCATTGGCGACGTTGAAGACCTCGCCCCGCGCGGCGGGCGTCTGCATCAGCCGGACCAGCGCCTCCACCACATCGGCGACATGACCGAAACAGCGCGTCTGCTCGCCGGTGCCGTGGACCAGAAGCGGGCGGCCATCCAGCGCGGATTGTACGAAATTGGGCAGGACCATGCCGTAGCGCCCGGTCTGGCGCGGGCCGGTCGTGTTGAAAAACCGCAAGACGACGGCGGGCAGGCCAACCTCGCGCACATAGGCGAGGGTGAGGAATTCATCGAGCTGCTTGGCCGAGGCATAGGACCAGCGCAGGTTTCTCGTGGCGCCGATGGTGAGGTCGTCGTCCTCGGCGAAGGGAAACTTCGTCGCCTTGCCGTAGACTTCCGAGGTGGAGGCGATGAAGGTCAGTTTCTTGTCCTTCAGCGCGGCCTTGAGGACGTTTTCGGTGCCGTTGATATTGGTCAGGATCGACTTCGACGGCTCATCCATGATGAGCTTGACGCCCACCGCCGCAGCAAGGTGAAAGATCACATCGGCATCGTCAACGAGGCCCTGCACCAGTTCGGCGTCAAGAACCGAGCCTTCGATCAGTCGGAAGCGGTTGCTGCCGGCGAGGCCCGCCAGATTCTCCCGCCGCCCGGTCGAAAGGTCGTCAAGCACGCTCACGGCATGGCCCTCGGCGATGAGGCGTTCACTCAGATGCGATCCGATGAAGCCTGCGCCGCCGGTGATGAGTACCTTCATTCTGCCTCGCTTGAATGCCGCCCGTGGAACACTGGAATGCTATCATGCAGCACTGATTGCGGCTATCAGGCCGTTCCGATTTTCTGCTGATGCGAAACAATCATGGCAGTCGCAGGTCGGCGGTTGCCGCCCTGTCAACAGGCGCCGAAGGGCGGGTTCGCCGAATCTCTTGCCGCATTTTTGGGCGTTGGGGGCGTGGCAAGCGGGTCCAGTGCCCGGCTCGGGGCATGATTGTCCCTAAGGAAGGTACAACTTTCCAGACTGGCCGCGAACAGGTTGCCTGCCTTATTGTGCATGTGCAAAAAGACTTTCCATTATAGTAGTTCATCGGACGTGGGCGCTGCATTTCGGGATCGAAGATGACCAACGCATTTTCGTTGTTTTCCGCACTGAAGGAACGCATCGCCCGACGCGATGCGCGAATCGCCACGGTCGGTCTTGGCTATGTCGGGCTGCCGCTGGCGCTGACGATCTCGGAAGCGGGCTTTCCGACAACGGGGATCGACCTGAACGAAAAGCGCGTGGCGGGGATCAACGCCGGCGAGAGAACGATTTCCTATTTCGCGGATGACCGGATCGCCAAAGCCATCGCCGGGGCCAGGTTCCGCGCGACCTCGGATTTCGCCGTGTTGGGCGAGACCGACATCATCCTGATCTGCGTGCCGACGCCCCTGTCACCCGCCCGCGCGCCTGATCTGACCTATGTGATCCGCGCCGCCGAAGGCATCGCCGAATGGCTGCGCCCCGGTCAGCTTGTCGTCCTGGAAAGCACGGTCTGGCCCGGCGCCACCGCAACCGTCGTGAAGCCGATCCTTGAGCGGAAGGGCCTCCGCGCCGGCGAGGATTTCTACCTTGCCTTCTCACCCGAGCGTGAGGACCCCGGCAACCACAAGTACGACACCAAGTCGATCCCGAAGATCGTCGGCGCTGATGATGCGCGGTCGCGCGAGCTGATCGACATGTTCTATTCGCGGATCGTGTCGCGCACCGTGCCGGTAAGCTCGCTCGCCACCGCCGAGGCGGTGAAGCTGGCCGAGAACAGCTTCCGCACCGTGAACATCGCGCTGGTGAACGAGATGAAGGTCGCGATGGAAGCGATGGGCGTCGACGTGTGGGAAGTCGTCCGCGCCGCCGCGACCAAGCCCTTCGGCTACATGCCCTTCTATCCCGGCCCCGGTATCGGCGGCGACTGCATTCCGGTTTCGCCGGTCTATCTGTCCTGGCGGGCGAAGGATGTGGGCTCAAGCCTGCCGATCGTCGATCTGGCGCAGTCCAGCAACGACCATGCGCCCGACCTGATTGCCGGCCGGGTTGCGGTGGAATTGTCGAAGGACGGCGGCAAACCCGTGAAGGGCGCGCGCATCCTGATCCTTGGCATCGCCTACAAGAAGGATGTCGAAGACACGCGGGAAAGCCCCGCGCTCGCCATCCTCAACCGGCTGGAAGAGATGGGGGCCGCTTGCGACTATCACGACCCCTATTTCCCGGTGATGCCGGTGACGCGCGACCATCCGGCCCTTGCCGGGCGCCGGTCGGTCGAACTGAGCGAAGTCACGCTTGCCGGCTATGACGCGGTGCTGGTGACGACGGATCATACCGCCGTCGACTACGGCCTTGTCGCCCGATCATCGCGGCTTTTGCTCGATACGCGCAATGCGCTGGATGGGCGCGGGGTCGTCGCCGGGCGGCGTTACGTCAAAATCTGAAAAAACATGCATAACATATTGATGTGTAACAATTTAATGACGAAATGTTCGATCTGTAGAAGTCTGGGTGATGTGCGGGCGATTCGGAAGAAGCTCGTGCTGGTGTGGTGGGGAAAGTCTGTTTTGCAATCAGAGGTTGAATCATGAAAATCACATTTGGAAACTTCTTCACTGTTGGCGAACGAACCCTGTCAAAACTGCTTGATTGGTTCCAATTCGGCGACGCACCTCCTCAATCCAGGGCGAGAAGGTTTGGATATGCCCCGGTCCCACTGTATATTGAGCGGGTGAGGGTGGATTTGAAAAACTCAAATTTCCGGGAATGGTGATGTCAAATATGCAACAGGGCGAACGCAGCCCCGTGGTAGTTATCGGGGGCGGCCCGGCGGGTCTCACCGCTGCCTATGAGCTACAAAAGCGCAGCTCCGGTCATACGCCGAAGGTCTTCGAAGGCTCGAACATGGTCGGCGGGATCTCGCGGACCGAGTCGAACAACGGCTACCGCTTCGACATCGGTGGCCACCGCTTCTTCACCAAGGTGAAAGAGGTGGAGGACATGTGGCATGAGGTTCTGAAGGACGATTTCATCACCGTTCCGCGCCTCAGCCGCATCTACTACCGCGAGAAGTTCTTCGACTACCCGCTGAAGCTTTTCAACGCGCTCTGGAACATCGGCCCCTACGAGTCGATGCGCATCCTCTTGTCCTACTTCAAGTGGCAGGTACGGCCCTACCGCAAGGAAGAAAGCTTCGAGGAATGGGTCATCAACCGTTTCGGCGGTCGGCTCTACATGCACTTCTTCCGCAGCTACACGCAGAAGGTCTGGGGCATCAGCCCGAAGGAAATCCGGGCCGACTGGGCTGCGCAGCGGATCAAGAACCTGTCGCTCTTCAAGGCGGTGTGGAACGCCATTTCCGGCTCCAACGACACCACCTCCCTCATCGAGGAGTTCCAGTATCCGCGCCTCGGCCCCGGCATGATGTGGGAGCGGACTGCCGAGATCATCGAGGAGCAGGGTGGCGAGGTCCACATGCGGTCCGAGGTGGTGAAGGTGAACCGCAAGGGCAATCATGTCACCTCTGTCGATGTGAAACGCTGGAGCGAGGACGGCAGCGCGCCGGTCATGGAGCGGGTCGAGGGCGATCACTTCGTCAACTCGATGGCGCTCCGCGACCTGATCCATGCCTTCGATCCGCCGCCGCCGCCCGAGGTCGTCGAAGCGGCCGACAGGCTCAGGTATCGCGACTTCCTGATCGTGACGCTGGTTCTCGACCATGCCGACCCGTTCAGGGACAACTGGATCTACATCCACTCTCCGCAGGTAAAGGTCGGCCGCATCCAGAACTTCCGCGCCTGGTCGAAAGAGATGCTGCCCGACCAGAACACCGCGTCCATCGGCATGGAATACTTCTGCCAGAAGGGCGACGGTCTCTGGAACATGTCGGACGAGGACTTGCGCGCGCTCGCCTCGAAGGAGCTGGAGCAGCTTGGCCTTGCCAAGGCGACCGATGTCATCGGCGCCGCGATCATCCGCCAGCCGAAGGCCTATCCGGTCTATGACGGCGAATATCGTGCCGCGCTCGATACTCTGGAAGAATGGATCCTGACGCTCGACAACTTCCAGACCGTGGGCCGCAACGGGTTGCACCGCTACAACAACCAGGACCATTCCATGCTGTCGGCGATGCTTGCCGCGCGCAACATCCTCGGCGAAAAGCATGATGTCTGGACGGTCAACGTCGAACGCTCCTACCACGAGGAGTTCGAGGTGAAGAAGCCGACGCCCGAGATGAAGGCGGCCCTCGCCGCCGAGTAAACGGGGCGTCAGGCGAAGCTGGCCGGCGACCACGCCGTCGTCGGTCATAGTGCCCAGATAACCGACGTGCGGCGCGTCCTTGGCAGCACCTATCTACTCTGGAAGTCCTTATCCTGCCGGTGCTGTGGTTGCTGGCAGAGCGCTCCATCCAGCACGACAAGTTAGCCTATGTGCCTTTGACGCGGTTCTTTACCCGGCGCCCCTGATCGCTCTCACCCTCCGGCGCGTTCGGCGGTACTGGAACCGGCCGGCAGGCGCATTGCGCCCTGGTGACTTTGCCCGACGGATGCGACTTGCGGGTCGGGCATTCGTGTCTATCCTCTGGCCCGGATGCCGGTGGCAAGGAAATCGGAGGGATCGCAGTCCATGAGCACGGAACCCACGGGCGCGCTGACGCTGCGCAACCTCGCGATGCCGCGCGACGTGAACGTCAACGGCGATGTGTTCGGCGGCTGGGTGTTGAGCCAGATGGACATTGCCTGCGGCATCGTCGGCGGTGAGCGGGCGCAGGGCAGGGTGGCGACGGTTGCGGTCGATGCGATGAAGTTCATCCGCCCGGTCAAGGTCGGCGATGTCCTTTGCATCTACACCGAGGTCAGCCGCGTCGGGCGCACCTCGATGGCGATTGCCGTCGAAGCCTGGGTGCTGCGCGGCAGGATCGGCGCGCGCGAGAAGGTGACGGAAGCCGTCTTCACCTTCGTCGCGATTGATGAGGAGGGGCGGCCCCGACCGGTTCCTGCCGAAGTCCGCCACCCCTGATCCGGGTCAGGTCCGGCGCTTCATCGCATCGAGAAGGGCGGCCCCGAAAGCGCCGGTGCCTTCTTCTTTCTGCGGTGCGGGCTTTGGCGCTGGCCCGCGCGGGGCGCCCTGCGGTCGCGTGTCCCGGCTGGCTGGTTGTGGTGCGGTACCCTCTTTCCGCATGGTCAGGCCGATGCGCTTCCGGGCGACGTCGACCTCGGTCACGCGGACCTTGACCACGTCGCCGGCCTTGACGACCTCATGCGGGTCCTTGACGAAACGGTCGGCAAGCTGGCTCACATGCACCAACCCGTCCTGATGAACGCCGATATCGACGAAGGCGCCGAAGGCGGCGACGTTCGTCACCGTGCCTTCCAGCATCATGCCGGGCTTCAGGTCCTTGATGTCCTCCACGCCGTCGGCAAAGCTTGCGGTCACAAAATCCGGGCGCGGGTCGCGGCCGGGTTTCTCAAGCTCGGTCAGGATGTCGCGCACGGTCGGCAGGCCGAAGCTGCCATCGACGAAATCCTCGGCCCTGAGGCCCTTGAGCGCCCGGGCATCGCCCATGATCGCGCGGATGTCGCGGCCACAGGCGGCGACGATGCGGCGGGCGACGCCGTAGGCTTCCGGGTGGACGGAGGAGGCGTCGAGCGGCTCTTTCCCGTCGCGGATGCGGAGGAAGCCCGCGCATTGTTCAAAGGCCTTGGGACCAAGCCCTGAGACCTTCAGAAGCGCGCTCCGCGAGGCGAAGGCGCCATGCGTGTCGCGGTGGGCGACGATGGACTGCGCGATGGAAGGGCCAAGGCCCGCGACATGGGCAAGAAGCGGCGCTGAGGCGGTGTTGAGGTCAACGCCGACCGCGTTCACCGCATCCTCCACCACCGCTTCCAGCGCCTGGCCCAGACGGCGCTGGTCGACGTCATGCTGGTACTGGCCGACGCCGATCGACTGCGGCTCGATCTTCACCAGTTCGGCGAGCGGGTCCTGCAGGCGGCGGGCGATGGAGACGGCGCCGCGCAAGGACACGTCAAGGCCCGGAAACTCCCGCGCGGCAAGCTCCGAGGCGGAATAGACCGAGGCGCCGGCTTCCGACACGATGACCTTCACCGGCTTCTTCGCGCTCGCCGGCAGCTTCTTCAGCACCTCGGCCACCAGCCGTTCGGTTTCCCGGCTCGCTGTGCCGTTGCCGATGGCGATCAGTTCGACATTGTGCCGCCGCACGAGGTTCAGGATCTCGGCCATGGCGCCGTAAAGATCGTTCTTCGGCTGGAACGGATAGACCGTCGCCGTCTCCAGAAGCTTGCCGGTCGCATCCACGACCGCCGCCTTGACGCCAGTGCGGATGCCGGGATCGAGGCCGAGGGTCGCCCGCGCGCCCGCCGGGGCGGCCAGCAGCAGGTCCTTGAGATTGCGGGAAAAGACGGTGATCGCCTCGTCATGCGCCCGTTTGCGCAGTTCCGACAGCAGGTCCACATACATCGACAGGCTGAGCTTGACGCGCCAGGTCCAGGCCGCCGCATCGCGGAGCCAGCGGTCGCCGGGCGCATCGCCCGTGATGCCGATGGCAGCGGCGACGGCGGCAACGGCGCGCGGGGTTCCGGTGTCGGGATCGGGCGCGATGTCCACCGTCACGATCTCTTCCTTCGAGGCGCGGAGGATGGCCAGCGCCCGGTGCGAGGCGATGGTCGCCCATTTCTCGCGGTGGTCGAAATAGTCGGAGAACTTGGCGCCAGCCTCTTCCTTGCCCGGCATGACCTTGGCCGACATGAAGGCTTCGGCGCGCATGAAATCCCTGAGCCGGCCGAGAAGGTCGGCACTTTCGCTCAATTCCTCGGCGAGGATCTCCCGGGCGCCTTCCAGCGCCTCCTTCACCCCCGGCACCGCCTCGGTCACGTAAGCCGCGGCAAGCGCTTCCGGCGCCGCCTTCCGGTCTGCGGTGATGGCGCGCAGCAGCGGCTCCAGCCCGTTTTCGCGGGCGATCATCGCGCGGGTGCGGCGCTTCGGCTTGTAGGGCAGGTAGATGTCTTCGAGCGTGGCCTTGGTCTCTGCCCCGAGGATCGCGCGGGCGAGATCGTCGGTCAGCTTGCCCTGTTCACGGATCGACTGGAGGATTGTCGCCCGCCGCGCCTCAAGCTCGCGCAGGTAGGCGAGGCGGTCGGCAAGGGTGCGAAGCTGGGTGTCATCAAGGCCGCCCGTCACCTCCTTGCGGTAGCGTGCCACGAAGGGCACCGTCGCGCCGCCGTCCAGAAGCTCGACCGCCGCCGTGACCTGACGGGCCGAGGCGCTGATCTCGGTGGCGATGGTGGCGGCGATGCGGTTGGCGGTGGTGTCCAAGAGGGCCTCCTCACACTCGGGACTGAACTGATAGCCATGCCGGGCGGGCGCGCCAAGGGGGCATCGTCGGTGCCGGCGGCATGAAAGTTACACGACTGCGGTGGTCAGGTATTCTTGTCGTGCGGCGCGGTCCTTGCTACCATCAGCGCATGATCACGCAGAAAATGAAATATGCGATCAAGGCCCTGATGGTGCTTGGCGATGAGAAGGCCGCCGATGGGCGCGCCCTTCGGATCGAGGAGATTGCGCGCCGTTCCGGCACGCCGAAGCGGTTTCTGGAACATATCCTCTTGGAGATCCGCAATGCCGGCATCATCGCCTCGACGCGCGGGCGTTCGGGCGGCTACGCGCTCATCAAGGACCCGGGCCAGGTGTCGATCCCGAACCTTCTGCGGCTCATCGACGGGCCGATTGCGCCGCTTCCCTGCCTCTCGCGCAATGCCTATCAGCGCTGCGAGGATTGTCGGGATGAGGCGACCTGCCGCATCCGCCGGGCATTTTCCGACCTGTTCTGGACCTATCTGGTGATGATAGAATCGATGACGCTCGCCGATCTTCTGAAAGGCGGGCCGGGCGGCGAGATGTTCCTGGAAGAGATGCCAGCGCATTCCTGAAAGCCCCGGGGGGCAATCTTCCTTGACCCCGTGGGCCGAAAGGTGCTCGATGAACCACTGCATTTCAGGGGCGTACCAGAAAATTGCGCACGGTCGGCACAGCCTTGCCTCGTTCTGACGCCCTCGTGCCGGCGGGGGCGGCGTTTCTTGCCGTGCCCGAGGCGCAGACGACGCGGACCTATACCTTCGTCCTCGTGCCGGGCTTCACTCTGCTGGCCTTCGCTTCGGCGGTCGAGCCCTTGCGGATCGCCAACCAGCTTTCGCAAAAGCCGCTTTACTGCTGGCAGGTGGTGTCCATCTCGGGCGAGCAGGTCAAAAGCTCCTCCGGCATCGCGGTCGCGGTCGAGGGCAAGCTCGCCTCGCTTGACCGCGACGCGACGCTTCTGGTCTGCGCCGGGAACCCGATCACCGCCGCCGCCGCGCCGCCCGTTGTTGCGGCGGTTGCGCGGCACTACCGCTTCGGCGGCAATGTCGGTGGCATCTGCACCGGATCGGTGGCGCTGGCCAAGGCCGGGCTTCTCCACAACCGCCGCTTCACCCTGCATTGGGAAAACCAGCCGGCCTTCCGCGAGATTTTCCCGACCGATACGCCCAGCCAGAACCGCTATGAGCGGGATGAACGGCTGATCTCCTGCGGTGGCGGGGCCGCCTCCACCGACATGATGCTGGCGATCATCGCCGCCGACCACGGCGCCGATTTCGCGGCGATGGTGTCGGAGATGTGCCTGCGGACGGTGATGCCGGGGGTGGATGCCGAACAGCGAAGCTCGCTCTCCACCCTGATGTCCTCGCGCAATCCGGTGCTTATCGCGACCGTAAACCTGATGAACCGCCACCTCGACGCGCCGCTTGCGATGGACGAGCTGGCCGAGGCCGCCGGCTATTCCCGCCGTCATCTGGAGCGGCTTTTCCAGAATGCCGTCGCCATGACCCCGGGGGAGTTCTACCGGGGCCTGAGGCTCGACCGGGGCCGCAATCTTCTCAGCACGACCGATCTCACGCTGATGGAGATCTCGCTCGCCTGCGGCTTCGATTCCGTCTCGCATTTCTCCAAGAGCTTCCGCCGTCGCTTCGGGGTTCCGCCGACCAAGCTGAAGCAGGGCATCGGCGTGCCGCGCGGGGGGAAGCGGGGGTAGGGGGCTTTCTCCCGCCTCAAACACATCCGCGCACCGCAGGGGCTGCGCGATCAGTCGCTGATGATCAGGTGTGATTTGGTGGAGCCAAGGGGGGTCGAACCCCTGACCTCTTGAATGCCATTCAAGCGCTCTCCCAACTGAGCTATGGCCCCACCGGAGGTCCGGGCCCGAGGGCCCGCGTGAGGGGCGATATAGGCAAGGGGGCGAGGGGGCGCAAGTGAAAAGTGACGGCGGCGAAACGGGTTTCGCGAGCGGTCCCGCCCGGAAAGACAAAGGGCGCGGTCAGACCGCGCCCTGAGGCATTCCCGCGTTGATGTGACGGGCTTATTCGTCGTCGCCGCCGGCAACGTCGGCGATCTCGTCCAGCGACACATCATCGTCGCCATCGTCCTCAAGCAGATCGTCGTCAAGCTCGCTGTCGCTGCTGTCGTCGTCGATATCTTCGTCTTCGTTGATTTCGTCGACATCGAGGTCACGCTCCTTCACCGAAACCTTCTCGGCGATGAGCGTGCGGCCACGGCCGGCGACAAGGCTTTCGGCGGAGAACGAGTGACCGCATTCGGGGCAGGTCATCGGATCGCGCTGCAGGTCGTAGAAACGGCTGTTGCAATGCGGGCAAAGGCGTTTGACGCCCCATTCGTCTTTGGGCATGGAGCACTCCTTCCGTGCGCGTCTGTCTCAGAGTCGCAGCCAACTGCCACAAGTGCAGGGGGCTGTCAAAGGCTTTTGCGCGGGGTCGCGCGGCGGGTCGATTTCCGGCATTCCGCCCGGGCGCCGGCTTTGCTAGACTGCGCCCAAGGCAGGCAGGATATGGTAGAGCGGACCCTTCCCGGCAACCCCCCGGTTTCCGTCACCTTGCGCCGTTCGGCGCGGGCGCGGCGGTTTTCCTTGCGCGTCTCGCGGCTTGACGGCCGGGTGACGCTGTCGATCCCCGCGCGCGCCTCGGAAGCGGAGGCTCTGGCCTTCGCCGGCGACAAGGCCGACTGGGTGCGGAGCATCCTCGCCACCTCGGCCCCGCGGCGCTCGATCGGGCCGGGGGCCACGGTGCCGTTCGAGGGCCGGGCGCTGACCGTCACGGCGGCGGCGGTGCGCGCGGTCAGGGTCGAGGGCGATCTTCTTCTGGTGCCAGGTGATCCGGCGCGAATGGCGGCCCGCATCGCCGCCTTCCTGAAGCTTGCCGCACGGCAGCGGCTCCAGGCGGAAAGCGAGCGTTTCGCGGCAGTGCTCGGCCGGCCGATCCGGGCGATCACGCTCCGCGACACTCGGTCGCGCTGGGGGTCCTGCACCCATGACGGGCGGCTCATGTACAGCTGGCGGCTCATCATGGCGCCGCCCGAGGTGCTGAGCTATGTCGCCGCGCATGAGGTCGCGCATCTGGAAGAATTCAATCATTCCGCGGACTTCTGGGCCATCGTGGCGCGGATGATGCCCGATCATGCCCGCCACCGGCGCTGGCTGAGAAGCCATGGAAACGACCTTCACCGGATCGACTTCGGCGGCAGCGATTGAGCGGGGAGATTGACGGCGGCGTGGAAATGCGCCTCTGATCCCCCATGCTGATGCAGAACCGCCCCTCCGACGCCGGGCTTGCCGCCCATGACCGGGTCTACCGGACGCTCCGGCAGCAGATCATGCATGGCGAGCTTCCGCCCGGCCAGTCGCTGACGGTGCGCGGGCTGGCGAAGACCTTCGGCGTCTCGATGACCCCGGCGCGCGAGGCTTTGCGGCGGCTTGCCGCCGAGGGGGCGCTGACGCTTTCCGCCTCGGGCCGGGTGACGACACCGGATCTTTCGAACGAGCGGATCGAGGAACTGGCGACCGTCCGCGCCCTCATCGAGACGGAGCTTGCGACCCGCGCCCTGCCGCGCGCCCATCTGGCGCTGATCGAACGCTTGCAGGCGATCAACATGGCCAATGCGGAAGCCGTGGTGAAGCATGATGCGGTGGCCTATATCCGCACCAACCTCGACTTCCACCGGACGCTTTACCTTCGGGCGCAGGCCCCGGCGATGCTGGCCATCGCCGAAACCGTCTGGCTGCAGTTGGGTCCGACCATGCGCGCGGTCTATTCGCGGCTGAAGCGCAGCGAGCCGCCGCAGACGCACCGGATGATCCTTGCGGCGCTGAAGGCCGGGGACGAACCGGCGCTGCGGCTTGCCGTGCGCACCGACGTGACGCAGGGGCTGCGGCATCTTCTGTCGTAGGGCGGGCTAGTTCATACCAGACGCAGCATTTCCCTCGCCCGGGACGCCCAAAGCGTTCCGGGCCGCGCCCGACCCGCCCCCAGGGCGGGCGCGATGGCGCCCACCCTCGGGTCAGGCGCAACCCTCTGTTTCGACTGTGATTTAAGCGAAGCGTGAAGCACCTCAGGCGTGGATCGCGCCGTCGCCGCAGGCGAGGGCCGCCTCGCGCACCGCTTCCGAATAGGTCGGATGGGCGTGGCAGGTCAGGGCGATGTCCTCGGCGGCGGCGCCGAACTCCATCGCCACGCAGACCTCATGGATCAGGTCGCCGGCGCCCGGCCCGATGATATGGCAGCCGAGCACCCGGTCAGTCTCTTTATCGGCGAGAATCTTGACGAAGCCGTCGCCCTGAAACACCGCCTTCGCCCGCGCATTGCCCATGAAGGGGAACTTGCCCACCTTGTAGGCGCGGCCCTCTTCCTTCAGCTGCTCTTCGGTCTTGCCGACCGAAGCTACTTCGGGCGCGGTGTATATCACGCCGGGGATTACACCATAGTTAACGTGGCCGTGCTTTCCGGCGATGACGGCGGCGACGGCCATACCCTCATCCTCGGCCTTGTGGGCAAGCATCGGGCCGACGACCGCATCGCCGATGGCATAGATGCCCTTCACATTGGTCTGCCAGTGGTCGTCGATCCTGACCTGGCCGCGCTTTTCCATCTCGACGCCAAGCCCCTCAAGGCCAAGGCCGTCGGTATAGGGCTTGCGCCCGGTGGCGACGAGGACGACCTCGGCCTCAAGCGTTGCCTCGCTGTCGTCCTTGCGGAGCTTGTAGGTGACGGTATTGCCGCCTTTCGTGGTCTTCACGCCCTGGACGGCGGCGCCCATGATGAACTTAAGCCCTTGGCGGGAAAGGAGTCTCTGGAACACTTTCTGCACCTCGCCGTCCATGCCGGGGGTGATGGCGTCAAGGTATTCGACGACCGTCACTTCGGTGCCGAGGCGGGCATAGACCGATCCCATCTCAAGCCCGATGACGCCGGCGCCAATCACCACCATCGACTTCGGGATCTTCGGCAGCACCAGCGCGCCGGTGGAGGTAACGACGGTCTTTTCGTCTACGGTCACGCCGGGAAGCGAGGAGGATTCGGAGCCGGTGGCGATGACGATGGCCTTCGCCGTATGCACTTCATCGCCCACCTTCACCTGACCCGCCGCAGGGATCGAACCCCAGCCCTTCAGCCAGGTTATCTTGTTCTTCTTGAAGAGAAATTCGATGCCCTTGGTGTTCTGGCCGACGACATCGGTCTTGTAGGATTGCATCTTGGTCCAGTCGACCTTCGGAGCTGCGCCCATCAGGCCCATCTTCTCGAAATTCTCATGCGTCTCATGGAGCATGTGGCTGGCATGGAGGAGCGCCTTCGACGGGATGCAGCCGACGTTGAGGCAGGTGCCGCCCAGCGTCTCGCGCCCTTCCACACAGGCGGTCTTCAGGCCAAGCTGGGCGCAGCGGATGGCTGAGACATAGCCGCCGGGACCGGCGCCGATCACGATCACATCAAACTCGGCCATGGCTTACTCCTTCGAAATCTCGCGTCCCGCGAGCGTATGGCAAGTGTCGGTTATCCGTCCCGACACGCGTCGGGCACGGGGGTGCTGCGGCCTTTAGGGGGCCATGAACGCGATGAGGTAGAGGATGACGGTCGCGGCGAAGCCAGCGATCCAGAAAAGCGTGCGAAGCCCGGTGAGGCCGAAGCCATAGGCCGGGACATAGAGGACGCGGGCGGCAAGAAAGACCTGCGCGGCGGTCAGCGTACTCGGGCCGAAGGCGCCCTTGGCATGGAGGAGAAGGACGGCCGGCGCAAAGAGTGTCATGGCGGTGATCGAGTTTGTCAGCGCCCGGTCGAGACGGGCGGTGATGCCGGTCAGCGTCCGGTGTTCGTCGCGCGAGGAAAGGAGGTAGCCCATGCCAAGCTGGCTTTGCGCGCCGATCACCCGCGTCAGCAGGACGAGCGCGGTGTAAAGGCCGTAGAGGGCGAGGATGTTCAGTTCGCTGGACATGTCAGGTTTCCTTGCGGCCGATCATGGGGCGACCCTGCGCCCGCGGGCGAAAAGGGTCAAGGGCGGGGCGGCCCCCCACCCCGGCCCTCCCCACGAGGGGGAGGGAGGCGCGAGGCCGGAGACGGTAGGGTGACGCGGTGGGCATCAGGTCAGGCGGTCCTCAGGAACTGCGCTGTTATGCCGCCTTTGAGGGCGGACTGTTCCTTGACCCATCGGGCGACGCGGGCGCGGTCGCTGACCTCGAAGAGGACCACGGCGCGGTTGCCGTCATCGGCATCGCGCCACATCTGCATCATGGTCAGCCCGGCATTGTCGCGCGCCTCCGAATGCGCATCGTAGTCGGCTTTCCAGGCGTCGAAGCCGGAGGTGGCGAAGGTGACGATGAGTTGCATGGGGGCCTCCTGCAGGATGGGCAATATTGCCCATCCTACGCGTGTCGAAGATCAGAGGTCCATCAGGAGCCGGCGCGGGTCCTCCAGCGCCTCTTTCACCCGGACAAGGAACGTCACCGCCCCCTTGCCGTCGACGATCCGGTGATCGTAGCTGAGCGCCAGATACATCATCGGGCGGATCACGATCTGGCCACCGACCACAACGGGGCGGTCCTGGATCTTGTGCATGCCGAGGATGCCCGATTGCGGCGGGTTCAGGATCGGCGAGGACATGAGGCTTCCGTAGACACCGCCGTTGGAGATGGTGAAGGTGCCGCCCTGCATTTCGGCCATCGAAAGCTTGCCGTCGCGGGCGCGGATGCCAAGCTCGGCGATCTTCTTCTCGATGGCGGCGAAGCTCATCTGGTCGGCGTCGCGGACGACCGGCACGACGAGGCCCGACGGCGTGCCGACGGCGACGCCCATATGGACGAAATTCTTGTAGACGACATCGCCGCCGTCGATCTCGGCATTGACCTCGGGCACTTCCTTCAGCGCGTGGCAGCAGGCCTTCACGAAGAAGGACATGAAGCCGAGCTTGACGCCGTGCTTCTTCTCGAAGGCGTCCTTGTATTCGTTCCGAAGGTCCATGATGCCCTTCATGTCCACCTCGTTATAGGTGGTGAGCATGGCGGCGGTGTTCTGCGCGTCCTTCAGGCGGCGGGCGATGGTGGCGCGGAGGCGTGTCATCTTCACCCGTTCCTCGCGTGCGGCATCCTCGGCCGGGACCGGGGCGCGGGGGGCGGTGGCGGGGGCCGGGGCGGCGGTGACGACCGGCGCAGGGGCCGCAGCAGGGGCGGAGGCGGCTTTCGCCACGTCTTCCTTCATGATGCGGCCATCGCGGCCCGAGCCTGCGACCTGGTCGGCGGAAAGCCCGGCCTCGGCCATCGCCTTCCTGGCCGAGGGCGCATCCTCGACATCCTTGCGTTCCTTCACCGTCTCGGGCCCTGCACCGGGGGAGCCGACAGCCTCGGCGGCCTTCGACTTCGCGGTGTCGGCGGGGGCCGGGGCGGCGCCGGTGGCGCCTTCGGTGACGACGGCGAGGCGGGCCTTGGCGTCGACGGTGGCCCCTTCGGGCGCGATGATCTCTGCCAGCACACCGGCGACGGGCGAGGGCACCTCGACCGAGACCTTGTCGGTCTCAAGCTCACAGAGCATCTCGTCCACATTGACCTGGTCGCCGACCTTCTTGAACCAGGTCGAGACCGTCGCCTCGGTCACGCTTTCGCCGAGGGTGGGAACCATCACGTCAACATTCTTGCCAGCCATCTTGCCCTCATCGGCTTGCGGCGCGGGGGGCGCGCCTTTTTTCGGGGTTGTCTCTTCAGGGCCGGCGTTGCCGGCCTCGGCTATCTGTGCGAGCAACGCATTCACGCCGACGGTCGTTCCTTCGGGTGCCAGGATCTCGCCGAGGCGACCGGCCGCGGGCGAGGGGACCTCGACCGTGACCTTGTCGGTCTCAAGCTCGCAAAGCATCTCGTCGACCGCGACCATGTCGCCCGGCTTCTTGAACCAGGTGGCGACGGTGGCCTCGGCCACGCTTTCGCCAAGCGTCGGGACGCGAACCTCGATGGCCATCAGCCGGTGCCTCCGACCGTCAGCGCATCATTCACCAGCGCTGCCTGTTCGGCCTTGTGCTTCGAGGCGAGGCCGGTGGCCGGCGAGGCAGAGGCGGAGCGGCCGACATAGAGCGGGCGCTTCGCCTTGGCGCCGATGCGGCCGAGTACCCATTCGATGTTCGGCTCGATGAAGAACCAGGCGCCCTGGTTCTTCGGCTCTTCCTGGCACCAGACGATCTCGGCCTGCTTGAAGCGTTCAAGCTCCTTGACCAGCGACTGCGCCGGGAAGGGGTAGAACTGTTCGAGACGGAGGAGATAGACATCGTCCAGCCCGCGATTGTCGCGTTCGGCCAGAAGGTCGAAATAGACCTTCCCGGAGGAGATCACCACGCGCTTGATCTTCTTGTCGGCGACAAGCTTCGTCTCGGAATGGCCCTTCTGCGCATCGTCCCAGAGGACGCGGTGGAAGGCGGAGCCGGTGGTGAAATCATCGGCATCCGAGACGCAGAGCGGGTGACGCAGAAGCGATTTCGGCGTCATCAGCACGAGGGGCTTGCGGAACGAGCGGTGCAGCTGCCGGCGGAGCGCGTGGAAATAGTTCGCCGGGGTCGAGCAGTTGGCGACGATCCAGTTGTCCTGCGCGCACATCTGCAGGAAGCGTTCGAGCCTTGCCGAGGAATGTTCCGGCCCCTGGCCTTCGAAGCCGTGCGGCAGGAGGCAGACGAGGCCCGACATCCTCAGCCACTTCGATTCACCTGAAGAGACGAACTGGTCGAACATGATCTGCGCGCCATTGGCGAAGTCGCCGAACTGCGCCTCCCACATGGTGAGCGCGTTCGGTTCGGCCAGCGAGTAGCCGTATTCGAAGCCGAGGACCGCGTATTCCGAGAGCATCGAGTCGATGGCCTCGTAGCGCGCCTGACCGGGTTTGATGTGGTTCAGGGGGTAATGGCGTTCCTCGGTCGTCTGGTCGACGAAGGCGGAATGGCGCTGCGAGAAGGTGCCGCGGGTGCAGTCCTGGCCAGAGAGGCGGACCGGGTAGCCTTCGGTCAGGAGCGAGCCGAAGGCCAGCGCCTCGGCGGTGGCCCAGTCGAAGCCCTTGCCGGTCTGGAACATCTGCTGCTTGGCCTCTAGGAGGCGCGCCACGGTCTTGTGGAGGTCGAAGTCCTTCGGCGCGCGGGTCAGCGCGGTGCCGACCTCAGCCATGGTCTGGGCGGTGATCGCGGTCTGGCCGGGGGTATATTCCTCGCCCTCGCGGTCGAGATGCGACCAGCGGCCATCAAGCCAGTCGGCCTTGTTCGGCTTGTAGTTCTTGCCGACCTCGAATTCCTCGTTCAGATGGGCCTGGAAGGCGGCCTTCATATCCTCGATCTCGCCTTCCGGGATCAGGCCGTCCTTGACCAGACGCTCGGTATAAAGCTGGAGCGTGGTCTTGTGGGTCTTGATCGTCTTGTACATCGCCGGGTTGGTGAACATCGGCTCGTCGCCTTCGTTGTGACCGAAGCGGCGGTAGCAGAAGATGTCGATGACGGCGTCCTTGCCGAACATCTGGCGGAACTCGGTCGCGACCCTGGCGGCGTGGACCACGGCTTCGGGGTCGTCGCCGTTGACGTGGAAGATCGGCGCCTCGACCATCAGGGCGATGTCGGTGGGGTAGGGCGAGGAGCGCGAGAAGTGCGGCGCGGTGGTGAAGCCGATCTGGTTGTTCACGACGATATGGATGGTGCCGCCGGTGCGGTGGCCACGAAGGCCCGAAAGACCGAAGCATTCCGCGACGACGCCCTGGCCGGCAAAGGCCGCGTCGCCGTGAAGGAGGATCGGCATCACGGCGCGGCGTTCGGTCTGATCCGAGAGCTGGTCCTGCTTGGCGCGGACCTTGCCGAGAACCACGGGGTCCACCGCCTCAAGGTGCGAGGGGTTGGCGGTCAGGCCGAGGTGGACGGTGTTTTCGTCGAAGGTCCGGTCCGAGGAGGCGCCGAGGTGGTATTTCACGTCGCCGGAGCCGTCGACATCCTCGGGCTTGAAGCTGCCGCCCTGGAACTCGTTGAAGATGGCGCGGTAGGGCTTCATCAGCACATTGGCGAGAACCGAGAGCCGGCCGCGGTGCGGCATGCCGATGACGATGTCCTTCACGCCAAGCCCGCCACCGCGCTTGATGATCTGTTCCATCGCCGGGATCAGCGCCTCGGCGCCGTCCAGGCCGAAGCGCTTGGTGCCCATGTACTTGACATGGAGGAACTTCTCGAAGCCTTCGGCCTCGACCAGCTTGTTGAGGATGGCGCGGCGGCCTTCACGGGTGAAGGTGATTTCCTTGCCGTAGCCCTCGATCCGCTCCTTCAGCCAGGCGGCCTGCGCGGGGTCGGAAATATGCATGTATTGCAGCGCGAAGGTGCCGCAATAGGTGCGCTTCACGATCTCCAGGATCTGCCGCATCGAGGCATGGGTGAGGCCGAGGACATTGTCGATGAAGATCGGCCGGTCCATGTCGGCTTCGGTGAAGCCGTAGCTCGCCGGGTCAAGCTCGGGATGCGGGTTTTCCTCGCGCATGCCCAGGGGGTCGAGATCGGCGACGAGGTGGCCCCTGATCCGGTAGGCGCGGATGATCATGAGGGCGCGGATAGAATCGAGGACGGCACGCTTGATCTGGTCTTCGGAGACGGCGACGCCCGCCTCAGTGGCCTTGGCCTTGATCTTGTCGGCCGCGCCCTTGACCTCTTTCGCCTGCGGCCATTCGCCGGTCAGCGCCGAAGTGAGGTCGTCCGACGGCATGGGCGGCCAATCGGCCCGGCCCCAGGATGCGCCCTGCGCTTCCTTGCGGACCGTGGTTTCGCTGTCGCCGAGCGAGCGGAAGAAGGCGGCCCAGCTTTGATCGACCGCCGAGGGGTCGGCGGCGTAGCGGGCGTAAAGCTGTTCGACATATTCCGCGTTGTGGCCCTGCAGGAAGGACGAGGCGGCGAATTGGTCGTTGGGGGATTGGTCGGTCATGATCTACACCGCCCGGCTTTGGCCGGACGCTCCTGTCATGAAGGGGAAAAGCCGGGGCCGTTGGGACCCGACAGGGGATTTAGTCATGGGACGCAGAGATTTCATCCGCGCCTCCCGATCAGCGATCCGACGAGGCCCTTGAGGCCCTGTGGCTTCGGCGCGGCATGGGTGGATTTCGGGATCTGGTCGATGGCATAGCCGAAGCGGCGGAAGTCTTCGGCGTAGTAGTCGGCGATGCGGGCGAGGGTTTCCTTCGATGGCTTCAGCCGCTCGGAATCGGTGCCCATCTTCTTCTTGCGGACGTTTTCGGGCGTGATGCTGCGCTCACCCTCCTTGTTGCCCGCGAGCCGGTCAAGATGGGCGACCACCGGATCAAGCCCCTGTTCCATCTGGAAGATCGCCGCATCTTCGGGGACGAGATCGGCCATCGGGCGGATGTGGTTGTCATAGCCGAAAGGCTCAGCCTTGCAGCGCTTAAGCCAGTCCTCGAACCATTCGTCGATGGACCAGAGGGGCGCCACCGTGCCCTCGACCTCCACCTGGAACTGGAAGGCCGAGACGAGGCGTTTGACCGGATGGCGGACCACGGCGAAGGAAGAGGCGATCCAGCCTTCGGGGACGAGCTTGTGGAAGGCGTCGAGCGGCAGGTGCTGGGGCGAGGATTTCGTCCAGCGCTGCGGCTCGGGGTCGGCGAGGTGCCGGGTGTTGACGAAGGCGAGGGGGCCGAAGCGCCGGGCGAGATAGGTCTCGACCGACGTGCCGGCGCATTTCGGCACATGGGCGTAGTAGTGCAGCTTGTCGTTGATGCGGAAGATCGGCATGGCCTTGTCACCCTCCGGCGACGCCCCCGAAGGGGCGCGCCGGTTACCCCTTGATCGCCTTCAGAACCGCTTCGCCCAGCGTTGCCGGGCTGTCGGCGACGATGATACCGGCGGATTTCATCGCCTCGATCTTGCTTTCGGCATCGCCCTTGCCGCCCGCGACGATGGCGCCGGCATGGCCCATGCGGCGGCCCTTCGGCGCGGTGCGGCCCGCGATGAAGCCCGCGACCGGCTTCTTGCGCCCGCGCTTTGCCTCATCCTTCAGGAACTGGGCGGCTTCTTCCTCGGCGGAACCGCCGATCTCACCGATCATGATGATGCTCTCGGTCTCATCATCGGCAAGGAACCATTCGAGGACGTCGATATGTTCGGTGCCCTTGATCGGGTCGCCGCCGATGCCGACGGCGGAGGACTGGCCGAGGCCCACGTCCGAGGTCTGCTTCACGGCCTCATAGGTCAGCGTGCCCGAGCGGGAGACGACGCCGACCGAGCCGCGCTTGAAGATGTTGCCGGGCATGATGCCGATCTTGCATTCGCCGGGGGTCATGATGCCGGGGCAGTTCGGGCCGATGAGAGTGGATTTCGACCCTTCGAGCGCGCGCTTCACCTTCATCATGTCAAGAACCGGGATGCCCTCGGTGATCGCGACGATCACCGGCATCTCGGCGTCGATCGCCTCAAGGATACTGTCCGCCGCGAAGGGCGGCGGCACGTAGATGACGGTGGCATTGGCGCCGGTCATCGCCTTGGCCTCATGCACCGAATTGTAGACCGGCAGGCCGATATGCGTGGTGCCACCCTTGCCGGGCGTCACGCCGCCCATCATGCGGGTGCCGTAGGCGATGGCCTGTTCGGTGTGGAAGGTGCCCTGACTGCCGGTGAGGCCCTGGCAGATGACCTTGGTGTTCTTGTCGACGAGTACGGACATGGTGTTCTCCGTAGGGCGGGGTTTACCCCGCCGAGGGTGCGAAGCAAGGCGGGGTTAACCCCGCCCTACGGTTAACCTTTGACGGCCTTCACGATCTTCTCGGCGCCGTCTTTCAGATCATCCGCCGCGATCACGTTGAGGCCGCTTTCGTTGATGATCTTCTTGCCAAGCTCGACGTTGGTGCCTTCGAGCCGGACCACCAGCGGCACCTTGAGGCCCACTTCCTTGACCGCCGCCACGATGCCTTCGGCGATGATGTCGCAGCGCATGATGCCGCCGAAGATGTTGACGAGGATGCCTTTGACGTTCGGGTCCGAGGTGATGATCTTGAAGGCTTCCGTCACCTTTTCCTTGGTGGCGCCGCCGCCGACGTCGAGGAAGTTGGCGGGTTCCGCCCCGTAAAGCTTGATGATGTCCATCGTCGCCATGGCAAGGCCGGCGCCGTTGACCATGCAGCCGATCTCTCCATCCAGCGCGATGTAGTTCAGGTCGAACTTCGAGGCCGCGAGTTCCTTCGGGTCTTCCTCGGTCTCATCCCTCAGCGCGGCAATATCGGGGTGGCGGTAGATGGCGTTGCCGTCGAAGCCCATCTTGGCGTCGAGGCACTTGAGGTTGCCGTCCTTGCCGACGATCAGCGGGTTGATCTCAAGCATCTCCATGTCCTTCTCGACGAAGAGACGGTAGAGCGTCTTGATGAGCGCCACGCATTGCTTGACCTGATTGCCTTCAAGCCCCAGCGCGAAGGCGACGCGGCGGCCGTGGAAATCCGAAAGGCCCGAGGCGGGATCGACCGAGAAGGTCAGGATCTTTTCGGGCGTGTTATGCGCCACTTCCTCGATGTCCATGCCGCCCTCGGTCGATGAGACAAAGGCGATGCGGCTCGTTTGGCGATCCACCAGCAGCGCGAGGTAAAGCTCGCGCGCGATGTCGCTGCCGTCCTCGATATAGATGCGGTTGACCTGCTTGCCGGCGGGGCCGGTCTGGTGGGTGACGAGCGTGCGGCCCAGCATCTGCTTGGCGAGCGCCGCCGCCTCTTCCACCGATTTCGCCAGCCGGACGCCGCCTTTCTCGCCGGCCTCCGCTTCCTTGAACTTGCCCTTGCCGCGGCCGCCGGCGTGGATCTGCGCCTTCACGACCCAGAGGGGGCCGTCCATCTCGCCCGCCGCCGTCTTCGCCTCTTCGGCCTTCAGGACCGGGCGGCCGTCGGAGACCGGGGCGCCGTAGCTGCGCAGGAGGGCCTTGGCCTGATATTCGTGGATGTTCATCGCTGATCCCCGTTTCGCTAGGATTGCGCCGGTCATGGCACAACGGATCGCTGAGGCGAAACGATAAATGCGAAAAAAACATGCGAAAGGCGGAAATAGGCGGATTTGTGATCACGGCCAAAAATTGCGTGATCACATTTTGCCGGGGCCGTCACTCGGCCGGCAGAATCGCCTTGCCGGCCGCGCCCAATCCGGCGAGGACCGCCTCCGGCGCCTTCAGGTCGAAATGGCGGTAGAGCCCGCCGACCCCGCCCGGCAGGCCATCGAGCGACAGGGACGAATACTCGGCCACGGCCTTGTCGTAGACCTTGCCGAGCGTGCGGTTCTTCGGATCGAGATTGCTGATCACCACAAGGCCGGTGGGCGCGGCATTCGCCACCTCGATCTTCAGATCCGGACGGTGGCGCAGGAGGATCAGCAGGGTCTTCCAGACATCGCCGGTCCAAAGCCCCTTGGGGCGCTCGCGTTCGGCCATCCGCCGCGTGGTCGGGCAGCAGTCGTGCAGAAGGATCACGCCGCCGGGGTCCATCGCCTTTTCGGTGTTGATGAAGTCGCGCAGCAGCGCCTCGAAGAGATGGAGCCCGTCGAGAAACGCCAGGTTGAAGGCGATGCGGTTGCGGCGGAGGAAGTCGGAGGCGAAGAAATCGTCGCTGGTCTTCTGGACCAGAAGCATCTCGCGGCCGCGGCCGTTGACGATCGGATGCTCGATGCGGAATTCGGGATCGACGGCGACGTAATTGCCCTGGGCGAGGGCAAGGCTCTTGCCGGTGAAGGTGCCGATCTCAAGATACCATTCCGGCTTCAGCAGCCCGTGGAGCCGCGACAGCATGCGAAAATAGCGCAGTCCGTCGATCGCCGGGACCGGGTCCAGGACGGGCGCCGTCATGCTTGGATCTGCGGTCATTCCTCGCCTCTTGCGGAGTTCGGCGAGAAACGCGGGGCGTTCTTCTGCCGGGATCAGCTGCTCGCCCGTCCGTAGTCCGCGCGCCTTGGATTCTTCCAGTTCAGCTTCGCTTGGGACGATCCATGGGATGCTAGCATCGGATGCGATCGCGCCGCAATTCGCCAGTTCACGCCGGAGTGCGGCGAAGTCGATCTCCCCGAGCGAGCGGTTGTCGGCCCGCTCCCGTGGCCACCATTCGGTCCTGAGAACGCTGAGATAGTGAAGTTCGGCGTCGGATAGGCCGGCGCCGAAGCTTTCCAGATGATTGACGAGATTGACCGGCGCATCCTGCCGACGCGCGATCATCGCGACGCGCTGGCCGGACTGGCGGGCGAAAGCGATGAGATGGCCGTGCGATCCGTCGGTCGTGACGATGGTTTCAGCTTCAGCATAGCGGCGGAGCTGGTCGGGAATGCTGTGCGCCTCGGGGGCGAAGATGTCGTAGCCGTGGCGGGCAAGGTTCTCTTCAAGGAGGTCTTCGCAAATTATGCGCCCGAGCGCAGGATCAAGGCGGCTGCGGGTGACGTAAAGGCGGCTTCCGGGGACGGGCCGGGGCGCGTCAGGCAGGAACTGGCGCTGCGCCCAGTCGACATAGGCTGGCGCCGCAATGCAGTCGGTCTGTTCGCCGAAGAGGTCCGGGCCGATATGCAGCCGTTCGACCTCGGTCGGCGTCGCGGCCACGTGAACGGGTTGGCTGATGCCGAGCCCGTCGAGAAGGCGGCGGAAGAGCGCCGTGTTTGCGGCGGTCGCGGCGCGGCGGTCAAGCTGCGCGAAGAGAATGCCGTCAATGTCGGCCAGTTCCGCGAGGCCGGCGAGGCGGCCGAGCGAGCGGGTGATCTGGTGGCCGAAATGGTGTGAAAAGAGGCCGCCCCAGAGCCATGTTCCGCCAAGCCGTTCGGCCCCGGCGAGCAATGACGGGTCCGGCCGGTAGGAGGCGCTGCTCAGCCGGTGGGTGGCACAGGCAGCAGCGGCGACGGATTCGCCCGTGCGGTCGATGACCGCCATCGGCAGAACCCGTCCCGGGCGGCGTCGTGCCGCCGGCGGCACGACGATCGCGTTCAGGTAAGGGACTGTCCGGCCCCCGCCGGTTGCGTGTCCGGGCATGTCGCCCGCTCAGCCAAGCGAGGGGTCGATCGCCTTGCAGGCGGCGACGAGGCCCTTCACCGACTCGACCGACTTGTCGAACATCGCCTGTTCGTCGCGGTTGAGCTTGATGTCGACGATCCGCTCCACGCCATTGGCGCCAAGGATCGTCGGCACGCCGACATAAAGACCGCCCAGGCCGTAGGCGCCGTTCACATAGGCCGCGCAGGGCAGGAGGCGCTTCTGGTCCTTGAGATAGGCTTCCGCCATCTCGATCGCGGAAGCTGCCGGCGCGTAGAAGGCCGAGCCGGTCTTGAGGAGGCCGACAATCTCGGCGCCGCCGTCGCGGGTGCGCTGGACGATGGCGTCGAGCTTTTCCTGCGTGGTCCAGCCCATCTGCACGAGGTCCGGCAGCGGGATGCCGCCAACGGTCGAATAGCGGGCGAGGGGAACCATGGTGTCGCCGTGGCCGCCGAGGACGAAGGCGGTGACGTCCTTCATCGACACTTCGAACTCGCGGCTGAGGAAGTGGCGGAACCGCGCCGCGTCAAGCACGCCGGCCATCCCGACAACCTTGTTGTGCGGCAGGCCCGAGAATTCGCGAAGCGCCCAGACCATCGCGTCCAGGGGGTTGGTGATGCAGATGACGAAAGCGTCGGGGGCGTATTTCTTGATGCCCTCGCCGACCGACTTCATCACCTTGAGGTTGATGCCGAGAAGGTCGTCGCGGCTCATCCCCGGTTTGCGGGGCACGCCGGCGGTGACGATGCAGACATCGGCGCGGCGGATATAGGCATAGTCGTTGATGCCCATGAGATCGGCGTCGAAGCCCTCGACCGGACCGGATTGCGCAATGTCGAGCGCCTTGCCCTGCGGGGTGCCTTCGGCGATGTCGAACAGAACGACGTCGCCAAGTTCCTTGATCGCGGCGAGATGGGCGAGAGTGCCGCCGATCTGCCCCGCGCCGATGAGGGCAATCTTGGGTCTGGCCATGATGGTGTCTCCGGCTCCTGATGAGTGACGGGCTTTGGGTTAAAGCTTCGCGGGCCGTCGCGCAAGGGCGCTGCAATGCGGCGAAGGGGCCGCGCTTGCGGTTTCGGCGTACTTTGGTATGCCGTTAACGATAACGGCAGGCGGGGTGCACGAGCGGGCATGGAAGGGACAACGTTCTGGATTCTCGCTGTCGTTGCCGCCGGCCTTGTCGGCATGGGCAAGGGCGGGCTGCCGGTGGTGGGCATGCTGGGGGTGCCGGTCCTTGCGCTCGTCATGCATCCGGTCGCGGCGGCGGGGCTTCTGCTGCCGGTCTATGTCGTCTCGGACATGTTCGGGCTTTACGCTTACCGCCATGCCTTTGACCGGCGGGTGCTGGCGATCCTTGCCCCTGCGGCGACGCTTGGCGTGGCGCTGGGATGGGCCACGGCGGCCTTCGTGCCGGAGCGGCTGGTGACCGGGCTGATCGGGGTCATTGGCGCGAGCTTTGCGCTCAGGCTTCTTCTCAGGCGTGGGCCGGAGGCACCGGCGAGGCGGGCCGAGGTCGGCCCCGGCATCTTCTGGGGCACGCTGACCGGCTTCACCAGCTTCGTCAGCCATGCCGGCGCGCCGCCCTATCAGGTCTATGTCCTGCCGCTGAAGCTGGAAAAGGCGGTCTTTGCCGGCACCTCCACCGTGCTTTTCGCCTATGTGAACGCCATCAAGCTCATTCCCTACTGGGCGCTCGGGACCCTGACCTTCCGCGACCTCAAGATCGCGGCGGCGCTGATGGTGCCGGCCTCGCTTGCGGTCTTCGCAGGCGTCTGGCTGGTTCGGGTCCTGCCGGAGAAGCTCTTCTTCCGGCTTGTCACCTGGGCGCTTCTTGCGGTGTCGCTGCGCTTGCTGTGGGAAGCCGCGACGGGAAGCTGAAGCTTTGATGGCTGGCATGGGTGGTGAGAAGAATCAGGGCCACGAAGCCAAGGGAAAGTCCGAAGAGATCGCGTTGCATGGGGCCTCCTGAAGATTGAGGCAACCCTGCCGGAAGCCTTTCAAGAAACCCTCCATGTGGCGCGCGCAGAAAGTTTTCGCTGCGCTGCGGAAAAATGGGGCTTGCCGAATATGCCGGAAATGTGGTCACTGGCGAAATAATGTTGCGAGGAGAATCCGATGGCAGATGACCGCCTGCGCCCTTTCCGCTCTGTCCTCTACATCCCCGGCTCGAAAGAGCGGGCGCTGGAGAAGGCGCGCGATCTGCCGGCGGATGCGATCATCTTCGACCTTGAGGATGCCGTGGCGGCCGAGGAAAAGCCGGCGGCACGGGCGCTTCTTGCGCGCGTTCTGGAAAGCCAGGACTTCGGCGGGCGGGCGCGGATCGTGCGGGTCAACGGGCTTGATACGGAATGGGGCCGGGACGACATTGCGGCCTTTGCCGGGGCGAAAATCGACGCCCTCCTGATCCCCAAGGTCGGCTCTGCCGCCGATCTCGACAAGGTCGCGGCGCTGGCGCCGAAGCAGCCCCTTTGGGCGATGATGGAGACGCCGCTTGGCATGCTGAACGCGGCGTCCATCGCCGCCCATCCGCGGCTTGCCGGCATGGTGATGGGCACCAACGACCTTGCCAAGGACCTCAACACCCGCTTCCGCCCCGACCGCGAGCCGCTTCTGACCGGGCTTGGCCTTTGCCTTCTGGCGGCCAAGGCGCATGGAAGGATCATCATCGACGGCGTCTACAACGCGTTCAAGGATGAGGCGGGCCTCAAGGCCGAATGCGAACAGGGCCGCGACATGGGCTTTGACGGCAAGACCCTGATCCACCCGGCGCAGCTTGAGATCGCCAATGCGGCCTATGCGCCCTCGGGCGCCGAGATCGACCTCGCGACGCGCCAGATCGCGGCCTTCGATGAGGCGCAGGCAGCGGGGCAGGGCGTGGCGGTCGTCGACGGCCGCATCGTCGAAAACCTGCATGTCGCCACGGCACGCCAGACAATCGCCCGCGCGGAAGCTATTGCGGCCTTGGCAAAATAAGCCAAACTCGCGCGCGAAATTGCGAATGGGAGTGCCGACATGCCGATCCTGATCCTGGGCCTGATCCTCTGGACCCTATCCCATCTCTTCAAGCGGGTGGCGCCGGGGGCGCGGGCCGCCCTTGGCGAAGGCCCGGGCAAGATGCTGGTGACGGTCCTGTCGCTCGCCGCCGTGATCCTGATGGTGATCGGCTACCGGCGCGCCGAGATCGACCCGGTCTACACGCCCCTGCCGGGGATGGGGCATCTCAACAACCTTCTGATGCTGATCGCGGTCTTCCTTGTCGGCGTGCCGCACAGCAAGGGCCGCGTGAAGTCGATGCTGCGCCACCCGATGCTGGCGGGCGTCGTGGTCTGGGCCGTCGCGCACCTCTTGGTCAACGGCGACATGGCCTCGATCGTGCTCTTCGGCTGGCTCGGGCTGTGGGCGCTGGCGTCGATGGCGCTCATCAACATGCGGGAAGGCTGGAAGCGTCCGGCGCCCGGCCCCCTGCGCGGCGATGCGATCAACCTGGTCATCTCGCTCGTCGTCTATGCGGTGATCGCCGGCATCCACAGCTGGTTAGGCTACAGCCCGTTCGTCGGGACCTACGGATGAAGCTCTACCGGTTCCTGAGCGATGACGACACGGCGGCCTTTTGTCACAAGGTGACGGCGGCGCTGAACAAGGGCTGGATGCTCCATGGCGGGCCGACCTATGCGCATGATGCAGCGCGGGGCGTGATGCGCTGCGGGCAGGCGGTGGTGAAGGACGTGCCGGGGGACTATTCGCCCGAGGTGAGTTTGAGCGATGCGTAGGATGGGCAATGTGCCCATCCTGCAGACGAGGACAGAATGAAGACCAATCCGGGCCGATTTTTCGAGGACTACCGCCTTGGCGAGGTGATCGCCCACGCCGTGCCGCGCACCGTTTCGGGCGGGGAGCGGGCGCTCTACCATGCGCTTTATCCGGCCCGCCATGCGCTTTACTCGTCGGACGAGTTTGCCCGCGCCTCGGGGCTTCCCGCTGCGCCGATGGATGATCTCATCGCCTTCCATACCGTGTTCGGCAAGACGGTGCCCGATATCTCGCTCAATGCCATCGCCAATCTCGGCTATGCCGAGGGCCGCTGGCTGAAGCCGGTCTGGCCGGGGGATACGCTTCGGTCAGAGTCCGAGGTGATCGGGCTGAAGGAGAATTCCAACGGCAAGTCAGGCGTCGTCTATGTGCGGACACGCGGGTTGAACCAGCGCAACGAGATCGTGCTGGAATATGTCCGCTGGGTCATGGTGCGGAAGAACCGCGCGACGCCCGCACCGGAGGCGATTGTTCCGGAACTGAAGAAATCCGTGGCTGCGGGCGACCTCGTGGTGCCCGAAGGGTTGGATTTCTCCAAGTATGATTTCACCCTTGCCGGAGAGCCGCATTGCTGGGGCGACTATGCCTTGGGCGAAAAGATCGACCATGTCGATGGTGTGACCGTCGAGGAGGCCGAGCATATGCTCGCCACAAGGCTCTGGCAGAACACCGCCAAGGTGCATTTCGACGCGACCAACCGCGAGGACGGGCGGCGTCTGATCTACGGCGGCCATGTGATCTCGCTTGTCCGCGCGCTTTCCTTCAACGGTCTGGCCAATGCGCAGATGATCGTCGCGCTGAACGCGGGCGCCCATGCCAATCCCTGTTTTGCTGGCGATACGGTGCGGGCCTGGTCGGAAGTGCTGGACAAGGCCGAGACCGCTGCGCCGGGTGTGGGGGCGATCCGCCTCAGGCTGGTGGCGGTGAAGCACGGGACAGGAGAGTTCGTGCTGAAGGGCGTGGACGGGAAATATCTGCCGGAAGTGCTCCTTGACCTCGACTACTGGGCGCTGATGCCGGTGTGATCCTTCCGAATCGCGCAGGCGGCACAGGATATGTGCAGTTGCAGCAAATTCCGTGATCACAGCGGAAAAAGTCGTGATCACAAATGTCAGGTTTTTCGCTAACAACCCCAGGAATGCCGGATTTGGGGCATTCGCAGCGTGACACGGGCGCGAATTGGGGGCATGAAAAGCCAGCGGCGCCCTCCCGGCAACACGACCGGCGGCGCGGAAGTCAGGGGAGAGTTCATGTCTGATGTGAACCGGGGCAAGCGCCCGCTGTCGCCCTTCATGATCGGGCCTTACTACCGCCCGCAACTGACCTCGATGACCTCGATCCTGACGCGGATCACCGGTAACGCGCTGATTGTCGCGGCAGTGCTGATCGTCTGGTGGCTGCTCGCCGCAGCGACCAGCGCGGACCATTTCGCCTTTGCCGATGCCGTGGTCCGGTCGTGGTTCGGCAAGCTGGTGTTCCTCGGCTCGATCTGGGCGGTCTGGTACCACTTCCTTGCCGGGCTTCGGCATCTCTACTTCGACAGCGGCCGTGGCCTCGACATTCCGACGGCGGAAAAGCTCGGCTGGGGCTGCATCTTCGGGTCGGTGATCCTGACCCTCATCACCGTGACCGTGCTTTAAGGGGGCCCGCGATGCGCTACCTGACCGACCGCAAGCGCGCCACCGGCCTTGGCTCCGCCAAGTCCGGGACCGAGCATTTCTGGCACATGCAGATCAGCGCCGTTGCGCTGGCGATCCTGATACCGCTCTTCATCTTCACCTTCGGTCGCATCCTTGGCGCGCCTTACGAGGATGTCGTCGCCTATTACGGGCGGCCCTTCCCGGCGATCGTGGCGGGGCTGACGCTCGTGGTCGGCATGACGCATTTCAAGAACGGCGCGCAGGTGATGATCGAGGATTACGCCCATGGCTTCACCCGCAAGGTGCTGATCGTCGGCACGATCTTCCTGTCCTATGCGGTGATGGCGACCGGGCTTTTCGCCCTGATCCGGCTTGCGCTTTGAGGAACGACAGATGACTGCTTATCCCTACGAAGTGCATGAATATGACGTTGTGGTTGTCGGCGCCGGCGGCGCGGGTCTGCGCGCCACGCTCGGCATGGCCGAACAGGGGCTGCGCACGGCCTGCGTGACCAAGGTCTTCCCGACGCGCTCGCATACGGTTGCCGCACAGGGCGGCATCGCGGCGTCACTGTCGAACATGGGGCCGGACCATTGGCAATGGCACATGTACGATACCGTCAAGGGCTCCGACTGGCTCGGCGACACCGATGCGATGGAGTACCTCGCGCGCGAGGCACCGAAGGCGGTCTATGAGCTTGAACATTACGGCGTGCCCTTCAGCCGCACCGAGGAGGGCAAGATCTACCAGCGCCCCTTCGGCGGCCATACGACGGAATTCGGCGAAGGCCCGCCCGTTCAGCGCACCTGTGCCGCCGCTGACCGCACCGGCCATGCGATCCTGCATACGCTTTACGGCCAGTCGCTCAGGCACAATGCCGAGTTCTACATCGAGTACTTCGCGCTCGATCTTCTCATCACCGATGGCCGCTGCACCGGCGTCGTCTGCTGGAAGCTCGACGACGGCACGATCCACGTCTTCAATGCCAAGATGGTGGTTCTGGCGACGGGCGGTTACGGTCGCGCCTATTTCAGCGCGACCTCCGCCCATACCTGCACCGGCGACGGCGGCGGGATGGTGGCGCGGGCGGGTTTGCCGCTGCAGGACATGGAGTTCGTGCAGTTCCACCCGACCGGCATCTATGGCTCCGGCTGCCTCATCACCGAAGGCGCGCGGGGCGAGGGCGGGTATCTGACCAACTCCGAGGGCGAGCGTTTCATGGAACGCTATGCGCCGACCTACAAGGATCTGGCCTCCCGCGATGTGGTCAGCCGCTGCATCACCATCGAGATCCGCGAGGGTCGTGGTGTGGGCGAGCACAAGGATCACATGCACCTGAACCTGAGCCACATTCCACCGGCGACGCTGCATGAACGCCTTCCCGGCATTTCGGAATCGGCGCGCATCTTCGCAGGGGTCGACCTGACCAAGGAACCGATCCCGATCCTGCCGACGGTGCATTACAACATGGGCGGCATCCCGACGAACTACTGGGGCGAGGTTCTCGACCCGACGCCGGAAAACTCCGACCGGATCTTCCCCGGCCTGATGGCGGTGGGCGAGGCGGGCTGCGCGAGCGTTCACGGCGCCAACCGGCTTGGGTCGAACTCGCTGATCGACCTCGTGGTCTTCGGCCGCGCTGCCGCGATCCGTGCCGGCGAGATTGTCGATCCGAAGACCCGCAACCACCCGGTCGACAAGGCCGGCATCGACAAGGCGCTTGACCGCTTCGACCATTTCCGCAACGCCAGCGGCGAGGTCCCGACCGCCGACCTCAGGCTTGAGATGCAAAAGACCATGCAGGCCGATGCCGCCGTATTCCGCACCGACAAGACCCTCGCCGAAGGTGTCGCCAAGATGGAGAAGGTTGCGGCCAAGATGGACGACATCAAGGTCACCGACCGCTCGCTGATCTGGAACTCCGACCTGATGGAGACGCTGGAGCTGGCGAACCTGATGCCCAACGCTCTGGCGACCATCGTCGCGGCGGAAGCGCGGAAGGAAAGCCGGGGCGCCCATGCGCATGAGGATTATCCCGACCGTGACGACAAGACCTGGCGCAAGCATTCGCTGGCCTGGGTCGATGGCGACAAGGTTCGCCTCGCCTACCGGCCGGTGCATCTTGAGCCTTTGACGAAAGAGGAGAATGGCGGGATCGACCTGAAGAAGATCGCGCCGAAAAAGAGGGTCTACTGATGCGGCAGCTGACCGGACTGACAGCGCTCGCGGTCTTGGTCCTGACTCCGTTCGCGGAGCCTGCCGCCGCCAAGATCGACTATGTGACCCAATGCCAGAATGAGATCAGGCCAAAGGGCCGCTACAGCTATGCCGCGGGCCAGGCCATTCCGGTGGTGAAGCCGCTTGACGGCGGCACCCAGGCCGAGGCCGATCAGATCAATGCCTGTATCCGCTCCAAGGCCTATGGCGGCCAGGGCGCGGGCATGATGAACCCCATTCCCGAAAACAGCGCCGCGCCGAAAGGGGTGGCCACGCAATCCTCAGCATTGACGCCGCGCTACACCGGGAAGCAGCGCGGCGCCTCGGTGCTTTCGGGCGGGGCGGGCTATCATGGCGCGGTCATGGAAGGCGGCACCGGCTATGGCCGCAACGTGCAGGCGGCGCCGGTCGAAAAGCGCAAGTCACGCAAGACACCACGCGGGTTGATGGCCTTGCCGACGGGCTATGCGCTGATGCCTGGCGATGAAGACCTCTGGTATTCGCTGACGCTGGCCCAGCAACAAAGGGCGCTTCAGTTCCTTCAGGATGGCTCCACCATCCGATCATCTCTGGAACCCGACTGATGCGAGGCATGATGTCCCTTGCTGCGCTGTTGCCGGTTTTTGCCGCCTGCGGACCCGTTTCGGTCGATCAGGTGGAGCGCAACTGCCTCGCGCGCGCCCGCGCCGCCGCAGGACCGACTGGCTTTGTCGAATCCGGTTTCGGTGGGCATGGAACCCGTGGCGCCATCGAGATCGAAGTCAATTCGGACTATCTTCAGGGCAGGGACCCGGCGGCGCTTTACGCGTCCTGTGTCACCCGCAGGACCGGCCAGCCGCCGCGGCTGCCGCTCTATGCCCGCCCGGACTGGAAGGGATAATCATGGTTCAGTTTTCGCTCCCCAAGAATTCCAGGATACGGGTCGGCAAGACCTGGCCGAAGCCGGATGCGAAGAATGTCCGCAAGTTCCAGATCTACCGCTGGGACCCGGACACGGGCGAGAACCCGCGCGTCGATACCTATTTCATCGACATGGACAAGTGCGGGCCGATGGTTCTGGACGCGCTCATCAAGATCAAGAACGAGATCGACCCATCGCTGACCTTCCGCCGGTCCTGCCGCGAAGGGATCTGCGGGTCTTGCGCCATGAACATCGACGGGATCAACACGCTGGCCTGCATCTACGGCCTCGATGAGATCAAGGGCGACGTGCGCATCAACCCTCTGCCGCATATGCCGGTCATCAAGGACCTGATCCCCGACCTCACGCATTTCTACGCCCAGCATGCCTCGGTCATGCCCTGGCTTGAAACCGCGACGAACCGGCCGGAAAAGGAATGGCGCCAGTCGATCGAGGACCGCAAGAAGCTCGACGGGCTTTACGAATGCGTGATGTGCGCGTCCTGCTCCACGGCCTGCCCGTCCTACTGGTGGAACAGCGACCGCTACCTTGGCCCGGCAGCGCTTCTGCATGCCTACCGCTGGATCGTCGACAGCCGCGACGAGGCGACGGGAGAGCGGCTCGACATGCTGGAAGACCCGTTCAAGCTCTACCGCTGCCATACGATCATGAACTGCGCCAAGACCTGCCCGAAGGGGCTGAACCCGGCGAAGGCGATTGCCGAGGTCAAGAAGCTGATGGTCGAGCGGGTGGTCTGAGGAAGGCCGCTTTTTCGCAACATCCTGCCATCAGGCGCGGGCCGGGGATTCCTCAGCCCCCATCGCCATGCTAGGGTCCGTCAGGCCGTGAGCAAGGCCGTGAATGACCGGACAGGCAATGTCGGCAATCGGGCGGATCGAGAGCAGAGCGGACAATCGCGGGATCTTCGTGATTCCGGTGGCGCAGACGGAGACGGACGGTCTTCGTGCGGCGCCCTGCGCGGCGCTTTTCGCCGGTTCGCACTGGCGCTGGTGGGGCGAGGCGCTGCGCATCGACGCGGCAACCGGCCCGCTTTACCTTGAGGATGAGGCGGCGCGGGCGCGGCTCAGGCAGCGCGCAGCGCGGTCGGTGGCGCGACTTCTTGGCGATCTTGGGCCCGTGGGGGTGCGCGCCCGTGCCGGCGATGAGGCCGACACGGATGCCGGGGGTTTTACCGTGACCGATGGTCGCGTGACTTATCGGCTGGGCTTTGCCGGGGGCGGCAGCCTGCTGACAGTCTTTGGTGCCCTGCCGCCACGGAATGCCGACCTCGCGGTCATTGCCCTCAGCGGCACCTTGCCCGATCATTCACGCCTGCCGGGGGCTGCGGGCGGGGCGGTCTGCTTCACGCCGGGCACGATGCTCGACACGCCAGACGGCCCGCGCGCTGTGGAGGATATCCGGCCCGGCGACCGGCTTTCGACCCGCGACCACGGCGCTGAGGAGGTGCTCTGGACCGGGCGGCGGCAGCTTTCCGGCGCAAGGCTGCTCGCCATGCCGCATCTCCGCCCCGTGCGCATCCGCGCGGGGACGTTTGGGGCGAGCGCCGATCTTCTGGTCTCGCCCGAGCATCGGCTGCTTCTCGGCGGTCCGGGCGCGCGGGCGCTTTTCAATGAACCTGAGGTGCTGGTCGAGGCGCGCGACCTTCGCGACGACCGCAGCGTCCGCACCGAGACCGTCCCCCGTGACATGACCTATATCCACCTCCTGACCGCGCGGCATGAGGTCGTGCGGGCCAACGGGATTGAGACCGAAACCTTCCATCCCGCCACCGCCGATCTTGCCCTTCTGGAACCGGAGGCGCACGCCACGCTGGCCCAGGCCCTCGGCGGCACCGACTACGGCGGTTTCGCCCGGCGCTGCCTGACCGCGCCCGAAGCCGCGATCTTCCGTCACGACGCGGCCTGACGGCGGGCCGTTGACTCTGCCGTTTGGCCCTGTATAAGCCGCCCGTCCCGGGACGAGCTTCCGGGGCATTTCATTTGGTGTTGGTGGACCTCGCAAGGGGAAGCCTGTCGCCCCCGGCAAAACGGGGGAAAGGACAACGCCCTTCCTGCCGCTTCCGGGCGGCGACCATAGAAGGAGATCAGCGGTGACCAAACGCACCTCTGCCAAGTACAAGATCGACCGCCGCATGGGCGAAAACATCTGGGGCCGTCCGAAGTCCCCGGTGAACAAGCGTGAATACGGCCCCGGCCAGCACGGCCAGCGCCGCAAGAACAAGCTTTCGGATTTCGGCACCCAGCTCCGCGCCAAGCAGAAGCTGAAGGGCTATTATGGCGACCTGACCGAAAAGCAGTTCCGCAAGATTTATGCCGAGGCCGAGCGCGTCAAGGGCGATACCGGTGAAAACCTGATCGGCCTTCTGGAGCGCCGTCTCGACGCCGTCGTCTATCGCGCCAAGTTCGTTCCGACGATCTTCGCCGCGCGCCAGTTCGTGAACCACGGCCACGTGACCGTGAACGGCAGCCGCGTCAACATCGCCTCCTACCGCGTGAAGGAAGGCGACGTCGTCGCCGTCCGCGACAAGTCGCGCCAGCTCGCCCTCGTCCTCGAAGCCGTCGGCCTCGTCGAGCGTGACGTGCCCGATTACATCGAGGCGGACCATTCGAAGATGACCGCGACCTTCGTGCGCCAGCCGGCGCTCGGCGACGTGCCCTATGCGGTCCAGATGGAACCCCACCTCGTCGTCGAATTCTACGCGAAGAACTGATCCGCCTCACAAGGCAGGATCGTCTTGGGGCCGCGGCAATGCCGCGGCCCTTTTCGTTCGCGGATAAAGCTGGCCTTGCGTCAATGCCCCCGCTAGAAAGCCCGAAGTCTGCCGGAGTCACTGCCATGACCGAGTTCATCCGCCCCCAGCCGGGCATTCTGGACATCGACCTCTATCAGGGCGGTGCGGCGCATGTCGCCGGGCGGAGCGACGCGGTGAAACTGTCGTCGAACGAAAACCCCTTTGGCCCGTCCGACAAGGCGAAAGAGGTGTTCCAGCGCGCGGTCCACAAGCTGCACCGCTACCCCTCGACCGATCACGCCGCGCTTCGCCAGGCGATCGGCGATGTGCACCGGCTCGACCCGGCGCGGATCATCTGCGGTGTGGGGTCGGATGAGATCATCGGCCTTCTTTGCAACGCCTATGCCGGCAAGGGCGATGAGGTGGTGTTCACCGAACACGGGTTCCTCATGTACCGCATCTACACCATGGCCGCCGGCGCGCGGCCCGTGGTGGTCAAGGAGCGCGACCGGACCACGGATGTCGATGCGATCCTCGCCGCCTGCCGGGCGAAGACCAGGCTCGTCTTCATCGCCAATCCGAACAACCCGACCGGCACCATGATCGGCCTGCCCGAGATCGAGCGTCTGGCCGCCGGGCTGCCGCAGCAGGCGATCCTCGTCATCGACGGTGCCTATGCCGAATATGTCGACGGCTATGACGGTGGCGCTACCCTTGTGACGGCGCGCGAGAATGTGGTCATGACGCGGACGTTCTCGAAGATCTACGGGCTTGGCGGCCTCAGGATCGGCTGGGGCTATGGTCCGAAGCACATCATCGACGTGTTGAACCGGGTGCGCGGCCCCTTCAACCTGTCGAGCGCACAGCTTGAAACCGCCGAGGCGGCGGTGCGCGATCAGGACCATGTCGTCCGCTGCCGGACCGACAATGCGCGGATGCGCGGCTGGCTGGCTGAGGCGCTGGCGGAAATGGGCGTGCCGTCGGACACCTCGACCGCGAATTTCATCCTCGCCCGATTCGCCAGCCGCGAAGAGGCCGAGGCCTGCGACGATTTCCTGCAGACGCAGGGGCTGATCGTGCGGCGGGTGGCGGGCTACGGCCTGCCGAACTGCCTGCGCATCACCATCGGCGACGAGGCCTCCTGCCGCCGGGTCGCCCACGCCATCGGCCAGTTCAAGGGGCAACGATGACGGCGCCGATCTATGACCGCGTGGCGCTGATCGGCCTCGGCCTTATCGCGTCGTCGATGGGCCATGCGATGAAGGCCGGCGGGCTCGCGCGGACCATCACCGGCCACGCCAAGACGCCGGCAACGCGCGAAGCGGCGCTTGAGCTTGGCTTCTGCGATGAGGTTTGCGCTACCGCCGCCGAGGCGGTGAAGGGCGCCGACCTCGTGGTCCTTGCCGTGCCGGTCGGCGTGATGGGCGAGGTCGCCGCCGAGATCGCGCCGCATCTGAAACCGGGTGCCACCGTAACGGATGTCGGCTCCGTCAAGCAGGCGGTGATTGACGCCGTTGCCCCGCATATCCCCAAAGGCGTCAACTTCATACCGGGCCATCCTCTCGCGGGGACTGAGCATTCCGGGCCAAGGTCCGGTTTTGCCGAGCTTTTCCGCAATCGCTGGTGCCTTCTCATCCCCGGCGATGCCCCGCCCGAAGATGTGGCGCGGCTGAGGTCGCTCTGGGAGGCGATGGGCGCCAATGTCGACGAGATGGACGCAGCCCATCACGACATTGTCCTTGCGGTCGTGTCGCATACGCCCCATCTCATCGCCTATACGATGGTCGGCGTGGCCGATCACATGCGCCGGGTATCGGAGAACGAGGTCATCAAGTATTCCGCCTCGGGCTTTCGCGACTTCACCCGCATCGCCGCCTCGGACCCGACCATGTGGCGCGACGTGTTCCTGACCAACAAGGAAGCGACGCTCGACATTCTGGGGCGCTTCACGGAGGAACTTTTCATGTTGCAGCGCGCGATCCGCATGGGCGATGGCCAGCAGCTTTTCGACTACTTCACCCGGACCCGGGCGATCCGTCGCGGCATCATCGAGGCCGGGCAGGATACCTCCGCGCCGGACTTCGGTCGCTCAAAGGCGGAGCCTGCGGCATGAGGGGCGGGGCCATCGCCCTGGCCGCGCTGATCGCGGTACTGCCCGTCGCCCTTGCCGCGAAGGCGCCCCTGACCTCGCAGCGTCCGGTGACGCGGACCGACCTGGCCGAAAAGGCGCTTGAAAAAACCGGGCTGCCGCGCCTTGTCATCCCCGCCGGTCCGGCGATGTCCGCGGTGGCCGTACCGGGCCCGCCAAGCCCGGCGCTTCGGCCGAAGCCGAGGCCGGGCGCCCTGGCGCTGATGGTCGCCGGTGCAGTGCCGTCGGAGGCCATGTCGATCCGCCCCCGCCCGAGGCCGCCGGCAGCAGCGCGACCCGCCGAGATCGTCCAGGTCGCGGTGCCGCCCGCGCTTCTTGATGCGGCCTTCACCGTCCGTCCGCAGGCGCGGCCGAAGAACCTGCAACGGCTGAGCCAGGTCAACGCGGTGGCATACGTTCCCGGCAAGGTGGCGGGCGTCCTCACCAGCCGCAAGGGATCGGTCTGCGGCGATCCGGCGATCAAGGGTACGACCATTCCGCCGATCCTCAGCCGGGTGAAGGGCTGCGGGCTTGAGGACGGGGCGAAGATCACTTCGGTCGCGGGTGTGAAGCTGTCCGTTCCGGCCGAGATCGACTGCACCACGGCGAAGGCGCTGAAGACCTGGGTTGAAGACACCGCCATTCCCGCCGTCGGCAAGCGCGGCGGCGGTTTGTCGGCGCTGCAGGTCGCGGGCAGCTACGCCTGCCGCCCGCGCAACAACCAGAAGGGCAACAAGGTCAGCGAGCATGGCCGCGGCCGCGCCATCGACATCGGCGGCTACGTGCTGGCGAACGGCACCACCGTGTCGGTGCTGAAGGGTTGGGGCAGCGATGCCAGCGGCATGGTGCTTGCCTCGATGCGGAAAGAGGCCTGCGGGCCGTTCAACACCGTACTTGGCCCCGGTTCGGACAGCTATCACCGCGATCATCTGCATTTCGACACTGCGCGCGGGCGCGGCCCCTACTGCCGCTGACCAGGCTCAGAAGCGCGGAGCGGGACCAAGGGGCAGGGGGCCAAGCGCCATCCACCCAGCATTGAACGTGAGGGGCAGCGCCAGTTCCTTCGGGTCGCCCGAAAGCGCCGCAAGCTGCCGCATCGTGTCGCCAAGCTGCTGTTCCATCTCGGGCGGGACTATCCCGGTCGCGACCAGAAGCGGCGGCAACCCTTGCCAGTTCCCGAGCCTGAGGTTTATCGCCCCCTCCGGCGTGCCAGCGGCGCTGATGTCGATGCGGCCATCGCCGCGCAAGGAGAGATCGCCCCAGTCCAGTTCCAGCGCCGAAACGGCCAAGGCGCGCAACATCGGCGGAGTGTCGATGGCGGTTCGGTCCAGCGCGCGGTCGAAGGTCGCGTCGGCGTCGATCCGCAGCTGCCCCGGACTGGCGGGAAGATTGGCTCGGGCGAGGGACTCGGCGGGTGGGCCGGAAAGCGCCAGCGCGGTCGCCTTGGCGCCAAGCCGGTAGCGGAACGATGTCGCATCCTCCTCGCGGATCGCCAGCCGGATCTCACGCGCGGCGAGGGTCCAGCCACGGTCGGACTTCGCCTCGGTCGCGTCCGAGATCGCCTCGGCATGAAGCAGCGGCAGCGCGGTCGAAAGGCCGAAGCCGGCGCTGGTGCGCATGTCGGTGGTGGTGAGCGCGATGGTCTGGCCCGCGGCCTCGATTGTCTGGCCGGAGGGCAGAAGGGCGATGATCTTGCCGGGGTCGTAGGCCAGCGCGTGAACCGTGAGGCTCGGCGCGCGCCAGCGCCAGCGCCCGCCGGGATCGGCCAGCGCGGGGTCTGTGACAGTGAGTTTGAACCGGGCCGGAAAGCCACCAAGGTCAAAGGCGGAGTAGTCCGCCCGGCCCTCTGCCTTCATCTGGGTCAGCGCCGCCTCGGTCTCCGCCCTCAGGGTACGCGCGGCGAGAAACCAGTAGCCGCTCCAAAGCACCGTGAAAAGCGCCACAAGCCAGAGGATGACCCGCATCTATGTCTTACCTTCCCTCATCCGTTCCGATGCTGTTTACAGGCCAGGCAGGAAAAGGACCAGCAAGGGGCGTTCACGATGTGGGTCTTCGGCTATGGCTCGCTTCTATGGGAGCCGGGTTTCGACTTCACCGAAAAGGTGATGGCGCGGCTTGACGGCTGGCACCGGAGCTTCTGCATGCGCTCGATCCACCACCGGGGGACCGAAGCGGAACCGGGCCTCGTCCTCGCGCTAGATGCGGTGGCGAAGGGTTCCTGCACCGGGCTGGCCTTTGGCGTGGCGCCGGAGAAGGCCGACAGCGTGCTGGCCTACCTGCGCGAACGCGAGCTGATTTCCTCGGCCTATCTTGAAAGGCATCTGCCGGTCACGCTCACCGATGGCCGCAGCGTGGAAGCCGTGGCCTATGTCATCGACCCCGACCATGTGCAGTATTGCGGGGGCCTGCCGCTGGACGAACAGGCGGCGATCATCGCCCGGGCCAGGGGCGGGCGGGGCGAGAACCGCGATTACCTCTGGAATACCGCCCGGCACCTCCATGAACTCGGCATCGCCGACCCGGAGCTTGACTGGCTCGCTGCGCGGGTGCGGCATCTTACCGGCACGCCTTAGGCCATTCGCCAGAGCTTTCCCTTGAGCGCATCCGACCCGCCGCCTATTGTCGCGCTGGGATAAGGACAGGGGCAGTCGGCCAGATGAACAAATCCGCGCGTGTGGCGCAGCCCTTCTTCTCGCAGCCGGTCCGACAAGTCGTGATGATGCTGATCGTGCTGGCGCTGGTCGGCACCGGTGCATACGTCGCCTACAGTCGCATCCTGCCGCTTTTCACGGCGAACCTCTGGCTGAACGGGCTGATCCTCGCGGTCTTCCTTCTTGGCGTGCTGACCTGTTTCTGGCAGGTGGCGCAGCTTGTGCGGTCGGTCAGCTGGATCGAAGGCTTCGCCGCCCATGTGCCGGGGCATGAGATCACCATTGCGCCGCGGCTTCTCGCGCCTTTGGCCGCGCTTTTAAGGTCGCGGGGGCCGCGCGGCGGGCAGATTTCGTCCTCCTCCGCCCGCTCCATCCTCGAATCCGTCGAAACACGGATCGACGAGGCGCGCGACATCACCCGCTATCTGACGAGCCTCCTCATCTTCCTCGGCCTTCTCGGCACCTTCTACGGCCTTGCGACGACCGTCCCCGCCGTGGTCGACACGATCCGCGCGCTTGCCCCGCAAGAGGGCGAAGGCGGGATGCAGATTTTCGAGAAGCTGATGAGCGGGCTCGAACGCCAGCTTGGCGGCATGGGCACGGCGTTCTCCTCGTCGCTCCTCGGCCTCGCCGGGTCGCTTGTCGTCGGCTTGCTGGAGCTTTTCGCCGGCCACGGCCAGAACCGCTTCTACCGCGAGTTGGAGGAATGGCTGACCTCCTTCACCCGGCTCGGCTTTGCCGGCGGCGACAGCGAGGGCGGGCTCGATCAGGCGGCGGTCGCCGGTGTCCTCGACCACATGGCCGAACAAGTGGAGACGCTGCAGGCGCTTCTCGAACGGTCGGACGCGGGCCGGGTCGCGGTGAACGAGCGGCTGGAGATGCTCGCCGGTGCCGTCGAGGGGCTGACCCGGCATCTGCGGACAGAGGCCGGGAGTGCCGCGATCCTGACGCGTATTGCCGAGGGGCAAGACCGGATGGCGGCGCTGATGCAGCCGCCACCGCCCGAGGAAGAGCCGACCGGCCCGGATGCCGAAAGCCGGATGCGTCTGCGCTCCATCGACATGCAGCTTCTCAGGCTTCTGGAAGAGGTCGCGGCGGGGCGGCAGGAGAGCATGGCTGACCTGCGCGGCGATCTGGCGCAACTGACCCGCGCGGTGCGCGCCCTGGGGCGGTCGGCGCCGCCGCCGGAAAGGGGCTGAGGCGATGGCCCTTTCGCGCGGGCGCGGCAGTCACGGCATTTCGGCCATCATCTGGCCCGGCTTCGTCGACGCGCTGACCACGCTTCTTCTGATCCTGATCTTCCTTGTCACCATCTTCATGGTGGTGCAATTCACCTTGCGTGAGCAGATCACGACGAAGGAGAATGAAGTCGCCGACTTGTCGGTGCAGATCGCCGACCTTGCCGATGCGCTGGGGCTGGAACGGCAGAAGGCGGGGGAGCTGACGACCGAGGTCGCCGGCCTCAGCGCCACGCTGAATGACGCCCGCGCCGAAGCTGACCGGCAGACGGCGCTGATCGCCACGCTTCGCGGCCAGATCGGTGAGCGTGACGCGGCCATCGGCGCCGCCGAAGCCAAGATCACCGCCTTCGAGGCGCAGGTCGCTTCGCTTCTGTCCGAACGGGACACGGCGCGCGGGCAGGTCGGCGACCTGACCACCGAACGCGACAAGCTCCTGACCGATCAGGAGGCGCTGAACCTCGCCGTCGCCAAAGCGCGGTCCGAGATCGACGCGCAGGCCGAGGCCGCGCGTCTTGCCGCCGCGCGGCGGGAGGCACTTGAGGCGATGGTCGCTGATCTGAAGGCGCAGGGTGAGGCGGCGGGGGCGAAGCTGACGGAAGCGGAGACGGCACGGCTGACCGAAGCGGCGGCGGCGCAGGCGCTGCGCGACCGGCTGAAGGGGGCCGAGGATGAGCTGACCTCGATGACGCTCGCGCTTGAGGCGCAGCGGCAGAAGGCCGAGGAGACGCTGACGCTTCTCGCCGCTGCCGAGGCGGCGCAGCGGGCCGAGGCTGACAAGTCAGGCTCCGCCCTGTCCGAGGCTGACCGCCAGAAGGCGCTTCTCGCCACGGCAAACGAGGTGCTGGCCCGCGAAAAGGCGGCTTCGGCGGAGGCCGCGCGCAAGGTGGCGCTTCTCAACCAGCAGATCGCGGCGCTGCGGACGCAGCTTGGCTCGCTCCAGTCCCTTCTCGATGCCTCCGAGGCGCGGGACGCCGAAGCGAAGGTGCAGGTCGATGCGCTCGGCACAAGGCTCAACTCCGCCCTCGCGCAGGTGGCCTCGGAACAGAAGCGCCGGGCGGAACTGGAAGAGGCGGAGCGGATCCGGCTTGAGGCCGAGGCGAAGTCGCTGAAGGAACAGACGGTGGAGCTGGCGCGCTACCGCTCGGAATTCTTCGGCAAGCTGTCGCAGGTGCTGGCGGGGCGCGAGGGCGTGCGCGTCGTCGGCGACCGCTTCGTGTTTTCCTCCGAGGTGCTTTTCAACCCCGGTGCGGCTGACCTGTCGGACGAGGGCAGGGCGCAGATCGCCAATGTCGTGGCGACGCTTCAGGGAGTGGCCGCGGAAATCCCGCCCGAGATCGACTGGATCATCCGCGTCGATGGCCACACCGACAACGTGCCGCTTTTGGGAACAGGCGCGTTCCGCGACAACTGGGAGCTCAGCATGGCGCGGGCGCTGTCGGTGGTGCGCTACATGCAGGACAGCCTCGGCTTCCCGCCCGAACGGCTCGCGGCGACGGGCTTTGGCGAATACCGCCCGGTCGTTGCCGGCCACACGTCCGAAGCGCGGGCGCAGAACCGGCGGATCGAGTTGAAGCTGACGGAGAGGTAGGCCCGCGCGCCGCCTACGGCAAAATCGCTTCCCTCCCCCCGGAGGGGGAGGGGAAGCGTCTTTCGGCCCTGCCGAGTGTGCTTCAAAGATGCGCGAAGATCTCTGGTGGCGCGTGGCGGTCGTTCCTGCCGTCGATATAGACCACGGGGGCGGCGGCCAGCACCTCGTCGGGGACGCCTTCAAGACAGCCGATGTTGACGCCGTAGATGCGGGTTCCGTCCGGCATCGTGCCGATGCCGAAGGGGCGGATGCCGCAGGTCGGGCAGAACCAGTGTTCGTTCTTCATCGAGTTGAAGAGGTACTTGACCAGCGTGTCGCCGCCTTCAGTCACCCGGATATGGTCGGGCGTGACGATGGCGGGCCAGAAGCGGGTGCGGCGGCAGATGGAACAGTTGCAGCGGTAGGTCGGCTGGGAGAGGTCGATATCGGCCTCGAAGCCTACCGCGCCGCAATGGCAGCTTCCCTGATAGGTGGTCAGCATCGCGGTTCCCCCGTCGCGATAGTAAAAGGCCCGCCTTTTTGGGGCGGGCCTTCCGGTCTTGGTCAGTCGGCGGTCAGGAGCGGCGGTTTCGAGCCGGTGAGCCGCGGTTTCTGCGGCTCCTCGATTTCCAGCGCGATGCCGTCGTCCTTGCGGACAACCCGGACCACGCCGCCCTTGGTCAGCCTGCCGAAGAGAAGTTCCTCCGCCAGCGGCTTCTTGATGTGCTCCTGGATCACGCGGCCGAGGGGACGCGCGCCCATCTTGTCGTCATAGCCCTTTTCGGCCAGCCAGTCGGCGGCTTCAGGCATCAGCTCGATATGGACATGACGGTCCATCAGTTGCGCCTCAAGCTGGAGGACGAACTTGTCGACCACCTGGATGATGATCTCGCGGCTGAGCGGCGCGAAGGAGATCACCGCGTCAAGGCGGTTGCGGAACTCCGGCGTGAACATCCGTTCGATGGCGGCGGTATCCTCGCCCTCGCGGCGGTCGCGGTTGAAGCCTATGGCGGCCTTGGCCATGTCGGCAGCACCCGCGTTCGTCGTCAGGATCAGGATCACGTTGCGGAAATCGACCTGCCGGCCGTTGTGGTCGGTCAGTTTGCCGTGGTCCATCACCTGCAGGAGGATGTTGTAGACATCCGGGTGCGCTTTCTCGATCTCATCCAGCAGAAGCACGCAATGCGGGTGCTGGTCGACACCGTCGGTGAGCATGCCGCCCTGATCGAAGCCGACATAGCCCGGAGGCGCGCCGATCAGGCGGGAAACTGCGTGTTTCTCCATGTATTCCGACATGTCGAAGCGCAGAAGCTCCACGCCAAGACTGTCGGCAAGCTGCTTTGCCACCTCGGTCTTGCCGACGCCCGTCGGGCCGGCGAAGAGGTAGTTGCCGATGGGCTTTTCCGGCTCCCTCAAGCCCGCACGGGCGAGCTTGATCGCCGAGGACAGCGCCTCGATCGCCTTGTCCTGGCCGAAGACCACGCGCTTCAGGGTCTTTTCGAGATCCTTCAGCACTTCGGCATCGTCCTTGGAGACGTTCTTCGGCGGGATGCGGGCGATCTTGGCCACCACGGCCTCGATGTCCTTCGGTCCGATGGTCTTGCGGCGCTTCGATTCCGCGACAAGGTGCTGCGCCGCCCCGGCCTCGTCGATGACGTCGATGGCCTTGTCCGGCAGCTTCCGGTCATGGATGTAGCGGGCGGAAAGTTCGACTGCCGACTTGATCGCGTCCTTCGTGTAGTGAAGGTCGTGGTGCTTTTCGAAATAGGGCTTCAGGCCCATCAGGATCTTGATCGTGTCATCGACGGTCGGTTCGTTGACGTCGATCTTCTGGAACCGGCGGGACAGGGCACGGTCCTTTTCGAAGTGCTGGCGGAACTCCTTGTAGGTGGTGGAGCCCATGCAGCGCAGCTTGCCGCCCTGAAGCGCGGGCTTCAGGAGGTTGGAGGCATCCATCGCGCCGCCCGAGGTGGCGCCGGCGCCGATCACGGTATGGATCTCGTCGATGAAGAGGATCGCGTCGGGATGATCCTCAAGCTCCTTCACCACGGCCTTCAGCCGTTCCTCGAAATCGCCGCGGTAGCGGGTGCCGGCCAGAAGCGCGCCCATGTCGAGCGAGAAGATCGTCGACTTCGCAAGGATGTCCGGCGTCTCGCCGCGCACGATCTTGAGCGCGAGGCCTTCCGCGATGGCAGTCTTGCCGACGCCGGGGTCGCCGACGAGGAGGGGGTTGTTCTTGCGGCGGCGGCAGAGCACCTGAATGCAACGCTCAATCTCGGACTCACGGCCGATCAGCGGGTCGATGTCGCCCTTCTTCGATTTCGCATTGAGGTCGACGCAGTATTTCGCAAGCGCGCTTTCCTTGGCCTCGCCATGCGATTCCGAGGCTTGCTGTTCTTCCTGTTCCTGCGCACCGGCCACCGGGCGGGCTTCGCCGAAGCTCGGGTTCTTGGCGACGCCATGGGCGATGAAGTTCACCGCATCATAGCGCGTCATGTCCTGTTCCTGCAGGAAGTAGGCGGCGTTCGATTCCCGTTCGGCGAAGATGGCTACAAGGACGTTGGCGCCCGTCACTTCGGTCCGGCCGGAGGATTGCACATGGATCGCCGCGCGCTGGATGACGCGCTGGAAGGCGGCGGTGGGCACCGCTTCGGAACCTTCGACCGAGGTCACGAGGGTGGAGAGATCGTCGTCGATGAAATCCACCAGCGTCTGGCGCAGCTCATCTATGTTGACCGAGCAGGCCCGCATCACCTTGGCTGCGTCAGGCTCATCAAGAAGGGCCAGCAGCAGGTGTTCGAGCGTGGCCAATTCGTGACGGCGCGCATTCGCAAGCGCGAGCGCGGCGTGGATTGCCTGTTCGAGAGTGTTCGAAAATGATGGCACCTTCGTGCTCCTTTCCAGTCGGTCGAAAGGGCCGCGTGGCCCCTGTCCACCATCGCCTCATACCTTTAAAGATCGGTCGAAATGGGGCGTCTGCAAGTCTTTTCTCGCCGATTTATGCCTTACTCGGTGAGCTGGCACAAAATGTGATCGGATTGACGACGCCTGTGACAGAATTGTCAAAATTGCGCGGGACAGTCGGGCCGTTCAGAAACGGTCCTTGCGGGCGCGGATTTCGGCAAAGGCTTCGGCGTCGCTGGCGCCGGCAAGTCCGATCAGGGCCTTCACTTCGGGAAGCTTCGCCCGGAGGAAGGGGTTGGTGGCGAGTTCGTGCGAGAGGGTGGTAGGGACGGTCGGCCGCCCGGCTTTCCGGGCTTCGGTGATTGCGTTCGACCGGGATATAAGTGCCGGATTGGCCGGTTCAATGGTCAGGGCGAAACGGGCATTGGACTGGGCGTATTCATGGCCCGAATAGATCAGCGTCTCGGGCGGCAGTGCGGCGAGACGCGACAGGCTCTTCAACATCATCTCCGGCGTGCCTTCGAAAATCCGCCCGCAGCCAAGCGCCATCAGGCTGTCGGCGGTGAAGACGGCGCCGGCTTCAGGAAAATGATAGGCGACATGGCCGATCGTATGGCCTGAGACATCAATCACCTCGCCGGCGAACATGCCGATTCTGATGGTCTCGCCCGGCTCCACCGCCTCGTCGAGCCGGGGCAGGCGGTGCTGGTCGGCAGCGGCGCCGATCACCCGCGCCCCGGTCGCGGCGGCCAGCGCCTTGACCCCGGCGATATGGTCGTCGTGATGGTGGGTGATGAGGATGTGGCTGGCGTGCCAGCCCTTTTCTGCAAGTGCATTCAGGATCGGCGCCGCTTCGGGCACGTCGATGATTGCCGTGGCCCCGGTGGCCTCGTCACGGGCAAGATAGGCGTAGTTGTCCTTCAGGCAGGGGACGGTGACGATTTCCAGGGGCATGGCTTTTCGGTTCGGTTCGCTTATTGTCTGGCGGACTGTTGCCCAAGCTTGGCCTCTGCGCAATGCATCTCGATGTGCTCGACCTGCGGAATTTCTACTATCGGACCCAGCTTGGCCGCGTGGCCCAGCGGGCGATCCGCGATCAGGTCACGGCACTTTGGCCCGATGCCAAGGGGCAGACGGTGGCGGGCTATGGTTTTGCGGTACCGCTGCTCAGGCCCTACCTCGACAACGCGCGCCGGGTGATCGGGCTGATGCCGGGTCCGCAGGGGGTGATGCCCTGGCCGGCGGGGGGCGACAACGTCTCGGTCCTTTGCGAGGAAACCGCCTGGCCGCTCGATACCGGAATCGTCGACCGGCTGGTGCTGCTGCACGGGCTTGAGGCATCGGAAAACCCCTCGGCGCTTCTTGACGAATGCTGGCGCGTTCTCGGGCCGGGGGGGCGGGCGCTTTTCATCGTGCCGAACCGGTCCGGTCTCTGGTCGCGCTCGGACAAGACGCCCTTCGGTTTCGGCCGGCCCTATTCGATGAGCCAGCTGGACGCGCAGCTTCGCAAGCAGAACTTCGCGGCCGAACGCCAGCAGTCGGCGCTTTTCGTGCCGCCCTCGTCGCGCCGCTTCTGGCTGAGGACAGCAGCGATGTGGGAACGCTTCGGCCTCAGGGTGTCCAGCGTGGTGGCGGGCGGCGTCCTGATGCTTGAGGTGTCAAAGCATATTCATGCGCCGCAACGCCCCGGTCTGGCCGCCACGGTGCGCCGCCCCCTGCGTGTTCTTGACGCATTGCCAAAACCGGCGGCGGAACCGGCCTGAAGCGCTTTGGATAGCGGAATACTGGGGAATCAGCGCCGAATCCATCGCGAAGGTGGCAGGTCAGGGCCTGACCGGGAAGGGGCGGTTTCGCGATGCCGAAGGCCATTTCCGGGAAGATAGCGTGAACGCCCGCGAATAAGCGGTGGATGACCTCGCTTTCTCTTGACCAAGCCTGTTGCGGGGGGCGGACACCTCTGCTACATCCCGCCGCGATCAAGAGTGCGCGCCAGTGCACCCTACGGGTAGTCCCTGACCATAATACAGGGGCCTTGGGGAAACTAATCGGAAGGATCGACGTGTCCGAACCAGCTTCGATTTCAGCAGGCATCGCCGGTCGCTATGCGACGGCGGTATTCGAACTCGCCAAGGAAGCGAAGGGGCTCAAGACGCTGGAAACCGACGTCGCAGCACTTGCCGCGGCGCTGAAGGACAGCGCTGACCTGCGTGCCCTTGTCGCCTCGCCGATCTATTCGCGTGAAGAGCAGACCGGCGCGATCGGGGCCCTCGCCAGGAAGATGGGCGTTTCCGCGACACTCGCCAACACGCTCGCGCTGATGGGGCAGAACCGCCGGCTTTTCGTCCTGCCGCAGCTTCTGTCGGCGCTTGAGGCGATGATTGCCGAAGAGAAGGGCGAAGTGACCGCCGAGGTGACCGCCGCTGCCGCGCTGACCAAGGCGCAGTCCGAAAAGCTGGCGAAATCGCTGTCGGCCTCGGTCGGCAAGACCGTGAAACTGAAAACTGCCGTCGATGAAAGCCTCATCGGCGGACTTATCGTAAAAGTGGGCTCGAAGATGATCGACACCTCGATCCGCTCGAAGCTCGCTTCCCTCCAGAATTCCATGAAAGAGGTCGGATAATGGGAATCCAGGCAGCCGAGATCTCTGCGATCCTTAAGGAGCAGATCAAGAACTTCGGTCAGGAAGCGGAAGTGGCCGAAGTTGGCCGCGTGCTTTCGGTCGGCGACGGCATTGCGCGCGTCTACGGGCTCGACAATGTCCAGGCCGGCGAAATGGTGGAATTCCCCGGCGGCATCCGCGGGATGGCGCTGAACCTCGAAGCCGACAACGTCGGCGTCGTGATCTTCGGCTCCGACCAGGACATCAAGGAAGGCGACACCGTCAAGCGCACCAAGTCCATCGTGGACGTGCCGGTCGGTGACGAGCTTCTGGGTCGCGTTGTCGATGGCCTCGGCAATCCGATCGACGGCAAGGGCCCGATCAAGACCAAGAAGCGCGCCATCGCCGACGTGAAGGCCCCCGGCATCATCCCGCGCAAGTCGGTGCATGAGCCGATGGCGACCGGCCTCAAGTCGGTGGACGCGATGATCCCGGTTGGCCGTGGTCAGCGCGAACTGATCATCGGCGACCGCCAGACCGGCAAGACCGCGATCGCGCTCGACACGATCCTGAACCAGAAGACCTACAACGAAGCCGCCGGCACCGACGAGAAGAAGAAGCTCTACTGCATCTACGTCGCCATCGGCCAGAAGCGGTCGACCGTGGCCCAGCTGGTGAAGAAGCTCGAGGAAACCGGCGCGATCAAGTATACGATCGTTGTTGCCGCAACCGCTTCGGACCCGGCGCCGATGCAGTTCCTGGCACCCTATTCGGCCACCGCCATCGCGGAGTTCTTCCGTGACAACGGCCGCCACGCCCTCATCATCTATGATGACCTTTCCAAGCAGGCCGTCGCCTACCGCCAGATGTCGCTTCTTCTGCGCCGTCCGCCGGGCCGCGAAGCCTATCCGGGCGACGTTTTCTACCTGCACTCGCGTCTTCTCGAGCGTTCGGCGAAGCTGAACGAGGATCATGGCGCTGGTTCCTTGACCGCGCTGCCGGTCATTGAGACGCAAGGCGGCGACGTGTCGGCCTTCATCCCGACCAACGTGATCTCGATCACCGACGGCCAGATCTTCCTTGAGACGGAACTCTTCTACCAGGGCATCCGTCCGGCGGTGAACACCGGTCTTTCGGTCAGCCGCGTGGGTTCCTCGGCCCAGACGAACGCGATGAAATCGGTCGCGGGTTCGGTGAAGCTGGAACTGGCGCAGTACCGCGAGATGGCGGCCTTCGCCCAGTTCGGTTCCGACCTTGACGCCGCGACCCAGCGCCTCTTGAACCGTGGTGCCCGCCTGACGGAGCTGATGAAGCAGCCGCAGTATTCGCCGCTGACCAACGCGGAAATCGTCTGCGTCATCTTCGCCGGCATCAAGGGCTTCCTCGACAAGCTTCCGGTGAAGGATGTCGGCCGGTTCGAGCGTGACCTCCTCAAGCACCTGCGCACCAATCGCAAGGACATCCTTGAGTGGATCACCAAGGACGATCCGAAGATCAAGGGCGCCGACGAGGAAAAGCTCCGGGCTGCGATCGACGAATTCGCCAAGACCTTCGCGTAAGCGGGGGGAGGGGACAGCAACATGCCCAGCCTTAAGGACCTGAAGAACAGGATCGCCAGCGTCAAGTCGACGCGAAAGATCACCAAGGCCATGCAGATGGTCGCGGCGGCCAAGCTCCGCCGCGCCCAGGAAGCTGCCGAAGCCGCCCGGCCCTATGCCGAGCGGATGACGGCGGTGGTGTCCGGGCTCGCCGCTTCGGTCGGCGGGTCGGATTCGGCCCCCCGGCTTCTGTCGGGGACCGGGTCGGACAAGACCCATCTTCTTGTGGTGATGACGGCGGAACGCGGCCTTTGCGGCGGCTTCAACTCGACCATCGTGCGGCTTGCCCGGGCGAAGGCGCAGGAGCTGATCGCCCAGGGCAAGACGGTCAAGATCATGACCGTCGGCAAGAAGGGCCGCGAGCAGTTGAAGCGCGACTACGCGAACCTTTTCGTCGCCCATGTCGACCTCTCCGAGGTCAAGCGCATCGGCTACGAGAATGCGCAGTCGATCGCGCGCGACCTTCTGCGCCGCTATGACGCGGGCGAGTTCGACGTGGCCACGATCTTCTTCAACCGCTTCCAGTCGGTGATCAGCCAGGTGCCGACGGCGCAGCAGATCATTCCGGCGAAGTTCGAGGACGGCGCGGCCGATGCGGCCTCGTCGCTCTATGACTACGAGCCGTCGGAAGAAGGCATCCTTGCCGACCTCCTGCCGCGCGGTGTCGCCACCCAGGTCTTCACGGCGCTGCTGGAAAACGGCGCTTCGGAACAGGGTGCGCGGATGTCCGCGATGGACAACGCAACGCGCAACGCGGGCGACATGATCGACAAGCTGACGATCATCTACAACCGTTCGCGGCAGGCGGCGATCACCAAGGAACTCATCGAAATCATTTCGGGCGCCGAGGCGCTCTAAGGGAACCGGAGAAACACAATGGCAAAAGCCCCGAAAGCTGCAGCCGCGACCGGCCGCGTGACACAGATCATCGGCGCCGTCGTGGACGTCCAGTTCGACGAACACCTGCCCGCGATTCTGAACGCGCTCGAAACCAGCAACAACGGCAAGCGGCTGGTCCTTGAAGTGGCCCAGCACCTTGGCGAGAACACCGTGCGCACCGTCGCCATGGACGCGACCGAAGGCCTCGTCCGCGGCGCCGCCGTGACCGACATCGGCGCGCCGATCCAGGTGCCGGTCGGCAACGCGACGCTTGGCCGTATCCTCAACGTCATCGGCGAGCCGGTGGACGAAAAGGGCCCGGTCAAGGCCAAGGAATACCGTCCGATCCACCAGCCGGCGCCCGAATTCGCGGCCCAGTCGACCTCGTCCGAGATCCTCGTGACCGGCATCAAGGTCATCGACCTGCTCGCGCCCTATTCCAAGGGCGGCAAGATCGGCCTCTTCGGTGGTGCGGGCGTCGGCAAGACGGTTCTCATCATGGAACTCATCAACAACATCGCCAAGGTCCACTCTGGCTTCTCGGTGTTCGCTGGTGTGGGTGAGCGGACCCGTGAAGGGAACGACCTTTACCACGAGATGATCGAATCCGGCGTTATCGTCCTCGATGACCTCGAAAAGTCGAAAGTGGCGCTGGTCTACGGCCAGATGAACGAACCGCCGGGGGCGCGTATGCGCGTGGCGCTGTCGGGCCTGACGCTGGCCGAACAGTTCCGCGACCAGTCGGGCACGGACGTTCTCTTCTTCGTCGACAACATCTTCCGCTTCACCCAAGCCGGTTCGGAAGTGTCGGCCCTTCTCGGCCGTATCCCTTCGGCCGTGGGCTACCAGCCGACGCTCGCCACCGACATGGGCGCGATGCAGGAACGCATCACCTCGACCAAGGCGGGTTCGATCACCTCGGTGCAGGCCATCTACGTTCCGGCCGACGACCTTACCGACCCGGCGCCGGCGACCTCGTTCGCCCACCTCGACGCCACCACGGTTCTGTCGCGCGCCATCTCGGAGCTTGGCATCTACCCGGCGGTTGACCCGCTCGACTCGACCTCGCGGATCCTCGATCCGTCGGTCGTGGGTGAAGAGCACTATCAGGTCGCCCGTGACGTTCAGGGTATCCTCCAGCGCTACAAGTCGCTGCAGGACATCATCGCCATCCTCGGGATGGACGAACTCTCGGAAGAGGACAAGCTGACGGTGACCCGTGCGCGGAAGATCCAGCGCTTCCTCAGCCAGCCCTTCGACGTGGCCAAGGTCTTCACCGGCTCGGACGGCGTTCAGGTTCCGCTCGACAAGACCATCGCGTCCTTCCGGGCCGTGGTCGCGGGCGAGTACGATCACCTGCCCGAAGCCGCCTTCTACATGGTCGGCGACATCGAGGAAGTGAAAGCCAAGGCGAAGCGTCTGGCCGCAGAAGCGGCGTAAGGGGGCGACATGGCCGATACGATGCAATTTGATCTCGTCTCCCCTGAACGGCGGCTTGCCTCCGTTCAGGCGCGCGAGGTCCGCATTCCGGGCGCCGATGGCGACCTGACGGCGATGCCCGGCCATGCGCCGCTCATCACCACGCTGCGTCCGGGCATCCTGCGCATCATCAAGGCCGATGGCGCGTCGGAAGACTATGCCGTGACCGGGGGCTTTGCCGAGATTTCGGCAGCCGGCACCTCGCTTCTGGCCGAAGAAGCGCTGCCGGTGGCGGAGCTGACCCAGGATGTGGTCAAGGGCTTCGTCGCGCGGGCGGAAGAACAGCTTCGCGCCGCCAAGGACGCAGGCCACCACGATCTCGTCGACGATGCGGCGAAGCTTCTCGCCGATCTGGTGGCGATGGGCGACCATATCGGTGGCGGCAAGGGCTGAGCTGAGGCTTCAGACGACCGGAAAGACAAAAAAACGGCCCCCTCGGGGGCCGTTTCCGCATTTTGCGGAGTTGTTTCGGCAAACGGCCAACGCGGTTGGGGGACAAACGTCAGGCCGTGCCGTCAGGGAGGGGAAACCGTTACATATTGGCCTGGCTTTCGGCGGCCTCAGATTCGATGGTCTGGCCCGCGCTCTGCAGGTCCTGCCCCGCACCCTTGATCGTCTCGCAAGCCGACAGTCCGAAAACCGCAGCGAGAATGAGGGCAAGTCGCGTCATCTGATACTCCGTCGAGTGTGTCCTTCGGAGGATGAACGCGGCGGCAGTAAAAGGGTTCCCGTCGAAACTCTCGCCGCAGGCGATTTTCTGGGGGCCGGTTTTCAGGGCTGGGGCAGGGCGGCTGTTCACCCTTTCTTAACCATGCGCCCTGATGGTCGGGCCATGTATCGCTTCATGCCCCTGGTCCTTCTCCTCGCCGCCTGCGCCACGCCGGCACCGGACTTCTTCGGCGCCGCGCGCCATGATGTCACCCGCGGCGGCATCGACTTTGTCGTCTACCAACGGGCCGATGAGGTGGAGGTGGTGCGGATGGGCTACCTTTCACGTGCCTCCCGCGCCCCGGTGCCGCAACTGATGGAGGCAGCGGCGGCGGAGGCGACCGGCTGCCGGGTCATTCCCGACTCGATGCGGACAAAGATTCCCGGAGATACCGGCGTCGCCCGCTTCAATCTCGACTGCGGCTGAAGGGCAGGGCGGTCAGTTCAGGAAGACGCGCAGCGCTGCCTCGAATTCTCGCGGGCGGTCGGCGTGGAGCCAATGGGCGGCGCCGGGGATCTTCGCCATCTTTGCCTGCGGGAAAAGCGCCTTGATTGCCGCGCGATCCTCAGACTTCACATAGTCGGACTCGGCCCCGGTAATGAAAAGCGCCGGCTTGTCGAACCGCCCGGTGGTGCCGGGCCAGCCCACCACCAGCCCCATATCGCGCTCCAGCACGTCGAGATTGAGCCGCCAGGCCGGCGGATCGCTTTTCAGGTCGAGCGATTGCAACAGGAAGGCGCGGATCGCCGGGCTGTGGAGTTCGACGGCAAGGCGGCGGTCAGCCTCGGACCTTTGCGTCAGCCCGGTCAGGTCAAGATTGCGCATCGCGTCGATGAGATGCGCCTGTGAATGCTCATAAGTCACCGGCGCGATGTCGGCCACGACGAGGCGGTTGACCAGCTCGCCATGCGTCAGCGCAAGCTGCATCGCCGTCTTGCCGCCCATCGAATGGCCCACCACATCGACCGGTGTGCCGATCCAGGCAATCACCTCGGCTAGATCTGCTGCCATTTCGGGATAGCTCTGGCTCTCCGCGCGGAAGCTTTCGCCGTGATTGCGCATGTCGACGGCGACGACCCGGCGGCTGTCCGACATCCGCTTGGCGATGGCGCCCCAGTTCCGTGCCGAGCCGAAAAGCCCATGCACGATGAGAAGCGTGGGCAGGTCGGTGGCGGCGCCATGGTCGACAAGGTTCAGCATGAACCCTGACTAGCCGAGGCGTCGCGGCATTTCCAGTACCCCCGGCGCGTTGCGGGACCGGGGCGTGCGGGGTACACTTCACGGCGGGAACGGGGGGTGGCGTGATGAGTGCGGCGAATCTTCACCAGATGGCGGGGCGCGTGGCCGAGTTGTTCGAGGAACGGTTGAATGTCGGCGGCAAGACGCTGTCCGACAAGCTCCGGCGCGGCGGAAAGCGGTTGCCGCGCAAGATCCGGCGCGAGGCGGCCTATCTCGCCCGGGCCGAGGAACAGGCAAGGGTGCCGAAGCTGATGGTGCAGATCGACCATGCCCGCACCGCCCATGCCTATGACGCCTGCCTGCGCTACCTGAAGCCGATCGGCGCCGGCGAACGGCGCCGCACGCTGGCGATGCAGGTCATCACCGGCATCGGCGCTGCGGTTTTCGTGACCGGCGTCCTTCTGCTTCTGGTCCTCCTCTGGCGCGGCTATATCTGAGGCGGAACAGGAAATGAAAAACGGCGCCCGTTCGGGGCGCCGTTGTCATTCATCCCCGCCGGCTCAGAGCCCCGGATAAAGCGGGAACCTTGCGCACAGCTTTTCGACCTCGGCCTTGACCCTGGCTTCAACCGCGCCGTTGCCGTCGGCGCCATTGGCTGCAAGCCCGTCGACCACCTCGACGATCAGCCGGGCGATCTGGCGGAACTCGGCCTCGCCGAAGCCGCGCGTGGTGCCGGCGGGGGTGCCAAGGCGGACGCCCGAGGTGACGGTCGGCTTTTCCGGGTCGAAGGGAATGCCGTTCTTGTTGCAGGTGATATGGGCGCGGCCGAGCGCCTTTTCGGTATCGTTGCCCTTCACCCCTTTCGGGCGCAGGTCGACGAGCATGACATGGGTGTCGGTGCCGCCGGTCACGATGTCGAGCCCGCCCTTCATCAGTTCATCCGCCAGCGCCTGCGCGTTCTTCACCACCTGCGCGGCGTAGGACTTGAACTCGGGCCGAAGCGCCTCGCCGAAGGCCACGGCCTTGGCGGCGATCACATGCATGAGGGGGCCGCCCTGAATGCCGGGGAAGATCGCCGAATTGACCTTCTTCGCGATCTCTTCGCTGTTCGTGAGGATCATGCCGCCGCGCGGACCGCGCAGGGTCTTGTGCGTGGTCGTCGTCGCCACGTCCGCATAGGGGAAGGGGGAGGGGTGCTGGCCACCGGCGACGAGGCCGGCGAAATGCGCCATGTCCACCATCAGGATGGCGCCGACGCTGTCGGCAATCTCGCGGAAGCGGGCGAAGTCTATGACGCGCGGCACGGCAGAGCCGCCGGCGATGATGAGCTTCGGCTGGTGTTCCTTGGCGAGGGCCGCGATCTCGTCATAGTCGATGCGGCTGTCTTGCTGGCGCACCCCGTACTGGATCGCCTTGAACCACTTGCCGGACTGGTTCGGCGCCGCGCCATGGGTCAGGTGGCCGCCCGAGGCGAGGTTCATGCCCAGAATGGTGTCGCCGGGCTTCAGGAGCGCGTTGAAGACACCCTGGTTGGCCTGAGAGCCGGAGTTGGGCTGCACATTGGCGAAGTCACATCCGAAAAGCGCCTTCGCCCGGTCGATGGCAAGGTTTTCGGCCACGTCGACGAACTGGCAGCCGCCGTAGTAGCGTTTGCCCGGATAGCCCTCGGCGTATTTGTTGGTCATCACCGAGCCCTGCGCTTCCATCACGGCACGGCTGACGATGTTCTCGGAGGCGATCAGCTCGATCTCGTCGCGCTGGCGGCCAAGCTCGTCGCTGATCGAGGCGAAAATCTCGGGATCGCGGGAAGCGAGGCTTTCCGTGAAGAAACCGGCGTCGCGCTGCGGGGCGTTCATGGGCGTCTCCTGATGACTAGGTTGCAGGCTCTTTATCGCAGCGGGAGGGTTCCGGAAAGGAAGAATGCGACACGTTTCCTGCCACTCACGAATCCCGGGTTCCAATGGGAAACTTTCGTGCCTTGGCGTGGCGGCCTGGCGCGGGACCCGACAGGGCTTGCCTTCGCCGTGCCGGAGTGGATCAATGCGCCGGCAAGAGGACGGACCCCGACATGCCCAAGATCTGCTTTACGGCCAGCGAAACCGAGGTGGCGCAATCGGCAGAGGCCCGGCTTGTGGCACGCTATGGGTCTTGCCCGATCGGCGAGGCCGAGGTCATCGTGGCGCTTGGCGGCGACGGCTTCATGCTTCACACGCTTCATTCGACAGGGGCAAAGGACGTGCCGGTCTATGGCATGAACTGCGGCACCATCGGCTTCCTGATGAACGAATATGACGAGGAAGGCCTGCGCGAACGCCTTGCCGAGGCCGAGGAAGAGGTGGTCAACCCCCTCGCCATGCGGGCGGAGAGTGTCGACGGGACCAAGCACAGCGCGCTGGCGATCAACGAGGTTTCGCTCCTGCGCGCCGGGCCGCAGGCCGCGAAGCTGCGCATCACCATCGACGGCAAGGTACGGATGGAGGAGCTGGTCTGTGACGGCGCGCTGATCTCCACCCCGGCGGGATCGACGGCCTACAACTATTCGGCGCATGGCCCGATCCTGCCCATCGGCGCCGAGGTGCTGGCGCTGACGCCGATGGCGGCGTTCCGGCCCCGGCGCTGGCGCGGGGCGCTGCTGCCCAAGACCGCCAAGGTGCGGTTCGACGTTCTCGACGCCGCCAAGCGGCCGGTGATGGCCGATGCCGACGGGCGTTCGGCGCGTGACATACTTTGGGTCGAGGTGCGGTCGGAGCCTGCCGTCCGGCACCGCATCCTTTTCGACCCCGGGCACGGTCTTGAGGAACGGCTGACGCGCGAACAGTTCGTCTGAAGTCAGGCCAATTCCTAGGTCAGGATCGGCCCGGCGTCTTCCAGCCTTCGATCTTGCGATAAAGCGTCGAGGGCGAGACGTCGAGAACGCGCGCTGCCCGCGGGATCGACCCGCCGTGGCTGGAGATGGTGGCCTCGATCACCAGACGCTCCACTTCCGCAAGCGGCTTTCCGACCAGTGCGTCGAGTGTCAGGACCGGTGCCGCCTCGGCACTCCTGACCGGGGTATCGCGCACTGTATCGCCCAGAAGCTCTGCCGGCAGCATGGCCCGGGTCAGGGTGTCGCCGTTGTTAAGGACCACGACATGGCGCACGGCGTTCAGAAGCTGTCGGACGTTGCCGGGCCAGTTCAGCGACCGGAAAAGCGCCTTGACCTCGTCGTCAAGCGTCGTGAAGGCGCGGTTCTCCTCGCGCGCGTAGTGCAAGAGCGCTGATCGCGCGATCACGTTCACATCCTCGCCACGATCACGCAGCGGCGGCATGTGGATCGGAACGACGTGCAGGCGGTAGTAGAGATCCTCGCGGAACTGCCCGCGCCGAACCGCCTGCAACGGATCGCGGTTGGTGGCGCAGACGATCCGCACGTTGACCTTGCGGGGCCGCGTCGCGCCGACCGGCTGGATCGTCGATGTCTGGAGGAAGCGCAGAAGCTTGGTCTGGAGATTGAGGTCAAGCTCGCAGATCTCATCGAGGAAAAGCGTGCCGCCATCCGCCGCCGCCGCCGCGCCGGGCTTGTCGGCGATGGCGCCGGTGAAAGAGCCCTTGATATGGCCGAAGACCTCGGACTCCATCAGTTCCGTCGGGATCGCGCCACAGTTGATCGGCACGAACGGACCGCTGGCGCGGTTCGACAGGTCATGCACCGCCTGCGCGCAAAGCTCCTTGCCGGTCCCGCTTTCGCCGGTGATGAACACGGTCGCCATCGACCGCGCGACCGACCTGATCCTCTCGTAGATCTGATGCATCACCGGCGACTCGCCAATGAATTCGCCGGGGGCGTCGATGCTCCGGTCTGGCCCCGCAACCGGGTCGGCGCCGGTCTCAGCCGATGCCAGCGCATTGTCGATCGCGTTCAGGAACCTTTGTTCGTCGAACGGCTTGACAAGGAAGTCATGCGCCCCGGCCCGCATCGCCGCGACCGCCTTGTTGATCGAGCCGTTGGCAGTGATGACGATGACGTGGGTGTCCGGCCGGATCGAGAGCATTTCCTGCAAAAGATCAAGACCATCACGATCCGGCAGCATGAGGTCGAGAAGGACGACCGCGGGCCGCATGGTACGGAATGCGGCAAGCCCTGAGGCGCCATCGCCTGCCGAGCGTACGGCATAGCCCGCGGTCTTCAGGACGGATTCGTAGACAAGCTGCAACGACGGCGTGTCTTCCACCAGAAGCAGCGGGTCTCTTCGCATCAGCCCTCACCCCGGCTGGCTTTTTCCTTGGTGATGAAGTTTATCAGCCGGTCAAGCTGGGCAAGGCATTGTTCGCCAAGGACGCCGGGATCGCCGCCTTCGCGCCTATGCGCCACCGCGTTCAGCGTTTGCGCCAGCTTGCAGAGCCGTTCGGCGCCGACCGCACCGGCGAGCGCGATCAGCACATGGGTTTCGGACCGGACGGTCGCAAGGTTGCCTTCGGCAAGGCCCGCGACAAGACCGCGTTCGGCATTGCGCAGATCGATGCAAAGCCGCTGCAAGAGTTCCCGCGATGCCTCAGGCCCCGCGACTTCAAGGAGGCGGTCGAAGCTGTCGCGCTGAAACTCCGCCAGTTCGGTGCAGGGTTCAGCGCCAACCTCCTCGGGGCTGAGTGCGGCGCGGCGCAGGACGTTGCCGATGGCCGCCCCGAAAGCCTCGACGCTGCCCAGGGGCTTGGCAAGGATCGCATCCGCCCCGGCGGCATAGATAGCGTCTCGGTTGGCGCGCAGCACATAGGCAGTGATCGCGACCACCGGCATCCGCGAATAAAGCCGGTCGTTGGCCCGCACCGCGCGGATGACGTCGATCCCGCCGAGGCGCGGCATCTCGATGTCGATGAGCGCGAGGTCGAAGTCCTCCCGCTCAAGCCAGTTCAGGGCCTGAACCCCGTCCGCTGCAACCTCGTACTCCGCGCCAAGGCTCGACAGCATCTGGCCGATCAGCAACTGGTTGGTGGCGCTGTCCTCGGCGACCAGAACCTTCGTCCGGCTCAGGTCCGGCAGGTCCGGCGCGTCGTCCCGGATGCCGGTGGACAGGGCGGATGCCGGCAGTTCCAGCGTGACGCAGGCGCCGCCTTCGGCAAGGTTCTCGACCGAGATTGTGGCGCCGAGCAGTTCCGACAGGTTCTTGGTGATGTGCATGCCGAGACCCTGACCCGGCTTGCCGGTGCCATCGGGCCGGCCACGATACTGAAAGAGCCGCGTCAGCGCCTCGGGCGAGAAGCCGGGGCCCTGGTCCTGCACCGAAAAGCGCAAGGCGCCTTCGGGGGAACGACCGACATCCAGCCAGATGCTGCCGCGATCAGTGTACTTGATGGCGTTCGACAGGATGTTCGAGAGGATGCGGTCCAGCGCGACGCGGTCCACCATCAGCACCTGTGGCAGGTCCGCTTCCAGCCGGAAGGTCAGCTGCAACCCCTTTTCGCTGGCCCGGCCCGACCAGCGCATCTCCACATCGTAGAGGAACCGCTCAAGCTGGACGTTCGATCTTTGCGCCACCACCACGGCATCTTCGCCGAAGATCGCCGACATCGCCTCTTCCAGAAGGCGGGCGAGGGTCTCGCTTGCCGTGCGCACACGCTCAAGCTGAAGCCGGGTGGCCGGGTCTGTTCCTTCCTGATCTATCAGGCGCAGGCCGCCGATGATGTCTGAGACCGCGGCACGCAGGTCATGGCCAAGAAGCGTCATGCCACCGGCATCCACCGGCTCGGCGTCGCGAGCGTTGGGCGTGTCGTTGGGCCGCATTACTCTTTACCCGGCGCTGCACGCGTCTGCATATCGAATACAAGTGGAGGTTGCGTCATGACAAAGTTGTATTCGAGTGTTCGCGTTCCTCCAACATGTCTGAAACGACAAGTCGGTCACGCTGCAAAAAGGGCGCAACCGAACCTGATTGTTTCGGACCCGTCGGGCCGGGTTCACGCGGCGTTCATCTGGCGGGATAGCCAAGTGCTTTCAGAGCCACTGCAATTTCGTCCAGGATCGCCGGATCATCAATCGTCGCGGGCATCTTGAACGCCTCGCCATCGGCGATCTTGACCATGGTGCCGCGCAGGATCTTGCCGGAACGGGTCTTCGGCAGCCGGTCGACGACACAGGCGAGCTTGAAGGCCGCGACCGGGCCGATCTGGTCGCGGACGAGCTTCACGCATTCCTTCACCACATCCTCATGCGGGCGGTTGGTGCCCTTGTTGAGGCAGAGGAAGCCCAAGGGCATCTGGCCCTTCAACTGGTCCGCCACCCCGATCACCGCGCATTCCGCGACGTCCCTGTGCGAGGCAAGAACCTCCTCCATCGCGCCGGTGGACAGACGGTGGCCGGCGACGTTGATGACGTCATCGGTGCGGGCCATGATGTAAAGATAGCCGTCCTCGTCGATATAGCCGGCGTCGCCGGTTTCATAATAGCCGGGGAAGTGGCTGAGGTAGGCTTTCTTGAAGCGTTCTTCCGCGTGCCAGAGCGTGGATAGCGTGCCGGGGGGCAGGGGCAGCTTGATGGCGATAGCGCCCAGCGTGCCGGGTGCGACCGAATGGCCGCCCTCGTCCAGCGCCTGCACGTCATAGCCCGGCATCGGCACCGAAGGGGAGCCGATCTTGACCGGCAGTTCCTCGATGCCAAGCGGGTTGCCGGCGATGGGCCAGCCGGTTTCGGTCTGCCACCAGTGGTCGATGACCGGCACGTTCAGATGGCGCTGCGCCCACATGATGGTGTCGGGGTCGGCGCGTTCGCCCGCAAGGTAAAGCGCCTTCAGGCTTTTCAGGTTGTAGTCCTTGATAAGCTCGCCATTCGGGTCTTCGCGCTTGATGGCACGGAAGGCAGTCGGGGCGGTGAAGAAGGTCTTGACCTTGTGGTTCTGGATCACCCGCCAGAAGGTGCCGGCGTCGGGCGTGCCGACGGGCTTGCCCTCGAAGACGATGGTGGTGCAGCCGGCGATCAGGGGGCCGTAGCAGATGTAGCTGTGGCCGACGACCCAGCCCACGTCCGAGGCGGCCCAGAAGACGTCGCCGATGCCGCAGTTGAAGAAGTTCTGCATCGACCAGTTCAGCGCGACGAGGTGGCCCGCCGTCGGCCGGACCACGCCCTTCGGCGCGCCCGTGGTGCCCGAGGTGTAAAGGACATAAGCCGGATGGTCGCCGGACACCGGCACGCATTCGGCTGGCTCCACCCCGTACTGGAACGAATGCCAGGCGACGTCACGGCCCTCGACCAGTTTCGCGACCTGCTGTTCGCGCTGGAGGATGACGCAGAAATCGGGCTTGTGCGTGGCAAGCTCGATGGCGGCGTCGAGGAGCGGCTTGTAGGGGACCACCCGGCCGGGTTCGAGCCCGCAGGAGGCGGCGATGATCGCCTTCGGGGTGGCGTCGTCGATCCTGACCGCGAGTTCGTTGGCTGCAAAGCCGCCGAAGACCACGGAATGGATCGCGCCGAGACGCGCGCAGGCGAGCATCGCCTCAAGCGCTTCGGGCACCATCGGCATGTATATGATGACCCGGTCGCCCTTTTCGATGCCCTTGGCCCTCAGCGCCCCGGCGAGGCTCGCCACCCGGTCGCGCAGCTCGGCATAGGTGATGCCCTTGGTGGAATGGGTGATCGGGCTGTCGTGGATGATGGCGATCTGGCTGCCGCGCCCGGCCTCGACATGGCGGTCGACGGCGTTCCAGCAGGCATTGACCTCGGCATCGGTGAACCACTCGTAAAGCGGTGCCCTGGCGTCGTTCAGCGCCCGCGTCGGCGGCTTGACCCAGCCGATCGACCGGGCCGCATCCATCCAGAAGCTTTCCGGGTCAGATTTCCAGCTTGCGTAGACGTCCCTGTAGGTCATCGCACTCCTCCTCCGAGCTTGCCCTTGGTTAGTGACGCAGGGGCATCGCTGCAATCTTCTTTCAGGGCACTGGCGCTAACTGCGACAAAATGTTTGCAGAAGTGGCGCGAGTTCGCCGGCAAAGAATTGCAAACTTCCCGCAGCGTAAGCGCTGTCGTCAACCGCAGCGGAGAGTTTGCAAATCTCGGGGCAAAGATGCGAAGCCCCGCGCGAGAATCGCCCCCGGCCTAGCCGTAGTGCGCGACCGGCGTTCCCGCGATGGCCGACATGTTGAGAAGTCCGCGCGCCGTGATCGAGGGCGTCACGACATGCGCCTTGTTGCCCATTCCCATCAGTATCGGCCCGACCTCAAGCCCGCCGGCCTTCATCTTGAGCATGTTGCGCGCAGTATTGGCCGCATCGGTATAGGCAAAGACCAGGATATTGGCCGCGCCCGCCAACCGCGAATTCGGGAAGATCCGGGCACGGAGATCGGGGTCGAGTGCGGCATCCGCGCTCATCTCGCCCTCATATGCAAAACCGACCTCGCGACTGTCGAGGATTTCCAGCGCGGCGCGCATCCGCCGGCCTGAATCGCTGTCGAGATTGCCGAAATTGGAATGGCTGCAGAGCGCCACCATCGGCGTGACGCCGAACCGTCGCGCATGGCGCACCGCACCGCAGACGGTTTCGGCGATCTGTTCCGGGCTGGGCACGGCATTCACATGGGTATCGGCCACGAAGAGCGGCCCGTCCTCCTGGATCATCAGGCTGAGCGATCCATGCGGCCTGAGCCCGTCCCGCGCGAGGATCTGGCGGACATATTCCAGATGCCAGAGATACTGGCCGAAGGTACCGCAGATCAGGCTGTCGGCATCGCCCCGGTGCACGGCGATGGCGCCGATGGCGGTGGAGTTGGTGCGCATCACGGCCCGGGCGATGTCGGGGGTGACGCCGCGGCGCTGCATCAGCTCGTGATAGGTGGTCCAGTAGTCGCGGTAACGGTGATCGCTTTCGGGGTTCACGATCTCGAAATCCCGCTCGGGGCGGATCGGCAGGCCGGCGCGTTCGGCACGGCGGGCGATCACCTCGGGACGGCCGATCAGGATCGGCTTGTCGGTGGTTTCCTCCAGCATCGCGTTGGCCGCGCGCAACACTCTTTCATCCTCGCCTTCGGCAAAGACGATGCGACGGTCAGCCAGCTTCGAGGCCTCGAAGACCGGGCGCATGATGAGGGCCGACTTGAAGACGCTGCCGTTCAGCTTCTCCCGGTAGGCGTTGAGATCGGTGATCGGACGGGTGGCGACGCCGGTTTCCATCGCCGCCTGGGCGACGGCGCTCGCGACGACGCCGATCAGCCTGGGGTCGAAGGGCTTGGGGATCAGGTAATCCGGTCCGAAGCTCAATTTTTCGCCGCGATAGGCCGCCGCCGCCTCGGCGCTGGTGGTGGCGCGGGCGAGGGCGGCGATGCCCTCGATGCAGGCCAGTTCCATCGCATCGTTGATCGTGGTCGCGCCCACATCCAGCGCGCCGCGGAAGATGAAGGGAAAGCAGAGGACGTTGTTGACCTGATTGGGGAAGTCGGACCGCCCGGTTGCGATGATCGCGTCGGGCGCCACCGCCCGCACGTCGTCAGGCAGGATCTCCGGTGTCGGGTTGGCAAGCGCAAAAACGATGGGGTGAGGGGCCATCTTCCCGACCATCTCGCCGGTCAGGACGCCCGGCCCGGACAGGCCAAGGAAGAAATCGGCGCCGCCGATCACGTCGCTCAGCTTGGCCGGCGTCGTGCCTTGGGCATAGGCCGCCTTTTGCGCCGTCATCTGCGCCTCGCGCCCGTGGTAGACCAACCCCTCGATATCGCAAAGCCAGACGTTTTCCCGCCTGACGCCCAGCTTCAGCAACATGTCGAGACAGGCGATCCCCGCCGCGCCGCCGCCGGTGGACACCACCTTGATCTCATCGAACTTCTTGCCGGCGACATGGAGCGCATTGGTTGCCGCGGCACCGACGACGATGGCGGTGCCGTGCTGGTCGTCGTGGAAGACCGGGATGTTCATCCGCTCGCGGCAGAGCCGTTCGACGATGAAACAATCCGGCGCCTTGATGTCCTCAAGGTTGATCGCGCCGAAGGTCGGTTCCAGCGCGCAGACGATGTCGGCAAGCTTTTCCGGGTCGGCCTCGTTCACCTCGATATCGAAGCAGTCGATATTGGCGAATTTCTTGAAAAGGACGGCCTTTCCTTCCATCACCGGCTTCGACGCCATCGCGCCGATATTGCCCAGCCCCAGAACAGCCGTGCCGTTCGAGACGACGGCGACGAGGTTGCCGCGCGCGGTGTAGCGGCTGACCGTGGCGGGGTCCGCCTTGATCTCAAGGCAGGCTTCGGCGACGCCGGGGGAATAGGCGCGGGAGAGGTCGCGGCCATTGGCAAGCGGCTTCGTGGCGCGGATCTCAAGCTTTCCGGGCTTGGGGAATTCATGGTAGTCAAGCGCCGCCTGACGCGCGTTTTCCTGCCGGGTTTCCTCCACGATCCGTCCTCCCTGAACTCATTTAGTGTTAAACTATGTCTTCTGCGGGCGAAAGGGCGCGTCGTGCCAGCCTCACCGCCAGCACTATCACGACAGGCCTCCGGTATAAGCGACTATTCCGCCGGCAGGGGGCAAGCGCAACCCTTGCGAATCCGCTTCTGAATCGGGGGCGCGCGACCTAGACTCGGCAGCGCCCCGCCCGGGCTTGCTTAGTCCGTCGCCGCGCGGCAGACACGGGGGGACAGAGAGTCAGGGAGCGCACATGAGCACCGAGATACTTCTTCAGGCGGCAACCGACGTGCGCGAGAACGCCTATGCGCCCTATTCGCATTTCAAGGTCGGCGCGGCGGTGCGCGCGGCCTCCGGCGCGGTCTATAGTGGTTGCAACGTCGAAAACGCCGCCTATCCCGAAGGCACCTGCGCCGAGGCTGGCGCCATCGCCGCGATGGTAGCGGCGGGCGAGACCGAACTGGTAGAGGTCGCCGTCATCGCCGATTGCCCGAGCCCGGTGCCGCCCTGCGGCGGCTGCCGGCAGAAGCTCGCGGAGTTCGGCCGTCATGACGTAAAGGTGACGCTGGCGACGGTGGCAGGCGCGCGGACTGAAACCACGGTCGGCGACCTTCTGCCCGGCAGCTTCAGCGCCGGCCATATGGGGCACCCTTGATGCTCGACGCCCGCGGCATCATCGCGGCGCTCCGCGACGGCAGGGGCCTGCCCGGCGATGCCGCCGGCTGGTTCGCGGACGGCCTTGCCTCGGGCGATGTCACGGATGCCCAGGGCGGTGCCTTTGCCATGGTGGTCTTTCTCAACGGCCTGACCGAGGCCGAGCGTGTCGGCCTGACGCTCGCCATGCGCGACAGCGGGCAGGTGATGGAGTGGAGCCTGCCGGGGCCCGTCGTCGACAAGCATTCGACCGGCGGCATCGGCGACTGCACCTCGCTTCTTCTCGCCCCGGCGCTCGCGGCTTGCGGCGCCTATGTGCCGATGATCTCGGGGCGCGGGCTCGGCCATACCGGCGGGACGCTCGACAAGCTTGAGGCGATCCCCGGCTACCGCACTGACATTTCTGCCAAGGACCTGCACCATCTGGTCGCGGATGTCGGCTGTGCCATCATCGGCGCGACCGGCGACATCGCCCCCGCCGACCGCCGGCTCTACGCCATCCGCGATGTAACGGGGACGGTCGAATCCATCGACCTCATCACCGCTTCGATCCTGTCGAAGAAGCTCGCCGCCGGGCTGCAAGCGCTGGTCCTAGACGTCAAGGTCGGCTCGGGCGCCTTCATGAAGACGATGGACCGCGCCGAGGCGCTGGCGCGGTCACTGGTGGCGACGGCCGAGGGGGCCGGTTGCCGGGCCGCCGCGCTCATCACCGACATGAACCAGCCGCTTGCCGCCTCTGCCGGAAACGCGCTTGAGGTGCTTGAGGTGATGGACACGATGACCGGCAATGCGGTCAATCAGGCGCTCTGGGATGTGACCGTGGCGCTTGGGGCCGAGGCGCTTCTTCTCGGCGGGCTCGCGTCCAGCGTCGATGAGGGCGCGGATCAACTTGACGAGGCGCTGGCCTCGGGCCGCGCGGCGGAGGCTTTCGGGCGGATGGTCGCGGCGCTCGGCGGGCCGACCGATTTCGTGGAACGCTACCCCGACCGGCTGCCCGCCGCCCGCGTCACCCTCGACGTGCCGGCCCCGCGAGGCGGCTACGTGACCGAGATCGACACCGAGGCGCTCGGGCACGCGGTCGTGCATCTCGGCGGTGGCCGGCTGAAGGGCGGCGACAGGATCAATCCGTCGGTCGGGCTTTCCGACCTCATGCCCATTGGTGAGCCGCTGGCCGCGGGCGAAACCATCGCCCGGGTTCACGCCGCGAGCGATGCCGATGCCGAACGGGCGGCGGCGGCGGTGCTCGCTGCCTTCCGCATCGGCAGCGAAGACCCCGATGAGCCGCCCCTCATCCACGACAGGATCACCCTATGAGCCGCGCCTTTCTGATCGTCATGGACAGTGTCGGTGCCGGCGGCGCGCCTGATGCCCACACCTTCTTCAACGGCAAGGTGCCCGATACCGGCGCCAACACCCTCGGCCATATCGCCGAGGCTTGCGCCGCCGGCCGGGCAGAGGAGGGGCGGAGCGGCCCCTTGAGGATGCCGAATCTCGACGCGCTGGGCCTCGGCGCTGCGGTGCGGCTTGCCTCGGGCGTGGCGATGCCGGGGTTCGATGCCGTGCCCGCCGGGCGCTGGGGCGCCGCGACCGAGGTGTCGCGCGGCAAGGACACGCCTTCAGGGCATTGGGAACTGGCCGGCGTGCCGGTTCCTTGGGACTGGCACTATTTCCCCGATACCGTGCCCGCCTTCCCGCAGGACCTGATGGATGAGGTCGCGCGGCTTTGCGGCGCGGGCGGCACGCTCGGCAATTGCCATGCCTCCGGCGTGCCGATCATCGAGGAACATTGCGCCGAACATATCCGCACCGGCTGGCCGATCTGCTACACCTCTGCCGACAGCGTCTTCCAGATCGCCGCGCATGAGGAAAGCTTCGGCCTCGACCGGCTGTTGAAGCTTTGCGAGGACATCGCGCCCCGCCTGCATGCGATGAAGGTCGGGCGCGTCATCGCGCGGCCCTTCGTCGGGGGCCCCGGCAATTTCAAGCGCACCGCCAACCGCCATGACTACGCGATTGCCACGCCGGCACCCACGCTCTGCGACTGGGTGCAGGGGGCAGGGCGGAAGGTCCACGCCATCGGCAAGATCGGCGACATCTTCTCCATGCAGGGCATAGACGATGTGAAGAAGGGAACCGATGCAGTCCTTTTCGAACATCTCATGGCCGCCGCGCGCGAGGCTGAGCCCGGTTCCTTGACCTTTGCGAACTTCGTCGAATTCGACTCGGCCTACGGCCACCGTCGCGATGTGTCGGGCTATGCCCGCGCTCTGGAATGGTTCGACACGCAGGCCGGGGCTTTCCTCGCCGCGCTGAAACCCGGCGATCTCGCGATCTTCACCGCCGACCACGGCAACGACCCGACATGGACAGGCAGTGACCACACCCGCGAACGGGTGCCGGTCCTCATCGCCGGGGCCGGACAGGGTGGCATCGGTCAGGTCGCCTTCACCGACGTCGGCGCCTCGGTCGCGGCACATCTCGGCGTGCCGTCGCAAGGGCCGGGGAGGAGCTTTCTGTGAGCCTGCCCAAGGTCGAACTCCACCTTCATCTCGAAGGCGCGGCGCCACCGGCCTTCATTCGCGGGCTGGCAAAGGAAAAGCACGTCGATATCGGCGGCATCTTCGATGAGGCGGGGAATTACCGCTACCGCGACTTCTGGGATTTCCTGAAGGTCTATGAGGCCGCAACCTCCGTCCTCACCTCGCCGGAGGATTTCGCCAGGCTGACCCGCGCGGTCCTTGCGGAAAGTGCCGCCTCGGGCGTCATCTATTCGGAATGCTTCCTCAGCCCGGATTTCTGCGGCGGGCGCGACGTTGGCGCCTGGCGCGAATACCTCCACGCCATCCGCGAAGCGGCGGCGGAGGCCGAGCGGCGCGATGGCATCACCTTGCGCGGCATCGTCACGCCGATCCGGCATTTCGGGCCGGAGAAGGCCCGCGAAACCGCGCTTTGCGCGGCAGAGACGGCGGGCGACTGGCTCGTCGGTTTCGGCCTTGGCGGCGATGAGAAGATCGGCAAGCCCAAGGATTTCCTCTGGTCCTTCGACTGCGCGCGCGAGGCGGGCCTCAGGCTCACCTGCCACGCCGGCGAATGGGGCGGGCCGGAAAGCGTGCGCGACGCGATCCATGACCTTGGGGTGGAGAGGATCGGCCACGGCGTGCGCGCCATCGAGGATCTGGCGCTGGTGGATGAGATTGCCGAACAGGGCATCGTGCTTGAGGTCTGCCCCGGTTCGAATGTCACGCTTGGCATCTACCCGAACTGGCGCGCGCATCCCATTGAAACACTGATGGAAAGAGGCGTCAAAGTCACCGTCTCGACCGATGATCCGCCGTTCTTCCACACCACGATGGCGAAGGAATACGACCGTCTGGCCGAGGCTTTCGGCTGGGATGACAGCACGTTCCGCGACATCGCCCAAACCTCGGCCCGCGCCACCTTCTGCACTGAAGAAACGCGCGGCAAGATATTGAAGAAACTGGAGAAAGCCGATGCTTGAGCATCTGACCGTCGTCAAACACCCCCTCGTGCAGCACAAGCTGACCCTGATGCGGGAAAAGGACACCTCGACCAACTCATTCCGCCGCCTCCTGCGTGAGATCAGCCAGCTTCTGGCCTATGAGATCACCCGCGAGATGGAGATGACGACGAAGCAGATCGAAACGCCGCTCTGCCCGATGGACGCGCCGGTGATCGACGGCAAGAAGCTGGCGCTGATCTCGATCCTTCGGGCCGGGAACGGGCTTCTCGACGGGGTTCTCGAACTCATCCCGGCGGCGCGGGTGGGCTTCGTCGGGCTTTACCGCGACCCCGAGACGCTGCAACCGGTCCAGTATTACTACAAGGTGCCCTCGGGGCTTGAGGATCGGCTGGTGATCGCGCTTGATCCGATGCTGGCGACCGGCAATTCCTCGGCCGCCGCGATTGACCTTCTGAAGAAGTCCGGCGCGCGGAACATCCGCTTCATGTGCCTTCTGGCCGCGCCCGAAGGCGTCGCCCGGATGAAGGCGGCGCATCCCGATGTGCCGATCGTCACGGCGGCGCTGGACGACCACCTGAACGACCACGGCTATATCGTGCCGGGGCTAGGGGATGCGGGCGACCGCATGTTCGGCACAAAATAAGCCATATCCCCTTTACGGGAAGCCTCGGCTTTGGCATCCTGCCGCGACAATAAACGGGGCGAGTGATGCGGGCATTTTCGGGATTGGCGGCTCTGGTCGTCGTGGCGGGACTCGCGGCGGGCAGTGCGGTTGCCGCTGAGGGAACCGGGCCGGCAGAGCCTCCCCCGGCGGGCTATTCGGGCAACCAGTATGTCGACAGCAAGGGCTGCGTGTTCCTGCGCGCGGGCCTTGGCGAGACGACGACATGGGTGGCGCGGCTCGGGCGGGACCGGAAGCCGGTCTGCGGCTATACCCCGACGCCCATCGCTGCGGCGGAGCCAGCGGCCCCCGCTGCCGCTCCCGTGGCCGAACCCGCCGCGACAGAGCCTCCGCCCTCAACCACGGCGGCCGCCGCCGCGAAACCCGCCGCTACCGCCGCGAAACCCGCAGCACCGCGCGCGCGCAAACCGGTGCCGGTGGCGGTTGAACCCGATACCCTCGCCCTCGCCCTCGTCGCGACAAAGCGTGTGGGCCGCGACGCCACCTATTGCACTGGCGGCGGCTCAGCGCACCGCTACCTTCTCAGCGATGGCAAGCGGGTGACGCGCTGCGCGCCGGGCAAGGATGAGGCGCTGGCCTTCATCAATGGCCTTGGCGCGCCGGGGTTGACCGTATCGGACCGCACGCCAACTGCCCGCGAGATGCGTCGTGCGCTGGCGGCAGAGCAGGGCGCCTATCGCGTGACCTGGTCGAAGGGCAAGCTGACAGGCACAGTCGAAGTCCCCGCCGTCGCAGATGCCGGCACCGGCGCCTATGTCCAGATCGGCGCCTTTGCCGAGCCGGCCAATGCCGACCGCGCCGTAACGACGGTCAAGGGGCTGGGCCTGCCGGCCTCTACCGTATCCGGCGGCGGTTTGAGGGTGATTCTCGCCGGGCCGTTCGCTTCTGAGGCGGCGCTTTCGGACGCCCTCGCACTCCTCCGACAGAATGGCTACGGCGACGCCTTCGCAAGGCGTGGCTAACGCATCACCCGGCGCAGATGTTCTGAAGCGCAACCCAGTCGGTATCGGTCATCACCGGCTTGGCATCCTTCCTATGCGGGTCGGCCTCGATCAGGGCGAGTGTCGTTTCTCCTGTCGGATCAAGCGCATAGGCATAGGGCGTGCTGGAAATGCCGACCTCGGCGAAGCGCGCGAGCAGCAGTTCGGCCGGTGGCGGCGGTGCCCTTTGGGCCACCAATGTCTCGCCATAGCCTTTCAGCGCATCGGCAGGCTGTGCCCCGGTCGTGAGCAGGCTGATCGTCGCGCGGAAACCTGCGTAGTGGAGCAGGTCGTGCAACGGCGGGCGCAGGCCCGACCCAACCTCGGCGGCCAGAATCGTGGCCGCCGCGACTTCGGGGCGGTCCTGCGCCTCGACCACGGATTTCGGCAGCACGAGGATCTGGCCGGGCAGCATCTCTGCCCGCTTGAGCGGCGGTCCGAGCACATAGGTCTCGCCGCCCGTGCCGGTCATGCGGTCGCGGAGCCGGGTGAGCGCCGCCACCCCCTCCGGCCCCGCGCAAGGCGCGCCGGTCAGGCGGACGAGGTCGGCGAGTGCGGCGCGACCAAGGTCCAGCCGGGTAGCGAAGGGCAGGGCTTCGGCGGTGTGGTCGATGAGTGCGCGCGGCATCCAGAAAATGCCGAGCCCGAGCACTGTGAGGAGGCCCGCCCCCAGAAGCAATCCGCGCAACCGCCCCGGATGTGGTCGCCGCGCCGCGATCAGCACATGGACCTTCTCGATGGCGGCGATCATCGTCTCGTCGTCAATCTCGAGCTCTTCGTCGCCGCCGGGGGCGGGGGCATAGCGCGCGGGCATCTGGCCGGGGTTGAGCCTCTGGATCGCGGGCAGCGACCAATGCGTCAGCGGGCGGAGGCTTTTCGCTTCGGAGATCACAAGCGTTGCATCCCCGAAGGCGACATAGACCTCGCGCTTCTGGGCGCCAGGGGCATCCCTCCACAGGCCGGTGCATTCCAGCCGCTGGTATTCTCTCAATGCCGTCATTGGCGACGTGACTGCCCATTTGCCTCAGGCCCAAGCCTAGCGGAACCGTCGGCCCATAACAATTGCCGCGGGCGCCTCATATCGACTTCGCAAGGGTCCGAAGCTCGAACTTCTGGATCTTGCCTGTCGAGGTTTTGGGCAATTCGCGGAACACCACCTTCTTCGGCGACTTGAAGCCCGCGAGCCGTGTGCGGACGAAGGCGATCAGCTCCTCCTCCGTGGCCGTCGCCCCTTCCTTCAGTTCGACAAAGGCGCAAGGCACCTCGCCCCATTTGTCATCGGGCCTGGCCACGACGGCGCAGAGCGACACCGCCGGATGGTGCATCAGCGCGCCCTCGACCTCCACCGACGATATGTTCTCGCCGCCTGAGATGATGATGTCCTTCGCCCGGTCGGTGATCTTGATGTAGCCATCGGCATGCTGAAAGGCGATGTCGCCAGACCGGAAGTAGCCGCCCCTGAAGGCCTCGGTCGTCGCTTCCGGGTTCTTGAGATAGCCCTTCATCACCGCATTGCCGCGAACGGCGATCTCGCCCGTCGAATGTCCGTCCCAGGGCACGGCATGGCCGTTCTCGTCATGGACGGCGATATCCTCCATGAAGGGCATGAGGACGCCGGTCCGTGCCTTGATGATGGCGCGCTCATCCTCTGGCAGCCCGTCCCATCCGGCATCCCAGATGCATTCGGTGACATGGCCATAGGTTTCGGTCAGCCCGTAGACCTGTGTCACGTTGAACCCGAGGGGTTCGATCGCGGCCAATGTCGCGGCGGCGGGCGGGGCGCCGGCGGTGAAGACCTGCACGACATGGCCGAAGGGGCGGCGGTCGGCCTCCTTCGCCTGGATGAGCATGTTGAGCACGATGGGCGCGCCGCCGAAATGGGTGACGCCGTGGTCGGCGATGGCGTCGTAGATGTTCTTCGCGGTGATGTCGCGGCAGCAGACGACAGTGCCGCCGACCGCCGGCATCGCCCAGGTGTGGCACCAGCCGTTGCAATGAAAGAGCGGCACGATGGTCAGGTAGACCGGGTGGATGCCCACGGCCCAGGTGACAGCGGTGCCCATCGCCAAGAGATAGGCGCCGCGATGGTGGTAGACGACGCCCTTCGGCCGCCCCGTGGTGCCGGAAGTGTAGTTGAGCGCGAGGCTTTCCCATTCGTCCTCGGGCATCAGCCATTCGGCCTTGGGATCACCCTCCTCCAGAAGCGCCTCATAGGTCACATAGCGCCCCGAAGGCTCAAACCCCGCCTCGGCATCGGGGACCTCGATGATGGTGGGGCCTTCGCCCTCCATCATGGCGATGGCGGTTTCGGCGAGGCTGAGAAGTGCGGTATCGACCAGCGCCACCTTCGCCTCGCCATGACCGAAGATAAAGCCCACGGTATCGACATCAAGCCGCGTGTTGATCGCATTGAGGACGGCCCCCGCCGCAGGCACGCCGAAATGCGCTTCGGCCTGCGCCGGGATGTTCGGCAGAAGCGTGGCCACCACATCGCCGGGCTGCACGCCGCGCCGAGCAAGTGCCGAGGCGAGCCGGCTGACGCGGGCATGGTAGTCTAGGTAGCTGCGCCGGGTCTGGCCATAGACGATGGCAGAGTGATCGGGAAAGACCGCCGCCGCGCGCTGAAGAAATGAGAGCGGCGTCAGGGCCACGAAATTCGCCGAGTTGCGGTCAAGCCCGGTCTCATCCTTCATCCAGCCCATAAGGTCCTCCCAAACCCTCGAAGATGTCGCGAACAGGCGCGATTATTGCCCCCGGCCTTGGTCTTGCATAGCTGGAACCGACAAGGAATGTGTGCATGGCGAATGTGGCGACCAACAGGGTGGGGGACCGGACACTGGCCGCCGCCGTGGCAATCCTGAGCTATGCCACGATCATCGGCTTTACCGACAACTATGTGCGCGTCATTGCCGCCGATGCCGGCCTCTGGCAGTTCCACGCGACACGGTCGGTCATGGCGCTGGCGATCCTCGCGGCCCTTGCGGTGCCCTTCGGCCTCAGGCTGAAGCCGGTCCGCTGGCGCCCGGTCCTTGCCCGCAGCCTGATCCACGGCTGCGCCATGCTGATCTATTTCGGCTGCCTCGCCTTCCTGCCGGTGGCCGAGGTCGCGGCGGGCCTCTTCACCGCGCCGATCTTCGTCCTTCTCATCTCCCGATTTGCCTTCGGCCATCCGGTCGGCCCCTTCCGCATCGCGGCCGTGGCGATCGGCTTTCTTGGCGTGATCTTCGTCCTTGGCCCGGCAGCGGGGGAAAAGGTCGGCGCGGCGACCGTCCTGCCGGTGGCGGCGGGGGCGCTCTACGCCCTTGGCAATATCGCCACGAAGGAATGGTGCGCCGGCGAAAGTGCGGAGACGCTGCTAGCCGGCTTCTTCGCAATCCTCGGGCTTTTCGGCCTGATCGGCATGGCGCTGCTCGCGCTCTGGCCGGTCGCGGTGCCGGCGGGGGCCGAAGGCTTTGTCCTGCGCGGCTGGGCGCCCTTCACCGGCCCCTTCCTTTTCTGGACCTTCGTGCAGGCGGCAGGCTCGCTTCTCGGCGTCGGGCTGATGATCCACGCCTATCAGATCGCCGACGCGGGCCGGGTGGCGATCTTCGAATACGTCATCCTGCCGGCGAGCGCCCTTTGGTCCTACCTCATCTGGGACGAGGTCATCTCGCTTCGCGCCGGCCTCGGCATGGCGCTGATCTTCCTCGCGGGACTTATCATCGTGCTCCGCCGCCGCTAGTCTTCCCCCATGATCCTCTCGCGCGGCCGCCGCTACATCTTCATCCATATCCCGAAGACGGGCGGCACCGCGCTGACCCTGGCACTTGAGGCGCGGGCGATGAAGGATGACGTGATCGTCGGCGACACCCCCAAGGCCCGTGCCCGCAAGGCTCGGCTCAAGGGGGTTGAGACGGCGGGGCGGCTCTGGAAACACGCGACGCTCAGGGACATCCGGGGGCTTGCCTCCGATGAGGAGATCGCGAGCTTCTTTACCTTCGCCCTCGTCCGCAACCCGTGGGACCGGATGGTGAGCTACTATCACTGGCTCAAGGTCCAGACCTTCGCCCACCCCGCCGTGGCGCTTGCCAAGTCACTGGACTTCAACGGCTTCCTCGCCGCGGCTGAGACCCGCGCCGCCATCGGCGGCAACCCCTATGCCAGCTACGTGACCGACGCCGCCGGCAAGGAACGCTGCGACCTCCTCCTGCGTCTTGAGCATTTCGAAGCCGATGCCGCACCGCTTGAAGCGCATCTCGGCTTCCGCCTCGGACCGCTGCCCATCGCCAATCCCTCCGACCGCAACCCCGACTGGCGCGGCTATTACTCCGACGCCGCAGCAGCTACCGTCGCCGAGATCTGCGCCCCCGACATCGCCCGCTTCGGCTACCGCTTCGACCCGTGACAGTGGTGCCGGGCCGGGCTAGCCTCGGTGTAAATCAGGAGGGTAGCACATGGCTGAGAAGGTGGCGCTCATCACGGCGGGCGGTTCGGGGATGGGGGCGGCCGTCGCACGGCGGCTGGCGGCGGATGGCTGGAAGGTCGCGATCCTGTCGTCTTCCGGCAAGGGCGAGGCGCTGGCGGCAGAGCTTGGCGGCCTCGGCGTGACCGGATCGAACCAGAGCAGCGAAGACCTCGCCCGGCTGGTCGATCAGGCGATGGCGAAATGGGGCCGGATCGACGGGCTCGTCAATTCCGCCGGCCACGGGCCACGCGCGCCGATCCTCGAGATCACGGATGAGGATTGGCACAAGGGCCTCGACGTCTATTTCCTCAACGTCGTCCGCGCAGTCCGGCTGGTGACGCCGGCCATGGTTGCTGGCGGCGGCGGCGCCATCGTCAACATCTCCACCGCCTGGGCTTTTGAGCCTGCGGCGATGTTCCCGACCTCCGCCGTCGCCCGCGCCGGCCTTGCGAGCTTCACCAAGATCTTCTGCGATGACTATGCCGCGAAGAACGTCCGCATGAACAACGTCCTCCCCGGCTGGATCGACAGCCTGCCCGCGACGGAGGAACGGCGCGACATGGTGCCGATGGGCCGCTACGGCCGCTCGGACGAAATCGCGGCGACCGTCGCCTTCCTTCTGTCGGACGGGGCCGGCTACATCACCGGCCAGAACCTCCGCGTCGATGGCGGCCTGACCCGCTCGGTCTGACCGCCCTTCGTTGTCCAAATACCCCACGAGGGGTGCGGGGGGTGTGAAACCCCCCGCTGCCGCCGCATCAGGCCGCCTTCGCACCGGCGCCGAAGCGCCCGTAGAAGGTCTGGCCCTTGGCGGCGAGGTCGCGCAGAAGCTTTGGTGCCGCAAACCGCGCGCCATGCGCCTTTTCCAGACCGTCGCAGATCGCCACGGCCTTGTCCGCCCCGATGATGTCGAGCCAGGAGAAGGGGCCACCCGACCAGGGTGCGAAACCCCAGCCGAGGATGGCGCCGACATCGCCTTCGCGGATGTCCTCAAGGACACCCTCTTCCAGCGCGCGGACCGCCTCCAGCACCTGCGCCATCATCAGCCGGTGCTGCACTTCGGTCAGTTCCGGCTGATCGTCAGACACTGGCCAGTTGGCGCCAAGCTCGCCCCAAAGGCCAAGCCGCCCGCCCTTTTCGTCATAGGCATAGAAGCCCGCATTGGCTTTCCGCCCCATGCGGCCCTTGCCGGCCATGGCGAACAGAACCTCGTCCACCGCGCCGTCGGGATAGGCATCGCCCATCGCCGCCTTGGTCGCCTTGGCGATCTTCACGCCGAGGTCGATGGAGGTCTCGTCGACCAGTTGCAGCGGCCCGAGCGGGAAGCCGAGAAGCTTCGCCGCATTCTCGACCAGCGCCGGCTCGACGCCTTCGGCCACCATGCGGATGCCCTCGTTGATATAGGGAATGATGCAGCGGTTGGCGTAGAAGAACCGCGCGTCATTGACGACGATCGGGGTCTTCCGGATCTGGCGCACGAAATCCAAGGCCTTGGCCACCGCGACTTCACCGGTCTTCTTGCCCTTGATGATCTCGACAAGGTTCATCTTGTCGACGGGTGAGAAGAAGTGGATGCCGATGAATTCGTCGGGGCGCTTCGAGGCCTTGGCAAGTTCCGAGATTGGCAAGGTCGAGGTGTTGGTGGCAAAGATCGCCGTCGCCGGGATCACTGCCTCGGCCTTGGCGGTCACATCGGCCTTGACCTTCACATCCTCGAACACCGCCTCGACGATCAGGTCGCAGCCTTCAAGCTTCGCGTAGTCGGTCGTCGCGGTGATGCGGCCCAGAACCTCGTCCTTCTTGGCCTGGCTCACGGCGCCGCGCTTCATGCCCTTGTCGAGAAGGTCCGCCGAATGCGCCTTGCCGCGGTCCGCTGCCTCTTGCGCCGCGTCGATCAGCACTACTTCGATCCCGGCATTGGCCGAGACATAGGCGATGCCGGCGCCCATCATGCCGGCACCGAGGATGCCGACCTTCTTCACCCGCTGGTCTGCCACCTGCGGACGGTTCGCACCCTTTTCCAGCGCTTCCTTGTTCAGGAACAAGGACCGGATCATCGCCGAGGAGGAGGGGTTCATCAGCACATTGGTGAACCAGCGCGCCTCGATCTTCAGGGCAGTGTCGAAGGGAACCAGCGCGCCTTCATAGACCGCCGCCAGAAGCGCCTTCGCCGCCGGATAGACGCCTTGGGTCTTGCCATGAACCATGGCATTCGCACCAACGAAGGTCATGAAGCCCGCCGGATGATAGGGCGCGCCGCCCGGCATCTTGAAGCCCTTCTGGTCCCAGGGCTTGACAATCTCCGCATCCGTCGCCGACAGAACCCATTCCTTGGCCCGCTTCAGAAGGTCTTCCGGCGCCACGACCTCATCAATCAGCCCCGCCGCCTTGGCCTTCTTCGCATCAAGCATCTTGCCTTCCAGGAGGACCGGCGCCGCCGCCATGGCACCGACCATGCGGCTGAACCGCGTGGTGCCGCCGCCGCCGGGGAAGAGGCCGACGAGGATCTCCGGCAGGCCGATCTTGGCCTTCGGATTGTCGGCCATGATCCGGCGGTGGCAGGCGAGCGCCACTTCGGTGCCGATCCCGGCCGAGGTGCCCGGAATCGCGCAGACGACCGGCTTGCCGCCCTTCAGCGACTTCGGGTCCATGCCGGCACGTTCCAGTTTGCGCAGGATGTGATGGCCCGACATGGTGAAGTCGAACAGCGCCTGCGCCGGCTCCTTGCCCGCCTTCTCGCGGATCGAGGCGAGGACGTTGAGGTCCATGCCCCCGGCGAAGGTATCCTTGCCAGAGGTGACGATGATGCCCTTGACGGCCGGATCGGCGAGCGCCTTGTCGACCATCCCGCTCACAAGCGCGAAACCCTCGCGGCTCATCACGTTCATCGACTTGCCGGGAACGTCCCAGGTGATGGTGGCGACGCCATCGGCGTCAACGGAATAGGTGAAATCGGTCATGTCTTCTTTCCCTCCTTGGGGTAGGGCGTTCCGTCCAAATGGGTGTAACCCCGCGGCGAGGCCAGCATGTCCAGACCGGGGTAGTGGGTGATGTTCCGGGGGTCGCGCGTGCCGACGATCAGATAGGTCGCGGGCGTGGTCCCCTTGTTCTTCAGGCAATGGGCAACCGGCGTGCCTGCCTTCCAGACGCAGGTGTCGCCGGGGCCGATCTCGGTCTCCACGCCGTCCTCGACCACGGTCACCCGGCCCGAGAGCATCAGCAGGAACTCATCCTCGCGTTCCTCCCAGTGCATCTGGCTGCTCTGGCCGCCGGGCAACAGCGTCTCGACCGCCGCGCCGAACTGGGTCAGCCCGCCGGCCTCGGTGTAGTGGCGATAGACAAGATTGCCGCGCCCGAGGTTGTAGGGGGCGGGATAGCCCGACACCCCCTCGGTCACTGGCACGCTGTCCTTCAGGAAGATCGCCATCAGACCCGCTCGATGATCGTCGCGGCACCCATGCCGGAAGCGATGCAGAGCGTGGCAAGGCCGGTACCCTTGCCGGTGCGCTCCAGCTCATCCAGAAGCGTGCCGATGATGATCGCCCCGGTGGCGCCAAGGGGATGGCCCATGGCGATGGAGCCGCCGTTGACGTTGACCTTGGAATGATCGACGTCGAAGGCCTGCATGAACCGGAGGACCACGGAAGCGAAGGCCTCGTTCACCTCGAAAAGGTCGATGTCCTTGATTGACATGCCAGAGTCCTTCAGGATCTTTTCCGTCACCGGGACCGGGCCGGTCAGCATGATCGTCGGATCGGTGCCGATCTTGGCCGTGGCGCGGATACGGGCGCGCGGCTTCAGCCCGTGGGCCTCACCAAACTCCTTGTTGCCGATCAGGACGGCGGCTGCGCCATCGACGATGCCAGAGGAATTGCCGGCATGGTGGATGTGGTTGATCGCCTCAAGATGCGGGTATTTCATCAGCGCCAGCTTGTCGAAGCCGGGCATGACCTCGCCCATGTCCCGGAACGAGGCCTTGAGCGCGCCCAAGGTCTGCATGTCCGTGCCGGGGCGCATGTATTCGTCATGATCGAGGATGGCGAGGCCGTTCTGGTCGCGGATCGTCAGGACCGACTTCGCGAAACGCTTGTCTTTCCACGCCTCTGCGGCACGTTTCTGCGATTCCACCGCAAGCGCGTCGGCATCGTCGCGGGAGAAACCGTATTCGGTGGCGATGATGTCGGCCGAAATGCCCTGCGGCACGAAATAGGTCTTGAAGGCCAGCGTCGGATCGACGGCGATCGCGGCGCCGTCGGAGCCCATGGCGACGCGGCCCATCATCTCGACCCCGCCGGCGATATAGCCATTGCCGGCGCCGCCCTTGACCTGGTTGGCGGCGAGGTTCACCGCCTCCATCCCGCTCGCACAGAAGCGGTTGATGGCAAGGCCGGGGATCTTCTCGTCAAGGTCCGAGAGGAGAACGGCGGAGCGCGCGAGGCAGCCGCCCTGTTCGCCGACTTGCGTGACATTGCCCCAGATCACGTCCTCGACCGCGTGGCCGTCGAGGTTGTTACGCGCCTTCACCGCGTTCAGCACCTTGGCCGAAAGCGACACGGAGGTCAGTTCATGCAATGATCCGTCGGGGCGGCCCTTGCCGCGGGGCGAACGGACGGCGTCGTAAATATATGCTTCTGTCATCATGTTCTCCGGTTATTCGCTGACCTGGACGCAAGTCGCCTTGACGGTGATCGCGCGGGTTCTCAGTTGGTCTTCCACCTTGGCGCGGGCCGTCTCACAGAGGGCCTCGCTGGCCATGGGGGTTTCGTGGATACGCACCTCCGAAGGCACGCTTTCGGCGGTGACGGTGTAGATGATCGCGACGAGCAGCCACTTCATGTCAGTTCCTCCGCTCAGGCCCGGTCGGAAGGGTTGCCGGGCATCATGTCATAGGGATGCTTCCAGCCCGGCAGGGCCGCGATGCGGTCGAGCCAGCGGTCGATGCTGGGGAAATCCTTGCGGGCAAAGCCCCAGGGCTCGGGGTAATAGAGATAGCCGCAGCAGGCGGTGTCGGCGATGGTCGGCGCTGTGCCCACCATCCAGTCGCGGCCCTGAAGGTGGCGGTCGAGCGTGCCGAGCGCTGCCATCACCCGGCCCGAGAGCCATTTGATCGCCTCCTTTGGGCGCTTCTCTTCCGGCAGGAAGTTCATCAGGAAGCGCAAGGAACCCTGCTGGCCCGTGCCCTTCTGGCCGTCCCAGAAAAGCCAGCGCAGGATCTCGTCCCGGTCGCCGCCCATGAGCTTGCCGGTCTTTTCGGCGACATGAAGCTGGATCACGCAGGACTGGGTCAGCGTGAGGCTGCCTTCGACGAAAACCGGCGCCTCGCCCATCTCGTTCAGCGCGAGGTAGTCCGGCGTCCGCGCGGCGCCGTGGAAGAAGTCGACATAGACCGGTTCCCAGTCATAGCCGGAAAGCGCCATGGTGAGCGCCGCCTTGTAGCAGTTGCCGCTTTCGCCGAAGCAATGGAGCTGTGCCGTCATGGGTCAGGTTCCTCTCTGCTGGCGGAAGCGGGGGGTTTCACACCCCCCGCACCCCCCGTGGGGTACTTTCACAACGAAGAAGCGGAGGGATTTGTTAACCAGAATCGCCGAGCCTTTTCCTTGCGGTACAGGCTGGGGAGCCGATGGCCGCCAACGGAGAAGCCGCCCCGGTCTTGACGAGAAGCACCCCAGGTTTGAGGGCCGGCGTCGGTGCCGGGGCGTGCTTTCCGCTTCTTCGTTGTCCAAATACCCATTCCGTCCTCTCCTCCTTGCCTCACGCCTTCCGGTCTTCCAGCTCCGCCTTGAAGAGCCTGAGCCGATGGCCGAGGTTTTCCTTGTCCATCACCGAGCCGAAATTCTCGAAGACGAAGGTCAGCGCCTCATCCTGGCTGAGGCCGGCTTCTTCCGCGAAGCGCTGGAGCGCGCGATAGGCGTCGTTCGTCATCGCGGCGGGGAAGCGTCGGGTCAGGCGCAGGCGTTTCGGCATCGTTCCTCCGGTCGGTCGGGCGGCGGCGCCGGATATCGTCCAGCACCGTCTCGGTTTGTTATGGCCGGACCCTAGAACGCCTCTGCGGGGAGCGCCATTACCGGCTCCGCGCCTGACTGGATGCGGGCGAGGTGGGTCGCCGTCATCGGCAGCTGGCGCGCCATGTAGTAGCGCCCGGTGGCGATCTTGGTCTCGTAGAAGTCCTTGTCGGAGGCGCCCGCCGCGAGGGCCGCAAGTGCCGCCTTGGCCGAGCGTGCCCACATCAGGCCGAGGCAGACATGGCCGAAGAGGTGCATGAAGTCATTGGAGCCGGAGAGTGCTGCATTGGGGTTCTTCATGCCCTGCTGCATGAAGTACATGCCCGCCGCCTGGAGGTCTTTCGACGCCGCCTTCAGGGGTTCGAGGAAGCCCGCCTTCAGCGCCTCGTCGCCTTCGTTTTCCTTGATGAAGGTCTTCACCATGTCGAAGAAGGCCATGACCGGTTTGCCGCCATCGGCAGCAAGCTTGCGGCCGACGAGGTCAAGCGCCTGCACGCCGTTGGCGCCTTCGTAGATCATGGTGATCCGGGCATCGCGGGCGAACTGCGACATGCCGGTTTCCTCGATATAGCCATGGCCACCGAAGACCTGCTGGGCGTTGACCGCGACCTCGAAGCCCTTGTCGGTCAGGAAGCCCTTGAGGACCGGGGTCAGGAGCGAGATCATCGCGTCCGCCGCCTTGTCGCCCGACCGGTGCGCGGCATCGATCAGCGAGGCGCCCCAATAGGTGAAGGCGCGGGCGCCTTCGAGGAAGCTCTTCTGGTCCATCAGGTTGCGGCGGATGTCGGGGTGGACGATCAGCGGGTCAGCCGCGCCCGAGGGATTGGCGACGCCGGTCACGGCGCGGCCCTGAATGCGTTCCTTGGCGTAGATCACGGCATTCTGGTATGCGGGCTCGGCCACGGCATAGCCCTGAAGCGCGACGCCAAGCCGCGCCTCGTTCATCATGGTGAACATGTTGCGCATGCCCTTGTGGAGATCGCCCAGAAGGTAGCCGGTCGCGCCGTCGTAGTTCATCACGCAGGTGGCATTGCCGTGGATGCCCATCTTCTCTTCGATCTTGCCGACCGAGAGGGAGTTGCGCGCGCCGAGCGAGCCGTCTTCCTTCACCATGAACTTCGGCACGATGAAGAGCGAGATGCCCTTGGTGCTTTCGCCGCCGCCGGGGGCCTTGGCCAGGACCAGATGGATGACGTTCGACGACATGTCGTGATCGCCGGCCGAGATGAAGATCTTCTGGCCGGTGATCCTGTAGCTGCCATCCGCCTGCGGTTCGGCCTTGGTGCGCAGCATGCCAAGATCGGTGCCGGCATGCGGCTCCGTCAGGTTCATGGTGCCGGTCCACTCAAGGCTCGTCATCTTCGGCACATAGGTCGTCTTCTGGGCGTCCGTGCCATGGGCGAGGATCGCCGAGATCGCGCCATGGGTCAGGCCCTGGTACATGTTGAAGGCCATGTTGGCGGAAACGAAGATCTCGCCCACCGCCGAGGCAAGGACGTAAGGCAGGTTCTGGCCGCCGTATTCCTCGGGGATGTCGAGACCGTTCCAGCCGCCTTCCTTCATCGCCTCGAAAGCTTCCTTGAAGCCCTTCGGCGTGTGGACGACGCCGTTTTCAAGACGGCAGCCTTCCAGATCGCCGGACGCATTCAGGGGCGCGAGAACGTCGCGGGCGATCTTGCCCGCCTCTTCGAGAATGGCCGAAGTGAATTCCGGCTCGAGATCGGCATAGCCAGCCACATCGTTTTCGGTGACGTTCAGGACTTCGTGCAGAACAAATTCGATGTCCCGGATCGGGGCGTTGTAGCTGGGCATGCGTCTTTCTCTCCCTTGATGGTCTCTTTTGTCAGGCCGCGCTTTGCGACCGTGACGCGATGGTGCTTTCGATCAGACCGATCTGCTCTGACAGTTCGGCGATGGTCTGGTCAAGCTCGGCGCGCTGGCGCTGCAATTCGGCCAGCCGATCGCGCGCGGCGTCGAAGACTTCGGTCAGTTGCGATCCGCGGGTTTCCTCGAAGTCGTACATGTCGAGAAGCTGGCGGATCTGTTCGAGGCTGAAGCCGAAGCGCTTGCCGCGCAGGATCAGTTTCAGCCTGGTCCGGTCGCGCCGGGTATAAAGGCGCTTCTGGCCAAGCCGCTGCGGAAAGAGGAGCTCCTTCGCCTCATAGAAGCGAAGCGCGCGCGGGGTGACCTCGAAGGCCTCGCACATTTCGCGAATGGTCAATGTTTCTTCGTTCACAACGAATTCCTTTCGTCCGAATCCAAGCATTTCTGAACGCCAGATCGGAACCGTTGCCCGACCTTACAAGTGAAGTTGACGTGTACGTCACTATAACGTCGCGTCACGAAATCGGTGACGTAATGTCGTTGCGAAAAGCGGGGTTCCGCCGGAACTTGCTGATCATGAGAGGCGGGGCGCGGGGGCCGGAATCCCGGCCTTCAGCCCGCTTTCAACGGTCGAGAAGCTTCTGGGTATCGTCCCGCAGGCTGCGCAGATCGGTGATGGTCGCCTCAAGCTCAGCCTGCTGCCGTTCAAGCTCGCCAAGCTGGCGGTTGGCGAGCGCGATCCAGACGGAATACTGTTCCTGCGTGCCCTTCTCGTCGTAGATCCTCAGCCATTGCCGGATTTCTTCGAGGCTGAAGCCGAAGCGGCGCCCGCGCTGGATCAGCGTCATCCGCGCGATCTCACGCGGGCGGTAATAGCGGGCGCGGCCGTCCTTCTTCGGGGACAGAAGCTCGATGTACTCGTAGTAGCGCAGCGTGCGCGGAGTCGTGTCGAACCGCGCGCACATTTCCTTGAAACTGATGAGCTCGTCAGGCATGGCGGTCCTCCTCGGCGAAGCCTATCGCTGGCCAGGAATTCGCACAATAACGATGACGCCGCGGAAGCGTTCCGGCGCGGCCGCTGCGGGCTTGCGGTTCCTGCGTCAACCCGGCACGGTGAAAGGGTTGGCATGGCGGAGGCGGATCATGGGTGACGGAAGGCGCGAGGCGGCGCGCCAGTTCATCGGCGCGATCCCCTATGCGCGCGAACTTGGCATGGTGCTGGAGGAGATCGGGGATGGCGTTGCGGCAATCTCGATGCCCTATGACGCGCGGCTGGTCGGCGATCCGAAGACGGGGGTGATCCATGGCGGCGCGGTTTCGGCGCTGATGGACACCTGTTGCGGTGCGGCAGTGATGAGCCATCCCAACGCGCCGGTGACGACGGCCACGCTTGACCTCCGGATCGACTACATGCGTCCGGCGCGGCCCGGCGACCGGATCACGGCGCGGGCGGAATGCTACAATGTCACCCGCAGTGTCGCCTTCGTCCGGGCGACTGCCCATGACGACGATGCGGCGCGGCCCGTCGCCACCGCCGCCGGCGCCTTCACCTTCGAGGCTGCGGCACGGGGGGCGGAATGAGCCCGCGCCAGCGCCCCGAACCCGTGCAGGTAGTGAAGGAACGCCGCGATGCAGCACTTCAGTCGCTGATCGGCGGCGTGCCCTTCATCCGCTTTCTCGGCATCCAGTATGACCGGCGCGGCGACGAGCTGACGGCGATCCTGCCCTTTGACGAGCGGCTGATCGGCAATCCGATGCTGCCGGCGCTGCACGGCGGCGCCACGGCGGCCTTCCTTGAGGTGACGGCGATCATCGGCCTCAGCTGGTCGCTGATCTGGGAGGATATGGAAGCGGGCCGGCTCGATCCGCGGGCGCTCGACGCGACGCATCTGCCGCGCCTGCCGAAGACCATCGACTTCACCGTCGATTACCTGCGCACCGGCCTGCCGCGCGATGCCTATGCGCGGGCGCGGGTCAACCGTTCGGGCCGGCGCTACGGCAGCGTCCATGTCGAGGCCTGGCAGGACAACCGCGAGCGGCTCTTCGCGCAGGCGACCGGGCATTTCCTGATGCCGGACCGCAAGGCACCCACGCGCGATGGCTGAGATCACCCATGCCCGCGTTCTGAAGATCGCGCTGCCCATCGTCCTGTCGAACGCCACGGTGCCGCTTCTTGGCGCTGTCGATACCGGCGTCGTCGGGCAGATGGGGCAGGCAGCGCCCATCGGTGCGGTTGGCGTGGGGGCGGTGGTGCTGGCCTCCTTCTACTGGATCTTCGGCTTTCTTCGGATGGGAACCTCGGGCCTCGTGGCGCAGGCGCATGGCGCGCGCGACGCGGGCGAGACCGGGGCGCTTTTGATGCGGGCGCTGATGATCGGGGCGGCGGCGGGCGTCGGCGTGATCCTGTTGCAGTTCCCGATCTTCGCGCTCGCCTTCCGCCTCGCGCCCGCTTCGGCCGAGGTCGAGGATCTGGCGCGGACCTATCTTTCCATCCGCATCTGGGGCGCGCCGGCGACGATCGCGCTTTACGCCGTCACCGGCTGGCTCATCGCGGTGGAGCGGACGCGGAGCGTTCTCGTGCTGCAACTCTGGATGAACGGGCTCAACATCCTTCTCGACCTCTGGTTCGTCCTCGGCCTTGGCTGGGGCGTGGGCGGGGTCGCCGTGGCCTCGCTCATCGCTGAATGGTCGGGGCTTTTCCTTGGCCTCTGGCTTTGCCGCGCGGCCTTTGCGGGCGGTCAGTGGCGCGACTGGGCGCGGGTTTTCGACCGGGCGCGGATCGCCCGGATGATGCGGGTCAATTCCGACATCATGGTGCGCTCGATCATCCTGCAGCTTTCATTCACCACCTTCATCTTCCTTGCCGCGGGCTTTGGCGACGTGACGCTCGCCGCGAACCAGGTGCTGCTCCAGTTCCTCGAGATCACGGCCTATGCGCTCGACGGCTTCGCCTTTGCGGCGGAATCGCTGGTCGGGCAGGCGGTCGGCGCGCGGTCAGCGCTCGCCGTGCGGCGGTCCTCGGTGGTGGCGAGCCAGTGGGGCGTGGCGGGGGCAGTGGCGCTTGGCCTTGTGTTCTGGCTGGCAGGGCCGGCGCTCATCGACCTGATGGCGGCTGATCCGGCGGTCAGGGAGGCGGCGCGGGGCTATCTGCCCTGGGTGGCGCTGGCGCCGGTGATCGGCATCGCGAGCTGGATGTTCGACGGCATCTTCATCGGCGCGACGCTGTCGCGCGAGATGCGGAATGCCATGCTTCTGTCCTGCATCGTCTATGTCGCGGCCCTGCTGACCCTGCCGGGGGCTTACGGCAACCACGGGCTCTGGGCGGCGCTGATGGTGCTGAACACCATGCGGGCGCTGACCATGGGGTATTTCTATCCGCGCGCGGAGCGGGCAGCGGGGTAGGGGGCGCTGCCCCCTCTTGGCCATGCGGCCAATTCACCCCCGAGGTATTTCCGGCAAGATGATATCAGAAGATCGCGAGGACCGCTTCGGGCGGGCGGCCGAGCGCGGCGCGGCCGTCGTGCAGGACCAGGGGCCGTTCGATCAGGATCGGCTGCGCGGCCATGGCGGCGATGAGGTCGTCGTCGGGGCTTGCCTTGGTGAGGCCGGCCTCACGGAAGGTCGGTTCCTTTTGCCGGACCAAGGCAAGGGCGGGCTGGCCAAGGGCGTTCAGCGCGGCGCGAAGTTCGGCTTCGGTCAGCGGGTCCTGCAGGTAGAGGCGGACCTTGGGCCGGATGCCCATCGATTCAAGAAGCGCCAGCGTGGCGCGTGAGGTAGAGCAGCGCGGGTTGTGCCAGATGGTCGTTGTCACAGCCATTCCTCCCGTCCGGTGCCGACAGCCTCAGTCACATTGGCGAAACCGTCCTGGGCGAGGAGCTTGTCCAGCCCACGGGCGATGTCGGCAGCAAGCGACAGGCCCTGGTAGACCAGCGCTGAGTAAAGCTGCACCGCCGAGGCGCCGGCGCGGATCTTGGCATAGGCGTCCTCGGGCGAAGCGATGCCGCCGACGCCGATGAGCGGCAGGCGGCCCTCGGCCAGCTTCGAGAGCCGGGCGAGGACGCGGGTGGATTTGTCGAAGAGCGGCGCGCCGGAGAGGCCGCCGGCTTCGTCCTTCCCGGGGCTGGTCAGCCCGTCGCGGGAGAGCGTCGTGTTGGTGGCGATGACGGCGTCGATGCCGCTCGCGAGCGCCACTTCGGCGACATCGGCAAGCTCGGCCTCGGTAAGATCGGGGGCGATCTTGAGGAAGACCGGAATCGGGCGGGCAAGTGCATCGCGGGTGGCGAGGACGCCGACGAGGAGGGCGGAAAGCGCGGCCTTGCCCTGAAGGTCGCGGAGCTTTTCCGTATTGGGGGAGGAGACGTTGACCGTGGCGAAATCGACATGCGGGCCGCAGGTGGCGAGCACCCTGGCGAAGTCGCCGGCGCGGTCGGTCGAGGTCTTGTTGGCGCCGAGGTTGAGGCCAACCGGCACCTCGCGGCGGGCGCTGGCGAGCCTTCCCGCGATCACCTCCGCGCCTTCGTTGTTGAAGCCGAAGCGGTTGATGACGGCGCGGTCCGCGGTCAGGCGGAAAAGCCGCGGCTTCGGGTTGCCGGGCTGCGGCAGCGGTGTCGCCGCGCCGACCTCGATAAAGCCGAAGCCCGCGCGGCTCAGCGGCGTGACAGCCTCGGCGTTCTTGTCGTAGCCGGCGGCGAGGCCAACGGGGTTGGGCAGGCGCAGCCCGGCGATGGTGGTGGCGAGGCGGGGCGAGGTGACGGTGCCGGCAAGCGGCAAAAGCCCGGTCCGCAAGGCGAGGATCGACAGACCATGGGCACGCTCGGGGTCGCAGCGGTGGAGCGCTGCAAGCCCGAGCCGCTCGATCGGCGTCACAACACGCCCTCGGGGAAGATGTGGCCGGTGGCGCCGAGGGGTAGCGACTTGTCCCAGACCACATCAGCAATGGCGAGGCGCCGGTAGAGATGCGGAAAGAGCGCGCCGCCGCGCGAGGCTTCCCACTTCAGTTCGGGCCCGAGCCGCGCCGCTTCCACCGCGACAAGGACGAGATCGCTTTCGGTGGCGAAGTGCTTCGCCGCCGTCGCCGCCACCTGTTCGGCGGTCGAGAAATGGATGTAGCCGTCAGCGACGTCGATCGGCGCCCCGGAGGTCGCGCCGTCACGGCGGAAGGCGTCCCATTCGGCGCGGCGGAGGATCTTGAAGATCAGCATGGCCCCTCATGCCTTCTGCCCGGAGCCGGGTCAATGGGCTCTGGTCACGCGGGCGTTACGCTGAGGCGACAGTGTCGTGCCCGAAGGCTTTGACACGCGGCGGAACTGGTCGCAGTCTTGGCCCATAGAAGCCAAAGGGAGATTTCTGATGACAATCCGGACCTGCCGCATCGCGGCGCTTCTTCTCAGTGCGAGCGCCCTTGTCACCGCCGCCGAGGCCGAAACCGTGAAACTCACCATCCTCGGGGTGGGCGACACCTACAACTTCGAGGAGGAGGACGGCCGCGGCGGCTTCGCGCGGCTGAATGCCGCCGCCAAGGCGGAGCGGGCCGCCAATCCGAACACGCTCTATGTCTTTGACGGCGACATGCTGTCGCCCTCGCTGCTCTCGGGCTTCGACAAGGGCCAGAACACCATCGACCTGACCAACATGGAGCCCTTCGACATCGCCGTGCCGGGGAACCACGAATTCGACTTTGGCCCGGAGAATTTCTTCGAGAAGATGAAGGCCTCGAAATACCCCTGGGCCGCGATCAACATCACCAATGCCGATGGCTCGCCGATCGAGGGGCTGGGCGGGGTGATGGTCAAGGAGGTTGCGGGGCTGAAGGTCGCGCTCATTCCGGTGGCGCAGGATACCTCGCCTCAGGTCGCCTCGACCGGCGATCTCCTGTTCCTGCCAACGGTGGATACCGCCATCGCCGCCGCCGAAAAGGCGCGCGAGGACGGGGCCGACATCGTTGTCGGCGTGGTGCAGACCGACATGTCGAACGACCGCGCCCTGATCGCGAGCCATGCCTTCGATGTCGTCATGTCGGGCGACGACCATTCCTATGCGACGGCCTATGACGGGGTCACGGCCTATGTCGAGACCTCGATCGACGGGCAGTTCCTGTCGCCCATCGACCTGACGGTCGAGATCGGCCAGGACGACGACGGCAAGCGCACCATCTCCTGGGTGCCCGGGTTCCGCTTCATCGACACTGCGGCCGTGGAGCCAGATCCCGAGACGCAGAAGAAGGTTGATGAGTTCAAGGCCAAGCTCGACGAAAGCCTGAACGTGGAGATCGGCGTGACCGACGTGGCGCTCGATTCGCGCCGGAACGTGGTGCGCGCCGAGGAAAGCGCCATGGGCAACCTCATCGCCGATGCGATCCGGGCGGCGACCGGCGCCGATATCGGCATCGCCAACGGCGGCGGCATCAGGGGCGACCGGACCTATGACGCCGGCAGCAAGCTCACGCGCCGCGACATCCTGACGGAACTGCCCTTTGGCAATGCGACCGTCCTGACCGAAATCCCCGGATCGCAGGTGCTGGCGGCGCTGGAAAACGGCGTGAGCCAGGTCGAGAAGGGGGCGGGGCGTTTTGCGCAGGTCTCCGGCCTGACCTATGCCTTCGACGCCTCGGCGCCAGCCGGTTCGCGGGTCTCGGAGGTCATGGTCGGCGGCGCGCCCTTGGACCCCGACAAGGTCTACAAGGTGGCGGCCAATGACTATATCCTTGATGGCGGCGACGGTTATTCCGCACTTGGCGGCGGCAAGGTCATCATCGACAAGGGCAACGGCAACCTGATGGCCAATGACGTAATCGATTACATCGCCAAGGCCGGAAAAGTCACCGTCGGGGTCGAGGGCCGCATCAAGAAGCTTGGCGCGAACTGAGCACAATCCGGCCCGGCATGGGGCATTCCCTTGCCGGGCCTTGTGAATCATCACTTTTTCGGCTATGTCATCCACCGCGACGTTACCCTATCGACTGCTGTCTCCGTCACTCGGCCTCAGTTCTTCGATTGCGACTGACTGCGCCGGGCCGCTGCATCCTCGCGGGCGGCATTATGACAGGAGACATCACGATGGCTACGGGCTCCGTGAAATGGTTCAACGCTACCAAGGGTTTCGGCTTCATCGCCCCCGATGGTGGCAAGAAGGACGTGTTCGTCCACATCTCGGCGGTTGAGCGCGCCGGCATCCGTGAACTGAAGGACGGCCAGAAGGTCTCCTTCGACATCGAGCCGGGCCGTGACGGCCGGGAATCGGCGACGAACCTGAAGCTCGCCTGAGCTTCGGCGGCCTGAGAAATCGGGCCGGGTTTTCGGGAAAGGGCGGGGCCTCGGCTCCGCCCTTTTTCATTGGGATCGGGGTGTCTGGCATCTGTCCCGCAAGCGTATGGCAAGCGTCGGGCATCTTGCCCGACAGCGGGGGGCAGGATGGGCAATATTGCCCATCCTACGGTCATCCCCCCTCAGGCCGCGACGGGCAGCTTTCGCGCCTCGGTGAAGGAGAGAAGCCGGCGGCCGGTCTCGTCCCAGAGATGGAGCCTTGCGCAGGCGAAGCTTTCCAGAAGCGTCAGGCGCTGGGCATTGGCGAGGGCGGCGTGGTCGCGCAGTACCTCGGGCAGGCGGTAGAAGGGGATGCGGGCGTAAAGGTGGTGGACGTGGTGGATGCCGATGTTGCCGGAGAACCAGCGCAGCACCGGCGGCAGCACGTAGTTGGAACTGCCGTTCAGCGCCGCGTCATGCACCTGCCAGTTGTCGCCCCGTTCCCAGTGCGTTTCCTCGAACTGGTGCTGGACGAAGAAGAGCCACATCCCCGCAGCGCTCGCTACCAGCACGGTCGGCGCCACGATGAGGGCGAGAACCTGCCAGCCGCCGAACCAGTAGAGCGTTCCGAAGATCGCGGCGAGCGCCAGGTTCGTGGTCATGGCGCTGGTCCAGTACTGCGCCCCGGCGCGCATCAGGCCGACGGGGATGCGGTTCTGCAGGACGAAGATGAAGACCGGGCCGATCAGGAACAGCGTCACCGGATGGCGGTAAAGCCGGTACTGGAGCCGCCGCATCGGCGACAGCGCACGGTATTCGGCGACCGTCAGGGTGACGATGTCGCCGACGCCGCGATTGTCGAGATTGCCGGCGCCGGCATGGTGGATCGCATGGGTCCGCCGCCAGACATCATAGGGCGTGAGGGTGAGGACTCCGATCGCCCGGCCGAGCCAGTCGGACCAGGTTCGGTTGCGAAGGTAGCTGCCGTGGCCGCAATCGTGCTGGATGACGAAGAGCCGGACAAGAAAGCCGGCATTCACCACCGCGAGGCCAAAGGCCGCGAGCGCGCTGTAGGAAAGAACCCACCAGGCCAGCGCGAAGATCGCGAGGAAGGGCAGGAGCGTGACCCCAAGCTCAAGAAGGCTGCGCGTCGTGTCGGGTTCACGGTAGGCGGCAAGAACGCGCACCCAGTCGGTGGGCGCGGTCGGCGCGGCGGCGGTCATCTTGAGGTATCCCCTTCCGGTCTTCTTGTCTGCGGGCAGGGTCGCCTTCATGTCGCCATTCGGTCCGTGAACCCGCAGGAATCGACCGGCAGCGATGCCGCACTTCATTTCCGCGCTTCATATACGGTCGAAGGGGCCGCTGTCGAGATTCTGCTTTGCGTCAATCGTGCGGCACAGGGTCCCATCGGCAGGATGGGCACGATTGCCCATCCTATGTGCGGATGCCGCTGAACCTTTTCGCCCAGTCTTCGCGTTCCTCGTCGGCGATCTTGGCGAAGAGGACCTCGGGCGTGGTGAAGGCGTGTCCGGGCTGAAGCACGCCCAACGCCTCGGCGATGCTGCCGGGCCAGGTCTTGTCGGTGCAGTGCATCGCGTGCAGCATCTTGGCCGAGGCATCGGGGATGAAGGGTTCCGAAAGGATCGCGTAGAGCCGGATCAGATTCAGGCCGAGGCGGACCATGGCGGCGGCACGCTCGGGGTCTTCCTTGAAGACGGTCCAGGGTGCCGCGGATTGCAGGTATTCGTTGCCGGCAACCCAGATGGCGCGCAGTTCGGTCGCGGCCTTGCGGATCTCCATCGCCTCCATATGGCCCTCATAGGCCCGGACACGGGTTTCCAGTTCCTCGATCAGCGCCGCCGCGCGGTCGCCGGTCTGGCCGCCCGGCGGCACTTCCTCGCCATACTTCGCGCGGCAGAACTTGGTGATGCGGCTGACGAAGTTGCCGAGGACATCGGCGAGATCCTTGTTGACCGAGGTCTGGAAGTTTTCCCAGGTGAATTCGCTGTCCGAGCTTTCGGGGGCGTGGGAGAGGAGCCACCAGCGCCAGTAATCGGCCGGCAGGATCGAGAGCGCCTGATCCATGAAGACGCCGCGGCCCTGGCTGGTAGAGAACTGGCCGCCGTCATAGTTGAGGTAGTTGAAGGACTTGATGTAGTCGACCAGCTTCCACGGCTCGCGGCTGCCCATGATCGTGGCGGGGAAGGAGAGGGTGTGGAAAGGCACGTTGTCCTTGCCCATGAATTGCACATAACGCACATCTGCGGCGCCCTTGTCGGTCCGCCACCAGCGTTCCCATGCAGAATCCTGCTGTCCGGTCGCGTCGGCCCATTCGGCGGTCGCGGCGATGTATTCGATCGGCGCATCAAACCAGACGTAGAAGACCTTGCCCTCCATGCCCTTCCAGGGCGCGGCCTCGAACTGCACCGGCACGCCCCAGGAAAGGTCGCGGGTGATGCCGCGATCCTGCAGGCCTTCGCCGTCGTTCAGCCATTTCCGCGCGATGGAGGTGGTCAGCAGCGGCCAGTCGGTCTTGCTGTCGATCCAGCCGGAAATCTCGCCTTTCAGCGACTTCTGCTTGAGGTAGAGGTGCCGGGTTTCCCGCAGTTCCAGCTCGGTCGAGCCGGAGATGGCCGAGCGCGGGTTGATGAGGTCGGTCGGGTCAAGCTGCTTGGTGCAGTTTTCGCACTGGTCGCCGCGCGCCCGCTCATAGCCGCAGTTCGGGCAGGTTCCTTCGATATAGCGGTCGGGCAGGAAGCGGTTGTCGGCGACCGAGAAGAACTGGCTTTCGCCAACCTCCTCGACAAAGCCGTTTTCGCCGAGGACACGGGCGAAATGCTGGGTCAGGCGGTGGTTCCGGCCCGAGGAGGAGCGGCCGAAATGGTCGAAGGACAGGCGGAACCCGGCGGCGAGGTCGGATTGCACGGCATGCATCTCGGCGCAGTAATCCTCGACCGGCATCCCGGCCTTGGCGGCGGCAAGCTCGGCCGGGGTGCCGTGTTCGTCGGTGGCGCAGATGAACATGACCTCATGGCCGCGCGACCGGCAGTAGCGGGCGTAAAGGTCGGCGGGCAGTTGGGAGCCGATGAGGTTCCCCAGATGCTTGATCCCGTTGATATAGGGAATCGCCGAGGTGATCAGAATCCGGGCCATGCGCGCGCCTTTCCGTCCATTACCGGCGGTGATTTAGCGGCTTGAGGCGGCGAGGGCCAGAGGCAGTGTCACCCCCGGATCATCCGGGCCAGGGTGCCGTCCCGCGAAATGAGGCCGCGTTTCAGGGCGCCCGCGACATGCAGCGCCACGAGGGCGAGCAATGTCCAGGTCAGGGTTCTATGGAGGAGAAGCAGCCGCGCCTCCCAGAGTTCGGAGACGGGGGCGATGGGCGGCAGGACGAAGCGGTTGAAGATCAGGACATCAAGCCCGGTCGCCGAGGCATAGGCCCAGCCCGAGAGCGGCACCGCGAACATCAGGAGATAGAGCGCCTTATGGGTCAGCCGGGCGAGCGCCATCTGCCATTCCGGCGGGCCGGGAAGGGGGCCGGGGGGCGGGCGGAGGCGGTGCCACAGCAGGCGGATCATCGCGAGCGCGAGAAGCGAGATGCCGATTGTCTTGTGCAGGCCGAACAGCCACAGGTTCGACAGCCCGACCTCCATCCGCGCGACATAGGCGCCAAGCGCGAAGGTGCCAAGGATGCCCGCCGCCATCAGCCAGTGCAGCACCCGTGTCAGCAGGCTGAAGGTCGGCGCGGGCGCGGCCATGCTACTCCGCCCGGTCGATGCGGGCGAGGATATCGAGCCGCACTTCGTCCGATACCATGTCGGACCAGCCGATGGCGCCGTAGTCGCTGCGACGGACAAGTCCGGTCAGGCGGATGGAAAGATGGTTGAGGTCTCCGGCGGCGGTGCCTTTCTGGCGGTAGAAGGCCGCGTCGAGCGTGACCGGCCGGGTCACGCCCTTGATCGTCATGTCGCCCGAGACGCGGGCGCCGTCGCCGTTGCGGCGGACCATGGTGCTTTTGAAGAGGATCTCCGGGTAGCCGGTGGAATCGAGCACCTTCGGCCCCTTCATCGCCTGCGCGGCGAAGGGAAAGCTCGCCCTTGCGTGGGCCACGTCGAGCCGCACCAGCACGCGGCAGTTGGCGACATTGGCGAAATCGAGCGTCAGATCCGCCGCCTTGACCGGCATGTCGCCGGTGATGATGTCGGGTCCGAAGCTGGTCTCGAACCGGACCAGCGACCGGGCGGCGTCGAGCGTGTAGCGCGCCGGTGCGGCATGGGCGGGGCCGGCGAGGGAAAGGCCAGCAATGCCGCCGATCAGGCGAATGCCGGGGGCGAGAAGGACAGAAGCAAGGACGATACGGCGCGAAGGCCCGCGGTTCATGGCGGCATTCCCAAAGGGGCAGTCACGAACCGATCCTACACCCGCGCAGCGTCCTGCCCATGCTCAGAAGTTTGTGACCCGTCGATTTCAGCCCTTCGAGGCGCAACTTTTCCATGCGGGCACGAGCGATGGCTTGCCGCTGCCGCGCCAGCGGCTAGGCTGCCCGCCGGGCAACGAAGGGGCAGCGGCGATGCGGCAGGTGAAGATAGGGGCCGACGGGCCGGAGGTTTCGGTCCTTTGCCTTGGCACGATGACCTTCGGCAACCAGACGCCCGAGGCCGAGGCGCACCGGCAGATCGACATGGCGGCGGCGCGTGGCGTCAATTTCATGGACACGGCCGAGATGTATCCGGTCAACCCGGTCAGGGTCGAGACGGTGGGCCGCACCGAAGAGATCATCGGCAACTGGTTCCGCAAGGGCGGGCGGCGCGGCGATTGGGTGGTAGCTACCAAGGCCGGCGGGCAGGGCGGTCAGGCGCGGGGCGGCGAGCCGATCACCGGCGCCTCGATCCGCCGGGCGCTCGAAGGCTCGCTGAGGCGGCTCGGGACCGATCATGTCGAGCTTTACCAGTTCCACTGGCCCAATCGCGGCAGCTACATGTTCCGCCAGAACTGGGGCTTCGATCCGTCGCGGCAGGACCGCGCGGCGATCCTGGCCAACATGGCGGAGTGCCTTGAGACGCTCGCCTCGCTGAAGGCTGAGGGCAGGATCGGCCACTGGGGCCTTTCCAACGAAAGCGCCTGGGGCATGGCGCAGTGGATCAGGCTGGCGAATGAGGGCTTGGGCCCGCGGCCGATCACCTTGCAGAACGAGTATTCGCTCCTCTGCCGGCTCTATGACACCGACCTTGCCGAGCTTGGCCATAACGAGGGTGTGACGCTGCTGGCCTTCTCGCCCGCTGGCGCCGGGATGCTGACCGGGAAATATGTGGGCGACGTGACGCCGGAAAGCTCGCGCCGGGTGAACCAGCCCGACCTCAACGGCCGGATGACGGCGCGGTCGGCGGTGGCGGTCGATGCCTATATGAAGATCGCGCAGGAGGCGGGGCTGGACCTTCAGGAGATGGCGATTGCCTGGACGCTGACCCGGCCCTTCCCGGTGGTGCCGATCATCGGGGCGACGCGCGACTGGCATCTGGAGAACGCGCTGAAAGGCGCGGATGTGGTGCTGGGGCAGGATGTGCTGAAGGCCATCGCTGTGGCGCACAAGGCGCATCCGATGCCGTATTAGGGAAGGCTGGCGCAGGTCTTGCCGTCGCTCGGTCGCCCAAAGCGACCGGGCCGCGCCGACCCGCCCCCACGGGGCGGCGCGATGGCGCCACCCCGCGGGCCGGCGCTGCCCTTCGTTGCGCCAACTATCCCGTAGGATGGGCAATATTGCCCATCCTACCCCGCGCCGCGCCGGAGCGCCGAGGCCGCCGCGCCGAAACGGGCGCGGAAAGCGCGCGCAAACGTCACCTGCCCGGAAAACCCGGTGCGGAGCGCGACTTCCTGCAAAGGGAGCCGCGTGTCGGTGACAAGCCGCCGCGCCTCGTCGAGCCTCAGGTCAAGGAAGAAGCGCCCCGGACTGGTGCCGAGCCGGTCGGCGAAGAGCATCTCGAGCCGCCGTTGCGACAGGCCGATGCGCCCGGCGATGTCGGCAATCGGGGCTGGGTCCTCAAGCCCCGCTTCCATCAGCGCGATGGCCGCGCCAAGGGCGGGATCGGCGCGGGCGATGCGGGCGGCGGGGACCGATTGCTGCGGTTGGGCGCCGGTCTGGTAAGGCGCATAGACGAAGGCGCCGGCAACGCGCAGCGCCAGTTCCATGCCCCAGCGTGCGCCGATGAGGTCGAGCATCATGTCAAGGCAGGGTGCCGCCCCGCCGGTGGTGATGTAGCGGCCAGAGATGACATAGCGGTCGGCCCGCGTCTCGATCGCCGGGAAGCGGGTCGCGAAGCTTTCGAGGTCTTCCCAATGGACCGTCGCGGCTTGTCCGTCGAGAAGCCCGGCCAGCGCCAGAAACCAGCTGCCGCCGTCGATGCCCGCCATGCCCCTGAGGCGCGGGGCGAGGCGGCGGAGCCGGGCGAGAAGCGCGGGCGTCGCCTGCTCCATCAGCCGGAACCCGGCGAGGAGCATCAGAAGATCGGCCTCGGTCCGGTCGGTCAGCGCCTCGGTCGGGATGGTGAAGCCGGCGGTCAGCGGCACCGGGCCGCCTTCCGCCGAGACATAGCGCCAGAGGAAGAGCTCGCGCCCCGCCCGGCGATTGGCGGCGCGCATCGGATCGACGGCGGCGGCGAGGGAAAAGAGGTTGGTCTCGGCCATGACGAGGACCGCGACCGTCAGGGGTGCTGCATCGGCAGCAAAGAGGGGCTTTTCGCTTTTCATCAAGCCTTTCGTATTGCGTCAAGATGCCCCCGGCAAGCGGCGCTTGCGCCCGGCAACGCGGTGGCAGAATGTGCGCCGACTGATTTGGAGCCTGCCGATGCGTCTTTGTGCCAGCCTTGTCCTTGCCGCCGCGGTACTTTCCGCCTGCGCGCCGGCGCCGCAGGGACTGAGGAATGCCGGGACGCCGATTTCCTCGGCGGCGGCCTTCGATCAGGCGCGTTTCGCCGATGTCTGGCATGTCGTCGCGGCTTATGGCAGCGAGGCGCGCTGCGGTCCCCTCACTGAGACCTGGGTCAGGACCGGGCAGGCGGGCTACAACGTCACCGGCACCCGCTGCGGCCCGATGGGCGCGCGCGCCTTTGCCGAAACGGCGACGATCAGCGGGCCGGGGCGGATCACGCGGGGGGAGGAACAGCTCTGGGTGCTCTGGGTCGATGCGGATTACCGGGTGGCGGTGATCGGTACGCCCACGGGCCAGTTCGCCCGCGTCCTGTCACGGACGCCGGGGGTGCGCGAGGACCTGATGCGGGCGGCGCGCGATGTCCTGCGCTTCAACGGCTACGATCCCGCCGGCCTGAGCCCGGTCTGAGACATGGCTGTCAGCGGCAGGAAAGAGATGATCGCCGGCATGGCGCCCGACCTCCGCCCCGGCGCTTTCGTCTTTGTCACCGGCGCGGAGGAGGCGATGATCGCCCGCGCCATCGCCATGTTCCGCGAAGCGGAGGGCCTGTCCCTGGTCCTGCCCGCCGAGGAAGCGCCCGGCGCCGGTCCGCGGATGCGCCTCATCACGCTGCAGGTGAACTCGGCGCTGGAAGGCGTCGGCCTGACGGCGGCGGTGGCTTCGGCGCTGGCGGACGAGGGCATCCCGGCGAATGTCGTTGCCGCCTATATGCATGACCATGTCTTCGTGCCGGAAGCGCAGGCGGAGGCGGCGATCCGCGTGCTTCAGGCGCTGGCGCGGTCGGCGCGTGGTTAGCCTGTTCGGGCCATGCAATCTTCAACGATTTGAGGTAAGCTTCACGGCGGCGATCATGGGCGCGCGTTGCGGCCCCAAGCGCCGATTGTTTTTGTTGACTGCATTTCAACTCATGGGGAATCCAATGAAATCAATTCCTGTTTTCGTCGCACTTGCGGGTGCAGCCAGTCTCGCCACAACCACCCTCGCTGAGCCTTTGCCGAAAGACGCCAAGCCGATTGCCGCGAAGTCGCTCAGCGCTCTCTACAGCGGCAATACCGCGAAGTGGGATAACTCGACCGCCTTCTTTGCTCCGGACGGCACGGTCAAGGGCATCTTCACTGAAGAGAACGGCACCAGGCGTGCCTATCAGGGCGAATGGCGGACCAAGGGCAACGAGGTCTGCATGACGGTCAAGGTGCTGAAGACCGACTGGGACGCATCAACGGATTGCTGGAAATGGTATCTCGGCGCGGACAAGCAGATCTGGACGCTGTGGTCCGTTCACTATGACAAGACCAAGCCCACCAAGAACGACTACTACACCAGCGAAAAGGACAACATCTCGCGCGGCGACAGCGTCTCGAAAGCCTTCGCGAAGCTTGCGGGCTAGCATCCCCGGCCTGAGTTTCGATTTTGCGCCGTGCAGCAAGACAGGGCTGCGCCGCGCTTGATCCCTCGCAGGGGAGGGAGTGCGGCACGGGTGCCCCGCGTTAGGTTGGCTTGTTACCTTGGGGAACCGGGAAGATCACGTCATAGGCCCAGTTAAAGACGAAGGCATAGACGAGGTAGAAGACCGCAAAGGAGACATCCATCAGGAAGGCCTCCAAGAGCGAGACGCCGAGATACCAGGCGATGAACGGCAGGAGGACGAGGAGCAGCCCGGCCTCGAAAAGGATGGCGTGGATCACCCGGATCGGCACAGTCTTCTGCACCGCCCCTCTGAGCCGCAGGAGCGCGTGGTCGAAGATCAGGTTGTAGAGGTAGTTCCAGCCGGTGGCGATGGTGGCGCTGACAAAGGCCACGACGCCGATCGCCTCGATCGGCTTGTCGAAGGCGAGGGCGCCGAGAGGGGTGATGAGGATCAGGCCGATCACCTCGAAGGAAATCGCGTGACGGATACGGTCGGAAGTATTGCGCATGGGAAGCCCCGTTCAGATGCCGGGCCGTCCCGGTGACTGTTCCCTTGGCTTGGGGGAGGCCGTCCTCGCTTCGCCCCAATATAGGGCCGGGGAGGGGAGGGGCAAGGGGGTGGCGAGAGCGCTATTGTTTGCTCGACAGGCAGGCCAAGGCGACTCCCTCCCCCTTTGTGGGGAGGGATGGGGTGGGGGCGTCGCAAACCCCTCCCCTGACCCCTCCCACAAGGGGAGGGGAAGCGCCTCAGGGGCGGCGAGGCGAACCGGGCTGAACCGGTACTGCCTCAAAACGCTGCGTCAAAGCCCCGCTTCGGCCGCCAGTGCGGAAAGCACCTGCCCGAAATCCCGTGCGCCGGTTTCGGCCTCGCGCACCAGCCAGTCGAAATGGCCCGAGAAGCCGGCGACACGCGCGGTATCGCGGAAGGCGATGTAGTGGCGGCCGAGGTAGAGGACGGCGAGGAGGGGGCCGAAGACGGTGACGGGGGCGGAAAAGACCCGGCGCGCGTCGAAGACATAGATGCGGAGTGCGGGGTAGAGTTGGCGGTAAAGCTCGCTCAGGCGGTCAATCTGGTCGCGCCGGATCGCGGGCGGCAGGCCGGCGTAATAGCCTTCGGCCCGGACGAAGGCGCGAAGCTCGTGCTGGGGCAGGGCGATCTCGTAGTCGGAGCCGGAGTGGCGCATCCATGAGAGGCGGTCCTCGCTGGCGCCGATGGCCTGTTCGGCGGTGCGGCCAAGCTGCGGCTCATATTCCCAGCGCAGCATCTCGCGGGTCTTGAGCATGTCGGGCAGCGTCGCCGGAACGTGGCGGATCTTGTAGCCGGCCGCCTCCTGATGCCAGGCGAAGATCGTCTCGTCGATCAACGCGCGGGGCGCCTCGGTCATGGTCAGCGAGGTGGCCAGAAGGTCCGCCAGCCGTTCGGGCCTTTCGCTGAGGCCGAGGAGCCAGTCGGCGGAAACGCCAAGGGCGGCGGCACATTCCGCGACCACCTGCGCGTTCGGCAGCCGCGCGCCCTGATCGCCGAGAAGCTGCGAGATGGTGGAGCGGTCGACGCCCACGGCGCGGGCAAGACCGCTCTGGGTCATGCCGCGGTCGGCGAGTGACCGGGAAAGCCGGTCACGGAACTGGGTGGCGCGATCACGTTTGTCGATATTTGTACGCATGGAAGATAAATATCACCGAACGTGACTTTTGTTAATCATATTCAGAATTCGGTTTCACCCCCTTCAGGCATTAGCTGGTGGCAGGGGAATGATGTGATGGAAACGACCAAACGCTCTGTTCTGAAAGCGGTTTTGTGGAATGCGCTCGGCCTTGTTTCCATGACGCTGACCGGCTTTCTCCTGACCGGTTCGGCGACTGTCGGCGGCGCGCTCGCGGTTCTGAACACGGTCATCGGTTTCGTCGTCTACCTGATCTATGAGCGCGTCTGGGCGCGGATTGCCTGGGGGCGCCATGTTTGAAGGACGCGAAATCGAGTGGCCGACGCTGGCACTGGTGGCGCTTTGCTACGGCGTCTGGATGCTGGCGACGACGGTGCTTTACGCGATCTTCCCGCTTCTGGGTTTCGTTGTGCTGGTTCTGGCGATCACGCTCCATTCCTCGCTCCAGCATGAGGTGCTGCACGGTCATCCGTTCGGCAGTCGCGCGCTGAACGAGGCGCTGGTCTTCTTCCCCATCGGGCTTGCCTACCCTTACGGGCGCTTCCGCGACCTGCATCTGGCGCATCACCGCGACGAGTTCCTGACCGATCCCTATGACGACCCGGAATCGAACTTCCTTGACCCGAAGGTCTGGGCGGTGCTGCCCCGCTGGAAGCGGGTGATGCTCTGCGCCAACAACACGCTTCTGGGGCGGATGCTGATCGGGCCGGCCTTGTCGGTCATTGCGCTGGTGAAGGGCGATACCCGCGCGATCCTTGCCGGTGACCGGGCGATCCTGCGCGACTGGGTGCTGCATCTCGCCGGGATGGTGCCGGTGACGCTGTGGCTGCGCGCGGCTGAGGTGCCGTGGTGGCTATACCTGATCGCAGCCTATCTCGGCCTTTCGATCCTGAAGATACGGACGTTCCTCGAACACCGCGCGCATGAGATGGCGCGGGGGCGGTCGGTGGTGGTCGAAGGGCAGGGGCTGATGTCGTTCCTCTTTCTGAACAATAGCTTCCACGTCGTTCATCACGCAAAGCCCAAGGTCGCCTGGTACCGGCTCCCCGCGCTTTATGCCGAGAACCGCGAGGAATACCTGCGCCGGAACGACGGTTATCGCTATGGCTCCTACGGCGAGATTTTCCGCAAGTATCTTTTCCGCACCAAGGACCCGGTGCCGCATCCCTTGCGGCCGCAGGGCTGAGGGGCGCTTCGGCCCGCCCCCTCCCCTGCCCCCTCCCACGAGGGGAGGGGAAGCGCCCGGCCCATGGCCGCTTCCTCCCCGGTCTTTTCCTTCGCCCGGTGCCATGCCAGAAGGGCGCATGAGCCTCTGGGTCGCCTTCACCCTCTTTGCCGCCGCCGTGCAGACGCTGCGCTTCGTGCTGCAAAAGCAGTTGAAGGGGATCGGGCTTTCCACCGGAGGCGCGACCTTTGCCCGGTTCCTCTTCGCGGCCCCTATCGCACTGACGGCGGCGGTGGCGGGGTTGGTGGCAACGGGGCTGGCGCTGCCGGACCTTGGGCCTTCGTTCTGGGGCTTCATCCTTCTCGGCGCGGTCGGGCAGATCGTGGCGACCTTCCTGACCGTCGCGCTCTTCTCGCTCAGGAACTTCGCCGTCGGCATCGCCTTCACCAAGACCGAAACCGTGCAGGTCGCGGCCTTTTCGGCGCTGATCCTTTCCGAACGGATCTCGGCGGCGGGCTGGATTGCCATCGGGATCGGCTTTGCCGGGCTGATGCTCATCTCGAAATCCCCCGAACCGGGGGCGCGGGTCTTCGGGCGGGCGGCGCTCTACGGCACCATAGCGGGCGCGCTTTTCGGGCTGTCGGCCATCGGCTACCGGGGGGCGACGCTGGCGCTTGAGCCGCTGCCCTTCCTTCTGCGCGCCGTCGTGGCGCTGGCGGCGACGACCTGCCTTCAGACCGTGCTGATGCTTCTCTGGCTTGGCTGGCGCGAGCCCGGTGAGGCGGGGCGGGTGCTTGGCCTCTGGCGGCGGACGCTGCCGGTCGGGGTCACGGGGGTCATGGGGTCGATGGGCTGGTTCGCCGCCTTCGCGCTGCAGAATGCCGCCTATGTGCGGGCTTTGGGGCAGGTGGAGATCGTCTTCACCATGGCCGCCTCCGTCCTCTTCTTCCGCGAGAGGCTGCGCCCGCGCGAGGCGCTGGGGATCGCGCTGGTCGTCGTGTCGGTGATCGCCCTCGTCCTCGCGGCGGCTTGAGGCTTTTCGCCTTTTACTTGGTTCACAAGTGAAACAGAGGGGTGCGCTGCCTGCGGGGTGGCGCCATCGCGCCGCCCCGGGGGGCGGGCGGCGCGGCCCGGAACGCTTTGGGCGTCCCGGGCGGAGGCAGTGCTATCTCTCGTAAGAAGTAAACAGCTCAGCGCAACCGCCGAAACGCCGGGCGGTCGGTCGAATTGTCGAAGAAGGCCACGCCGTCGCGGTCAAGCCGGTCTTCGGCGAGATGGGCGGCGGCTTCGCCGAGGACGACCTCGGTGATGAAGGGCAGGTTGAGGTTCCGCGCCTCATTGAGCGGCACCCAGTGCAGATGCGACAGCTCGTCCGACGCGGCAGAGAAATCATCGGGGTCGCCGATTAGATCGGCGGCATCGGCGAGGAAGAAGCGCGCATCGAAGCGGCGCGGGCGGCCGGGCGGCGTGATGGCGCGGAAGAGAAAGCGCAAGGTGCTGGCGTCGGGGACAAGGCCGGTGGCGGCGAAACCCTTCCAGTCGGCGGGCGGCGTGCCGGGCCATGTGCCGGGGCGGCCGAGACGAAGGCCTGTCTCCTCCCACAACTCGCGGATCGCGGCGGCGGCGAGGGCGGCGCTCTGGCCGGCACCTCCCGGCGGCAGGTCGAGCCGGGCCTGACATTCCGCGCGAAGCCCGCCCGCCAGTGGCACCGAGGCGTCGCCCGCATCAAGCGCGCCGCCGGGGAAGACGTATTTGCTCGGCATGAAGGCCGCAGCTTCGCCGCGCTGGCCCATGAGGACGGCGGGCGCCGGCCCGTCCTTGCGGACAAGGATCACCGTCGCCGCGTCGCGGATGGGCTGGTGGGCGTCAGTCATGGACCGGCGGCGGGCTGCCGAAGCCGTGCATCCGCTTGGCCCATTGGTAGCCGACGATGGCCCCCTTCAGGCGTGGCAGGAGGTAGAGCGAGGCGGCGATGCAGCCGACCGAGAAGACGCTCGCAAGGACGACCGGATCGGGCCGCCAGGCGACGAAGGCCCACATGATGAGCGGCGCCATCAGGTGCCCGACGATGAGGATGGTCAGGTAGGCAGGGCCGTCGTCGGCGCGGGCGTGGGTCAGATCCTCGCCGCAGCTCTGGCAGCGGTCGCGCACCTTGAGGTAGCCGTCAAAAAGCTTGCCTTCGCCGCAGGCGGGGCAGCGGCGGCGCCAGCCGCGGAGCGCAGCCGGTTTCAGCGGACGATCGTCTTCGATCCCGTCGGTCGTGTTGGTCATCGCGTATCTCCTGTTCCACTCGCATGTAACATCTCGGGTTGCGCTGGAAAATGCCCCCTGCAACTTCTGCGACGGAATCCCGCAGCTGCCGCGTTTGACGCATATCGGACGGCAATGACCGTCACGGAATGATGCGAAAGGACAAGAACGATGGCTACGAAAATCTATCTGGCAGCGGCGGTTGTGCTTCTTGGCGCGGGCCTCGTCGCGCCGGTGATCGCCCAGACTGAAGGCGCGACCGAGACGCCCCCGGCGGAAGCGCCCGCCGATGAGGCGCCCGGCATGGACATGGACGGCATGCCCGGGCGCGGCCCGATGTTCGACTTCGTCACGGCCGATGCCGACAAGGACGGCAAGGTCACGAAGGAAGAGCTGATGGCCTACCGCCAGTCGCGGCTGGCCGGCACCGATGCCGATGGCGACGGGCTGATCTCGACCGAGGAGCTTGCGGCCCACATGAAGGCCGAGATGGCCGCGCGGATCGACGAGCGCGCCAAGGCCCGTGTCACGGCGCAGGACGCCAATGGCGACGGCAAGCTCAGCGCCGAGGAACTGATCGCCCCGCCGATGCCGATGCGCATGTTCGACCGGCTCGATGCCGATGGCGACGGTGCGGTGAGCGAGGAGGAGATCGCCAAGGCGCGTGAGATGATGCGGGAGCGGATGGGCCGCCGGGGCGATGGCCGGGGCGATGACCACCGCAAGGGCCATAACGGCAAGGGCTGGTTCATGCAGGGCGACGACGACTGAGGTTGCGTTGACGAGTGCGGGGGGCGGCATGGGGCCGCCCCCGTTTCGCGGCAAAGATAGAGCTTTCAGGACGGCGGCCTTCGGTCTAGGCCTTGGGACAGGATGCAGATGGCCTTGGACGAAAGGGACGGGTGGTCCGACGATGACCTGCTGGCGCTCTACGCCAGGGGGGACCCTGTCGCCGCGCGCCGCCTGACCCTTCGGTTCACGCCGGTGGCCCTGCGGGTGGCGCAGCGGATGCTGGCCGATGCCGCCGAGGCCGAGGATGTTGCGCAGGAGGCGATGCTGAGGCTCTGGCGCATGGCGCCGGGCTGGCAGCCGGGGCAGGCGAAGGTGACGACATGGCTTTACCGCGTGGTCGCGAACCTTTGCACCGACCGGCTGAGGCGGCGGCGCACGGTGCCGCTCGATGCCGCACCCGAGCCGGAGGACGGCGACCCCGGCGTGGCGGCGCGGATGATCGCGGCGGACCGCGCGGCGGCCTTGGAGCAGGCGCTGGCGGCCTTGCCGGAACGGCAGCGGCAGGCGGTGATCCTCAGGCATCTCGAAGGGTTGGCGAACCCCGAGATCGCCGAGGTGATGGAGGTGGGCGTCGAGGCGGTCGAAAGCCTCGTCGCAAGGGGGAAGCGCGGGCTGGCAGTGGCACTGTCGGGGCGACGGGACGAACTGGGGTTTGAAGATGGCTGAGGATGATCCGAACGACAGGGGGCTTGAGGCCTTCTTTGCCGCCGGGCGTGACCGCGCGCCGGCGCCGTCCGACGCGCTGATGGCGCGGGTTCTGGCCGATGCCGAGGCCGAGATGGTGCGGCCTGCCGAGGTTGCCGTCCTGCGCCCGGCGGCACGGCCCAGCCGCCTTGCTGCGGCGATTGCCTCCATCGGCGGCTGGGCCGGGCTTGGCGGCCTCGCCACGGCGACGGCGGCGGGGGTCTGGATCGGCTTTGCCGGACTGGCGGACCCATTGGAGGCTAGCGGACTCATCACGCCGCCGCTGTCAGTCGAACTGATGCCGGGGACGGAGAGCTTCATGACAGCCTCGGCTGAGGAGTGACGGGAATGGATGAACCGATGAAGACCGAAGCCGGGGTCGCGGCGCCGACGGCGGGACGCGGCATGAAGATCGCGCTGATCCTTTCCCTGACGCTCAACCTGATGATCTTCGGGGTGATGGGGGGCGCGATGCTGGCCCACGGTGGCCGCGACGATCCGCGAAGGGTCCGCGATGTCGGCTTCGGTCCCTATACCGAGGCCTTGTCGCCGGAAGACCGCAAGGCGCTGCGCGAGGCATTCTTCAAGGCGGCGCCCGATTTCCGCAAGGGCAGGGAGGAGGCGCGGGCCGATGTCGCGGCACTTGCCGCCGCGATCCGTGCCGAACCCTATGACCGCGCTGCGGTCGAGGCAGTGATGGCGAGCCAGGTCGCGCGGATCGAAGGCCGGCTGCAACTCGGGCGCGGCCTCCTTCTCGACCGGCTCGACGCGATGGGGCCGGAGGCGCGGGCCGCACTTGCGGGGCGGATCGAGACGATGCGGATGAAGCGGCACGACTGAGGTACCAGATTAGGTTTTGACTAATCGGTGATGACGAAGGTTTTGCTTTTTCCGAAGATCGCGCTCTGTATCCTGTGCCCGCGAACATTCAGGACCGGAGACGCCACGATGAACCCGACAAATGCGACGGGGGCTGGAAAGCCTGCCGAAGAGGTTGATGTGCTGGTGATCGGTGCCGGGCAGGCCGGAATCGCGATGAGCGAGCATCTGACGGCGGGGGGCATCCCGCATCTGGTGCTGGAACGCAGCCGCATTGCCGAGCGCTGGCGCTCCGAACGCTGGGATTCGCTCGTGGCAAATGGTCCGGCCTGGCATGACCGTTTTCCGGGGCTTGAGTTCGACGACACCGACCCGGAAGCCTTTCCCGGCAAGGAGAGGGTCGCTGATTACTTCGTCGCCTATGCCAGGAAATTCGGCGCCCCGGTCCGCTGCGGGGTCGAGGTGACCGAGGTGCGGCGCAACGAGGGCAAGCCCGGCTTCCGCGTCAAGACCTCGGAAGGCGAGATCGCGGCGAAGGCGGTCGTTGCCGCCACCGGCCCGTTCCAGCGTCCGGTGATGCCGGCCTTCGTGCCGGCGGATGCGGGCGTGATGCAGATCCACTCGAACAGCTACCGCAACCCCGGCCAGTTGCCCGAGGGTGCGGTGCTGGTGGTGGGCGCCGGGTCGTCCGGCGTGCAGATCGCGGATGAGCTGCAGCGCGCCGGCCGCAAGGTCTATTTGTCGGTCGGCCCGCATGGCCGCCCGCCGCGCGCCTACCGGGGCCGCGATTTCGTCTGGTGGCTGGGCGTCCTTGGCAAATGGGACGTGGGCGCGCCCGCGCCGGGAACCGAGCATGTGACGATTGCCGTCAGCGGCGCTTACGGCGGCCAGACCATCGATTTCCGCCGGCTTGCCGCCGAAGGCCTGACGCTCGTGGGCCGCACCGAGAGCTTTGCGGAGGGCGTGCTGCGCTTTGCCCCGGATCTCCGCCGGAACATCGAGGCGGGCGACGCCGATTACCTCGCCGTGCTGGACGAGGCCGATGCCTATGTGGCGCGGAACGGTCTTGACCTGCCCGAGGAGCCTTCGGCGCGCATGGTCCGGCCCGAGCCGGATTGCGTGAAGACCCCCATTGCCGAACTGAACCTCGCCAAGGCTGGCGTCACCTCGATCATCTGGGCGACGGGCTATGCGCTTGACTACGGCTGGCTGAAGGTCGATGCCTTCGACGCGGCGGGAAAGCCAAAGCACCAGCGCGGCGTTTCCACTGAACCGGGGGTCTATTTCCTTGGCCTGCCGTGGCTGTCGCGGCGCGGGTCGAGCTTCATCTGGGGCGTCTGGCATGATGCGCGCTACATCGCCGACCAGATCGCGATCCAGCGCGGCTACCGGGCCTATCGCGCCCCGGTCTGACGCCGCCCTAAAATCTTCAACCGACATTCAAGAGGGGCCATCGTGGCACATACCCGCATTCGCAAGTTCAACACCAAGGACACCTACCCCGAGCAGAAGCTCGACAACGACCTCTGCCAGGCCGTTGTGGCGCGCGGCACCACGATCTTCCTGCGCGGCCAGTGCCCGCAGGATCTCGATACCGCGAAGGACATCGGCAGCCATGATCCGGTCGAGCAGACCCACAAGGTGATGCAGAACATCCGCCAGCTGATCGGGGAATCGGGCGGCAGGATGGAGCATCTCTGCAAGGTCGTCGTCTACCTGACCGATGTGCGCCACCGCGAGGCGGTCTACCGGACCATGGGCGAATACATCAAGGACGTGCACCCCGTCTCCACCGGGATCGTGGTGGTGGCGCTCGCCCGGCCTTCGTGGCTGGTGGAGATCGACGCGACGGCGGTGATCCCGGACTGACCTGCGGAATGGCCGGGGGTTTCACACCCCCGGACCCCCGTGGGGTATTTGAACAACGAAGAAGCAGGGGGCGGGCATGACCTTTTCCATCGTGGCGCGGTGTGAGGCGACGGGGCAGTTCGGCATGGCGATTTCCTCGTCTTCGCCTGCGGTGGCCGCGCGCTGCGCATTTGCGCGGGCGGGTGTCGGGGCGGCGGCGACGCAGAACGTGACCAATCCCGCGCTCGGGCCGGTGATGCTGGAAGCGATGGCGGCGGGATTGTCGGCAGCGGGCGCTGTGGCGGCGGCGCGGGAGGCCGATGGTTTCCCGGATTACCGGCAATTGCTGGCCATCGGTGCGGAAGGGCCGCCGGCGATCCATTCCGGTGCGAAGGCCCTGGGCATCTGGACTTCCGCCGCCGGGCGGGACTGTGCGGCGGGGGGCAATCTTCTGGCAAATGACTCTGTGCCGGGCGCGATGGTGGCGGCTTTCGAGGCGGCCTCGGGGCCGCTTGGCGACCGGCTGGTTGCGGCGATGGGGGCCGCCGTCGCGGCGGGAGGCGAGGCGGGTCCTGTGCATTCGGCGGGGATGCTGATCGTCGACCGCGCATCCTGGCCCTATGCGGAGCTGCGCTGCGACTGGATCGAGGAAGGCTGTCCGATCGAGGCCATCGCCAAGGCCTGGGAGGTCTATGCGCCGCAGGCGGACGCCTATGTCACACGGGCCCTCAATCCCGTCGCCGCGCCCTCCTACGGGGTGCCGGGCGACGAGTGACGGCTTGAGGTGCCGTGGCGTTCGGGCTTGACGTCGCGCCGCGAGGCAGGCAGCTTAGGAAGGTCCTAACGTCGCGCGTTTTCTGGTGAGAGATGGCCTTACGCATAACGCTGCGCCAGCTCGAGTACTTCGTGGCCGTGGGTGAATGCGGCTCGATCGCGCTTGCCGCCGAGAAGGTCAACGTCTCCTCCCCCTCCATCTCTGCCGCCATCGCCCAGCTTGAGGCGGAGTTCGGGTTGCAGCTTTTCATCCGCCGCCATGCGCAGGGCCTCTCGCTGACCCAGGGCGGCGCCCGCTTCATCGAAAGCGCGCGCCGCGTGCTGGCGGAGGCGCGGGGCCTCAATGACCTCGCCAATGACATCACCGGCAAGGTGCGCGGGCCGCTGAATGTCGGCTGCCTTGTCACCTTCGCCCAGATCGTGCTGCCGCGCCTCAGGCGGAGTTTCGTCGAGGCCTGGCCGGAGGTGGTCTTCCGCCAATTCGAACGCGACCAGTCCGAGCTTTTCGACGGGCTTCGCGCGGCGCGTTTCGATGTGGCGATGGCCTATGATCTTGACGTCCCCGCCGACCTCACTTTCCTGCCGCTCATCGACCTGCCGCCTTACGTCGTCCTGAGCGACAAGCACCCCCTGGCGCGGCGCGAGAGCCTGGTGGTGGCGGATCTGGCCGAGGAGCCGATGGTGCTTCTCGATCTGCCGATGAGCGCGGACTACTTCCTTTCGTTCTTCGCCGAGGCGCGGATCGCGCCGAAGATCGCCGAGCGGACCCGGGATATTGCAGTGATGCGGGCGCTTGTCGGCAACGGGTTCGGCTATTCGATGGCCAACATCCGGCCGATGCCCGACCGATCCCCCGACGGGCTGCCCTTGAGGATCGTGCCCCTGAAGGTGCCGCGCCCGGCGCTGAGGCTCGGGCTGCTCGTCTCGGAAGGGGCGCTCAATTCCTGCACGATCCGCGCCTTCGTCGATCATGCGCGGGCGCGGATCACGCCGGGGCAGGGGGCGGCGCCGGGGGTCGATCCCTACGGTTGAGCGTTTAGTTAGGCGCGGCCTAAGCCAAGCTTCCGAAAAGGGTGATTTACACGAAGCGCGGCAGGCCGGAACGTCGCCGCCGCGACAAGGACGAGACCGGGAGACGACATGCGTAATTCCGCATATGATATTCTGTTCGATCAGGTCAGGATCGGCCCCCTGACCGCGAAGAACCGCTTCTACCAGGTGCCGCATTGCAATGGCGGCGGCTACCGCGACCCTTCGGCGGCAGCGGCGATGCGCGGCATCAAGGCCGAGGGCGGCTGGGGCGTGATCTTCACCGAGCAGACCGAGATGCACCACACCTCGGAAATCACGCCCTTCATCGAGCTTCGGCTTTGGGATGATGCCGATATTCCGGCGCTTCGCCGCATGTCGGAGGCGATGAAGACGCATGGCGCGCTCGCCGGCATCCAGCTGGCCTATTCCGGGATCAACGGGCCGAACTTCTATACGAAGGAAGTCCCCCTCGCGGTCAGCGCCGGGCCGATCCGCACCTTCACCAATGACCCGGTGCAGGCCCGGGCACTCGACAAGACCGATATCCGCAATCTCCGCCGCTGGTTCGTCAATGCCGCGAAACGGTCGAAGATGGCGGGCTTCGACCTCATCTGTCTTTACGGCGCGCATGGCTTCGGCATCTTCCAGCACTTCCTCAGCCGTGCCACCAACCAGCGGACGGACGAATATGGCGGCAGTCTTGAGAACCGCTCGCGCTTCGTGAACGAGGTCATTGCCGACATGCGCGATGCTGTCGGCGATACCATGGCGATCTCGCTTCGGGTCAGCCTTGACGAGACCATCGGCAGCTTGGGCTTTTCCAATGCCGAGGTGCGCGACTTCATCGAGATGAACGGCGATCTGCCCGATCTCTGGGATCTGGCGCAGGGCACCTGGGAGGATTGCTCCGGCCCGAGCCGCTTCAAGGATGAGGCGGCGCAGGAAGGCCTTGTCACCGGCATCCGCGACCTTACCTCGAAGCCAGTGGTGGGGGTCGGGCGCTTCACCTCGCCCGATGTGATGGCGCGGCTGGTGCGGCGGGGGGTTCTCGACTTCATCGGCTGCGCGCGGCCCTCCATTGCCGATCCGTTCCTGCCGAAGAAGGTCGAGGAGGGGCGGGTGGAGGACATCCGCGAATGCATCGGCTGCAACATCTGCATCACCGGCGACATGACCCAGTCGATCAGCCGCTGCACCCAGAACCCGACCTTCATGGAGGAATGGCGGAAGGGTTGGCATCCGGAGAAGATGAACCCCAAGGGGACGAGCGCCAATGTGCTGGTCGTCGGCGCGGGGCCAGCGGGGCTTGAGGCGGCGCGGGCGCTGTCCTTGCGCGGCTACGATGTGGCGCTGGCCGAGGCGGGGCGGGAGCTTGGCGGGCGGGTGGCGCGGGAACGGAAGCTCCCCGGTCTTTCAGCCTGGGGGCGGGTGGCGGATTACCGCGCCTACCAGCTTTCGCAGCGCCCGAATGTGGAGACCTATTTCGAGAGCCGCCTGAGCGCCGCCGAAATCCTCGACTTCGGCTTTCAGCATGTCTGCATCGCCACTGGCGCGCATTGGCGGGCCGACGGGGTGGCGCGGCAGCATGTGGTGCCGGTCCCGCACGACGAGGCCATGCCGGTCTTTACCCCCGATGACATCATGGCGGGGCGGTTGCCTTCGGGCGAGGTCGTGCTTTTCGACGACGATCACTATTACATGGGCGGGGTCATCGCCGAGCTTCTGGCGGGGGCGGGGTGCAAGGTCACCTTCGTCACCACCTCGGCCTATGTCTCGGACTGGACGCTGAACACGCTGGAGCAGGGGGCGATCCATCGACGCTTGGTGGCAGCGGGGGTGAAGATCGTCCTCAACACCGGGATTGCCGCGATCAGGGCGGACGGGGTGGCGACGGAATGCGCCTATACCGGCGCGCCCGGCCATATTGCTTGCGATGCGGTGGCGATGGTGGCCTCGCGCCTCTCCGACGATGCGCTTTACCGCGACCTCAGGGCGCGGGAGGCGGATTGGGCAGATGCCGGCATCGCCTCGGTCAAGATCATCGGTGACGCCAATGCGCCGGGGCCGATCGCCTGGGCGACCTATGCCGGGCACCGCTATGCCCGCGAGCTGGACATGCCCGATATCGGCGATGCGCTGCCCTTCCGGCGAGAGGTGACGGCGCTGGCATGAGGATGGACCGCACGCTCGACATCCTCGCCCGGCTGATCGCCTTTCCGACGGTTTCGTCTGAGCCGAACCTTGCGCTGATTGGCTGGGTGGCGGCGCTCTTGCGGGACGCGGGCTTTGCGGTGACGCGCATCCCGGCTTCGGCGGAGGGCAAGGCCGGGCTTCTGGCGCGGTTTGGAGACGGGGAGGGCGGTGTCCTCTGGTCGGCCCATAGTGACGTGGTGCCGGTCGAGGGGCAGGCCTGGACGCTGCCGCCCTTCGAACTGACCCGGAAGGGCGACCGGCTGCACGGGCGCGGCACGACCGACATGAAGGGCTTTCTGGCCTGCGTTCTTGCCCATGCCGAAAGCCTGCGCGAAAGCCCCCCGGCGCGGCCGATGCAGATCGCGCTCAGCTGGGACGAGGAGGTCGGCTGCCGCGGCATCCCCGAGATGATCGGCGAGGTGATCCCGACCCTTGGCCGCCCCGACCTCTGCATCGTCGGTGAGCCGACGCTGATGCGGCCCGGCATCGGCCACAAGGGCAAGGCGAGCTACCGCGCCCTCTGCCACGGTGAGGCCGGGCATTCCGCGCTGGCCCCTAAGTTCACCAATGCGCTGCATCTGGCCGCCGACCTTATCGGCGCGCTTCGGGCGGAACAGGCGCGGCTGATCGCGGAAGGCGCGCAGGACGAGGGGCAGGACCCAGCCTGTTCGACGGTTCATGCCGGGGTGATGTCGGGGGGCGTCGCTCTCAACATCGTGCCGGAGCGGGCGGAAGTTCTCTTCGAGATCCGGCATCTGGCGGCGGAAACGACCGAGGAAATCCTTGCCCGCATCAGGGCGGGTCTGCCTGCAGGGATCGAGATCACCGAAACCGGCGCCTATCCGGGGCTGGCGAGTGATCTTGCCGATCCCGCCCTTGCCGCGATCGCCGTCGGGCTTGAAGACCCGCGCCCGGTAAAACTCGCCTTCGGGACCGAAGCGGGCTATTTCGCCGGCCTTCGCATCCCGACGCTGGTCTGCGGGCCGGGGACCATGGCCGACGGCCATCAGCCGGACGAATCCATTGCGGAAAGCGAACTTGCGCGCTGCCTTGCGTTCCTTGACCGGACGATGCGCGGCTGAGTCCTATTCCGAAGGCGGAATGACGCCCTTCTTCAGGATGAAGCAGCCGTAGAAACGCCGCTCTCCGGTCGCGACCACGCAGTAGGCGCTCTTCGCCGCCTCGTAAAAGGCATGGCGCTCGATCGGGGCGAGGGCGACGGGCCGGCCCTCGGCGGCCGCGATCTCGCGCGCCACCTCATGCTGAACCTCCGGCATCTCGCCCGGTTGCCCCACCACCTCCATCCGCCGCGCCGGGGCGTCGACGAAGGTATCGAGCGGCATCAGCGACAGGATCGCCCGGGCCGCCCGCGCCGCACCCACCCCGTCAAGCCGCAGGGCATGGCCAAGCGTCGTCGCCCGCGCGACGGCATCGGCGGGGAAGTTGGCGTCAGCGATCACGATGTCGTCGCCATGCCCCATCGCGGCCAGCGCATGAAGGAGATCGGCATTGAGGATCGGGTCGATGGTCTTCAGCATCCGGCTTCACCTTTGGCCTGTCGTCCGGGCCGCAGGCAGGGCGGCGGCACTGGTCTCGGTCCGCACAATCTGACCGGCGCGGCGGCGCAGGACAAGCCCCGGAACGGCAGCAGAAGTGATACGACGGTTTCGCCGCGTTCGTTTCGGCAGATGTCGTTGCCGCGTTCAGCAGATACTCCGGGGATACCGCACAGAAGGACTTCCATGTGCCCCTCCTTCTCGTCACCATGGATCAACACGGGCACAAGCGCTTGCGCATGAGAGTCGACACATGGTTCCTGGGCTTGGGCGGCAAACGGCAATCGTCACCGGAGCGGCAAGCGGTATCCTTGCCGCCCCTGCCCGGATGCTCTTTGACGAGCGAGTGGCACGACTGATCGTTACCAACCGCATGGTGATCAGCCTTGCGCGGATTGTGGCAGTGCGTTGGTCGGCTGCCCCGGTCGAAACCATTGTCGCCGACCTGTGCGAAAGCGCGGGGCAGGTCGCCACAAACACAGCCGCGCTGCCCCTTTCGCACGGATCGACCGGCTGGCGATTGCAGCGAGCCTCACAGCCCGCAGCTTCATCAAGACCGGCAACGCTGCGACATGGATTGCGCTCCGGAGGCCGGCCGAGGACATGCGGCGGAGGCAATCTGACAGATGCCTGACTTGATCCCCCCGCGCGATTTCGAGGCCCTGCGCGAAGCTTTGGTCGCCCGGTCCGGCAAGTTGAGCAAGCGCCTTTCGCAGGTCGCGCAGTTCTTCCTCAACCATCCCGAGGAGGTGGCGGTCTCGACGCTGGTCCGACTTGCGGACCTTTCCGCCGTGCCGCCCGCGACGATCACCCGCTTTGCCAAGGAGTTGGGGTTTCAGGGATTTTCCGACCTGCAGCTGGTTTTTCGTGAACGATTGCTTGGTCCCCGACCACCCTATTCGGAACGTCTCTCCGGGATCGGCGACAGCGACCTTGACCAGCCCGGAGTGGTTTTTGGCAGCTTTGTGCAGGCAGCGGTGCAATCCCTGTTGCGCATAGAAGAAGCTCTGGACCGCGCGCAACTGGCGGCTTGCGTCGAGGTTCTGGCGGCGTCCGAGGTCGTTCATGTCGTCGCTGCCCGCGGGGCTTTCGGGCTGGGAGCCTATACGGTTTACGGGCTCGGCAGCATCGGGCGGCGGGCGCAACTGGTGGACAACATCGGCGCGATGCGTGCAATGCAGGTTGCCGCGATGGGACCGGGCGATACCCTGCTGGCGATGACCTTCGACGACTACACGCCCGAGACAGTCGAGGTTGCGAAGCTTGCCGCTGCGCGCGGGCACCGGGTGCTGGCGATTACCGACAATGCCCTCAGCCCGGTTGCGGGAATTGCCACGCATGTTCTCTATGTCAACGAGGCGCGATTGGGCCACTTTCGCAGTCAGGTTCCTGCGATGGTCGTGGCTCAGGCAATGATCGTCGGGCTGGGTCGGCGGCTTGGTTCGGTTGACAATACTCAGAATCGACAAAATGAAAATTCCATTGCATCGACTCGGACTTTGGCGAAGGATGGCCGCGGGAGGACGAGATGATGCACAGCCGGTTCGAGTTTTCCGGGGCGGAGGTTGTTGTCGTCGGAGCCAGTCGCGCCGGAATCGGGGCGGCGATTGCGCGGGCCTTTCAGGATGCGGGCGCGCGGGTGACGATCACGGGGGCGGAACGGGAGCCGGCGCCTGAAGACCAGGTGCGCTTCGACTATACCCAGCTGGATGTGACGGACGGTGACGCCGTAAGGGCTTTCGCCTCGTTGCATCACCGGCTGGATGTGCTGGTCAACTGCGCCGCGATCACTGCACGGGGCGAGGAGATGGCGCCCGGCTTCTTCGCCCATGTCGTGGACGTGAACCTGATCGGCACGTTCCGCATGGCCGAGGCGTTCCATGCTCAGCTGAAGGCCGCGAAAGGCGTCCTCATCAACATCGCCTCGATGTATGCGATGTTCGGCAGCCCGAGGAACCCGGCCTACGGGGCGAGCAAGGCCGCTGTCGTGCAGTTGACGAAATCGCTGGCGATTGCCTGGGCGGGGGATGGCATCCGGGTAAACGCCGTAGCCCCCGGTTTCATCGTGACTGCCCAGTCGGCGCGCAGCCGTGCAGAGCCCGCGCATGTGGCGGCAGTAAACCTCAGAACGCCCATGGGCCGTTGGGGCCAGCCCGAGGATATTGCCGGGCCGGTCATGTTTCTCGCCTCGCAGGCGGCCGGGTTCATGACCGGCACCTGTCTGGCCATTGACGGGGGGTATTCCGTTGCCTGACATCTCTACCATTGGCGCGGCCGTCATCGGCACCGGCTTCATCGGCAGCGTGCATCTGAGCACCTTGCGGCGCTTGGGCGTGCCCGTCGCCGGCGTCCTCGGTTCCAGCCCCGCGCGCGGCGCGGATCGAGCGCGGGCGCTTGGGGTGCCGCGCGCCTACGGTTCGCTGGACGAGCTGCTGGCCGATCCAGCGGTGCAGGTTGTCCATGTCACGTCACCCAATGTTGCACATCATGAACAGGTCCTGCAGATCCTTGCCGCCGGGCGGCATGTAATCTGCGAAAAGCCCCTTGCGATGACTTCGGCGCAGTCGGCGGAGATGCTGGCTGCGGCCGAGGCCAGCGGCAGGGTGGCGGCGGTCTGCTACAACACGCGCTTCTATCCCTTGAACCAGCACGCGCATGGCATGATGCGGGCAGGCGAGCTTGGCGATTTGCGCCTGATCACCGGGCAATTCCATCAGGACTGGCTGGCCAAGGAAACCGACTGGAACTGGCGGCTGGAGGTTGGCGAAGGCGGCCCGCTGCGGTCGGTCAGCGACATCGGCACGCATTGGGTGGACCTGACAAATTTCATCACCGGGCAGCGGCCAGTGGCGGTCATGGCCGAACTGGCCACGTTCATTCCCGAGCGGCAAAAGCCGTTGGGGCCGGTCGAGACCTTCACCGCCTCGAAGGGGGCGACGGAAACGCGCAAGATTGCCACCGACGATGCCGCGACCATCCTGCTGCGTTACGGGAACGGCGGGCGCGGAGTGTTGACCACCAGCCAGATCAGTCGTGGACGCAGGGGTCTGCTCGCCTGGGACATTTCCGGCTCGCAGGCATCCGCGGCCTGGACGGCGGAGGCTCCCGAGACTCTGTGGATCGGGCATCGCGACGCGGCGAACCAGCTGCTGTTGCGCGATCCCTCGCTCATGAATCCGACAGGCGCGGCAGCGGCGGCGTTGCCGGGGGGGCACCCGGAAGGTTTTGCCGACACCTGGGCCGCGTTCTTCCGGCAGGTTTATGGTGATGTGGCGGGGGGTGGTCGCAAGGACAGTTCGACCTGGGCCACGTTTGCGGATGGACATTACGAAATGCTCTTTTGCGACGCGGTTCTGGCCAGCGCGGCGCGCGGCGCCTGGGTGGACGTGGCACAAGTCTGAATGGGAGGACATTGATGCAGCTGGGAATCCTGACCGCGCCATTCGCCCAATCGCAACTGGACGAGGTTGCCGGCTGGGCGGCTTCGGCGGGGTTCCAGTCACTGGAAATCGCCTGCTGGCCCTCAACCGGGGGGGAGAAGCGCCGCTATGCCGGGACGGCCCATCTTCCGGTCGAGGAGATGACGCGCGGGCGCGGGGCAGACATCATGGGGATGCTGGCCGGCAAAGGGCTTTCTGTTTCCGGCCTCGGCTATTACCCGAATCCGCTGCATTCCGATGCCGCGCACCGCGACGCGGTGATCGGCCACCTGAAGCGGGTCATCACGGCAGCGGGCATGATGGGCGTGGGGGTGGTGAACACCTTCGTCGGCGGCGACCGGACGCTGACGGTCGATCAGAACTGGGCGCGCGCGGTGGAGATTTTCGGCCCCATCGTCGCACATGCCAGGGACAGTGGCGTGACGCTGGCGTTCGAGAACTGCCCGATGATCTTTTCCAACGACGAATGGCCCGGGGGACATAACATCGCCTATGCGCCGCGCATCTGGCGGCGGATATTCGAAACCTGGGGCGATGCGGTGGGGATGAATTACGATCCCAGCCATCTTGTCTGGCAGATGATCGATGCCGGACGGTTTGTCCGCGAATTCGGTCCGCAGATGGTTCATGTACACGCCAAGGACCTGATGATCGACCGCGACGGGCTTTATGACCACGGCATCCTCTCGGCGGGAATGGGCTGGCAGGTGCCACGGATGCCGGGCCTTGGTGAGGTCGACTGGCCCGGCTTTTTCGCAAACCTCTATCGCGCGGGCTATGATGGCCCGATCATCATCGAACACGAAGACCGCGACTTCGAAGGCTCTGACGAGAAAATCAAACGCGGCTTCGCCTTGGCGCGGGACGTCCTGCGCCCATATGTCAAGTAGACCAAGACGACCAACGACAACCAGATCTGGGAGGATCACATGAAGACTCTGCTTCTTGGAACCGCGCTGACCCTGGGACTTGCCGGGATGGCCTCGGCGGAAGGCTACAAGATCGGGATATCCAACACCGTGCAGGGCAACGGCTGGCGCGAAGAAATGGTCTGCGCGATGAAGGCCGAAGCCCTTGCCTCGGGCAAGGTCGAAAGCCTGAACATCGCGCACAGGAACACCGATGCCGCGGGCCAGCTGGAAGACATTCGCAACCTGATCCAGGCCGGCGTTCAGGCTATCGTCGTCAATCCGGCGAATGCCGAAGGCATCAACACCGCAGTGAAGGAAGCAACTGACGCCGGCATCGTCGTCGTTGCCGTTGACCAGGCGGTGACCGAACCCTCGGCCTACATCCTCTCGAACAACCAGGAACAATATGCCTACCTTGGGGCCAAGTGGCTGTTCGAACAGATGGGCGGCAAGGGTGCGGTCGTCTACATGCGGGGTGCCGCAGGGGCGGGTGCCGACAACGATCGCGACAAGGGATTCAAGCGGGCGATGGCCGAATTTCCGGATATCACCGTCGCGCAAGAGGTTTTCACCGGCTGGCAGCAGGACCAGGGCAAACAGCAGATCAACGACATCATCGCTGCCGGCGTACCGTTCCAGGGCGTCTGGACCTCTGGCATCGACAACGTGATCGTGGATGCCTTTGTTGAAAGCGGCGCGCCGATGGTGCCGATCGTCGGCGCGGACAATGCGGGCTTCGTAGGCCAGCTTTCCAGCGTCGAGGGCCTGCAGGGCGCGGCAGTCACCAATCCCGGCTCGGTCGGTGGCGCTGGCGTGGCGCTGGCGATCCAGATCCTCGAGGGAAAGGCTCCTGCCGAAAAGACCGTGCTCGTGGACCCCGAGCTTTGGGAGAACGTGACGGAAGAGGGCAAGGCCAAGCTCGCTGCGGCGGCGAATCCGAACCTCAGCCCGGAGTGGCCGGTCTCGGTCTCCGTGCCGGGCTGGACGACCTACACCATGGACCAGATCATCGCCTGCAAGGGGCCGGGCGAGTAAACGCGGCCGGCTGATCCGATCCGGCCTCCGGGGCGTGTCTCCCCGGGGGCCGCCTTGCCCCTTAGCCGAAAGCCGACCCGATGCCGGATTCTGCCGATGCCGTTCTCGACGCCAAGGGCGTGGCCAAGCGTTTCGGCGCAGTGCAGGCCCTGCGGGATGCCTCGCTGCAGGTCGGGCGCGGGCAGGTCGTGGCGCTGATGGGGGCGAATGGCGCCGGGAAGTCGACCTTCGTCAAGATCCTGACCGGAGTACTCAGGCCGGACAGCGGCCATGTGAAGATCAAGGGTCGGGAAAGTACCGTGGCCTCTCCTGCCGGGGCACGGGCTTGGGGTCTGGTGCCGGTCTATCAGGAGCCGTCGCTGATCCCCGACCTGTCCGTTGCCGATAACCTGCGGCTTGGCGATACTGCAATGGAGCCTTTCCGGCATTGGGTCGCTGAACTTGGGCTGCCGGATCTGCAACCCGATGCGATGATCCGGTCGCTGCCGCTGGCGTCGCTGCGGATCGTCGACCTCGCCCGTGCTCTGGCGATGGAGCCGGACGTGTTGCTGCTGGATGAGCTGACGGCCGCCCTGCCGACCGATCTGGTTGCCCGGGTGCTGAAGGTCGTGCGGGCGCAGGCCGATGCCGGACGCTCGGTGATCTATGTTTCGCACCGCTTCACCGAAATTGCGGCGATCTGCGACCGGGCCACCGTGTTGCGCGACGGACTCACGGTCGGCGACCTTGCCATCGAACCGGGGATCGAGGAGCGGATCGTTGAGATGATGCTGGGCGGGGCGGTCGCGGCGGCGGTGACAGAGGCACGTCCCGGCCGCCCGGTCGCGAGCGGCACCCCGCGCCTTCGGGTGCGGGGCCTCAGGACCGGTACGCGCCTGACCGACGTTTCCTTCGACCTGCACAAGGGCGAGGTGCTGGGGGTCGTGGCGCTGGAGGGGCAGGGGCAGGATGAACTGTTCAACGTGCTCGCCGGCAACCGCAGGGCAAGTGCTGGCACGGTGGAAGTTGATGGCAGGCCCAAAGCCTTCTCCCACCCCGCCGATGCGATTGCGGCGGGCCTGACCCTGGTGCCAGGTGACCGGGCGCATGCCCTCCTGATGTCGCGGTCAGTGCGCGAGAACATTGCGGTGCCGCTGATTGCCCGCATCAGGAACTGGGGCGCAGTCCCGATGCGGGAGGAGGCCGCCAAAGTTGCCACTGCCGTCGAGACGCTGCAGATTGACACTCGCGCTCAGGGTGAGGTGCGAAGGCTGTCCGGCGGCAACCAGCAGAAGGTGACGATCGCCCGCTGGATCGCGAACGGGGTGCAGACGCTTCTCCTTTTCGACCCGACGCGCGGGATCGACATCCGCACCAAGCGGCAGATCTATGCGCTGGTCCGAGACCTCGCCGATCAAGGGGCGGCGGTGCTGTTCTATACCTCGGAGCTTGCCGAGATCCGGCTGGCCTGCGACCGCGCCGTCGTGATCTTCAACGGGCGGGTGGTCGATGTGATCGACGCAGCAGAAGCCGACGAGTCCACGCTGATGCGGGCAGCCTACGGGCTGTCCGAGAGGGCGCCGGCATGAGGCGCTGGATCGAAGCGAACGCCTGGACCCTTGGCCTTGCCGTGCTGCTGGCGGTCCTGCTTCTGGCGACCAAGGTGATCCAGCCGGGCTTCGGCGCGACAGGGCTCGACAGCCTTGCGCGGGCCGCACTGCCCTTTGCCCTGGCAACGGTCGGGATGGCGGTTGTGGTGATCGCTGGCGGCATCGATCTCTCCGTTGCTGCGATGATGGCTGTTGCCAGCGTTACTGGCGCGGTGCTGATGGCGGGGGCCGGTGACGGGCAGGCATTGCTTGCGGTCATCGCGGTCCTGGCGCTTGGCATCGCGATGGGAACGGTGAACGGTGTGCTGATCGTGGTGACGCGCGTGCCCGACATCGTGGTGACGCTGGCGATGCTGTTCGTCTGGCAGGGCGTGGCATTGCTGATCCTGAACGCGCCGGGCGGGGGCGCGGCGCCGTGGCTGCGGGCGATGTCGGCCGGCGGCGTTGCCTTGCCCGGCCTGCCGCAAGGGCTGACTGACTGGCTCCCGCGCGGGGTCGTTTTCCTGGCGGTGGTCACGGCGCTTATCTGGGTTCCGATCCGCCGGTCGAAGCTGGGCCTCCGGCTCTATGCCATCGGCAGCGATCCCCTTGCCGCGTTTCGCTCCGGCGTGCCGGTCGGGCAGACCCGCATCGCTGCCTATGCGATCTGCGGCCTTTTTGCCGCGCTCGGCGGGCTGTCGGTCACCATGAGCACCGGTATCGGTGAGCCTATTCCCGGCCCGTATCTACTGGCCTCGGTCGCGGCGGTGGTCCTCGGCGGCGTGGTGCTGGGCGGCGGGAGAGGGGGCATCCTCGGTCCGATACTCGCCGTCTTCATCCTGCGGACGGTGCGCATGGATCTGACCATGCTGTCGGTCGATCCCAATGTCGCCGCCATCATCGAAGGCACGATCATGGTCGCCGTGGTGATGTTCGGTGCAATTCTGGCAACGCGGGGGCGCAAGGCATGACGGCGATGACCGAAGCTCCCTCCGCCCTGACCCGACTCGGCCGGCTGATGGCCGACAACCCGCTCTTGCCGCTCACTCTCCTCCTCTTCCTGCTGATCGGGGTGCTCGCGGTCATGAACCCCGCGATCCTCAGCCTCTTCTGGGCCGGGAATACCATCAAGATCGCCATTCCGCTGGCCATGCTTGCCGCCTGCCAGACATTGACGATGCTGACCGGCGGCATCGACCTCTCTGTCGGGACCGTCGCCACCATCACGGCTTTCATGACCGCCACCCTGGCGCCGCTGACCGGCGTGCCGCCGGCGATCGCCGTCGCGCTGGCCTGTGCAGTTCTCGTCGGCCTGGTGAACGGCTTCGGGGTCGCCATTTGCCGGGTCCATCCCCTGATCATGACCCTTGGAACCGCGCTGATCGCGACCGGGTGCCTGCTGGTCTACCAGCGCTATGTCATCGCGACCGGCGTGCTGATCCCCGACTTCCTGATCTGGCTCGGTACCGGCCGCAGCCTGGGCCTGCCGAACAGCCTCGCCCTTTTCGTTCCCTTCGCCATCCTGATCATCTGGGCGCAACGGCGCAGCGGTTTCGGTCGGCTGCTCTATGCCATCGGCGCGAACGAAGAGGCGGCGCGCCTGTCCGGAGTGCGGGTCTGGCAGGTGCACCTGACACTTTACACTCTCTCCAGCCTGATCGCCGGAGTTACCGGCATGCTCTACCTCGGCCAGATCAAAACCGCATCTCTGTCGCTCGCCCTGCCGCTTGATCTGCCCTCCGTCGCCGCTGCCGTCATCGGCGGCACCTCGATCTTCGGCGGGCGGGGCGGCTATGGCGGCACCATCCTCGGCGCGCTGATCCTGACCGTGCTGACCACGATGCTGACGCTGCTCCAGATCCCCGAGGGCGGGCGGCGCATACTTTTCGGTCTCATCATCCTCGCCGTTACCGCGCTCTTCATCCGCTTGACCGAGCGCAGCTGAAAGGGTTTCCCATGGCAAGGTTCCGCATCGTCGGCATCAGCTTTGACCACATGCACATGGGCGACCTGCTGCGTCTGGTCCATGATCACCCCGAGGCGGAGATCGCCGGTATCTTCGATCCCGACCGTGCCACGATGCAGCGGGCGGTTGAGGCCTTCGGTATTCCCGAACACAATGTATTCACCGATTTCGACACCTGCATGAAGACGACAAGGCCCGACCTCGCTATCCTCTGTGCGGCGACGGCCGACCACGCGGCCTATACCCGGCGGCTGGCGTCTTACGGCGTGCATGTTCTTGTCGAGAAGCCCTTCGCAGCCTCGATCAAGGATGCCCGCGCGATGATCGCGGCGATGCAACCGACGGGCAGATACCTCGCCATCAACTGGCCGCTCCGCTGGGTTCAGTCGCATGCCACCGCCAAGCGCCTGGTCGACGAAGGCATGATCGGCAAGGTGATCGAGATCCACTCCTACGGCGGCAACCGCGGCCCGCTTTACCACCTGGCCGACAAGATCGAAGTCAGCCGCGAGGAAGTCGAACGCCAGAAGCCCGGCTCCTGGTGGTACAAGCGGGCTTCGGGCGGGGGGAGCCTGCTGGACTACCTTGGCTACGGCGCGACGCTCGGCACCTGGTATCGCAATGGAGAGGCGCCGCTGGAGGTGACCTGCGTCACGGATGAAACGCCAGGGATCGAGGTCGACCAGCACGCCATCACCATATGCCGCTATGCGGCCGGGCTGTCGAAGATGGAGACGCGCTGGGGTACGTTTACCGACCCCTGGGATATTCAGCCGCAGCCCAAATGCGGTTTCATCCTGGTCGGCACCGAGGGAACCATCGCAAGTTGGGACTATGCCGATCATGTGACGGTACAGACCCGCACGCATCCCGAACCGCATCCGCTTCCCGTCGATCCGTTGCCCGTGGGCGAGCGGAATGCCATCGACTATGTCCTGAGCTGCATTGCCCGGAACGAGCCGCTTGCCGGACCGCTGGACCCGGCGGTCAGCCTGATCGGCCAGTGCATTGTCGACACGGCCGCGCAATCCGCGCGCGAGAAGCGCAGCCTGGCGCTGGTGCAATGAGCGCGCCCGACGCCGATGATTATGCCTTGAGATCCGCGGCCTTGGCCGAGGTTCCGGCGCCGGATCTGCCCTATCAGCCGCCGATGCCCCGCTACTATGCCCCCCGCATCGGGGTGGTCGGTGCGGGCGGCATCGTGGCAGCGCATCTTGACGCCTACCGGACCGCGGGTTGGGAGGTTGCGGCGATCTGCAACCGCTCGATCGGGAAAGCGCGGGAGAGGGTAGCCGAGTTTGCACCCCAGGCATGGGTTACCGCCCGCTATCAGGATATTCTGTCTGATCCGTCCATTGACGTGGTCGATATCACGCCGCACCCCGCCGACCGCCTGCCGATGCTTGAGGCTGCCCTGAAGGCGGGCAAGCATGTCCTGTCGCAGAAGCCATTCGTTCTGGACCTTGCCGAGGGCCGGCGGCTGGTGAACCTTGCCCGAGATCAGGGCGTAAAGCTCGCAGTCAACCAGAATGGCCGCTGGGCCCCGCACCTGTCCTGGATGCGCGAAGCCGTCCGTGCCGGACTGGTCGGAGAGGTCATGAGCGTTCATGCGGCGGTGCACTGGAACCACGGCTGGATCGCGGGAACCCCGTTCGACAGGATCGAGGATCTGATCCTCTGCGACTTCGGAATCCACTGGTTCGACTTCCTGCGCAGCGTCACCGGCAAGCGGGCGCAACGAGTCTCAGCAATGGCGGGTCATGCGATCGGACAGTCTGCGGCGGTACCGCTGATGGCGCAGGTCCTCATTCGGCTTGACGGGGGCCAGGCGTCGCTGGTCTTCGACGGCGCCACGGCCTTTGGCCCGCGCGACACGACCTATGTCGCGGGCACCCATGGCAGCCTTTGCAGCGACGGCCCCGACCTAGGCCGGCAAGAGGTGACGCTCACAACAGCCGCGGGCCGGGCGCGACCACAGCTTGCCGGCCGCTGGTTCAACGATGGCTTTCGGGGGGCAATGGGTGCGCTTCTGCTCGCCATCGAAGAGGACACCGAGCCGGTAAACGGAGCTGGGGAAAACCTGGAGAGCCTCGCGCTCACCTTCGCAGCCATCCAGTCGCGACGCACCGGAAGCGAGGTCGAGGTCGGGTCGGCCTCGCGGCTGTCGTGGTGATGGGTCTGGCCGAAGAGGCGGCGTGGCGCGGATCACACGGCGGCGTGTTTAGCGCTTGCCGTTCCGCTTGGCGCCTTGCGCCCGGTCCGCAGCACCCTTGAACCCAGCGGCGGCCTCTCCAGTCGCTGCGATGTCAAGCAACCTGCACGAAGTTCCTGGCGTCTTGTCACAGGCCCTTTTTTCCATGGCGTGCCATACGTTGATCGGGACCGCGGCATTGCTGACAGTCGCCAGCTTCAGGCCGACGCGGCACCAACACACCGCCGCAGACTCCGACGCCGCAGCATGGATGTCAGTCGCCGGGCGATCAAAGCCGCGAACTCAGGCGAAAACTGAACTGAAGAGGCGCCTGGCAGCCCGTAGGGGAGTCGAACCCCTCTTCCCAGGTTGAAAACCTGGTGTCCTAACCGATAGACGAACGGGCCGCACTTGGCGTGGGCGGGTGTTTAGGCCACCCGCATCTGACTCGCAAGGGGGATTTTGCACATTTTTGACAGGGCCTTGCGTCAGGCTTCCGCGGCATCGTCGAGCTTCATCTGCACCCGGGCGCGGCCCTGCCAGTGGTTGAGCTCGAGCCGCCCGGCAAGATGGAAGCGGCGGCCGCCGTGGGCCGCGAGGCGCTGGCCGAGCGGGCCGTCGAAAGCGGAAAAGGCGATGGCGTCGATCGTCGGCCCGGCGCCGTCGCTGAAGGAGATCTTCAGGTGGTTTTCACCGACCCGCCGGACGCCGGAGATGGCCATGGAACCGAAGGCGAAACGCGGGGCAGGGGCGGCCTGGCCGAAGGGCCCGGCCCCCTCGATCTCCTCGACCAGATCGCGGCTTGCGGCACCGGGCATCAGGAGCGCATCGACCCTCAGGTCGCGGGGGCCGGTCACCGCTGCCCCCTGCCGGTCGAGAAGCTCCGACAGCCGCGCCATCGCCGCTGCCAGCTGCGGCTCCTCCACCGTCAACCCCGCCGCCATGCGGTGGCCGCCACCCTTGACCAGCAGCCCCTCGGCCGCCAGCCGCTGTACGGCGGCGCCAAGATCGACGCCCTCGACCGACCGGCCGGAACCCTTGCCGATGCCGCCCTCAAACCCGATGACCACGGCGGGGCGGTTCGTCGCCTCCTTCAGCCGCGCCGCGACGATGCCGACGACGCCGGGATGCCAGCCTTCCGCCGCCGCCCAGACCAAGGGCGCCTCAATCCCGCGCGCCTCGGCCTGCGCCAGCGCCGCCTCGCGCACCCGGTTCTCGATCTCGCGCCGTTCGGTGTTGAGCGCGTCGAGCCTTTCGGCCAGCGCCGCCGCCTCATGCGGATCGGCGGTGGCAAGAAGCCGTGCGCCAAGGTCGGCGGCGCCGATGCGGCCGCCGGCGTTGACCCTTGGGCCAAGGATGTAGCCAAGGTGATAGGCCGTCGGCGCCTGATCCATCCGCGCGACATCGGCAAGGGCGGCAAGCCCGATCCGCTCGCGCCGGGCCATGACCTTCAAGCCTTGCCGGACGAAGGCGCGGTTGACGCCGATCAGGGGGGCCACATCGGCCACCGTCGCCAGCGCCACGAGGTCGAGAAGGCCCATCAGGTCCGGCCCCGTGGCCCCCGCGCTGCGCATCTGGCGATTGGCCTCGACCAGCATCAGGAAGACGACGCCAGCGGCGCAGAGATGGCCAAGCTCGCCCGTCTCATCCTGTCGGTTCGGGTTCACCACCGCCAGCGCCGGGGGCAGCGTCTCCGCGCCAAGGTGGTGGTCGAGGACGACGACATCCGTGCCCTTGGCCGCCGCGATGGCCTCGTGGCTGAGGGTGCCGCAATCGACGCAAATGATAAGGTCATGCGCCTTGGCCAGCCCCGCCATCGCCGCCGGGTTCGGGCCATAGCCCTCATCAATCCGGTCGGGAATATAAAGGGTCGCCGCCAGCCCCATCTCCCGCAGCCAGATGATGAGGAGCGCGGCGGAGGCGCCGCCGTCCACGTCGTAATCGGCGAAGACCGCAATGCGCTCGCGCGCCCGGACGGCGGCAAGGAACCGCGCCGCCGCCGATTCCATGTCCTTCAGCCGGTGCGGATCGGGCAGAAGGTCGCGAAGCTGCGGATCAAGGAAGCGCCGCGCTTCCTCCGGCGCCACGCCACGGGCGGCGAGGACGCGGGCGAGGGGCAGGGCTAGGCCAGTGGTCTGGGCAACCCGTTCGGCCTGCCGGTCGACTTCGGCCCCGGGTCCGATCCAGCGCCGCCCGGTGAGGGAGGCTTCGACGCCAAGGAATGCGGTCATGCGCCCCTTCCCGGATGCCCTGCTTTCATCTTGCCACAAATACCTCGGGGGTGCGGGGGGCTGGCCCCCGCCGCGCCCCGAAATCTCAGCGCACCGGGTTGCGGTAGAGCATCCGCCGCACCGAGCCGGTCTTCGACCGCATCAGGATCGTCTCAGTCTCGATGAAATGCGGCTCGCGCCGCACACCGCGCAGGATCGAGCCGTTGGTCACGCCGGTCGCGGCAAAGATCACCTCGCCCGTCACCATCTCGTCGCGCGAATAGACCCGGTTCAGGTCCTTGATCCCCGCCTTCGCCGCGCGTCCGCGCTCGTCGTCGTTGCGGAACAATAGCCGGCCCCACATCTGGCCGCCCATGCATTTCAGCGCCGAAGCCGCAAGCACGCCTTCCGGCGCACCGCCCGAACCCATGTACATGTCGATGCCGGTGATCTCGCTTTCGGCGCAGTGGATCACGCCGGCCACGTCACCATCGGTGATGAGCCGGATCGCAGCGCCGGTGGAGCGGACCTCGGCCACCATTTCCTCGTGCCGGGGCCGTTCGAGGATGCAGACGGTAATGTCGCCGGGGGCGCAGTTCTTCGCCTTCGCCAGCGCCCTGATGCGCTCGGAGGGGGACATCTCAAGGCTGACGACATTCTTCGGCAGGCCGGGACCGACGGCAAGCTTGTCCATGTAGACGTCGGGCGCATGCAGAAGCGTGCCGCGCGGGGCCATGGCGATGACGGTCAGCGCGTTCGGCATGTCCTTCGCGGTCAGGGTGGTGCCTTCCAGCGGATCGAGCGCGATGTCCACGGCCGGCCCGTTGCCCGAACCGACCTCTTCGCCGATGTAGAGCATCGGTGCCTCGTCGCGCTCGCCCTCGCCGATGACCACGACGCCCTTGATGTCGAGAAGATTGAGCTGTTCGCGCATGGCGTTGACCGCCGCCTGGTCGGCGGCCTTTTCGTCACCGCGCCCGATCAGCCGCGCCGAGGCATGGGCCGCGGCCTCGCTGACGCGGGCGAGGCCGAGAGAGAGCATGCGATCCTGGAATTCCTTGACGTCGGCCATTCGTGGCTCTCCTGATATCCGGCTGTTACTTCTCAAATAGCCGGGGGGATGCAAGGCGGCAAGCGCTTCGGACGATGGTTGCGCTCACACGCTTTCGATGCGGATTGCGACCGGCTCGCCGATGAGGACGCCGGTGGCGGGCAGGCGGCTCAGGGCGTGGTCGATGGCGTCGCGGGCGGTCTTGTGGGTGACGATCAGCACCGGTGCGACGGTCGCATCGGCATGGGCGTATTGCCGCATCCGGTCGATGGAGACGCCTTCCTCGCCCAGCACCGTGGCGACCTTGGCCAAGGCACCCGGCTTGTCGGCGAGTTCGAGCCTGAGGTAGTGCGGCGCCGGGGCGCTGGTGCCGGCTGGTACCGCCTCGACAAGGTCGGTGGCGGGCTGGCCGAAGGTCGGGATGCGGCTGCCGCGCGCGATCTCGATCACGTCGGACATGACCGCGCTGGCCGTCGGGCCGGCACCGGCGCCGGCACCGCGCAGGACGATCTGGCCGACGCTGTCGCCCTCGATCACCACCATGTTGGTGCCGCCCTGCAACTGGCCCAAGGGGCTGTCGGCGGGGACGAGGCAGGGCGTCATCCGCTGTTCAAGCCCCCGGCCCGTCATCTGCGCGACGCCGAGAAGCTTGATGCGGTAGCCCATGTCGGCGGCGCGGCGGATGTCGTCGATGGAGACGCGGCCGATGCCCTCAAGCCGGACGGCATCGAAGGAAACCCTGGTGCCGAAGGCGATGGCGGCGAGAAGGCTCAGCTTGTGGCCTGCGTCGATGCCGCCGACGTCGAGATTGGGATCGGCCTCAAGATAGCCAAGCTGGCGGGCTTCCTCGAAGACCTCGGCGTAAGGAAGGCCGGCGCTTTCCATCCGCGTCAGGATATAGTTGCAGGTGCCGTTCATCACGCCCATGACCCGGCGAATGTCGTTGCCGGCAAGCCCCTCGGTCAGCGCCTTGACGACCGGGATGCCGCCCGCCACCGCCGCCTCGAAGCGGATCACGTGGCCCTTCGCCTCGGCGGCTTCAGCCAAGGCTTGCCCGTGAAGGGCGAGCATCGCCTTGTTGGCAGTCACCACGTCCTTGCCAGTGGCGATGGCGGCGCGGGTCGCGTCGAGCGCGGAGCCGTCGGCACCGCCCATCAACTCGACGAAAACGTCGATGTCGTCTCGCCGGGCGAGGGCGACCGGATCATCTTCCCAGGCATAGCAGGAAAGGTCGGCATCGCGGTTCTTGGTGCGGTTGCGGGCGGAAACGGCGGTGATCACGATCGGGCGACCGGTGCGGCGCTGGATCAGGGCCGCATGTTGCTGGACGATCTTCACGGTGCCGATGCCAACCGTGCCAAGGCCAGCCACGCCAAGACGCAAGGGTTCGGGCATCGGAAACTCCACAAAGGCCGCAGGGCGCCTTGCCCCGCCTGTCTGCCGGGTGTTAGCCCGTTGCGCGACTGCTTGCAACGCGGCTTGGCGCGCCTCGGGCAGGATCAGCCCTGGGGTGCGGCGCGCAAGGCCTCGGCGCGCGCCTTCAGAAGTGCGGCCCGCGCCTCGACCGTGGCCGCAGGGTCACTCGCCGGTGCCGGCGGCGCGGCTGCGAGGACAGCGTCGAGCGGCACAAGCTTCGGGTAGGCGGCGGCGGTGACGGCGGGCGATGACGCATTCTCGACCGCCGGACCCGGCGCGCAGGCGGAGAGGGCGGCGATGGCTGCGAGCAGGAGGGCAGGGCGAAGCATCGGCTTTCTCCGGTGGCGGTGGCCGCAAGGTAGCAGGGCCGCCGGGCTGCCTGCAAGACGGGCCGGATCGGCGCTATTGTATTGAACGGGCGTTCATATAATCTGCCCGGCATGGCCCGCAAGACCGGTTCTCATTCCGAAATCACTGGCCCGCGCATCCGGGACGCGGCGCTGAAGCTCTTTGCGCGGCACGGATTTGCCGCCGTCTCCATGCGCCAGATCGCGGCGGAGGTGGGGGTGCAGGCCGGGGCGCTCTACCTTTACACGCCCGACAAGGAGACGCTGCTTCTTGACCTTCTGCGGACCCACATGGACGACCTTATCGCCGACTGGGTCTCCGCCGATCCCGGCGGCGCGCCCGTCGCGCGGCTCGAAGCCTTCGTGCGCTTCCATATCCGCTTCAACCTCGAACGCGCCGACGCGGTCTTCCTGTCCTACATGGAGCTTCGCAACCTCGGGCCGGAAAACTTCGCCGCCATCGAGACGCTGCGCCGAGACTATGAGACCCGGCTTGAAACGGTCCTGAGCGAGGGTGCGGCGGCGGGCATCTTCGCGCTCCGCGATGCCAAGATCGCCGCTTATGCCATCATCGCCATGCTGACCGGCGTCAACACCTGGTACCGCGAAGGCGGTCGGCTGAGCCGTGCCGCCGTCGGCGATCTTTACTGGGACATGGTGCGCAGGTCCGTCGCCGCCTGAGGTGGCGCGCAGCGAAACGCCCCGGCGTTGAGACTGGGGCGCGAAAGGGCAGATCAGATTTCCGGGCCGACCGGATCAGCTTCCGACGCTCGGGTCGGTTGTGCCATCGTCACTGTCGTTGTCGGACGGGTCGATGTCGGTGTCGTAGATGCAGGCCGGGATGGAACCGTCATGCTTTTCCCACATCACGCAGCCGGTGAAGCGGGGGCGGGTGGTGATGAACTGCTTGAACCACTGGGCATCAAGGCCGATGTTGAAGATCGGTTCATAGGCCATGAACGTCTCAACGACCACGACATAGTCGCCCGTTGCCATCACGGGGATACGGTTTGCCCGGTCCTGAAGTTCGTCGGTCGTCAGGCCGGGCGTAGCGCCGGTGCCATAGGACCAGGCGATCTTGTTGCGCGCCTCGTCATCGTCCCAGAACACGCTGGAGACGCGGATCGTCGTCGGCTCGTTCGAGAAGGTGATGTAGTCGAAAAGGGTGTTCATCCCCTCGATGTAGTCCTCGTCGACCGGATCGGTTGACCGGGAAACGAGGTCGGCGATCGTGTAGGCGCCCTTCTGGTTGATGTTCTTCTGGCGGAAGGCATCGAAGAACTGGAACGATGCGACGTACCACCAGATCAGGAAGGAACTGGCGATCACGCCTTCCACCGGCATGGAACCCGTTTCGCTGGCCGTGAAACGACGGCCGATCATCCTGAGTCGAGAAAGAACGGTCATGATCAGCCTCCCGGCTCGGGTTCGTTGACAAAGGCGGTGGTCGACACCAGCGCGTAGGCCCCGGTATTGTCCTTGGGCAGCTGGAAGCCGATGCCGGTCGTCGGCACGATGGGATCGAACTTGGCGCAGGCGCGGACCAGCATCAGCTGGTCGCCCGCGCCCTCGTCGAAGGGGTTGCCGAGCGGCGCGAGCGGATTGGCGCGGTCGATGCAGATCGCACCCGAGGCCAGCGGCTCCCATGTCACGGTCGATACGGGCCTGAGTTCGACGACAAGCACGTTCATGCAGTCGGGGATGACGCCCGCGCGATTGCAGATGTTGCGCTTGAAGTCTTCATAGTCGCCTGTGAAGGTTCCCAGCCTGAGGTCGCGCACGGAAAGGTCGAGCCCGCGCTCAAGCATGACGTGGCGCATCATCAGGACGCCCATTTCCAGCGAGGAAATGACAAGCATCATGAAGAACGGCAGGAAGAGAAGGAACGGAATGGTCGCGGTGCCATCCTCTTCCCGTGCCGCGCGCGCCAGCCGCAGCTTCAGATTTGACATGAGCGCAGACATCAGTGGGTCAACCTGAGCTTGTTGATCGACTGGACGATCCCCGAGAACGCGTCCTGGATGTCATTGCCCTCGACTTCATAGTACCCGGCGCTCGCGCATTTCGACAGCAAGGTCTGGCCGCGCGACGGCGCTTCGAAGGCGATGGTGTAGATCCGCACATCCTGGTTCTTGGCCGCATTGCAGAGCGACTCGGTCTGCGCGTCCTTCTGGCTGTAGACGGTGGTGTTGACCTTCGGGCTGCTGACCGAGTTCGACCGCCACTGGTTGCGGGTGGACGAGCTGTTGCCATAGGCCGGATAGATGATGTTGTCCGACAGATAGTTGATGCCCATCGTCGCCCAGACTTCCGGCCAGGTCAGCTGCACTGCGCGCGGACTGCCCGAAAAACCGGTATCGTTGACGACGGTGGTCGAGCAGCTTTTCTTGCCGCAGGTCGTCACCGAGCGCGAACCGTCACCCCAGGGGTGATCCAGCCAGAGGCCAGCCTCGACGGAATACCACTGGTTCTTGTTTTCGTCGTAGAGCGAATACTGGTTGACCGTGAAATCGTCGGTCGTGCTGGCGTTCTGCGTGTAGTGGCGGTTGCTCCACACGCGGCTCAGCCCGGTGTTGTACGGCCCGCCGTTCGAGGCATTCCTGAGCTTGTATTCAGTGGTGTTCTCGCCATCCGTCATCAGGACGATGACCTTCAGCGATTTGCCGTTGTCGTAGTTGAAGGGGCGGCCGGCGACGTTCCCGGAAAGATCGTTGTTGCCGATCATGCTGGTCACGATCGGCCGGACAGACGGGTCAAGAAGTGCCGCACCCCATTTCATGCCGAGGTCGATCGAGGTGTTGCCCTTGGCCTGAAGACCGTCGATGTGGGCCTTGAGCACGTCGCGGTCATCCGAAAACGGCAGGACCGCGTTCCGGACGTCAGTCGAACAGTTCGGTATCGCGCCGTTGTTGCCGGTGACCGGGCTGATCTTGTAGAATGGGTCGAAATGCCCGTTGCGCTGGTAAACCCGTGCTCCGCCGACAGCCATGGCCGTGCTGGTGTAGTCACCTTCGGCAGGATCGAACTCGATGCAGTTCGAGGTGGTCTGCTCTTGCGTGACGTTGAACTGGTCGATGAACGTGTCGGTCAGCGCGACCTGCGTTGCATAGGGGATGATCGAGATGGAGACGTTGCCTTCTTCGGTTGAATCGAAGATCTGGTCGACGAAGGACTTGGCTGCGGGCTTGAGGTTGGCGATCCGGCTGCCGGCCATCGAACCTGAGACGTCGAGGATGAGAGATATCTCGATCTCGCCCACGCTTTCTTCGGCGGTCGAGACGGCGGGGGTCGACAGGGTCTTGATGCCCACAAGTTTCATGAACCAGGTCGGCAGTGTTTCCGACACCGCGATGCTCACGCGGCGGGAATCGCCGAAGGCGCCTTCCACCACCTTGATCTGATCGTCGGTCGGCGGCTTCAGGCCGGCCTTGACGAAGTAGTCCTTCACCACATCTTTCGGCACCAGGGACTGCTGCAGGTCGGCTGCGGCGAGCGAGGCGCGGTCGATGGTGTTCTGGAGCGTGGTGCGCCGTTCCTCGAACCGCATGAGGTCGAGCGCGACCCCGGCGAGAAGCAGCATCATGACGAAGCAGAAGAGGCCGAAGATCAGCAGCGAGCCGTCTTCCTCACGCCGGAAACGGTCGAGACGCCGAAAGCGGCCGCGAGGCCGGGAACTGGCTGCTTGATCGCTGGCCACGACAGAATAGTCGGTCATCGAATACCCCTTCACACAATCGGCCAGTTGTCAGAGACACTGCGCACCAAAGATGCTGTGCGGGCCACATGCGGCAAAATTGCGGCAAAGCATGGGGCGAAACGCGGGCGATTGCGCGATCGGCGGAATAACGCGCCCCTCGGGTGTCCGATAGCCGGGGAACACCGGAATCGTCTCGAATCGCTGAACAGTGGATGTGACCGTCAGTCCGGTTTGTTGGCGCCCGGAGGCGGGGTTTCACCGCGCATTAACTGTTTTCAGCCGCGATTCGCTCCGCTGGCCGGGCCTCGGAGCCTGTCGCGGCACCCGCAATAAGGGGCAAGGGCTTGCCCGGCGCGATGCGGTAAATCAGCGCATCCGGGCCCTCGGCATGGGCCGCGGCGCGGGCCTGCAGCGCTGCGTGGTGCGGGGACTTGATGCAGACCGGATCGGTCGCCCCGGCATCGCCCGCAAGCGCCATCGCCTGGCAGCGGCAGCCACCGAAATCCGCCTCGCGCCGGTCGCAGCTCTGGCAGGGTTCGGGCATCCAGCCGGTGCCGCGATAGGCGTTGAAGGCCGGGGACTGATACCAGATCTCGGAAAGCGGCTTGTCGCGGACATTCTCGAATGTCAGGTGCGGAATAGTCTGCGCAGCATGGCAGGGCAGGACGGTGCCGTCCGGTGCCACGTTGAGGCCGGTCGTCCCCCAGCCGCCCATGCAGCGCTTGGGATAGTCGGAGTGGTAGTCGGCGGGCACGTAGTCCACGACGAGCCGCCCCTTCAGCCGCGCCCGCGCCTCGGCGACGATGCGGGTCGCTTCCTTGGCCTGCTCGCGCGTGGGCATCAGCGCATCGCGGTTTTTCAGCGCCCAGCCGTGGAACTGGACCGTCGCCACCTCGATCCGCCTGGCTCCCATCTCCTCGGCCATCTCCAGCGCGCGCGGCAACTGGTGCAGGTTGCGGCGGTGGAGGACGGTGTTCAGTGTCAGGGGAAAGCCGATGGCCTTGATCCATCCGGCGACCTGCATCTTCCGCATGAAGCCGCCCCTGTAACCCCCGATCGCATCGGCCATTTCCGCATCCGTGCCCTGAAGCGACAGCTGGATATGGTCAAGCCCAGCCGCGTCGAGTTCGCGCAGCCGCGCCTCGGTCAGGCCGATGCCGGAGGTGATGAGGTTGGTGTAAAGCCCCGCCGCGCGTGCCGCCCGCACAAGCTCCGCAAGGTTGCGGCGCGAGGCGGGTTCGCCGCCCGACAGGTGGAGTTGCAGGACGCCAAGCTCTGCCGCCTCACCGAAGACCCGCACCCAGTCTTCGGTCGGAAGCTCCGTCTCGGTCCGGGCGAGTTCCACCGGGTTGGAGCAATAGGGGCAGGAGAGCGGGCAGCGGTGCGTCAGTTCCGCGAGCATGGCGATGGGCGGGCGGATCGTCATGACGCAAGGTCCAGGAACAGCCGGTCACGGAGCGCGCCGAGGAAGCCGGCGCTGTCGGCGGCGATCTGATCTTGCGGGGCGGCATACAGTTCGGCGAGCCGGGCAGTGATCTCGCCAAAGCTGCGCTTCCCGTCGACCTCCGACAGGATCGCATGGGCCACCGGGTCGAGCGTCACGGTGCGTTCGGGCGCCAGAAGCACCCAGGTCTCGCGCACCTTGTCGAAGTGGACGCGCACGCCACGGGGCAGGTCGGGGATGGCGGTGGGGTCCATCACGATGCCCTCGCGAGCATGAGGCCCTCGCCCGGCACCCAGGCGCCCGGCGGGATGCGGCCGGGTTCGACATAGGCCGATTGAAGCGCGTCAAGCTGCGCCCAGAGAACGTCGGTCTTGAAGGTCAGGGCGGCGGCGGCCATGTCCTGTCTTTCGCCGGTGTCGGCATGGTCGAGCACCCATTTCAGGCCGAAAGCAACGTCTTTCGGGGCTTCCTTCAACCTCTTGCGGAAGTAGCTGAGCGAGGCGTCATTGGCGAAGTGATAGTGCTTCAAGAGCCCCTCGATGCGGTTGGCATGGATCGCCGGGGCGAAGAGCTCGGTCAGCGAGGCGGCAACCGCCTCCAGCAGGGTCTTGTCGCGGACGAAGCGGACATAGGCATCGACGGCAAAGCGCGTCGCCGGCATCACGCCTCGGCACGATGCGACATATTCGGGGTCAAGCCCCACCGCCTCGGCGAGCCTCAGCCAGCGGCGGATGCCGCCTTCGTTCTCATCGGTGCCGTCATGATCCTCTATCCGCTTGCGCCAGGCGCGGCGAAGGACGGGGTCATCGACGCGGGACATGAAGGCCGCGTCCTTCATCGGGATCGAATGCTGATAGTAATAGCGGTTGATGACCCAGGCACGGACCTGATCGGGCGTGCAGCCGCCGCCATGAAGAAGGTGATGGAACGGGTGGCGGTCGTGGTAACGCTCCGCGCCGATCTGGCGCAGGCGGGCTTCGAATGCCTCGCGGCTTTGCGGCCTATCCGTCATGGCGTGATCTCCAGCCCGTCCGCACCGATGATCCAGCCCGCCGCCACAGCCTCGGCCCGTTCGGGGGAGGCGGGGTGAAGGACGGGGTTGGTGTTGTTCATGTGCACATAGACCTTCTGGCCGACGTCGATCCCGGCGAAGGCGGCGATCGACCCATCCGGTCCCGACATCGACATATGGCCCATCCGCGCCCCGGTCTTGGAGCCAAGCCCGAGGCGCAGCATCTCGTCATCCGTCCAGAGCGTGCCGTCAAAGAAGACCGCTGCCGCGCCATCCAGCCGTTGGGCGAGGTCTCCGGTCAGCGCGGCGCAGCCGGGGATGTAGAAGGCGGTCCGACCCCCGGCCTCAAGCTTCACGCCGACGGTCTGTTCGCCCAAAAGCTGCGTGTCCACCGTATCACCCTCCAGATAGAGCGGCACCTTGCCCGGCACGGCGAAAAGCGTCGCTGTCAGCCCGGGCGCCAAGGCGAAAGGCTGGTCGAGCGCCACCTCGCTTCGGGTCACGACCGAAGGCTTCAGCGCGGCGAAGATCGGGTTCGCGTCGAGAACCGCATGAATGCCGGCAGTGGCGAAAAGCGTGAAGGGCTGCATCTCGCGTAAGGTCAAAAGGCCGGCCACATGGTCGATATCGCCATTGGTCAGCAGCACCGACCGTATCGGGACTTCTCGCAACCCCGTCGGCGCTAGGGCGCGGCTGGCTGTCAGTTGCGCCCTGATATCGGGCGAGGCATTCAGTACCGCCCAGTCCGCGCCGTTCGCCGTGACGGCGAGCGAGGATTGCGTCAGGGACGGGATCGCCCCTTCACGGGCCAGCCGGCAGTTCTGACATCCGCAGTTCCATTGGGGCAGACCGCCACCGGCAGCTGCCCCAAGAATTCGCGCGCGAAAGCCCATGCCGGCCTGTCGCGCCCTCAGAACAGTACGCCGCCCTCGTCTTCCGACGGGCCGTACATGTTGATTTCCATGCCGCATTCGATTTCGCGGATCACGGGTTTCGTCCAGGCCATGGTTTCCTCCTCATCACCAACCGCATTGTGTGCGGCCGCGGACAGAGATTGCACCATCGACCCTTTTCAAGCGACTCCGAAATGGTCGTAACGCCTCATCCTTTGGTCGGATGCCCCCTGGCCGCCGGTTCCCGCCAAAGAGGGCTTCCGGCGCGCGTTTCTTAGTAAACCGAGGTGTTTAAGACGCTGCTCGACCCGGATTGAACAGTGAACGCGCAGGCCATAAGATTCCCGGGACAAGGCGCGACCGCCGCCAAGCGACAACAGGAACCATGACCGACGCGAAGCCCCAGAAATACACCGCTCCGGCGCTGGAGAAGGGGCTCGACATTCTTGAGTTGCTGTCCTCGACCGATACCGGCCTGTCCTTGAGCGAGATCGCCCGCGTCCTTGGCCGCTCGGTATCGGAGATTTTCCGCATGCTGGTGGTGTTGCAGCAGCGCGGCTACATTGCCCAGAACCACGGGTCGGACAGATATGTCCTGACCACGCTGCTTTTCGAGGTGGCGCACCGGACCCCGCTGATCCACCGCCTGACCACGGCGGCAGGGCCGCTGATGCGCGATCTGGCGCATCAGACCAACCAGTCGGTGCACCTTGCTGTCATTTCGGATGATGCCGTTCTCATCATCGGGCAGGTCGATCCGCCGGCGCGGCATGTGATGAGCGTCCGGCTCGGCACCCGCGTCGACATGTGGCGGGCATCTTCGGGCCGGGTGATGATGGCCTATCAGAGCGAGGAGGAGCTTGCCGACATGCTCCGCCGCGCGCCATTGCCCGATGGCGTCGACGTGGCCCGGCTCAGGGCCGAACTCATCGACATCAGGAAGCGGGGGCACGAGGTCGTCGACAGCTTCGTCATCAAGGGCGTGGTCAATATCTCGGTCCCGATCATCGACCATACCGGCCATGCCGTGGCAGCGCTGACCATGCCGCATATCGAACGTTTCGGCGATACCGTCAGCCTGGCCGATTGCTGCATTCAGGCCATCGACATTGCCGGCAAGCTCACGCGGAGCCTTGGCGGGGGCGTGGCCGGGCGTGGTTAGCTGAGGTTCAGCGCCACCGCCGGCGTCTCCATCGCGACAAAGCAAGCCTCGACCAGCGCCATCGTCTCAAAGGCATCCTCGACGCCGGAGAAAAGCCTGTCATCCTCGCCCGCCGCGAACCGCTGAAGGTTACGCATCGGACCCATGAAGGCCTCGATGAACCAGCTTCCGGTCAGCGGCACCTGCCGCCATTCGCCGCCGTTCTCGCAGAACCAGAGCTCATCCGCCTCGCCGCGCGGATAGTCGAAATCGACGCCGAGCTTGACCATCATCGCGCCCTTGGTGCCTTCGATGCGGAACCAGGCCGACTGGAACTTCCGCCCGCCCTGATGGTTGTGGTTGATGCTCATCACCCCGCGACGGAGGTCGCCCCAGTCGAGGATCGCCGTGGTCCGGGTCTGGGCGAAACCGGGCGCGCGCGGATCGCCCAAGGACCGGGCGAAAGCGGCCCTCGGCGTGCCGAAGATCGCCCGGATGGCATCGAGGTAGTGGATCGAATGGACAAGGATCTCCACCCGTTTCATCGGCAGGAGGAAGGGGAAGAGTGTCCAGGGCGTGAAGATGTTGAGATGGACCTCGATCTCCAGGGGATCGCCGATCAGCCCGGCTTCGACCGCCTGCCGTGCTGCCATCATCATGGGCGAGAAGCGCAGCTGGAAGTTCACCGCCGCTTTCAGCGCCTTCTGACGGCAGATGGTGCGGATCTCTTTCGCATTGGCCAGATCGCTGCCCATCGGCTTCTGGATCAGGACCGCGGCACCGTCCGGCAGGTCACGCAAAATCGGCACGATGGCGGAGGGCGGCACAGCCACGTCATAGACGACCGAATTGCCATGCGCGGCCACAGCTTCGGCCACCGTCGTGTAGGTCGCGGGGATGGCGAAGTCGCGGGCGAGGGCAGCGCGACGGTCGGCGTCGACCTCGGCCACGGCGGCCACGGCAAGCCCGGCCTTGGCATAGGCAGGCAGATGGGCATCGCGGACGATGCCGCCGGCGCCGATCAGGAGGATGGGTTTCGGCTTTGACGGCGCGGGCCAGTCCTGGGCGAAATCCTCGATCATTTCGCGGCCCCGCGCTTTTCGACCAGCAGGATATGCTCGCAATACATCACCGTCTTCCCGTCCTGGTTCTTCGTTTCACAGACTTCGACCACCTGCCCGTGGCCGGGGCGCTTCGGATCGTCCGACTTCCGCCCGATCGTCGCTGTGGTGCGGATCGTGTCGCCGGCAAAGACCGGATTGGGAAAGCGCAGCCGCTCATAGCCGTAGGTCATGGCGCGCGGATTGATCACGGTCGCAGTCAGGCCGATGCCGATGGCGAAGGTCATGGTGCCATGGGCGATCCGTCGTTCGAAGGGCTGGCCCTTGCAGAACTCGGCATCCATGTGATGCGGGAAGAAATCGCCCGAATGGCCGGCGTGAAAGACGATGTCGGTTTCCGTGATCGTGCGGCCAAGGGTCTGCCGCGTCGCGCCCGGCGCGTAATCCTCGAAGAACTGCTCCTGCTCCACGCCAGCCTCCCTGCCAGTTTCAGCGTGCATTTTCTTTCATAAAAAATCTTTTGACAAATGAAAAGAAATGGCCGAGCGTAAAAGGAGGGATGGTTCGAAGGCAGCTGGGGGGCGAATGGCCGAGATCGGGGTTCACGCTAGGGGTTTGCCCGGTCTGCCGGAGGATCACGCGGCGATTCCCGTCTGGAACGCCGAGAACTGGTATTTCGAGGATTTCGAGGTTGGCGACCGCATCCGCTCGATCCGCCGGACCATCTCGGAAGGCGAGTCGATGCAGTTCAACAGCCTTGTCATGGACCACCATCCCTACGTCAGCGACGCGCTTTTCGCGGAAGGCGAGGGTGTCTTCGGCCGCCGGCTTGTCGCCGGGGCCTTTGTCTTTTCGCTGGGGTTGGGATTGGCCGCGACCAACTGCCTGAACTCGTTCAGCTACGGCTATGACCGCTTGCGGTTCATCAAGCCGGTCTTCATCGGCGACACGATCTACACCATCCGCGAGAACCTTGCGAAAGAGGTTCACAACGCGACGATGGGCAAGCTCCGCGTCAGCTATTCGGTCTACAAGGCGCCGGGCGAGCAGGTGCTTTATGCCGAACACCTTTTGACAGCGCTGTACCGCGATCCCTCCACCTTCGCGGATGAGGCGGCCCTGAAGATGGCCGTGAAGGAGAAGGCCCGTGGCTGAGATCACGCTTCGCGGCATGACCTGGGACCACGCCCGCGGCTTTGACCCGATGGTGGCGACCTCAGCCGCCTATGGCCGCGCGCATCCCGGCGTGACGATCACATGGGAACGCCGCTCGCTTCAGGCCTTCGCCGACCGGCCGATTTCCGAGATGGCCGAGACCTATGACCTGATGGTCATCGACCATCCGCATGTGGGCGAGGTGGCGAAACAGGGCAACCTGATGCCGCTCGACGGGTTGCGTGACGCCGAAATGGCGGCGCTGGCGGCGGGGTCAGTCGGGCTGTCGCATCCGTCCTACGAATTCGCCGGCCGGCAATGGGCGCTGGCCATCGACACGGCAACGCCTGTAGCGGCAATGCGCCCGGACCGGCTGGAGGCCGCGCCGAAGGTCTGGCGCGAGGTTCTGGACCTCGCCCGGCAGGGCAGGGTGGGCTTTGCCCTCATTCCGATCAATGCGCTGATGAGTTTCTTCGGGCTGGCGCGGAACCTCGGCTACGACATCGCCGGGGCGCCCGACCGGCTGATGGCCGAAGATGAAGCGGCGCATGTGCTTGACCTGATGCGGGAAGTCGTCGCGCTGATGAACAAGCACTGCCTGACGCTCGACCCGATCGGCATCTATGAATGGATGGGGCGGAACGCGGATGGACCGCATTATTCGCCCTTCGGCTATGGCTACACCAATTACTCGCGGACGGGCTTCTGCCCCTATCCGCTGACCTTCCACGATGCGCCGGGCGTCGAACGGCCCGACCCCACCGGCACCGTCCTTGGCGGCACCGGGATCGCGGTTTCGGCCTTCACCAAGCGCCCCCAGGTCGCCGTCGACTATGCCTTCTGGATCGCCGGGGCGGAGTGCCAGAAGGGGCTTTTCACCCAAAGCGGCGGCCAGCCCGCCCATGCCGCGGCGTGGGAGGATGACGCCTGCAACGCCATGACCCGCAATTTCTTCCGGGGGACGCGCCGCACGCTCGACACGGCATGGCTCAGGCCCCGCTATGACGGCTACATGGGGCTACAGGACCGCGCCGGGACCATCGTCCACCGCTGCCTTTCGGGCGATGCCACCGTTCCCGACACCATCCGCGCGCTCGACGCCGCCTACCGGGAGAGCCGCGCATGACGCTGCCCCTCGACGGTATCCTCGTCGTCGATTTCAGCCAGTTCCTGTCAGGCCCGCTCTGCGCGCTGCGTCTGGCCGACCTTGGTGCAAGGGTCATCAAGATCGAACGGCCCGGCACCGGTGACCTGTGTCGCACGCTTTACCTCTCGGACACCGAGATCGGCGGGACCAACAGCCTCTTCCACGCGATCAACCGCAACAAGGAAAGCTTCACCGCCGATCTTCGCGATGCGGGCGACCGGGCGATGCTGACAGCGCTTGTCGCCAAGGCCGACGTTGTGATGCAGAACTTCCGCCCCGGCGTGATCGAGCGTCAGGGCTTCGGCTATGAGGCGGTCAAAGCGCTCAACCCCGGCGTCGTCTATGGCTCCATCTCCGGCTATGGCGAAGAAGGGCCATGGGTCGACCTGCCGGGGCAGGACCTTCTGGCGCAGGCGCGGTCGGGGCTTCTCTGGCTGACCGGCAGCCGCGACGATCCACCGATGCCGATGGGGCTTGCCGTCGCCGACATGATGGCGGGGAACGCGCTGGCGCAGGGCATCCTGGCCGCGCTGGTGCGTAAGGCGCGGACGGGGCAGGGCGGCAAGGTCGAAACCTCGCTGATCGAGGCGCTTCTCGATTTCCAGTTCGAGGTGCTGACGACCTATCTCAACGACGGCAAACGCCAGCCGGTCCGATCCGCCGTGAACGGGGCGCATGCCTATCTCGGTGCGCCCTACGGAGTCTACCGTACCAAGGATGCCTGGCTGGCGCTTGCCATGACGCCATCGCTCGAACGGCTGGCGGGGCTGATGGGCATCGGCGGGCTTGAAGGGTTCTACGGCGATGCCTCTGCCGCGATGACCCACCGCGACGAGATCAAGGCGCGCATCGCCGAGGCCGTGGCGACGGAGACCACCGCGCATTGGCTGGCGATCCTGCAACCTGCGGACATCTGGTGTGCCGAAGTGCTCGACTGGCTGGCGCTGATGCAGTCCGAGGCATTCCGCCGCCTCGGCATGGTCCAGCACATCACCGGCCCAGGTGCCGCGCTCGACACGCTCAGGGGGCCGCTCCGCATCGACGGCAAGGCGCTCTGCCACGACCGCGCCGCCCCGGCGCTGGGCGAGGGGCGCGACAGGATCATCCGGGAATTCGGCCTGAGGGCCGGTTCCTGAACAGAAGTCACGCCGCCGCCCCCGGCGGTGTGAAACAAACGGCGCGACCGCGCCAAACCGGGAGGACGAGAATGAGGAAGATCACCGCACTGACGCTCGGCACGGCCCTTGTGGCCGCAGCGGGCATGGCTTCGGCTGATGAGACCTGGGGCGATTATGCCGGCTACACGCTTCGCGTGAAGCTGATCGGCGGGGCGCAGTATGAAAAGCTCTATGCCGAGATCCCGAAATGGGAAGCGGCGACCGGCGCCAAGGTCGATATTGTCAGCCGAAAGAACCACTTCGAGCTGGACAAGGAAATCAAGCAGGACATCGCCGCGAACACGATCGACTATTGCGTCGCCTCGAACCACACCTCCTTCGCGCCGCAATATGGCGACATCTACATCGACCTGAACGGCGCGGTGAAGCCCGAGGTTCTGGCCGAGTTCGACGCGCTGGCGCTGACGAACGCCACCGTCAACGACAAGCTGGTGCAACTGCCGCGCCATTCGGACATCTCGAACCTCTTCTACAAGAAGTCGCTTTACGAGGATCAGGCCAACAAGGACGCCTTCAAGGCCAAGTACGGCTATGACCTCGCGCCGCCGGACACCTTCGACCAGTTCAAGGATCAGGCGATCTTCTTTGCCAAGGCGCCCGACTTCTACGGCACCCAGTTCGTCGGCAAGGACGAGGCGATCACCGGCCGCTTCTACGAGATGCTGGTGGCCAATGGCGGCGCGCTCTTCGACGAGAACTGGAACCCGACCTTCAACTCCGAAGCCGGCGTCAAGTCGCTGATGTGGTTCAAGGAGCTTTACGACGCCAAGGCGGTGCCGGCGGGCTCGCTCAACTATCTCTGGGATGACACCGGGATGGGCTTTGCCTCGGGCACCGTCGCCATGGACCTCGACTGGGCCGGCTGGGCCGCGTTCTTCAACGACCCGGCCAATTCCAAGGTCGCGGGAGACATCGGCCTTGTGCGCGCGCCGAAGGGCGATGGCGGCAAGCGGTCGGGCTGGTCGGGAAGCCATACCTTCTCGATCACCGAGAACTGCGACAACCAGGCGGCGGCGGTTTCCCTCCTCACCTTCCTGACCGACCACGACAACCAGATGATCGAGGCGCGTCAGGGCCTTCTGCCGACCCGGTCGCAGGTATGGAAGGACATCACGGCCGAGTTTGATGCCGCCGGCAACCCGTTCATGGTCGAGGTGTTCAACACCTATGCCCAGTCGATGGCCGAAGATGCCTTCACCCCGCCGTTGATCGAGCCGTGGATCGAAGTGTCGAACGTGATCTGGCCGAACCTGCAGAAGGGCATCCTCGGCGAGATGACGCCGCAGGAGGCGTTGGATGACGCGGCCGCCAAGGCCAGGGTCATCATGGAAGATACCGGCTACCTGAAGTGAGCGACGGGGCGGGGCGTCACGATGGCGCCCCGCCCGACCCCCGGCGAGGCTCGAACGCAAGGACCACCGATGCCATTCTGGAGACGCGAAAGCGCGACACCATTCCTGCTTCTGACGCCGGCGCTTCTGACGATGGCCTTCGTGGTGATCATCCCGCTGGTCTTTTCGATGTACACGAGCTTCACCGGCTACCGGCTTGTGAAGCCCGACAGCCTTTACGACTGGGTGGGGTTCAGGAACTACGCCCGCATCCTGTCGGACTGGGAATTCTGGGTGCCTTTCGGGCGCACGGTGCTGTTCCTGACCGTCGTTCTCAATGTCGAATTCCTGCTCGGCCTCGGCATCGCGCTTCTCATCAACCGGATCACCTGGGGGCAGCGGACGCTCAGGACCATCATGATGTTCCCGATGATGTTCTCGCCCATTCTCGTTGGCTTCCAGTTCAAGTTCCTCTTCAACGACAACATCGGCATCGTGAACAACGCGCTCCAGTCTTTGGGGTTGTCGGACGGCGCCATCGCTTGGCTGGTCGACGCAAAGCTCGCCTTCTTCTCGATCGCCATCGCCGAGATCTGGATGTCGACCTCGGTCTTCGCGATCCTGCTTCTCGCCGGCCTCTTCGCCATGCCGCGCGATCCTTTGGAGGCGGCGAAGGTCGATGGCTGCAACGCCTGGCAGACCTTCCGCCACATCACGCTGCCGTTCCTGATGCCTTTCGCCTATATCGCCATGGCGATCCGCTCTCTCGACGTCGCCCGCGCCTATGACATCGTCACGGTGATGACGGATGGCGGCCCGGCAGGGCGGACGGAGATACTCTGGACCCTGATCGCGCGGGTCGGCTACGACAACTCGCGGATGGGGATGGCCAATGCGATGGCCTATGTCTCGACCATCCTCTCCATCCTCTTCACCTGGTACTTCTACCGCAAGCTTGTCGCGGCCCGCCGCTACATGGGGGGTGCGCAATGAGCCTCGCCGTCGAAAGCCAGACCTCGAAGCAGCTGAAGCGTGCCGGCCTGACCGCGCTGACCTTTCTCCTGATGGTCGTCATGTGCGTGCCCGGCCTCTGGGTCGTCCTCTCGGCCTTCCGCCCGAATGGCGAGATCCTGGCGAAGCCGCCGATCTGGATCCCCGAAGCGCCGACATTCGACAATTTCCGCAAGATCTTCGGCCTTGGCACCGACCAGGTGGCGATCCCGGTCGGCAGCTACTTTATGAACTCGCTCATCATCGCGATGACCTCGACGGTGATCGCACTCGCCATCGGCATGGCCGGGGGCTACGCCTTCGCGCGCTACCGCTTCCGGGGCAAGGGCAGCATCTTCCTTGGCCTGATGCTGTTCCGCGCCGTGCCGGGGATCGCGCTGTCGCTGCCGGTCTTCATCATCTGGAGCAAGCTCGGCATCATCGACACCAAGATCGGCCTCATCATCGTCTATGTCAGCCTCAACGTCCCCTTCACCATCTGGCTGATCGACGGCTTCTTCCGCCAGATTCCGCTGTCTCTGTCCGAGGCGGCTCAGGTCGATGGCTGCACCCGCTGGCAAGCCTTCTGGAAGATCGAGTTTCCGCTGGCCCGTTCCGGCATCGCGGCGGCGGGGGTCTTTGCCTTCCTGACCTCGTGGAACGAGTTTGCGCTGGCAAGCCAGCTGACGCGGTCAACCAGTTCCAAGACGCTGCCGGTGGGGCTTCTCGACTTCACAGCGCAGTTCACAATCGACTGGGCAGGCATGTGCGCGATGGCGGTGATCATCATCATCCCCGCGCTGATCCTGACCTTCCTTGTCCAGAAACATCTGATCGCCGGGCTGACCTTCGGCGGCGTGAAAGGATAGAACATGGCTGAGATCACGCTCGACAAGGTCGTCAAGAAATACGGGGCGGCAAGCGTCGTCCACGGCATCGACCTTGAGATTGCGCATGAGGAATTCGTGGTGCTGGTCGGGCCTTCGGGCTGCGGCAAGTCGACCACCTTGCGCATGATCGCGGGGCTTGAGGATATCTCGGGCGGCATCGTCAGGATCGGCGACAGGGTGGTGAACGACCTGCCGCCGAGGAAGCGCAACATCTCGATGGTGTTCCAGAACTACGCGCTTTACCCGCATATGAACGTCCGCGAGAACCTCGGCTTCGGCCTGAAGATCGCCGGGGAAAGCCCTGACAACATTTCCAAACGCGTCGATGAGGCGGCCGCCGTCCTCGGCCTGACGCCGCTTCTGGACCGCACGCCTGCCGAACTTTCCGGCGGTCAGCGCCAGCGTGTCGCCATGGGCCGCGCCATCGTGCGGCGGCCGGAGGTGTTTCTCTTCGACGAGCCCTTGTCGAACCTTGATGCCAAGCTCCGCGGCCAGATGCGGGCCGAGATCAAGAAGCTGCACCAGAAGGTGCGGACCACGGTTGTCTATGTGACCCACGATCAGGTGGAGGCGATGACACTCGCCGACCGGATCGTCGTCATGCGCGACGGCAGGATCGAGCAGGTCGGCACGCCGATGGAGGCCTTCAACCATCCGCGCACCACCTTCGTCGCGACCTTCATCGGCTCGCCGCCGATGAACCTTCTGCCGGGCGTCATCGCAGGCGGCGCGGTCCGGCTCGCCGATGGCACCACGGTTCCGGTGCCTGACCGGCTGAAGCCCCATGCCCGCGACGGGCGCAAAGTGACGCTCGGCATCCGGCCCGACGACATCAGCCCGGTCGGACATGGCCTGTCGCAGGACGGGCCGGGGGCGGAGGTCGACCTGACGGTTGAGCTTGCCGAACCCCTTGGCATGGAAAGCCTGATCTACACGCGGCTTGCCGGGCAGGAGGTTCTGGCCAAGCTTTACGGCCCGCGCATCGTCCAGCCGGGGGAGCAACTGACTTTCCGCATGGCGCTGGACCGCGCGCATCTATTCGATGCCGAGACCGGCCAGTCGCTGAGGCTCGACTGATGGCCCGGATCACCCATGTCGAAGTGCTGATGGTGACGCTCAAGCCGCTGGTGAAGCGGACCGATGCGATCCAGTCCTTCGTCGCGCAGGAAACGCCGATGGTTCGGATCACCGACGCCGATGGCGCGGTCGGCACCGGCTACAGCTACACCATTGGCACGGGCGGCCCGGCCGTCGTCAGCCTCTTGCGCGAAACGCTGGTGCCGCGCCTTCTTGGGCGTGACGCCGAGGAGATCGAGGCGATCTGGCGCGACCTTCTCTTCGCCACCCATGCCACGGCGGTGGGCGCGATCACTTCCATCGCGCTGGCCGCCATCGACACCGCCCTTTGGGATCTGCGCTGCCGCCGCGCGGGTCTGCCGCTCTGGAAGATGGCCGGGGGCGCGAAACAGTCGATCCCGCTTTATTCGACCGAGGGCGGCTGGCTCCATATCGAAACCTCGGCGCTTGTCGAAGATGCGCTCGCCGTCAAGGCGCATGGCTTCGCCGGGGCCAAGGTCAAGGTCGGCAAGCCGCATCTGGCCGAGGACCGGGCGCGGCTTTCCGCCGTTCGTGCCGCCGTCGGCGACGATTTCCGCCTGATGGTCGATGCCAATCAGGCCTTCCATTACCACGAGGCGCTCCTCCGCGCCCGGATGCTCGCCGATGTCGGCGTCTCATGGTTCGAAGAGCCAATGCCCGCCGATGACCTGACCGGCCATGCGCGGCTGGCCGAACAGTCAGGTGTTCCGATTGCTGTCGGCGAAAGCCTCTATTCCCCCGGCCAGTTCGCCGACTACATGCAGGCGCGGGCCTGTTCCATCGTGCAGGTCGACGTCGGCCGCGTGGGCGGCATCACCCCCTGGCTCAAGGTCGCGCATATGGCCGAGGCGATGAACCTTGCCGTCTGCCCGCATTTCCTGATGGAGCTGCACGTCAGCCTCGTCTGCGCGATCCCGAATTCCTGGATGCTGGAATACATCCCGCAGCTTGGTGCCATCACCGAAACCCGTCTCGACATCCGCGAGGGCCTTGCCCATCCGCCCGAGGTTCCGGGCCTTGGCATCGGCTGGGACGAAGATGCCATTGCCCGGCAGGTCGTGCCGGGCAGCCGGTCGGAACACCGGACATGAAAGGGGAAAAGATGCAGCGAATGGGAATGGTTCTTGGCCTCAAGGACGACAAGGTCGAGGCCTACAAGCGCCTGCATGCCGCCGTCTGGCCCGAGATTCTGGCGAAGATCAGCGACTGCAACATCACCAACTATTCGATCTACCTGAAAGAGCCGGAGAACATGCTGTTCGGCTACTGGGAATACACCGGCACCGACTTTGCCGCCGATGCTGCGAAGATGGCCGCCGATCCAAAGACTCAGGAATGGTGGTTGGTCTGCATGCCCATGCAGGAACCGCTTTTGACCCGGAAGGATGGCGAATGGTGGGCGATGATGGAAGAGGTGTTCCACCATGACTGACAGAAGGCTCGACCGGGCGCAAAGCTGCTATACCTCGGTCCTTCATGACGTGATGCGGGCGATGGGGTTGCGCGATTTCACCCTGCCGCCGCGCATCCGCCCCCTGAACCCCGAAGGCGTCCTGACCGGCCCCGCCTTCACCATCGAGGGCCGGATCGTCGAGGGTGCGGACGCGCATCAGACGCTTCTCGAATGGACAGGGCTTTTGTCGAAATGCCCCGCCGGTCATGTCTGGGTCGCGCAGCCGAACAACCAGATCGTCGCGCAGATGGGGGAGCTTTCGGCGGAAACGCTGCACATGAAGGGCGTCCTTGGCGTCGTCACGGACGGGGCGCTCCGCGATACGAACTTCATCCTGAAGCTCGGGATGCCGTGCTGGGGTACCCATTACACGCCGCGCGACGTGGTCGGCCTCTGGTTGCCCACCGCCATCGGCGAGATGATCCGCATCGATGGCGTAACCGTGAACCCCGGCGACTGGGTCCACGGCGACCGCGACGGCATGGTGGTGATCCCGGCGGCGCATCTTGACGAGGTGATCGAAAAGGGCGTCGCGGCGATGGCGACCGAAAGCAAGGTGCGGCGCGCGATCCTTGACGGGGTGGACCCGCAAGAAGCCTATCTCAAATACGGGAAGTTCTAGACCATGCGGATCGCCAGCCTTGAGATTCGCGCCTGCCGTCACCGGGGAACCGCAATCGGCGGCGACGCCCTGCGCGACGGGCAGGGGCGTGAGGGGCTGGATTACCTCGTCTACACGCTGAAGACCGATTGCGGGCGCGAGGCGTCGATGTTCGGCTTCGCGGGGCGGTCGGCCATCGGTGCCGCGCATCTTGGCGCCGCCTCGCTCCGCCCGTTCTTCCTTGGCCGCAATGCGCTTGACCGCGAGGCGGCGTGGAACGACTGGCGCACGGCGGACCGCTGGTGGCACCACCTGCCGATCTACAGCTACGGGCCGGTCGATTGCTGCCTCTGGATTCTTGGCGCCGAGGCGGCGGGCCAGCCGCTCTGGCGCTATATCGGCGGGGCGCGGGCCGAGGTGCCGGTCTATGCCTCATCCCTCGTCCTGCCCGATACCGACGCCTATGTGGCCGAGGCGAAGGCGGTGCAGGAGGCGGGGATGAAGGCCTACAAGATCCATCCGCCGGGCAAATCTCTGGCCGGGGATATCGAGATCCACCGCGCCGTGCGCGAGGCGGTCGGGTCGGACTTCCCGCTGATGTCCGATCCGGTCGCGCCCTATTCTCTGGACGAGGCGATCCGGCTCGGGCGCGAGCTTGAGCGGCTGAACTACCTCTGGCTTGAGGAACCCCTGCCAGATGAATCCTTCGGCGCGCTTCGCGAACTGACCCGCATCCTCGACATTCCGGTGATCGGGACCGAGGTTCTGCCGAAGCATCCCTATTCCGTCGCCGAATGCCTCGCCACCCGCGTCGTCGATGGTGTGCGCGCCGATCCCTCATGGTCGGGCGGCGTCACCGGCACCTTGAAGACCGCGCGGCTGGCGGAAGCCTTCCATGCGCCTTGCGAGCTTCACACCACCATCTTCCACCCGCTTGAACTGGTCAGCCTGCACCTCAACGCCGCCATCGCAAATTCCCGCTATTTCGAGGTACTCTGGCCCATGGAAAAATTCGACTTCGGCCTCACGTCCCCCTTGCCGATCAGCGGCGGGATGGCGAGGCTGCCCGAGGGGCCGGGTCTCGGCATTGCGCTCGACCACGACCTGATCGAGAACGACACGCTGGAGGTGCTATGAGCCTGACCGACCGCCGCCTCTTGCTCCTCTCGCCCGATGACAACGTGCTTGTCGTCCGCGCGCCCATCGGCGCGGGTGAGCCGATCTTGGTCGAGGGGCTGGAGCTGCCCCTGAACAACGCCGTCAGCATGGGCCACAAGCTCGCGCGCCGCGCCATCAGGGCCGGCGAGCCGGTGGTGAAATACGGGGCCGTGATCGGCACCGCGACCACGGACATTCCGCAAGGCGCCCATGTCCATACCCACAACGTCCGCAGCAATTACACCGCGACCCATACGCTGGAAGAGGCCCGCGCCGCCTATGAGATCGCGAATGAGGTAGGCAAGACATGACCGAACTATCCGGCTTCCTGCGCTCTGACGGGCGCAAGGGCATCCGCAACCGCGTGGCGGTGGCCTATCTCGTCGAATGCGCCCACCATGTTGCGCGCGAGATCGCCTGGCCGAACCGGGCCGAGGCGCATGTGATCGGCTTTCCGGGCTGCTTTCCGAATGCATACGCCCAAGGGATGATGGAGCGGCTTTGCACGCATCCGAATGTCGGCGCGGTGCTTCTCGTCTCGCTTGGCTGCGAAAGCTTCAACCGCTTCCAGCTTGAAAGCGTGATCCGCGAGTCTGGCCGCCCGGTGGAGACGCTGGTGATCCAGCGTTCGGGCGGCACCGCGGCGACCATCGCAAAGGGGCAGGCGTGGATCGCCGCGCAACTGGAGGAACTGGCCAGCGCCGAACGGGTGCCGATGGATGTGTCGGAGCTTGTCGTCGGCACCGTCTGCGGCGGCTCGGACGGGACGAGCGGCATTTCCGGGAACCCGGCCGCAGGCCGCGCCTTCGACCGGCTGGTCGAGGCGGGAGCAGCCTGCATCTTCGAGGAAACCGGCGAGCTGATCGGCTGCGAGGAGATCATGGCGACCCGCGCCGTGACGCCTGAGCTTGCCGACATCCTCCGCGCCTCGGTCGCCAAGGCCGCGCGTTATTATTCAACGCTCGGCTACGGCAGTTTTGCCGCGGGGAATGCCGATGGCGGGTTGACGACGATCGAGGAAAAGTCGCTCGGCGCCTATGCGAAGTCCGGCCAGTCGCAAATCTCCGGCCTCATCAAGCCGGGGGACATCCCGCCGAAGGGCGGGCTTTACCTGATGGACGTGGTGCCGGATGGCGAGGTGCGCTTCGGCTTTCCCAATATCTCCGACAATGCAGAGATCGTGGAGATGATGGCCTCGGGCGCGCATATGACGCTATTCGTCACCGGGCGCGGCTCGGTCGTCGGATCGGCGCTGGCCCCGGTCATCAAGATCGCCGCCAACCCCGAGATGTACGAACGCCTTTCCGCCGACATGGATGTGAACGCCGGGCGGATCATCCTTGGCGAGGCCAGCGTCGATCAGGTCGGGCAGGAGATCTATGATCTGGTGCTTGAGGCTGCCGCCGGGCGGCAGACCTGCTCCGAGGCGATGGGTCATGCCGAATTCATCCTGACCTACAAGTCATTCGAACCGATCGGGCCGGCCTGTCTGCCGGCCTGAACGGGGGAACCAAGAAGGAAAAGACATGGGACGACTGCAAGGAAAGCGCTGTCTGGTGACGGCGGCGGGGCAGGGGATCGGGCGCGCAACAGCGCTGATGATGGCGCGCGAAGGGGCCGCTGTCATCGCGACAGACATCAATCAGGCGACGCTCGATGCGCTGAAGGATGAAAGCTCCGCGATCAGGACGCGGCTTCTGAACGTGCGCGACAAGGCGGCGGTCGCGGCGGCGGCGGCTGAAATCGGCGCGCTGGATGCCCTCTTCAACTGCGCGGGGTTTGTGGCCAACGGCACGATCCTTGACTGCGACGAAGACCAGTGGGCCTTCTCGCTCGATCTCAACATGACCGCCATGTACCGGATGTGCCGCGCCTTCCTGCCCGCGATGATCGAGGGTGGCGGCGGATCGGTCATCAACATGGCCTCGGTCGCCTCGTCGATCATCGCCGCGCCGAACCGCTTCGTCTACGGCGCGACCAAGGCCGGGGTCATCGGGCTGACGAAATCCATCGCGGCGGACTTCATCGGCAAGGGCATCCGCTGCAATGCGATCTGCCCCGGCACGGTGGAAAGCCCCTCGCTTGAGGAAAGGCTGAAGGCGACGGGGGATTACGAGGCGGCGAAGAAGGCCTTCATCGCCCGCCAGCCCATAGGCCGCATCGGCAAGGCCGAAGAAATCGCGGCGCTGGTGGTTTACCTCGCCTCGGATGAAAGCTCCTACACGACCGGCGTCGCCCATGTGATCGACGGCGGCTGGTCGAACGTCTGAAAGGAAAGCCCATGAAACTTCTGCGCCACGGGCCCATCGGCCAGGAACGCCCCGGCCTCCTGCACAAGGACGGCACCATCCGCGACCTGACCGGGTTGGTCCCCGATATCGGCGGGGCGGTGATTTCCGATGCCGGCCTTGCCATGCTGCGCGGGATCGATGTCGGCGCGCTGCCCGTTGTCGACGCCAAGACGCGGCTTGGGCCTTGCGTCGCCGGGACCGGCAAGTTCATCTGCATCGGCCTCAACTACGCCGACCATGCCGCTGAATCCGGCATGGCCGTGCCGCCCGAGCCGGTGATCTTCATGAAGGCGACATCGGCCATCGTCGGCCCGAACGACCCTATCGTTATCCCGCGCGGGTCCGAAAAGACCGACTGGGAGGTGGAGCTTGCCGTCATCATCGGCAAGACCGCGAAATATGTCTCGGAAGCCGATGCTATGAGCCACGTCGCCGGTTACGCCATCACCAATGACGTGAGCGAGCGCGCCTTCCAGACTGAACGCTCCGGCCAGTGGACCAAGGGCAAGAGTTGCGACAACTTCGGCCAGATCGGCCCCTGGCTGGTGACGCGGGATGAGGTCGCGGACCCGCAAGCCTTGAAGATGTGGCTGAAGGTGAACGGCCAGACCATGCAGGACGGATCGACCAGGACCATGGTCTACGGGGTGAAATACCTTGTGAGCTACCTCAGCCAGTTCATGAGCTTGCACCCCGGCGACGTCATCTCAACCGGCACGCCGCCCGGCGTCGGCCTTGGCATGAAGCCGCCGCGTTACCTGAAAGCAGGCGAGGTGGTGGAGTTGGGGATCGAAGGGCTCGGTAGCCAGCGGCAGGACGTGATCGCGGACTGAGGGGAATAGAATGGACTTCATCGACACGCACCAGCACCTGATCTGGCGGGAGCGGCTCGGCTATGGCTGGACCGCCGGCATCCCGACGCTGGCGACCGGGGATTTCACGCCCGAGGATTATCAGGCCCAAGTGAAGGGGCTTGGCATCGGCGGTACGATCTTCATGGAATGCGGTGTCGATGATGCCGACCATCAGGCCGAGGCCCGCTATGTCGCGACCCGCGTCGGGCGCGACGGCATCCTTGGCCAGATCGCCTCCTGCCGGCCCGAGACCGAGGAGGGTTTCGACGAATGGCTTGAGGAGTGCGGCGGCCTTCACGTCAGGGGCTTCCGCCGCATCCTGCATGTCGTGCCTGATGAGATGTCGCAGACCGCGACCTTCCGGCGGAACCTGAAGAAGATCGGGCGTAAGGGCCTGCCCTTCGACATGTGCTTTCTTGCCCGGCAGCTGCCCATCGCCGAGGCACTGGCGCGGGCCTGCGACGGGCAGGCGCTGGTCCTTGACCATTGCGGCGTTCCCGACATCGCCGGCGGCGCCTTCGACGGTTGGGCGAAGGGCATCGACCGCCTTGCCGCCCTGCCGCATGTCCGCGTCAAGCTTTCCGGCATCAGCGCCTATTGCGCGCCGGGAGCCGCCAGCGCCGAAACCCTGAAGCCCTGGGTCGACCATGTCATCGACCGTTTCGGCGCGGGTCGCGTGGTCTGGGGATCGGACTGGCCCGTGGTCCTTCTTGGCAGCGGCCTCGCGCCCTGGATCGAGATCACGCGCGAGCTTCTGTCGTCGCTGTCACCGGACGAGCAGGCCACCATCGCGTCGAGGAACGCCCGGCGCATCTACGGCGTCTAGGCCGACAGTTTCATGGGCTGTGTGCTCCACTTTCTGTCGCATTCGTCAGCCTGAGGGCTAAACCACTGATTTAGAGTGATATGGAGGCGGGTACCGCTACCTTACAACATTGAAAACATGAAAAAAAGTGTTCGTCTACCCGCAGAAGTACCCGCATTTTTGATGGATTGTGCGCTATTTTTTCGACCTGTTGCCTCAGCGCGACGCTTCTGATGCACGCCAAGATAGATCACGGTCGATTTTCTGTTTCGCGCCGCGTTGGGTTGACCCTCTTGCAGGGAGGTAACCTCGCAGCCCAATTACCTTTCTCAGCCCCCAGCCTTGGCGGCTTGCTCGGCTTCTGCGGCGGGTCATCCTCCCAATCATCAATGGAAGCCATGGGGAGATTTTTCTCGTAGGGTGGGGGAAGGAAGAGACTGCAACTGCTGTTCCCATTGGCCGACGAGTCCTTCCGCCAACTGGGTGAAGGTTTTCAGCCGCCTCAACCGCTCCTCCAATTGACGGCGTGCTTCTTCGTCAATGTCTGATTTTTCATCGAGATCAGCCGCTGACGATACGACGCGGACAACAATTTCGAGCGCGCCGTCGTCAGCTCCGGCTGCTTCCGCCAGCTTGACCCATTCTACTGATTTGTCGGCATCTGCACGGGCGGCTTGGGCAAGAAAATATCGGATCAAGACCTTCGCCGAATAGTCAAAGCCATCTAACCCTTCCTCGCTGTAGAGCCGATAGATGCGGTTGATCCCTGACGGTTCTCCCTCCCGTCGTAGCAGCACGAACA